>FWWM01000011.1_pt1 | contig 554243 bp, 544 predicted proteins | sample 2228351 | NCBI WGS metagenome assembly FWWM01 (sample SAMEA103939774, study PRJEB20133) | metagenome | reverse complement strand
ATACCGAACACGGAAGTTAAGCTCTTTAGCGCCGATGGTAGTTGGGGGTTTCCCCCTGTGAGAGTAGGACGTCGCTGGGCAATACTTTGGAGGATTAGCTCAGCTGGGAGAGCATCTGCCTTACAAGCAGAGGGTCGGCGGTTCGAGCCCGTCATCCTCCACCATTTTTTAAAATACCATGCCGGTGTAGCTCAGTTGGTAGAGCAACTGACTTGTAATCAGTAGGTCGAGGGTTCGACTCCTTTCGCCGGCACCATTTTTTAGAGCCATTAGCTCAGTTGGTAGAGCATCTGACTTTTAATCAGAGGGTCGTAGGTTCGAATCCTACATGGCTCACCATTTTTATGAAATCCTATATTTGCGGGTGTGGCGGAACTGGCAGACGCACTAGACTTAGGATCTAGCGCCGCAAGGCGTGGGGGTTCGACTCCCTTCACCCGCACCATTTACAATTTTATACGAGCGGAAGTAGTTCAGTGGTAGAACACCACCTTGCCAAGGTGGGGGTCGCGAGTTCGAACCTCGTCTTCCGCTCCAAAGATTTCTTCTGTGCCGGGGTGGCGGAACTGGCAGACGCACAGGACTTAAAATCCTGCGGTAGGTGACTACCGTACCGGTTCGATTCCGGTCCTCGGCACCATTTGTTTTTACAAAAACTGAATTTAGCGCCCGTAGCTCAATTGGATAGAGTACTTGACTACGAATCAAGCGGTTAGAGGTTCGAGTCCTCTCGGGCGCGCCATATTTTTTACACTCAGCATTTAACTCGGGAAGTAGCTCAGCTTGGTAGAGCACTTGGTTTGGGACCAAGGGGTCGCAGGTTCGAATCCTGTCTTCCCGACCAGTTTATTTTTTAACATCCCTTTCATGGGGCCTTAGCTCAGCTGGGAGAGCGCCTGCCTTGCACGCAGGAGGTCAGCGGTTCGATCCCGCTAGGCTCCACCAACATTTTATAAAGATCCTGGCGGCGTAGCTCAGCTGGCTAGAGCGTACGGTTCATACCCGTGAGGTCGGGGGTTCGATCCCCTCTGCCGCCATTTTTTAGGACCTTTAGCTCAGTTGGTTAGAGCAGACGGCTCATAACCGTCCGGTCGCAGGTTCGAGTCCTGCAAGGTCCACCATGTAATATATTCGGAGGAATACCCAAGTCCGGCTGAAGGGATCGGTCTTGAAAACCGACAGGGGAGTCAAATCCCGCGGGGGTTCGAATCCCTCTTCCTCCTCCATTTTTACTAAGCACTAAATGGTATACATACCAGATGCAAAACCTTCTCACTTTCTAAGAAAGTAAAAGGGGTGGAGCAAATCGCCAAACGAAGATGGCGATTAACACCGACGCAAGCGAAGCGCGGAAGGTGTCCAATATGATTGTTGCGTTGGAGACAATGTAACATCTAATAACATTATCGCGGGGTGGAGCAGCACGGTAGCTCGTCGGGCTCATAACCCGAAGGTCGCAGGTTCAAATCCTGCCCCCGCAACCAACTGGTCCCGTGGTGTAGCGGTTAACATGCCTGCCTGTCACGCAGGAGATCGCGGGTTCGATTCCCGTCGGGACCGCCATTTTTTAAGAAGTATCAGAATTGATATAAGCAATGAGATTAACAAAGTTTCAAAGCTTAGGGCAATTCAATTGTGGCTCAGTAGCTCAGTCGGTAGAGCAAAGGACTGAAAATCCTTGTGTCGGCGGTTCGATTCCGTCCTGAGCCACCATATTTGCGGGTGTAGTTTAGTGGTAAAACCTCAGCCTTCCAAGCTGATGATGAGAGTTCGATTCTCTTCACCCGCTCCATTTTTTATGTGGGCCTATAGCTCAGCTGGTTAGAGCGCACGCCTGATAAGCGTGAGGTCGATGGTTCGAGTCCATTTAGGCCCACCATTCCGAAGTAGCTCAGTGGTAGAGCAACCGGCTGTTAACCGGTTGGTCGTAGGTTCGAGTCCTACCTTCGGAGCCAACTCTGGGGAAGTACTCAAGTGGCTGAAGAGGCGCCCCTGCTAAGGGTGTAGATCGGGCAACCGGTGCGAGGGTTCAAATCCCTCCTTCTCCGCCAGATGTTTGGCCCCTTGGTCAAGCGGTTAAGACACCGCCCTTTCACGGCGGTAACACGGGTTCGAATCCCGTAGGGGTCATTTAAGAAGATGCGCTATCATTAGATAGCGTGTTTTTTTATGGACTTTTTTATTGGATATATTAGGTTTTTAACCACTATTTCAATGTGGACATACAAAAGGACTGCCTAGTTTATAGTGACTAAGCAGTCCTTTGCATTTACATTAAGTAGCCAATCAGTATCCCAACGCCTAAAAGAAAACCAAAGATTGTATTGGTTAAAGCCGTATCTTTCATCGCTGGCATAACTTCTAATGGATGTTCATACGTTTTGAACGTTTTAATTGCGTGAATTGGTTTTTTTATGCTTAAAAGAACTAGTAAAGACCATGGTGTAATCATACCAAGTGCAACCATCACAATAATCCAAACGTAAGAGACGATAAATAATAATAGCAATACAGTAATTGCATGCTTACGGCCAATTAAGATAGCCATCGTGCGTCTACCACTTTCTTTATCACCTACAATGTCTCTAATGTTATTTGATAACATTATTGCTGCGACGAGCAACATGCTAGGAATGGATAAAAGGACTGCAAGCAGAGTAATTTGTTCCGTTTGAATATAAAAAGCAATTAACACAATCAACATGCCCATAAATACGCCGGAGAATAGTTCTCCAAATGGTGTATATGCAATAGGGAAAGGTCCTCCTGTATAAAAGTAACCGATTGCCATTGAAACTGCCCCAACTACAGCTAAGAGCCAAGTTGTCTCTAAACAAATATAAATCCCGAGAAGTGCAGCAATTCCATAAAGCAGGAAGGCTAATTGTAATACTGTTTTAGGTGCTACTCCATTACGAACAATGGCGCCGCCAATCCCTACTGATTTTTCATTGTCTAACCCTCTGGCAAAGTCATAATACTCGTTAAACATATTGGTAGCAGCTTGAATTAATAAACTTGCCACTAACATAGCTAAAAATAAAATCCAGTTAATAGGACTATATGATAAGGCAATCATGGTTCCAAGGAATACCGGTACAAATGATGCGGTTAAGGTATGTGGTCTTGTTAATTGCCACCATACACGCCAACCGGTATCGGCTTTTAAATCGTGTGACATTTGTTTTTCGCTCCTTCTAGTGTTTTTACCTCTCTCATTGTACTTCATCCAATAGTTTATGGATAGATTGTTTGCTTAACGGGTGCTGAAATGGCGAGAAAGAGGTATGATAGAAGGTATGATATTCAAGGATAGTCACGAAAACGTGTAGTCCTATTTACGGAGGGAAAATGGATGAAACAGAAGTCTTTTACATCCACTAATTTGACGATTGAAGATGAAACTTCAACGTATTATTTTTATACAGAAACAATTGAAGTAAGTGGCTTATCCTCAATTGCATTTTTTGAAGCAGGGGAATCATATAAAGGGAAACGGTTTTATTGGCAGAATCGTGAAAAGACTTTTACGCTAGTAGGTCTCGGTCATGCTTATGTCATACAAAATTCGTTACAAGATAATCGTTTTAAAGATATAGATTCACAATGGAAAAAGTTATGTGCATCGATTGTTAATGAAGAGCACGAACTTCAACCAATATTGTTTGGTGGATTTTCTTTCGATCCATTAAATCAAATAGAGTCGGAGTGGGATTCGTTTCCTTCTGCATACTTTGCTGTGCCATCATTTCAATTAGTTATAAGAGATGATCGGGTTTTTATTAGCATCCATTTAATTACGAAAGATCCAAATTCTCAGTTTGCATTTGATCAATTACGTACACAACGAGATGACTTAATACATGCTGCACAAGTTAATGAATTAAAACCCTATGCGAAACCGGTAGTTTCACATTTAACTGAACGTTTTAAAGAAACGTATTTAGATGCTGTTTCTCATGTGACTCGACTTATTGAAGCTAAGGAAGCGCAGAAAGTCGTGATAGCTCGTTCATTGGCATTACAATTTATCGAAGAAGTTAGTTCACCTTCAGCTATGTATCATGTTTCAAAAGAACAACCGGAAAGCTTTGTGTTTGGCTTAGAGCTTGAGGAACAATTATTCTTTGGAGCGACGCCTGAAAGATTAGTGAAAGTAGAAAATCAAAAAGCACTGTCTACTTGTTTGGCTGGTTCTATAAAAAGAGGTCAAACGGCAACGGAAGATCAGCAGTTAGGAAATGAATTGCTTCAAGACGCGAAAAATCGTGAAGAGCATCAATATGTCGTGGATATGATTTCGCAGGTTTTTGAAGAATACTGTGAAGAAGTAAAAGTACCTAAATATCCTAAATTGATGAAAATTCGAGATATCCAACACTTATATACCCCGGTTGAAGGAACCTTGAAAAAGGGACAAGGCTTATTACAACTTGTCCAAGACTTACATCCAACGCCTGCACTTGGTGGGGAGCCACGAAATGATGCAATGGCTATTATTCGTATGGTGGAGCAAATGAATAGAGGCTATTATGCGGCTCCTATTGGATGGATTGATGCAAATGGTAATGGTGAATTCGCCGTCGCTATCCGATCAGCTTTATTAAATAAAGACCAAGCATACTTATATGCAGGTGGCGGCATTGTCGGTACGTCAGATCCAACTTCTGAATATGCTGAGACCTTGGTTAAATTTAGACCTATGTTACGTACTCTTGGAGGTAAGTTAAATGGATGATCATCGTGCAATTTTGACTGAATATGTGCACTCGATAGCGCAAGCCTTCCTTGATGCTGGTGTTACGGAAGTGGTGATTAGTCCAGGTTCAAGATCCACTCCTTTAGCGTATGTGTTTAGCCATATGAAGGAATTTACAACGTATATGCAAATAGACGAGCGTTCAGCAGGATTTTTTGCGCTTGGATTAGCAAAAGTGAAGAAAAATCCGGTTCTATTACTATGTACATCTGGGACTGCTGCTGCAAATTATTTTCCAGCGATCGTGGAAGCTAATTATGCAAGAGTACCATTGATTGTGTTAACGGCAGATCGACCACATGAGTTACGTGAAGTTGGCGCTCCTCAAGCAATCGATCAAATTCAGCTTTACGGAAATCATGTGAAATGGAGCGTGGACTTCCCACTAGCTGATTCAAGTAGTGAAACGATTCCTTTTGTTGAACGCCATACAGCAAGAGCCATTGCTCAAGCAAAAGCTGCACCAATGGGTCCTATCCATATCAATATTCCATTTAGAGAACCTTTACTGCTTGATTTTGATTTCATCAAGAAGCCTTCGACTTTTCAACAGTCATTTTCAGGGGAAGTACAAGCAACTGAAGAGGCTAAACATTTCGTTTCTGAAAAAATGAAACAAGCTAAGAGTGGATTCATTATCGTTGGTGAACTGCCAAAAGAGTTTTCACACGAAGACTTTTGGACTTTTGCTAAAGTCTTGAAATGGCCGATACTAGCGGACCCACTTTCGCAACTGAGGTCAAATGTTCCGGAAGCATGTCAAGATTACTTAATAGATCAGTATGACGCACTTCTAAAAAACGAACAATTTGCGCAATCTATGATTCCAGAAGTCGTTGTTCGCTTTGGTGCTCAACCCGTTTCAAAACCATTAACTCTATTTTTAAAAACCTACCAACCTAAGACATTTATCATCATTGATGAAAATCCTGTCTTTCGTGATTCCCTAGGTGTTGTGACACACCATATTCATTCCGTACCTAACGTTTTTTGGAATGTATCGTATGTGAATGAAGCAAGTGATTATTTAAATAAATGGACACAAGCAAATGAAATGGCAACTAACCATGTAAATCAATACATAGCCAATCAAAAGGATGAGGGAGCATACGCAGGGTTATTGTTTCAACATTTAGAGGATTCAAGTGATTTGATATGTGGTAGCAGTATGCCGATCCGAGATGTCGACACGTTTTTCAATAAAACATCAAAAGACATTGGCATCTATGCAAACCGTGGAACAAATGGTATTGATGGAGTTGTCTCGACAGCTCTAGGGATTCAGCAGTCATTAAAGAGATCTAGCACACTACTTATTGGAGATATTTCCTTTTTACACGATGTGAATGGGTTATTAGTGTCTCGTTTTCATAAGACTGATTTAACGATCGTGGTGATGAACAATGACGGGGGCGGAATTTTTTCATATCTACCCCAGTCATCAGAAGAACAATATTTCGAAAAGTTATTTGGAACACCCACTGGATTATCGTTTGATTCCATTGCGCATATGTATGAAGCGGAATATTTCTTGATTGATTCAAAAGAGGCATTTCTGAAGGCATTGAAGACTCCGAAACAAACGGATATTCGAATTATTGAAGTGAAGACGAATCGACAAGAAAATGTTAGGGTACATCGACAGTTATGGAAAGCGATTTCTGAGGAGATTGACCAGTCATGGAACAATTAACTACGGAAGTAAGAGGAATACAAATCAGTTATACGATGACTAATCCTGATGCAATCGAGTCTATTGTATTTTTGCATGGCTTTACAGGAAGTACATTGTCTTGGGAACCAGTTATTAAACTTCTACCAAAAGATATCAACTGTATCTCGATTGATTTAATGGGACATGGTTCAACTGAAGTAAGTTCATATCCTGAGCGTTATCGGATGAATGAGCAATTACTCGATTTAGCGGAGTTTTTTTCTGCGATTCAGTTAACTAGATTTTCATTAGTTGGGTATTCAATGGGTGGGCGTATTGCTTTAGCTTATGCATTAGGACATCCAAAACAAGTTAAGAATTTAGTGCTCGAAAGTGCTTCTCCGGGACTTAAAACCATTGAAGAGCAACAGTTGAGACGACAAGCTGATGATCAATTAGCTGATCGGATTGAACAAGAGGGACTCAAATCATTTATCGATTTTTGGGAAAACATATCTTTATTTGAATCTCAAAAGTCACTTTCGAATGAAAAGCAGCATGAAATTCGTTCCGAAAGACTTGCACAATCTGCGGTAGGTCTCGCGAATAGTCTGAGAGGGATGGGGACTGGACAACAACCATCTTATTGGTCGAATCTAGATGAACTAGAAATGCCTGTGTATTTAGTGACTGGAGAATACGATACAAAGTTTACCAAGATTGCGGACGAAATGGTCAATAATTTAAAAGATGGATCCCATCTGCAAGTTTCGTCAGTTGGACATGCATTACATGTGGAAAATCCCGTTCAGTTTGCTACAATAATAATGGAGCAATTAATCGATGGAAAATAGAGGAGGAAGAATATGACACGTCAATGGGTAACAGAACGTACATATGAAGATATTAAATATGAAACATATAACGGAATCGCTAAAATTACGATTAACCGTCCGGAAGTTCGAAATGCTTTCCGTCCTAAAACGGTGAAGGAATTACTTGAAGCTTTCACGTATGCACGTGATGATTCAAAGGTTGGCGTTATTGTTTTAACAGGAGAAGGAGAAAAAGCCTTCTGTTCAGGTGGTGACCAATCAGTACGTGGTCATGGTGGTTACGTAGGAGAAGACGAAATTCCACGTTTAAATGTTTTAGATTTACAACGTTTAATTCGTGTTATTCCTAAACCAGTAGTTGCAATGGTAGCGGGCTACGCAATTGGTGGCGGACATGTTCTTCATGTTGTTTGTGACTTAACAATTGCTGCTGATAACGCGATTTTCGGACAAACAGGTCCAAAGGTTGGATCATTTGATGCGGGTTATGGCTCTGGTTATTTAGCTCGTATTATCGGTCACAAAAAAGCGCGAGAAATTTGGTACTTATGTCGTCAATATGATGCTCAAGCGGCACTTGATATGGGCTTAGTCAATACAGTTGTGCCTTACGCTCAGTTAGAAGACGAAACAGTTCAATGGTGTGAAGAAATGTTATCTATGTCTCCAACAGCTTTACGATTCTTAAAAGCTGCAATGAATGCAGATACAGATGGCTTAGCTGGACTTCAGCAAATGGCTGGCGACGCAACTCTTCTTTACTACACAACTGATGAAGCGAAAGAAGGCCGCGATGCCTTTAAGGAAAAACGTAAACCTGACTTTGGTCAGTTCCCACGATTCCCTTGATTTGAACTTCCAAAGCTGTCCTTTATGGGCAGCTTTTTGTAAAGGAGAAGATTTTTTGTATCCAAATTTAATTACTAAAAGAGCTTCCTTAACACCTGAAAAAACTGCCATCATTTTTGGTCAGGAAAGATGGACCTTCAAAGATGTGGAAGTCGTAGCCCATGAAATGGCAGGGAAACTTCGATCAGTAGGCATTGATTCAGGAATGAGAATTGCTGTGCTTTCCCCTACGAACACGGACTTTTTGAAGGTCATATATGGCTGTATGTTTACAGGCTGTGAGATGGTCTTTTTAAATGAACGCTTGAGCGAAGAAGAATTGAAGTATCAAGTGGAAGACTCAAATGCGGTTAAAATTTTAGTAGATGATAGCTACGCATCAAAATTAATAAGTGAATCTGTTTGTTTATTTTCAACTTTAAACCAAGCACCCATTGAACAAGCAACTTCTGCAAAAGAATGGGCTCCAGATCGTACGATTTCTATTATGTACACATCGGGGACTACTGGGTTCCCTAAAGGTGTTCGTCAAACAATGGAAAACCATTTTTCGAGTGCGACTGCCTCTGCGTTCAATATGGGGGTTGACCCGAATGATGTTTGGTTATGTACGATGCCGTTATTTCATATTAGTGGATTTTCGATCATCATGCGTTCACTAATCTATGGAATTGGCATTTCATTGTACGCCAAATTCGATGCTGTTAAAATAACGGATGAATTAATTGATGGCACAGTCACACATATGTCTGTTGTGTCCGTCATGCTAGAGCGAATTCTAACAGAATTAGAGCATCGAAATGAACTCGTTTCAACTAAGTTTAAAATCATGTTAGCTGGTGGTGGACCTATTCCGATAGCTTATTTGGAGCGGGCTCAAGCAAAAGGGATTGGCATTTTACAAACATACGGTATGACAGAAACAAGTTCGCAAACGTCAACATTAGCTGCGGAAGATGCGAAGAGAAAAATCGGTTCTTCAGGGAAACCGCTTTTATTAAATGAAATAAAGATTGATGGTGCAAACGCACCTCATGAGATCGGTGAAATCCTTATCAATGGTCCACACGTAACGCCAGGATATATCGGCCATTTTGCGAATCATCCTGCACAAAGAGATGGGTGGCTATATACTGGGGATGTCGGTTATCTGGATGCAGAAGGCTATTTGTACGTTGTTGATAGACGATCAGACTTAATAATTTCAGGTGGAGAAAATGTTTACCCTGCTGAAGTTGAGAATGCCATACTAAAACATCCGGATATTTTGGGTGCAGGGGTTTGTGGTCACAAAGACGAACAATGGGGAGAGGTACCTGTGGCATTTCTCGTAACAAATACCCAAATCACTTTAGAGTCTTTGCAGAAATTTTTATCAAATCATTTGGCGTCATATAAAATACCGAAGTTTATGTATGTAGTAGATGAACTCCCAAGGAATGCCTCCAACAAATTGTTGAGAAGAGAGTTGAAAAAGTGGCTACTATCCAAATAATAAGTGCAAAAATGTTTCACGTAAAAGTACCATTAAAAAAACCCTTCACAACACATCTACAATCGGTCGAGGAGCGGGAAAGTATTCTTATTGAGATGATGGATGCCGATGGAACGATCGGTGTAGGAGAATGTGTAGCTTTTACTTCACCTTGGTATACAGAAGAAACAGTATCAACTGCTTGGCATGCGATTGAACATTGGTTAATGCCTTTGGTGTTGAATGAAACCTATACGCATCCAAATGAAATAGATCATGCCATGTCTTCCGTCAAAGGAAATCGTATGGCGAAGGCATCTTTAAATCATGCTTTATGGGATATTTATTCAAAAAAAATGAGTCAGCCTTTGTGGAAATTAATTGGTGGTGTTAGAAGCGATATTGCAGCTGGTGTCGTGATTGCAGAAAATAATTTCACGGATCTTTTAACAAAAGTAGAGAAGGCAGAAACAGTTGGATATAAGCGAGTTAAGTTAAAAATATCTACTACTTCAAATCCAACAGAATTGAGGGAATTGGTTAATCGATTTTCGAACTTGCAATTTTTCGCTGATGCAAATGGTGCGTTTTCAAAGGATTCAATACATATTCTTCAGCAATATGATGAAGTTGGACTAACGCTCATCGAGCAGCCTTTTAAAGAAGATGAGAACCTCCTGTCAGCACAAGTTCAAGCGACGATGAAGACACCTTTTGCATTAGATGAAAGTATTACTAGCTATTCACATGCCAAGCAAATGAACAAAGAACAATCAGGGAAAATCATTGTGCTCAAGCAAGGTCGAGTTGGAGGATTAAGTGAGGCATTAAAAATACACCAACTTGCGATGGAAGAGAATATTCCACTTTGGATCGGTGGAATGATTGAATTTGGTGTTTCAAAAGCATTCAATGCTGCCTTTGCATCACTACCATCCATTAAGTTTCCAGGTGACTTTAGTTCAGCAGATTATTTTTTTGAACAAGATTTAGCCACCCCACCAGTTCAAGTTCAAAATGGAATTTATTCTTTAACAAATGAACCTGGAGTAGGAGTTTTGTGGAATCACGATTTAATCGAACAGTTCTTAATTAAAAAACAAATATGGAATGAAAAACCACGCAAAGGAACTTAATCCCTTTACGTGGTTATTTTAATGCTTCTTCTAATGTTGCTAAATTTTTCTCCATTAAAGTAAAATAGGTTTCTTCGTTTTGAATATCTTCTTCAGTAAGGACGCTGAGATTATGGAGGATACCTGATTCAGCTCCAACCTCCGATTGAATTACTTTTGCTAAGTTGGATGAAACATTTTGTTCGAATAATATCGTCTTAATTTGTTTCTCTTTTGCTAGTTCTACAATTTCAGTTAATTCCTTTTGAGAAGGTTCATCTTGTGAATTCAATCCAGCAATTGCCACCTGCTCCAGTCCATATGCCCCTGCTAAATAACCAAACGCTGCATGAGAAACAAAAAATGTTTTATTGGGGACGTTGTTAGCCATTTCTTGAAATTCAGTATCTAATGCTTTTAATTCTGTTTGCAATGCTTCAAAGTTCTTTTTATAAGTTTCCTCATTTGCAGGATCTTGTTCAATGAGTGAATCTTGAATAGATTTTGCTAACTTTATACTTATAGTTGGTGAAATCCACAAATGGGGATCAATGTCTCCATGATCATGGTCATCATGATTTTCTACTGCTTCATTTTCATGTCCGTGTTCATCCTCATCTTTGCCTTCTTCTTCATGCGCTTGTTCTTGTACCAACTCTTCATCAGAAACGGAATTAGAGGTAGCAATTAATTTTACTTGTTCATTCGCCAATGTTTTTTTGGCATTATCCACAAAGCCTTCAAGTCCCATTCCAATATAGAAAAATAAATCAGCATCGGCAAGATTCATCATATCTTTTTGTGTCGGGTCAAACGTATGTTCATTTGAACCAGTTGGATAAATTGATTTAACTTGAACTAGGTTTCCACCTATACGCTCAGTAAAGTAGGTGAGAGGATAAACCGTAGTATATATAGTTAATTTATCTTCGTCACTATTTTCTTGTGGAAGTGCTTCTTTTTGACCACACGCAGCGGTAAATAGGATAAGTATGCTAGTAAGTAATATTAAAAATGCTTTTTTCATTAATTTTTCTCCTTAATAGTAATCATTACGATTTGTTTTATAACCTTTATTAGCATACAAGAAGTGTTCCAAAAAGACAAGAAAAAAGAAATGACTTATTTCAAGTCATTTCTTCTTCGGCCATTCTTCAGGAACTGGATCATATCCACCTTCATGAAAAGGATGACAACTTAATATTCTTTTTGTGGCTAAGTAAACACCTTTAAGGGCACCATGTTTTTGAACTGCCTCAACTCCATAATGCGAACAAGTCGGATAGAATCGACAACTTGGGGGCGTTAAGGGAGAAATCACTTTTTGATAAAAACGAAATATGCCGATTACAATATATTTCATAAGTTCTTGTCATCCGTCATTGATTTTTGTGGTACCGGATCAATTGTGTGTTTATGTGAATATGCTTTGTTTGTTGATAAGAGGAAAATGAGCGTTATTCCAATGACAACAATGAACGCAACAATTAAAAGTAACCATAAAGCCATTTATTTCACTCCATTTCTGTCTGTATGTTTATTGTAGTGACTTTAGTGGTAAATTAACAGTAGAAAAGCTTTAAATATAAAAGAGGAGAGTGTTTTTTTATGTCAGCAGCATTAAACAAAGAATTAAATAAGCAAGTAGCAACTTGGTCAGTTATGTATACGAAATTACATAATTTCCATTGGTATGTAAAAGGACCTCAATTTTTCACACTGCATGCTAAATTTGAAGAACTTTATAATGAAGCAACACTTCATATGGATGAAATTGCAGAAAGATTATTAACATTAGGTGGAAAACCTGTAGCGACTTTAGCCGAGCATCTTGAATTGTCTGATGTGAAAGAAGCTACTGGTAAAGAATCAACTGATCAAATGGTTAGTTCAGTTGTTAAGGATTTCGATACGATTATGAAATCATTGAAAAAAGGGATGGACGAAGCTGCTAAAGATGAAGATGATATGACGGAAGATTTATTAAATGCAGTCTATCAATCGATTGAAAAGCACCAATGGATGCTAAATGCATTCTTAGGTGATACGAATAAATAAGTAAGTATAGACAAATTCCTTTCTAGAGGAATTTGTCTTTATTTTTTGTGAGAATGGACGATATTAAATTTGTAGGGAAGGAGGTATGTTTATGGAAATGAGCTCAATTATGGCAAGTCAATTGAGAGAACTACAGTCTACAGTTCAAATGAGCGTTATGAAAAATGCGCTGAATATGAGCTCGGCATCTGCAGTTGAAATGCTCCAAAACATGCCTGAGCAACCGACAGCTTCTCATCCTTATAAAGGAACAGTTGTCGATATTTCAGGCTGACCCAAAGCAAACGACATGCCATCAATTTGATGTGCATGTTTTTTGTTTTATGTAACATCCTATCTAAAAGAAAGGATGTATGATATGGCGAAAATTTATGTCTCCGTAACCCACCATCAATATTATTTCCATCCGGATGATTCTCCATGGGAATATGAAATTGAAGGAAAGCCAGAAGTGATTACGATACTGGACGAATTATTTAATCAAAAACAAGAGTGGGAGTGGAAAAATTTCCTCCGTGCACATTTACCTTATATTCCTTATCATTTAGATCCAGAAAATGACGAAGTGGACTTACGATTGAAAAAGCTATATGCAGTCATTCATGAATATGGAACTGATGATGCGAAAGTGCTAATAGAATCGATGCCCTTTTATGCACCAAGAGAACAATCTATGAACGAAATTCGATAAATGTTGAATGCAATGCATGCCTTCGCTACACTTTAATGAAAGGGGTGTAGAAGGCATGTATTTTTTTAAAGATTTAAATGGATATGATGTCACTTTATCATTTGTTCCAGATACGTTTTCCATACCTGCTAAACATGTTCTAATACTTGCTAATAAAGAAGATAAGTGGTTAGTAACGAAACACCCAAAGCGAGGAATCGAGTTCCCTGGTGGAAAGGTCGAAGAAGGCGAGACATTGCTAGAAGCTGCAAAGCGAGAGACCTATGAAGAAACCGGTGCTACTTTGATAGATGTGATTTGGTTTGCAGAATATACCGTTCATACCGAGCCTCCATTTCGTAAGGTTGTATATAGAGCGACCGTTGATTACATTGAAGAAATGGATAAACTGTTTGAAACAGAGGGCTATAAATGGATGACTTTAAACGAATTTAATGAAGAGGAAAATCTAAGTTTTCATATGAGAGACGAAGGTATGAAAAAAATGTTGGAAAGAGTGATGCTGAATGAAACAAAGCGGTGAAATCTTCTCTAAACAGCCTTACCCAAGTCCAAATCCACGGATCCAACTAAGTGAAATTATTTATTGGTCCAATGGTTTACGAGTAAAAGGTTTACTTGCAGAGCCAAAAGGAAAAGGTAATTATGAAGGGATTCTATACTTACGTGGGGGAATTCAGCGAGTTGGCATGGTCCGACCTAGCCGAATCGCTCAATTTGCTGCGCAAGGCTTCATCGTTTTCGCACCCTATTATAGAGGAAATCGTGGCGGTGAAGGCTTTGATGAGTTTGCAGGTGATGACCGATATGATGCCGTACACGCTGTAGATGTATTAAAGCTTTTTCTGAAGGTACATAGAATACATATCTTTTCTTTTTCTAGGGGAGGAATCATGGCCCTATGGACAGCCATTTTACGTAATGATATTACCTCTGTGGTTACATGGGCAGGAGTTACAGATGCTGCCTTAACGTATGAAGAACGTAAAGATATGAGACGAATGATGAAACGAGTTATTGGAGGTACTCCTACCAATCATCCCGAGCTTTATCATGCAAGAACGCCTTTGAATTTTATGGATGATTTTACGTCACGTGTACTGATTATTCATGGGTTGCAAGATCAGCATGTAAGTCCAGAACATGCAAAGAAGCTAGAAGCTAAACTATCGCAATCAAAGAATGAAGTGAAAACTTGGTATTTTGAAAAATATAAGCATCACTTCCCACCAGCAGTAAATAGACAAACTGTAAGAGATTTAACACATTGGATGAAAAATACTAAAGGGGATTTGTTATGAAACATATTAAAATTCAACTAGAAACAACCCATTCTGAACACAAAACATCATTTCCGACTACGACGTCTTATTGGCAAGAACTATGGGATACATACACCACCGATTTTAGTTCAGTAGAAATTCATTGTTGGAAGGAAGAGCCAAAACACATTGAGGAACTTGAGAAGATTGCTTCGTTAATTCAAGATCAAAATTTAATTATTGCTTATACCGTAACCTTAAACGAAGAAAATCGAGAATTTTTACGAAATAACTCCATTGATGAAAACGGAGGATTAAAATGGTTTACGCTGCTATTCTATAAAGAAACGACGCAAATGTTGGAAATTGGCCAATATGGTTCTGAAATTAGTTTGTACGGGATAGATGAAAAGGAAGCGGAGACATTTAAAGCGATTTTTCCTGAAAATGTCGAGTCAGAATATTTTAAAGAACATTTAATGTGACTTAGAGTATCACACATTAGAAATGCATCTATCAAATAAGAGGTTGATTTAAAATTGCTTCTATTCGGGAAAGGGAAGAGACCTACAGGATGAAGCTCGAGCTATCTCCTGTGTAAGAAGTTTTGTCATATGAAAAGAGCTTGCACAAGTTAATGTGCAAGCTCTTTTTGATTAAATAATTGGTCCACCTTTAGAAGAAATATCTTCTGAAACTGATCCGAATTTTTTGAAGTTTTCACGGAATTGATCAGCCAATTCTTTTGCTTTTTTATCGTAAGCATTTGGATCTGCCCAAGCATCGCGTGGATTTAATACGTTTGTTGGAACGCCAGGGATTTCTGTTGGAATTGCTAAACCAAAGACTGAACCTTTGTTTGTTTCCACATCATCTAGTTTTCCTTCAAGTGCTGCACGAACCATAGCTCTTGTATAAGATAACTTCATGCGGCTACCAACGCCGTATTCTCCACCAGTCCAACCGGTATTAACTAAGAATACTTGTGAGTTATGCTCATCAATTTTCTTACCTAACATTTCTGCATAAACAGTTGCAGGTAGTGGTAAGAATGGAGAACCGTAACACGTTGAGAAAGCAGCTTGAGGTGAAGTGATTCCACGCTCAGTTCCTGCAAGTTTCGATGTGAAACCGCTTAGGAAGTGATACATCGCTTGCTCTTTCGTAAGTTTACTGATTGGAGGCAATACGCCAAATGCATCAGCAGTTAAGAAAATAATTGTTTTTGGATGACCAGCTACAGATGGGTCTACAATATTATCAATTGCTTGAAGTGGGTACGCTGCACGTGTATTTTCAGTTAATGAAATATCATCGTAATCAGCAATTCTAGTTTCTGAGTCTATAACTACGTTTTCTAAAACAGAACCAAAACGGATTGCATCATAAATTTGAGGCTCATTTTCATGCGTTAAATTAATCGCTTTTGCATAACATCCGCCTTCAATATTGAAGACGCCATTGTCTGACCAACCATGCTCATCGTCACCGATTAATTTACGATCAGCATCAGCTGATAATGTTGTTTTACCTGTTCCTGATAAACCGAAGAACAAAGCAACATCGCCTTTTTCTCCAACGTTAGCAGAACAGTGCATCGGTAGAATACCTTGTTCTGGTAATAAGTAATTCATGATCGAGAAAATCGATTTCTTCATTTCACCAGCATACTCCGTACCACCGATTAAAATAATGCGCTTCTCCATTGACACCATGATGAAAGTTTCTGAAGATGTCCCATCTACAGTTGGATCAGCTTTAAAAGTCGGAGCCGATACAATCGTGAAATCTGCTTCGTGAGTAGTTAGCTCTTCTGCAGAAGGGCGAATAAATAATTGGTGAGCAAAAAGGTTATGCCAAGCATATTCGTTAATTACTTGTAAAGATAAGCGAGACTGTTTGTCTGCACCAGCAAAGCCTTTAAACACAAATAATTCTTCTTTAGTTTTTAGGTAATCGATTACTTTCTTATATAATGAGTCAAAAATTTCAGATGAGATGGGTTGATTAACAGGACCCCAGTCAATTTTGTCCTTTGAAATGTCTTCTTCAACCATGTACTTATCTTTAGGCGAACGACCTGTGTATTTTCCAGTCTCCGCTTTTACAGCACCTGTTGATGTTAAGACAGCTTCTCCGCGTGATGTTGCTTTCTCCACTAATTGTGGAACTGAAAGTTGAACGTGCACGTTTTGGCCATTTAACAATTCGTTCAGCTCGGTAATTGTGTTCACTGAATTCATGTATATGTACCTTCCTTTTTCAAGTATTCCCGATAAAATGGGGTAATTTTGATTCGAGAATTAGTATAACACATTCCGTTTAATAATCTACACTAATAGCCTGTATAAATTGTAGATATTTCTTGTCAAAATTAATGTGCATAAAATGTTTGACATTGTCGAAATTGTTTATTATGATGTAAAACTGAACGGATACTCTTATCCCGAGCTGGTGGAGGGGTCAGGCCCTATGAAACCCGGCAACCTGCGATTATATGATTTTATATAATTGGCGAAGGTGCTGAACCTGAAGCAAGGTTAATTCCTTGGATGATAAGAGTGAAAGGTGCCTACTAAATCATACCTTTCCTCATGTAATTGACGTGAGAGAGGGTTTTTTTTATGCTATCTCAGTAAATTGCATAAATGGATGATTTAACACAGACATCTCCCTTTATCCTCGTGTAGAAGCCCGAAACGGCGAAAGGTTTTATTCAATAGAGTAAAGCTTGACATGGGAAATGAGTACCGTTTGAATTTTCCGAGAGTAATCTCGAAGGATATAGGAGGAATTAATAATGACAACTCGTCGATTATTTACATCAGAATCAGTAACAGAAGGGCATCCGGATAAGATTTGTGACCAAATCTCAGATGCGATATTAGATGCTATCTTAACAGAAGATCCAAATGCACGTGTGGCATGTGAAACAACAGTTACAACAGGATTAGTTCTTGTTGCTGGAGAAATCACAACGTCTGCATATGTTGATATTCAAAAAGTAGTTCGTGAAACAGTTCGGGAAATTGGTTATACTCGTGCAAAATATGGTTTTGACTCAGAAACATCAGCTGTTTTAACAGCAATTGATGAGCAGTCTGCCGATATCGCAATGGGTGTTGACCAAGCATTAGAAGCTCGTGAAGGTTCTATGTCAGATGATGATATTGAAGCAATCGGTGCTGGAGACCAAGGATTAATGTTTGGGTTTGCATGTAATGAAACGCCAGAATTAATGCCTCTTCCAATTAGTTTAGCTCACAAGTTAGCTCGTCGTTTAGCTTTGGTTCGTAAAGATGAGATTCTTTCTTACCTACGTCCAGATGGTAAAACACAAGTAACTGTAGAATATGATGAAAACAACAAACCATTGCGTATTGACACTATCGTTATTTCTACTCAACATCATCCAGAAGTAACGCTTGAACAAATCCAACGCAATCTTAAAGAACATGTTATTAATCCAGTTGTACCTGCAGAATTAATTGATGAAAACACAAAATACTTCATTAATCCAACTGGTCGCTTTGTTATTGGTGGACCACAAGGAGATGCTGGTTTAACAGGACGTAAAATTATCGTTGATACTTACGGTGGTTATGCTCGTCACGGTGGTGGAGCATTCTCTGGTAAGGATGCAACAAAAGTTGACCGTTCGGCAGCTTATGCAGCTCGTTATGTTGCTAAAAACATCGTAGCAGCAGATCTTGCTGATCGTTGTGAAGTTCAATTAGCATATGCAATTGGTGTTGCTCAACCTGTATCAATTGCTATTGATACATTTGGAACGGGTACAGTTGAAGAGTCGAAAATGGTTGAAATGGTTCGCGAATTATTCGACCTACGTCCAGCTGGAATCATCAAAATGTTAGATCTTCGTCGTCCAATCTACAAACAAACTGCAGCATATGGACACTTTGGTCGTACAGACATAGATGTTCCTTGGGAGAAAACAGACAAAGCTGCTGCATTAAAAGAAAAAGCAGGCGTTTAATAGAAAAAAAGCTGTTCCGGAAAAATTCGGAGCAGCTTTTTTCGTTCTATTAACCCTTTTGCATTGCTTTATAAATTTGTCCCTTTTCGGCATACTCTCGAACAATACGTTCCATATCCTTACGGTCTTCATCGTTTAAATCTCTGACTACTTTAGCGGGTCTCCCAAGAGCAAGTACACCCGGCGGAATCACTTTACCTGGTGGGACTAAACTACCAGCGCCAATAAACGCTCCTTCTCCAATGACAGCTCCATCTAACACAATTGATCCCATACCAATTAATGCACCATGCTTCACCGTACAACTATGTAAAGTCACTTGATGACCGACCGTAACCTCATCTTCTAAAATTAATGGAAAAGCTGGACTTTGATGCAAGCAACATAAATCTTGAATGTTTACCTTATTACCGATAATCGTTTTATTCACATCTCCACGGATGACCGTATTAAACCATACCGTAGACTCTGGACCAATCGTGACATCTCCACTAATTGTCACAAGATCAGCGATATACACCGAGGAATCAATTTCAGGAGTCTTTCCATTAAAAGGGTAAATCATTACATGACCTCATTTCTTCGTTTAGCTAAGTTTCATTATACTAAAAAAGAGGGAATCATAACTAGAATAGAGTGAAAGCCTTTATTATCCATCATTTAAATTAGTCATGTAATGGTATAATGAAAGGATTAAAAGCATTTAGTAAAAGGGGAAGATGTTCATGTGGAAATGGGAAGCAGAAGGTAAAGCAAAAGCTGTCATAGCTATTGTACATAGTGCATATGAGCATCATCGTCGTTACGCATGGACGATTGAACAATTTAGAAATTCGGGTTTTCATGTGGTGATGGGTGATCTTCCGGGTCACGGTGAAGATTCTTCATTAAATGAGGCACATGACGAAGATTTTGAATTGTATTCTAAATACGTCAAACAACTAGTTGAAGTTTCGATGGCGGATTCCTTACCTGTATTTGTGATGGGACATGGAATGGGAGCAACTTTGGTTATGCATGCATTACAAACTCATTCGATTGAATGTGCAGGAGTCATTTTGACCTCTCCATGGTTAAATTTGCGCATCCAGCCGTCTAAATTATCTGGGGCTCTAGCGAATATGGGCAAGCTAGCAGATCATATGAAGAGTACTCACGAAATTTCAATAAAAGAATTGACACGTAACTATGACGTATATGTACAAGAAAAAGATGATCCTCTTTTTACAAATAAAATTACATTAAAGTGGTATAGAGAGTTACAAAATTTAAAGAAAAATACGGTTAGTAGTGTTGAGTCAATCTCCAATATTCCGGTGTTATTAATGACCGGTGAACGCGATAAAGTAACTGATCCAGTTTTTAGTGAAAACTGGCTGAGCAAGCAAAAATTATGTGAGTATCAATTTAAAGAGTGGAAAAATGCTTATCATGATTTATTTCATGAACCAGAGCGTGAAAATGTTTATTATTACACGGAATCATTTATGCACAATGTTCTGCGTTCTATAGGATATATTATTTAATAGAATACACCAAATGAAAAAGCACTTGACTGTGCTTTTTCTTTTTTTATCTTCATCTATCAAAATTAGCTTAAAATAATATTTTTTCAGACTATTTCTATTTCTCGGCTTGTGTTCATACAATATCTATAATATAGTGAATTGTGTGACAATAATGTGAACTATACAAAGGAGGAGAACAGATGGAAGAGTTTATTGGTCAAGTAAATAATTTTTTATGGGGTCCGTGGATGATTTACGGATGTTTAGCAGTGGGACTTTTATTTTCAATTCTTACACGTTTTGTTCAAGTTCGTTTAATTAAAGACATGGTTGTCCAAATTTTCCAAGGTAAAGAATCAGATGCAGGGGTATCTTCATTCCAAGCATTAGCAATTGCTTTATCGGGTCGTGTTGGTACTGGTAATATTGCAGGTACAGCAACAGCGATCGCATTTGGTGGTCCAGGTGCCGTATTCTGGATGTGGATGATTGCCTTCATTGGTGCAGCATCAGCATTTGTGGAATCAACACTTGCACAAATTTATAAAGTGAAAGATCAAGGGCAATACCGTGGTGGTCCAGCCTACTACATAGAAAAAGGAATTGGCGTGAAGTGGTATGCCATTCTATTCGCACTAGCTGCTTTATTAGCAATGTCGATTTTAATGCCAGGTATTCAATCGAATTCAATTGCGATCGGAATGGAAAATGCATTTGGATTAGAGCGTTGGATCACTGGTGCAGCAATCGTTGTCATTTTAGGTATCATTATCTTGGGTGGAGTTAAACGTATTGCTCATGTTGCGCAACTAGTTGTTCCATTCATGGCAATTGCTTATATATTAATGGCAATCGTTATTATCGGAATGAATATTACTGAATTACCAGGAGTTATTTCATTAATATTCTCAAGTGCATTTGGTTTTGATTCTACTTTCGGTGGGATGATCGGTGCAGCAATTGCTTGGGGTGTTAAACGGGGAATTTACTCGAACGAAGCTGGTCAAGGTACTGGTCCTCACGCAGCAGCTGCTGCTGAAGTATCACATCCTGCAAAACAAGGTTTGGTTCAAGCATTCTCAGTATATATCGATACATTACTAGTTTGTTCAGCAACAGCATTTATGATCCTATTTACAGGAATGTATAATGTTCAGTTAGATGATGGAGATGGCGCATTTGTTGTAGAAAACTTACCTGGCATTGAAGCGGGTCCTGGTTATACACAAGCTGCCATTGATCTTGCACTTCCTGGTACAGGAATTGGTGCTGGATTCGTTGCAATCGCACTATTCTTCTTCGCATTTACAACAATCATGGCTTACTACTATATGGCTGAAACAAATGTGGCTTACTTATTAAAAGGAAATGCTGAAAAAATCGGGATTTTTGTTCTGAAAATAGTAATCCTCGTTACAGCGTTCTTAGGAACAGTTCGTGAAGCTGGTCTTGCTTGGGCACTAGGGGATGTTGGTTTAGGATTAATGGTATGGTTAAACTTAATTGCCATCTTAATCATTGCCAAACCAGCACTTATTGCATTGAAAGACTATGAAGCACAGAAGAAAGAAGGCTTGGATCCTGTCTTTGACCCTACTAAACTAGGTATCAAAAATGCAGATTTCTGGGTTGAGTACAACGAAAACTTGAAAAAATAATAAACATCGCCCAACCTAAGTTGGGCGATGTTTTTTTCTGTTATAGTTAAAGCAAAAAGGGGAATGTTACATGGAAACTGCTTTATCAGTCTTTATCATTGCTGTAGGAATTAGTGTATTTATTATCATGAAGAAATTCTCTCATACGAGTAAAACGTATTTAGTAAACTTTGCTATTGCACTTCTATTAGGTTTACTAGTATTGCGTACGCTTATGCTAGATCCAGTTGACTGGATCGGATACTTAGCCATTGTTTTTTGTGGACTTGGTTTCCTCGCGCAATTAATTTTAGGATTTAAAAACTTAAAAACGTCAGAATAAAAAACCAACCGTTGCATCGTGTGTTTGCAACGGTAGGTTTTTTATTTGGGTTGTTGTTTTATATCACTCCGCTTCCATTACTAATCATTCTCTTCGGGCAATCAAAATTCGTCCGATGATCTTTAACCATGAAATTCCACTAAAATCTTTCAACATTATCCCTCAAGTATTAATCTTATTTGGAATCTAGATATATTTAAGTCATTACAGAAATGTTAGTTTTGATTATTTATTTTGTTTAAGTAGAACAATTAAATAAGAAATAAAATCATCAAAGCTCCTTTTTGATGTATACATAATTTATTTGTTTACGGTAATAATAAAAAGTTCTGCATATTTCAGTTATAAACACATATATTTTTGGAGAGAATGATGAAGTGGAAGGGAATGGAAAATAAAAACCCAAGCATTTTTTTTTTGCTTTTTAGTAAGATTTGAATATTTTTCCATTGTTTCGACTTTTCCTTACAAATAAAAAAACGATTTCGACAGAAGCTTACAGAACCTCCTATGTACTAATAAATTTATTTGATTTAAATTTAGGTGGTAGGAAAAAAGGTTCAAGTAAATTTTACATGTGAATAAATAATTTTACGAAGTAGAACTATTTATTCATTTAAATGTAATTATTTGAATATTTTTTATGAGTATTAAGTACTTTGTACTTTTACTATAAATTAATTTGGCCAGAGAGCCCCAAGGGAGAGGGAATATGAATCAACTATTCAAATCAGTTTATTAGTAAAAACATTTGTACCAGTATTTCGCTTCGATTGCTCTTCTACGAAAAAATGTTTATAGCAATTGGAAGGGAGAGGAATTTATGAAAAAGCTTATTGGAATTATAATTGCCTCCTCTGTGCTGGTTAGTGCAGGATCGATTTATGCAAATGTTGATCCAGCAACCAAACTCTCTAATTGGTATGATCATTCATTTCAAAAAGAGAGCGAAAAATTAGGAGCAGAGACGGCAGTAGGACTAATTAAAGTGTTTACGCAGTTTCAAGGCATTATGAAAAAATCAAAAGATTCGATTGATTCTTCAATTGTTAGCTTCGCTGCGGACCGTGTGAAAGAGGTAGCTTTAGAAATAAGTCGAATCCAAAACGATACTGAAAATCGTTTAGATGAAACCGTTTCTGAATTAAAGAAAGAAAACTTCGATGATTATGCTGAAAATGCAAATATTGAAGAAGAACTCGATCAGAGCTTCGAAGAAATTCTGAAAGAGGTATTAAGTGAAGAGGATTCAAATGAATAATGCGAAAAGCGGACATTCATTCAAAAAACACACCACAAAGGGGACATTCAAATGTTAAAAACAATCAAAGGTAAAGTAATCGCAGGAACAGTAACAGTAACATTATTAGCTGGTGCAGGGGCAGCATTCGCAAACCAAGATGCTGGAGATAATTTAAAAGCTTGGTTTAACGGCCAATTTAATGCTTCATCACAGTCAGTTTCAGACCAATCTTATGCATACGTTAATGGTAAAGTAGGCTCGTTAGTTAATGAATATAACGGCTTGAAAACTACTGCTACAAACAGCATTAATACTAAAGCTGGTGATACGAAAACTTCAACTAACTCTAATGTAAAAAGTGCATCTGACGCATATATCTCAGATTTAAATGCAGAAAAAGCACATATCGATAGCTATTTAGTGGGTGAATTTGATGCACTTTCTAATTTTGCTCAAACATTGATTAATCAGGCTGGTAATCAAGCTGTTGGATATGCAACTACAAATTTAGGACAAAATGCTACTGCTGCTGGAACTGCTGCAACTACTCAGATGACAACTGATATCAATAATGCAACAGCTACTACAAAAGCAGAACTTGTTGCGGCTATTGAAGCTGCTAAGTCTAGTCTTCAAGATAGTTTAGATGCTGAAACAGCACTAACAGTTGCTGATATTAAAGCGAGAGTTGATGCTAAGATTAATGAACTTCGTACACAAATTACAGCAATCAACGATGGGTTCATTGCTACACAAAAAGCAACTATAGATACTGCTGCATTAGCTCTAGAAAATGCTGCTAAAGCAGAGTTAGAATCTATTGTTGACGGCATTTAATTAGTTATTTTTATACTAAATAAGGACCTCGTTTTTTAGAGGTCCTTATTCTTGTAACTGGAGGTATTGTATTGGATAGTAGAGTTGAAAAATATAAAAAGAAGCGCAAAACCAAGAAAAATATCGTTTTAATAGGTGCAGTCATTTTAACACTTGGTATCGGAAGTGGTATGAAAACGACATTTGCAGATGCTGATGTCAGTACCATGTTAATTAATTGGTTTTATAATAAACAATCCGATTCAATCAGAGAAATTGATACAGCAATAACTGCGGAAAAAGAACTCTTATTAGCCGATTTGAAACTACAACTAAAAGCTGAAATGGATGCTGCTGAAAGTGATCTTGATCAGTTTACTGAAAAAGTAAAATCGGAACGAATTGCTTCATTGAGAGAATATGCATCCACTTTAGTCGATAACATAGATATTGATAATAGCAAACAAGAAGCCGCTATTACGTCGAACATCAATTCAATTGTAGAAAATGCAATCGCTCAAATGAATGGCGCTGCCGCAACAATTCCTGAAACGGTTGTAGTACCTGTACCGGAATCACCAGCAAAAAGTGAACCAGTAGAAGTTCCTGAAACAAAGCCAGAGCCAATCAGTGAAACGGTTCCTGCTCCTGTAACTCCTACTCCAGAACCATCTCCAATCACGGATCCAATCATAGAACCTGTAACTGAATCAGAAACTGAAGAGGAAACAGAAATAGTTGAAGAGCCTACAACTGAATCAACTCCAGAACCAATCTCCACACCACCAAATATAATAGTTGAAGATGTTCAAGCAAATCGTGATTCGAGCTTGGAAGATGAGTTAACTGAATAAATTTAGTTTTAAATGAAGGCTCTCTATTGAGGGTCTTTTTTATCGGATGTGATAATTAAATATTAATACAAATAAATTCTACTAATAATCTCCCCAAAAATTTGCTATAATGGACGAATGACTTTTTCTAGCACATATGCGTAGAAAAAATAGGAGGATATTATGGCATTACAAGAAATTATTCGTACGTTAATCGTTGAAACACCGTCAAAACCTGGGAACTTTGCGAAAGTGGCAACTGCAATCGGGGTGGCGGGTGGAGATATAGGAGATATTACAATTATCAAGGATGGCACGCTGTCTACGATTCGTGATATTAGTGTTAAGTGTGAAAATCTTGAACAGTTAGATCAAGTAATTGAAAATGTTCGAGCAATTAGTAATGATGTTCATATTCATGCGGTAACAGATGATGTACTAAAAGCGCATGAAGGCGGAAAAATTCACATGAAGAGTCGCATCGATGTACGTTCTTTAGGTGATCTTCGTCGAATTTATACACCTGGTGTTGCGAGTGTGTGTTTAGACATTCAAGAAGACCCAGATAAAGCACGCTACTTTACAAGTATCGGTAACACAGTTGCCATCGTTACAGATGGAACGGCGATATTAGGACTTGGTAATATTGGTCCTGTTGCAGGGATGCCTGTAATGGAAGGGAAAGCTGTTTTATTTGATCAATTTGCTGGGATTAGCGGAATTCCTATCTTACTAGATACGAGTGATATTGATTCTGTGGTTGAAACAGTTAAGCACATTCATCAAGGGTTTGGTGCCATCTTGCTTGAAGATATTGGTTCTCCGCATTGCTTTGAAATCGAAGAGCGATTGAAAAAGGAATTGCCGATTCCAGTTATGCACGATGACCAGCATGGGACAGCTGTAGTAGCACTTGCTTCCGTATTATCCGCTTGTCGTGCAACTGGAGTGGACCCTAAGAAAGCGGTTATCGGCCAAATTGGTTTAGGTGCAGCAGGTCTAGCAATATGTCGTATGCTTATGGCTTATGGAGTCGACAATGTTTACGGTATCGATCGTCAGCAAGAAGCTTTAGATCGACTTATTAGTTATGGCGGCCAAACACTTTCTTCATTGGAAGAGATCATGGCGACTTGTGATATCGTAGTGGCTACAACAGGAGTAGCCGGTCTGATTAAACCGAGTATGGTTCGCCCAGGGCAAATCATTTTAGCGTTGTCGAATCCAAATCCTGAAATCACTCCTGAAGATGCATTAGCGGCAGGAGCTGCTTATGCTGCGGATGGTCGTCTTGTTAACAATGCAATCGGTTTCCCAGGTATTTTCAGAGGAGCACTAGACGCAGGGGCGAGTGAAATTACGTACCCAATGCTTGTTGCAGCTGCTCAAGCAATCTTCAACCATACAAAACCAGGAGATTTAATACCGAATCCATTAGATCCTTCTGTACACCAAGTAGTTGCTCGAGCAGTTGAATTAGCAGCTACAAAACAAAAGTAATGAAACAAACCGGTCTTTTCCATTGTGAAAAGATCGGTTTTTCATTTACACTGATACAAAATCAACTTTTGGATGTGAATAAAATGAAGCAACTTTTACATAATGCAAAATTCTATACAATGAAAAGTCTAGGCGACCATATTGAAGCGGTCTTAATTGAAGATGGCAAAATTCTTCAAATGGGCAATTATGAAAAACTGAAGAACGAAACAGCCAATCAATTAGATTTAAAAGGATCATTCGTCTATCCCGGATTCGTTGATAGTCATATTCACTTAATCGGACATGGAGATAAATTACGTTTTATCGATTTGTCCCTTTTCGAATCTGCGGAGACCATGAAGGAACATTTGAAAAATCTGTTTGAACAGAGAAATCCGCAAGAATGGATTGTCGCTGAGGGATGGAATGAAAACAATTTTCCTGATAAAAAAATTCTTCATCGAACGGAATTAGACGAAATTACTACTTCTCCACTTGTTTTAAAACGCATTTGTCGCCATGCAATGATTGTGAATTCGAGAGCACTTGAAATCGCAGGAATTACTAAAGACACACCCGACCCAAGTGATGGCGTAATTGTTCGTGATGAATTCGGAGAACCTACAGGGTATTTAATGGATGGGGCACAGGCACTGATCTTAAAACAAATTCCTGAAGTCAGTGTTGATCAATTAAGAACTTCACTAGAAATGGCAGCCGAAGATTTACTTTCATTAGGATTCACGGGTGTTCATACAGAAGACATGAGTTACTATGGGGATTATTCAAAACCACTTGAAGCATTTCAAAAATCTTTCGGTGAATATAAAAAATTCCGGATTCATTTGTTACGACATCACTTGGTTTTTGATGAGATGATACAAAGTGCATCATATAGTGAACCATGGATTGAGCCAGGTGCGATGAAAATATTTATTGATGGAGCGCTTGGTGGACGAACGGCTTTACTGACAAAACCTTATGCGGATGATAAGTCCACACAAGGGGTCAACATTCACTCACAACAAGAACTGAATGCATTGGTTGCGAAAGCCAGATCTCACGGAGAAGCTATAGCAGTTCATGCGATTGGTGATCTTGGAATGGAAATGATCGTGGAAGCTATCGAATTACATCCAGTGCCAACAGGAAAACGTGATCGTTTGATTCACGCGAACGTGCTAAATGAAAATTTGGTGAGTAGAATTGAAAAACTAGATGTCGTGTTAGACATCCAACCGAGTTTTGTAACTTCTGATTTTCCTTGGGTGAAGGAAAGACTGGGCGAAGAAAGATTAACTTGGGCATATGCCTGGAGAAAATTAATCGATCGAGGGATTGTGTGTAGTGGCGGATCAGATTCACCGATTGAAGCGGTTGATCCAAGACTTGGCATGTATGCGGCAGTGGCAAGAAGAAATCCGGGGGAGACACACGACGGCTATTTACCTGAAGAAAAGTTAACTCGTTTTGAAGCGATTTCGTTATATACGACTGGAAGTGCATACGCTATTGGAAAAGAATTGACACGTGGAAAAATCGATGTCAATTACGATGCAGACTTCACTGTCTTTGACCGAGACTTGTATGAAGGAACAGAGGAACAACTTTTAGAAGCAAATGTTGTGAAAACGATTGTAGCTGGGGAAGTTATGTTTTCTAATCAGAACTAGTGTAAATGAAAAATGAGTAGCAGAATATGCTACTCTAAGTAAGATGATTCGGACGATTTATCGTCCGGATCTTTTTATTTTTTTCACTAGTGATCATACTGATTTCAAGGAGTTCAGCGGATACGCCAGTTGAAAAAGCTAAGTGACGAAATCCACTCGGACGAATAGTTCAATCATGTTCGGCTCAAGCCTGCAGAAAGCGTCCGTCTGAAACGCAAATCCATACATAAAATAATGGACCATCTCTCCGTCATAAATGACTTTGAGACAGTCCTTTTTTTCATTACCATCTAGAAAACTTCCTTATAATTCGTCCCTTCACAAAGTGCAGCTTCTTCGATTGGAATTCGTACAGATAACATGTACAGATTTAATAAGGTGAAAACAAGTGCGGTAATAAACGCATTAAACATTAATGGAAGGACTAACAGTTCAAGAGCAACAATTGTGTAATTAGGATGTCTCATATATTGAAATGGTCCTTTTTTAACGACAGAAGCTCCAGGGAGAATCATGATTTTCGTATTCCAAAATCGTCCTAAAGAAGAAAGTATCCAAATCCTCATTAATTGAGTGACTGCAAAGACAGTGAAAAGTGGCAATAAAAATATAGATAGCCCTCGATTTAATAATGTGAATTCGAGCAATAAGCTAATAAAAAAACCTACATGCAAGGCAACCATAAATGGATAATGATGTTTGCCCACTTCATACCCACCTTGAGATTTAATCCAATCTTCGTTTCTCTTCGCTATAAACAATTCAATTACCCGTTGAATGATGACAAATCCGAAAATAATGAGAAAAACAATTACCTTTATGTCCATTTTAAAAGCACCAATTCGCCACTGAATCCCGGACCCAGTGCAGTTAATAATCCAATATCTCCACTACTTTTCTTCTGCTTCATAAATTCTTCTAACACATATAAAACAGTTGGGGAGGACATATTGCCGTGATTCTTTAACACTTCTCTTGAGATATTTGTTTTATTCGAATCTAAACCCAATGCTCCTTCATATGCTGCCAAAACTTTTTTTCCACCTGGGTGTGCAATGAAGTGATCAATTTGTTCAGCAGTAATTTGATGCTCTTTTAAAAATTCAGTGACAAAAGGTTCTAGCCATTTTTCAATAATGGACGGAATACTTTTCGAAAATACCACATGCAGACCATCATTTTTCATATTCCAACCCATGACATCTTCTGAATTAGCCATTGTTTTAGAAGAGGTAGCGACAAAACTTGGTAGAGGCTCGCTAGAAGAGACCTCCACTTCATCTCCGCAAACTAAGGCGCAGGCAACTCCATCTGCAAACAAAGATGCACCTATCAAATTGCTTTTCGTGTAGTCATTCGGTTGAAAGGTGAGGCTACAGAGCTCTACACAAAGAATGAGTACTTTCGCTTTTGGATAGGCAAGACAGTATTCAAATGCGCGGCTCAAGCCAGATGCTCCGCCTGCACATCCTAAACCCCAAATCGGAATTCGTTTGACATAATCCGAAAATGGCAATTGGTTTAAAATGCGTGCATCAATGCTGGGGGTTGAAAAACCAGTACTTGAAATGAAAAATATCCCGTCAATTTCTGAAGGGTGAATAGGTTGTTTTAAAAAAATGGAATTGTTCAAGCAAGCATGAACTGCTAATGAGCCATAAGAAGTGGCTAACTCGATATATAGGCGATTTCGTTCTTCTAAATCATGTGGTTGTTCGAACCATTCCATCGGTACACAAAACTGCCTTGATTCTATTTCGCCGTTTTCAAAAACTTTTAACATCCGTTCTAAGTCTGCGTAGTGATCGGTAAATAAATTCTTCAATAAAGTAGCTGCGTCATTTTGAGAGTATGAGTAGGGTGGCTTATATGAACTAATTGAATGGATTTGAGGCATACATATTCTCCTTATATGGTTCAATAATAGTTTCATCTTTTCCATATAAAAGAAAAAATATTCAAATAAGAGAGTGTTCAATAGGTGGTTAATTAAAACAGGTGAAGAGAAAAGATCGATATTTCTTCATCTGTTTTTGATTTGACATACGTTTTCGGAAACACCATAAAGATGTGACGCCCCAACTAAAGACTAAGACGACGGTCAAAAATTAACACAGCTTTGAAAAATGATGAATATACTATTTTATTTTATGCTGACCAATAGGAGTGAAATAATGGGAGCAATTAATGGGAAGAAATTAATCGACCGTTTGGATGAATTGGGAAGCGAAATATGGTTCGATGGCGAAAAAGTCACAGGGAAGATTTCAGAGCATCCTGCATTCAAAGGTATTCTTGAAACAAAAGCATCTTTGTATAACCTGCAGTTTGATTCCAGCCTTTCAAATGAAATGGTGTTTATTTCACCTAATTCCATTAAACCAATAGGTCTTTCATATTTACAACCTAGAACAAAAGAGGATTTAGTAAAGAGAAGAACAATGATGGAGCATTGGGCAAGATTGACCAAGGGAATGATGGGGAGAAGTCCAGATTATATAAACTCTGTTTTAATGGCTTTTGCTTCTTCAGCTTCATATTTAAAGGGGAGAGAAAAGTGTTTTCCGGAGAACATTCAATCTATTTATGAATTAGCCATGAATAAAGATTTAACATTCACTCACACATTTGTTACCCCTCAAGTGAACCGGTCCTCATTTAATTATTATTCCTCAAAGGAACCAATTTCAGCAAAAGTAATTGATCAGAACGAACAAGGGTTAGTCATAAAAGGTGCTCGTCTACTTGCTACACAAGGAGGCTTAACGGATGAAGTCTTAGTTTTTAGTACCCCCAGTTTTTTCTTAGATGAGGATGAAGCATATGCTTTTTCAATTCCTTCAAATACACCAGGGTTAAAATTTATCTGCAGGGAATCTTTTGTTGGTGGCGATTCCGCCTTTAATTATCCACTTAGCTCGAGATTCGAAGAAATGGATTCTCTTGTTGTCTTTGATAATGTGTTGGTCCCATGGAACCGTATATTCTACTATGGAAACATAGAAGTATCGGCCAACTTCCTAATAAAAACCTCTTTTCATTGTTTTGCATTGCATCAAACCATAAACAGACAAATTGTGAAATCTGAATTCATGTTAGGGCTTGCTCAACTTCTTGTGGAGACCATTGATGTATGCGAGTATCAGCACATTCAAGAAAAGCTATCAGAATTTATCATTGGACTGGAAACAATGAAAGCGCTTCTTGAGAAATCTGAGCATCACAGTAAATTAGATGAATTTGGAACGATGCGTCCACATCTACCTCCTCTTCAAATTGCTAGTAATATTTTCCCTAGAATTTATCCTCGATTTTGTGAAATCATCCAATTAATTGGTGCAAGCGGTATGGTAACTTTGCCCACTGAAAAAGCAATTAATTCTTCAATCGGCTCTGATATTCACCAATATCTCCAAGGCTCAACCACAACAGCCGAAGAGCGTTTAAAGATATTCCGATTGGCGTGGGATTTAACCATGAGTTCATTTGGCACAAGACAAATTCAATATGAACGGTACTTTTTTGGTGATCCCATACGGTTGTCTAGCGCACTATATAATACGTATCCTAAAGAGCAATACGTAAAAACCGTCTGTGAATTTCTTGATATCAAAAATGAATAAAATTGTTCGATGCTGAGATTAGTTATTCTTTTTTAAAGAGAGTTATTAATTTTACTGTTCATCGTACATCTTCTCTACTCGTACACTTCAGAGTATTATCGGAATGCCTGTTTCAGGAAGCGTCTGACACAATGGGACCTACATTTGACAGCCTAATAAAATCTAATGGAATCTAGTTAGTCTAGTCCATTAGATTTTAAATTTGTTTAGTTTTTTCTAATGCTAATATAAACGGTGCATGATTTACTTGATTTATAAATTCATATTTTAATACTTGAATGGAGGATTGAGGCAGTTCACTTACATACTGGAGTAGGGCATCACGTTCGATATCTCCACCTTCGTGTCCATGGTAGACAACGATAACGATGATTCCACCAACTTTTAATAAATTGAGACAAGCTTCAATTGCCTTGACAGTGGTATCAGGTTTAGTAACGGTGGAATGATTTGCACCAGGCAAATACCCGAGATTGAAGACAGCTGCTGAAATTTCTTGATTTACATATTTGGGTATTTGTTCATGTCCGTCTAGAATTACGGATGTTTGATAACTAAAATCTACAAGTTTTTGCTTTGTTGATTCAATGGCAGATTGCTGTATGTCAAAAGCGTAGACATGGCCAGTTTTCCCAACTAGTTTAGCGAGGAAGAGGGTATCATGCCCATTTCCTGCCGTACCATCAATTACAATGTCACCTTCTGATATAGCTTTTTGTAATAAAGTTTTTGAGTAGGAAAGAACTCGTTCTAAAATCATTCGGTTTTCACTCCTTTAAAAAGAAGTTTACCATGATTTCATAGACTAGCTATTGTCTATTAATTTCGGAATAATCTTTGTTTTTAAGACATCTTGTTGTCCTTCATTAAATAGAATACAATTATTTTGGATTTCGAAATAATGGAGGAAGAAAGATGCCGAAAAGTGTTTGGCTACTAATCATTGGAATGCTTGTAAATGTTACAGGTAATTCATTTTTATGGCCTTTAAATACAATATATTTGCATGATCATTTAGGGAAAAGTTTATCGGTCGCGGGTTTAGTATTAATGGCTAATGCAGGAGCGGGTATCGTCGGTAATTTACTCGGTGGTTATTTATTCGACAAAATTGGTGGTTACAAATCAATCATGCTAGGAATCACCATAACAATTATTGGATTAACCGGTCTGACGATTTGGCACGGTTGGCCACATTATGTGTGGTTTCTTACCATCATGGGCTTTAGTGGGGGAATTGTCTTCCCAAGTATGTATGCGATGGTAGGTACTGCTTGGCCTGAGGGCGGACGAAAAGCATTTAATGCCATTTACCTTGCACAAAACTTAGGTGTTGCAATTGGACCGGCGGTAGCTGGTGTAATAGCCGATTATAGTTTTGACTTTATATTTGTTGCTAATCTAGGAATGTATGTAGTGTTCTTCTTTATTGCATTAATAGGGTATCGGAAATTTAATATAGCGCTTGATAGACATACTTCGGTTATTAATGAAGGGAAAAAGATTAAAAATAAAGCTCCATTTTACGCATTGTTAATTGTAACAAGTGGCTATCTAATTTGTTGGTTAGTTTACGTACAGTGGCAATCGACCATTGCGACCTATACGCAAGAATTAGGTATTACCCTGAAACAATATAGTTTGTTATGGACAATCAATGGGTTACTAATATTAGCCGCACAACCTGTCATCCAGCCAATTGTGAAGCGATTAGAACATCGAATAAAGGCTCAATTGGTTTTGGGAATTGTCATTATGATGATTTCGTTTGTTGTAGTAGGCTACGCAGATGCATTTTCAATGTTTGTTACGTCAATGGTTATTCTAACTATTGGTGAGATGTTTGTTTGGCCAGCTGTGCCAACATTAGCTAGTCAATTAGCGCCAAAAGGTAGAGAAGGTTTCTATCAAGGAATTGTAAATAGTACAGCCACAATTGGCAGGATGCTAGGCCCATTCTTTGGGGGCGTACTAGTAGACCTATATGGAATGACCGCTATGTTCTTAATATTAACGTCATTCATGGCATTAGCCATTATTCCTAGTCTTTTATATGATCGACCACTAAAAAAGCGGATCTTAAATAGATTCTCCAATTAGAAAGTAATTTAAATATAACTGGTGGTTGATTGGAATGGAGGCGGCGACTCCTGCGGAAACAGCACGAACTGAAGACGCTTAGGAGCAAAGACTAAAATCGCCACTTCCTGTGGCAACGTCTTTGAAACCAACATCCTGTTGGCATCCACGGAAAGCGTCCGCTGCAATGGAAATCAACATTCTTTAATTGTTTACAGCCCGCGGAAAGCGTAGCTGATTTGTGGAATATCATCAACCATATTTAATCTGTACTTTTAATCTTTAACGGAGAGTCCTCATTAGACTCTCCGTTTTTTGCATATTTTCAGATACTTTGGGAAAATAGAATAGAACGAATCGCGAGGTAGGGTGAATCAAAATGAAATCTGTTTTTCAACAATTACCGGAATCTGTACTGACTCAAATTCTTGAAAATGCTTTTCAATGGTTTGTAGTGGTTGATAAAGAGTGTCGTATTCTTTATATCAATGAAGATTATTGCCGTTTCTTAGAAGTACCTAGAGACAAAGCCCTTGGTCAACCGGTTGATCAAGTCATTGAAAATACTCAAATGCATGAAGTAGTTAAGTCAGGAAAAGCACATGTGGCTTCGCCGCACTATATTAAAGGTACGTACATGCTAGCTAATCGCGTGCCATTAATTGTAGACGGAGAGATTGTTGGAGCTTTCGGGAGCGTGGTTTTCCGAGATATGACGGATTGGAAGAAGCTAAGTTCTCATGTACGTACCACAATGGATAAAATCACGATGAATTCCAAAGAATCTAATCAAAAATCATACCGATTAGAAGATATTAAAGGAACTTCACAAGCGATTCGCTCGATAAAAGAAACGATTCAAATGATTGCCCCAAGTGATTTATCCGTTTTAGTAGAGGGAGAAAGTGGAACCGGTAAGGAACTATTTGCTCAAAGTATCCATGAACGTTCGGAACGATCTGATTTGCCGTTTGTCAAAATTAATTGTGCAGCGATTCCATCAGAACTCCTTGAGGCAGAAATTTTTGGCTCTTTTTCAGAGTCAAAAAATCAATATCGCAAAGGTCGTTTTGAGCAAGCAGACAATGGAACCCTTTTTATTGATGAAATAGGTGCAATGCCTTTAACTATCCAAGCTAAACTACTTCGTGCTATTCAAGAGGGAGAGATTGAGCCGTTAGGTGCTCAACAAAGTATTCGGGTAAATGTGCGAATTTTAGCTGCAACAAATAAACCATTAGAAACGCTGATCGAGCAAGGGAAGTTTAGGGAAGATTTGTATTACCGTATTCAAGCCATTACTCTACGCATTCCCCCGTTGCGTGAGCGAATGGAAGATTTTACGGAACTTGCAAATACTTTTTTACAGCAATACATATTAAAAGCTGGGAAACGTAGACTTGTATTATCCAGTCAAACGAGAGATTATTTACAAGCCTATCATTGGCCAGGAAATGTTCGAGAATTACAAAATGTTATTCAAGCTGCAGTTTATTTAGCAGATAATGAAAGCATTGAACCTTCTGCTTTACCTGATACGCTCAAGCAACATCGTGCGAATCAGTTTAATGAATCTAATAATCTGCAGGATGCAATTGAGCAACTAGAACAGTCCATGATTCAAGAAGCATTGGGTATCGAAGATGATAAAAAAGTGGTGGCTAAGCGTCTTGGGTTAAGCAGATCGACACTTTACGAAAAAATAAAAAAATATAACTTATGACCTATTTCCGAAATTCTGGACATAATTCCGATAATCCGGACTATTAAAATAGGTGAAATAACCCAAGATAAAAACTATATTGCTATAAAATCCGAAATTTCGGACGGATATAGGGTAAAACTGGACAAAATGTTGTCACAACTGCTATTGCGTGAATATTAAGGTTCTGTTTTAATTGCTAGTGAAAGCGCTTTTATACAAAAATTCAAACGATTTCTTGTAAGGAGGAAAACCCATGAAGCCAATCTATTCTTCTGCAGAAGAGGCTGTACAACAAATTCAAGATGGAGCCACATTAATGGTCGGTGGTTTCGGACTTGTAGGAATACCAGAGACGTTAATTTTAGCTTTAGTTGAAAAAGGAGTTAAAGATTTAACGGTCATTTCAAATAATTGTGGCGTAGACGAATGGGGTCTTGGACTTTTATTGAAAAATAAACAAATAAAAAAGATGATCGGTTCATATGTTGGTGAAAACAAAGAATTCGAGCGCCAAGTATTATCTGGCGAAATCGAAGTGGAATTGACACCTCAAGGAACTTTAGCAGAAAAAATCCGCGCTGGCGGAGCAGGGATTCCAGCATTCTTTACACCTGCAGGGGTTGGGACAACCGTTGCTGAAGGCAAAGAAATTCGTGCGTATGATGGAAAAGAGTACGTTCTTGAAGAAGCTTTACGAGCTGATTTTGCACTTGTTCGTGCAGCGAAAGCTGACAAGTTTGGAAACTTAGTCTATAACAAAACGGCGCAAAACTTTAATCCGATGATGGCTGCTGCAGGTAAATTTACGATTGCAGAAGTAGAAGAAATTGTGGAAACGGGAGATATTGATCCTAATACCGTTCAAACACCTAGCATCTATGTGCAAGGGATTCTACAAGCGAAACAAGAAAAACGGATAGAGCGATTAACGACGCGTTCATAGAATAGGAGGAGACAAGCTATGGGAACAGTAAATGTCAGAGAACGTATAGCAATTCGAGCAGAACAAGAGATCGAAGATGGAAACTATGTCAACTTAGGTATCGGTATGCCGACATTGGTTGCGAATTACATTTCACCTAATAAGACTGTGGTTCTTCAATCAGAGAATGGTCTATTAGGTATTGGACCATATCCTACTGAAGATGAAGTGGATCCAGATTTGATTAACGCAGGTAAAGAAACAGTTACAACGATTCCAGGATCAGCCTTTTTCACAAGTGCAGAATCTTTTGGCATGATTCGTGGTGGGCATGTGGATGTTGCAATTCTTGGTGGTATGGAAGTGTCTGAAAACGGTGACCTTGCCAACTGGATGATCCCAGGGAAAATGATTAAAGGTATGGGTGGAGCTATGGATTTAGTTCACGGTGCCAAAAAAATCATCGTGATCATGGATCATGTTGCAAAAGACGGTTCACCAAAAATTAAAAAGCAATGCGATTTACCATTAACAGGTAAGGGTGTAGTTAACAAAATTATTACTGAACGTGCACTAATTGAAGTAACACCTAATGGTTTAGTTTTGAAGGAAGTTTTCGAGGGATTCACTGTTCAAGACGTCATTGATTCTACTGAAGCTTCTTTAAATGTTGATGATGTAAAAGAAAACGTCTAATAAAATTTCGGGGGAAATTTATTCATGGATACTAGTGTTGTATTGAGCATGATCGGACTTATTGGTGGACTTGCTTTACTAATCTTTTTAACACTTAAAGGTGTTAACATTCTAATTGGCGGACCTATTTCTGCTTTATTCGTAGCTGTAATGAGTGGATTGCCTTTATTCCCTCAGTTAGTTGAAGAGGGTGCGGCAAACTTTGTTACTAGTTATATGACTGGTTTTACATCATTCATTTTAGCTTGGTACTTAATGTTCTTACTTGGAGCTGTTTTCGGTAAAGTAATGGAAGACAGTGGAGCTGCCGATTCAGTAGCTAAATGGTTTGTTAGCAAATTAGGTATGAAGTATACAGTTCTTGCACTTGTATTAGCTTGTGCTGTTTTAACTTACGGTGGAGTTAGTTTGTTCGTTGTAGCATTCTCGGTTTATCCGATGGCTATTTCATTATTTAAACAAGCAGATTTACCACGACGTTTTATTCCAGCTACTTTAGCTTTAGGTTCTGTAACGTTCACAATGACATCAGCAGGTTCTCCAGAAATTCAAAACTGGATTCCAATCCCATTCTTGGGTACAAACCAGTTTGCTGGTTGGGAAGTTAGTTTAATCGTTGCTGCATTCATGGCTGTGTTTGGTTACTGGTGGTTAAAGAAAATTATCAACAAAGCTGTTAATAAAGGCGAGCGCTTTATCGATCGTGAAACGGATCCAACATTTGACGTTACACGACCATTGCCAAATCCTTTCTTAGCAATGATTCCATTATTAGTCGTACTTATTATTTCATTCATCTTCCATGATTCATTAAAGCAATCCGCTTTAATTGTTGCTTTACTAGGCGGTATTATTGCAACATTTATCGTTAGTTGGAAATACTTTAAAGCTCCTTGGGAAGCAGTATCTGCAGGTACAATCGGTGCGATTATCGCAATCGGTAACACTGCTGCAGTTGTTGGTTTCGGTGGAGTTGCTAAATCGGTACCAGCATTCCAAGTAGCGGTTGATGCAATGACTAACATTCCTGGTTCTCCTTTAATTGGAGCGGCGGTAGCGGTATCTGTTATTGCAGGTATGACCGGTTCAGCTTCTGGTGGTCAAGCAATTGCCTTACCATTATTAGCTCCTGGATACATAGATGCTGGCGTTAACCCTGAAGCGTTACACCGTGTTGTAGCGATTTCATCTGGTGCACTTGATTCTCTTCCACACAATGGATACGTTGTTACGACAATTCACTCTATCTGTGGTGAGAAATATAGTGCAGCTTACTGGGCTGTAGCGGCAACAACAGTCGTAACACCAGTTATCGGTGTTATTATTGCCATCGTACTATTCTCATTCGGCTTTGGAATTTAATTAATCAAATTCAGCCGCCTCGTGCGGCTGATTTTTTTGGAGGGACATATAATGGTAAACGACAAAGTTTTATTTATCACAGGTGCTGCACAAGGAATAGGTTTTGAAATTGCACGTGAATTTTCTAAAGCAGGTGCAAAGGTTGTCTTAACTGATTTGAATGAAGAAAAAGTAAAAGAAGCTGCCGCATCACTAGGTTCTGACGCCATTGGTTTAAAATGCGATGTTACAAAAGAAGAAGATATTATTCAATCAATTGATGCAACGATTGCTCATTTTGGTCGACTTGATATTTTAATCAACAATGCAGGGATGCAACATGTTGCCATGCTTGAGGATTTCCCGACAGAACGTTTTGAATTACTCATTAAGATCATGTTAACAGCTCCATTTATTGCCACGAAAAATGTTCTTCCGCATATGCGAAAACAAGGTTTTGGACGAATTATTAATATGGCTTCAATTAATGGATTAGTTGGATTCGCTGGTAAAGCAGCTTATAATTCTGCTAAACATGGTGTCATTGGCCTAACAAAAGTAGCTGCGCTAGAAACTGCAGCGGATGGAATTACGGTCAATGCTGTTTGTCCTGGGTACGTAGATACGCCACTTGTACGCAATCAGCTTCAAGATTTAGCGACTACGCGTAAAGTTCCACTCGAGTCTGTTCTAGAGGAAGTTATCTATCCGTTAGTTCCTCAAAAACGATTATTAGATGTAAAAGAAATTGCTGATTTGACTCTATTCTTATCGAGTGAACAGGCAAAAGGAATGACAGGGCAAGCTGTCGTCTTAGATGGTGGATATACTGTTCAATAAATTCTTGTGCTTTTTCCATACTTCGATTACAATGAAAAACAATAGTGTTTGACCGTGAAGAGGAATAGTAAATAATTTTGTGTTTGTAGAGAGCTGACGGTTGGTGAAAGTCAGTATCACAATTTATCGAACTCGCCTTGGAGTCAGCATTGGTGAAGGAATAGTAACCGGTGCCGTTTTCCGCGTTAAGGAAACAAGTTGAGCAATTGTAGGATTGCTAATTTGGGTGGTACCGCGGGAGTATGCGTATAACTCTCGTCCCTTAGTCTTTTTTGACTATTGGGACGAGAGTTTTTTTATTTTCAAAAGGAGGAAAACACATGAACTTTAATCATCAACAGATCGAACAAAAATGGCAAGCTTATTGGGAGCAAAATCATACTTTTAAGACAGGGGAAGACGCATCTAAACCGAAGTTTTACGCATTAGATATGTTCCCATTTCCTTCAGGTGCAGGGTTACATGTAGGACATCCAGAAGGCTATACTGCAACAGATATTTTAAGCCGATTTAAACGCATGCAAGGATACAATGTATTACATCCGATGGGTTGGGATGCATTCGGATTACCTGCTGAGCAATATGCTTTAGATACAGGAAATGACCCTGCAGAATTTACAGCGAAAAACATTGCAACATTTAAACGTCAAATTCAAGAACTTGGATTTTCGTATGACTGGGACCGTGAAATCAATACAACGGATCCTTCCTACTACAAATGGACGCAATGGATTTTCCTTCAGCTTCATAAAAAGGGATTAGCTTACGTTGACGAAGTAGCTGTAAACTGGTGCCCTGCTTTAGGGACTGTTTTGGCGAATGAAGAAGTAATTGACGGAAAATCTGAGCGAGGAGGACATCCAGTAGAAAGACGCCCAATGAAACAGTGGATGTTGAAAATTACAGCTTATGCGGATCGTTTAATTGAAGATTTGGATGATTTGGATTGGCCGGATAGCATTAAAGATATGCAAAGAAACTGGGTTGGACGTTCTGAAGGTGCAGAATTAACATTTAACATTGCCGATACGGATCATTCATTCAAAGTCTTTACAACTCGTCCTGATACAATTTTTGGGGCTACCTACGCTGTCCTTGCGCCAGAGCATGCATTAGTGAAAGAGATTACGACTTCAGAGAATAAAGAAGCAGTTTCTAAATATATCGATTCAGTTAAATTGAAAAGTGATTTAGAACGAACGGATCTTGCAAAACACAAAACTGGTGAATTTACTGGTGCATACGCAGTAAATCCGGTTAATGGTGAAAAGATGCCTATCTGGATTGCTGATTATGTTCTTGCAACTTATGGTACGGGAGCAATCATGGCGGTACCAGCACATGATGAGCGGGATTATGAATTTGCTACGCAATTTAATTTACCAATCGTTGAAGTGGTCGAAGGTGGCAATATTGAAAAAGAAGCTTACGCTGGGGAAGGTCCACACATCAATTCGGACTTCTTGAATGGATTGGAAAAAACAGAAGCGATTGAAAAAGCAATTGCTTGGTTTGAAGAAAACGGTACAGGAGAAAAGAAAGTAACTTATCGCTTGCGTGACTGGTTATTTAGTCGTCAACGTTATTGGGGTGAACCGATTCCCGTGATTCATTGGGAAGATGGCTCCATTACGGCTGTAGAAGAATCTGAACTTCCATTAATTTTGCCAAAAGCAACAGATATCAAACCGAGTGGAACTGGTGAATCACCACTTGCTAAAATTGATGAATGGGTAAATGTTGTCGATCCGAAAACAGGTATGAAGGGTCGTCGTGAAACGAATACAATGCCAAACTGGGCAGGAAGCTGCTGGTATTACTTGCGTTATATCGATCCTAAGAATGATCAAGCAATTGCAGATCCAGAATTGATTAAACAATGGTTACCTGTGGATATCTATATCGGAGGAGCAGAGCATGCTGTGCTTCACTTGTTATATGCTCGTTTCTGGCACAAAGTGTTATACGATATCGGTGTAGTGCATACAAAAGAACCTTTCCAAAAGCTATTTAACCAAGGCATGATTTTAGGTGAAAATAACGAAAAAATGTCTAAATCAAAAGGAAATGTCGTGAACCCAGATGATATCGTAGCAAGTCATGGTGCAGATACATTACGTCTATACGAAATGTTTATGGGACCACTAGATGCATCGATCGCATGGTCTGAAAATGGCTTAGACGGTGCTCGTCGCTTCCTAGACCGCATTTGGCGATTGTTTATGAATGAAGACGGTACTGTTAGCAATAAAATCGTCGATTCTAATGACGGAACGCTTGAAAAAGTCTATCACCAAACAGTTAAAAAAGTGACAGAGGACTATGAAGGGATTCGCTTTAACACAGCTATTTCTCAAATGATGGTATTCATTAATGAAGCCTATAAAGCGAAAACAGTGCCAATGGAATACGCAAAAGGATTTGTCCAAATACTTGCACCAGTAGCCCCTCATTTATCTGAAGAATTGTGGGAAAAATTTGGTGGGACTGAAACGATTTCATATGTGCAATGGCCGGTATATGATGAATCTAAATTAGTTGAAAATGAAATCGAAATGGTGATTCAAGTTAACGGTAAGGTTCGAACGAAGATTGTCGTTAGCAAAGATCTTACAAAAGACGAACTTGAAAAAGCTGTTTTGGCTGATGAAAAAGTAAAAGAAATTCTTGAAGGCAAAGAAATGAAAAAACTAATCGCCATTCCAGGCAAATTAGTTAACATGGTCATTGTGTAATGGAAGCGATTCATGTCGTTGTCATCATTGTAATAGCAGCATTTTCATGGAAGCTCTTTAGTATTCTCCGTCAAGAGGAAATATCTAAAGGCGGTAAAAGAATGGCTATTAGTTTATATGTCTTTACTCTCATCTCATTAGCTGTTGCACTATATTTTGGTTAAATATTGAAGAATCCTCTTGTCTCATGAAAATTGAGATAAGAGGATTTTTTCTGTTTTGGTGAATGTTCTCTCTTTATCGTTCTCAGTTAGAAAAAACACATTCTTAGTTAGAATTATCGCCATCTCACTTGTAATTGTCCTCAAAGCCCGATCTCAGACGAAGGCAACCTAACAGTAAAGGCTGCGAAAGTGAAGCGTGCATCCCGAATTAGCCCTGCCAGCTTCGCTTGGCAGGTGTTTCTGTGAGTGAATAGTCGCTCAGTTACAAGAAAAATAAGAAAACCCGTCAAAGTGAAAACGCCACTTTAACGGGTTCAAATGTTATCTTCTTAGTAATTTACTGGTACATAAGGAAAAGTTTTAGCATGTTGAGCTGCACTCATGCCAGCAATTTTTCCCGTAACCAAGGCGGCAGTTATATTGTATCCACCTGTGTAGCCATGAATGTCTAAGATTTCTCCGCAGAAATAAAGACCGTTCTTTTTCTTTGATGCCATCGTTTTTGGTTCGATTTCTTTTACAGAAACACCACCACCGGTAACAAAAGCTTTTTCAATTGGCTGGGTACCGTTCACTTCCATCGTAAATGAATTAAGTAATAAAGCTAAATTACGCACTTTTTCATTCGGTAATGTTGCGCCAATATCATTTCCGTCGATGCCCGCACGTTGTAGCAGGAATAATAACCAGCGTTCAGGTGCGACACCTTTCCATACGTTTTTAATTGCTTTTTTTGGTTCATCCTTCATCATTTTAACGAGCATTTGAAAAGCAGATTCATTATTTTCCGCAGGTAGCGAATCGATGACCATTTGTACTGGTTTTTCGCCATTTTTCATACGTTCTTTCACTACGTATTGACTACAACGAAGAATAGCCGGTCCACTTAAACCGAAATGTGTGAACAACATGTCCATTTGATGTGTCACAAGGATTTTGCCTTTTTTATTTAAAACGGACACAGCCACATCACGTAAAGCTAATCCTTGAAGTTCTTTCGATCGGATGAATTTCTCATCTGAAAGGAGGGGAACTTCCGTTGGATACAAAGTCGTTACTGTATGACCAGCTTGTTTAGCCCATGGATATCCGTCCCCTGTAGAACCGGTTTGTGGCACTGCTTTACCGCCTACAGCAAGCACTACGGACCTACTTAATATTTCTTCGCCACTTTTAAGTCGAACACCCGTTATCTTTTCGTCGTCCATTAAAAGCTTCGCAACAGGTCTTTCGAATAAAACCTCAACCTTTAATTTATCAAGTTGACGAATAAGGGTATCAACAACATCCTGTGCTCGGTTTGAGACAGGAAACATACGTCCGTGATCTTCCTCTTTTAATTCAACACCTAAGCCTTCAAAAAACGTAATAATGTCTTCATTATTAAAAACAGAGAAGGGGCTATATAAAAATCGACCGTTACCAGGAATATGCTTAACGATTTCTTCTTGAGATAAACGATTTGTTACATTACAGCGACCGCCACCTGAAATGGCCAGTTTTTTACCTAGTTTTGTTCCTTTTTCGAGTAATAACACTTTTTTACCTATTTCGCCTGCAGCAATTGCAGCCATCAATCCAGAGGGTCCGCCTCCAACAATAATTACATCGTACATGTGTCCACACACTTTCTTTTCTTTTTCTTTATTATAAACCATTTGTGGTTTTGATGTCTGAGGAGTAAAATACCATGTAGATTGTAAAATTTAGAAGTCAGGAAGTAACTCATGTCAAATAATTTATTTAAAGGAACAGCCATTTTAACACTTGGTTTGTTTCTCTCAAAAATACTTGGTGTAATTTACATCATTCCATTCTATGCAATGGTCGGAGAAGATAATATTGGTCTCTATCAATATGCTTATATTCCATATAATTTGATGCTGGCAGTGGCTATTTCAGGAGCACCATTAGCATTTTCAAGATTTGTATCTAAATATAATACGCTTGGGGACTTTCACACCGGACGTAATTTATTGAGATCTGGATTGCTAACAATGATGGTTACAGGCTTTTTATCATTCCTTTTCTTATATTTTTTTGCAGAGCCTTTAGCTGCATTATCTATAGATAAGGATGAAGAAATTTACTCGGTCACTGATGTTAAAGAAGCAATTCAATGGGTTAGTTTTGCTTTAATTGTTGTGCCTTTTATGAGCTTATTAAGAGGATTCTTCCAAGGGTATAGCTATATGATGCCCACAGCTGTATCACAATTAATCGAACAAATTGTTCGTATCATTTTCTTACTTGGTGGAGCCTTTGTAGTTATTAATTTGATGGATGGATCACCAAAACTAGCTATTCAAGTGGCTGTATTATCCGCATTTGTCGGTGCAATCGGCGGGTTAGTTGTCCTTTATTATTATTGGAAACGTAAAAAACCAGAATACGATCACTTGTTAACAACTTCGACAACATCACATGATGTGAGTTTAAAAGATATGTATAAAGAAATTCTTGTCTATGCAGTGCCTGTTGTTTTCTTAGGGGTTGCTAATCCATTATTTCAATTTGTGGATTTATTAACGTTTAATCGTGCTATGGATTCCGCGTTAGATTTTGATTACTTAGGAGTTTTAAACCTTACAGCTCACAAGTTAGTTATGATTCCGGTTATGCTTGCCACCGGTTTTTCTATGGCACTTATTCCATTAGTAACAAAATATTTCACGATGCATGAACACGAACAGTTATCTCAAACACTGGATAAAACATTCCAAGTATTATATTTCTTAACTTTACCAGCAGTCGTAGGAATGACGGTTCTCGCTAATGAGTTATATCATTTCTTTTATGAACCAAGCAAGATCGGTTCAGATATTCTTGCACATTATTTACCGGTAGCCATCTTGTTTAGTTTATTTCCAGTGACTGCAGCAATTCTACAAGGAATTAATCAGCAAAAATGGATTATCTTGAATTTATTAGTCGGTTTATTAATTAAATTAGCAATAAACATTCCATTGATTAATCTTTGGGAAACAAATGGTGCAATAGCCGCAACCATTATTGGGTATAGTGTAGCTATTTTCATGAATTTTGCGGTACTTGTTATTACTCAAAATTATCGATCTAAACTATTAGTAAGAAGAATCATACTAATTACTGCTATCAATGTGTTAATGCTAATTGCAGCAGCACTAACTAGAATGTTTTTAATCCAATTCATGCCGGCTGATTCAAAACTTTCAGCCTTACTCATTATATTGATCGTAGGGGTAGTAGGTGGTCTCGTATATGGAGCAATTAGTATACGTCTTGGAATTGCACAAAAACTATTTGGTGAACGATTAACGAAGTATACAAGGAAATTTGGTTTTTAAGGTGGGACATCAATGCGGCTAGATAAACTCTTATCCAATATGGGATATGGCTCTAGGAAAGAAATAAAAATAATCGTAAAATCTAAAGCAGTAGAAGTTAATGGGAAAGTCGCAAAAGATGTATCGATGCATGTAGATAGTGAAAAGGATGACATTCTCATCTCAGGAGAGAAGGTAATTTATACCGAGTTTATTTATTTAATGATGAATAAACCGCCTGGCGTCATTTCAGCTACAGAAGATAAAAAGGATCAGACGGTAATTGATTTACTAGAGCCTATCGATCAGCATTTTCAACCGTTTCCAGTTGGAAGATTAGATAAGGATACAGAAGGTTTACTTCTTATTACAAATGATGGTCACTTAACCCATCAGTTGTTGTCGCCCAAAAAACATGTGCCAAAATTATATTTTGCTGAAATTGATGGAATGGTTACAGAAGAGGATATCTTGAAGTTTAAGGAAGGCGTCATACTTGAAGATGGTTATTTAACGAAGCCTGGTGATCTTACTATCCTGCGTAGTGGCGAAACCTCAGAGATAGAATTAATCATTACTGAAGGTAAATTTCATCAAGTGAAAAGAATGTTTGAAGCAGTTGGAAAGCGAGTGACATACTTAAAGCGCTTGAAGATGGGGTCACTTGAATTAGATTCAACACTAGAACTGGGTCAATATAGACCATTAACTGAAAAAGAGTTAGAAGAACTTAAGCCAAAAGAATAAATAATCACAAAAACACAGCTTACACTCGAAATAATGAGTGCAAGCTGTGTTTTTTATACAGGATTTCTAAGATGTCATTCTTACTCTCTTACTCGTCGTTGTCCATCTGCCTCGACTTGGGCTGCTAATTAAGTCATTAAAGGCTAACACGTTCAAATCTCTTTGAACGGTGCGAGGAGTGATGCCGAATTCATCGACTAGATCTTGTGTCGTGACAATTCCATGATCTCGAATGTACATATACACATCTTTAATTCGATTGAGCATCCGATCAGTAGTTGGTTTCATTTGTAGAACCACTCCTTCATCTTATGTTCTCTTGGCAAAGACTAGCGGACGACATGAAGTTTCTAATAGAAACAGGTGTTTAAGTAACTTGTCTTAGACATCCCCTTTTCTATATTGTTCGTCAAATGGTTATCTGACAATTCAATTATAACGGATTATCACTATTTTCTCTATAAATATCTCTAAATTTAACGAAATCTTTACATAAACATTACCATCATGAACGAACGATACTATCAAATTTGTTATTATCATTCGATTTATTGAATTTCCACTATTATTTTTTAGAGAAAAGTGTAGAATAGCTTTAAGTAATATGGAGGGTGGTTTTTTCGAATGGATTGGATGAAAGAAGCACAAAATCGACAGTATGAATTAATTTTAGACTTACAACAACTCATACAAATACCAAGTGTGTTAGATGAGTCATTAGCTAATGATGATTATCCATTTGGACCTGAACCATATCGGGCTTTAAAATGGTTACTTGATAAAGGTGAAAAAGAAGGAATGATCGTTAAAGATGTAGATCATATGGCTGGACATATCGAAATGGGTGAAGGAGAAGAAATTCTTGGCATTTTGGGTCATGTAGATGTGGTTCCTGCAGGAAATGGCTGGACATACCCACCATTTGAAGGAACAGTCGTAGGGAATAAATTATTTGGTCGTGGATCAATTGATGATAAAGGTCCAACCATGGCAGCATGGATGGCTATGAAAATGGTTAAGGATGCCGGTATCCAATTAGACAAACGTGTACGATTAATCATTGGGACGGATGAAGAAAGTGGATTCCGCTGTGTGGAGCGATACTTCCAAAAAGAAGCCATGCCAACCATTGGCTTTGCTCCGGATGCGGATTTTCCAATTATTAATGCTGAAAAAGGTATTTCAACTCTCCGTTTTTCATTCCAAGCTGAGAACACGAACGAGGATATTCAATCGTTTGCATCTGGGAAGCGAACGAATATGGTACCAGATTTTGCAGAAGCCGTTTTGATACATGATGATCCAAACATAGGTAAAACATTTGAGCAGTTTTTGCTTACCAATAAAGTCAAGGGATCTGTCATTCCTAAACATAACGAGTGGCACTTTACGCTAGAAGGTAAGTCAGCACATGCCATGGAACCTAATGATGGCGTGAATGCCGCGATATATCTTGCAAAATTCCTTGCAGAATATGTAACATCAACGGGTTCAAAGAAATTTATCGATTTTCTAGTAAATACTTTTTGGAATGATTCGAGAGGACATGCCATTGGATTAGCATTTACCGACGAAATGTCTGGTGATACTACCCTAAATGCAGGTGTCATCGCTTTTGATGGGAAAACCGGTACTGTTGATGTTAGCTTACGCTATTCGGTAAGTTATTCATTTGAAGAGAAATTGACGCAATGCCAAACAGCTGTTAATGAACAAGGAATCGCAGTAGATGTACTGTCCAACTCAAAACCTCATTACGTGGATGAGTCGGAAGAGTTAATTCAAAGCTTAAAGAAAGTATATGAACGTCAAACTGGTGAACCCGCAACATTGCTAGCTATTGGTGGCGGAACATATGCAAGAGTGTTAGAAAAAGGTGTGGCATTTGGGATGTTATTCCCTGGAGAAAGAGATGTTGCTCATCAACTTGATGAATTTGTAGATATTCAAAACCTCATAAAATCTGCAGCTATTTATGCGGATGCAATTTGTGAATTAGCTGCTAAAAAGTAAAGCTATGCTACACGATAAATGTGAGAATCTATTTCGATAATGAATTTATAGAAGCTACAGTTTTTATTGGAATTAACAAAATAACCTCAAAAAATAGAGTAATACACGAAAGAAGGATTTAGCATGTCAATCATTTTATGGAACAACCAATTAATAAATGAAGAAGAAATCAATATTTCAAAAGAAGATCGTGGCTATCAATTTGGTGACGGGATTTATGAAGTCATTCGTGTTTATGATGGTTCCATGTATACTGCAAAAGAACATATTGATCGGTTATATGAAAGTGCGGACAAAATTAGACTGATCATTCCTCATACAAAAGATGTTTTCCACAAAATGATGTATGACTTAATTGAAGCAAATGAGGTTGTTACGGGACAGGTGTATGTTCAGGTAACTCGTGGTGTATCTGCTAGACAACATCAATTTCCTTCACCTTCAGTTGAATGTGTGATTACAGCTTATACAAAAGAAGTAGCACGTCCTGTTACACAAATGGCAAACGGGGTTTCAGCTAAAACAGTAGAAGATATACGGTGGTTACGCTGTGATATTAAGAGTTTAAATCTACTTGGAAATGTACTCGCTAAACAGGAAGCGCATGATGAAGGTTGTTTTGAAGCTGTATTACATCGAGGAGATGTAATTACAGAAGGGTCATCTTCTAATATGTATGGCATACGTGGCGGCGTCCTTTATACGCATCCAGCAACAAATTACATATTAAATGGTATTACCAGACGAGTGATTCTAGAATGCTGCGAAGAAATTGGATTACCAGTGGTAGAAGAAGCGATGTCATTATCGAATTTATATGACCATGAAGAATTTTTCATGTCTTCAACGACAGCTGAAATATTACCGATCATTATGATTGATCGAAAACCAATAGGAACTGGTTTACCAGGAAGTTGGACTACCAAATTACAAGCTGCATTTGAAGCGAAAATTAATAAAGCAGTTCTTGCTTAAAAAGGCATCTCTCTTATGGTAGAGGGATGTAGTATTAGGTAAATAAGTAATGTTGGTTTCCGTTTCTGCGGACGCTTTCCGGGGGGCACGGCTTTAGCCGCTTCCCTCGCGATGCTCAGTCCAGGGTCTAACACTCGTGCTGTGTCCCCCTGGAGTCGCCGCCTCCACTTCAATCAACTGAAAATGGTGTAAATATGAAAATACTAAAGGTTATTGCTTAAATCATTTACCCTTTATAGTGGTTGGCTATTTCTGAAGACTCCTGCGGAAAAACGAAAGACGGTAGACCCCACAGGCTCTGCTATCAAAGACAGAAGAGCCGAGGAGACTAGCGTTTCGTCCGCGGAAAGCGAAAGAAATAGCTGACCACATTTTTTATCAATCAATTGTCATCATTCTAGCATCCCTCTTTTGGTAGAGGGATGTTTTTATATACTGTTTTTTTAGTGTGAGCTACTGTAAACTAATGGTACTAAGACTGGTGGTGACAAGCTCATGAATCAGCATTATTTTGTTGGAATATCAGTGCCAAAACAACAGACGAATTCATTAATAAAAGCAGCGCATGAAATGGAATTAAAGAAAACACATAAAATAGTGGTGGCTTCAGAAGATATGCACATTACTTTGATGTATTTGGGGGCAGTTAACCCTCATCAAATGAATGAACTTATTAAATATATGGAAAGTGCATCAAAATGTCATAACCCGTTTGAGATTCATTCTACATCTGTGCGGGTATTTGGCAATGAAGAAATGCCACGAGTAGTTTACGCAAATATTGATGAAAAGCAGGAGTTACATTCATTACAAACAGATTTATCAATAGGTGCTAATGAAACAGGACTCTTGTTAGATAAAAAACCTTTTGTACCTCATATCACATTAGCGAAAAAATGGAGCGGTTTCGGACAGATGCAATCCATTATTTCGTTTAATGATCCCGTTTCTTTTACTGTCGAAAAGTTTTCACTGTTTGAGATTCGTCCAAACCAAAGTCCAAAATACAAACCGATTGCCACTTTTCAACTAGGAGATAGATAAATTATGGCGCAACTCGTAAAACTTCAAGATTATATATCACGTTATCAACGAGATTTGAAGAGATACCCAACTCAATTTGTGAGACTTAAAAAAATTCAGTGGGAACGCATGAAGACTGAATGGGAAACCGGTGCGGAAGTTCCTCACTGGGAACACGAGGAAGAAGTTGAAACGTTTGAAAAAAAGGGTTGGTTCAAGCGAATATTCGATAAGAAGAAAGAGCAGGAATTAGCTTGGGAAGAAAATTCAATAGACTTAGAAACTCAAGATGAAGAAGATGACAGTGGCTTTCATTTTGAACCTAATATTGTGTATACCCCTCAAAACTTAGAAGATTTAAAACGTATGTATATGGATCAACTTTTCCATTTTCAATTAAAGTGGGCAAGCTCAACACTTTTGGAAAAATCCCATGTAGATCCTAAGTTTTTACGTGACAGCCTTTTACGACAATTAACACAAAAACTACCTGATAATTATTTATTATTTTACTATCCGATTTTACAATTAAAAAATGCTCCGTTAGAGTTGGATATTTTGTTATTAACACCTACTGAAGCCTTATGCATTAAAATGTTAGAGGAAGAAAACATGGCAGCGTTCATTGGAAGCGGTGATCGCTTTTGGGTGAAAAAAGTTGGGAAAACCGAGAAGAAAATTTTGAATCCAACGATTGGTCTAAATAGGATGGAAACGATACTAACTCAAATATTTAAGCGAGAAGAAATTGAATTGCCAATTCGAAAAATAATTGTTTCCCGAAACGGCTATATCGATTTTCCAGGGTCAACTTATGGATTCCAGTTTATAGACAAACGGAAGTTTCCTGAGTGGTTTACGCAACTGAAAAGTACAAATTCGCCAATGAAACATATGCAACTAAAAGCAGCTCAAGCGGTATTGGGGATGGTTCAAACCACATCTTACCATCGTGTTGGCTGGGAAGTAGATGTTGAGGAAGATCCATCATGAAAGTAACTTTTATTATTAATCCCCTTGCTGGAAACGGCAAGGCCGAACGAAAATGGCATACTTTTAAAGAAGGATTAGACTTTCCGTATGAGTTTTTCCTGACTAGGGCTGCAAAAGATGCAACTGCCATTGCTACAGATGTTTCGAAAGATAATGAGAAGAACCATTTAATCATTGCTTTTGGAGGAGATGGTACCGTTCATGAAGTAATCGAAGGGTTATTGGATTCTGATTTTTCGATTGTAGGAGTTGTTGGAGCGGGATCCGGAAATGATTTCGGTCGCGGTTATGTTGCTTTTAAAACACCAGTTGAAATTAATGAATATGTTAGGTCAGAGAATAACCATCAAATGATGGATATTGGTATCATTCAAAATGAGCACCAGCCATATTATTTCGTTAACAATGCAGGATTAGGGTTTGATGCTTTTGTGGCGTTTAAAGTGAATCAATCTCCTTTTAAGAAATGGTTAAACCAATTTGGACTTGGTAAATTAACGTATACATATTTTGTGATCTATACATTACTTACGTTTAAGAGATTCAATCTTTCAATTTCCACAAAATCGGATCAACTAGAATTTGAAAATGTGTGGTTTGCTACTGTAAGCAATCAGCCTTATTTTGGTGGTGGAATGAAAATCTCTCCAACATCTACTCCTAGTGACGGTTTGTTAGAGTTAACAGTCGTTCATGATCTTTCAAGATTAAAATTATTAGTGGTGTTTGCTACTGTATTTTTTGGAAAACACACGAACTTTAAAGAGGTTCATCAAATGCAAGCTCCTTCATTCAAATTATCGACAGATACATCAGTCTACCGTCATACGGATGGAGAATTTGCTGGTTTAACCGAACCATTTATTGTTGATGAATTTAATGTAGAACAAGAGAAGTGGCGACTAGTAAAATAATTCTCAACTTGACGAAATTGACTAGATTCGTAATAATGGATTGTCATATATAAATGTAATAACGAAAGTAGGAAGGTATCAAATGAGATTACGTCATAAACCATGGGCAGAAGATTTTATTGCAGCTCATCCAGAGATAGTCATTGCAAACCCAGAAGAACATAAAGGCAAATGGCACGAAGTATTTGGGAACGATCATCCCCTTCATATAGAAGTAGGTACAGGAAAAGGACAATTTGTTACGGGAATGGCACTAGCCAATCCTGACATAAATTATATCGGTATCGAGTTGTATGATAGTGTTATAGTTTGCGCAGTTGAAACAATCTTAGAAGCAGGGGACATTCCAAACTTAAGATTATTAAAAGTAAATGGAGCAGACTTGCATAAGTTTTTCCAAAAGAACGACGTGAAACAAGTTTATTTAAATTTCTCTGACCCTTGGCCAAAAACTCGTCATGCCAAAAGAAGACTAACACATGAAGAATTCTTAAAACTATATGAATCGATTTTAGTGGATTTTGGTGAAATACACTTTAAAACTGACAATCGTGGTTTGTTTGAATTTTCACTTCTAAGCATGTCCTCATACGGCATGTTGCTTAAAGATGTGTCTTTAGATCTTCATGCAAATCCCCCTGAAGGCAATGTAATGACTGAGTATGAAGAAAAGTTTTCTGCCAAAGGGCAACCGATTTACCGTTTAGAATCACAATTTGTGAAAAAGGAAAGTCTCTGATTTCAGAGGCTTTTTTTGTTATACTGATTAGCAAGTCAGATTAAGGATATTAGTAAAAGAGGACAGAATCACTACTTGGAAGCTGTATTTATTTACACTGACTAAGTCCTTCAAATATCAATTAGAAACAAAAAATACGAAATTCAAAAAAGGTGGAATCGCACATATGGATCAATATACATTTCATCAAATGAAACTAACATGGTTACAAGGTGGCTTTACGAACTTGGATGGTGGAGCGATGTTTGGGGTAGTCCCCAAGCCACTATGGTCAAAAAAGTACCCTGTTAATGAATTAAACCAAATAGACCTTAGTACCGATCCAATTCTCATCCAGTATAAAGGCAAAAACGTGTTGATAGATTCAGGAGTTGGATTTAACAAGATGACTGAGAGACAGCTAAGAAATAATGGTGTCACAATGCAATCACATTTAGAAGATTCATTAGCAGAGATTGGTTTACTTACAGAGGATATTCATTTTGTTTTAATGACACATATGCATGCTGATCATGCGTCTGGTCTAACAAAATTTGAAAACGAGCAGTTAATGCCCACGTTTCCTAATGCAGAAATTATGATGTCTGCAATCGAGTGGGAAGAAGTTCGTCATCCGAATATTCGATCGAGAAATACATATTGGAAAGAAAATTGGGAGCCCATTCAACATCAAGTTAAAACGTTTGTTGAAGAAGTCGAAGTAATACCAGGAATCAAAATGATCCATACAGGTGGTCATAGTGCAGGGCATAGTATTATCAAACTTACTCAAAATGATGAAACCTTAATTCATATGGCGGATATTATGCCGACACATGCTCATCAAAACCCTTTATGGGTGCTGGCTTTTGATGATTACCCCATGTCCTCTATTTATGCAAAAGAAAAAATTATGGCAGAAGCACTTGCCAATGGTCATGGTTTTATTTTCTATCATGATGCTTTTTATCGTTTAATAAAATGGGATGTAACAGGCAAAGAAATTATTGGAAAATTAGAGCGTACAAATAGTTAAAAATAATGGATATAAATAAAAGCGATCCCTAAAAAGGGGATCGCTTTTCATTACATTTTAATTAATTCTACTATCGTTCCTGTTCGAGCATCTGCGAAAAATTCAAATTGCTCCATCTCGCCTTCGCTAACTCGTGAAATTCCCCCGCGATACACATCAGTGGAAATTCCTTGGCGATTGAAACCTTCAGTCTTCATATAAATCCAAGAACCGTCGATAGGTCCTTCTTTCTTAAATGACTGTTTCACCCCGTGAAGTACAAGTTCTGCTGGTTTCAACGGTTCAATACGTTTTGCAACTTCGCGGATTAATAAACCCGCAGCAATTCCAGTGGTGAATCCTATGAATAAGTCACGTGTTTTCAATTGACCAGCCCCCTATGCAAATTGTAGTAACAGTTTACCATAAGATACGCGAAATCACTCTGTAAAAGAATGCGTAAAATAATTCGGAAAGCGAAAGATGGGGGTGGAAATACTTTGTCAAGTCGACTACAATATTAAAGAATGTACATAATGAGGAGGATATAAAAGTGAATACAGAAACCCTTCAATTATTTAAAACACTAACAGAACTTCCAGGGGCTCCTGGAAATGAGCATGCAATGAGAAAGTTTATGAAAAGTGAACTTGAAAAATATTCGGATGAAATCATTCAAGATCGCCTTGGCGGAATTTTCGGCGTAAAAAAAGGCGATGACCAAGGACCGAGAATTATGGTGGCAGGTCATATGGATGAAGTTGGATTTATGGTGACACAAATTACGGAGAACGGTATGATACGTTTTCAACCTCTTGGTGGCTGGTGGAGTCAAGTTTTATTAGCTCAAAGAGTCGAGATTATTACTGACAATGGACCAGTAGTTGGTGTAATAGGTTCTATTCCTCCACACTTGTTAAGTGATGAAATGCGTAACAAACCAATGGATATTAAAAATATGTTAATTGATATTGGTGCAGATGATCTATCAGATGCAAAGAAAATCGGTATTCGACCAGGACAACAAATTGTACCTGTATGTTCGTTTACCCCAATGGCGAATGAGAAGAAAATTTTAGCCAAGGCATGGGACAACCGATATGGATGTGGACTTGCGATTGAATTATTAAAAGAATTAAAAGATGAAACATTACCAAACACTTTATATTCTGGAGCGAATGTAATGGAAGAGGTAGGTCTTCGTGGGGCACAAGCGGCAGCAACCATGATTAATCCAGATTTATTCTTCGCTTTAGATGCTAGTCCAGCTAACGATATGTCTGGATCGAAAACTGAATTTGGTCAACTTGGAAAAGGTACACTATTACGTATTTTTGATAAATCCATGATTACTCACCGTGGGATGCGAGAGTTTGTATTAGATACTGCTGAGTCTAACAATATTCCTTATCAGTACTTCATTTCTCAAGGTGGAACAGATGCAGGTAGAGTTCATATGTCTAATGAAGGTGTTCCAAGTGCAGTAGTTGGTATATGTTCAAGATATATTCATACATCTGGATCAATCATTCATACAGACGATTATGCTGCAGCAAAAGAGCTAATTATTAAATTGGTTAAATCTGCGGATCGTACAACATTAGAGACCATTCATCAAAATGTTTAAAAAAGGAGCCTGAAAGGGCTCCTTTTAAACTGGAGCATTACAAAATCATTTTAGGATTTGGACAAAATAAAATATGTTGATTTCCATTGCGACGGTCGCTTTCCGGAGGGCAAGGCTATAGCCGCTTCCTTCGCGATGCTCAGTCCAGGGTCTAAAGCTCTTGCTAATCCTCTCGGAGTCGCCGCCTCCATTCCAATCAACAGAAATCCCGTTAAATATGATTATAATAAATTTCATTTATACTTGATTCTATTACTCACTACTGCAACATCGGAGAAATATACAATGTATGACTTAAAAACAACTGACTATAATAGTAAAACTATTTTGCCTAGCGCATTGAATATATACCTACTTATACAATTATCTTTGCACAGCTTTTTTAACATGACTCTGAAAACATTACTAGTAAAGTGGAAGGCTATTTCTGAAGACTCCTGCGGAAAAACGAAATACGCTAGACCCCACAGGCAACGAATTGTGAACAATTCGTTTGCGACGAGTAACCGCAGGAGCATAGATTTTTAACAGCCGAGGAGGCTGGCGTTTCGTCCGCGGAAAGCGAAAGAAAGAGCCGTTCACTTTCTATTTCAATTAAGGATAATAGTCAAAAATCAAAATTTAATAATTTTTTTCCATTATTAGAGTTTAGCTTTTTTTATTTCGAAGTAGTAATAATCTTCAAATGGTTTCCATAGTTTCTCACAAATTGTATGTAAAGGAGAGGCAAATAGGTGAAAATAGGCATTGGCACGAAAAACCCAGCAAAAACATCGGCAGTTAAACGATTATGCGATATACACTTTCAAGATGCTATTATTTCCGAATATAAAGCGCATTCTCTTGTTTCAGAACAACCTCTAAGCGACCAGGAAACATTACTTGGGGCAAAAAACAGAGCAGCACATGTCCTAGAACTGTCCGATGTGCAACTTGCATTTGGACTTGAAGGTGGCGTGAAAGAAGTAAACGGTCAAATGTACATATGCAATTGGGGAGCATTAGCTCTAAGAGATGGTACTTTTTTTGTAGCGGGTGGAGCGCAAATTCCCTTGCCGGAAGAAGTAGCAAAATCTATTCGGGAGGGTTTAGAACTTGGGCCAGTTATGGATGCGTATACCAACCGAAGTGGAATTAGTCACTCAGAAGGAGCAGTAGGCGTTTTTACAAATGGTTTATTAAATCGACAAGAAATGTTTGAACATATACTTATTATGTTGATTGGACAATATAAACGCTCACAATCCACCATTTGATACGCTTAAGTTGCAACCATTACCGAACAATATTAAAATGTAAGTACTGCGTATTTGAATGGAGGAAAGAAAATGAATCGAAGTTGGTTGCGGGTTTTAATCGCACCTCTCGTCATGATCAGTTTAGTTGGATGTTCAGCATCTGTTGAAAATCAAACAGAGGATGGCATTCAAGAAGCTAAAGAAGTATTCCAAGGTGAATCCATTAAGCCAAATGAACAAGTAGAATCCGTTCAATTCTATGTTCCAGGTGGCTTTGCTATAAAAGAGGAATCCGATGAATCGAATATTGTTCTATCGGATGATCAAGACTCATTTGTATTATTTATTAATCCAAATGAAAAAGAAGATAGTCAATTATTTTACGACTTATTGCTTGCTGAAAAGAAAGACATGATTTTAGCAGAGCAAACGTTTGAACAAAACGGTCGATTTGGTTTTGTTGCGTTATTACCATCTGGAGAAGAGCATTATGAAATTATTGTAAGTAGTGGTGGTTATAAATTATCAACGATATCAGATGAAAATAAAATCGCTGATAACATGCAACAGATGATGGAAATTATTCGTTCCGTTAAAGTTGAAAAATAATGGAGGTTTGATGAATGAAGAATTTAGAGTCAGTGGAACAATTTAATGCGTTAAAACAATCTTCAACTGTTGTGTTCTTATTTACGGCTGACTGGTGTCCGGATTGTCATTTCATCGATCCATTTATGCCAGAAATAGAACAAACTTTTAACAACCTAACTTTCATTTCAGTTAACCGTGATCAGTTCATCGACATTTGTGCCGAGAATGAAATTTACGGAATTCCTAGTTTTTTAGCTTATAGAGATGGTGTAGAAGTTGGAAGATTTGTCAGTAAAGAACGTAAAACGAAACTAGAAATAGAAGAATTCTTAAATAGAATCTAAAAATTAAATGGATATAATTATTATTATTTGTTGTAAATGATATGAACCGCAATAGTAAAATCTATTACGGAATCGCTTGTCATACGTAATAGATCCAATAAATAATGAACGGTTCCGCCACATTGGTGTGAGCCGTTTACTTTTGTAGAGGATGTGAAAGTATGAATTCAGAGCAATTGGTAAATCGTTTAAAAGAAAAGTTAGCTGATCCAAACTTTAATTGGCAATTCGATAAAAAAACAGATCGAATCCGGTTAGACCATGCTGTATTAAATAAAGGAATGGATATATCTTTACCGGAAATCTTAGCTAAGTATGAAGTGAAGAAAGATCAAGCGATTGATGAAGTTGTGTATACGATTAGCCAAACATTTTCTGCAATGGAGATGGAAGCTAAGGGACTTATTCAATCGAATCATTCCATTTTCCCGGTTATTAGATCAACGTCATTCCCAACAAAATCGAATGATGGTGAACTCTTCATTACTTCTGATCATACAGCGGAGACAAGAATTTATTATGCCTTAGATTTAGGGAATACGTATCGCTTGATTGACCAAAAGGTGTTGAATGAGTTAAACCTGTCCGAATCCCTTGTTAAAGAAACTGCTCGTTTCCAAGTTAGAAAATTAGCTATCAAATTAAAAGAAGATCATGTAGCCGGTAATGTTTTTTATTTCTTAAATGTAAATGATGGCTATGATGCGAGCCGTATTTTAAATGAATCATTCTTAAAAGAAATGGAAGCGAAAATTGAAGGGGATATGACTTTATCAGTCCCGCATCAAGACGTATTGATAATTGGCGATATTCGCAATGATGTAGGATATGATGTTCTTGCACAGATGACAATGCATTTCTTTACTGTCGGAACGGTTCCTGTTACATCCTTATCGTTTCTTTATGAAAACGGGGAGTTAGAGCCAATATTTATCATGGCTAAAAATCGAGTTGAAAAGGAGAAAGAAAATAAATGAATATGTTTTATAACACACAAGGAATTGGTGACGTTTTACTCGTCCAATTAACTATGGATTCATTCGAAAATATCGAATCTGAAACAAAAGGTGACATTACTTTAATAAAAGATGCACAATCAGGAAAAGTTGGCGCATTTAATTTATTTCAAGCAAGCAATTATGTTAGCATTGCTGATAAAGGTTCAGTAGAAATAACGGAAGATCTTGTGGCTAAGGTACAAGAGGCATTAACTAAAAACGGTGTGGATTTAGTTTTAGAAATCGATTTGTCGCCGAAATTTGTTGTTGGACATGTTACTTCGAAAGAAAAACATCCGAATGCAGACAAATTAAACGTATGCCAAGTTAACGTTGGGAATGAGACCATACAAATAGTTTGTGGTGCACCGAATGTCGACGAAGGTCAAAAAGTAGTTGTCGCCAAAGTCGGAGCTGTCATGCCGTCTGGTTTAGTTATTCGTGATGCAGAACTAAGAGGCGTACCTTCGAGCGGTATGATTTGTTCAGCAAAAGAGTTAGCAATCCCAGATGCACCAACTGAAAAAGGCATTTTAGTATTAGAAGAATCGACAGAAGTAGGAATTCCATTTACAATCTAATACATTTTACAAGGCTAAGTATCCATTTTTAAGGATTCTTAGTCTTTTCTTTTTAGATTCATTTAAAACGCAAGGCAAAACTGATAAAATGGAAATATTGAAATGAAAAGAGGGTTTTATTTTGAAATGGTTGACCAATAAATTGCAACGCTTGTTTTCAACAGATCGAGAGGATTCTGTTGAAATCGAAAGTGAACATGAATACACGGATACTAAAGTATACATAGATAAAAAAACACCGTTCCGTTTTCCTTTAATTAGTGATGACGAAAAAGAACATAAAAATGATAGTCACATTCCTTATGTGAAAGATGAGGAAGTTCTAGAGGGAGACATCCAGCCTCTTTATATGCATAAGAAATGGCAACAAAATCGTCCGACTGAACCAGTTACCCAAACGATAAAAAAACCAGAGATTAAAGCAATTCCACAAACTAAGAAAATACCAGTGGCTACAAAAACGTTTACGCCCACTCAAGTTCCTTCACCTATACATGGATTTGCACGTCCGAGTGCTAAAACGGGTAAGCCCATTGAAGAATTGCTTGCTAAAAAAAATCTGGACGAGCCTAAATCGAGTAAATCATTGAGGATTAGTACTGAGCCAGAACCATTGAAGATTAGTGAACGACAAGAAGAAATAACTAAACCGACCATTTTATCTGAACCAACTCGGGAGATTCCAATTACTTCTGAAACTCAAAGAGAAATAATTGCCAAAGAAGAGGTTCATGAAAAGGAAATCCAAGCAGTTCAAGTTGAACCAGTTTTAGAAAAACCAACATCAAACAAAACCTTACCCTTTAATGTCATGATGTTGAAATCGGATAAGCAAAAGCTTGAAAACAAACTGGACATGCCTTCAAAAGTACAAGGTAGTAACTCTTTTAGCCAACCGGCTGCAACTGAAGTGGTTGCAACAAATATGGCACCTGCTATACCGATTGCACCAGTTCAAACGAAGCCAGCTGCTTTGCCATCCGAAGAGAATGGGTACATCTTTCCGCCACACCAATTTTTAGTACCACCTGAGCAGAAAACACAGGACACCGAATGGATGGAAATGCAGGCAACGAGATTAGTAGAAGCGTTATCCTACTTCCAAGTAAAAGGTGAAATTATTCAGATGGTGCAAGGTCCTGCTGTCACTCAATTTGAAATGACAGTCGGGAATGGCACGAAAGTTAGTAAAATTAGAAATCTCGCAGACGATTTAAAACTGGCGTTAGCTGCAAAAGATATTCGTATTCAAGCGCCGATTCCAGGTAAGAGTTCAATTGGAATTGAAATACCAAATCGAGTATCTAGACCGGTTCGTATATCAGAAGTTGTAGATAGTGAGCCTTTTATCACGTCGGATTCACCATTAGAGGCTGCACTAGGTCTAGACCTAACTGGTAAACCGGTGACCATTGATTTGCGAAAAATGCCGCATGGTTTAATTGCTGGAGCTACAGGTTCAGGTAAATCAGTATGCATTAACTCATTATTAATTAGTTTGTTATACAAATCGAATCCTTCCGAACTGAAATTGTTACTAATTGATCCGAAGATGGTGGAGCTCGCTCCATTTAATCATATTCCTCACTTAGTAAGTCCTGTTATTACCGATGTGAAAGCTGCGACTGCTGCTTTACGATGGGCAGTTGAAGAGATGGAAAGACGTTATCAATTATTTGCGCATGTTGGCGTGCGTGATATTACTCGATACAACTCAATAGCAACTGAAAAACGTCAATTTGCACAAAAAATGCCTTATCTTTTAATCGTTATTGATGAATTAGCTGATTTAATGATGATGGCGCCAACTGAGGTGGAGGAAGCCATTTGTCGAATTGCTCAAAAAGCAAGAGCTTGTGGCATACATTTAGTAGTAGCGACACAACGTCCATCAGTAGATGTCATTACAGGCTTAATAAAAGCTAATATCCCAACTCGTATTGCTTTCTCAGTATCATCTCAAGTAGATTCTCGCACGATCTTGGATACACAGGGTGCAGAACGATTATTAGGACGCGGAGACATGTTGTACTTAGGAAATGGAATGTCAGCTCCAGTGCGTCTGCAAGGTACTTATGTGACCGATGATGAAATGGAAGCCATTATTGAACACGTGAGAAGCCAAGGAGAGCCTGAATACTTATTCGAGCAAGATGAGCTAGTACGACGACTCGAAGTTTCTGACGATCAAGACGAACTTTTTGAAGAAGCCTGTCGATTCATTTTAGAACAAGGTTCTGCATCTACCTCGTTACTCCAACGTAAATTCCATATTGGATATAACCGAGCGGCAAGATTAGTGGATTTAATGGAACAACATGGTTACGTATCTGAGCAAAAAGGTAGCAAGGCGAGAGAGGTCTTTATTACTGAAAATGATCTCGAAGCATTATTTGGATGATTCAAAGCGAATACATTTGTAAATGGATGTATATGCTTTGTTAAATAGTAAGAAAAAACGTTCATTTCTTGAGAAGATTAATTGATGATATAATAGGGTAAGTAATTTAAGAGAAAAGTTCGGGTACCTTTCCCAGGAGGTTTTATATAATGACATTGTTTCATTTTACAGGTATTAAAGGGTCAGGTATGAGTTCACTGGCTCAAATTTTGCATGATACTGGAAATCAAGTTCAAGGGTCTGATATTGAAAAGCACTTTTTCACAGAAGATCCACTTCGTAAAAGAGGAATTACGATTCTTCCTTTTAATAAAGATAATATTCAAGAAGGCATGACTATTATTGCAGGAAACGCTTTTCGTGATGATCATGAAGAATTAGTTGAAGCTAAAAATAAGGGCATTGAAGTGATTCGTTACCACGTATTCTTAGGAGATTTAATGAATCAGTTTATATCAATTGGTATAACAGGATCTCACGGGAAAACATCAACAACTGGTTTGATGTCACATGTATTAGGTGGTCATGCGCCTACTTCATACTTAATCGGAGACGGAACAGGACATGGTACAGAAGATGCCACGTATTTTGCTTTTGAAGCATGTGAATACAGACGCCACTTCTTAGCGTACCACCCGGACTACATGATTATGACCAATGTAGATTTCGATCATCCAGATTATTTTGGTGGAATTGATGATGTATTTTCGGCATTTCAAACGATGGCTTTGCAGGTGAATAAAGCAATTATCGCTTGTGGTGATGATGAGCATTTGCAAAAAATTCAAGCGAATGTGCCGGTTGTATTTTATGGCTTTGGATCTGAAAATGATTTTGAAGCAAGAAATGTAACCAAAACAACGACGGGTTCAACATTTGATGTGTTTGTTCGAAATGAATTCTATTACACATTTGAAATTCCATTATTCGGAGATCACACGGTTTTAAATGCCTTAGCTGTCATCTCTCTTTGCCACTATGAAGGTATCAAAGCTGAGACAATACAAGCACAATTAGCAACTTTTAAAGGTGTTAAACGTAGATTTACAGAAAGCGAAAAAGGTGGCCATATTTTAATCGATGATTATGCTCACCATCCGACTGAAATCAAAGCAACGATTCAATCTGCACGACAAAAATATCCTGAACGTGAAATTGTAGCTATCTTCCAACCGCATACTTTTTCTCGTACTCGAACTTTTTTAAATGAGTTTGCTGAAAGTTTAGAAGGCGCGGATGCTGTTTATTTATGTGATATATTCGGTTCTGCTCGTGAAAATGTAGGAGATTTATCAATTGGTGATTTAAGTGAGTTAATCCCAAATTGTTCTGTCCTAACAACTGAAGAGATTGATCGCTTACTAAACCATAAAAATGCAGTCTTTTTATTCATGGGTGCAGGAGATGTACAAAAATTCCAACGTGCTTTTGAAGAAAAAATTATATAAAAGAGGTGCTCTAGCCATATTTGGCTAGAGTTTTTATTTTGTTGGATGATATCGGTATTTATGAGCAGGATTTTTGAAGCTTTTGTAGAATAAAGATATCATTCACGTTTAATTACTGCTGTGAATGGGAACATAGTTTATATGAACATCATAGAGGAGGAATAAAGTATGGAAATGGAAATTATTCTATACATAGCTGCCTTAATCGCGGCAATAGGCTTTCTAGTCTTATGTATTAGTTTAGCCATGACGTTAACATCATTGAAAAAGACCCTTACAAACGTGTCTAATACAATGGCAGGATTAGAAGGGCAACTTCAAGGTGTGACGAGAGAAACGACTGAATTGCTTCACAAAACGAACGGGTTAGCATCAGATCTTCAGTATAAATCTGAGAAGCTAAACAGCGTAGTGGATGCAGTTAAAAATGTTGGTGAATCTGTAAATGGATTAAATACATCAGTTAGAAGAATTACATCTTCTATTTCTACAGAAGTTGAAAGAAATGAAGACAAAATTGCTCAAGTTGTACAGTGGAGTAATGTTGTCATGGGTATTCGAGATAAGTTGAAAGAACGAAAAGCACTTGAAGAAGCAAGAGCAGGATATACGATTTACTCAAATAATCCTGATGAAGTAACTGCTAAACAAAATCAAGGAGGAATTTAATATGACGAACTACAAACCAAATTACAACGAAGCTCAATATAATCATGAATTCTACAATAACAAATCTAAACAAACGGAAGCTTACTTACCACAATCTTATGAATATCAAAATGGACACCGTGATTCACTTTACTCAAATGACGAAGTTAATTCAAAAGACTTCGTAATTGGTGCATTAGTTGGCGGAATTATTGGTGCAGCGGCTGCATTATTCCTTGCTCCAAAAACAGGTAGAGAATTACGTGAAAATGTTTCAACTCAAGCAATGCAGTTAAAAGACAAAACAGCTGATTTCTCGTCAACAGCTAAAGAAAAAACATCTCATTTGTCTACTCAACTAAAAGAACAATCTGGACAAATCGTTGATAAAGTAAAAGGAATGAAAACAAAATCATCAGCTCCAATGGATGATGGCACGGCTTCTTCTGAAGGTGAAGAGCCAATTGATTTCTTAGAAACGGTTACGAATACGGTAGACGAAGTAGCAGATGAAGGTAACAAAGGATTAACTGCGACAGCTAAAGCCTTACAAGAAGCTGTGGAAGATCAAAATAATAAATAAGTTTTATGTTAAAAACCCCTCACACTTTTAAAAGATGTGAGGGGTTTACTTGTTCACGAACTAAAGTTAATTTCTAACTGATCTCCACCAAAAATGGGTTCATCAAAAGTAGATGACTGGCCATTTCTTAAAATAACGAATTGGCCGGATTGTTGCTCAGAAAGTTTCCAATCGGTAAATCGGAAAACATCTTGGAAAATCCATGGATTCGTGTCTAACTTCTCAATTGTTACATGACTTCCAGCAGCAACAACGTCATCTAATTTTGCACAAGTTCCATTGACGTGTACGGACACACAATTTTTTTCTAGTTTAGTTTGTTTACCTTGAAATGAAATTGTTATCGTATCTTGAAGCTTTATTTGAAGTTGATCCGCAATGTTTTGGACAGATGGTGTCATACTTTTAGATATGGACAATATATCCGAATCTTGTATAGGGTATTGAAGTTTAATGGGTACATCATTGAGTAAAAGTTGTGAAGAAAATTCTGGGAATAAAACAGATTTTCCATCGACTGTAATTAAATAGGGTTTAATCTTTTGGAACATATGCAATTGACCAGTCGCTTTAATAATTTCTTCAGCTGAATCAATGGTTTTGATGGTTACTTTATCTCTCTCTTGTAGAGATGAATCGAGATTTGCTGAATTGCCATTGACTTGAATTAATGGCTCAACCATATACATCGTGCCTTCTATAATGACTGTTTTAATAGATGCATCATCTATTAGATCACGGACTGTCACTTGAGCATTAGCTCCATCTCGTCCTTCAATTAAATGAATAACATCTCCATTTTTAATGAGAGACTTTGTATTAGCAGGTTCATTATTTACATGTAAAGTTGCAGGTTGACCATGTTCGCCAGGAATCATAATATCTCTACCATTTACGTTTACTGCTAATGCCATACCAGGTTTTCCGTATAAACTACGAGCGCGAATATTCGCTGCTAGAAGAGCATCTCCTACAGTCATTTCTTTTAATTCGAATAGTCGAATCACCTTTTCATTAACTTGTACAGACATATAATGAATCGGTGTTTTTCTTGCTGCAATGGCTATGCCAATCGGTGTTACTAATTCAGGTGAAGAAGAAACATGCTCGGCTTTTGTTAATGCATGAATAGCATCAATACCTCTTACAGCTACACGATTCTCTGGTAACTCTAATTCAGCTGCAATATGTTTTGTAATATCAGGAGTTAAACTTCCACCACCTACTAACATGATTGCTTTAGGTGATTGCTGATTATTTAGTCTCAAAATTTCATGAGCAATAGATTTAGCTAAATTTGAGGTTGCTGGACGTAATGCTTCTATGACTTCGGCCTTAGGGAAAAATTGGTCAAATCCTAAGATATCTTGGATACGGATTTCGTCAGAATGGTTAATCATTCGTTTTGCTTCTTCAGCTAAAGGGAAATCTAGTAAATAATGATCACTCATAGCTTCCGTAATCTCATCACCAGCTGTTGGAACCATGCCATAGGCAACCACGGTACCTTTATCCGTAATCGCAATGTCAGACGTTCCAGCGCCAATATCAACCAGTGCAACATTTAACCGTCGCATAGAAGGTGGAATCAGCACGTTAATCGCTGCAATCGGCTCTAAGGTTAAGCCTTCCATTTCAAGGTCTGCTCTTTTTAATGCAGATAAAAGTGATTCCACAACAACTCGAGGTAGGAAAGTTGCAATAACTTCAACCGAAGCAGTCGAACCTTGCTGGTCGACTAAACTTCCAATTTCTTCACCATCTAATCTGTAATAAAGAACAGAATAGCCCACACAATAGTAGTGACTATTTTTGTTTTCTATATCGTCAGTGAGTAATTGTTGTTGAGCTTGCTGGACAGCTGCTAGCTCTAATCGACTAATATCTTCTTCAGAAAATAGAGGACGATTTGTTACATCCATTTCAACTATAGCTTGTTCGGTTTTTAAAGCACGTCCAGCGGCTGCTACACTTACTTTAGTAAGAGGACCATGGGTTTGTTCAAGGTTTTCTTTTACGTGTCTGATGACATCTGCAACAGCTAGTACATTATGTATTTGTCCATCTAACATAGCCCGCTCTTTATGTTCTTCTACAACTAGGTCTGCTACATGGTAGGAATCATTTTTTTCTTCTAATATGATGCCAACTACTGATCTCGTTCCGATATCTAAAGCGAATAGTTTTTCAGCCAATCGAAAGCACATCCTTTTATCTTCATAACCCATTTTTACTTTCGCGCGTTGAAGCGATAAAGAAAATGCGTGACTTTCTAATTTTCATTGATTATAATAGTTCTATTATCTAAAAATGTATCATAGTTTTCGGTTCGCCGAAAGACCTGGTACCAGGAAGAGAGGAGATCACGGTATGAGCCATCAAGAATTAGATCATTTACGCACACGTGTTGATGAATTAAATTTAGAAATTTTAAAATTAATCAATGAACGTGCAAGCGTAGTTCAAGAAATTGGAAAAGTAAAAGAAAAGCAAGGTGTCAACCGTTATGATCCTCTTCGTGAGCGACATATGTTGAATTTATTGAAAGATAATAACGTTGGTCCACTGCCGCAATCGACAGTTGAACATATATTTAAAGAAATTTTTAAATCTGCATTAGAACTACAAGAAGACGATCATCGTAAAGCATTATTAGTATCAAGAAAGAAAAAAGCAGAAGATACGATTGTCGTGATTAATGGAGAACGTATTGGTGAAGGCGGTCCTTCATTTGTATTTGGACCATGTGCAGTTGAATCATACGATCAAGTCGCAACAGTTGCTGGAGCCATCCAAGCAAAAGGTTTAAGAATGATTCGTGGGGGCGCTTATAAACCAAGAACATCGCCTTACGACTTCCAAGGTCTTGGCCTAGAAGGATTGAAAATTTTAAAACGTGTAGCACAAGAATATAATTTAGCCGTTGTCAGTGAAATTGTGACACCTTCACACTTAGAAGAAGCTTTAGAATACATTGATGTAGTTCAAATTGGAGCACGTAATATGCAAAACTTTGAATTATTAAAAGCAGCAGGGTCTATTAAGAAACCCGTCCTATTAAAACGAGGAATGGCTGCAACGATTGATGAATTCATCAATGCTGCTGAATATATTATTTCACAAGGTAATGATCAAATAATATTATGCGAACGTGGGATTCGTACGTATGAAAAAGCGACACGAAATACACTAGATATTTCAGCTGTGCCAATCTTAAAGCAAGAAACACATTTACCAGTATTTGTGGATGTTACTCATTCCACAGGACGTCGTGATTTATTGCTACCTGCTGCTAAAGCAGCGATTGCGATCGGGGCTGATGGAGTCATGGCTGAAGTCCACCCAGATCCAGCTGTTGCCTTATCAGATGCAGCACAACAAATGAATTTACAACAATTCGATGAGTTCTATGATTCGTTGCAAAAATTCATGAAGAACTATGATATGAAATAATTTACGCTGTTTTAAGGCATATAACTTAGTGAATGACATACGTTTCCTATCAATGAAAGACTGACTGCCTCTTGTCCCAACTTGTGGATAAGAGGTGTTTTTCTATTTTTTTGTTATTGCTTTATAATGGCAGAAAACTATTATATGATGAATAAATAAGAATGGGTATGGGCGGGGAGTGAAGATAAATGACAATAACAATCTACGATGTTGCGCGAGAAGCAAATGTTTCAATGGCAACTGTGTCTCGAGTAGTAAATGGTAATCCAAATGTAAAACCAGCAACTAGAAAGAAAGTTCTTGATGTCATTGAACGTTTAGAATATCGACCAAATGCTGTGGCTAGAGGTTTAGCAAGTAAGAAAACAACTACTGTTGGCGTAATAATTCCAGATATCTCAAATGTTTTTTATGCTGAACTAGCAAGAGGGATTGAAGATATCGCAACGATGTATCGATATAATATTATTTTATCGAACTCCGATCAAAGAGAAGAGAAAGAATTACAACTATTAGAAACAATGTTCGGCAAACAAGTAGATGGGATCGTGTTAATGAGCGAACAAGTATCAAATGACCTGTTGCAAATGATGGAACGATCTCCAGTACCCATTGTATTAGCGGGGACAATAGATGCGACAGACCGGATACCGTCCGTAAATATTGATTATCATCAAGCGGCATATGAAGCAGTGAGTAGACTTATTCAAAATAATCATAAACGAATTGCGTTTGTTTCAGGTTCACTAAGCTCAACAATTAATCGTGCCTTCAAATTCACAGGGTATGAAAAAGCACTAGAAGACGCTGGTCTAACCATCGATCAATCATTAGTCATCGAAAGTGATGCTACTTATGACGACGGTATCGAAGCATTTTTAAGTCTTCAAAGTATAGAAAATCCACCGACTGCTTATTTTGCAGGGAATGATGAATTGGCAATTGGTTTAATCCACGGTGCTCAAGATCAAGGCTTGAATGTCCCTGAAGACGTTGAAGTCATAAGTTTTGAAAATTCTAAGTTAGCACGAATGGTTCGTCCAACATTAACGAGTGTGGTTTTACCCCTCTATGATATTGGTGCCGTTTCCATGCGTTTATTAACTAAATTCATGAGTAAAGAGAAGATAGAAGAAAAAACAGTTGTTTTACCACATCGCATTGAGGAACGACATTCTGTTAAACCTCTTCAATAAAAATGTACTAGGCACTAAGAAAACAGTCCCGAGAGGAATTGATTTCTTAGTGTTTTTTAGATAGAGAGGGAAGGGGAACGTGACATTCTTGATTTCGAGGGTCTTATTCAAGGATTCGTTAAGGCTGTTCTCCATTTGGATGGTGCTATTCTCGATTTCACCTAGTCTATTCAAGGATTCGAGCATCACATTCTAAAATTCATGATTTTAAAACAATTTAACTTACTTGATGCGAGGGAAGCGGCTGAAGTCTTGCCCGCGGAAAGCGTCCGCCGAAATGGAATCAACCTATATTAATTGTTTACAGTCAAAAAGGAATGAATGCGATACAAATCATCATTCATTCCTTTTATTTAATCTGTATGGTTTCGAATAATATATAACGATTTTTGTAATACTTGTTGATTTTTCTCCGTTATCTCCGCTTTTCTTGGAATGGGTTCGTATAATTTTTCTGGGTCATGCCAAGTAGGGATTAGAGGAACTGGGGACTCACTTTGCCAAGTATCTATCCAATCTTGTGGCAAATCACCTTTTGGTAAGGGAAGACCTTTCATTTCCATCCATAATAAAGACCAAGCTCGAGGTACTACTCTCCATATATCATAGCCTCCACCGCCAACACCAATCCATCGTCCATCACAAAATTCATGTGCTAGTTCATGTGCTAACTTAGGAATTTCTTCATATATTTTCATAGAACCATAGAGATGAGTTAGGGGGTCAAAGTAATGAGCATCGGCTCCATTTTGACTAATAATCACATCAGGTTTAAAATGCTCAGCTATTTCACGAAAAGCTGTTTTATATAACTCTAAAAATGAATCATCTTCGGTAAATGCATCAATCGGAAGGTTAAAAGAAGTACCATAACCTTCTCCTGTTCCTCTCTCTGTAACATTGCCAGTCCCGGGGAATAAATATCTTCCTGTTTCATGTATAGATACGGTACAAACTGATGGATCGTCGTAAAATGTCCATTGCACGCCATCCCCATGATGGGCATCTGTATCAATATATAAGACACGTGCATTATATTTTTCTTGTATGTATTTAATAGCTACTGAACTGTCGTTGTAAATGCAAAATCCAGAGGCTCGTCCACGAAATCCATGATGTAAGCCACCACCTAAATTAAGTGCATGATTTGCTTTATTTTCCATGACGTAATCCACAGCTGTTAGCGTACCTCCAACTAATAATGCGCTTGCTTCATGCATATTAGGAAAGATAGGAGTATCTTCCGTTCCTATTCCATAGCTTTCTGTTTGCTCGCCAGTGACCAAGCCTTTGCTCGCTTTTTTCACCATTTCAATATAGCGCTCATCATGTGCGAGAAGCAATTCTTCATCTGTAGCCATGCGAGGAGCAATAATGTCTTCATCTGATAGAACGTTCATTTTACGTAGTAAATCTGTCGTTAATACAAGACGTTTTTGGTTAAATGGGTGTGTGTCAGAAAATTTATACCCTAATTGATTTTCTGAATACACAAATACTGCTTCTTTTTTTACGTGTTGATTCCCGGCATGTTTGGCCATAATACATCGAAACCTTCTTTGCGGATATCCTCAATAATTTGGAGAGGATTCATCGTTTTGACTCTGAAAACTAGTATTTTGTTTTCTTCACTTTTTGCATCAGGGTATACCAATACACTTAAAACATTCGCGCTATGGTCATGAAAAACTTTCGAAACTTCGAATAATATGCCGGGTTTGTTAGGCACTCTCACTTCAATATGAGACCCGGGTTGATGTGCACCAGTTAATTCAATATATTTGTACAATAAATCAGTTTCCGTAACAATACCCACCAATTTTTCTTGACTGACAATTGGTAAACAACCTATTTGTTGATCGTAAAAAATCGTTGCAACTTCTTCAACGAAATCGAGTGGATGACCTATAATGGGATTTTTCGTCATAATTTTATCTAGCGTAATCGTCATAAGTTCATTATCATTATGATCTAAAATATTCGATGGAGTCGCTTGTTTAATATCCCGATCTGAGATAATGCCAATGACTTTACCATCTAAATCGGTGATTGGCAAATGACGAATTTTATTCTCACGCAATACTTGTATGGCATCTTTGATTGTGTGAGTAGGTTGCAAGGTGAGAACTTTTTTTTGCATCATTTCTTCAACAATCATGAGGCATAATCTCCTTTATATCCTGGGTTTTGAACTAGTACATAAAGCGGTTCATAAATCGGAGTTGATCGAATCGCTGAATCGATTCCATATCAATTCGACTACCGATTTTAGCCATTAAACAATTAGCAGGATGAGAACTAATTTCAGGATCATCCGTAGCGAAGTATTCCAAGCCGCCTGCATTCATCATTTTTTCCATTACTTTTCGGTATTCCCAGACATTTAAACCTGTACCTTTTAAATCCCAATGCCAGTAATATTCAGTCGTAATGGTAATATAATCTTCCATCATATCATCCATCATGGACACTTTTAATAAGCCTTTCCCAACGCCTGAACCACGGAATTTAGGGATGACTTCAATTGCGCCTAATTCGATTAAATTTTCCATTTGACCTTTAGACCAACGCTCCAGAGGATCAGGATATAAGTACGTTACATAACCAACAATTGTAAAGTTATCACGGGCAATTAGAATTCTTCCTTCAGGCAACTTTGCAATTTCAATAATTGCTTTATGTTGCTGTGCTGGTGGTCTAAATGCAACCAGGTCTTTGTGAAAATCCAAACGAGCTATATCTTCTGAGGACACAGGACCTTCTAGAATGAGACTGCCATGTTTTGTTTTTAATTCAATGGCATTATAGGTTTTTGTATGTTCCATATTTGCACCACCTAGTTTGACAATATGTTCATTATACATGAATTATAAAAGAGGAAAACGTTTTCACAAAATCAAAAGTAAAATTTTCGAAAAATAAAATAATTCGCTTTTTAATTTCTGATTGATGTAAACTAGTAAATGTATCGTATTCGAAAGGGTGGTAGAAATGAAACTTGAGTCACTTCCTGTTGTTCAAGGAGATTACTTACTCCAAAATTATGATGAGACTGCTTCAAACTTTGATTGGGCAGACGTTGAGAAAGAATTTAGTTGGTCGGAAACGGGTAGATTAAATGTAGCTCATGAAGCAATTGATCGCCATGCTAACTCACATCGGAAAAATAAGGTTGCTCTTTACTATAAAGATGGAGTTCGAAAAGAAACCTATACGTTTAATGAAATGAAGAAATGGTCTAATAAAGCAGCAAATGTCTTGAAAACGCATACAAATCTTGAAAAAGGGGATCGCCTGTTTATTTTCATGCCTCGATCACCAGAATTATATTTTTCACTGATTGGTGCTTTAAAAATGGGTGTTATAGTCGGTCCCTTATTTGAAGCCTTTATGGAAGGAGCAGTTTATGATCGTTTAGCTGATAGTGAAGCAAAAGTGATCGTGACAACTCCAGAATTGTTAAGTCGAATTCTGGTAGATAAATTACCTCATTTAGAAACGATTTTACTTGTGGGTGACGGAATAGAAGAACAAGGAAAAAACGTGGACTTTATGAAGTATCTCGAAACAGCATCTCCCTATTTCCAAGTGGAGTGGCTATCGAAGGAAGATGGATTAGTATTGCATTATACTTCTGGTTCTACAGGAAAGCCTAAGGGTGTTCTGCATGTGCAAGAAGCGATGCTACAACATTATCAAACGGCAAAATGGGTACTAGATTTAAAAGAAGAAGACATTTATTGGTGTACGGCAGATCCTGGCTGGGTAACTGGTACTTCTTACGGGATTTTTGGTCCATGGCTTACTGGAACAACTATGGTTGTATTAGGTGGACGCTTTTCACCTGATACATGGTATAAAACGATTGAGGATTATGGTGTAACTGTTTGGTACAGTGCCCCTACTGCATTCCGTATGTTAATGGGAGCGGGGGATGCGCTCGTGAAATCATTTGATTTATCTTCATTGCGTCATGTTTTATCAGTAGGAGAGCCACTAAATCCTGAAGTTATTCGATGGGGGGCACAAGTCTTTAATCATCGTATCCATGATACATGGTGGATGACAGAGACGGGTGCTCAAATGATTTGTAATTATGCTTGTTTACCAATTCGTCCAGGTTCAATGGGCAAGCCAATACCAGGGGTAAAAGCAGCAATCGTAGATGATCGTGGTGTCGAGTTAGCTCCTTATCAAATGGGGAACTTGGCTCTGAAAAAAGGTTGGCCATCAATGATGCGTCAAATTTGGAATAATCCTGAAAAATATCAATCTTATTTCTTAAATGACGAGTGGTATGTTTCTGGAGATTCAGCTTATATGGATGAAGATGGCTACTTCTGGTTCCAAGGACGCGTAGATGACGTTATTATGACATCTGGCGAACGTGTTGGACCATTTGAAGTGGAAAGCAAGTTATTAGAACATCCAGCAATAGTAGAAGCAGGCGTTATCGGTAAACCCGATCCGATCCGTGGAGAAATCATCAAAGCATTTGTTGCATTAAAAGAGGGTGTTGAACCTTCGGATGAGCTAATCGCTGATATTCAACAATTTGTGAAAAAAGGTTTAGCTGCTCATGCAGCACCAAGAGAAATCGAATTCAAAGACAAATTGCCGAAAACACGTAGCGGAAAAATCATGCGCCGAGTTTTGAAAGCCTGGGAATTAGATTTACCAACAGGTGATTTATCAACAATGGAAGATTAATTATTACAGAAAAGCTGTACTACTCATCAATTTGAAGAGTAGTACAGCTTTTTATTTCCTTTTCTATTCTTGTTAATTCATGAAAAAACACAACTTGTCCATTTCGGGCAAGTTGTGTTTTCATTATACGTTATTCATCTTCACCTTCAGCAGGTGGCTCAACAGGTGGTTCAACTGGAGGTTCAGGTGGTGTTCCACCATCCCCAGGTGGATTTCCAGGTTCATCAGTAGGCGGCTTCGGCTCACTAGGTGGTGGTGGTTTAGGACCAGCTGGTGGCTTAGTCGGATTTGGTGTAGGTGTAGGTGTTGGCTCCGGTTTTGGAGCATCAATTTTAACGATATTTGAACTAGCTGATTGTTTGCCAGTAATATCTACTGCTACAACAAAGTACTCACCAGGACCGGATACTGAGAACTGATTTCCACTTGCTTCTAAAACAGAAGCTAATTTAACATTACTACTTCCTGAGCGTTGGAATACTCGGTAACCGACAACATCATTTGATCCCGAATTACTCCAAGATAAACTACTTCCAGAAAGACTAGCAGTTACACCATTTGGTGACGCTCCATCTGCTTCAAACGTGTCTTCAGAAACGACACGATTTGCAAACCCTGAATTTTGTGGGAATAGCTTGCTCGGATCACCTTTTATTCTTCCGAACATACGATTTATAAAGTCTTCATTCACTCCAACTCCACCCTCAACTACAAATTCACTAGGTGTAGATGGCAATGAACGGAATCGTTTCCCATTAATCATTACATAAGATGATGAAATGAAACTATCATCGACTTTTTGTGAAACATACGTATTCCCATTGAACAAGTCAGAAGTGACAAGTCCTGCTTTAGAACATCCATCTGATGGTGCAAGACCAGAAATCGAACAGAATGATTTAGAAACGACACCTTTAGGTGCTTTAAATTCAACATTTGGATCGACTAGTTCTGGGTTAACATCATATGAACTATTCATAATTCGAGCCCAAAGTAAATTGACGCGTGTACCAGGTTGTAAATAGGTTCCATTAGCAAGGTTTAGATTGGTTGGCTGATCGTAACCTAGCCAAACACCTAAGGTAATAGAAGGGTTATAACCCATAAACCAAACATCCTTAGCGTCATTAGTTGTACCTGTTTTAGCAGCAAAATCAGATTGGAATTTTAGTTCGCCGTTTGCTCTAGTTCCTGTTCCTTCACTCAATACATCTCGCAACATATCCGTTACAATGTATGAAGTTTGAGGGGAGTAAACTGGTATTGCTTCAGACTGATGTTGGAAAATAATATTGCCGTCTGTATCTTCAATCTTTTCAATCATATAAGAGGGTATATATTGTCCGCCATTTGCTAAAGCAGCATAGGCATTTGTGTTTTCTTGAACAGTAACACCTCTAAACATACCACCAATAGAAGTAGAAATATTAGTGTAATCTTGTTCTTCCAAGCGTGAAAATTGAAGTTTCTTTAAAAATTCTGCAGGTCTCTTATCTCTAATTTGATCATATAAACGTAAAGCTGCTAAATTTTGAGAAGAGGCAAGTGCTTGTCGTGCAGGTATAATACCTAGCTCTTGCTCACGATTAAAGTTACCTGGATTATAAGGCTTTCCTTCGCCATCAATATAGTCTTCAAATGCAACATCGACTACTGGGCTTCCCGCACCAATTACACCATATTCGATGGCAGGCGCATAAACCAATAAAGGTTTCATCGTTGAACCATTTTGTCGAAAGGCTGTCGTAGCGTGGTCTTGAGCTTCCAAATTGTAATCACGACCGCTAATGAAACTTAAAATTCGACCCGTACTATTTTCCATTAGCACACTACCAACTTGAACTGGCGCATCGACTTCTTCGACTTCACCTGTGTCAGGATTTGTTCTCTTTTTCTTTAAAGTAGGTCCATAATTTTTAAATTCATCTTTAACTTTTTGATGTGCATCATACATATTTTTATCTATTGTAGAATAAATACGATAACCGTTTGTTCGCATCGCACGATCGGCGAGTATTTCATACTTCTGTTGTAAGGTTTCCTCATCTGCTAATCGTGAAGGATCTATATTATCTTTTTCTGCTAGCATTTCAGAAATTATTATTTTAGCTTGTCTTTCTAATTCAAATGTTAAAAAAGGATATCTTTCTTGTGGTAATGGCTCCGGTTTTTTGAAATCTTGTGTAATGTCATATGCTACTGCTGCATCATATTCGGCTTCCGTAATATAGCCAGTTTCTTTCATACGATATAGAACAGTTAACATACGGTCAATTCCTGGTTTTAAACCGGCCTCATCTTTTAACACACCTTTGGAAGTGAATGGTGTATGAGCAAATGGTGCTTGTGGTATTCCTGCGATAAATGCAGCTTGTGGAAGGGTTAAATCTTTTGCTGCTACATTAAATATACCTTCTGCAGCTGTTTCAATTCCCGCGATATTAGCTCCAGATGCATTTCGTCCATAAGGAATAATATTTAAATAAGCTTCTAGAATTTCTTCTTTAGACATGAATTTCTCTAATCTAAGTGCCAATAAAATTTCTTTCGCTTTCCGTTCATATGAAACTTCGTTCGTTAAAATCTGATTCTTGATTAACTGTTGCGTTAATGTTGAACCACCTGTTTGACTATCTGAATTTGTTACATCTTGCATAAGTCCTCGGAAAATCGCTTTTGGAACAATTCCTTCATGGACATTAAAATATTCATCTTCAGTTGCATATACAGCATCTAATACATACGGTGAGACTGAACTTAACTTCGTTTCATTTCGTTGAAGATCTGTTCGTAACTTTCCTAGGTAGACGTTATTTGCGAAGTATACTTCTGATGTCTCTTCATAACTGAAAATGGATGAACGCATTTCTTCTTCCTTACGTAATGGCTCTTGATCAACTAATGAAGCAAAATATCCAGCTCCGACAGAACCTACAAAGACGATACTAGTAATAATAACAATCACGAATAGGAGAGCTAGATTCCAAAGTACACCTGAAGTGATTCTAAGTCCTTTTGCCCATTTTGCTTGTGTCCATTTATTCCATGTTTCATTTATGCGGTTTAGCCAGTTTTTTGCTTGATCATTCAATTGAATCGACCCCCTAAAATCTTGTTACATTATATCATAATTCCTGGATATCTAATATATTTATTGACATTGGAAAAAAAGAGCGTAAAATGACCTAATATATAGTTTCTTAAGCGATGAAAAGTCCGAAGTAATGGATGCATAAACTGTTTAGAGAGTCAGCGGGTGGTGAAAGCTGATCAGTATGCAAACGTGAATTACAGGCTTGGAGCATAACGCACGCACAGCGATAAAGTGCTTGTTAAGCGGAAGGGATTTTTTCCTTCAAGCTGGGTGGTACCGCGCAAAATGTTAATTAGCGTCCCTGCATGATTCTTTATGAATCGTGTGGGGACTTTTTTATTTAGAGGAGGAATTATAATGATGAACACATTAATCGAAGATTTAAAATGGAGAGGGTTGGCTTATCAGTTAACAGATGAAACCGGTATGGTTGATCTGTTAAATAAAGAATCGATTTCATTATATTGTGGTGTGGATCCGACAGCTGATAGTATGCATATCGGACATATCGTTCCACTGCTTACTTTACGTCGTTTTCAAATGCAGGGACATAGACCAGTATTACTAATCGGTGGAGCAACTGGTATGATTGGTGATCCTTCTGGACGGAGCGAAGAAAGACAACTTCAAACAACAGAACAAATCGATTTAAATGTAAAAGGCTTACAAAAACAAATGGAACGAATTTTTGATTTTAATTCAGATAACGGCGCAATCTTAGTTAACAATCGTGACTGGATTGGTTCAATGGACGTTATTGAATTTTTACGTGATTATGGTAAATATATTGGTGTGAATTACATGTTAGCAAAGGATACGGTAGCATCTCGTCTTGAAGGAGGCATCTCATTTACGGAATTCTCGTACATGTTAATTCAAGCTATTGATTACAATCATTTATACAATGAACACCAGTGTCGAATTCAAGTAGGTGGCTCAGATCAGTGGGGTAATATCACAACCGGCTTAGAAATGATTCGTAAAACGCATACAGATGAAACGAAAGCATTTGGTATGACAATTCCACTTGTGACAAAAGCAGATGGCACTAAATTCGGGAAATCTGCATCTGGATCAGTTTGGTTAGATGCTGAGAAGACGTCTCCGTATGAATTCTACCAATTTTGGTTGAATACAGCAGATGCGGATGTTATTCGATACATGAAAATCTTTACTTTCCTAACACGAGAAGAAATCGAAGCATTTGAAGTGACTGTTACGGAAGAGGCACATCTTCGTAAAGCTCAAAAAGCTTTAGCAGAAGAAATGACGAAGATGATTCATGGAGAAGCTGCACTTGAAAATGCAATTCGTATTACAAATGCATTATTTAGTGGAGACATAAAAGCGTTGTCTGCTAATGAAATGAAAGAAGTATTTAAAGATGTTCCTTCTATTGAAATGATGAAGGAAGATAAAAATATTGTTGACCTTATTGTAGAAGGGGCGATTTCATCATCGAAACGTCAAGCTAGAGAAGATGTAACTAATGGTGCGATTTCAATTAATGGAGAAAAAATTACAGATGTAGCATATGTAATAAGTGCTGCTGATCGATTGGACGATTCATTTGCCATTGTGCGTCGAGGGAAGAAAAAGTATCATATGGTGAAATTTGTTTAATAGTTGAATGAAAAAGATGCCTTGAGACTAAAATCTCTTGGCATCTTTTTCATACTGATTTTTCGCTTCAAAGATACACTTATCCAACATGAAGTTGGTCACGAAGGGGCGTTTGCAGAGAGGAAGTCTTCAAATTTTTGTTCCATATTTATAAATAAGAGTCATTCAACAGTGGTATTAACCATAGATGATTATTTAACACTTTTTACCCAAGCAGGAAGGAGTAAGTCACTGTATATTTCTGGATGAAGTATATTCGCTAGTTTAAAGGCACCTTCAAGTAAGCGAGGGGAGGGGCGACAATAAAGTTCTTCTTCCATAATATAAAGTTGTTTCTTTTGATCGTCACTAAGCCCATCGTAGCCAGGGCGTTTCTCAATAACTTTTTTATTCACTTTAATTTGTGCTACACCCACCCAGGCTAAGAAAATATAATCTGGATTTCTACGTAACACATCATCCCAATCCGTTTGAATACTTGCTAACTCCACATCACGAAATACATTGCGACCGCCAGCAATCTCACTTACTTCAGTTAACCAGTTTATTTGGCCAGGCGTGAAAATAGGTTTTGGCCACCATTCCCAATATAGTTCTGGGCAATAAGAGATAGTAGCGGCACGATTTTTCATGTCGTTTATGAAGTCATGGTATTCATCGACAACTAATTCAGCAGTATTAGAATGATTGCACGCATGTCCAACAGTTAATAAATCTTCTGCAATATTTTCTAAACTTTGTGGATTCAAGACAAGGTGAGGAATCCCTCGAGCAATTAATTCATCCACATTTTTTTCCATCCCAGGAACACTTAGTGATGCTAACACTAAATCAGGTTTCAATGCTTCAAGTTCGTCCATACGAATAGATAAATCTGGACCGAGTTTAGGTAAATGTTGTACAGATGAAGGCCAATCCGAAAAATCGTCCAAGCCAACGAGTTGATCAGTTAAGTTCAAATAAGCTAAAAGCTCCGTATTACTTGGGCAAATTGAAACGAGTCTCATAGTAAAACTCCTTTAATTGTTTTTATAAGTTTAGCATAAACAAAAAAAGAGTCCCAAAAGGAACTCTTTCATGATTAACGTGAGTAGAACGCAATATTTAAATTGCCTGAGCATCGAAAGTGCACAGGCATTTTTTATTTCACCCTACCTGGATAATTTGCAGGATAGCCAATTTGTAACCAAAATGCTCCTGTAATTCTGCTTGGATTTTTACAATATCTCCTTCTCGCAATGAAACTAGATCACAAGAGGACAGGGAGGTAGCAGTGGTGGATTCTGTGAACGATGATGCTACTGTAATGACGTCATTAATTTTTATGTGAAATGTCGATGGCGAACAAGTTATTGTATTTGATGCCAATATGACTTTATAGCTTATTTGATAAATTCCTGATTTCAATATTTTCAGGCCGTCTTGCATTAACTCTACATCTTGGAGGGGGCCAGGCATGATAAATCTAACAGTCCCAGACGCTTTGCTCATTACATTGCAAATGCCGAAACCATGAGCTGCTTGCAATATACCTGGTGATCCTGAAGGGCCTTGATCTCCTTTTGGTCCTTTTAATCCTTGTGGGCCCTTCTGGCCCTTCGGTCCAGGAGGGCCTTGCTCCCCTCTAAGACCAACGGGACCTTGATAGCCCCTAGGACCTCTAGGCCCACGCACGCAATTACAATTTTTCGATGGTCCATTACATTTTGGACAGCGATCCAATTTTTATCCTTCCTTCCTTTAATAAAGATGGAAATTGATTTTATACGATCGTGCTTTTGCATACTTGACCAATTGTTTTTTAATTGCGAATATTCAGTGGGATATTTTGGAGTGTCCCGCCCGAGCTTGATTGAATGGAAATTGCTCTCGTTTGATCTGGCAGCTGGGCTGAGTCTTCAACCCGATACTCCCATTCACCTAAGGTATCCATAGGCACTTGGGCTAGGAGAGTACCGTTAAGTGTACTGCCAATATAGATAGAGATTGATGCCCCTGCTTGAAGCATATTTGATGTCCCCGAAATACGCCATTCTGCATCACTAATACGATACTCTGCTCGAGTAACAGTCAAACTTTCCAGAACCGACGTTACTTGGACAGTGTCTGAAGAAGTTCCTCCAGGACCTTGGACTGTAAGTTGAAATGTTAGTGGTGTTGCGGGCTGTGTGGGAAATCTAAATGTGGCTGTGGAGGTATTGGGATTGGTTAATTGTACGGGAACTCCCGAGGTTTGAGCCCATTGGTAAGATGTCGCAAGCCCTGATGTGTTACCTAACAGCGTCACTAGTGCTCCTTGCTGAACGACTTGATCTGGTCCTGCATCAGCAATTGGCGGTGGTGTGGAATCAAGCACCGAAATACTTACGGAGTCGCTAGAAGGTCCGCCTTCGCCATCAACCGTCAACTCAAATATGAGAGTCGCAAGAGATGATGGTGCAACAAAGGTAGGAGTTGCTGTAGTGCCACCGGTCAATGCAATAGTAGGTCCGGATAACTGAATCCAATTATATGAGGTGATAGCACCAGTCGAATTCGATCCGTTCAGTAGCACAGTGGAATTAATGACAACTGTTTGATCGAGGCCAGCATTAGCTGCTACAGGTATAGGGCCATCAGGCGAACCGGTCACTGATACATCTATAACCCTGGTGCCTCCCGCGGTTGATTTGATCATTACCTGGGACGGTGCATATGTGAGGCTTGAAGTGCTTGATCCGTTCGGCGGAATAATAATCTCTCCAACCCCAAAATCCTCTATGGATAAAGCCGGTGCTCCAATCAAGTCACTGGAAGAGGCAATAGCGGCTAAAGTTTGGGAATTCGTGTCATAGTTCGCCGTTGCCGTAATGAAATCGACCGGGACAGCTTCTTTTACACTGTTCGGAATGTCACTCGAATTTGTGACAGTAATGGAAGCAGGGGGGCGGGCACCTATATAACCGACTCGGGCAAAGTAATGACCATTGAGTCCAGTCAACAAAGTGGTATCGATGCCGTTTCCGGAGACGCTTATCGTTTGTGCGGTATCATCTGAAATCGCAAAGACATCTAGCAGGCCGCCTGCGCTTTCGGTTTGTGAATAGTTGGCTCTAGTCACATCGACTCCCGAAATGGTAGAGATTTTTCCTAGGACCGTAAAAAGTCTGGTTTCAATACAATTATCGGGGTCGAGGTCAGGAGTTGTTGAGCGATCAGGGGATCCGATTCCAATTCCTGGTCCTTCAATCCGAAAAATGTTTTGTGACTGGCCGAATGGATCAACTAACACACTGCCTGTAATTGGATGTGGCACATTTGGATCGCCAATATATCCTTCTGGGGAAAGTGGTGCAACATTTGGATCCCATTTTAAAAATGGATGGACACGGCTGTTAAGCGCAAGCTCGAAATCCCCACCGTTCAATCCGCCAATATCCTCTGTAAAATTAATTTCCCCGGCTCCTTCTCCATCAGGCTCAGCGATGAATGTGTCAATTCCATATGGGTGTGTAACTGTATATTCTGCATTTGGCTGTAATCCAAAGATACGAATCCGCACTCTGCCAAATACAATTTGGTCTCCATCCCTAGGAACTTCGCTTACAAAAGCAGCTTCCAAAGCTAAGACAAGCCTAGCTCGTTCGCCATTACCAGTAGTCATTTCAGCTTCCACCAGAAAATAAAAAGCTTCCGATGGATAATTATCCGGGAATGACACAGGTAGCGCTGGGTTAGGCAAATCTGCAGGCGTAATCCCTGAGTAAGGATCAGTAGGATCGACATTCAATTGAAGACGCAATCCATTCTCATCTTTATACCATACAGGAAAACCATCAAACGCATTAATTGGTCCCACTGTCATGTGTAGCCTCCTTTTTTTTATCGCAGAAAAAGTGATTTCACCATATTTATACTGGATATATCAGGCAATTTCCTACTTTCTGCATATTATTTCAAACTGTTATCAGTGTATGCAAAATGGAATCACATAGAGCAGGCAATTATACAACATTTTACAGTGGACAATGTTCGTTCATGTTTACTGGTACATACGTTGTGAAGAGGTGGGTCTATGGAAAAAATTGCACATTTAATCATCTTTTATGTAGATTGCTGGTTAGCTCTTTGTTTTTATTTTTATTTACGAAGCTTTAAAAAGTTAATCGGGTTTCAGTTGGGTATGAACATTAGTGTGGCAATGGGGGGGATGGCAGCTCTGCTTTCTGGTGTTTTGCTTCTGCAGCAATATCCATTCCATTTTACGTTGATTACGCTGATATCAACGGCCGTGGGCCTATTGGTTGGTGCGTTATTTGGGCTCCTATTCGATTACCAGACGTTTGTAACCGGTTTGACCAATGGTGCATTCATTGGACTGATGTCACCGATGATTGGAACTGTTGTAGAAATGCCTACCCTGTTCAGTTTGTTCGTTCACGGGGTTTTTGCCTTATGTTTAATCACCATTCTCATTTCTATTAAAAGGTCGTGATGTAAACCTTGTGGACCCTTATATTGTTTTTGATGTGGTGCTTATTTGAAGCTTTTTTTGTTTACCGGATATTTAGTAAGAAGCATTTCCTATTTGATGATCGATTTACAAAGTCGATGTGTATGGCCATGTCCATGATGTCTTCATTTGCCATCGCGTTTTACACTCGATTACTTCTTCCTGTCAACCAGCCTATTTTTTATTTGATTCCCTTGGTAATAGGACTTTACATTGGCTGGAAGTTCGGAGCTTTGGTTAAAGCTCCTGCTTCTTTAAATGGAATTTATAATGGTGCAATTGGTGGAATAATGGGAATGATGTTTGGGGCAGTCCTGCAAAATCCTGCCCTGTGCAAGATTCCCATCGAAACGGAAGCAATGATTGCAGAAAACATGTATATTTTGGCGTTTTACATTGCTTGCCTTCATGTACTCGTTTGCCAGCTCGTTCGCTATTCTTTCAGGGTGTAACGGAGCTCATTCTCATGAAATCCAAGGAGGAGTTAAATGAAGTTTTTTACAGGGTCCATTTTTTTGATTGGGGGAATTTTGGCCATTTACTTCTTTTGGCCCGAATCAACCAGCTTACCTAAGATGGGTACCGTAACTGAATGGGAACTGAAAGAAGTGGGTACAGGAGCAGTGCCTCCTCGTGATAAGCCAAAACTTATCACATTTTTCTATACAAACTGTCCAGATATTTGCCCAACCACTATGATTGATCTGCAAAATCTGCAGCAATCGATGGCAGAAGAAGGGATTACTGAAGATCAATATATAATTGTGTCAATCACTCTGGATCCGGTCTACGATACAGAACAAAGAATTCTCCAGTATAAAGATGCTTTTGGAATCTCAACTCCCAATTGGCTGTTTTTAAGAGGGTCCGAGGAAGAAACCATTAGATTTACCGAGTCCTTCAACTTTGTGTTTGAAAAGAATAAGGATGGTTTCCTGACCCACTCTACATCGATGTATATGGTGGATTCAAAGAACCAAATCAGATCCAACCACGACATGGCGATGGGTGACAAAAAAGTAAATAACGAAGAAATTATCCGCCATTTCCGCCAGTTGATAAAAGAAGCACCAGAATAGGCTGGCTGCTCTAGTCTATCTGTCATTCACAAAACTATGGGCTCAACATAAATTATGTTAGAGATGTAAGATTGAAGGAGTCTAAATATGAAGAACCATTTTGAAGGGTCGGAAGCGACAGGCCGTAAAAGTGATGACTTGATTCAAAACCCTTCTTTTTCTTCACCAACCAGTGCGGTATCCGAAGAAGAGACACGAATTCTCACCGAGTACATCGCCCAGAAAAACCTATTTAAAGTAACGAACTTAGACGAATCCCGAAGGAAACCCCTGGTCTTGAAGCAGTTTTTTAAAATGAAGAGGAACCAACAAGTTGTCGTTACTTCTATCATCGGAGAGGATATCCCTGTGACGACAGAAGGAAAAGTTGCGACGATTGGAAGAGATTTTGTCATGCTTACTGATTTGAAAAAAAGAATATGGATACCCTACAGCGCGATTCAATCTGCTACCATACCCTTTGGTTTTCCCACATACTCCAATACCCACCAACATTTCATTTATGATAATAACCTCCAGCAAAAGCTCGTTCTTCAATTCGGTGAAACAGTAGCTAAAAAAGACGTCCTAATCCGCCAGTTTTTTGAAGAATCCCTTCAGACAAATCTTCACTTTTGGAAAGGAATCTGGATTGAAATCAGAACAGCTGACAACATCTTTTTCGGGAAAATAGCGTCAGTCACAAAAGCAGATGTAATTCTTCGGTTGCCTACGAAAAAAGAAAGCGTGATTCAATTAAATAAGATTTGCTATGTTTCAACGGTTGGGATGATCCCAATGTGGAAAAAGGTTCTCAAGTTATGGTTGAAAATAGATTGAAATGAGTAAACGAGGGGGCAAATTAATGGAACAAACAGAGGATAATTTATATGAAGAGCTGAAAAATCTTATTGGGGATGACCTAATTGTCATAACCCGGGCAGTCCAGCTGAACTTACTCGGCCAAGTATTCCGCCCGATTTTTTCGGGAACGGTTTCTGACGTTCAGCATGGGCATCTGACGCTATCGCCAGTCATCATCAAAATGGTGAATGCTCCATTTTATAATTTTCCTTTTCCGTTAAGCATTCCATTTGAGCAAATTGTATCTTTCTCGACGGAAGTGCCTGTTGATGAAGTGTTCCCATTAGCATAATAAAGGAGGGATAATGGTACATGTCTAACCAAAAAAGGGGACTTAGGCCAGTCAACGATACAAGAGAGGAAGCTCTCGTTTTTTATTTCGAAAAACATATTGGACGACGGGCATTCATACTGACTGAAGCCTTTCCATTTATGTTCATCGGCAAGATCAAAGGACTATTGGGGGATATCGTGATCTTGGATGTGCAAACCACATCCGTGCCTGCCTTAGAAGGAAAGTTATGGAACATTCATATCGATTCCATTGAAGTGTTCTACATTGAAACAGGCACCGGGGCAAAAATTCCTCATTTAAAAGAACATTCAGATGAGGAACCTGCATGACTAGAAGGTATCATGTGGTAGCAATTCCAATCCGCATCGTTCTGAACTCGTTTGGGGACCACAACCCTAATGGCATGATGTATGTCCTGAAAGAAAATGAGCAAAAAGTTAAAGACTTGGTCAAAAAGAATCCTTTTTCTCCTGTAGAACTTGTCCAGCCTCTCTTCATCCGGGCAAATGAAGGGGAAACCATTGAACTGGTTTTTGAAAATAAATTGAATTTCAATACAGGCATGCATTTTCAGCAAGCCGAGTATGATGTGTGTCAATCGGACGGAGCGAATGTGGGGTTCAATAAAGATACGACGGCTGCCCCAGGTGAATCCATTCTATATCGATTGCATGCGATTAAAGAAGGAACGTATATCTTTTCGGATTTGGGCAATCCGGCAAGCGGTGAAAATGGTTCCAATTCCAATGGGTTGTTTGGGGCTTTATTAATCCAGCCTCGATTTTCCTGGTGGACGGATCCGGAGACTGGCAAGACCATGAATAGCGGTGTGTATGCTGATGTGCATCATCCTTTGCTTCCTTCGTATCGGGAATACGCCTGGATATTCCATGATGAAATGGAAGCGGATGATTTAACGGGAAACCGTCCAATCAATCATCTGACCAATCAGGAAGAAGAGTCATTTCACGGGGCAAACTACCGGTATGAACCAATCAACAGGCGCCAGCAGCTCATTGAAGAAGGGGTTGTAGGCCCTAATACGGAAGGTGAGGAAGTCCATCATGACTCATGGGTGTTTGGAGATCCATCCAGCCCGATTTTGCGGGGGTATGTAGGGGATCCTGCAAAAATTCGGCTGATCCATTGTGGAGTGAAAGAGACGCACGTTTTTCATTATCATGTACATCAATGGCTGAGTGACCCGCAAGACCTTAATTCGGAAATGCTCGATTCCCAATCGATCAGTCCACAATCCCACTACACAGTTGAGCCGCTTTACGGTTTGGGAAGCCTACAAGGCTCCTTTGGTGATACCATTGTCCATTGCCATCTGTATCCGCATTTCGCAGCCGGGATGTGGGGATTGAATCGGGTTTTCGATACACTCCAAGACGGCAGTCAGTGCTACCCAAATGGTGTCCCGATAAGAGCGTTGCATCCATTGCCTGACCGTAAAGCCCCACCAAAGCCAACCAAGTTGAAACCAGGATTCCCGAATTTTATTCCTGGGAAGGTCGGTTACAAAGCACCGCGTCCACCACTTGGCATCAAAGGAGGCCGGGGATTAACAGAACTGGAACGCTACGCAGCAGTGAAAAATCCAAGGCCAGGAGCTGTATTTGTCGATCCATGCCCTGAAAATGCAATCAAAAAGGAATTCAACGTCTCGGTAATTGAACTACCCGTGACCTATAACAAACAGGGCTGGCATGATCCGAAAGCCCGGATTTTTGTGCTGGATGAAGACCTGGATGATGTGTGTTCAGGTAAGAAAGAGCCTGAACCGCTTGTTTTCCATACAACTGCACATACGAGCATCTGCATTAACTTTACCAACCGCTTGCCGCATATTCTTGATGGTGATGCATTCCAACTGGTGACTAGAACTTACGAAACCGGTTTTCATATTCACTTTGTAAAGTTTGATTGTCTAGTGAATGATGGGGCAAATGTAGGTTGGAACTACGATTCTTCTGTACTACCTGGTGAAACCATCCAGTATGAATATTACGCGGATATCGAGCTGAAAGCCTGGTTCGTACATGATCACTTGTTTGCAAACGCCCATCAGCAACACGGCGTTTTCGGTTCTGGCGTGGTCCATCCGAGATTTACAGAATTTCTCGATTCAGCAACAGGGGAAGAGGTTGCCCACGGCACTCAGATCACTACGCGGAATCCCTTAATTCCTGACTATCGTGATTTTGTGCTATTTGCACAGGATTTCGCTTTGCTTTTCGATAAAGAAGGAAAGCCGCTCCAGCCTCCTGGATTCCCAGGTTCCAACGATGATCCAGGGTTGTTCGGTGTGAATTACAAGAATGAACCGCTTCAATTTCGATTAGGACCAGATTGCGATCCTGCTTACACGTTCAGTTCATATGTTAACGGTGATCCGATTACCCCGATATTAAGGACATACGAAGGGGATTCCATTCGAATTAGACTCCTCCAGGGAGCGCAGGAAGAATCCCATAGTTTCAATGTTCATGGGTTGAGGTGGCTAAAGCAGCGAAGGAATCTGAATTCTAATATGGAAGAGCAACAGCACATCGGTATTTCTGAATCTTTTACGCTGGAAACATATATTCCGCGAGCAGGAGATTATTTCTGGGCATTTGAAACGGAAGAAGACCTATGGAATGGGCTTTGGGGATTAATTCGCGCATTCGATGAAAAAGTGCCGGACTTGATTCCTTTAACTGACCGTCCAGAACCTTTGAAGCGTTCAAGGCCACTTCCTGAATGTACGGGGAAACAGCCGCCTAAAGCCGCTGATCCTGCTAAGTTTCCAGTTAAGAAAGGTCCGGTCCGCTATTTCGATATCGTAGCTTTCCAAGTGCCGCTTGTCTATAACAGCTTTGGAGATCACGATCCTCACGGAATCATTTTTTCACTGAGGGAAGATATGGATGCTATTTTAAAAGGAAAGAAAAATCCGGAACCTCTGGTGATTCGCGGAAATGTTGGAGATACAATAGAAATTGCTCTCACCAGCCTTTTGAAATTGAATTTGTTTCCATTCCGAGATGGCATTTATCCTTATCCAGAAGTAAAGGAACAGGCTTTCTATCCACCATCATTGAGAATCTCCCTGCACCCTCAATTGATTCAGTATGATGTGAAAACATCTGCAGGGGAAACAGTCGGTTTCAATGGAGACCAAACGGTAGGACCAGGTGAAAGCAGGAAATATCGCTGGTATGTTGACGCCCCAATGGGTGCATGCGGAATGTGGGATATGGCGGATATCCGCAACCATAAATCCCAGGGAGCATTTGGAGCATTTATTGCTGAACCAAGAGGAACGGAGCATTTGGATCCTTATACGCTCAAGCCAGTCAAAACGGGAACGAATGTGGTTTTACGCAATCCGTTCCTTCCGAGCATAAGGGAATTCGTCTCTATTATGCATGACGGTATAAGGTTGCTTGATAAAGATAAACATCTAATAGTCGATCCGCTTGCGGGAATGATATTGCCACCTACGGACGTTGATGAAGACGAAGTCGATACGTATGATCAAGGTTCCAAAGGGTTCAACTATCGAAGTGAGCGTCTAGTCAATCGCTACCGCAAACATCCGGTGCTGCATGATCTATTCAGTTCACGTGTATTCGGTGATCCGGCTACTCCTTTGTTTGAAAGCTACGTGGGAGATCCTGTGACGATCCGATTGGTCACACCTGCTGAAAGGCGCAGAACGCATACGTTTCATCTTCATGGACATCGTTTTCGATTTGAAGAGAAAAATTTAAATTCCCGTACGGAATCATTTGCAGGATTTAACGTAGCAGGAGCTGTACGCAATTTGGAATTACTGGGCGGCGCTGGTGCTTATAGTAGATTCCCAGGTGATTATATGTACCGTTCAGGAAACATCCTTTGGGACATAGAACAAGGCATGTGGGGGATATTGAGAATTCACGATAAAATTCAAGAGCACTTGCCTCCATTAGAGCATTAGATAGAAGAACACAAGAGAAGAAAAATTTCTTCTCTTTTTCTACATAGAATTATTTTCGGGAAGGGGGTGAGAAAATGAAAAAAGAAAAGTATACTGAACCAAGAGCTGATGACAAGCACAAAAATGATTACGATAAAGAAAATAATTTTCATGTCCCTCAGCAATGCTGTCCCGAGCGATCCCCATCCCCAAAACTACCATCCCCAACGAGCTGCCTCCCCCAAGAAACTTTGGGAAAAGTACTTGAAAAAATACGAGATGCAAATGAATTGCTGTTAGATCTGGCACTGGGTGAAGAGAGGCTGTCGGATGAAACGTACCAAAAAGTTTTTGACGGTTTAATTGGAATGCGAGTTGAGATTACCGGCCTTTCAGGAGATAGCTGTGAGGGGGCAGTCTCCCTTTCAGGCTATGATTTTGTTGTGCTTCGCAATGAAGAAAAGGTATTCATTTACCCATACAGCGGAATTGATATTGTTAAGCCGTTTGGCCGATTTGCAGATCATTACGCTGACCCTGAACTAAGTAAGCTCGATCCTTGCTTTCGCAGAGAGTTAACCTTTAACTTTGGGGATGTCGTTTCTTCTTCGCCAGAATTAATCCATTTGTTTTTCAGAATGAGACTCAACATCTATTTGCTTGTATTTGAAGAAAAGCATATACAATTACAAATGGAAGAGCAAACAATTGAAGGGCAAATGAAAAAAGTAGATAAGGAATCAATCAATCTAGAAGTGGATGGAAAACTGACAACCATTTCAATAGATAAAATCAAATTATTTACATTAACCAATTAAAAAAAAGTCAGCTTATTGAAGGAAACCTTCATAATAGCTGACTTTTTTTATTGAGAGAGTATTATATAGAACTCATTATTCAGTCCTAGTATTAGTTGATTCAACACTTACAATCCTATCAATGGAAAATATCAGTGTTCTGCCTTTCATATGTTCTCTATTCTCACGGTGTTCCGTTTTTGCTGCAAAGTCTTCTTGAGTCAAATCTTCGCTTTCCTCTTCCATATCTTCTTCTACTGCTTCACCGTCAACTAACGGCAGAAGCAATTCAACAAAATTGGACCCTACATATATGATTTCACCAAACACTGACTGGCCATTCTCCAGTTCTATCTTAACGTTGAACCAAAGAAGTTGATACAAGCGGTAGTTTAGGCCATCCGTCAAACCTGCTAGTCGAATACTGAAATCATCGTCACACAATTTTCTGCGGCAGTGCTTCCTGCAACAATTGCAGCCATATTCACATCGACATTCACATCTTGAAGAACAACATGGCCAATAGGAGCAGTTTCTGAAGTCAAGATCGAAATCACGACTATGACACTTACAATCCGGTTCTTTATGCTTTTCCAAAAATACACAACCTCCTTTCATTTTATTATTAATATATGAAATTTTTTACAAGCGTCTTGGTTTGGAACCTATAAAGATAGAAAAACAATAGATTGTAATATGAGTGTTTTGAGTAATGAACGAATATATGCATAGGGGAGGACAAAGATGTAAGTAAGACCACTCTTTGCTATTGAACAATAAAGTTTTCATGCATATAAACCCAAGATCTGTCATGATTATTATCGACATTAAGCGGTAACGGCTATTTAACTAACAGATAACGATTAGATTTACTTAGGAAATAGTGACTTTTACTATTATGAATTCTCATTACTATTTTTGGGTATGGCATAATTCAATACCTGCCTGTAGACATGAAAGGTCTTGGGATATGCTACAAAACCGCATTTAGAAAAGTACAACGAGTAAAAAACTGCTGAATGAAATGAATGAATAACTGTGTAGGAAATTTTTGGATTGTAAACGGGTATAGTTGAAGAACGGGCTGTCTTTATGGAGGTATTTATCCAAAATAAAAAGAGTATAATTGTACAGCATAAGGGCACTCTCAAAATCGGCGTGTTTTTTTGTTTTTAAAATTCTATCCCATGTTTATTCAAATAGAAAAAGCACCATCTCCTAAGAGATGATGCTTGTTTAGAAGAAACCTGCAAATTCCTGTAAATACGCCACTAATTATAGTTTTTAGCCAATGTAGCCCCAAACCTGCTACATCAACCAGCTTAACCTGCATTATAAAAAAAAGCCCCAAAACCTTGTGTTAATAAGGCCTTGGAGACTTTTCATACTACTCTTTGCAGAGTATCTCGATTAACGTGAGTAGTACTCAACGATTAATGCTTCGTTAATTTCTGCATGCAATTCACTACGTTCTGGGTTACGAACGAATGTACCAACTTTTTTGTCTGCATCGAAAGTTAAGTAATCAGGAACAAAGTTGTTCACTTCGATTGACTCGTTTACGATATCAAGGTTTTGAGATTTCTCACGAAGAGAAATTTCTTGACCTGGCTTCAGACGGTATGAAGGAATATCAACGCGTTTTCCATCGACCATAACGTGACCGTGGTTAACTAATTGACGAGCGCCACGACGAGTGCGTGAAAGACCTAAACGGTAAACGATGTTATCTAAGCGAGTATCAAGAAGAATCATGAAGTTCTCACCTGATTTACCAGGCATTTTAGCAGCTTTATCAAATAGTGTACGGAATTGACGTTCGTTTACACCATACATATGACGAAGTTTTTGTTTTTCTTGTAATTGTAAACCATATTCAGACATTTTTTTACGTTGGTTAGGACCGTGTTGTCCTGGTGCGTAAGGGCGTTTCTCTAATTCTTTACCTGTGCCGCTTAGTGATAAACCAAGACGACGAGACAGTTTCCATGCTGGACCTGTATAACGAGCCATGAGAGACTCCTCCTTTAAGTGGTTTTATTTTGTTGTAAAATAAGACCAGATGTATCAAACTTATTGTCATTTTATTTTCATGTACCTTCGCCCTCGCAGCCAAGGGTTACGCGATACCCCTTCCGAAATAGTCGGAGGAATAAAATGAAGCATATAAATCCATACAACTGCTGCATTTATTTTACACAAACTCCATTGTAACTAGAATAGGACAAAGTGTCAAGGTACTTCTTTAAAAACCAAAGTTTAGATATTTGAAATTAAATTCCAAATATCTCATTTCATAATAGTCAAAATGGCACATTAACTGTATACTAATAAATAGTTAGTAATTCATGGAATTTTTAAAATTCTTAATAAAATTAGGTGATATTATGTTAAATCATAATGAAACAATTGTTCATATAAAATCAGAGATGCTTGATTTGTGGAATGAAAATGGAATGAAAAATATTCCGGCTACTGGGTGGTTTGATTTATTCAACCAACTATTAGAGAAATATTTTGGAATCCAAGAAAGTCATTTCATGTTATTTGATATGGATCGATTTATCCCTTTAAACTACAATCACTCAATCATGAAAAAAATGGACTCATTAACTTGGCAACAAGTTAGTTACGCATTCTCTACTTCATGTGTAGCAAATTTAAGCAAAGAATACTCTTCTGTGGATTCTTCAATGGATTCGGCACTTTTGTTTAAAAGCAGTGAAGGAACTCCCGAAGGATTAATGTTATTGAAGTCTACTCAACAATGGAATTCTTTTTCTAATTCGGATTATGTAGAGGAGTTTTCTACGATCTCTTCCTATTTAATCTCTAACATTAAGAAGCAAATATTTATTGCTCAAAAAGAAAAACAATATAGAGAATTATTTAACGTCACGGAAATGTTCCATTCCACCATGGACATTGACCGAATCCTAGAAGGCGTCCTATTAGCGATGAATAGTGCATTTCCATCATTCCAAACAGATTTAGTTTTATCGAATGATCAAGATCGTCAAATGAAAATTGCGGTTAAATTATTTGATTATTTGTCTGAAAGGCCGACAGCGATTGAAGCTTTTGTTTCAGGAGAAATCACTGTAGAAAATGCGAGTGATTTAGACTGTCGATTATTAAATGCTCCGATAAAAGGGAGACAAGGAATTTATGGGATTCTGCAAGTAAGAACACCAGAAGATTACTTATTCTCTAACCGCCAAAAAGATTTCATTCGAATGTTAGCAAATACATCAGGGAATGCTCTCGAGAATGCAAAGCTATACCATCAATCACATAGATTAATAGCAGATTTACAATTAATAAATGAAACTTCCCATAAATTGAATATGAATTTGAAACTTGAAGAAATGCTGAATTTCCTTCAAAAGCAACTGACAAAATCATTTCATCCTATGCAGACTTGTTTTGTCTTTATAAATGATGATGAAATGGATATTACGACATCTTGTCCAAAGTTCATAGCATCCAAACCTGGACAAATGTATATTTCACATATTAGTGATCATTTCAAGAAGTCGAGAGATTCGCTGTTTATAGCCGATTTTACGAAATTCGCTAATGAAAAAGTTCCGTATCTTTCTTTGATGGCTGTTCCACTTTTAGATCAACAAGTGATTTTTGGTTACTGCTTCGTACTTCATGAAGAGCCGTATTTCTTTTCTTTTGATAGTTTTAAACTTATGCAATCACTTATTCATCACTGCACACTTGCTATTACGAACTCTAAACTAAGAGATCAGCTACAAGACATGGTGGATCGTGATCATTTAACCAAATTATATGCAAGAAGTTATCTCGATCAGTATGTTGAAGAGTCAATTGAGAAAGATCATTCAGGCGTCTTTATTTTGCTCGATATTGATAACTTTAAGCAAGTGAATGATACTTACGGACACCAGGTTGGTGATAAAATTTTGGTTCAAATCGCTCAGCTTCTTGATCAAACGATTGGTGGAAAAGGGATAGGTGCTCGCTGGGGTGGAGAAGAACTCGCTGTGTTTTTACCTCATTTTACCGAAGATGAAGGAAAGAACCTTGGACTGACTTTAGTAGATTTAGTACCAAAAATGACAAACCCACCAGTAACTATTTCATCAGGTCTTGCAAGTTGGGAACATTCAGGGAAAGAAGCATTTCATGATGTTTTTCATGCTGCTGATACGGCTTTATATGAAGCAAAGAATAATGGGAAAAATCAACTCCGAATTTTTGATTCAAACGTCTCTTTATAGAGGCGTTTTTTTATATGGATTTAACCATTTTAATTTAGAAATTCATTAAAAATCCCATATAAGTAATTCTATATTTGTATAAATTAATTGACCTTTGCAAAAAGAAACGATTCAAGTAAAATGGAATAGGATGGAATGAAAGCGTTTACATCAAGAAGGGGTGCTTTATATGCATAATAAAGAAGTTAAAAAGGAAACATCACTTATCCACAAAGGCTATGTTTCTAAAAACCATCATGATAGTTTAACAATTCCTCTCTACCAAACATCCACTTTTGCATTTTCTAGTGCAGAGGAAGGAGAGCGTCGTTTTGCAGGTGAAGAAAGTGGAAATATTTATTCCCGTTTAGGCAATCCTACCGTGAGCTTGTTAGAAGAACGGATGATGGAACTTGAAAGTGGGCAAGGAGCACTTGCTTTTGGGTCGGGGATGGCCGCAGTAAGTGCTGTATTGTTACATGTTATTAAATCTGGTGATCATATTATGTGTTCGCGAGGAATTTATGGATGTACCTTTGGACTGCTCGAAATGTTTGAAGAAAAATTCAATATTTCACATAGTTTTCACGCGATGGAAACGGAAGAAGAAATAGAAGCAGCCATTCGACCAAATACAGCTTGCTTGTATATTGAAACACCGATTAATCCAACAATGGAAATAGTTGATTTATCTCTAGTTATAAAAGTTGCTAAAAAGCATGGTATTAAGGTCATTGTAGATAATACATTCTCCTCGCCATTTTTACAAAACCCATTAGAAATGGGAGCTAATTATGTCCTTCACAGTGCAACAAAATATATAAATGGTCATGGAGATGTAATCGCTGGTTTGCTTGTTGGAAATGATGCAGACGATATGATGAAGTTACGAATGACTGTTCAAAAGGATGTTGGAGGAATCATTTCTCCATTCGATGCTTGGCTATTAATTAGAGGTCTTAAAACCTTACATGTTCGAATGGATCGACATACTCAAAATGCAGGAACAATATTGTCTTATTTAAAAAATGAGCCATTTGTTGAAAATATTTATTATCCTTTTGATGAATCACATCCACAATATCACATTGCAAAAAAACAAATGAAAGCTGGAGGAGGATTAATTTCCTTTACCATTCGAGGTGGAAAAGAAGCAGCACAGCTCTTCTTGAATTCACTATCTCTTATAAAAATAGCGGTTAGTTTGGGAGATGCGGAAACGCTTATTCAACATCCCGCGACTATGACTCATTCAGTGATTCCAGAAATGGAACGAGAAAAAATGGGCATTACCCATTCGTTACTTCGAGTTTCGGTTGGATTAGAACATCCAGAAGATTTGATTAACGATTTAAAGCAGGCTTTTATAAAAGTCCAAGAGCAAATGCCAACAACTAATGTAAACTAAAAAAGAAAGAGGTGAATTTTTCACCTCTTTCTTTTACTTTTATATATGTTTCATTAATATTTGGACAAAACCTTCCAAACCTGCTTGATCTTCACTTGAGAATCGATTTTTTTCAGGACTATCGATATCAAGAACACCAATAACTTCTCCATTTTTTATTAGCGGAATCACAATTTCAGACTGAGATGCTGCGTCACATGCAATATGCCCTGGGAAGGCATGTACGTCAGCTACGACCATCGTTTCTTGTTTAGCGACAGTTGTACCACAGACTCCACGACCTACAGGAATTCGAACACATGCAGGTAGTCCTTGGAATGGACCTAAAACAAGCTCACCATTCTCCATTAAGTAAAATCCGACCCAATTAATGCGGTCTAAAAATTGATTTAATAATGCGGATGCATTACTTAAGTTAGCAATTTGATTTTTTTCGTCTTCTAATAAGGCATTGAGTTGTTTACCTAACATGGAGTATTGCTCCACGCTATTTCCTGCATAATCTGTCTTTGTAAACATAGGTGCACCTCTTTTAAATGTTATTTTAATGTAGTATAAACGTCTTCGTAATATTGGTGCAAGTCATCAGCACAATGAGCATCTGAACCAAAAACAAGTGGAATACCTTGCTCTTTAGCATATTGAATATAAGTTGCAGGTGGATATGTTTCTAAACAATATTTTTTAGCGAGACCCGCGCTATTCAGATCGATTTCATAATCGTGAATTTTAATATCTTGGAGCGTACGAATGATTAAATCGTGATCATCCATTTTTTCTTGAAGACTATGTTGAAATTTATGAATTAAAGTTGGGTGGCCAATCCGGGTTGGTTTATATGAACCTAGGTCAGTCACAATAGATTGTCTGACGGTATTGTAATAGTTTTCGTAAACGGTTTTTAATGAACCAACCTCACGAACATAATTATTGAAATGTTCGACAGAGTAATCAATACATTCATATTTCTTTTGATGTAAAAGAAAATGCACAGATAAAATGGAGTCATCCAAGTGGTGTCCAACTTTATTTAAGAATTTTTTTGTTTCCATTTCAAATCCTTGTATGTAATCGACTTCTAGGCCTATATTAATTTGAATTTCAGAAGAATACTTCATTTTAAGTTTTTGTAATTCAGTTATGTAAGGATCTAAATACTCCATTTTCATGAAGCTGTCTTGTTCAGGAACCGTGTCAATAAACCCTTTTGGTGCTGGTGCATGTTCAGTGAAAGTAATGTGAGTGAAACGATTATTAATCGCTTTCTCAATATATTTTTCAAAGGAATCTGAAGAGCCGTGAGGACAAAAAGGGCTGTGTATATGACCGTCAATTTTCAAAAAAGGACACCTCCAAGTAAAAAGAACCGAATTTTTTATATATTTCAGCAAAATTCTTGTAATTTCGTCAGCATATTTGCTTTATTCATGGTAAGATTACATGTATAAAATGGCATAGACCGTGATTTTGGAACAGGGGGCTTACGATGGATTATATCATTATTGCAATCATCGTACTAATAGCACTGATTATCGTTGGATTTTCTTTTCGACGAAAACATAATGCTGAAATAGAGCGTTTGGAGCATGAAAAACATCAAATTCAAAATAAACCAATCTTAGAAGAAATGACGAAAGTAAAACAATTGAACATGAATGGTCAAACAGAAGAAATGTTTGAGAGTTGGAGAAATAGCTGGACTGAAGTTATGGACATACATATGCCTAAAATTGACGCCTTATTGTTCGATGCTGAAGAATCAATCGATAAGTTTAGATTTAAACGTGCATCTGTTATTGAAAAAGAAATTAGTCAACGGATAAAAGAATGTGATGAACAGATGTCACAAATTTTAATCGAACTGGAATCTTTAATTGGTAGTGAAGAAAAAAATCGTATCGAAATTGACCAATTAAAAGAACAATATAGATCGGCTCGAAAAACATTATTAGCGCATCAGCATTCTTTTGGTGCAGCAGCTGTCCCATTAGAAAAGAAATTAGAAGAGTTTGTTCCATTATTTGAAGAATATGATCAACTAACCGGTTCAGGGAATTATCTGCAAGCGCGTGAAATTGTGATAGCTCTTTGTCAAGAAGGTGAAAGAGTGTTCAGTATTTTGCATGACATTCCTTCTTTACTAACTGAAATTCAAAATAAGATTCCTTCTAATATCCATGACCTTCGAAGTGGTCAACGTGAGATGGAAGAGCAATCATATTATTTAGAGCATCTTGAGATGACAGAGCAATTGAATAAATTAGAGGAAGAATTATTATCCCTAAAAGAATCAATTATTCAACTAGAACTTACTCATGTCATACCACGAGTGCATGAAATTAAGGATGAAATTGAAACATTTTACGATTTACTTGAAAAAGAAGTAATGGCGAAACGTTTTGTCGACCAAAATCGTCAATCAACAGAACTTCGTTTAGCAGAAGTGACAACTATCACAAGACAAACAAATGATGAAGCCGCTTATGTTCAACAGAGTTACCGTATTCCTGAAAAAGAAGCAGAGATTCCACAAGTTTGTTTAAAACAAATTGAATCTTTACAAAAACGATATGATTTACTTTCTCAAAGAGCGAGCGAAGATCAATTAGCATATTCCATTTTACAAGACGAATTAACACAAATCGCTATCAATTTAGAAAACCTGTATGATGAGCAAGATGAATTTGCGAACAGTTTGAAAAATCTTCGCATTGATGAAAATCGTGCTCGTACAAAGCTTGATGAATTAAAGCGCTTATTGCATGAAACAGACAGAATGTTACATAAAGCAAATATGCCTGGAATTCCTGAAGAGATGGATGTTCGTTTGGAAGAAGCTGAGGAACATATTTACCTTGTAATGCAAAGCTTGCAGGAAGTACCATTGAACATGAAATTAGTGGATTCCTACTTAACAAAAGCTGATAAATGTATTCATGAAGTTCATGAAAAATCAAAAGAAATGCTAGAAAATGTACTATTAATTGAACGGATTATTCAGTATGGAAATCGATATAGAGCGAGCCATCCTCAAATGAATCAACGTTTACTTGAGGCTGAAGCAGCATTTAGACAACTACGATATACGAAAGCGCTTGAGGAAGCCGCAACTGCAGTGGAAGAAGTGGAACCTGGTGCAATGAAACGAATCGAAGTGCTTGTCAAAGAAGATGCTTGGCGTTCATAATAGGAGCATCATTAACCACCACACAAGATTCTTGTGGGTGGTTTTCTTTTCGAAAGGAAGAGTGCAGTTGAATTATATGGATCATAGCGCCACTACCAAGCCACGCAAAGAAGTGCTTGATACTTTTATCAAGGTAAACGAGAACTATTATGGGAACCCTGCTTCTATCCACGAAATGGGTGTAGAAGCGAATGCTTTATTGGAAAGAGCGCGTTCACAAATCGCAACGATGTTAAGTACAGAAAATCATAAAGTTATTTTCACTTCTGGAGGTACTGAATCTAATCACTTTTCGATAACAGGAATAGCAAAAGGATTAAAAAGTCGAGGTTCACATATCATTACCTCGAAAATTGAACATCCTTCTGTCCTAGAAACAGTTAAGCATTTAGAAAATGAAGGCTTTGAAATCGACTACTTAGAAGTGAATAAAGATGGAATCGTATCTATAGAAGATTTACGTAAGAAAATCAGAAAAGATACTGTGCTAGTAAGTGTAATGCACATCAATAATGAAATTGGCTCAATTCAACCAATCGCAGAATTAGCTGATCATGTGAAGAAAAACAGTCGGGCGATTTTTCATGTAGATGCAATTCAAAGCTTTGGTAAATATCCTGTTGATTTTAACTCTTTGGGAGTTGATGTTTTATCTCTTTCAGGACACAAAATAAATGGACTTAAAGGTACGGGGATTGTTGCTTGGAGATCTGAGTTAACCTTTTTTCCTGTATTAGTTGGTGGTGGACAAGAGTATGGCTTACGAAGTGGAACAGTTGCTGTTCCTCAAGCAGTTTCATTAGCCAAAGCCATGAGACTGACATTCGAGAACCTTGGATATGCTCATTCGCAATATGCAAAATGGTCCACTGAACTTAGAGAGTTTTTAAGTGAATTCCCATCCATTAAAATTATTTCTCCTTCTGATGGCGCTGTTCATATTTTGTCCTTCAGTGTGAGAAATATAAAAGGTGAAGTATTAATAAACGCACTTCAAACTAGAGGGATAATTATTTCGACATCCAGTGCATGCTCTTCACGACAAGTAAAAACTAGTCATGTGATAGAAGCATTAAAAATTGCAGATGACTATAAAAAAGGTGTACTTCGAATCAGTTTTGGTTATGGCATGGAGGATCAACAAATTCAAGATTTTAAATTTCAGTTTAAAGAAATAATGAAGCAGTTAAAAGGAGAATAATACACAATGAATTGGAAAGAAATATTAATACGTTATGGTGAACTATCAACAAAAGGTCGCAATAGAAATGCATTTACCGGAAGACTTCGTGATAATATCCGCTATGCGTTTGCAGATTTACCTAAAATGGAAATTATTACTGAACGTGATCGTATGTTTATTCGACCAAATGAGGATGAAACGATGAAGGAAGTCTTGAGTCGCTTGCCACATATATTTGGGATCCAATCGTTTAGTCCTGTTGCATCTTGTAGTTTGGACTTAGAAGATATTAAAGATACAGCTGTGCGTGTTGTTCAAGCAATTGAGCGTGAAGGTAAGACATTTAAGGTAACAGTTAAACGTTCCTATAAACCATTCCCTTTAGAAACCAATGAATTACAGCTTTTGGTTGGTTCTCATGTTTTGCGCAATTTCCCTGAAATCAAAGTTCAAATGAAGAAACCAGATATCGAACTTCGTGTAGAAATTAGACGTGAAGGTGCATATATGACAGCCGAGGTCATCCAAGGAGCTGGCGGATTACCGATTGGTTCTAACGGTAAATCGATTTTGATGTTATCTGGTGGAATTGATAGTCCAGTTGCTGGTTATCAAATGTTAAAACGTGGTGTTAGACTTGATGCAATTCACTTCCATAGTCCTCCTTATACGAGTGATCGTTCAAAAGAGAAGGTAATGGATTTAGCTGAAAAATTAAGTCGTTTTGGTGCATCTGTAAAGTTACATATCATTCCTTTTACAGAAATCCAAGAAGAAATTCAAAAACAAATTCCTGAAAATGTGTCAATGACCACTACTCGAAGAATGATGCTTAAGATTGCAGACCGAGTGAGAGAAGAAACGGGTGCGTTGGCTATTATTACAGGAGAAAGTTTAGGTCAAGTGGCTAGTCAAACGTTAGAAAGTTTAACGGCCATTAACGCCGTAACTAATACTCCAATATTAAGACCTTTAATAGCATTTGATAAACAAGATATCATCACAATCGCTCAAGAAATCGATACTTATGAAGTGTCCATTCGTCCATACGAAGATTGCTGTACCATCTTTACACCAGCTAGTCCAAAAACAAAACCAAAATTAGAAAAAGTTGAGTTTTATGAGAGCTTTAAATCTTTTGATGATATGCTTGAAAAAGCTGTTACCGAGCGTGAAATATGTGTTTTCCCAATTAAAAAGGACGACAAATTTTCCGATTTACTGTAATTCCATGAATTACTATTTTCCATGTGTGCATGAAAATGAGCGAATCGCACATTCTATCTTCACAAGGAGGTGACACACATGGCAAATCAAAGTTCAAATCAATTAGTAGTTCCGGGTGTGAAACAAGCTTTAGATCAAATGAAATATGAAATTGCTCAAGAGTTTGGCGTACAGCTTGGACCAGATGCTACAGCGCGTGCTAACGGATCCGTTGGCGGAGAAATTACTAAGCGTTTAGTGCAAATGGCAGAGCAATCATTAAACGGCTACTCAAAATAATGGTATTAAGGGCCGGTAGCTTCTGCTACCGGTCTTTTTCTTTTTGAGTTAAACATTATTTTAGCCCGAAAAGTTTTTTAGATGAAAAGTTAATATTTCCAGCTCTGCAGCCAACCATACGTGAAAATGTTTTATGAGAATAATTTATTAAATTTACATTCCATAAAAAGGACTCTATAATAAATTTATTATTTCGAGAGTCAAAAGGAATGGGGTGGAATCTTGTCAGATAGTCAAAAAGGCATTATATGGGCAACAGGTGCTTATATCGTATGGGGAGTTCTACCGATATATTGGAAAACGTTGCAACATGTACCGAGTGCTGAAATATTAACTAGTCGTGTTCTATGGGCATGTTTGTTTACGCTTATTATCGTAATTTTAATGGGGAATCTTTCAACACTTCGAAATGATTTAATTGCCTTGTGGAGAAATAAAAAAGCATTTTGGAGTTTGTTCAGTGCTTCCTTTTTAATAACAGCAAATTGGTTTTTATATATTTGGGCAGTAAATTCAAGTCATATGGTTGAAACAAGTTTAGGTTATTACATAAATCCATTGGTTTCAGTATTATTAGGCATTTTCTTTTTAAAAGAGAGATTGACGAAAGCCCAGTTAGCTGCCTTTTTCATAGCGGCAATCGGTGTCTTAATTTTGACGGTTTCTTATGGAAGGTTTCCATGGTTAGCTTTCGCTCTAGCCCTTAGCTTTGGTTTATATGGATTAATGAAAAAGACGATCAAATTGGATGCACTGAGAGGGCTTACGATTGAAACTATGTTTGTATTGCCCTTTGCTATCGTCTTTTATGTGTATTTGTTTATGACTGGAAAAGCAGTTTTATTTCATAACACGATCCAAACTGATTTCTTATTACTATTAACTGGCGCAGCAACGGCTATACCTTTACTGTTATTTACAAAAGGCGCACAAAATATTCCATTATATATGATTGGTTTCTTACAATATATCGCTCCAACATGTATGTTAATTTTAGGCGTCATTATATATGGAGAATCATTTGCTTTAATTGATATGATTTCATTTTCGTTCATATGGTTTGCATTAATTCTCTTTACTGTTTCTAAGGTTCTAGAAGCAAGAACTCGAAGACAAAAAACATGAACAAGAAAAAAGCAGGCGAGAAATGATTCTCGTCTGCTTTTAATTTATAGGTAGGTTCTTTTTACTTTTTCCCAGAAAGAATTATTCTTTAATTTAACCGTTTTTACGACTAAATCGCTTAGTTGAATTTTTACTGCATCTACATGTTGAATGCTCAGAGATTCATTATCCATTCCCATTGTTGGGAACACATTTCCGTTTTGCTGTAGTTTTAATGTTAAGGTTCGTTGACCACTTAATATGAAAGAAGATCCTAACGTTCTAAATTTATTACTATTAACAGAGGCCAGTTCAGATACTTGTAAACAAGGAAGTAAAGGATCCACTACAGCTCCATTTACTGACTTATTGTATGCAGTACTACCTGTCGGAGTCGCAATAATCATACCGTCTCCTCGGAACGTTTCAAAATGTAAATCATCAATATGGACATCTAAAACGAAGGTCTTCGTAATATTTGAACGAATACTGAATTCATTTAAACAATAAAAAGCTGGATTCTCATCCACAAATACTTGTAAGATAGGATAGCGACGTACTTCTATTTCCGCATTTTGAACATCACGAATCATGTTTTCTAAGTCGTTAAAGTGAAAATCGCAATACATACCCAGAGTACCAGTTGTGGAAATACCTGCGTATAAACAATCCTGTCTGAAACCAGTTTTTCGAACAGCTTGTAAAAACGCCCCATCTCCACCCAAACTCACAATAATGTTGGCATCATTTTCATCTTCAACAACCGAAAATCCAAATTTGTGTATGGTATCAGAAAGTGTTTTTTTATTGGCTAAAGAAGCCTCATCGTGTTTTGAATAAATAAATATATGTTTACGTTCAGACATGTATTTGGGCCCCTTTCAAAGAATTCTTGTCGTTATTTTAGCATGTTCTGAAACATTTCGACACGATATTCGTATAACTTATTGTAGAAACTAAGGAGGAAAGAGATTTATGAACACAAAACGTTGGATTGCATTAGGTGCAGCTGCACTCTTACTAGGAATTTCACTAGTCGTCAATATGGCGTCACTTGCTTTTAGCAACAATTGGTCGAGCAGTTTTGAAGAGATGCTAGCTATACCTGAATCAGAATTTACTGAAACGGTTCTAGAAGATGGTAATATGGATGAAAAAATTGCTGTTTTAACAGTGGATGGCGTTATTCAAGATACAGGGAGTGCTAATTCCTTGTTTGGAGCTGTGGGTTACGATCATCAGTTTTTTATGAATCAACTTCAAATGATTAAAGAAGATGAATCAGTTAAAGCAGTTGTTTTGCAAGTTAATTCACCTGGTGGTGGAGTTGTAGAATCTGCACAAATTTACGATAAGATTGTGGAGATTCAAGAAGAAGTCGGTGTACCATTCTATGTTTCAATGGGAAGCATGGCAGCTTCAGGAGGATATTACATATCAGCTCCAGCAGATAAGATCTTTGTTAATAAAGAAACACTAACCGGATCGATTGGTGTCATTATGGAAAGCATCAACTACGGAGATCTTGCTGAAAAATATGGCATTGATTTTGTAACTATTAAAACAGGTCCTTACAAAGATATTATGAGTCCAACTCGTGATATGACTGAGGATGAACGTGCGATGCTACAAGAAATGATCAATGATTCGTATGAATCATTTGTCGACATTATCGAAGACGGTAGAGGCATGACTGAAGCAGAAGTGAAAGCTGTTGCTGATGGTCGAATTATGAATGGTCGTCAAGCTATTGAAGCAGGTTTAGCGGATGAAACTGGTTATTTAGAAGATGTGATTGCAGCAGTGAGAACAGATTTTGATTTATCGAACGCGCAAGTGATTGAATATGGTTATTCCCAAGATTTAGCCAGCTTATTCTCATTAAAAGCACAGTCATTATTTGGAGGCAACATTGAAAATCAATTGATAGGTAAATTGCTTTCTGATTACCACGCACCAAGAATGATGTACATTTACGGTGAGAAGTAAGGAGGATGACATAATGAACGAATCTCAAGAAACAATTATTTCAAATGAACATACATCCACTTCTCCAGTTCAAAAAGATCCTGCACAATTTGAAATGTATGATCGATTTGTTCCAAAGCCAGCAGGTTTTTGGACTCGTTTTTGGGCTTATTTAATTGACTTAATTGTGATTTCATCCATAACAAGCATATTTGTCTACCCACTATTCCGTATTTTTGAATGGGATTTACAAGGGACAACTTGGTATGCACCAATTGGAATCATCACTAGTCTCATTTTCTATTTATACTTTATCTTAATGACTTTGTTCTTAAAACAAACGGTAGGGAAAATGATTTTTGGCATTCGAGTGATTTCTATTAAACAGGATAAGCTATCTTTTTCTACTATATTATTTAGAGAATGGATTGGTCGTTTCTTTTCAGCAACGATCTGGCCTTTATACTGGCTAATTGGTTTTACTCCAAACAAACAAGGCGTTCACGATTTTATTGCGGACACGATGGTGATCCATGAACAAGCGTTTGAAAAGAAAACTTTTCGAAGAGTGATTGCTACTGAAAGGTCGACTGAGTTGCCAGAAACAAACTCGATTTAGTAAGATAGAAAAAAGGGAGGCGTTATCTTGGTAAAAGTTACGTTTAAACACGAACCTATAACACTTATCGGAACTGAAGTGAAAATTGGAGATAGTGCGCCGAATTTCACAGTTTTAGCAAACGATTTAAGCCCAGTTACTCTGGAAGATTCAAAAGGCAAAGTACGTTTAATCAGTGTGGTGCCTTCATTAGATTCTGGTACATGTGATGCGCAAACGCGCAAATTTAATGAGAGTGCGTCTGAACTTGGAGAGAACGTTGTGATTTTAACGATTTCTAATGATTTACCATTTGCGCAAAAACGTTGGTGTGCAGCTGCAGGAATTGACTCAGTACAAACACTTTCGGATCATCGAGATTTATCATTTGGTGAAGCTTATGGTGTGGCGATTAAAGAATTACGTTTACTTACTCGTGCCATTTTCGTAGTTGATACAAATGATAAGGTTACGTATGTTGAATATGTACCTGAAGCGACTGAACACCCAAATTATGAAAAAGCAATCGAAGCTGTAAAAGCTCTTACAAATTAATGCGACGAAACCCACTCGAGAAATTTGAGTGGGTTTCCCATTTGCATGAAAGTAACAATCACATTTTATAAGGAGTTATATATGAACAGTTCATTGGAACAATTATTTACGTTTATAGATACACATGCGAAACAAATGCAAAGTGATGAAAATATCACCTATATCGAAGGTGTTTTAGAAACAACAGAACTTTGGTTAGATGGAGACATCTCACCCGAAGTGAATCAAATTGAAAAAGAAGATATTCGAAAAGCAATTCAACTGGCCATTTTAAAAGGCATGAAGGAACATGTACAACCTCATCATCAAATGACACCTGATTCACTTGGATTACTCGTTGGGTACTTTGTGGATTTATTAACGAAAAACAAAGAGCAAGTATCTATTTTAGATCCAGCAGCTGGAACGGGGAATCTGTTATTTACGGTTTTAAACTTTTTACAAGGAAAAGCAATTTCATCGGCAGTAGAAATTGATGATATGCTTATCCGTCTATCAGCTTCAACTGGTGATTTATTGCAACATCCTGTTACGTTATATCGACAAGATGCCCTACAACCATTGATGATTGACCCGGTAGATGTCGTTGTTAGTGATTTGCCTGTTGGATACTATCCGGATGAAAAAACTGCTTCTAGTTATGAATTAAAGGCAAAGGAAGGCATGTCTTTTGCTCATCATTTAATGATTGAACAGTCTATCCGTCACACTGTAGATGGTGGATATCTGGTTTTGTTAGTCCCTCAAGGTATTTTCGAATCTAATCAAGCAAAAGAGCTACACACTTATTTCTCTAAACATGCATGGATGCAAGCCGTCATTCAATTGCCGACGAATTTGTTTAAAAATGAAGCGCATGCAAAAAGTCTTCTTGTGATTCAAAAAAAATCGGCCGACTTAAAACAACCGAAAGAAGTCCTTTTAGCCAAAGTACCTAATATGTCTAACAAAGAAGCAATGTCCTTGTTTTTTGAAAAAGTGAACATATGGCATAAAGAAAACACTAGTAGATAGTTGCCCGTCCCTTTTTTCCACTGTACAATTACCGTAACAGTGGAAAAGGGGCGTTTTTTTATGGTCAAAATTATAGCAATTAATGCTGGAAGTTCATCATTGAAATTCCAACTACTTCAAATGCCTGAAGAAGAGGTCATTGCAAAAGGATTAATAGAACGCATTGGCTTAAAAGATCCAATCTTCTCGATGACGACAAATGGAGAGAAAATAGAACTCATTCAACCTATTCAAAACCATCAAGATGCCGTGAAAATTCTTTTACATATGCTTATTGAACAAAAGGCGGTTTCATCATTAGATGACATTGATGGTATCGGACATAGATTAGTTCATGGTGGAGAAGACTTTAGCGATTCGGTATTAATTACGGAAGAAGCAATCGCTCATTTTGAAAAACTATCCGACCTAGCACCTTTACATAACCCTGCTAATATAACAGGAATTAAAGAATTTCAAAAAGCACTTCCACAAGTGCCAGCAGTAGCAGTATTTGATACCGCGTTTCATCAAACGATGCCTGAAAGCTCGTTTTTGTACTCGATCCCATATGATTACTATAAGAAATATGGAATACGAAAATATGGATTTCATGGTACCTCCCATAAATATGTTTCAGGCAGAGCAGCTGAATTATTAAATCGTCCAATTGAATCGATCCGATTAATTTCCTGTCATCTTGGAAATGGAGCGAGTATCGCTGCAATTGACGGTGGTCAATCGATTGATACATCTATGGGCTTTACACCATTAGCAGGTGTTACTATGGGAACAAGGTCAGGAAATCTAGACCCAGCACTTATTCCATTTATCATGGAGAAAACAGACAAAAGTGCAGAAGAAGTGTTAGACGTTTTGAATAAAAAGTCGGGCATGTTAGGGGTTTCCGGTTTCTCTAGTGATTTACGTGATATTGAAGTAGAAGCTTCTCAAGGAAATCCACGAGCTCAGCTAGCGTTAGATGTATTTGCGAGCAGAATTCATAAATACATTGGATCATATGCCGCCCGAATGAATGGAGTAGACGCGATCATTTTCACTGCTGGAATAGGTGAAAACAGTGACGTCATTCGCGAGAAAGTTTTAGCAGGTCTGCAGTTTATGGGAGTCTACGTGGATCCGGATTTAAACAAAATTCGAGGCAAAGAAGCATTTATTAGCTATCCACATTCACCTGTAAAAGTGATCGTGATTCCAACGAATGAGGAAGTCATGATTGCGAGAGATACGGTACGATTAGCAAATTTATAACATGAAAAATCCCGAGGCTATATGCCATCGGGATTTTGTGTTTACTCGTGTTCGTCAGTACGGACAACCAGAACGTCACATTTAGCAGCCCGTACGATATATTCTGATACACTGCCGATTAAGAAACGTTCGACTGTACTTAGTCCTGTTGCGCCACAAATGATTAAATCGGCTTCTACTTTTTTAGCCAAGTCTTTTGCAATAACTGACTTCGGTGAACCATAGTCAACAATGACATTCACTTTGGAAACGCCAGCTGCTTCAGCTTCTTTTTTATATCCAGCCAAAAGTTCTTCTGCAAAAGCCTGAGCTTTGTCGGCAATGGAGCGATCGTAAGCTTCAACTGCAGCAAATGATCGAGTATCGATCACGTTTGCTAAGTTTAATGTAGCGTCGTTACGCTTAGCAATGGCAACTGAATTTTTGAAAGCCCATTCTGCTTCTTTTGAACCGTCTACCGCGACTAGAATATGTTTATAAGTGATTGACATTCAATTTCCTCCTTTATTTGTTCTCTATGATATTATTCGACAAGTAAGCTTAAAATCCTTTTGTCAGGACTATTTAATTTATTATTTTAAAAACATTTTTAGATAGGAATAGGTAAAGTATTGAACTACCTATGAAAATGAGCATCCCAGGCGAAAACGTCTGAGGAATCATTAAATATGCGATACTCATACTGGCAAAGGTGATAATTGCAGCAAGATTTAATTGATATGAACCACTAATTACTTTTAATAGTACATCCTCTGAAATGATGCCTTTTTTGATTAATAAATAATCTGTCACCAATATGGCAGAAAGAGGAATAATTCCAGCTCCTAGATAAGAAATGAAATAAGAAGCTTCAGAAGCTAAAGTTGGGAAACAACTAAAAGTAATACCAACTACACCAAAAAGAAGTGAGCTCCTAATGCGTCCAAGTGACGGCCATGTATTTAGTAAACTAAAACTTCCCGTATAGGCATTTCCAATATTGATTGAAATCATGGCAAGTAAGCCACTGAAGGTGATAAATAGCCCAACTAAAACATGAGGGGCACTTTCACTTAATACAACAAAGGGATTAGTTGAATTAAAATAGGAACCAACAAGTGTACCGATAAGTGCTGTCATAAAGTAACCAGCTGCATTCCCAACAAACATTCCAGTAAATCCTTGCTTAGCGTTTTTTGCATACCTTGTCATGTCACTTGAAGCACTAACACCAGAGACAAATTGAACAAATGCTAAACTCATATAGAAAAGAAAAGGTCCCCATTTAAATGAGGTAAATGAAGCAACTTCACTATTCTCAAAAGATATTTGAGATAAAATCACATACAGCATAAGACCTTGACCAATCAAAAGAACGGGCAGAAATAGTCTGGTTATTTTCTTGACAGCGTCATATCCTACAAGAGCCAAATATGCCATAATGCCTGATGTACAAATAGCAAGTATAGGGAATGGTATTTCTATCTTAAAAAAATTAGAAATAACAGTTTGTAATATGAATGTACCGCCTATTGTTTGAACACTAAACCAATATAATGAGGTGATCACTCGAATAGGCGAAGCAATTTTTGTAGCAAGCCATGAGCCAGTAAAAGCCCTAACGATGTATTGTCCAGGTAAACCATACAATGCACCAGGTATAGATAGAGCTGAGACTAAGAGGAAAGCTAGAAGTGCTCCTATCCATACTGCTAAAAACGCTGCTTGCCAAGATAAGTTTCCTTGAGTTACAGCTAATGTCGGAACTAAAAAGTTGCCTGCATTCACTGAGAATGCGAATGTAATAATTGCGTATTCTTTCCAACTGGATTGTTTAAGAGATAAAGGTACGGGTTCTAACCCGTATCTTTCGAATTTACTCGTATTAATGTTAGTCATCGAATAAAACACCGTCTTTCAATTATCAGAAATATTGAAAAATCATTTCTCGAAATATTTTTAAAGCCATTTTCAATTATATCTGATAGAATGGATTTGCTTTGAGATATTTTATTAATGTCAGCACATCTGACTTATGATTATGAATCTATATATACACACAGGAGGGTTTTTCAATGAAAATTGGAGTACCAAAAGAAATAAAAAATAACGAAAATCGCGTTGCAATGACACCAGCTGGTGTTGTCAATTTATCTGTATTTGGTCATGAAGTATTTATTGAATCAGGTGCAGGTCTTGGTTCTGGTTTCACTGATGAAGCATATGAATCTGCTGGCGCAACAATTGTTGCAACTGCAAGTGAAGCTTGGGCTAAAGATATGGTCATGAAAGTGAAGGAGCCAATTGCTTCAGAATATGGTTACTTCTCAGAAGGACTTATTTTGTTCACATATTTACATTTAGCACCTGAGCCAGAGTTAACAAAAGCTCTAGTTGATAATAAAGTCGTTGGTATCGCGTATGAAACAGTACAATTACCGAACAACTCATTGCCATTGTTAACTCCAATGAGTGAGGTAGCGGGTCGTATGTCTACACAAATCGGTGCACAATTCTTAGAAAAAATCCACGGTGGAATGGGTATTCTTTTAGGAGGAGTTCCTGGTGTTTCTCGTGGGAAAGTAACGATTATTGGTGGAGGAATTGCTGGAACGAACGCTGCACGTGTTGCAGTTGGTATGGGAGCAGATGTTACGATTATCGACTTGAGTCCAGATCGTTTGCGACAATTAGAAGAATTATTTGGTCGCGATGTACAAACATTGATTTCAAATCCATTCAATATCGCAGAATCTGTGAAAGAATCGGATTTAGTTATTGGTGCTGTATTAATTCCAGGTGCAAAAGCTCCTAAATTAGTTACAGAAGAAATGATTATGTCAATGAAACCTGGTTCAGTGGTTGTTGATATTGCAATTGACCAAGGTGGTATTCTTGAAACGTCTGATCGTATTACAACACATGATAATCCAACATATGAAAAACACGGCGTAGTACATTATGCGGTAGCAAATATGCCTGGTGCGGTTCCAAGAACTTCTACAATGGCATTAACAAATGTTACGGTTCCTTATGCAGTGCAAATTGCAAACAAAGGGTATAAACAAGCTTGCTTAGATAATAACGCACTTCTAAAAGGTGTAAACACTTTAGATGGTAACGTGACGTATCAAGCAGTAGCTGAAGCTCAAGGTCTACCGTATGTGAGTGTAGATTCTCTTTTAAGATAATCACTAGAAAAGACCCTTTTCAATATGAAAAGGGTCTTTTCTATTTTATATATAAGAATAATAATAATTGAAAAGTTTAAAAAAATTAAAAAAAGAGGCCGGCTATTTCTTACGCTTTCCGCGGACGAAATGCAAGCCTCCTCGGTTTAGCTGTCTCAGACAGCTAAACCTGTGGGGTCTTCCATATTTCGTTTTTCCGCAGGAGTCTTCAGAAATAGCCGACCACTTTCCAACTAAAATAATGTGAAGTGTCAATGATTATGGAATAAATATGTTAATTTGAAATGTATGAAAATGAATGTTTCATTAAATAGCAATCTTTAAAAAGACTATTTTTTATGTAGAGACATTCGGAACGACGTTCAATTCTCTACACTATTCTGCAGAAACGATAACCAATTCTTTTGGATATTTCGTTAAAACTTCAACGCCATCTTTCGTTACCACAACATCATCTTCAATTCGAACACCCGTGATACTTGGATCGTAAATTCCAGGTTCGATTGTAAACACCATTCCTTCGATCAATTCCATCTCATTATTCCCTGTAACTGATGGGAATTCATGTACGGAAATACCAAGACCATGGCCTAAGCGATGGGTGAAGAATTCTCCATAACCCGCTTCAGTAATAATATCTCGTGCAATCTTATCTAATTCCATAGCTTTTGCACCTGGTTTAACAGCGTCTACTGCAGCTTGTTCTGCTTTGCGTACCGTTTCATAAACCTCTTTTTGCTTAGTTGAAGGTTCACCAAAAGCTACTGTACGTGTTATATCCGAGCAATATTCTTTGTAAATTACGCCTAGGTCAAATAATACGAGGTCACCTTTTTGGATTTTACGATCACCAGGCTTGCCATGTGGGGAAGCAGTTTTGGGTCCACTTAAAACCATTGTGTCAAATGACATATGGGAGATCCCTTTTTTCTTTAAAGCTAATTCGATTGCCGTTAAAATCTCAAGCTCGGTTTTTCCTTCTGCAATTTCACTAACTCCGACTTCAATCGCATAGTCAGCATATGCAGCTGCTTCACGAAGGATAGCTAATTCGTTTGCGTCTTTTACAACACGCATCGAATTGAGTTGATCATCGAGTCTAGTGAAAGTAACATCTGGGTATAATTCTTGAATAGCTTCTAAACGTTCAACCGTCATATGCGATTTTTCAATAGCTATTTGTGATGGAGTTATTTTTTTATTTTCAATGGCTTGTTTTAATAACTGCCATGGCTGATCCGTATCTTGATGTCCGACTACATCAAAATTCCATCCTGCATTTTTTGCATCAGGTACTTCCATTTGAGGAAGAATCATTAGAGGTTCAGCATCTTGAAAGACTAAAACGCCAAGCAACCGTTCATGAGGATTGCTTCTAAAACCAGAAACATAAAACACGTTATCAGGTGTTGTAATAAAAGCCGCATCTATATTATGCTCTTTTAAATAAGTAGAAATTTGATTGATTTTACTCATGGTAGCACTCCTTTTTGTATGGTTATCCTAAATAGCATATCAAAAAACAGGATTCTCGGCATTTTTATCGAATAAAGAACAATATCCACAGAAGGAGGTTATAAAAATGTATGTATCTTTCCATGGACATTCAGTTGTCAAAATTAAAACAGGGGCCTTTACAATTCTGATTGACCCTTTTATTTCCGGAAATGGCTTAACAGATTTAATTGCTGAAAATGAAAAACCAAATGTTATATTGTTGACGCATGGACATAATGATCATGTCGGCGACACGGTAGCCATAGCAAAGGCTAATGATTCACTCGTTATCGCACCATTTGAACTTGCTGAATACTTAGAGTGGCAAGGAGTGCGAACGCACGGGATGCATATCGGTGGAGCTTACCAATTTGAATTTGGGAAAGTGAAATTCACACAAGCTTTTCATGGCTCATCGTATGTCACAGAAAAAAATGAAAATATTTACACAGGAATGCCAGCGGGTATTTTGTTCTCCGCAGAAGGAAAAACCATTTACCATGCAGGAGATACTGCGTTGTTTGGAGATATGAAATTAATTGGGGAACGTCATCCAATCGATCTTGCTTTTTTACCAATTGGTGATAATTTCACAATGGGAATTGAGGATGCTGCTTATGCAGTAGAATTATTGAATCCCCAAGCAGTCGTTCCGATTCACTACAATACGTTCCCGCCAATAAAACAAGATCCTAATGAATTTAAAGAATTGGTCAAACACTCAAACGTTCATATTTGGGAAGCGGGAGATGGAACAGAAATGTAGTGTGTAGCACGGAAAGTCTTTGACTTTTCGTGCGTTTTTTATGGCTGAAAAATGATTCCTTTGTGATACACTAACAATAGAACGATTGTTTGGGAAATAGGTGATGACATGGCAACTAAGCATGAACAAATTTTACAATATATCGAGTCACTACCCGTTGGAGAAAAAATCTCTGTGCGACGTATTGCGAAAGAACTTCAAGTCAGTGAAGGGACCGCTTACCGAGCGATAAAAGAAGCAGAATCTCAACGGTATGTGAGTACCATTGAACGAGTTGGTACAATTCGAATTGAAAAGAAAAAGAAAGAAAATATTGAACGATTAACATTTGCAGAGGTCGTCAATATTGTAGATGGTCAAGTGTTGGGCGGGAAAAGTGGTTTACATAAAACGTTAACGAAATTTGTTATTGGTGCCATGCAACTGGATGATATGATGCGATATACAGATGCAGGCAGTCTTTTAATCGTCGGAAATCGGACGAAAGCTCATTTTACTGCTTTAAAAGCTGGAGCGGCTGTTTTGATTACTGGAGGATTCGAAGCTTCAGACATGTTAAAAAAATCAGCAGACGAGCTGGAATTACCCATTATTTCAACGAGCTATGACACGTTTACAGTTGCAACCATGATTAATCGTGCGATCTATGATCAATTAATTAAAAAAGAGATTCTCTTTATTGAAGATATTTATGTACCTTATCAAGAAACAGATTTTTTAAAGGTAACAGACGAAGTGAAAAGTTATCACGATCAAAATGCCTTAACAACCCATGGTGGATTCCCAGTTATCGATGCCAATCAAAAGTTGGTTGGTATTGTTACTGCTAGAGATGTCATTGGGATTGACCATAATGAATCTATAGAAAAAATAATGACCAAAAATCCACTAACTGTATCGATGAAAACGAGTGTTGCAACTGCTGGACATCGAATGATATGGGAAGGCATTGATTTAATGCCAGTAGTAAATGACGCGGGGAATTTAGAAGGTGTCATCAGTAGACAAGATGTTTTGAAAGCATTGCAATTAGCTCAACGACAACCTCAGCATGGTGAAACAATCGACGATATCGTAAAAAGTCAAATGAAGGTTTTAGATGAGAATGATTTAGCAGTAGAATTTACTGTTACTCCGCAAATGACCAACCAATTTGGCGCAATTTCTTATGGCGCATTTACAACGCTACTAGCTGAAGTTGGAAATCATGTTTTGAAGAAAAACAAACGCGGGGATAGTGTTGCTGAAAATATGACCATCTACTTTATTAAGCCGATGCAAATGGATAGTGTCATTACAGTGAAGCCAAGCATTTTAGACATGAGTAGGAAATTTGTGAAAATGGAATTTGATGTGTATCAATCAACTTTACTTGTTGGTAAAGCCATGATGATGTTCCAACTCTTAGAAAGATAGGGATGGCAAAGAAAAAAGTGATGCGGTAATACGCATCACTTTTTATTCAAACGAAATTCTTCTTCTACAAACTGACCATAATGTTTCATTACTTTGGCATAATGAACGATGGTAATTAAACCGATGACAATAAAAATGCCTGAAATGACATATGTTATGGTTGTAGAAAATAAGAAAAGTTGGTTTAAGCCAAAGAAGAAAAGTAAACTTCCGAGAGCAACCATTGCTCGATTGGCATACCATTTTTTTGCAATAGGTAACTCACTTCGCAATTGTTTCACTTTCATGTAAAAGTAAAAAACAGCTGAAATAATTATGAAAAAGACAAATACTGCATTTATCATCGTAAACCTCCTGGAATATGTGAAACTGTCATAATTGTAACGACATTTCCTAGAAAATGCGAATGGTATTAATCTTAACTTGGAGGGAAATCGCATGAAACGTCAAATCATTGACACAATAGCTAAGTACGAAACAATCATCATTCATCGCCATGTTAGACCTGATCCAGATGCCTATGGTTCAGCTTTCGGCTTACGCGAAATTTTAAGAGCAACTTATCCAAATAAGAAAGTCTACACTACTGGTGAGCATGAAGAAACACTCTCATTTTTAACTATGCCTGATAAAGTGACAGATGATCAATTTAAAGATGCACTAGTTATAGTGACAGATACCGCAAACACAGAACGAGTGGATGATCAAAGATATAAAACGGGTGCTTTTTTACTGAAAATTGACCATCATCCGAATGATGATCCTTATGGCGATTTGCTTTGGGTTAATACAGATGCTAGTTCTGCTAGTGAAATGATTTACGACCTTTATGAAGAAGGAAAGAAAGTGGCCGACTGGACTATGTCCGACGAAGCTGCAAGATTGTTATTCGCAGGTATTGTAGGAGATACAGGTCGATTTATGTTCCATAGTACAAGTCGAAAAACGTTTGAAACAGCTGGCGATTTAATTTCTTATAATTTTGATCGAACTGAACTGTTTAATGGAATGTACGAAGTCGATCGTAATTTATTGAATCTGCAAGGTTATATATATCAGAAATTCGTTATTGATGATAACGGAATGGCGTATGTCAAATTAACAATGGATACATTAAAAGAATTTGGCGTAACGTCGAGTGAAACATCATTATTAGTTGGATCTCTTGGAAATGTAAAAGGAATTCGAGCGTGGGTTATTTTCATCGAAGAAACAGATCAAATTAGAGTTCGACTTCGTTCAAAAGGACCGATTATAAATGAATTAGCGAAAGAATTCGGTGGCGGCGGTCATCCCCTTGCTTCAGGAGCATCGGTTTATTCATGGGAAGAAGCAGATCGTGTAATCGAAAAATTAAAAGGTATATGCCAATAAAGAGAAGGGAGAAAATCAAGTGAATCCAGTATATCCGCATGTACAAACATCAGCAGATTTATTAAATAGTACGGTACGACTGGAATCACTGATTCCTTTCTTACAAGAACAAAAAGCGTCGGCTGTCGCAATTACGAATCGCAGAATGTATGGCACACTTCCATTTTATAAGTCTGTAAAAGCCGCTGGAATTCATCCTGTCATCGGGTTAAGTTGTGACGTTGAATTTTCAGATACGATTAAATTACCTATTCAAGTGTACGCCAAGACGAATAAAGGGTACCAAAACTTGTTGAAAATTAGTAGTGCTCTTGAAGTGAAAGGGTTAGTACAGCTTCCACTAAATTGGTTAAGAGCATATAAAGAAGATTGCGCCATCATCTTAGCTATACCAGATACTGACGATTGGTCGGATAGTCAAATTGAAGAAGTTGTATCCGACATGAAACAACTCTTTTTAGATGATGTGTATTGTGGTATAGAAAGACCTGGTGGTATTGTTTCACCTCGTGAAAACTTCATTGTTTCCACTATGAATCAACAAGTAATTCCTGTCATTGCGACACATCATGTTAAATATGAACATGCGGATCATGCATTCTCTTATGAAGTGGCTCAAGCGATTTCTAATGGAGTAAAACTGCAGGATTCATCACGTGGAAAACCAAGCCATACGAATTCATACTTGCCAAGTGCTCGGGATTGGATTGAATGGTTTGCGGACCATCCAGAGTGGTTAGATTCTTCTGAAAAACTTTTACATAGTTGTTTAGTGGACATTCCTTTACATAAAATGTACATGCCTGCATTTCCAGTGACTCCTCCTTTAACATCCGCGGAAGTACTTAAATCACTATGCTTATCTGGGCTTTCCCAACGCTTAGAAAAAGTATCTCACGAGTATTTCGATCGACTTGATATGGAACTTTCGATTATTAATCAAATGGGGTATGCAGATTATTTCTTAATTGTGGCTGATTTTATGGCCTATGCAAAAGAGAAAAAAATCCTTACTGGACCAGGACGAGGTTCTTCAGCAAGTTCACTCGTTGCATTTTCTTTATTTATCACACATGTAGATCCTTTAAAGTTTGGTCTTTTATTCGAGAGATTTTTAAATCCTGAACGAGTTACGATGCCCGATATTGATATCGATTTTGTAGATAACCGTAGACAAGAGGTTATTCAATACGTAGCACAAAAATATGGTCAAGCTTTTGTCGCGCAAATCATCACGTTCGGGACATTATCAGCAAAAGCAGCTGCTCGTGATGTAGCTCGTGTTTTTGGTTTTAGTAATGATGTATTAGAAATGATTTCAAAACAACTTCCGAATAAAGCTGGGATTTCCTTAAAAGAGGGTATAGACTCCTCGTCTGTTCTAAAAAAATGGATAGAATCTGATGCCTTACACAAACGTTGGGAAGAAGTAGCGTTACAATTAGAAGGTTTGCCTAGAAATGGTTCGACTCATGCAGCTGGTGTTGTCTTGTCTCCAGTTCCTTTAGTTGAGCTTTTACCTATTGAAGATGGACAAGAAGGAATTTATTTGACGCAATGGCCGATGCAAGATGTCGAGCAGAGCGGTTTGTTAAAGATGGATTTCTTAGGTCTTCGCAATCTCACAATTCTAGATCGAATCCGTTCTATGATTTGGTATGATACGAAAAAATGGTTAGAGTTCGAGAAAATTCCTTTGGATGACTCACAAACTTTTCAGTTGTTGCAGGAGGGCGATACAACAGGCGTATTCCAATTAGAATCCGATGGGATGAGACAGGCATTAATAGATATTATACCATCTCATTTTAACGATATCGTAGCGGTAAATGCCCTTTATCGTCCCGGACCAATGGAGCATATTGCGACCTATAAGCGTCGAAAACATGGTGAGGAAAAAACAATTTATCAACATCCGATTTTAGAGCCGATTTTAAGTGACACTTACGGCGTAATTGTCTATCAAGAACAAATCATGCAAATAGCATCACAAATGGCAGGATTCACTTTTGGTGAAGCTGATATTTTACGAAGAGCAGTCAGTAAGAAGAATAGACAAGTGTTAGACGAGCAACGCCAACACTTTGTTACTAAATCAATGGCTAAAAACTTTACTTCTCATGAAGCAGAGAGCATTTATGATTTAATCGTTCGTTTCGCAGATTATGGATTTCCAAAGAGTCATGCTGTCGCATATAGCATGATTTCGTATCAAATGGCTTATTTAAAAGCCAAGTATCCCGCTTATTTTTATGCTTCTTTATTAACAAGTGCAATCGGCAATAGTGATAAAACGATGAAAATTTTACAAGAAGTTAAACAAAAAAAGATTTCCTTATTACCGCCATCCCTATTAAATAGTGGACTTACATTTCGTGTCGAGAATGGGGCAATTCGATTTGGATTATCTGCAGTAAAAGGAATTTCTTATGAGTTTTTAAAACGAATCGTCGAAGCTCGTAAAACTGTTATTCCACAATGGAAAGATATCTTTGAATTAGCTGCGAGTTTGTCTGCTCAATATTTTTCGAGAAAACAAATAGAACCATTGATAAAATCAGGGGCACTGGATGAGTTTCATCAAGATCGATCCACTTTACTAGCCACATTGGACGCTGCTGTTAAATATGCTGAACTCGTACGCCCTAAAATGGAAGTGGATTTATTTGAAGGGGATTTCAATTCTTTTGGGAAACCAAAATACATTGTGAAAGAACCTTTGCCAGATATGATGAAATTACAGTTCGAAAGAGAAACCCTCGGCTTTTATATGTCTAGCCATCCAATCGGAAGATGGAAAGAGACCTTGAATCAACCATTCATAGATCTTCAAAATTTGGGGAATAAAAAGAATGGTGAGCACGTTTCCGTACTTGGCATGATTGAGGAAATACGCCGAATTCGCACGAAAAAAGGAGAATCAATGGCTTTTGTTTCTCTTCAAGATGAAACTGGAGACGCCTCAATTACTATTTTCCCTAGCGACTACGCTAATATTAATCTTATTTTAAAAGAACAAGAGATTGTTAACGTCGAAGGCATTATCGAATGGCGTCAAGGTAAGCCACAAATCATCTTAAAACAAATGAAAAGCTTTAAATAATTTAAGAACCAGAGGCTATCTCAAAAGTCATGAAGTGACGGAGAGATAGTCTTTTTTTTATGCATTGAAAAGTACAGGTTTGGTTGTTTAATGATGGATATGATTGTTTTAATTTGCAGCAGTTTGTTTTTGAACCTTGAAATAGAGTGTTCACTGGCATTATCAATCAATCTGGAGATTTATCAATCAAATTGAGGATTTATCAATCAAACTGAAGATTTATCAATCAAAATCGCACTTTTATCAATCAAACCCGTTTCATTAGCAAGTCAACTTCTTGAGAAAATGACTCAGCTTTATTGAAATCCAGTCTGAATACGACGATATCGTGGCTGTTTCTATAACGCCACACTAGCTGCGTTGAAAGCCAATTAACGTACCAATCTTTTCATTCAAAACCAATCTTTTATGAATACCCATGTATCTGATTAAGAACATTTTCAAATAATGCCCATTGCAACCAATCGAATTTTTTTGTATGATAGTCACATTGAGTGGTCAGACCACTATGTAAATAATGAAAGCAAGAGGGATGCACATGGACAATCAGTCCACTAAAATGTATTTACAAATTGTTCGAGAACTCAGGCTCCTTATTCAATCAGAAAATATTAAACCCGGTGGCAAATTGCCTTCTGAAAGAGAACTAGTTGAACGACTTAAAGTTGGGCGGTCGACTGTTCGAGAAGCACTTAGAAGTTTAGAATTATTGGGGTTAATTGAAACAAAACGTGGAGAAGGAACTTTTTTAACGGATTATCGTAATCATAAACTAGTTGAGATTTTATCAACTTTTATACTACAAGATACAAAAACAATTAATGATGTCCATTTAACGAGACAAACTCTTGAAAAAGAAGCGATCCGTATTGTATCTGCTTCACCTAATTTAATGGATTTGCCGGTCTGGGAGAGTTTATTAATAAAGTTAGACGAAGAAGGAACTGTTCAACGTGAGGACATCATTCGTGAAATTTTAATCGTAAGCAATAATCGCCTGTCTTTAAAAATGTGGTTTTTACTAAAACAATATGGAGAAGAGCCATATCAAGGTTTCACAAATGAAGATGAAAATACCTTCATCATCCAATTGCTACGAGCAGTTAAGGATGGGGAAATTGAACAAGCTGTCGAAGCATATAATGCTTGGACGAATTTATTAACAAAGGGGAGAGAGAATGTATGATACGAGATATTTTTTCAAGAAATCGTAAACACAAATATGCGACGATTCCAAATCTCGCTTCCAAAACGGATGTACCTGAAGGGATTATGACAAAATGTCCTGAGTGTAAATATATAGGTTTAACAAAAGATTTAATGTCGAATAAAAAAGTTTGTCCGGGATGCGATCACCATTACAAAATGACTGCTTATGAGCGAGTAGCTAATTTCTTAGATGAATCTACTTTTGTTTCTATGGATGATCATCTAGAAACAGTTAACCCACTTAATTTCCCTGGTTATACGGACAAAATAAAATCAGATAGTAAAAAAACCGGCTTAAATGAAGCTGTGCTGACTGGTACTGGGCAAATCAATGGTCAGAGTGTAGTGGTTGCGATAATGGATGCTCATTTCCGAATGGGTTCAATGGGATCTGTTGTTGGTGAGAAAATCACACGTGCTGTAGAAGAAGCGACGAAACAAGGCGTACCTTTTATAATTTTCACTGCAAGTGGTGGAGCAAGAATGCAAGAGGGTGTTCTTTCTTTAATGCAAATGGCGAAAACAAGTGTTGCTCTTAAGCGTCATAGTGAAAAAGGTTATTTGTTCATCTCGATTTTAACTCATCCAACTACAGGTGGAGTTTCAGCAAGTTTTGCATCGCTAGGAGACATTAATTTAGCTGAACCAAAAGCTTTAATTGGTTTTGCTGGTCGACGTGTAATTGAACAAACGGTGAGAGAAAAACTGCCTGAAAACTTCCAAACAGCTGAATTTTTACTGGATCATGGACAATTGGATGCAGTCGTTCATCGAGCATCGATGAAAGATACTGTATCAACATTAGTGAAACTACATTCGAAAGGGGAAAACAAAAATGGTTAAAACATTACCTTTCGAAGAACCAGTTATTCAACTAAGAGCGAAGATCAGTGAACTAAAAGATTTCACTTCTAATGCAGAGGTTGATCTTTCAACAGAGATTCAACAGTTAGAAGATCGACTTCAAAAATTAGAAACAGATATTTATGAGAATATGCAACCTTGGGATCGTGTTCAAGTAGCAAGACATCCTGAGCGACCAACGACACTCGATTACATTCGTGACTTATTTACAGATTTTATTGAACTTCATGGGGATCGCTTGTATGGAGATGATGAAGCGATTGTTGGAGGTGTTGCCTCATTTAATGGCCAACCTATTACCATAATTGGTCATCAGCGCGGAAGAGATACAAAAGAAAATATTAGACGAAACTTTGGAATGCCTCACCCAGAAGGCTATAGAAAAGCCCTTCGTTTAATGAAGCAAGCTGAAAAATTCAATCGACCTATTATTTGCTTTATTGATACAAAAGGAGCTTACCCTGGTAAAGCCGCTGAAGAACGGGGACAAAGCGAAGCCATTGCTCGAAACTTGTTTGAAATGGCGGGATTGAAAGTACCAGTCATAAGTGTAGTCATCGGCGAAGGTGGAAGTGGTGGTGCATTAGCTTTAGGAGTTGCCAACCATATTCATATGTTAGAAAATGCAACGTATTCGGTTATTTCTCCTGAAGGAGCAGCATCAATTCTTTGGAAGGATGCCGCACTTGCTCAGCAAGCAGCTGAAGCGATGAAAATTACAGCACCTGATTTAAAAGAAATGGGAATAGTAGACGAAATTATTCCAGAATCTACAGGAGGCGCGCACCGAGATCCAAAACGACAAGCCGTATTAATGGGAGAAGTTTTACAACGTTCCCTTGACGAATTGTTGAAGTTAAATGAAGATCAATTAGTCGACACTAGATATGAGAAATTTAAGTCGATTGGTGAATTTATTGAATAACAAAAATATGAGCTTGTCCCAAAACGGGGCAAGCTATATTTTTCTTTCGTTTCTTTTCTACTTTTACGTATGATCAAATATACAAGATTGTATAAACCATGTTAATGTGAATTAATGATCTATAAAATTGCCGATTTGAAGGAGGATATCCTAATGAAAAAAATTGCTGTTTTAACCAGTGGTGGGGATGCACCAGGTATGAATGCTGCTATTCGAGCAGTCGTTCGAAAAGGAATTTACCATGGTTTAGAAGTTATGGGTGTCTATAATGGATATCAAGGATTAATTGAAGGAAATATACATAAGCTTGACCTAGGCTCGGTTGGGGACATCATTCAAAGAGGTGGTACAAGACTTTATTCGGCTAGATGTCTTGAATTTATGACAGAAGAAGGTCAGTTAAAAGGAATCGAGCAAATGAAGAAACATGGGATCGAAGGTTTAGTCGTTATTGGTGGGGATGGTTCTTATCGAGGAGCAATGGCTTTGACAAAAAGAGGTATCCCAGCTGTAGGTGTTCCAGGAACAATTGACAATGATATTCCTGGCACAGACTATACAATTGGTTTTGACACTGCATTAAATACAGTGATTGAAGCCATAGATAAAATTCGTGATACGGCTACTTCACATGAACGAACTTTTATTGTTGAAGTTATGGGTCGTGACGCAGGAGACTTAGCTTTATGGGCTGGTTTAGCAGGTGGAGCTGAAACAATCGTGATCCCAGAAGATCCGTATCAACTTGATGATATTGTTGCAAGATTAAAGAGTGGACACGAACGAGGCAAAAAGCACAGTATCATCATTGTTGCTGAAGGTGTGATGAGTGGAAACGCTTTGGCCAAATTAATTGAAAAGCATGCAAATATTGAAACACGAGTTTCTGTTTTAGGGCATATTCAACGTGGAGGTTCACCAACAGCACGTGATCGTGTCTTAGCTAGTCAATTTGGTGCTAGAGCAGTGGAGCTTCTAATGGAAGGTCAAGGAGGACTAGCTGTTGGCATGCGCAATCACCAAGTGGTAGACTATTCTATGACAGAGGCTTTTCAAGGAAGCCATAAAACGGATCTTTCAATGTATCAATTATCTAAAGAATTATCGATATAACGTAACGGAGAGGATATTACTATGAGAAAAACCAAAATTGTATGTACAATCGGACCAGCGAGTGAATCACCAGAAATGCTGGAACAACTTATTGAAGCTGGAATGAACGTGGCTCGTTTAAACTTTTCACACGGCAATCACGAAGAACATGGGGAACGTATTCGTCGAATTCGCGAAGCTTCTAAAAAGACGGGTAAAATTGTTGGAATATTGCTGGATACGAAAGGACCTGAAATTCGTACACATCAAATGGAGAACGATGCAATTGAGTTAACTACTGGGCAAACGATTGCCATATCGATGAAAGAAGTTTTAGGAACGAAAGAAATGTTCTCTATCTCTTACGATCATTTGATTGAAGATGTTCAAGAAGGCTCGGTTATTTTACTAGATGATGGATTAATTGAACTGCGAGTGAAGAGCATTGATGCAGCTGCAGGATTAATTCATACAGAAGTATATAATGCAGGCACTCTTAAGAATAAAAAAGGTGTTAATGTACCAGGAGTATCAGTTCAATTACCTGGTATTACTGAAAAAGATGCACAAGATATTTTGTTTGGGATTTCACAAGAAGTTGATTTCATTGCCGCTTCTTTCGTAAGAAGAGCAAAAGATGTTATGCAGATTCGTGAATTATTAGAGAAAAATGATGGCTCTTACATTCAAATCATCCCTAAAATTGAAAACCAAGAGGGCGTCGATAATATCGATGAAATCATCCAAGTATCTGATGGTTTAATGGTTGCCCGTGGAGATTTAGGGGTAGAAATACCGGCTGAAGAAGTACCTTTAGTTCAAAAGAGTTTAATTGCTAAATGTAATGAAGCGGGGAAACCGGTTATTACTGCGACTCAAATGTTAGATTCGATGCAGCGTAATCCTAGACCAACTAGAGCTGAAGCTAGTGATGTAGCAAATGCTATATTCGACGGAACAGATGCAATTATGCTTTCTGGTGAAACGGCTGCTGGAATGTATCCAGTTGAATCCGTAAAAACAATGGATAAAATTTCGATTCGCACAGAAGCTGCTCTTGATTATCGAGCAATTGTTACAGCTAAAAGTAAAAGCAAAGATGTAAATATGACGGATGCGATTGGTCAAGCTGTAGCTCATACGGCAATCAATTTAAAAGTGAAAGCGGTAATTGCTCCTACTGAAAGTGGTCATACGGCGAAAATGATTTCCAAATATCGTCAAGGTGCACCGATTATAGCTGTTACGTCAACTGAACAACCATCACGTAAACTGACTTTGGTTTGGGGCGTATACCCAATCGTTGGAGAAAAAGTTGGATCAACGGATGAGATTTTAGAGTTATCAGTTGAAGAAAGTATAAAACATAATTATGTAAAACATGGTGATCTAGTTATTATTACAGCGGGTGTACCAGTTGGTGAAGCCGGTACAACCAATTTAATGAAAGTTCATCTAATTGGAGATATGGTGGCTAAAGGGCAAGGCATAGGAAAATCGGTTGCCGTTGGTCGAGCAGTTGTGGCAAACAACGCAAAAGATGCTCTTTTAGCGAATGTCGATGGTGCCATTTTAGTAACACTGGGTTCAGATCGTGACATGATGCCAGCCATTGAAAAGTGTGCAGGTTTAATAACGGAAGAAGGCGGTTTAACGAGTCATGCGGCTGTGGTTGGTTTAAGTCTTGGAATTCCTGTAATTGTCGGTGTCAAAGATGCAACTAAACTAATTGAAAACGGTCAAGAAATAACGATGGATGCTGAATCCGGAGTTATTTATCATGGTCATGCAAGTGTATTATAAGTAACAGAGATAAAAATACCTCAACGCATATTGTGTTGAGGTCATTTTTTTACACATATGTGAGGAAGGGAGATGTTCTCAATGAAGTGGTTACTTTTTGTATTAATCGTAGCTCCAGTGATCGAAATAAGTGTGTTAATTTGGTCAGGAAACCAATTTGGAATTCTACCAACGATATTAATTATTCTTAGTACCGGAATTTTAGGTGCGTTTCTAGCCAAAAAACAAGGACTAAAGGCAATTCGAGATATACAAAATCAAATGAAGAATTTCGAAGCTCCAGGCGATGCTATGGTGAATGCCCTTTTTGTATTTGCAGGTGGAATCATGTTATTATCACCAGGCTTCGTAACGGATATTTTCGGCTTCTTATTTTTATTTTCACCAACAAGACAACTGTTCAAGCCAATCATTTATAAATGGATTCGAACTAAAATGAAAAAAGGTCAGCTTATTGTGATGTGAACCAATGGTGTTCTCTTAAATGAACAGCTGCAAGTAATAGAAATGGACTTAACAGGATTCCAGGAACACCAAACATCAACAGTGAACATGCACTAATAAAAAATACATGAATCGCTCGAATATGCATGGTATTAGCCCACAAAAAGGATTCAAGTAATTGTCGCGTCAATAAAATAAATGCATATAACAATATAATGACAATGCCTAATGTAGATTGATTGGTTAGCATAAAGAAGACTGCCATTGGTATGAGGATGATACCTGTCCCTAAAAACGGCATGACATCAGCAAAAGAAATTAAAAAAGCGAGTCCAATTGGGGATGAAAAGTTCAACGCATAAAAACCAACTGCTAGCTGGGCAAAAGTGGTGAGAAACAGGACGATTTCTACTTTTGTAAACTTTTCAAATAATTGAGTGGCACTTTCAAACAACGGTTTAATGGTTTTGCGAGTTTTAGTTGGGATATATATGAAAAACCAAGTACGAGACTTGATTGATTCTAATAATGCAAAGTAAAAAGCGATGATAAAAACAAATGTCTCGACAAATTGTTCAGGTAAATGTTGAATGAACAAGCTGATTTTTTTAATCATCGTTTCACTTAATAAAGAAAAAGCCTCTAAAGCGGATTTCCAATTCGCTTTATTTTCATTTACTAAAACTTTTAATTCTTCTAAGTGAAAGCGAAGAGGGTAGACAATTTCAAATAGCTCTTTAACTACTAATGTAGCGATAGCGATCAACGAAACGATTAGGATGCTTTCAAATAGAAAAACAGTCAGCCATCTTGGTAATCTAGTTTTTTGATGGATCCATTTAACAATTGGTTGAAAGAAATAGGCAAATAAAATGGCCAGACTTACCGGATAGATAATCCATGTGATGATTAAAATAACGATGACAGGAAGCCATTTTTTAAAATTATTCATTATACTTTCATACATTATGTAGGCCTCCTTTGTAGAAATAGTACCTATAACAATAGCATTTCGCTTAAACAGAATATTTCTACTTTAAGACAAATTCTCTTAATTTTTTCGAATTTTTATGAAAAACGAGCGTTTTCATTCACAAAGGCGTCAATATTGATTATAATGTTCAATGTAAGCGATTAAATAAAGGTTCATAAGAGCAGATGAGCCATCATTCTGCGTTTTTTTTGTGGGATGATGAATTTTATAAGAAGAAGGAGCGGTATACATGACGACAACAAAAGGTCTCGAAGGAGTAGTAGCAACTCAATCAGCTATTAGTTCAATAATTGACGATACACTTACATACGTTGGCTATGATATTGATGATTTAGCGGACCATGCAAGTTTTGAAGAAGTAATTTATTTGTTATGGCATCAACGTCTGCCTAAAGCAGCAGAATTGGCTGAACTTAAACAACAATTAGCGGATAATATGGCTGTACCTCAAGAGGTATTAAACCATTTTAAAGCTTATCCAATTGATAAAGTTCATCCAATGACAGCACTTCGTACGGCAGTATCTATGCTTGGATTGTATGATGAGAAAGCAGAAGATATGTCAGAAGAAGCTAACTACTTGAAAGCGATTCAACTTCAAGCAAAAATGTCCACTTTAGTAACAGCATTTGCTCGCGTTCGCAAAGGACAAGAACCAATCGCACCTAAAAATGATTTAAGCTTCGCAGCTAACTTCTTGTACATGCTTAACGGAGAAGTTCCTGAAGCAATTGAAGAAGAAGCGTTTAACAAAGCGTTAGTTTTACATGCTGACCACGAATTGAATGCATCAACATTTACTGCTCGTGTTTGTGTAGCAACACTTTCAGATGTTTACTCTGGAGTAGTTGCAGCAATCGGTGCTCTTAAAGGACCTCTTCACGGCGGTGCAAATGAGCAAGTAATGAAAATGTTAATGGAAATCGATTCAGTAGAAAATGTAGATTCTTACATTAATACAAAGCTTGAAAACAAAGAAAAAATTATGGGATTCGGCCACCGTGTATATCGCAAAGGTGATCCTCGTGCGAAACACTTACGTGAAATGTCTCAAAAATTAACGAAACTTCGTGGTGAAGAGAAATGGTACGAGATGTCAATTAAAATTGATGAGATCGTAACAGGTCAAAAGAATCTACCACCTAATGTAGATTTCTATTCTGCATCTGTGTATCATTCTTTAAATATTGACCATGATTTATTTACACCAATTTTCGCAGTATCACGTGTTTCTGGATGGTTAGCTCATATTTTAGAGCAGTATTCAAATAACCGTTTAATTCGTCCACGTGCAGAATACATCGGACCTGGTATGCAAAAATATGTACCAGTTAACGAGCGTTAATTTTTAAATTACACATTTATAGGGCTGTGCTTGATCATAAGGTTTATTCATCTTTGATCGTACATGCCCTATGACTATGATTATAGGAGGAATTTTATTATGACAAACGGTGGAAAAATTTCAGTTGAAAACGGCGTATTAAATGTACCAAATAATCCAATCATCCCTTACATTGAAGGTGACGGAATTGGTCCTGATATTTGGGCAGCTTCAGAACGCGTTTTAGAAGCAGCTGTTGAAAAAGCATATAACGGCGAAAAATCAATCGTATGGAAAGAAGTTTTAGCTGGACAAAAAGCATTCGACAAAACTGGCGAATGGTTACCAGAAGAAACTTTAGAAGTTATTCGTGAGTATTTGATTGCAATTAAAGGACCTTTAACAACTCCAGTTGGAGGCGGAATCCGTTCTTTAAATGTTGCATTACGTCAAGAATTAGATTTATACACTTGTGTACGACCAGTTCGTTACTTTGACGGAGTACCTTCACCGGTAAAACGTCCTGAAGATACGGATATGGTTATCTTCCGTGAAAACACTGAAGATATTTATGCAGGTATTGAATTTGCTAAAGGTTCTGATGAAGTGAAAAAAATCATCGAATTCTTACAAAATGAAATGGGTACAAAAAACATCCGTTTCCCTGAAACTTCTGGTATTGGTATCAAACCAATCTCTGAAGAAGGAACAAAACGTTTAGTACGTGCTGCTTTAAATTACATTATTAAAGAAGGCCGTGAATCACTAACTTTAGTTCACAAAGGAAACATCATGAAGTTCACTGAAGGAGCTTTTAAAACTTGGGGTTACGAAGTAGCTGAACAAGAATTTGCTGAGCAAACTTTCACATGGAATCAATACGATCAAATTAAGGCTGACAAAGGTGCAGAAGCTGCTGATAAAGCACAAGCAGACGCATTAGCAGCAGGTAAAATTTTAGTGAAAGATTCGATTGCTGATATCTTCTTACAACAAATTTTAACTCGCCCAAGCGAATTTGATGTTGTTGCTACAATGAACTTAAACGGAGATTATATTTCTGATGCATTAGCTGCTCAAGTTGGTGGTATCGGGATTGCTCCAGGAGCTAACATTAACTACTTAACTGGACATGCAATTTTTGAAGCTACTCATGGTACAGCTCCTAAATATGCTGGATTAGATAAAGTAAATCCTTCTTCTGTCATCCTTTCAGGCGTATTAATGCTTGAACACCTTGGATGGAACGAAGCGGCTAAATTAGTAATGGACTCTATGGAGAAAACGATTTCTTCTAAAGTTGTAACATATGACTTTGCACGTTTAATGGATGGTGCTACAGAAGTTAAGTGTTCTGAGTTCGCTGACGAATTAATCAAAAACCTATAAGAGTTGTTTGAAGGCGTTGTGTCCCAGTGGCACAACGCCTTTACTTTTTGGGGCAATAAACTTAGGCATGCTAAAAGCAGGTAGAATTTATAATAATTAGGTATACTTTGTTAGAAGGGATTCTGTTATTCTCTTTGCCCAAGTAAAAAGGAGTGTATTCTGATGACAATGAAACGTAAAAAGATTTCAGTAATCGGTTCAGGATTTACAGGGGCTACTACTGCATTCTTACTTGCTCAAAAAGAATTAGGAGATGTTGTCTTAGTTGATATTCCTCAAATGGAAAACCCAACGAAAGGAAAAGCTCTTGATATGTTAGAAGCTGGTCCTGTTCAAGGTTTTGATGCTAATATTATTGGTACTTCTAACTACGAGGATACAAAGGATTCAGATATCGTAATCATCACAGCTGGAATTGCTCGTAAACCAGGAATGAGCCGCGACGATTTAGTTCAAACAAACCAAAAAGTGATGAAAATTGTGACAGGTGAAATTGTTAAGCACTCTCCAAATACAACTATTATTGTATTAACCAATCCCGTTGATGCAATGACTTATACAGTTTATAAAGAATCAGGATTCCCTAAAGAGCGTGTAATTGGACAATCTGGTGTACTTGATTCAGCACGTTTTAGAACTTTTGTAGCTCAAGAATTAAACTTATCAGTTAAAGACATTACTGGATTTGTTCTGGGCGGACATGGGGACGACATGGTTCCACTAGTACGTTATTCATATGCAGGAGGAATTCCTTTAGAAACATTAATCCCATCTGATCGTTTAGCTGCTATCGTGGAAAGAACTCGAAAAGGTGGTGCTGAAATTGTGAATCTTCTTGGAAATGGTTCAGCCTACTACGCGCCAGCAGCTTCAATTGTTGAAATGGCTGAAGCAATTCTAAAAGACCAACGTCGAGTGTTACCATCTATCGCATACTTAGAAGGTGAATATGGGTTAGAAGGTATTTACCTAGGGGTACCAACAATTCTTGGTGCAGGCGGAATTGAACAAATTATTGAGCTAGAGTTAACAGAAGAAGAAAAAGCTCAGTTAGATAAATCTGCCGCTTCAGTCCGTAATGTAATGGAGATTTTAACTTAATTTCGCTGATATCCTCTGAATGAATTCCAATGTTATGGAGAATAAATTCAAAATCTATTCCTTTCTTATCAATGAAATATCAATCGAGTAGGCAATCCCTGCTCGATTTTTTTTATACTTATTGATACTATGAAAGTAGAACTACTCAAGGGGGATTAAGAATGTTACTTGGAAAGAAACGTAAATTAGGACGTAAAGTTGAAAGTATGTCAGTAGGAGAAAAGTTAAAGCTGACTGAAAAAATTGAAGATAAAGACTTACTATTATATTTAGGTTTAACAAATGACGGAAATCCCTTATATATTCAACATGATTTTGCTTCACAAACTTCATATGAAAAACCAATTGTACCGGCTATTATGTTAACAGGTATTGTAACATCTGCGATTTCGAAATATTTACCTGGGCCAGGTTCTCATATTGTCGATCAACATATCTCTTTCCCAAAACCGGTGTATCATTACGCAACGATTGATTTTTTATTAACAGTAGTAGCTGTTGATGTAGAAAAGAATTTAGTTGAAATTGAAGTGGAAGCTACCAATGAAGAGGGAGAGGTAGTTATTACAGGGAAACTTGTTGCAACACCACCTCGTCTTGAGAATAAATTGACTTCGCACGCAATGGATAATTTCTAATACAGCTAAATGGGTTTGAAATGGGGGTTTCAAATCGATTGTGGAGGCTAAATCATGTCAAATAAAATTCTAGTGGTAGACGACGAATCGTCTATCGTCACTTTACTTCAATACAATTTAGAACAAGCTGGATTTGAAGTCATTACTGCAGCAGATGGTCAACAAGCTTTTGATTCTGTCATCGCAAACAAACCTGATTTAATTGTGCTTGATTTAATGTTGCCAAAAATGGACGGTATGGAAGTGTGCAAGGCACTGCGACTTCAAAAAATTAGCACACCTATCATTATGTTAACCGCTAAAGATGATGAATTTGATAAAGTTTTGGGACTCGAACTCGGGGCAGATGACTATATGACAAAACCTTTTAGTCCTCGGGAAGTAACGGCTAGAGTTAAAGCTGTACTTAGAAGAACAAACAACATTTCGGATGAAGTTCAACCGTCAAAATCCGAAAACTCTTATGAATTTAATCATTTGCGCGTATATCCTGAACGTTATGAAGTTTTCTTACATGATGAACAGCTCGAATTCACGCCGAAGGAATTTGAATTGCTCGTCTATCTTATGGATAATAAAAATCGAGTACTAACTCGCGATCAATTATTAAGTGCTGTGTGGAATTATGACTTTGCAGGAGATACACGAATAGTTGATGTGCATATTAGTCATTTACGTGAAAAAATTGAAGAAAGTAGTCGGAAACCTTTATTTATAAAGACGATTAGAGGGTTAGGCTACAAATTCGAGGAGCCTAAAAAAGGATGAAGTCACTCCAAAAAAACTTAATAATGTCCTTTTCGTTATTAATGGCGTCAATTCTTGCTGGCTTAGGTATTATATTAAGTCAGCTTTTTCCTGTATACGTAGAAGATGCAGTTCGGTCGAATACCATAAATACGGGAAAAGAAATTGCCCAAGTTTTAGAGAATTCAGGAGATGGACTTAGTGACGATCAAGTAATTGAAGTGAATAAAATTCTTTCTGACGTCGAACATGGCAAAGAATTTAATGAAATTCGTCAAAAGTTATGGTTAATCATTGGAATCGTTTTAGTAGGGGCATTTCTAATAATGCTTCTTTTCACTGTACGCATGGCAAAAAAACATGCACAACCGATTGATAATGTAACGGAAGTTGCCATTGAGCTAGCAAAAGGCAATTATCGAGCTCGCGCATTTGAAGATGAAACGAGTAATTCTGTCCATTTAAGTACTTCGATTAATATTTTAGCTAGAAACCTACAAGATATTTCAAAAACACGTGAAATTGAAAAAGAGCGTTTAAAGACGCTAATTGAGAATATGGGAAGTGCATTATTAATGATTGGTCGAGATGGCCAAGTTACAATTGTTAATAAATCATTTCTCACGCAGTTTTCAAGAAAGTTAATGGATGTTCAAGACCATTCTTTTAAAGGTGTCGGATTGCCCAAGGAATTAGAAGACTTAATTGATTTCGTATTCTTAACAGAATCATCCATTCGAAAGCAACTTCGATTAACACTTAAGCAAGACCAGAGACATATGGAAGTGTATGGCGCACCTGTTATTGGTGAGTATGGTAGATGGCTAGGTGTAGTTATAGTTATGCATGACATTACGGATTTAGTGCGGTTGGAGCAAATACGGAAAGATTTTGTAGCGAATGTATCTCACGAACTTCGCACACCTGTTACATCGATCAAAGGATTTACAGAAACATTATTAGATGGCGCTTCAAACGATAAAAATACACTGAACACATTTTTAGAAATTATTCATCAAGAAAGCAATCGATTACAAGATTTAATTGAAGATTTATTGGAATTATCCAAGATCGAGCAACATGGTTTTTCAGTTGAGCATACAATCATCAATTTGAAAGAAGTGATGATGAGGGCAGCTGAAATGACTGGACCAAGATTAGATGAAAAAAATATGGTTTTGGAATACAATTTTGAACAAGATATCTTTGTAGAAGGAGATTTCAACCGATTAATTCAAGTGTTGATGAATTTATTAACAAATGCTATTACGTATTCGTCAGAAAACACTACCATAACAATGGATTTATCAGAAACAGAGTCAAGTGGAATCATGCTTATTCAAGACGAAGGAATAGGGATAGAAGAAAGCGAAATTCCTCGTATCTTTGAAAGATTTTATCGAGTAGATCGTGCAAGGAGCCGGAATTCTGGTGGGACAGGTCTTGGTCTAGCTATTGTGAAGCATTTAATCGAAGCACATCAAGGGAAAATAACAGTAAAAAGTTCAATAGGTAAAGGGACAAGATTTGAAATTTCAATCCCAAAGAAACAATCAACTTAACATGTTATTTACAATTTCTTCATAGGGAATTCACAATGCTTTGATAAGATACTTATGAAACCCCCCAATACCGCATTTGGCAAAAGGAAAAGCTCTCAATTGAGGGCTTTTTCTTTGTTTATAATACATTTGCAAGATAAAGATGGAGAACGGTACAGTCATTAAAATTGTTACAAATTACCATTATCCTTTAAAAAGCAAATCAAATAAAATAATGTGGGTAAGTTTTTGAAACCTAAGCAAAAGTTAATCGTAAAACTATAGAAGAATAGAAATGAGGGGAATTACGATGAGTGTTAAACGAATATTATCTATTGTGTCTTTATCAATATTAGGAATTATTGCATTAATAGCTATTTTTACATCTTGGTATACCGTAGATGAGTCTGAGCAAGCAGTTGTTATTACATTTGGTAAAGCAGAAGCACCAATCCTTGACTCGGGTTTACATTTTAAACTACCTTGGCCAATGCAAAAAGTTAAAGTTCTTTCAAAAGAAACATTTAGTCTCCAGTTTGGTTATAAACAATCAGCTGATGGAGAAATCGTCTCGTTTGATAACGAAACAAAAATGATTACAGGTGATGAAAACATTGTTTTAACTGATTTAGTTGTGCAATGGAAAATTACCGATCCAGCTAAGTATTTATTTAATGCTGAATCACCACAAGTCATACTACATGATGCAACGTCAGCATCCATTCGTTCAATCATTGGTAGTTCATTAATCGATGAGGCGTTAACTTCTGGTAAAGCAGAAATAGAAGCGGAAACGCGTGATTTACTTGCATCATTAATTGAAAAATACGATATTGGCATTACGATTCTTGGCGTTAAATTGCAAGATGTCGAGTTGCCAAATGCAGAAGTTCGTGCTGCGTTTACGGCAGTAACAGATGCACGTGAAACGAAAAACACGAAAACAAATGAAGCTGATAAATATAAAAACCAACGTGAAAGTGAAGCGATTGGAGAAATTTCTGCTATTAAATCTCGTGCAGAGGGACAACGTACAGCACGTATTGAACAAGCAAAAGGCGAAATTGCTGTATTTGATAAGCTTTATACCGAATATAAAGGCAATCAAGAGATAACGAGACAACGTTTAGTCATTGAAACACTAGAATCTGTCTTGCCGAATGCGCAAATTTATATCATGAATGATTCAGGCGAGACGGTAAAATATTTACCATTGCAACAACCAACGCAAGTGCCACCAGTTGCAACTGAAGGAGGCGGAAATTAATGGACCAAAATAAACAAAATCCATTTAGTTCTTTGGAACAAAAATTTAATGAACAATTTAATAAAAACAATAAAGTTCCAAAGACAAAAGAACCCATTAATTTTAAAAAGCATATGAAGTCTATTATCATTCTTACACTAATATTTGCTTCGTTCGTTATCTTACTTGCCAATATCTATGTAGTAAAAGAGAGCGAGTACCGTGTTGTTCGTCAATTTGGTGAAGTAAAAGAAATTCGTCATACACCAGGTATTTATATGAAAGTTCCATTTTTACAAAGTGTCACCTCGTTGCCTCGTTACCAAATGACATATAACGTGTCAGAAGCAGAGATTAATACGATGGATAAAAAACGTATTATTATAGACAACTATGCTGTATGGCGTATTACGAATCCAAAAATGATGATTACGAATGCTGGTAATATGCTGAATGCTGAAGGACGTATGGAAGAATTCATTTATTCAGTAGTTCGTACAGAGTTGGGTCAACTAGCATATGACGAGATTATTAATGATGAAAATACTTCTCGAGGGAGTTTAAACGATCGAGTAACCGAGAGAGTAAATGAATTATTAGCAAAAGACAAATATGGGATTGAAGTAGTCGACGTACGTATGAAACGGACAGATCTTCCACCTGAAAATGAACAATCGGTTTATACACGTATGATTTCAGAGCGTCAATCAATTGCACAAAAGTATCTTTCTGAAGGGGATGCTGATAAACGAACGATTGAGTCTACAACAGATAAAAAAGTTCAAGAAATGATTGCGGTCGCACAAAAAGAAGCTGCCCTTATTACAGCAGAAGGCGAATCAGAAGCAGCGAAAATTTATAACCAATCGTTTTCTAAAGACCCTGAATTTTATGCATTATACCGTACACTTGAATCTTATAAGAAAACCATAGGGGAAGACACAATGATTATTCTTCCATCCGATTCACCCTATGCAAAAATTCTCACTGGTTATTTAGAATAGCTTTTATTCGAATTTAAAAACAAATGATCTTCTTTGAATCTGAGGCGTCATTTTCCTTTCATCTACCCATCATGGTAAAATGAAGGAAGATGGCGTCTTTTTGCTTGGAAAATATATAACGGATAATTTTTAGGATTTCAATACATAGAGGAGTGGAATAGCTTGAGCAAAAATAAAGTGTTATTACTCGACGGAAACAGTTTGGCGTACCGTGCTTTTTTCGCACTTCCTTTACTGACGAATGAAAGCGGAATTCATACAAATGCAGTTTATGGATTTACGATGATGTTACAAAAGATTTTAGATGAAGAAAATCCCACGCATATGTTGGTAGCATTTGATGCAGGGAAAACGACATTTAGACATTCTACTTTTGGAGAATATAAGGGAGGACGTCAAAAGACTCCACCAGAACTATCAGAGCAATTTCCTTACTTGCGAAAATTGTTAACTGCATATCAAATCCCACAATATGAACTCGAAATGTATGAGGCAGATGATATTATCGGAACACTTAGCAAACAATCAGAATTAGCTGGTGATGAAGTTGTTATCGTTTCTGGTGATAAGGATTTAACGCAATTGTCATCTTCTACAACAACTGTGTACATTACAAGAAAAGGTATGACGGATATTGAGAAATACACCCCAGAACATATTAAAGAGAAATATGGCTTAACACCTGATCAAATTATCGATATGAAAGGGTTAATGGGCGATTCATCCGATAACATACCGGGTGTTCCTGGAGTCGGAGAAAAAACGGCTATTAAATTATTGCTTGAACACAAAACTGTAGATGGAGTTTACCAAGGTTTAGAAAGTGTTAAAGGGAAGTTGAAAGAAAAGCTAGAAGCAAATGAAGAGCAAGCGAAAATGAGTAAAGTACTTGCCACGATTGAGACGAATGCACCCATAACAATTGGCTTCAAAGATCTTCAGTATGAGGGGCCAAACATGGAAGAAGTGTTGAATATTTGGCAAGAGCTTTCCTTTAAATCTCTACTTGAGAAAACAACTTACACCCAAAAAGAAGTCGCTCAAAAAGACATTGTATTTGAACACCTTACAGAAATAACATCGGAACATTTATCAGATGAGATGGCCGTCCATTTAGAGTTGTATGATGAACAATATCATACAGCGGATATGTTAGGACTTGCATTAGTAGATGACCACAATGCTTATTTCATAAAAGTTGATGATGCCTTTAAATCAACAGATTTCCGAGCGTGGTTAATAGATGAGACAAAGAAAAAGCGATTAGTTGATGCAAAAGCTGCACTTGCAGCATTCCATCGAAAAGATGTCTTGTTAGATGGTGTGGAATTTGATTTTGTATTAGCAGCCTATATAGTGAATCCTGCCATTACGTCAGATGATGTAGCTGTTTTATCGAGAGAGTTTGGCTACATGGAAGTCTCGACTAATGAACAAGTGTATGGAAAAGGTGCTAAAAAATCCGTACCGGAAGTTGACATACTCAGTGATCATATTGTTCGAAAAGCAATGGCTGTTTGGAAATTACGAAATACAATGGATGACAAACTTAAAGAAAACGAACAATATGAGCTATACCATGACCTTGAACTACCTCTTGCCACTATTCTTGGAAAGATGGAATCAGATGGCGTCAAAGTCGACAAACAAACACTTTTAGACATCGGCGAAGATTTAGCTGGAAAGCTTACTGAAATTGAACAAGCGATCTATCATGCATCTGGTGAAAGCTTCAACATTAACTCACCTAAACAATTAGGCGTTATCTTATTTGAGAAACTTGGTCTACCACCTTTAAAGAAAACGAAGACGGGTTATTCTACTGCAGCAGATGTATTAGAAAAACTTGAAGGAAAACATGCGATTATTTCTCATATTTTACTTTACCGACAATTAGGTAAGCTTCAATCTACCTATATTGAAGGTCTTTTAAAAGAAATTCATGAAGACGATGGAAAAATCCATACTCGTTACCAACAAGCTCTGACTCAAACGGGTAGACTGAGTTCTACGAATCCTAATTTACAAAATATACCTGTTCGATTAGAAGAAGGGCGTAAAATCCGAAAAGCCTTTGTTCCTTCTCAACCTGACTGGGTTTTATTTGCAGCCGATTATTCACAAATTGAACTACGTGTATTGGCTCATATGTCAGATGACGCTGAATTAATTGACGCATTCCGAAACGATCTTGATATCCATACAAAAACAGCAATGGATGTTTTCCATGTGGAAGCAGAAGCAGTGACGTCAGATATGCGCCGTGCCGCCAAAGCAGTTAATTTTGGGATAGTTTATGGAATTAGTGATTATGGTCTATCTCAAAATTTGTCGATCACGCGTAAAGAAGCGGCGGAATTTATTGATCGCTATTTACAGAGTTTCCCGGGAGTAAAAGAATACATGGACAATATCGTTCATGAAGCGAAGCAAAAAGGATTTGTTACGACGATTTTAAATAGAAGAAGATATTTACCAGATATTACGAGTTCGAATTTTAATTTACGTGGCTTTGCTGAACGCACTGCAATGAATACACCAATCCAAGGTAGTGCTGCTGATATTATTAAGAAAGCAATGATTGATATGGCTGATCGTTTAGAGAAGGAAAATCTCCAAACCCGTATGCTACTTCAAGTTCATGATGAATTAATCTTTGAAGCGCCACCTGAAGAAATTGCCATTTTAGAAAAAATCGTGCCTGAAGTGATGGAGCATGCAATCGAATTGAAAGTTCCTTTAAAAGTTGATTATGCATATGGTTCCACTTGGTACGAAACGAAATAAGGGGGCTGACTAAGTGCCTGAATTGCCAGAGGTGGAAGGAGTAGTAAACTCTTTAAAACCAGTTGCAACTGGGAAGACAATCAATGAAGTAAAGGTTTCTTCAGTCATTACCCATGCGCACTCACAAGGAAGACAAGCCATCGTCAAAGGGAGTTCACTTCAACAGTTTTGTAGCGATCTAGAAGATGCCAAAATTGAACAAGTGGTTAGAAGATCTAAATATATTTATTTTCATTTAATAAAAAACAATGAACAAAAGTTACTAGTCACTCACCTAGGTATGACTGGCGCATGGTTTTATGTTCAGCATACCGAAGATGTGACGGAAGAGAAATTCAGGAAACATATTCATGTTCAGTTTCAATTAGATGACGACATGATTTTAGTCTATGCTGACATTCGAAGATTTGGGGAAATGAGATTGCTCGATATGGAATCACAATTTCCACCTCTTTTATTAATGGCTCCAGAACCCTTTGAAGAAATTGCGCTGAATCATTTTTTGCAGATGTCTTTATTGCCCAAATACCAACAAAAATCGATTAAAGAAACAATTATGGACGGACAAGTCATCTCAGGCTGTGGAAATATATATGCAACCGAAGCATTGTTTCGAATGAATATTCACCCTGCCAGAACAGTAAAGCGCATTAGTGAGAAACGAAAAGTCGAGTTGTTTAACGAAATTGTAGATGTCTTGAATGAAAGTATTTCTGCAGGAGGAAGTTCAATTTCTGATTACCGGAATATAAATGGTGAAGCAGGAAATATGCAAGACCGCTTACAAATGTATGGGAAGAAAAGTTGTCCAACATGTCAGCAACCAGTTAAGCAGCGAGTGCTCGGAGGACGAAATTCTTGGTATTGTTCTACATGTCAACGATAAAGGATGAAGAGTTACATGATTATTGGTTTAACAGGTAGTATAGCGAGTGGGAAAAGTACGGTTTCCAAAATGCTTCAAGATATGGGATTCTCTATAATTGATGCAGATATTGTGGCGAGAGAAGTTGTCGAGCTAGGAAGTGATACACTTCAAGAAATACAAAACCAGTTCGGAAATGAAGTACTTCATACAGACGGAACACTTAATCGAGAAGTTCTTGGCTCCATGATTTTTCACCAACCGGCTAAGCGCAAACAATTAAACGACATCATGCATCCCGCTATTCGAAAAGAAATGTTAAAACAGCGTGATGAGTTGACCCAAAAGGGAATTGAAACATTTTTTATGGATATTCCATTGCTTTTTGAAAGTCGTCTTCAACATTTGGTTGAGAAAATATTAGTTGTTTCGGTGACAGAGGATGTTCAATTAGAACGTCTCATGAGTCGCAATAACTTATCCAAAGAAGAAGCAGAAGCACGAATTAAATCTCAGTTACCTTTATCAGAAAAAGAAAAAGGGGCTGATGCGGTAATCTATAACAATGGATCAATTGAGGAGTCCAAAAAGCAATTGGAGGGCATTTTAAAACTTTGGGATGTATCACCATACAATTCAGAAAAGTAGAACTTCTTTAGGTTTAGTTGAAAGTGTTTACCCAAATTTTATATGTGTTATACTAATTACGGATAAAAGTTCAACAGTATAACATACATGTAGGAGGATTTTTCAATGTCAGCTTCTATTGCTATTAATGGTTTTGGCCGTATTGGCCGTATGGTATTCCGACAAGCTATTCTTGAAGATAATCTAGACGTAGTGGCAATTAATGCCAGCTATCCCGCTGAAACGTTAGCACATTTGATTAAGTATGACACAAATCACGGTACATTTTCTGGGACAGTAGAAATTGAAGAAAATGCGTTAATCGTAAATGGTAAAAGAGTTCAACTGGTTAGTGACCGTGATCCTCTAAATTTACCTTGGAAAGAAATGAATATTGATATTGTTATTGAAGCTACAGGTAAATTTAATGCACGTGAGAAAGCAGCCTTGCATTTAGAAGCAGGTGCAAAAAAAGTAATTTTGACGGCTCCTGGTAAAAATGAAGATGTAACAATCGTTATGGGTGTTAATGACGACAAATTAGACATTGAGGCACATGATGTTATCTCAAATGCTAGTTGTACAACGAATTGTCTTGCTCCAGTAGCGAAAGTACTGAATGATACTTTTGGTATTGAAAATGGATTAATGACTACTGTTCACGCATATACAAATGATCAGAAAAATTTAGATAATCCACATAAAGATTTACGTAGAGCTCGTGCATGTGCACAATCTATCATCCCAACATCTACAGGAGCAGCTAAAGCATTATCGTTAGTGTTGCCTGAATTGCAAGGGAAACTTCATGGATTGTCATTACGTGTACCAACACCAAACGTATCACTTGTAGATTTAGTTGTAGATCTTCAACAAGACGTAACAGTTGAAGATGTGAACAATGCTTTTATTAAAGCGTCTGAAGGAAGTATGAAAGGTGTACTTGGTTTCACAACTGAACCTTTAGTTTCAATTGATTTTAATACAAATCCACATTCTGCAATCATTGACGGTTTAACAACGATGGTTATGGGTTCAAGAAAAGTAAAAGTTCTTGCTTGGTATGACAATGAATGGGGTTATTCCGCTCGTGTCGTTGACTTGACGAAAAAAGTTGGCGCAGCACTTAAAGAAAAAGTTCAAGCTTAATATAAACATTCATTCTATCTTTTGATAGGATGGATGTTTTTTTATATACAAAAGATAGCAATTTTTATTTTGCAATTTGATTCCTAATATTATGTACTTAACTGAACATGGATGTGGTCGACTATTTCTTTCGCTTTCCGCGGACGAAACGCAAGCCTCCTCGGCTCATCTATCTCTGATAGCTGAACCTGTGGGGTCTTGCGTGTTTCGTTTTTCCGCAGGAGTCTTCAGAAATAGTCAACCACTTTACTAGAAAATAGTTTGAGGAGTTATGAAACGCCTTGAAAATTGCAACTCATATAACAAAGATCCTCTTTTCTTAAGGCGTAATAAAATTAAAAGTATTAATTCACCCGAGAACATGAATGAACTTTTTTAAGGATTCATGTTGATTGGATTGGAGGCGGCTACTCCGAGGGGAGATAGCAGATGTTTTCTGCACCGAAAGCGAAGCGGCAGGTGCATGAGCTTTATACCCTGGACTGAGCTCGCGATGGAAGCGGCTAAAGCCTTGCCCCCAGGAAAGCGTCCGACGCAATGGAAATCAACATTTTTCATATAGATTCAATTTTATTTAATGTAAAAATACTTAAGTTTTAAAAGCAATCTCTAACAAAGAATTCCATTTATAAAGTCTTGTTAAATTATTTTAAGTTTTTATCTTGCATTGATATTTAAAACATCATATAATGACATTCGTGTACTTCGAATGTACATACGGACTGCTTAAAGGGTTAGGACCTCTCTGGACTAACTTTCCCCCGTGGTAGTCAAACTTTAAGAAGGTTACAAAATTCTTAAATTTTTTATTAGAGGGGGAAAACGAACCATGGAAACAATGGGACGTCATGTAATTGCAGAACTTTGGGAATGTGAATTTGACAAATTAAACGATGTGAATTTTATCGAAAGAACATTTGTTGATGCAGCACTAAAATCAGGAGCGGAAGTACGTGAAGTTGCTTTTCACAAATTTGCACCACAGGGTGTAAGTGGAGTAGTAATTATTTCCGAGTCACATTTAACGATTCATAGCTTCCCTGAACACGGTTACGCAAGTATCGATGTATATACATGTGGCGATTTAGATCCAACGATAGCTGCAGAATACATTGCAGATGCACTTGGATCAAAAACTCGTGAAACAATGGAACTGCCTCGTGGTATGGGTCCAGTTAAAGCGGGTAAAGCACTTGTAACAGCACATGCATAACATTTGAAATTATAAACGAGAGAGCAGAGGGAGAAATTCCTCTGCTTTTTCGATTTTATGGACAAATGTTTGATATAATAAATGAAATAAAAGAATTACGAAATCAGGAGATTATCATATGAGATGCCCAAGCTGTCAATACAATGGAACAAGAGTTGTCGATTCTAGACCTGTCGATGATAATAAGGCGATACGCCGAAGAAGAGAATGTGAGGATTGTGGTTCTCGTTTTACGACTTTTGAAAAAGTAGAAGAGATGCCATTGATCGTTGTGAAAAAAGATGGGTCACGAGAAGAATTCAGTCACGAAAAAGTTTTACGTGGTCTTATTCGTGCTTGTGAAAAACGTCCCGTTTCTTTAGATGTACTTGAGAACGTCGTCTTTTCAATTGAAAAAGATTTACGTCGTATTGGAAATTCTGAAGTGAAGTCAGAAGAAGTTGGTGAAATGGTGATGGACCGTTTAGCCAAAATTGATGAAGTAGCTTATGTGAGATTTGCATCTGTCTATCGCCAGTTTAAAGACATCAATGTATTTATCGATGAACTAAAAGATTTATTGAAAAAGACACCAGAAGACACACGTTAAAGGTAAGGGAGGTATGATGTATGCAATTTTTATTTAAAGAACTTCAACCCGTGGATAGCTGCATCATTCAAATGCCTTATCCATTAACGGATCAAGATCGTCAGTTAGTAACCCTTTTATATAAGCCGATTATCGGAATTGAAGCTATGAGTCTTTATTTTACATTATGGGCTGAATCTGAGTACCATCCTACCGAACCTGTTAGTCATTATTTTTTAATGGACGTATTAGGTATGCCTTTAAAGAAAATATTTGACGCTCGTGTTTCATTAGAAGCAATCGGATTATTAAAAACATGGAAACAAGACAAGTCAGACCAGAGATTGTTTATTTATGAAGTATTAGCTCCTTTAACGGCTCACGCGTTTTTTAGTGAACCCATTTTAGCTACTTCACTATATAGCGTCATCCATGAAAAGGCCTATATAAAAGTGCGCGATCGATTTATGAAAAAACAGCAAACACATCAAGATTTCGAAAATGTTTCTCGCGAACTTAAAGACGTCTACAAAAGTAACCATGACTATAATAAGCTAGGTCATATTTTTGATAACACCCCGACTGAGGAAGTAAGCCGACCTAGTAAATTGCCGTTTTATTCACTAGATTTCGATTTCGACTTATTAAAATCAGGGTTGTCTGAAGTGATGATTCCTTCGCATGTATTAACCTTACCTGTAAAAGAATTGATAGCGAAGGTAGCGTTTTTATATTCGTTTAATCCTATCGACATGCAAAAGGTTGTTATGCTAGCGATTGATGATCAAAATCGGATTACGGAAGACCGCTTAAAAAAATCAGCAGCAGATTTTTATAAATTAACGGTTTCTTCTAAACCACCTAAGCTCATGAAACAAGTTAAAAATACAACTGAGCCTGCTAGTCAACTTGCAAAATCATCAAAGGATGAATTGTTGATTAAATATCTCGAAGAAACACCTCCGCTTGAAGTGTTAAGAGATATTTCAAAAGGTAGAGAACCGATGCCGATTGAAGTAGAATTGGCTAACGAATTGGTCATGAAATATGAACTACCTCCACCCGTGGTGAATGTGTTGCTTCAATTTGTTTTAATACGTGCAAAAATGAAATTAAATAAAAACTATGTTCATAAAATCGCGGCTCATTGGCAACGAGAAAATGTGCAAACAGCTAGAGAAGCAATCGATATTTCGAGAAAAGAACATGATCAATATCTAGATTGGCAAAATAGTGCATCAAAACCTGCAGCTTTCCGTAAAAAGGGAACACGAGATGAAAAAGTTCCGGAATGGTTCTTTAAAGCCAAAGAAAGCCGAGCGACTAAACAGACAATTGAAAATGAAGTCACTGAAGACTTTGAAATTGAGAAACAAAAATTGCTTAAGAAACTCGGTGTAACAGAGGGGCAGGCGAAATAAAATGGAACCGATTAGCGAAACATTAAAACGTGTAGTAAATGCGCCCGAATTCTCTAAACGATATGACAATATGAAAGCAGAAATATTAGAGAATCCCGGAGTCCAACAATTCTTATCTCAACATGCTGATGAAGTGAATAAAGCGATAGTGGATAGAAGTTTAGGGAAACTATATGAATACACGACTCAAAATCATGATTGTGAAAATTGTGCAAACGTCGCTCAATGCTCGAACATGATGAAAGGATTCGTCCCTAACCTCGTAATTACTAGAGGTAGTATTGATATTGAATACACCAAATGTAAGCAAAAATTAGTAGAAGAAGAGCGCCGCCATGTATCGGAAATGATATCAAGCATGCATATGCCGAAAGATGTATTAAAGGCTAGACTTGCTACTGTCACTTACGATCATAATACGCGAGTTAACCTGGGATCTGCCGCACAAACATTCTTGGAAGAAGTGAAGACCGAAGGAAGTTTACCTGCAAAAGGTTTTTATATTTATGGTGAATTCGGTGTTGGTAAGTCATATGTTTTAGGTGCGCTTGCGAATGAACTAGCTGAATTACGAATAAAAACAGTTCTTGTCTATGTTCCTGAATTCCTTAGAGAAATGAAACATGCGATTCAAGATCAATCTTTACAAGAAAAAGTAGATTATGTGAAAAAAGCTCCTGTATTAATGTTAGACGATTTAGGTGCAGAAACACTTTCTAGCTGGACAAGAGATGAAATTTTAGGAACCGTATTACATTATCGAATGGCTGAAAACCTTCCTACTTTTATTACCTCGAATTTTGATTATGACGGATTAGAAGATCACTTAGCCTACTCAGGTAAAGGTGAACGCGAGTTAGTAAAAGCAGCAAGAATAATGGAAAGAATACGTTCCATAACAATTCCAATGAGATTAAGTGGGAAAAATAGAAGAGATGGCTAAAAAAAAGGTGTCTAAAAAGTTGTGAAAATGACTTTTGGACACCTTTTTTTGTGGTTAGAAAATATCCAGTGATTTTTTGGGGAAATGGATTTGATGATACGAAGACAAGTTGGTTCTGACTAACGCTAGAAAACAAAGGAATTCTATTCGATATTTTGTTTGAATATTGCGAATATCATAAAGTCGTTTGCGATTGGTTGACTTTTTCATAATCCGATTTATAATTGATATTGAGAATCGTTTTCAATAACAAATCATTTATTAAAGGGAGAGACAACAAGTGAAAAAAGCATTATTACTATTATTATCATTTACCCTGTTAGTTTTAACTGCATGTGGTAATGACCAAGCAGCAAAAAAGACAAATACAACAGAAGATAAAGAAACAAACGAAAGTATGGAAGTCAACTTATATACAGCTCGTCATTATGATGTTGACGATGAATTATATGCGAAATTTACAGAAGAAACAGGAATTAAAGTAAATGTTATTAAAGGTGAGGCTGATGAATTACTTGAGCGTATTAAGCGTGAAGGTGATGCAACAGCAGCAGATTTATTTTTAACTGCAGATGCTGGACGATTATTCCGTGCTAAAGACGATGGATTATTACAAGCTGTATCTAGTGATGTCTTAGATGAGCAAATTCCAGCTAATTTCCAAGACGAAGATCAAATGTGGTACGGCTTAACTAAACGTGCACGTGTCATTGTTTACAATAAAGAGACAGTGAAACCAGAAGACTTATCTACTTACGAAGCTTTAACAGAAGATCAATGGAAAAGCCGTGTTTTAATTCGTGGTTCTGAAAATATTTATAACCAATCTTTATTAGCATCATTTATTGAAATCGAAGGCGAAGAAAAAGCGAAAGAGTGGGCTGCAGGACTTGTAGCAAACTTTGCACGTGACCCTGAAGGTGGAGATCGTGACCAAGCTAAGGCAATTGCTGCAGGTATTGGTGACGTAGCAATCATGAATACGTACTACCTTGGACAAATGCTGAACTCCGAAGATGCAGAAGAAGTTAAAGTTGCTGAAGGTTTAGGTGTTTTCTTCCCTAACCAAGAAACTACAGGAACTCATGTAAATGTAAGTGGAGCTGGAGTAGTTAAAACAGCTAAAAATAAACAAAACGCAATTAAGCTTTTAGAATTTTTATCAGCACCTGAAGCTCAAGGTGAATTTGCAAAAGCAAATTATGAATACCCAGTGAATGAATCTGTAGAACCTACAGAATTATTGAAATCATGGGGTGAGTTTAAAGAGCAAGACATCTCATTATCAGCTTTAGGTGATCATAATGCGAAGTCTATTTTAATCTTTAATGAAGTAGGTTGGAAATAAATAAATACAATTCCCTTGTTACAATTTTCGTAACAAGGGTTTTCTTACATTAATTTCTGTTAACATGTATATGGATAATAGAAAGGGACCACTTTCTTAGGAAATAAGAAAAGTAAGTGTCTCTAATTTTAGTTATGAGGTGTAGGGGCGTTATGCAAAGAAAATTTACAAATTTTAATAGTTGGACCGTGACGGCGGCAGTTATCATGCTCTTGTTATTTTTGCCGAATTTAACGATCGTAACTGGCATATTCACACCTACAAATGAAAACTGGGAGCATATGAAAGAATTTGTTCTAAGTTCGTTCATTAAAACATCTCTAATACTAATAAGTGCTACTGCCATTCTAACCATAACGATTGGATTGAGTTTGGCATGGCTTATTGCACAGTATCAGTTTCCTTTAAGGAATTTTCTTAAATGGGCACTCATTTTGCCTCTTTCAATTCCACCTTTCATCGGTGCGTATACGTATCATGGAATTGTGAATTATACAGGGATTATTCAATCGACCCTTCGAGATCACTTTGGTTTAAATTTGAGTCCAGCGTTTTTTGATATTATGAATTTACCTGGTGCCATTTTCATATACACGATGTTTTTATATCCATATGTATACACGATTACTCGGATATTTTTGTCGCAACAATCAGCTTCACTAATTGAAAGTGCACGAATGCTAGGTAAGGGACCTTGGCGAACTTTTTTCCAAGTAGTCATTCCTATTTCTCGCGTATCAATCATTGGAGGTGCAAGTTTAGTTGTTCTTGAAGTCTTGAATGATTATGGCGTGGTTAAATACTACGGAATACAAACATTTACGACCGCAATTTTTCAAACTTGGTTTGGACTAGGCGATATAGAATCTTCTATTAAACTTGCAGCATCCTTAATGGGGTTTGTGATCCTAATTTTAATGATCGAAAAGATTTTGCGTGGAAGAAGACAATATAGTTATTCCACTACAAAGGTCCGACCGTTACCTTTAATAAAATTAAATGGATGGCGTGCAGGAGTAGCTACAGCATACGGTTTACTGATTTTAAGTTTAGGATTTTTTATACCAATCGCTCAATTGATCGATTGGATGATTTTAACCATTGGCACGATTCCTATGGGAGAATTCTTAACTTATGTTAAAAATTCCGTACTAGTTGCTGGTATAAGTGCAACGGCAATTATTGTTTTTGCCTTGATTGTTGGTAACTTTAGTCGTCTTGTACATGGTAAAATAGCGAAATTATTGCCGAAACTAACAATTCTCGGTTATTCTATACCAGGTGCGGTAATTGCAGTTGCAGTAGTCACTGCTTTTATAGCCCTTGATCGATTTTTAGTTCCACTGTATCGATTAATTGGAATGCAAACCACTTTATTTTTGAGTGTAAGTTTAGTCATGTTAATATCTGCTTACATTATTCGATTCTTTGCTATCGGCTATAATTCAATTGAATCTGGTTATGATAAAATTGGAACAGATTTCCGAGATGCATCGAGACTCTTAGGAGTAGGATTAACCAAAACATTTTTTAAAGTTGACGTGCCTATGTTAAAAGGAGCAATTATAAGTGGATTTATTTTAGTATTTATAGATATTTTAAAAGAAATTCCACTGACTTTAATTTTGCGTCCATTTAACTTTGACACATTATCAACAAAAGCTTTTCAATATGCGAGTGATGAAAAAATTATGGAAGCCTCACAGGCTTCATTATTAATTGTCGGTATTAGTGCCCTTGCCATTGTTGTTTTCTATAAGTTTCTTGAAAAGGAGCCGGATTGACATGTTTATTTCTATTAATAATGTTTGTTTTTCATATCCAAATTCAGAAAGTCCAGCACTTGATCATTTCTCAATGTCAATTGAAAAAGGTGAAGTCATTTCAATCTTAGGTCGGAGCGGAAGTGGGAAAAGTACGATCTTGCGCCTACTTGCTGGGCTTGAGAAACCAACAACTGGTTCACTGACGATACAAGATACAGTCTTGTTTGATGATAAAACATTCTTGCAACCTGAAAAGCGTGGAATAGGAATGGTCTTTCAGGATTATGCATTATTTCCACATATGACAGTTGCTGAAAATATTCTGTTTGGATTATTTCAATTAAATAGAGTAGAAAAGAAAAAGCGTCTCCAAGAAGTTTTGGAATTAGTTGAGCTGGAAGATTACGAAAAACGCTATCCTCATCAGTTGAGTGGCGGACAACAACAACGTGTGGCAATTGCAAGAGCTATTGCTCCGAATCCTCACTTGATCTTATTGGACGAACCATTTAGTAATTTGGACGCTGAGTTGCAAGTGAAAATTCGAAAAGATCTACGTGAAATTTTGAAAAAAGCTAATATTACTTCCATTTTTGTTACACATGATGAAAATGATGCACATGCTTTAGCTGATCGTATCGTTAAATTGAAAGACGGATGCATAGATTTAATTGGGAGACCATGCGATTTACTTGGAATACATCCGCATCCAACACCACAATTTGAACAAGTTGTTGAAACGAGAGAATTAGCAACTGTATAAATTCATTTAAGTATTGCAATTAATTTAAAGCAAGAGTAAAATGTCAACATAAGAATAATGAAATGCCAAGAAGAGGACAACATTTGTCTATACGACTTTAAGAGAGAGAAGCCATGGCTGGAAGCTTCTTAAGTACGGTAGTCATTTAACCACCTCGGAGCAGCAACAGTGAAATCTTTAGTAATTGTTGACGGTAACGGCCCGTTAGCCGACTCAAAGCTTCGTCTTTTTAGTCATGCGACTACTGAGAAGGAAGAAGGGTGGAACCACGAACTCAAACCTCGTCCCTTTCATAGGATGAGGTTTTTTTGCGTTCATTTTTATACTGATAAGAAAATTTATAAGGAGTGGTCAACATGTCAGAAAACATTAAATTAACATTTCCAGATGGTGCGATAAAGGAGTTCCCAATTGGAACAACGACAGAAGATGTGGCTGCTTCAATTAGCCCAGGCTTACGTAAAAAAGCTTTAGCAGGTCAATTAAATGATCAACTTGTCGATTTGAGAGCACCACTTAAACAAGATGGAACGATTGCAATTGTGATGCCAGGATCAGATGAAGGTCTAGAAGTATTGCGTCATAGCTCAGCTCATTTATTGGCACAAGCAGTTAAACGTTTGTTCAAAGGTGTAAAACTTGGAGTAGGTCCTGTTATTGAAAACGGGTTTTACTACGATATCGATTCCCCGGAACCAATAACTGCTGAGGATTTACTAGCAATTGAAAAAGAAATGAAAAAAATCATCAATGAGAACATTGAAATTGTTCGTCATGATGTAAGTCGTGCTGAAGCATTTGAAAAGTTTAAAGAAGATGAATATAAGATTGAGTTATTAGAAGCCATCGCTGAAGACGATCAAGTATCAATCTATGAGCAAGGTGATTTCTTTGATTTATGTCGTGGAGTACATGTTCCTTCAACGGGTAAATTAAAAGAGTTTAAATTGTTAAGTATTGCTGGGGCATACTGGCGTGGAAATAGTGACAATAAAATGCTTCAACGTATTTACGGAACAGCATTCTTCACGAAAGAAGAACTTGCTGCTCATATGCAAATGTTAGAAGAAGCAAAAGAGCGCGATCATCGTAAAATCGGTAAAGAATTAGATCTTTTCATGAATTCTCAAAAAGTGGGTCAAGGTCTTCCAATGTGGTTGCCAAAAGGTGCGACAATTCGTCGTATTATTGAACGATACATTGTCGATAAAGAAGTGAAACTAGGCTATGATCACGTTTATACTCCTGTTATGGGTAGTGTAGAGCTTTATAAAACGAGTGGTCACTGGGATCACTATCAAGAAAATATGTTCCCAGTCATGAGCATGGATAATGAAGACTTAGTTCTTCGTCCAATGAACTGTCCTCATCATATGATGATTTTCAAAAATGGAATCCATTCATACCGAAACTTACCGATGCGTATTGCAGAATTAGGCACAATGCACCGTTATGAATTGTCAGGTGCTTTAACAGGTCTACAACGTGTTCGTGGGATGACTTTAAATGATGCACATATTTTCGTAAGACCAGATCAAATCAAAGACGAGTTCAAACGAGTTGTTCAATTAGTGATCGATGTTTACAAAGACTTTGATTTGATTGATTACTCATTCCGTTTGTCATATCGCGATCCAGAAGACAAAGAAAAGTACTTTGATGATGATAACATGTGGAATAAAGCGCAAGGTATGATTAAAGAAGCAATGGATGAACTCGAATTAGATTACTTTGAAGCTGAAGGTGAAGCTGCATTCTACGGTCCAAAACTTGATGTAATGGTTAAAACAGCTTTAGGTAAAGAAGAAACATTATCTACAGTTCAATTAGATTTCTTATTACCAGAACGCTTCGATCTATCTTATATTGGTGAAGACGGAAAGCAACATCGTCCAGTTGTCATTCACCGTGGGGTTGTATCAACAATGGAACGTTTCGTAGCGTTCTTAATCGAAGAATACAAAGGCGCATTCCCAACATGGTTAGCTCCAGTCCAAGTGCAAGTGATTCCAGTTTCTAATGAAGTGCATTTTGAGTATGCAAAAGGAGTGATTGAAAAACTCCAAGCGGCTGGTCTTCGTGTTGAAATGGATGATCGTGACGAAAAACTAGGATACAAAATTCGCGAAGCTCAAATGCAAAAGATTCCTTACATGCTAGTTCTTGGCGATAAAGAACTAGAGAGCGGTTTCGTAAACGTTCGTAAATATGGAGAGCAAAATTCTGAAAGCATTGCTTTTGATGAATTCCTTTCTCGTATTTCAAAAGAAAACCAATAAACACTGTTGACAGTCATAGTTCCAAGTGATATAGTTATTAAGGTTAATGAATACAAGTTTGTGGTATAAGTAGAGGCTGCCCGCTTCTCACCTGATCGACACATTATGTTGTTTACAGGTAGACACACGATTGAACGTAACGTACAGTGTTGTACGTAACATATATCGGCGGGCGGACATCTTATAAAATGTCCGCTCGTTTTTTTATTGTCCGGAACGGCGTAACTGACTCGTTAGGAATCCCTAATTAGCAATATGCCCAAACCACGTATTCGCGACACTACCTGGAGGTGGATTACTATTAGCAAAGACATGTATGTAAACGATGGCATTCGCGCACGTGAACTTCGAATTATAGACCAAAATGGTGAACAATTAGGAGTTAAAACGCGTAACGAAGCGCTTGAAATTGCCGCTAACGTTAATTTGGATCTTGTCCTTGTGGCCCCTCAAGCCAAGCCACCAGTCGCTCGTATCATGGACTATGGTAAATTCAAGTTTGAGAATCAAAAGAAAGATCGTGAAATTCGTAAAAATCAAAAGATTATTGTATTGAAAGAGGTTCGTTTGAGCCCGACAATCGATGAGCATGATTTCCAAACGAAATTACGTAACGCGATCAAGTTCCTTGAAAAAGGCGACAAAGTTAAAGCATCTATTCGTTTTAAAGGCCGTGCAATTACGCACAAAGAAATTGGTCAACGCGTATTAGATCGCTTTGCAGAAGCTTGTGCTGAAGTATCGACGGTTGAACAAAAACCGAAGATGGAAGGCCGTAGCATGTTCTTAGTGTTACAACCAAAGAACGAGAAAAAGTAAGATCTACGAACAGTTTAGGAGGAATTTGACATGCCAAAAATGAAAACTCACCGCGGCGCGGCTAAGCGTTTTAAAAAGACCGGTTCTGGAAAAATTAGACGTGCTAGTGCTTACCGCAGTCACTTATTCGCTAACAAGTCAACAAAAGCTAAACGTAAGTTACGTAAAGGTGGACTTGTATCAAAAGGTGATTACAAACGTATCAAATCACTTATCGCTTACATGAAATAAAACTCGAAATTTAATTGTTCGAAATAATAGCAGGAGGTAATTATTATGCCACGTGTAAAAAGCACACCAGTCACAAAAAGACGTCGTAATAAAGTTCTAAAATTAGCAAAAGGTTATTATGGTGCTAAAAAATTACTTTATAAAGTAGCAAACCAAGCAGTTATGAAATCAGGTATGTACGCATACCGTGACCGTCGTAACAAGAAACGTGACTTCCGTAGATTATGGATCACTCGTATCAATGCAGCAGCTCGCATGAATGGTCTTTCATACAGCCGTTTAATGCACGGTTTGAAATTAGCTGGTATCGAAGTTAACCGTAAAATGTTAGCTGAATTAGCTGTTTCTGACTCTGCAGCATTCACACAATTAGCAGACGCTGCTAAAAAAGCAATGAATAACTAATCTCAACTATTAAAAAGACTGATGGATTTTCCATCAGTCTTTTTTTGTACCGAAAAATTAAGATTACTTCAGTTATGAATAAACATAGAGACCTGAACCAGCTAAAATGATTTAAATACTGAAAAATAGATAGAGAGAATTGAGTAAAATATCTATTCTTGTTAATATGTTCGTGTCATATAAATGAAAAGTAGCTACTTTTTTAATGTGGAAAAGGGTTTATTTAAATAGTCATGTTTCATGAATTTAGGGACCATCCCAATTTATTGAATCGTTTTTATTAAGACAATGCACATGGTATGCTTGCTTTATTGATTAAACGATCGAAGGAGAAATATATGAATCTATTGCCAGTTCTAATGATTTTCATAATGTCGATTTTTGCCTTCGTAGCAATGGGTGTAGACAAGCGGAAGGCTAGACAGCACAAGCATCGAATTTCGGAAAAAACATTGTGGATTTTAGCATTTCTAGGAGGGGCTATCGGTTCGTACTTGGGTATGATTTTCTTTCGACACAAAACGAAGCACTTAAACTTTCGAATTGGATTCACTTTATTAGCAGTTGGTCAATTAACTTTACTTTTTTGGATTTATTTTATTCGTGATTATCGATAAATAGATCGATTTTGAATTCAAGTGAAAAACCCGTTACGAAATTAATCGTGACGGGTTTTATTTATTCATTCATTAACTTTTCGATTGGGTTTTTCCAACTGATTTTGGCATCAGGATAATTCATGTGAATCTCATTCTCTAAAAAAAGAAAATCCTCTTTCGTCATTCCTTGTAAGGTCATTGTATCCTTTACCCACACAAAAATCGACACAACTTCAAATGAATCCTTTGTTGTTCCTAAATACTTTTCACCTTCGAATAATGCACCCTTGTAGGTGATGAAAAAATTTTTTCTCACATTTTTAATATCATCGTAAAAATAGTACGTATTTTTTTCAACTGCTTCATCTAATTTTCTTTTAGGATCCATTAAAAACGAAATTCCACGGTAAAATAAATAAATAATAAATGCAAGAACAACGAAACGTAATAAAACAATTATCATAATGAACCCCCTTTTGGGCAGACGTGTTACTATTATATACGGATTACCTTATAAAATGGTTTCAATTTTAATAAAAAGATTTGAGAGGGGACTTCAATGTGCAATTACAACCTTTATTTACAATGCAAAAGACTTTAGATGCTTATATACAAACTGAAAAAAACATCTCACATGATGTCTTTTTAGAAAAAGGATTAGCTCTTTTAGTAGAACTTGCAGAACTTGCAAATGAAACTCGTTGCTTTAAATTTTGGAGTGAAAAAGGACCTTCTGAAAAAGAAGTCATACTTGAGGAATATGTTGATTCAATTCATTTTCTATTGTCCCTTGGTATTGAAATGAACTTTAATACATTAGAAAACTGGCCAAAAAGCCACAAGGAAGAATCCCTCACCTTATTATTTTTGCACACACAATCTTCAATCAATCAATTCTTATTAGAACCTACTATGAATCAATATGAGGACATTTGGTCGTGGTATGGCGCACTTGCAGAGAAATTAGGGTTTATTCATGAAGATGTGGTACAAGCATACAATGCTAAGAATGAAAAAAATTATGAACGACAACGCTCTGGTTATTAAAGAAAATTTTGAATACTGTACGCGTATACATTATAATAAAATGGACGGTATATTTAGGAGGGCGAAATAATGACGAAACTAGATCCAACGTTAACGATGTTGAAAGAATTAACTGACGCTAAAGCAATTCCGGGTAATGAACGTGAAGCTCGCGATGTTATGAGAAAATACATAGAACCATTTGCAGATAAAATGGATACAGATAATTTGGGGAGTCTTATTGCTGAAAAAGTTGGAGATCCAAATGGACCTAAAATTATGGTAGCTGGACATTTAGATGAAGTAGGATTCATGGTTTCACAAATTGATGAAAAAGGATTTTTGAAATTCCAAACCGTCGGCGGATGGTGGTCACAAGTGATGTTAGCTCAGCGTGTAACGATTGTTACTCGCAAAGGAAAATCAGTTACTGGCGTAATCGGCTCGAAACCACCACATATTTTGCCAGCTGAAGTTCGTAACAAGCCAGTTGATATTAAAGATATGTTTATTGATATCGGTGCATCATCGAAAGAAGAAGCAATGGAATGGGGCGTTTTACCAGGAGACATGGTAACTCCTTATTTCGAATTTACTGTCATGAACAACGAAAAACTTTTATTAGCAAAAGCGTGGGATAACCGTATCGGTTGTGCAATTGCTATTGATGTTTTAAAAGCTCTAAAAGACGAAAACCATCCTAATATTGTTTATGGTGTCGGAGCTGCCCAAGAAGAGATTGGTTTAAGAGGAGCGCGCACAGCGGCTGCTAAGATTAAACCTGATATTGGGTTCGCAGTTGATGTGGGTATCGCAGGAGACACGCCTGGAATTACACCGAAAGAATCAACTAGTAAAATGGGTGCTGGTCCACAGATTGTTCTATTTGATGCATCAATGGTGTCTCATAAAGGACTACGTGATTTAGTGGTAGATGTAGCAGATGAAAACAATATTCCGTATCAATTCGAAACGATTCCTGGTGGAGGAACCGATGCTGGAGCTATTCATTTAACAGCGAATGGCGTTCCTTCTTTAGCTATAGGTGTTGCTACTCGTTATATTCATTCACATGCTGGTATTTTACATCGTGATGACTATGAAAATGCTGTAAAATTAATCGTAGCGGTAATCAAAAAGCTTGATAAAGAAACTGTAGATCAAATAATTTACGGATAATTTTTAACTAAAGCATTCCTTAGGGAGTGCTTTTTGTATGTCTAAAATATCGAATCTACTGATTCTTAAAGAATATACTCTTCCACCAAAAAACCATCACATCGCTAGAAATAATCTATTAATATTCCTATTCGCCTAAATCAATATCTATTTTTTTAATATGTTATAGATGAAAGTGAATTTAAGGTTGTTTTGAAAATAATAGTTTTCAATTCTACCTTACGTTGGGAGGTGTAACTTTTATGGGAGAGATATGGGAAGTAAGAGAAGGATGTTCTTGCAAGAAATGTAGAGAAGCTGTTTTAGAATCTACTAAGTGTAGAGATGACCACAAAGATGATAAAAAAGTTGAGTTTCAATTTGATCAGAATTTTTTTGACAGAGAAATCTTTGAAGAACCAATCACGATTCTGCAAGTGGAATTCAATAAAATTCCGGCAAACAGTAAAATTTGGTTTAGCGGTATTGTAGCCTTGGATAATGATGACAATGATTATGTACCACTCATTTTGAATATTGTTCGAACAAGAGAAAATGGCTTGAGCAATACAATATACACACAATATTTTGAGCTAGATGAAGAAAATAATGACGACATTACTCAGGTTCCATTTGCACATGTTGAAATCGAAGCAAATGATATCAAAAATGTAACCTACACCGTCACAATTCAAAGAGATCAAAATTTTGGAGATGTATACTTGTTTGGACAAAGTACGCTAGCAGCTACTCGCTTTAGCTAATTCAATAGACACAATACAAAACGTCTTAGTTGTTATAAGGCGTTTTTGTATTTTGTTGGTTTTAGATCAAGAAGAGATTGATGATAGTAACCGATTAGCCGTTATAATACACAAAAAAATAAGTAAGTTTGTTAATAATAGTTTACTTTATGTTAACTATACTGTACATTATGTATAGTATACATTACATAAGGGGTTGATAAAATGCTCCAAAATCGAGTCAAAGAACTCCGAGCAAGGTATGGTTTTTCTCAAGGTGAATTAGGAGAAAGAGTTGGTGTCACAAGACAAACCATTGCATTTATTGAAAAAGGTGAATTCTCACCATCTGTAACATTAGCTCTAAAACTAGCTAGAGAATTTGAAATAAAAGTAGATGAATTATTTTGGTTAGAGGGGGAGAAACCATCATGAAGAAAGATTTTCGAGTCCAATATCCTTTATGGCAAATGGCATTCATTATTTTATTTGGATTTATTGCAATTAGCCTTACTGGAGCATCATCAGAAATGATTCAAAATGATATCGAATTTAGTTATTCATTAGAGTTTCCAGCATTGGAATCTATTCTATTATTCATTACACTTGCAATGACATTTATTCTATTAATAATTTTTATTATGAAAATTACTAATCATAATAAACGACATCCTCAACAAAAATTATCATTCTGGCAGATCAAACCAATCGAATATTTAGAAGAAGATGAAGGTATGATTTATATTACGAGACGTGCAGCTCAAAAAGTGTATACATTTTTTGTTTGGGCTTTGCCATTTGTTGCTATGATTTATCTTCTTTTTAACTTAAGTCGCTTGTGGATCGTCATCGGTATTTTATTTTTAGCATTCATGCAATATCTCATTTTTTATATAGAAGTTCGCAAATATTTAAGCAAGGATGAAGACTAATGTGGGAATATTTTTTAGTGTTTTTAGGTGCCGCGATACCATGGCTTGAAATGGCCTTGGTTATTCCACTAGGAATCGTTACTGGGTTGAACCCATTTTGGGTTGTGGTCATAGGGTTTATTGGCAATATGGTGACGGTTTTGGTTTTAATAATAGGCTATGACAAATTTAGGTTATGGTTGATTAAACGTCGTGACGGACAAGAAGTAAAGGAATCTAAACGAAGTGAACGAGCTAAACAATTATGGAATAAGTATGGTTTACCTGGCATGTTAATGCTCGGACCAATATTAATCGGAACACATATAGCGGCATTTATTGGGATGACACTCGGGGCTAGTAAGAAACAAACGACGATTTGGTCAGTTATAAGTATAGCGGTATGGGCAATCGTGTTTGGGGTTTTAACTGCACTCGGGTTTGATTTATTCGTATCGGATATATAAAACTGAAAACAGCTCATCCTTTTGGAATGAGCTGTTTTTTCATGATTGGAAAGATTGTTCTAAATGTTTTAATACAGATTCTTTTTCAGGTTCTGGAGCGGTTTTCCACCATTTTTCAAAAAATACACCTAAACCAGGAAGTAAGTGCTCTTCGCCTCGTGTAATAGCATCTTCTACCACATCACGAATCTCGGAAGCATTGTTTCCAATCATGTTCGCAGTAATGGCGTCTCGAATTTGAAAGTTCATAATCTCTCCTCCTCAAAATTCATTTTGTCCGCTGACCTCGCCACTTATACATGTATTTGATACACTATAAAGAAAAAGGCGGTACAAATTAATGAAACGAATTGAATCCCTACAAAATACACAAGTTAAGCACTGGAAAAAACTTGTTACTGTTCGAAAAGAACGAGATAAATCAGGTGAGTTTTTAGTTGAAGGTTTTCATTTAGTTGAAGAGTCTTTAAAAAACAAACCCAATGTTTTAGCCATTATTATCAGAGAAGGCATGGAGATTCCAAGTAAGTGGAATGTAGACGATATTGAAATTATTGAAGTGACGATGGAGATTGCGAAAGAAATGGCTGAAACAGAACATTCACAAGGAATTTATGCACATTGTCTTCAACAAACGACTTCCAGAGATCAACAAAAATCGTGGAAACAAGTTCTTATGATCGATGCTGTTCAAGATCCAGGCAATGTTGGTACTATGATACGAACTGCAGATGCAGCAGGCATTGATGCTGTTATTTTAGGAAAAGGTTCAGCAGATGCGTTTAATCCAAAAACAGTACGATCAGGTCAAGGTTCACATTTTCATATTCCAATCGTTAAAAGTGATTTATCCGAATGGATTCAATCTTGTAAAGAACAAGGAATTCCCGTATATGGAACTTCATTAGAAGAATCCATCGCATACCATGAAGTACAACCTCAAGCTAAATTTGCCTTAATCATGGGAAATGAAGGAAGTGGCTTAGCACCAGAACATCTCGTACAAACTGATATGAATTTAAAAATCCCATTATACGGACAAGCTGAGTCGCTAAATGTGGCTGTCGCAGCGGGAATACTATTATATACGTTGATCCCTCAAACAAATTGAGCCTTGATGATTTGTGGATTCGAGCGTATAATAAAGACTAATTTAATAAAGAAAAGCAATGATCGGGAAGAGTACATGAAATTCTTTTATGAAGGGATTTTGCACCTTGACTGCAAGTGCAAATATAGAAGGTTCATCGAAGTTCACCCCGTTAGCTGCCATCAGGACCAGCATAGCTGTAAAGATGAGCCGGTGAAGAGCCGTTAATTCAATGAAGTGATTACGTCTGGAAAATCAGCGTAGTAATCAGGGTGGTACCGCGAAATAGTTCCTCGTCCCTTTTATAGGGGCGGGGTTTTTTGATTTTTTAGAGGGAGGATATAAAAATGGAAGCACAATTACAACAATTGAAACAAGAAGCGATCAGTAAAATAGAAGCCGCTTCAAGTGTGAAAGAACTACAAGAAGTACGAGTAGCTTACTTAGGAAAAAAAGGACCGATTACGGATTTGTTAAAAGGTATGGGGGAATTACCTGCCGAAGAACGTCCTAAAATGGGGGCTTTAGTAAACGTAGTACGCGAGGAAGTTACAGTCGTACTTGATGAAAGACAAGTAATATTAGAGGACGCAGCTATTCAACAACAGCTTGAAAATGAAACGATTGATGTAACCTTACCGGGTCGTCCTGTAAGAACAGGGAATCATCATCCATTAACACGTGTAGTTGAAGAAATCGAAGACCTATTCATAAATATGGGGTATGAAATTGCAGAAGGTCCTGAAGTTGAAAAGGATTATTATAACTTCGAGGCGTTAAATCTGCCTAAAGGACACCCTGCGCGAGATATGCAAGATTCATTCTACATTTCAGAAGATATTTTACTTCGCACACATACATCTCCAGTGCAAGCTCGTACGATGGAAGCTAAAGGCGGAGAACCGATTAAAATCATTTGTCCGGGGAAAGTGTATCGTCGAGATAGCGATGATGCAACACACTCTCATCAATTTACTCAAATTGAGGGTCTTGTGATTGGCGAGAATATTCGAATGAGTGATTTAAAAGGAACTTTGTCTGTATTTGCGAAAAAAATGTTCGGGGATGATCGCGAAATTCGATTACGTCCAAGTTTCTTCCCATTCACTGAACCATCTGTTGAGATGGATATTTCATGTTTTAAATGTGGTGGAGCGGGCTGTAACGTTTGTAAAAAAACAGGGTGGATTGAAATCCTTGGTGCCGGTATGGTGCATCCTAATGTATTAGAAATGGCAGGTTACGATTCAAAACGCCTGTCTGGATTTGCATTTGGTATGGGACCAGAACGCATTGCGATGTTGAAATATGGAGTGGAAGATATTCGTCATTTTTATACAAATGATGTGCGATTTGTTTCGCAATTTCACCGAACTGAAGTGTAAGGAGGAGATCACATGTTAGTTTCAACTAAATGGTTAGCAGATTATATAGATACAAAAGGATTACACCCCGCAGAACTTGCTGAAATGATTACTCGCTCAGGGATTGAAGTGGATGCAGTTATTGATCGGTCACACGGAATGACAAATGTGGTTGTTGGTCATGTTTTAGAATGTGAAAAACATCCTGAAGCCGACAAATTATCCATTTGCCAAGTGGATGTAGGTGAAGAAGTAACACAAATTATTTGTGGTGCTCCAAACATCGCAAAAGGTCAGAAAGTGATTGTGGCCAGACCCGGTGCAGTATTACCAGGCGGTATGAAAATTAAAAAAGCTAAACTTCGTGGAGAAGAATCGAACGGCATGATTTGCTCACTTCAAGAACTAGCGATAGAGGGAAAACTTGTACCTAAAGCTTATTCTGAGGGAATTTATGTTTTACCTTCTGATACAGAAGTAGGTGCTGATGCGCTTGACGTTTTAGGTTTACAAGATACAGTCCTTGAACTTGGACTTACTCCTAACCGTGCGGATGCAATGAGTATGTTAGGTGTGGCATATGAAGTTGGAGCAATCCTTTCTGAAGATATGAAATACCCGCAAATACAATACTCATCTTCATCTGAAGTAGCTGAAAACGTTTTAAAACTCAGTATTGAAGACATGGATGCCAACCCAATGTATGTAGCGAAAGTCGTGAAGAATGTCTCTATTGGTGAGTCACCTTTATGGTTACAACAACGCTTAATGGCGGCTGGTGTTCGACCACATAATAATGTTGTAGATGTAACGAACTATGTACTAATGGAATATGGTCAACCGCTTCATGCATTTGATTATGACCGTCTACAAACAGGCGAAATCGTTGTAAGAGCAGCTAAAGATGGTGAAAAAATCACGACTTTAGATGATCAAGAACGTGAATTGAAATCTCATCACTTAGTGATTACCAATGGTCAAGAGCCTGTGGCAATTGCAGGAGTTATGGGTGGGTTAAATTCCGAAGTACACGAAGGAACAACGACGGTAGTTATAGAATCTGCCTATTTCAAACCCGCTTCTGTCCGTCAAACATCAAAAGACCACAATTTGCGCAGTGATGCTAGTTCACGATTTGAAAAAGGGGTCGACCCTAATCGAGTGGAAGCGGCTGCTGAACGTGCTGCTCAATTAATTGCTGAATTAGCAGGTGGAGAAGTATTGCAAGGAAGTGTGAAAGTCGACGAATTAGATAAATCTCAAAAAGAAGTTATCGTATCTCCCGATTTCATCAATAATCGTTTAGGCATGAAAATTTCTTTAGAAGAGATGAAGACGATCTTACAACGTCTAAAATTTGATTTTGAAGCAGCTAATGGTTTGCTTTATATTAAAGCGCCAACCCGCAGACAAGATATTCAAATTGAAGAAGACATTGTCGAAGAAATTGCTCGTATTTACGGCTACGATGAAATTCCCTTAACACTTCCCGAAGGAGAATCTACTCCTGGTGGTTTAACACCATACCAAGCACATCGAAGAATTGTTCGTAACTACTTGGAAGGGGCAGGGTTACATCAAGCGATTACGTATTCTTTAACATCAAAAGAACTCGCTCAAAGTTTTGCTCTTGAAACTGCTCCTGTAACAGAATTGTTAATGCCGATGAGTGAGGATCGTAGTATTTTACGTCAATCCTTGATTCCACATTTATTAGAATCAGCAACCTACAATGTGGCACGTAAAGCAGACTCAGTTACTTTATTCGAAACTGGTGCCGTATTCTTAGGTGAAACGGCAGAAGGTCTTCCACATGAAGAAGAACACGTAGCAGCTGTTATGACAGGTAAGTGGCTTGAACATAGTTGGCAAGGGGAGCGGAAAACCGTTGATTTCTTTGTATTAAAAGGAATCGTTGAAGGTCTTCTCGCAAAATTAGGTTTAGATAAGCAGGTTTCTTTTGAACAAACTCAAATGGACGGATTGCATCCTGGTCGTACTGCATCAGTTAAAGTAAATAACGAATCTATTGGGATTTTGGGTCAACTTCACCCGAGCGAACAAAAGAAACGTGATTTAAAAGAAACATACGTTATGGAATTAAATCTAGCAAAACTATTGTCAATTTCGTTAGATCCATTACTATACACACCAGTTCCACGATTCCCATCAATTACACGCGATATCGCATTAGTCGTCAATCGCGATCAAGCAGCTGGTGAATTACAACAAATCATTCGCAATGCTGGTGGTAAATTACTAAAAGATGTAAATGTATTCGATTTATATGAAGGTGAAAAAATGGAACCGGGTCAAAAATCGGTAGCATTCTCTCTTCTTTATGAAGATCCAGAACGTACATTAACAGATGAAGAAGTAGTTAAAGCCCATTCAAAAGTGTTAAAAGCACTTGAAGAACAAGCAAACGCACAACTTAGAGGATAAAAAGAAGAGCAGCGATAAGAAATTATCGACTGCTCTTTTTTGTGTGTGGTTTTTTGGTAGGAATAATGACGACTAGCGTTTCTTGAAATGTCTTTGGCGGTGATAAAAATCTGATGTTGGTTAATAAAATTTTGTCTATCGCCAATATAATGCCCGCAAACGCCATATTAATCGATTTAACGCTATATTCAGAAGCTTAATAGATATATTATGTAGCTCTACCGCTAGATTATACGAGTCTACCGCCATATTAACGCAACAATATAGACACCAGAAATGAATTCCCGATCTTCTATGTATAAGAAAAAGGACTATCCATATATGTCGTGTTTCATGACGTATTGGACAGTCCGATTTAGTTAGTGGTTTCTTTTCTTATTAACAATTGCCAATGCTTTTCCCGTGTTTGCAAAATGTTTTTTAGTAATAGTTGATAAATACTCTTCGCCTTTTGCGAAAACTATCTTAGCAGCCACTTCATCTACCTTTGAACCCGCTCCTTTAGGAAGAGTTACACCAGCATCCAAACTTAATCGATCCATCTCTTCTAAAAAGGCAACACGTGCTAATATGGAAGCTGCTGCAACCGCTACATGTAATTGTTCAGCTTTGGTTGAGAACAGTACATTTTCTCTAATTATTTCTTTTTCCATTTTGATGTGATTGTAATAAATGCCGCGTTCAGCAAATTGATCAATTAAAATGTAATCTGGTTTTTGAGGTGTCATTTTGTTCAGTACATGTTTTAAGGCTTGGTTATGTAAAAGGGCTTTGATTTTCCCTTGTGACCAACCTTTAGCCTGTACTTTGTTATATTTTTCATTTCCTAACGTTAAAATACTGTAGGTCAATACTTCTTTTAAGTCAGGAGCAATTTTACGCATTAGTGGATCTGTAAGCATTTTCGAGTCTTTAACACCAAGTTCATGGATTAATTCTATTTGATCGGTAGAGACGAAACATGCGGCAACAGTCATCGGTCCAAAAAAGTCGCCAGTACCTGTTTCATCTGATCCAATAACTGAAGTTTGAGAAAAACCAGGAGGTAAAGTATCACCTTTTGCAGCACTTACTTTTGGTTTTATCAACTCACTGCTCCAGCGATTCGCTTCTCTTTCTGCGCCAGCCCCCTGGAATAAAATCTTGCCTGACTTGTATCCAGTAATGGATGTATCCGTTAGTTTGGCCGCGAAAACGACACCTGGAGCAGAACGAATAATCTTGTGTTTTTCATAGTAAGTGGCAACTTCAGATAACTTTTTTGCGTTTAATTGAATAACTTGATTGGTCATGACAGGATTCCTTTCGTGTCTCAGTATTCACATGTGTATCCATTTCATGGTATGATAATGACTAGTATTTTGTTGGGGAGGGTCGAATTTGACAGAACTACATAAAAATCGAATATCTGTTGATATATATGGCCAATCGTATAAAATGATTGGATCTGAAACGTCAGGTCATATGCGACTAGTTGCATCCATGGTTGACGATAAAATGCGCGAAATCAATTCACATAACCCCTCACTAGACAGTGCTAAACTAGCGGTTCTTACTGCCGTGAATTCGGTCCATGAATATGTGAAATTGAAAGAGCAAGTAGAATTACTAGAAGAAGAAATTAAAAGGTTAAAGGGTTGAATTCATGTTAGATATACTCATTCTTGTCTTACTAATTGTAGGTTTAGTAGTTGGAGCTAAAAGAGGTTTAATTGTCCAATTGATTCACATGACTGGATTCATTATTGCTCTCATTGTTGCTTACACCTATTATAAACCACTAGCAGAAAAATTTGTTCTTTGGATTCCATATCCCACAGTGGATTCGGATTCAACATTAACACTAGCTATTGATCGTTTGGATTTAGATCAAACATTTTATCAACTAATTGCATTTGCTATTATTTTCTTTGTTATTAAATTCGCTCTTCAATTGGTAGCTTCGATGTTTGATTTCTTGAAATACTTACCCGTTTTAGGTTTTGTAAGTCGAATAGCTGGTGCGATTTTAGGATTTATTGAGTTGTATATTATTCTCTTTATTATACTTTATGTAATCGCGTTACTACCGATTGCTCCATTCCAAAATCTCATGAACAATTCGGTTTTAGCTACTTATCTATTAGAGAACACGCCATTTTTATCTGATACAGTTAAAGAATGGTGGTACATTTATGTGAAATCATGACTTCTCTCTTAGGAGAGAAGTTTTTTTAAACTGATAAATAACTATGATTGTACTTGTTGTGTTTTTAAAACGGATTGCTTTTCTACACATTCTAAATGGAAACACACTTTTTATTTCAATAGGTATACAACGACTTTTTATCAAAGGAGTGGCTGTTTATGATCAATAAAAAACAAATTATTCGTACGTTCGAAAAAATTGCTCTTTATATGGAATTAAAAGGTGAAAACCCATTCAAAGTCTCCGCTTTTCGTAAGGCAGCTCAAGCACTCGAACTGGACCCAAGAAGTCTTGCGGAAATGGATGATGTAACGAAGCTTAAAGGAATTGGAAAAGGTACAGCATCTGTTATAGAAGAATTACTTGAGACCGGAAAATCCACCGTATTAATTGAATTAGAAGAATCAGTTCCAAGTAGTCTTTTACCTCTATTAAAACTGTCTGGTTTGGGCGGCAAGAAAATCGCAAAGATATACCAAGAACTTGGAATTGATTCGATGGAATCATTAAAACAAGCTTGTTTAGATGGAAAAGTTCAAAATTTAGCTGGATTTGCTGCGAAGACTGAAGAGAAAATTTTGAAAGAAATCGAACAATTTAATTCACGACCTGATCGATTACCGATTTGGCGTATTGATCCAGTTGTCCTATTAATTGAAGACATCGTTGGAAATATAAAACAAGTAGATCGCTTCTCTGTTGCAGGGAGCTTTAGACGTGTAAAAGAAACAAGTAAGGATCTTGATTTTATTATTTCGACCAAACATCCTGTTAACGTAAAAGAAGCATTGTTAAAGCTCCTTCCGGTAAAAGAGATTATTGCTGCAGGAGAAACAAAAGTTTCCGTTACGATTGAACTGGAAGAGTTGATTGATGTGGATTTTCGAATTGTCGAGCCTGAGGCATTTATTACAGCGCTTCACCATTTTACAGGGTCTAAAGATCATAATGTTAAATTGCGACAAATTGCCAAATCTCAAGGAAAGAAAATCAGTGAATATGGTGTAGAACAAGAAGACGGAACGAATCTAACGTTTGAATCCGAAGAGGAATTTTTTGGCCATTTCGGTCTACCTTATTTTCCGCCAGCCGTTCGAGAGGATTCAAAAGAGTTTAATCGAACAGATGACTTAAAAACATTGATACATTTAGAGGCGATCACATCTGATTTACATATGCATACTACATGGTCTGATGGGGCGCACTCACTTAGAGAAATGATTGAGGCATGTATTGAAAAGAAATATACTCATATAGCCATTACTGATCATTCACATTATCTTCGTGTAGCAAACGGTTTATCAGCAGAACGTTTATTGGAGCAAATTGAAGAAATCCATAAACTTCGAAAAGAGTATCCAGCTATTCATATTCTTGCAGGAACAGAAATGGATATATTACCTGATGGATCTCTAGATTTTGACGATGAAATACTCGAACAACTTGATTTTGTTATTGCATCTATTCACTCAAGCTTCAGTCAACCACAAGAAAAGATAATGGAACGATTATTAACAGCAATGAAAAATAAACATGTGGACATGATTGCTCACCCTACAGGTAGAATTGTAGGAGAACGAGCAGGTTATAATCCAGATGTTCCACAATTAATTGAGTGGGCAGCTAAGTATGGCAAAATTCTCGAATTAAACGCAAATCCTCATCGATTAGATTTAGCGACTGAATATTTAGTTCAAGCTCAAGAATTACAGGTACCTATTGCGATTAATACAGATGCGCATAGCATTGATCAATTGCGATTTATGAATACAGGTGTCAAATACGCACAAAAAGCTTGGTTAAAAGAATCTAATATCGTGAATACTTGGTCAATTGAAAAACTAACTGACTATTTAAAGTAATACAGTGATCTGATAAAAAATTTGTTTTATCATTGCATCACAATTTGAGTGCCAGATTTAACCGAAAATAACAAGGACCAACAATTAAAATAACTACCAATAAAAGAGTAAATGGAGGTGTTTTGGATGATTGCAAAACGCGCATTGAAAACACTAGAATTTGATAAAATTAGAGAACAAGTTGCCTATTTTTGTACTTCCTCACTAGGTCGATCTCATCTAAATCAATTAGAACCTTCTATTGATTTGGAAACAGTCACACGTCTATTAGATGAAATGGATGAAGGCCTTGCTTTGCTAAGAATAAGAGGTAATGTGCCAATGGGTGGCATATTTGACGTGCGTGGTCACGCAAAGAGGGCTCAAATTGGTGGGATGTTAAGTCCAACTGAATTAATGGAAATCGCGAGCACAATTAGAGCGAGTCGTATCCTTCGTCAATTTTTTGAAGCTGTAGAAGAATCGAAAGAAATTGCCATTCCATATTTCATTGAACATAAACAAGCATTACCAATACTAACGGGTTTAGAACATGAAATCGTAGCATGTATTGATGACAATGGTCATGTACTTGATAGTGCAAGTTCGCAACTTCGAACGATTCGTCAATCGCTGAGAGCCCAAGAAAGTCGTGTGCGGGAGAAACTTGAAAGCTATACAAGAGGTAAAAATGCCTCTAAAATGTTATCCGATTCTATTGTTACGATTCGAAATGATCGTTATGTAATTCCTGTTAAACAAGAATATCGCAGTAATTATGGTGGAATTGTGCACGATCAATCTTCATCAGGTCAAACGTTATTTATTGAACCAGATGCGGTAGTCCAAGCGAATAACGAAATTCGTAGATTGAAAATGAAAGAGCAAGAAGAGATTGAACGAATTTTAATCGCTCTGTCATTAGAAGTACAGACTGTAGCTCATGATTTGTTTACCTTAGTTAATATATTAGGTGAAATCGATGTGATCCTGGCGAAAGCAAAATATGGACAAGCGAATAACTGTACAAAACCATCCGTTAATAACGACGGAATCATTCGCTTAATAAAAGCTCGACATCCATTGTTGGATAAAGATGAGGCCGTACCAAATAGTATTGAATTTGGCGGTGACATTACGGCAATCGTCATTACGGGACCAAATACTGGCGGTAAAACAGTCACCCTTAAAACAGTTGGATTATGTACATTAATGGGGCAAGCAGGAATACCGATTCCTGTGCTTGATGGTTCAGAAATTGCTGTTTTTGATCAAGTGTTTGCGGATATAGGAGATGAGCAGTCAATCGAACAAAGCTTGAGTACTTTCTCGTCTCATATGGTTAATATCGTTGATATACTAGGGAAGTTTGATGAAAATAGTCTAGTATTATTCGATGAATTAGGAGCAGGGACAGATCCGCAAGAAGGTGCAGCCCTAGCTATTTCCCTATTGGATGAAGTACACGGTCGCGGAGCTCGGGTTATGGCGACAACTCATTATCCTGAGTTAAAGGCTTATGGATATAACCGGGTCGGCGTAGCAAATGCGAGTGTAGAGTTTGATGTAGAAACACTTAGTCCGACCTACAAACTATTGATAGGTGTACCTGGAAGAAGTAATGCTTTTGAAATTTCGAAACGTCTTGGCTTACCGAGTCACATTATTTCACATGCTCAATCCTTTACTGGCACTGATCGTCACGAAGTGGAATCAATGATTGCTTCATTAGAAACAAGTAGAAGACAGTCTGAAAAAGATGCAGAATTAACAAAAATCAATCTTTCAGATTCAGAAAAGCTTAAATCAGATTTACATGAACAGCTGCAACAATTAGATGAAAAAAAAGAAACATTGGAACAAAAGGCGAAAGAAAAAGCTCGTAAAATTGTGGAAGAAGCGAAACGGGAAGCAGATGGACTAATTGCAGAATTACGTAAGATGCAAATGAATGCCAATCAAACCGTTAAAGAACATGAATTAATTGATGTGAGAAAACGACTGGAAAAAGCCGCTCCTGAAAACAAAGTTCTGAAGAAACAAAAACAACTGAATGAGCGACAGATGACTTTAACTCAAGGTGACGAAGTAAAAGTACTTAGCTATGGCCAAAAAGGAACGCTGCTAGACAAAGTCTCAAGTAATGAATGGATCGTTCAAATTGGTATCTTAAAAATGAAATGTCACGAATCCGATTTGGAATACATGAAGCCTGAGAAACAAAAACAAACAGTTGCTATGACAAATGTTAAAGGTCGTGATACGTATGTTAAACTCGAGCTCGATTTACGTGGTGAGAGATACGAAGATGCGATTATGAGAGCTGAAAAATACATTGATGATGCTGTGCTGTCCAACTATCACCAAGTATCGATTATTCATGGCAAGGGAACAGGTGCTTTGCGACAAGGAATACAGCAATTCCTGAAAAATCACTCCCGCGTGAAGAGTTATCGATTTGGTGAAGCGGGTGAAGGTGGTCATGGAGTAACGATGGTTGAATTGAAATAAATGAAACCATCTCTTTGCTCATCCGTATTAGCAAGAAAGATTTGAAGGAGCAATGTAAATGTTAGGTATTGATTTTTGGCAAAACCCCCTTGTTCAAACAGCAGGTTATTTTAGTGTAGCAATTTTATGTATTATTTTAACGATGATTGTTTTTGAACTTGTTACCAAGTACAACAACTGGGAAGAAATTCAAAAAGGTAATATTGCTGTAGCAATGGCAACAGGTGGTAAAATTTTTGGTGTGGCCAATATTTTTAAATATTCGATTGAAAATCACAATTCATTACCAGAAATTATGGGTTGGGGACTTTATGGATTTTTCCTTCTTGTATTAGCCTATTTCTTATTTGAATTTTTCACCCCTAAATTTAATATTGATCGTGAAATTGAACAAGACAATCGGTCTGTCGGGTTTATTTCCTTATCGATTTCGGTAGGACTGTCCTTTGTCATTGGAGCGAGCATATCTTAGGAGCGGATTAAGTGGAGCAGTTAGCGAAAATTTTATTAGGCGTTTGTGTACTTTTTATTGTAGTGGGCATAGTCTATTTATATCTTCAGTAAGTCGGTTGCATGGGATAAGAAAATTGTCCCATGTTTTTTTCTAGAATGAATTGAATGTCGGTTCATTTTTCTCTATAATAAAGAATAGGAATATTCAAACGATTTAAAAAGGGGGAAATACAATGACGGCAAAACCTTGGTTATCACAATATCCACCCGAAATTCCGCACACGCTTAATTACGATCCAATACCTGTTCAAGAATATTTGACGCGTGCTTATAAGAATTATCCCGAAAAAGTAGCCATTCATTTTCTTGGGAAAGATGTCACGTATAGCGAATTATATGAATCTGCTTTAAAGTTTGCTAACTACTTACGTACGATAGGAATTGAAAAAGGGGATCGAGTAGCAATTATGCTACCTAACTGTCCTCAAAATGTCATTGCTTACTACGGAATTTTGTATGCTGGTGCAATTGTCGTACAAACAAACCCTTTGTACACAGAACGGGAAATTTCTTATCAAATGAAGGACTCTGGAGCTAAAGCGATTTTGTCTCTGGATATTTTATTCCCACGTATTTCTAAGGTTTTAAAAGAAACGAATCTTGAAAACGTTATCATTACTGGTATTAAGGACTATTTACCATTCCCGAAAAATTTGGTGTATCCGTTTATTCAGAAAAAGCAATATGGCTTTAGTGTTAAAGTAGAGCATCGTGGAATGAATCACCTATTCCCTGAAATTATGAAAGTAGCTAAGGCTGAACCTTTAGAAAATGCTTTCGATTTTGAAGAAGATATTGCAATATTGCAGTATACTGGTGGTACAACTGGTTTCCCTAAAGGTGTTATGTTGACGCACAAAAATTTAATTTCAAATGCTTCAATGTGCGATGCATGGCTTTACAAGTGTAAAAAAGGGGAAGAAACGATTTTAGGGATTTTACCATTCTTCCACGTATATGGAATGACCACTGTTTTAATCCTGTCTGTTATGTTAGGAAATCGTATGGTTTTATTACCGAAATTTGATGTGGATTCTGCATTGAAAACGATTGATAAACAAAAGCCAACATTGTTCCCTGGTGCACCAACAATTTATATTGGACTATTAAATCATCCAGATATTGCGAAGTACGATTTGTCGTCAATTGAAGCTTGTTTAAGTGGTTCTGCACCGCTACCAGTAGAAGTTCAAGACAAGTTTGAACAAGTTACTGGCGGTAAGCTAGTCGAGGGATATGGCTTAACGGAATCTTCTCCTGTTACTCATGCTAATTTTGTTTGGGACGTTGAGAGAATTAAAGGCTCTGTTGGAGTTCCTTGGCCAGATACCGAAGCTGCGATTTTCCAAATGGATTCGACTGTCCCATTGCCAGCTGGAGAAATTGGAGAAATTTGTGTACGAGGTCCACAAATTATGAAAGGTTATTGGAATCGCCCAGAAGAAACAGCTGCAACAATGCGTGATGGTTGGTTATTAACCGGAGATTTAGGTTATATGGATGAAAAAGGTTTCTTCTATGTTGTTGATCGTAAGAAAGACATGATTATAGCAGGTGGATTTAATATTTATCCTCGTGAAATAGAAGAAGTTTTATATGAACATCCTGCGATTCAAGAATGTGTGGTTGCTGGAATACCAGATCCATATAGAGGCGAAACAGTAAAAGCCTATATCGTGTTAAAAGAAGAAGAAACTATTTCTGAAGAAGAATTAAACACATTCTGTCGAGAACATTTAGCAGCTTATAAAGTACCGAGAATTTATGAATTCAGAAAAGAATTACCGAAAACGGCGGTTGGTAAAATTTTACGTCGCTCATTAGTTGATGAAGAAAAAGAAAAAGTAAAACAAGCTTCAGTAATTTCTTAAGTGGAATTCTTGACATGAACAGCTTGTTCATAATAATATGAAAATATGAATGAATAGTCATTCATATTTTCTTTTTTTGGTGGTGAATTTATTGAAACGAGACAAACCCAAATATAAACAAATAATTGATGCTGCCGTTATAGTTATTGCTGAAAACGGGTACCACCAAGCACAAGTTTCTAAAATCGCGAAACAAGCAAGTGTCGCTGACGGAACCATTTATTTGTATTTTAAAAACAAGGAAGATATCCTCATATCGGTTTTCACCGAAAAAATGGGCGTGTTCGTCGAAAATTTAAAACAGATTATTAAAGATGAATCAACTGCTTGTGAAAAGCTTTTGAAGATGATTGATAATCATTTCCGTGTACTAGCAACTGATCACCATTTAGCAATCGTCACTCAGTTGGAGCTACGTCAGTCAAATAAAGATATTCGATTAAAGATTAACGATGTATTAAAGGAATATCTTGTCTTGCTTGATCACATTTTGATTGAAGGATTGGAAAATGGAGAATTTAACAAAGATTTAGACATACGACTTGCTCGTCACATGGTGTTTGGTACAATTGATGAGACCATTACAACGTGGGTCATGAATGATCAAAAATACGATCTAATGAAATTAGCTCCAAAAGTGCAAAAGTTACTTCTTAGTGGTATGAGAGCATAACTGAAAGGGTGAAGTGAGTGGAGTTTTTAAGTTGGACAATCGAAGATTATGTTGCGGTTGTAAAAATTAACCGACCACCTGCAAATGCATTATCAAGAGCATTGATTCTTGAAGTCAATGAATTGTTAAACGCAGTTGAACACGATAAAGATGTGCGTGTTGTTGTTTTACAAGGAGAAGGACGTTTCTTTTCTGCAGGAGCAGATATTAAAGAGTTTACATCTATTCAAACTGGGGAAGAGTTCTCTGCACTAGCTGCAAGTGGACAAGAAATTTTCGAACGTGTTGAACGTTTCTCTAAACCAGTTATTGCTTCAATTCACGGTGCTGCTCTTGGTGGGGGATTAGAGCTCGCTATGAGCTGTCACCTGCGAATCGTATCTGAAAATGCTAAACTAGGATTGCCAGAACTTCAATTAGGGTTAATACCTGGTTTTGCTGGCACCCAAAGACTTCCTCGACTAGTAGGAGTTCCAAAAGCAGCAGAAATGCTATTTACAAGTGAACCTATCACTGGCTTAGAGGCTGTTCAATGGGGGTTAGCAAATCGTGCATTTGCTGAAGAGGAACTTGAAGCTAAGACAATGGAATTAGCAAAAAAAGTGGCTAAAAAGAGTCCTGTTGCAGTAAAAGCAGCCATCGAAATGTTGCAATTTGCAAAAACTTACTCGTATGATGAAGGTGTAAAAGCTGAAGCACAATCTTTTGGAACCGTTTTCGTTTCAGAAGACGCAAAAGAAGGCATTCAAGCTTTCCTTGAAAAGCGAGAGCCCGTGTTTAAAGGAAACTAATTACAAGTATTGGGAGGTCTGTCACATGAATATTTATGTGTTGGTAAAACGTACATTCGATACAGAAGAAAGAATCGTTGTTTCAGGTGGGAAAATTCAAGAGGATGGTGCAGAATTCATTATTAATCCTTATGATGAATATGCAATTGAAGAAGCAATTCAAGTACGCGATGCTCATGGCGGTGAAGTAACCGTTTTAACTATGGGTGGCGAGGAAGCTGAAAAACAGCTTCGAACTGCATTAGCAATGGGTGCTGATAAAGCTGTATTAATAAATATTGAAGACGATATTGATGAACTTGATCAATTCACTTCAGCACAGATTTTAGCTGACTACCTAAAAGACAAAAATCCAGATTTAATCTTAGCAGGTAACGTAGCAATCGATGGTGGATCAGGACAAGTAGGACCACGAGTTGCTGATTTACTTGATATTAACTATGTTACAACAATTACTAAGTTAGAAATTAACGGGACTCAAGTTAACATTGTAAGAGATGTTGAAGGGGATTCAGAAGTAATTGAAACTTCTTTACCACTTTTAGTAACAGCTCAACAAGGTTTAAATGAACCACGTTATCCATCACTTCCAGGGATTATGAAAGCTAAAAAGAAACCATTGGATGAAGTGGAACTAGACGATTTAGATATTGATGAAGACGATGTTGTTGCAAAAACGGAGACAATTGACATTTACTTGCCTCCTAAAAAAGAAGCAGGTCGCGTATTAGAAGGCGACATTTCTGCTCAAGTAACAGAATTAGTACAGTTACTTCGTACAGAAGCAAAAGTCATATAATCGGATCTGAACATTTGTATTGGAGGGAAAACACATCATGACAAAAAAAGTTATCGTTTTAGGTGAAGCGCGTGAAGGCGTTTTACGTAATGTATCGTTTGAAGCAATTGCAGCTGCTAAAAAAATATCTGGTGGCGGAGAAGTTGTCGCTATTTTACTAGGAGATTCTGTACAAGCTTTAGGAACTGAAATGATTCATTATGGGGCAGATCGTGTTGTCACGGTTGAGCATCCTCATTTAAAAACATATACATCAGACGGCTATAGCCAAGCATTCATGGCTGTCGTTGAAAATGAAAAACCAGATGCTGTTGTCTTTGGGCATACTGCATTAGGTAAAGACTTATCTCCAAAAGTAGCAAGTAAATTACAATCAGGATTAATTTCTGATGTCACTGATATTGAAGGAGAAGGAGAGGGTGCAGTATTCATTCGCCCAATCTTCTCTGGTAAAGCATTTGAGAAAGTGAAAATCAAGGAAGGAATCGTCTTTGTAACGATTCGTCCAAACAATATCGAACCTCTTGCACATGATGAAAGCCGTTCTGGTGACGTGTCATCTGTGAGTGTAGATATTACAAACCTTCGTACGATTATTAAAGAAGTTGTTCGTAAATCAACTGAAGGCGTTGATTTATCAGAAGCAAAAGTAATCGTTGCTGGTGGTCGTGGAGTGAAGAGTGAAGATGGTTTCGAACCATTAAAAGAACTTGCTGACCTATTAGGTGGGGCAGTAGGAGCTTCTCGTGGTGCTTGTGACGCTGATTACTGTGATTACTCACTTCAAATCGGTCAGACTGGTAAAGTTGTAACACCAGATTTATATATTGCAGCTGGTATTTCGGGAGCAATTCAACATTTGGCTGGTATGTCAAACTCGAAAATCATCGTTGCCATTAATAAAGACCCAGAAGCGAATATCTTTAAGGTAGCTGACTATGGTATTGTTGGAGATCTTTTCGAAGTAATCCCAATGCTTACTGAAGAATTCAAAAAAATGAAATCAAATTAATCAACTAACTCCGTGCATTATGCACGGAGTTTTTTTTCTTCTCATCGATTACATTTGATAATGAAAGTGATTGGCTATTTCTTTTGCTTTCCTCAGACGAAACACTAGCCTTTCTTTTTGAGTAGTTTGCATAGCAGTGTTTATAATGTATTTTGGATAATGCTGGTTTTTTAAAATGTTTATTCATGTCAGTAGAATATCCAAGTTACATTGTTATGGTTAAATTATCTTTGGTAGAAATTGATATAATCAAATGAGTAAATTCTTTTTTGAGAAAGATAATTTATATTAATATTTTTTGTGTAGTCTGTTGATTGGAATGGAGGTGGCGACTCCGGCGGAATTAGCAAGAACTGAAGACCCTGGACTGAGCTCGCGAGGGGAGCGGCTGAAGTCTTGCCCGCGGAAAGCGTCCACAGCAATGGAAATCAACTGTTTTCATGCGAACTAATAAACCTTTAATGAATATCTCGAGAGGGATCTAGAGTTGGTATGAAATGAAAATTAATTCCGGAAGAATTTAATATTTGTATGGTAACAATACATGATTTTTCACTCATTCAATTTCAAGCAAAAAATTCGCATGGATATTTGACGCATGATATACTACGTCTAGAGTTTGTATTTTTAAGGAGGAATTTTATTATGGCAATTGTACACGGAACAGATCAGAGTTTTTCAAATGAAATTTCAAACGGTTTAGTATTAGTAGATTTTTGGGCACCTTGGTGTGGGCCATGTAAAATGATCGCTCCAGTATTAGAAGAATTAGATGGTGAAATGAGCGAGACAGTGAAAATTGTCAAAGTTGACGTTGATGAAAACCAAGAAACAGCAAGCAACTTTGGAATTATGTCAATTCCTACATTAGTACTTTTCAAAGATGGGCAACCAGTTGATAAAGTAGTAGGTTTCCAACCAAAAGAAGCATTAGCTCAATTAGTACAAAAACACGCATAATACAAAAACCGGGAACCCTAAGGGCCCCGGTTTTTTTTACAGGTGATGATAATGATAAATGAATTAATCGAACAAAAATGTTCAATCCTACCAGATCAACCAGGCTGTTATTTAATGAAAGACCGTCAAGGGACGATTATTTACGTTGGCAAAGCCAAAGTATTAAAAAATCGAGTCCGCTCCTATTTTACTGGGAGTCATGATGGTAAAACACAAAGATTAGTCAATGAAATAACTGATTTTGAATATATTGTGACTTCTTCCGATATCGAAGCACTGATTCTCGAATTAAATTTAATTAAAAAACATGACCCTAAATACAACATCATGTTAAAAGATGATAAAACGTATCCATATATTAAAATTACAGGCGAAAAACATCCGAAGCTAATCACTACAAGACAAGTTAAGAAAGACAAAGGTAAGTACTTCGGTCCTTATCCTAATGCCTATGCAGCAAGTGCTACTAAAAAGTTACTTGATCGCCTGTATCCGTTAAGAAAATGTCCAACGCTACCCGATCGTGTCTGTTTATATTATCACCTTGGGCAATGTTTAGCTCCTTGTGTTAAACCGATTGAGCAGGATTCTTATCGAGAAATTATCGATCAAATAACCAAGTTTTTAAATGGTGGATACCAACAAGTGAAAAAAGAGTTGACGGAGAAAATGTCCTCAGCTGCAGAAAACTTGGAATTTGAGCGGGCAAAAGAATATCGAGATCAAATTATGCATATCGAAACGGTAATGGAAAAACAAAAAATCACGACGAATGATTTTACGGATCGTGATATCTTTGGTTTTTCTGTCAATAAAGGGTGGATGTGTGTTCAAGTTTTCTTTGTAAGACAAGGAAAGCTAATTGAACGTGATGTTTCCCTTTTTCCTTTGTATCAAGATCCGGATGATGAATTCCTGACATTTTTAGGCCAGTTTTATGATAAACCACATCATATTTTGCCAAGAGAAATTTACGTTCCACAAAGTGTGGATTTAAATATGGTCAATCAACTTTTAAATGTGAAAGTGGCTTCACCAAGCCGAGGAAAGAAAAAAGAAATGATTGATTTAGCTACTAAAAATGCTGAAATTGCGCTAAAAGAGAAATTCCATTTAATCGAGCGTCAGGATCAGCGAACGATCGGTGCATGTGAAGAACTTGGAGCAGCTATGAACATAGCGACACCTCTAAGAATCGAAGCTTTTGATAATTCTCATATATATGGTGCTGACGCTGTATCAGCCATGGTTACATTTGTAGATGGTAGACCTTACAAAAAGGACTATCGAAAATACAAAACCAAAACGGCAGCCCGTCATGATGACTATGGTGCTATGCGTGAAGTCGTAAGAAGAAGATATACTCGAGTATTACAAGAGGGATTACCTCTTCCTGACTTAATCATTATTGATGGTGGAAAGGGACAAATGGAAATCGCAAGGGAAGTCATTGAAGACGAGCTTGGTTTGTCGATTCCTATTGCGGGTTTAGCAAAAGACACGAAACACCAAACCGCTTCGTTGTTGTATGGCAATCCAATTGAAATTATTCAATTGAAGCGAACAAGTGAAGCCTTTTATTTATTACAACGCATTCAAGATGAAGTCCATCGATTTGCGATTACTTTCCATAGACAACAACGTGGGAAAAACACCATTGCCTCTGCTCTTGATGGATTTGAAGGCATAGGGCCAAAACGCAAAAAAATGTTATTAAAACATTTTGGGTCTGTTAAACGAATTAAAGAAGCATCAATTGACGAACTAAAAGCTTCTGGCTTACCACAACAAATTGCTGAATCAGTATCGTCCTATTTTAAAAACGAGTTATTGTCAAATGAGTAATATTATGATATTGTAAACACACTGAAATTGAATCACTTGAAAAGTGATGATAGAGGCGCGAAAATCATTAGTACCCTGCTGGAGGATAGAACAGATCCTATGATTGCAGATGAAAGGGAAATTCGCCGAAGTTCGACAATCCTGTTTAAATTGTCGCGCTGGTTTTGCATTGAATAAATGCAAGATTGTCAGAATCTAATCGATTCTGGAGGGCTATCTCACATGGACGCTTCTTATGAACGTACATGATTAGAGACAGCTTTCTACGAAAAATCGTGGATAAGCTGTCTTTTTTTAGCTTCTTTGGATATAAGGGAGAGTTACTATTGAGTCGAATTGTTATGAAATTTGGTGGAACATCAGTAGGGAATACAGAAAGAATTCGAAATGTAGCACAACGTGTCATTCGTGAGACAGCTAAAGGACATGAAATAATAGTCGTCGTATCTGCTATGGGTAAAACAACGGATGAATTAGTGAAGTTAGCAAAGGATTTGGCATCTGAACCATCCAAGAGGGAAATGGACATGCTACTTTCTACTGGAGAACAGGTAACGATATCATTATTAACGATGGCACTTAAACATATGGGGCAGGACGCGATTTCATATACAGGTTGGCAAGCTGGAATCGGTACGGAATCTATTCATTCGAATGCTCGCATTGAACATATTGATTCTACACGCATTGAACAATCGTTGCGTGATGGAAAAGTTGTAGTGGTTGCTGGGTTCCAAGGGATGGATTCATTTGGAGAGTTAACAACCTTAGGCAGAGGAGGATCTGATACAACTGCAGTAGCATTAGCTGCTTCTTTGAATGCAAAGCAATGCGATATTTATACGGATGTTGATGGAATTTATACTTCCGATCCTCGTTATGTTGATTATGCACGCAAATTATCCGAATTATCCTATGATGAAATGTTGGAACTCGCTAACTTAGGAGCGGGTGTTTTACACCCTCGCGCAGTTGAATTCGCGAAAAATTATGGTATCCCGCTTAGCGTCCGCTCAAGTTTATCTGACGAAGAAGGCACAATATTATTGGAGGAACCAACAATGGAAAAAAATCTAATTGTTCGTGGAGTTGCATTTGAAACAGAGATTGTGCGATTAACAATCGGTTATGAGATTCCTTTTAATGGATCACTGGCAAAAATATTTACGACGTTAGCAAAAAACCATATTAACGTAGATATTATTGTACAAAGTATCATGGAGGGGACACAACCAAGTGTTTCATTTTCCATCAAAAAAGAAGATTTCGCTGAATGTATTCAAGTGTTAGAAACGAATAAAGAAAACTTGGGATACCAATCTTCAAATTTTGAAATTGGATTAGCTAAAGTATCGATTGTTGGGTCAGGAATGGTTTCCAATCCAGGTGTAGCTGCCCAAATGTTTGATCGATTACGAATTGAAGGTATCCCAGTTAAAATGGTAAGCACGTCGGAGATTAAAGTATCAGTTGTAGTGCCGGAAGTGGATATGATTCGAGCAACTAAAGCTTTACATGATGAATTTGGTTTAGCTGCAATTCCTGTTTAATGGAATTTCATGGTATAATCAGTCCATATAGATCATGAGAGGCTGTGGTGAATTTGAACTGGCATATCGTGGAGGACTTAATAAAAAAAGCACAACGTGACGGTCAATTTGAAAATCTCCCTGGAGCAGGGAAACCCTTACCACCAGATGAGTTTGCTCATTACCCAGAGGATATTCGAATGGTCATGCGCATTCTTAAAAATTCGGGGCATGATGATGAAGCTCAATTCGTTAAAGAAGAAATGGGCGAATTACAACTACAAATGAAACGTGCAACTTCTCAAGAGAAAACGGAGCTTGAGAAACAGTATAATCAAAAATTGACGCAGATGAACCAGCTATTATCGAAAAAAGGTATCCAAACAAATAGCAATGCATTTAAACAATATCAATCCCAAATTGATGCGAAGCTGAAATGGGATTAAAAAACTGGCAAGACACCTTAAACGCGTGTCTTGCCAGTTTTTATATTGCTTCTTTTAAATCCCACTTAACATGGAAAAGAATCTGGTTTTTCTTTAAAGCCTTTTCTTCGTAACATTCAGTCAAGAATCCGCCTAGTTTTTGTTGTTGCTGTGCGAGAAAGCCGGCTTCTAATTTAAAACAACGTTGTTGCATATTCAATAATTCAGCATCACCAGTTAATTCATAAAAAGCTTCGTCTTTCTCCAATTTAACGAGACGAAGATCACCCCAACCAGCTTCTTTAAAAAAGCTAATCGCTTCATCCATAGAGAACATTTGAAATTTTCGAGCTAGCTCTTTACCCGACCAATATAATATATCCTCTTCATGTTTGCCTAGGATAGAAGCTAAAACATGATCTCTAATTAATTCGTAACCAAATGTAGGCATAGTTGTTTTTTCTTCATTTTCTGTCATAATCAATCCCGCTTTCATTGAATTTTCATTGGTAAAAATAATCGATTTTAGAATTTTCATTGAACAAGGCAGGATTTATTGTCAAATTTGAGCATATTTCTGCTTTTTTGAGTCGTGATTGTTCACGCACCTTGTCTTGACGCTCCTTTGTGTGAAGAGTACAATGGACATGTCATAATATTGTACCATGATGAAATATGCAGTCAATCTGCTTTCATAAATATGAAGGCAAATATCGGTCTGCCTATTTTAAGTACTAAGGGGGGTAACAGTCTTGTCGAAAGATCGTGAATTTTATTTGCGTCGATTGCATTCACTTGTTGGGATAATTCCAGTTGGTTTGTTTTTGGCACAACATTTAGTTGTTAACCATTTCGCAACTAAGGGAGCAGAATCATTTAACACAGCAGTTCACTTTATGGAAAGTTTACCATTCGTATTATTCTTGGAATGGTTTGTCATTTACATTCCACTAATGTTCCATGCGTTTTATGGTCTGTACATAGCTTTTACAGCGAAAAACAATCCACAACGTTATGGAACTTTCCGAAACTGGATGTTTGTTTTACAACGTATTACCGGAATCATTCTTGTTGTGTTTATCGCATGGCATATATTTGAAACAAGATTCCAAAAGGCAATTGGTGCTCAAGAAGTTAACTTTAACATGATGGCTGATATTTTAGCGAGTCCATTAATGTTTGCATTTTACGTGATAGGTGTTGTGTCTGCAACATTCCACTTAGCAAACGGAATTTGGTCATTCTTAGTAAGCTGGGGTATCACTCAATCACCTACTTCACAAAGAATTTCAACATATGTGACAATAGGTATCTTCTTAGCATTAACTGTAGTCGGCGTTCGAGCACTTCTTGCATTCGTGTAAAAAGTTAAATGAATTGAAAGCGCTTGACTACTACTAGAAAGAGGAGTGAGAAAAATCATGGCAAAAAGTAAATTGATTGTTGTCGGTGGCGGTTTAGCCGGTTTAATGGCAACAATTAAAGCGGCCGAAGAAGGCACGCCTGTAGAATTATTTTCTCTAGTTCCTGTTAAACGCTCACACTCTGTTTGTGCACAGGGCGGGATTAACGGAGCTGTAAATACAAAAGGTGAAGGTGACTCACCTGCAATTCACTTTGACGATACAGTATATGGTGGGGATTTCTTAGCAAACCAACCACCTGTACAAGCAATGGCTGAAGCAGCACCAGGAATTATTCGTCTATTAGATCGTATGGGTGTAATGTTTAACCGTACACCTGAAGGATTACTAGATTTCCGTCGTTTTGGTGGTACTATGCACCATCGTACGGCTTTTGCTGGCGCAACAACAGGTCAACAATTATTGTACGCACTTGACGAACAAGTTCGTCGTTATGAAGTAGATGGTCTAGTAACGAAGTATGAAGGATGGGAATTCCTTGGAGCTATTTTAGACGATGAAGGTGTTTGTCGTGGTGTAATGGCTCAAAACTTAACTTCTATGGAAATTCGTGCATTCCGCGGTGACGCTGTGATTATGGCTACTGGTGGACCAGGAATTATCTTTGGAAAATCAACGAACTCTGTAATCAATACAGGTTCAGCAGCATCAATCGTTTACCAACAAGGAGCTCATTATGCAAATGGTGAGTTCATTCAAATACATCCAACTGCTATCCCTGGTGATGACAAGCTTCGCTTAATGTCAGAATCAGCACGTGGTGAAGGTGGACGTATTTGGACATATAAAGACGGTAAACCATGGTATTTCTTAGAAGAAAAATATCCAGCGTACGGAAACTTAGTACCACGTGATATTGCGACTCGTGAAATTTTTGATGTTTGTGTTAATCAAAAACTTGGTGTTAACGGTGAAAACATGGTGTACTTGGATCTTTCACATAAAGATCCAAAAGAACTGGATATTAAACTTGGTGGAATCATTGAGATTTACGAGAAGTTCACAGGTGAAGATCCACGTAAACTTCCGATGAAAATCTTCCCGGCTGTTCACTATTCTATGGGTGGATTATGGGTCGATTATGATCAAATGACAAGCATTCCTGGATTATTTGCTGCTGGTGAATGTGATTATTCTCAGCATGGAGCAAACCGTCTTGGAGCAAACTCATTATTGTCTGCTATTTATGGCGGTATGGTCGCAGGACCAAATGCAGTTCACTACATGAGTGGTCTTAAAACTCGTGCAGAAGATATGCCATCAACTATTTTTGATGCACATATTGCATCTGAACAACAAAAATGGGATGAAACAATGGCTTTAAATGGTACTGAAAATGCTTACGTCTTGCATAAAGAGCTTGGCGAATGGATGACAGATAACGTAACAGTTGTTCGTTATAACGATCGTTTAAAAGCAACAGATGAAAAAATTCAAGAATTACTTGAGCGTTATAATAATATCAATATCAATGACACGCAAAAATGGTCTAACCAAGGTGCTACATTTACGCGTCAGTTGAAAAATATGCTATACTTGGCTCGCGTAATTACATTGGGAGCTTTAAACCGTGATGAGAGTCGTGGTGCTCATTACAAACCAGATTTCCCAGAACGTAATGACGAGCAATTTATGAAGACTACAATGGCGAAATTCGACCCTGCTACAGGTGCTCCAATTTTCCATTATGAAGAGATCGATGTTTCCTTAATTCCACCACGTAAACGTGACTATTCATCGAAAGGGGATCATTAATAATGGACGCAACAGCAACAAAGACCGTCGTTCTTGAGATCCTTCGCCAAGATTCTACTGATTCAACACCATATTGGGAAAAATTCGAGTTAAACTATCGTCCAAATATGAACGTCATTTCTGCATTAATGGAAATTCGTCGTAATCCAGTCAACGTTGATGGAAAACAAACGACTCCAGTTAACTGGGATATGAACTGTTTGGAAGAAGTTTGTGGTGCATGTTCTATGGTCATTAATGGCCGTCCACGTCAATCATGTACGGCTCTTATCGACCAATTAGAGCAACCCGTTCGTTTGGAACCGATGAAAACATTCCCTGTAGTGCGTGACTTAATCGTTGATCGTACAAGAATGTTCGATTCATTGAAACAAGTTAAAGCATGGGTTCCAATTGATGGTACGTATGATCTAGGTGAAGGTCCACGTATGCCAGAACGCAAACGTCAGTGGGCATATGAATTATCTAAATGTATGACTTGTGGTGTATGTTTGGAAGCATGTCCAAATGTAAATAGTGGTTCTGATTTCATGGGACCAGCTCCATTATCACAAGTTCGTCTAATGAATGCACATCCAACTGGTGCTATGAATAAAGACGAACGATTGAATGCAATCATGGGTGAAGGTGGACTTGCTAACTGTGGTAACTCTCAAAACTGTGTAGTAGCTTGTCCGAAAGGAATTCCTTTAACAACTTCTATTGCAGCTCTTAACCGTGATACAACAGTTCAAATGTTTAAAAACTTCTTCGGAAGCGACCATATGGTTGACTAATATTCTAGCCTGCGAGTTTAATCGCAGGCTTTTTTTATGGTTTTGTTTTGTCTTGTTGATTTGTGTCTCTGTGATACTCATGGCTATGCAAGTTCCCAAAAATGAAAAGATGTTGTAACAGAAATCATCCATCTATGTTTAAAAACTAGTTATAAAATGTGGACCCCTTTTAAAAATTCTATCTTTATTAATTTCAGAAACTCGAAAGCTTTGATACAATAATAAAAACGAATGAATATTCATTCATATTATGAGTCGAAGGGGTAATGAAAAATGAGAGCAACATATATCGAGGATTTCGAGCAATGGTCAAAAGAATTTACTTTTTCAGTGCCAGTTACGGTTAGATTTTCAGAAACAGATATGTATGGTCATTTAAATAATACCGTTAATTTTTCCTACTTTGAATATGCCAGAATTGAATATTTAAAACATGTAGGTTTAATGAATGATTGGTTGAATCCAAAAGGTTCGACAATACCTGTTGTTGCCGACTTGCAATGTGATTATGTGAGACAAGTGTTTTTTGATGAACAATTAAACATCCATGTAAAAGCAGCTTCCGTTGGATCATCATCAGTAGATATTCACTATCATGCAACAAATTCAAAAGGGGAAACCTGTTTCGTCGGCAGAGGGACAATTGTTCAAATTAATAAGTCCACTGGGAAAGGTACTCCATGGTCAGAAGAAGAAAAAGTTCTTTTTACTAATTAGCCGTCACCGCTCACATCCTTTTTACATACGTTACAAGGAAGAGCGGATAGGAGGGGCGTATGTTGTCAGAAAGAGCGCATCATCGTTCATTGTTAACTGGTAGAGAACGTGAAATATTTCAATTGTTAGTGCGCGATTATTCAACCAAGGATATCTCTATTCAGTTGAAAATCAGCGAAAAAACGGTACGAAACCATATTTCGAATACGATTCAAAAACTCGGCGTCTCCGGCCGAGCACAAGCGATTTTAGAATTACTAAGACTTGGCGAGCTTGCTCTTGAATGAGTAAGTCTTGCCATTTTCACAAAAAGAAGTCACAATAAACATGTAACCAATCGTTTTCGGGGAGTGGACCATTTACATGACAGAACATATGACAAATACTGCACCAAATTCAGAACAAGTGGCTTTCTTAGAGAAAGAACTCCGTTATATATCAGGAATCATAAAGCAAAAGGGTCGAGAAATTCTTAGTAATTATACAATTACACCACCTCAGTTCATTGCACTCCAATGGCTGTTTGAACATGGAGATATGACGATCGGTGATTTATCGAATAAAATGTATTTAGCATTTAGCACAACCACTGATTTAGTAGATCGCATGGAAAAAAATCAACTGGTTCAACGAGTTCGTAATGAACAAGATCGCCGAGTTGTTCAAATTCACCTTTTAAAAGAAGGCGAACGAATTATTGAAGAAGTAATTGTTAAACGCCAAAATTATTTGCGTGAAGTTTTATCAGACTTTGACGAGCAAGAAGTGACACAATTATCAGCGTCGTTGAAAAAATTGCATCATGAAATGAAAGAGGATTGAGGCGAATCGAGTGAATGCACCAATAGGTGTAATCGATTCAGGTGTAGGTGGTTTGACAGTTCTAAAAGAACTCATACATCGTTTGCCCAATGAACAATTCATTTATATTGGCGATACGGCAAGATGCCCATATGGTCCTCGTACTGCTCATGAAGTGAGAAAATTCACCTGGCAAATGGCAGAGGCCTTACAAAACCAATCTATTAAAATGCTTGTAGTTGCGTGCAACACAGCAACCGCTGTTGCACTTGAATCATTACAAAAAAACTGTCCTTTTCCTGTAGTGGGTGTTATTTTTCCTGGTGCCAGAGCCGCTATTAAAGCGACAACTCGTTCCGAGATTTGTATTTTAGGTACGACTGGTACGATTCGAAGTGGAGCTTATGAAGAGGCTATTAAATCATTATCATCCTCAAGTTCGATTGTTCCATTTGCATGCCCTGCATTTGTACCTTTGGTTGAAAGTGATGAATATGAAGGTGAATTTGCAAGGGATTTAGTGGCAAAGACACTTGAACCTTTAAAAAAAGCTTCCTTTGACACGTTGATATTAGGTTGTACGCATTATCCTTTACTTCAAAAGCATATTGAAGCAGCGGTGGGAGAGCATATTAAAGTTTTGTCATCTGCTGAAGAAACAGCTGAAGATGTAATGGAATTGTTAACGTATTACCACTTACATCAAGAAACACCATCAACAGAACCACATGTATTTTATACAACTGGTTCTATACCTATGTTCAAATCCATTGTTACAAAATGGCTTGAAATAGATGAGCCTAATATTCAATCCATTGAATTTAATTAAACCCGACATTCCCATAATAAGGAATGGTCGGGTTTTGGTTCGTTTAAGCAAAATGTGATACGATAAAGTTCGCGATAGTATTCGAGGAGGCAATATGAAAATGAGAAATGATGGACGTATGAAAGAGCAAATTAGACCGGTACAAATTGATACCGAGTATTTAGTGCACCCTGAAGGTTCTGTTCTAATTACAGTAGGACAAACTAAAGTAATATGTACAGCGACAGTAGAAGATCGTGTACCTCACTTTTTAAGAGGGCAAGGGAAAGGATGGATTACAGCTGAGTACTCCATGTTACCTCGTGCAACTCATTCTAGAACCCAACGTGAAGCATCTAAAGGGAAAATTGGTGGACGTACGATGGAAATTCAGCGACTCATTGGACGTGCACTACGTTCAGTTGTTGATTTAGAAGCATTAGGTGAACGCACAGTGTGGATTGATTGTGATGTTATCCAAGCAGACGGTGGAACAAGAACTGCTTCAATTACAGGTGCTTTTGTTGCTATGACGATGGCTCTTGCTAAATTACAAGATGCAAAACAACTGCCATTATTTCCAGTAACGGACTTTTTAGCAGCAACAAGCGTAGGAATTGATGCTGAATTTGGTGCTATTTTAGATTTGAACTACTTAGAGGACTCTTCTGCTCAAGTAGATATGAACATCATTCAAACGGGATCAGGAAATTTTGTTGAATTACAAGGTACCGGAGAAGAATCAACGTTCACTAGACAACAATTAAATGAGTTACTCGATCTAGGTGATATCGGAATAAAAGAATTGATTGAACAACAAAAAGTTGCATTAGGTGAGATTTCTGAAAGACTGATCAACAGAATCGAATCATTATTATGAAAAAAGTCATTATAGCAACGAAAAATAAAGGGAAAGCTAAAGATTTTGAAGCGCTATTTCATCCATACGGATTTTCCGTGCTGACATTGCACGATGTCGCTGATGATATGGATATTGAAGAGACTGGTGAAACGTTTCAAGAGAACGCCATATTAAAAGCTGAGGCACTGTCACAACGTCTTAATATGTTTGTGATTGCAGATGATAGCGGAATAATAATTGACGCATTAAACGGTGCACCAGGCGTCTATTCTGCACGTTATGCAGGTGAATCAAAGAGCGATGATGCAAATATGGATAAAGTGTTAGAAGAACTATCGAATATTGACGATCCTGATCGAACAGCTCGGTTTTATTGTGCAATTGCATTAGCAGGTCCTGACTTCGAAACAAAAACAGTTTACGGTACGTGTGAAGGGGTAATTGCAAAAGAGAAAAAGGGTACGAATGGCTTTGGATACGATCCAATATTTTATGTACCTCAACTTGGGAAAATGATGGCAGAGCTTTCTGCTGAAGAAAAAGGGTCTATCTCCCATAGAGGAAATGCTATCAAGAAAATCCAAGCCGAATTGCCAAACTTATTTAAATAAGGAGGTAGCTTGTATGAAGATATTAGTGATGTCTGATACGCATGGGGATTCTAATGTTATTGATGTAGTGAAGAAACAAGTAGGTTCAGTTGACGCTATTTTCCATTGTGGAGACAGTGAATTGGACTTACATCATTCTTCATTGGAAGGCGTTCAAGTTGTATTGGGCAATTGCGATATGGATTCTTCTATACCAATTGAAGTTAACACTTCTATTAAGGGTACACATATCTTTATGACACATGGACATCTTTTTCAAGTGAAGTCTACATTGATGTCGTTAAATTATCGAGCACAAGAACTTAACGCGCAAATTGTATTATTTGGCCATTCACATGTGCTTGGTGCCGAATTAATAAACGGGGTATTATTTGTGAATCCAGGGAGTTTAAAAGTTCCTAGAGGACGAAAAGAAAAGAGTTATGCAATTATTGAAAAGTCGTCTTCCCAATGGGTAGTAACATTCTTTTCAGATACCCATTTAGAATTAGAGTCTGTGAGTTTTTCAATAAATGAAAATTAACGTTGACTTTTGCTTGTAGCATTTCTATAATAAATATTGTCTTTCATTTCTGAAACGAAGTGAATTTGCACAAGTCTCAGTAGCTCAGCAGGATAGAGCAACGCCCTTCAATTTTATTAGGAGCCTTTACAGGGAAAGAGAACCTGTAAAGTGGACGACACTATATCGGTGAAACCTTAACAGATCATGCTGATGGCAATACCGAGGAAACTTACGCTTCATTTCGATGAAGAAGAGGCAATCCGAATACTTACGAAAGTAATGGTAGGAATGCTGAAAATCGTTTACACGACGTGAGGTTCCGTAGAGACTACACGTGTCGCACCTGCAATGGTGAAGATATAGTCCAGACTACAAACAATTTACATTGGTAGCGAAAGCTATGGTGGTAAGCTAAGGCGTCGGTCGGGGGTTCGAATCCCTCCTGGGACGTAAAAAAAAACCTTCTTTTCCAAAATGGTATTTCCTTTTTGAGTCATTCGAGACTTGAAGGAGACACGTTTTGAAAAGAAGGTTTTTTTGTTGGTTTTTTTGCCTATCAGAAATATCGTATATATCAAATTGCAGGTATAATTTTCACTATAGAAGATAACGAATGGGGGAGGAATGAATATGTTAGAAACCATTTTAATAAATATTTTATTTTTAATCTTTCCTATTTTGATCTTTGTTATCTTTTTTGATAGTCGGCGTCACTTTTATAATCAAACCTTTCTCGTCTTATTTTCAACAATATCAATGATTTTGTGTATGATTTATCCGATTAAACTTGAAATCGGTTTTATTTTCGATTTGCGTTATATTCCGTTTATTATTGTTGCCCTTTACGGAGGGTATCAAAAAGTGATATCTCTATTTATTGTGCTAAACATGTATCGATTTGTGATAGGCGGCGATGGGATATGGCAATCATTTTTATTTTCGACTGCAATCCTCTTAGTCCTTCCGTTCTTCCATCGAAGATTCTTAAAAGCAAATACGAAGAAAAGATTATATATGGCGGTTTCAGCTGCCCTATTTACGATGATTCTTTATTTAACGACGTTAAGTACGTTTTTTGAAGAATTAACGAGAGAGTATTGGACACTTGCGACGTACTCTCTTTTAACACATGTCATTATTATTTCCTTAAATGTATTGATGATTGAAAAAGTCATTGCAAATATTAATAATCGAGAAAGTTTTCTTCACACGGAACGATTACATGTCATGAGTGAATTGTCAGCAAGTGTGTCTCATGAAATTCGAAATCCACTCACTGTAACAAATGGATTTCTTCAATTGTTAAAAGAATCTAAAACGATCTCAGCTGACGAAAAAGTGTTTATTGATTATTCCTTACTCGAATTAGAACGCGCCGAAAAGATAGTGAGTGATTTCTTAAGTTATGGCAAACCACAATCGGAAAATATGGTTAACAGCAATCTAAAAGAAGATATGGAATATGTATTAAATATTCTAGGTCCATATGCAAATATGAATCAAGTGAACTTTGATTTTCGCTTTTCGAATACATTAACGAAGAAATACGATCAAAATCAAATTCAACAAAGTATGATTAATGTAATTAAGAATGGAATCGAATCAATGAAAGAAACCGGAGGGACACTACTCATCACAGTGACTGAAGAACAGCGAGCAATCGTCATACAAGTTCAAGATCATGGTGTGGGAATGACTTCAGATGAAATTTTAGAATTAGGCAAACCCTATTATTCTACGAAAACTGAAGGCACGGGTCTTGGTATGTTGATGGTTTATGGAACGATTAGCAAGTTGAAGGGCAAAATTGAGGTAGTCAGCGAAAAGCATAAGGGAACAACTTTTATTATCACATTACCTGTTTAGTATGCGTATGCTTTTCTCGTTTTGTGCTACTATATACACAAGAGAAAGGCGGTCATTACATTGCGTAAAAAGCATGGGAAAATTCAAAAACATCAAAATGTAATCGTCTTTCCAGGGATGGTGGACCGATTAATTTCTGATGGACTTAAACACGCTGAAGACTTTCAATATGATTTAGCGGTTAAATCAATAAGGCAAGCGTTAACTTACCGTGAAGCAGACGAACAGACACTTGGTGTCTTTGCATATTCTTTATATGAAACACGGGAATTTGAAGAAGCAAAAGTGATTTGTGAAGAATTGTTAAAAATTGGACCCACATATTACTTTGAAACGATTGAATTATATGTCACTATCTTAATGGAGTTGCGTGAATTTGAAAAAATGGAAGAGATTTTATCTGCAGTGATTGATGAAGCACCAATTCCTGCTGATAAACTTGAAAAATTTGAGCAACTGCTTGAACTTGGGAATAAACTCGCTAAACAAAAGAATAATGAATTTTTATCTGACCTACCAAAAACACATGTCATTGATACAACCTTATTTGAAATACATACGTTTAGTCAATTTTCCGAGGACAAACAACAACAGCTTTTAGTTGAGCTAGAGGGATCAGATTTAACTCAAGTGGAGGAAGAATTAGTAGCGATTGTGGAACATGACTTACTATCTCCAATTACCAAGTCTTTTGCCTTGCTGTTGATGGTGCATGCCAATATGGATCGAGAAATGACCATTGAAAAATTTGGACGCTCAGCTGCTATCAATCCAAAATTGTTATCCGATCCAGCAGAAACAGCAGTGGTTCTTGACGTTTTAAACCTGGTGAAGGATAGGCTTGTTCAAAATCCTTCTAAGCTAGAAATGGTAGAGGATCTGATTTTACGTCATTCGTTTGCCACTTATCCTTTTGACTGGTTTGAACATGATGCTGATGAGGTTGGGAATATGTATATTGATTATGTTAGTGGTATGCTAGGTGAAGATGTTTCATTAGAAGGGAAGCTTTACGATTTTATTATAAAAATTGATATCCTTTTTGAATTGCGTGAGATGTGAAATAAGTTGAAAGTATGCACATGTGTGCTATACTAGAATGGTTGTCAAAATCATAGATAAGCATGAAATTCGCTGAATAAAACGATGGAGGTTGAATATATGTCTGCAAAATGGGAAAAACAAGAAGGTAATACAGGTATTCTAACAATTGAGGTACCTGCTGAAAAAGTTAACGAAGGTTTAGACAAAGCATTTAAAAAGGTTGTAAAAGAAATTAATGTTCCTGGTTTCCGTAAAGGGAAAATGCCTCGACAAATGTTTGAAAAACGCTTTGGTGTTGAGTCTTTATATCAAGATGCTTTAGATTTCATCCTTCCAGATGCATATGCTAATGCAATTGATGAAGCGGGAATCGATCCTGTTGATCGTCCTGAAATCGATATCGAAACAATGGAAAAAGGTCAAAACTTAGTATTCACAGCAAAAGTAACAGTTAAGCCTGAAGTTACTCTAGGTGATTACAAAGGTCTTGAAGTAACTCAAGAATCTGCTGAAGTTACGGATGAAGAAATTGAAGCTCAATTAAAAGAGCAACAAACTCGTCTTGCAGAATTAGTAATTAAAGAAGACGAAGCAATCGTTAATGGAGATACAGCTGTTATCGATTTCGAAGGATTCTTAGGAGAAGAAGCATTTGAAGGTGGAGCTGGTGAAGATCACTCACTAGAAATCGGTTCTGGTTCATTTATTCCTGGATTTGAAGAGCAATTAATCGGATCTAAATCAGGAGATCAAAAAGACGTTGTTGTCACTTTCCCTGAAGAGTACCATGCAGCAGAGCTTGCAGGTAAAGAAGCTACTTTCAAAGTAACTGTGAAAGAAGTTAAAGGAAAAGAACTTCCTGAATTAAATGATGATTTTGCTAAAGAAATGGATAGCGAAGTTGAAGGTATTGACGCACTTCGTACGAAATTAAAAGAGAAAACAGCTGCTGACAAAAAATTAGCTGCTGATTCATCTTTACGTGATCAGTTAGTTGAAAAAGCTGCTGAAAACGCGACAATCGATATTCCAGAAGCAATGATTAATTCAGAAACAGACCGTATGTTAAATGACTTTGGTCAACGTTTACAATCTCAAGGTATGAATTTAGATTTATACTACCAATTCTCTGGTCAAGACGAAAATGCTCTTCGCACACAAATGCAAGAGGATGCAGCTAAGCGTGTTCGCGTTTCATTAACACTAGAAGCAATCGCTGCAGCTGAAAACTTCGAAGTTTCTGAATCAGATGTAAATGCAGAATTAGAAAAAATGGCTGAACAATTCAACATGCCAGTAGATCAAATTCGCACTGCACTTGGTGGAACTGAAGCTTTAGAAAATGACCTACGTATGCAAAAAACAGTAGAATTTTTAGTTGAAAACGCTAAAATTTCATAATTATAAGAATCATAAGTTATACTGAAACAAGGCGCGGACATTTAGCCCGTGCCTTGTTTTGCACATACATAGAAATGATTACGATTGATACAATAGAAGGAATAGCGATGAAAACAAATTGATTAAGTTTTCGTCAATCTTATTAGTTGATTCCCGTTATAGAATCTTGTAAGATTGTTGCTTGAATAGGGGTGAATATTTTGTTCAAATTTAATGATGAAAAAGGGAATTTAAAGTGTTCCTTCTGTGGAAAATCCCAAGAACAAGTTCGTAAATTGGTCGCTGGACCAGGTGTATATATTTGCGATGAATGTATAGAATTATGTACTGAAATCGTTGAGGAAGAGCTAGGTACGGAAGAAGAAACAGAATTTAAAGAAGTGCCTAAGCCAAAAGAAATTATGTCTATTTTAGATGAATATGTAATCGGACAAGATAAAGCTAAAAAATCATTAGCTGTTGCAGTTTACAATCACTATAAGCGTATTAACTCAAACAGTAAAATTGATGATGTAGAACTTTCGAAATCGAATATCGTCATCATTGGACCTACTGGTAGTGGTAAAACGTTATTGGCACAAACTCTTGCACGTATACTTAATGTTCCATTTGCTATCGCAGATGCAACCTCATTAACTGAAGCTGGTTATGTTGGGGAAGATGTTGAAAATATTTTACTTAAATTAATTCAATCTGCCGATTATGATGTTGAAAAAGCAGAAAAAGGAATTATTTATATTGATGAAATTGATAAGGTGGCACGTAAATCTGAAAACCCATCGATTACTCGTGATGTTTCAGGTGAAGGTGTTCAACAAGCCTTGTTGAAAATCTTAGAAGGAACAGTAGCAAGTGTACCTCCTCAAGGTGGACGCAAACATCCTCACCAAGAATTTATTCAAATTGACACAACCAACATCTTATTTATCGTTGGTGGAGCATTTGATGGAATTGATCAAATCATCAAACGTCGTTTGGGCCAAAAAATTATTGGTTTTGGAGCAGATCCAAATAAAAAAGAAATTGAAGATGCGTCTTTATTATCTTCATTAATCCCTGAAGATTTATTGAAATTCGGATTAATTCCTGAATTCATCGGCCGTTTACCAGTATTGGCTAATTTAGAACAATTAAATGAGGATGCATTAATTCAAATTTTAACTGAACCTAAAAATGCATTGGTAAAACAATATCAAAAAATGATTGAATTGGATGATGTGAAATTAACATTTGAAGATGATGCATTGCTTGAAATTGCTAAACTTGCGATTGATCGTAAAACTGGTGCTCGTGGACTTCGTTCAATTATCGAATCCTTAATGTTAGATGTAATGTTTGAATTACCTTCACGTGAAGATATTGTCGAATGTGTCGTTACGAAAGAGACTGTTACTGACAATGCACAGCCAAAATTAATTTTAGCTGACGGTACAGTTTTAAATCAGGATAATAAAAAAACTTCAGCATAAAATAAGCTGATACAGATAAGCTGGCTTCGAGCATGCGTGTGCATACGCGTAAATCGGATGTCAGCTTTTTCTTCCATATGTTTGATTTGCGGGTAAATCGGACAGAATCGGATGGAGGTGAATTCCCGCATGCCAAAGAAAAAAGAGGAAAAAAAAGTTCCATTATTGCCACTTCGTGGGCTTCTTGTCTTTCCTACAATGGTATTACATATTGATGTTGGACGAGAACGATCAGTCGCGGCACTTGAGCAAGCATTGTTAACAGATAACATGGTGTTTTTAGCAACGCAGAAAGAGATGAATGTAGAACAGCCTGTGGAAGATGATTTGTATGAGATCGGTACACTTGCTCACGTAAATCAAATGATTAAACTTCCAAATGGAACAATTCGAGTATTGGTAGAAGGTATTGAGCGTGCTTCTTGGAAAAACTATAAAGAAGATAAGAATTACACGGTTGTACAAGTAGAAACTTCTCCGGATGATACAGAAAAAACAGCTGAGCATGAAGCTTTAATGAGAATGTTGTTACAGTATTTTGAAAAATACTCGAAAGTCTCGAAGAAAGTAACCACTGAAACATATGATACCGTTTCTGATATTGAAGAACCTGGTCGATTAGCTGATATGATTGCTTCTTATTTGCCGCTTAAAGTAAGTGGAAAGCAAGAAGTTCTTGAAATATTTGATACGAAAGAGCGTTTAGAGTGGTTGGTCAATCGCCTACACAATGAACAAGAAGTGTTAGATATGGAAAAGAAAATCAATGCTCGTGTGAAGCAAGCGATGGAACGGACACAAAAGGAATTTTATTTACGTGAACAAATGAAAGCCATTCAGACAGAGCTTGGTGATCGAGAAGGGAAGACCGGTGAAGTATCTGATCTTCGTAAGAAAATTGATGCATCCGGAATGCCTGAAGCTACACTAAAAGCCGCAATTAAAGAACTCGATCGATACGAGAAATTACCTTCTGTAGCTGCAGAAAGTGGCATCATTAGAAATTATTTAGATTGGCTTGTATCTCTTCCTTGGAAAGATTCGACTGCCGATCGATTAGATATTAATCGGGCTAAAAAAATATTAGACCGTGATCATGATGGTTTAGAAACTGTCAAAGAACGAGTGTTGGAATACCTAGCAGTTCGTCAATTAACAAAATCATTGCGTGGTCCAATTCTATGTCTTGCTGGACCTCCAGGTGTCGGTAAAACTTCTCTAGCTCGTTCAATTGCTGAATCACTTGGCCGCCAATTCGTTCGAATTTCACTAGGTGGTGTTCGAGATGAATCTGAAATTAGAGGACATCGACGTACGTATGTTGGCGCAATGCCTGGACGTATCATTCAAGGTATGAAGAAAGCAGGTAAGATTAACCCGGTATTTTTATTAGACGAAATTGATAAAATGTCTAATGATTTTAGGGGAGATCCGAGTGCCGCTATGCTTGAAGTATTAGATCCTGAGCAAAATCATTCATTTAGTGATCACTATATTGAAGAAACGTATGACTTATCCAATGTTTTATTTATTGCAACTGCCAATGATTTAAGTACAATTCCAGGTCCATTACGCGATCGCATGGAGATCATTACAATTGCTGGGTATACAGAAATGGAAAAACAGTCAATTGCCAAAAATCATTTATTGCCAAAACAATTAAAAGAACATGGCTTAACTAAATCACAATTACAACTTCGTGATGATGCACTATTGGATTTAATTCGTTATTATACGCGTGAAGCTGGCGTTCGTAGTTTAGAAAGACAAATCGCAGCGATTTGTCGTAAAGCTGCGAAACAAGTGGTTTCTACTGATAAAAAACGAATTGTCATGACTCCTGCAAATTTAGAAGAAGTTATTGGAAAGCATAAATTCCGTTATGGACAAGCTGAGACGGAGAATCAAGTAGGTGTAGCCACAGGGCTAGCTTATACAACTGTCGGTGGAGACACTTTACAAATCGAAGTAGCGTTATCCCCTGGAAAAGGAAAACTCCTTTTAACTGGTAAGTTGGGTGATGTTATGAAGGAATCTGCTCAAACAGCATTATCGTTTGTTCGCTCTAAAGCAGAAGAATTGGGTCTTGATACAGACTTCCATGAGAAGTGTGATATTCATATCCACGTTCCTGAAGGCGGAGTACCAAAAGATGGCCCATCAGCAGGGATTACCATAGCTACTGCATTAGTATCAGCTCTTTCAAAACGTCCAATTAAACGTGAAGTAGGAATGACCGGAGAAATCACATTAAGAGGTCGCGTACTTCCAATTGGTGGTGTAAAAGAGAAGACGCTAAGTGCACATCGGGCTGGTTTAACGACCATTATTTTACCGAAAGACAATGAACGTGATATAGAAGATATACCGGAAAGTGTGCGTGAAGATTTAACGTTCAAACTTGTTTCGCATGCGGATGAAGTGCTAGAAATAGCATTAGAAGGAGGCGTGCAATGAAAGTTCATAACGTAGAATTAGTCATAAGTGCAGTAAGACAAGCACAATATCCGGAGGGTGGATTGCCAGAGTTTGCTTTAGCTGGACGTTCCAATGTAGGTAAATCCTCATTTATTAATAAAATGATTGGCCGTAAAAGTATGGCCCGTATATCATCTAAACCAGGGAAAACGCAGACATTAAACTTCTATAAAATTGAGGAAAAACTCTTTTTTGTAGATGTACCTGGATATGGCTATGCAAAAGTATCAAAAACGTCACGTGAAGCATGGAGCAAGATGATTGAAGAATACATCACGACACGTGATTTACTAAAAGCCGTTATTCAGATTGTCGATCTTCGTCACCCGCCATCAGATGATGATTGCATGATGTATGATTTCCTAAAATATTATAATATCCCATGTATCGTAATAGCTACGAAAGCCGATAAAATCCCTAAAGGCAAATGGGAGAAACATAAGAAAATGGTGCGCGATGAATTAGACATGGAAGCGCACGATACAATGATTTTATTTTCATCAGAAACAGGTATGGGCTTCGATGCAGCTTGGGCAGAAATCGAACGTCGTATGTTACCGACTGAAGAAGTTGAATCTGAGTAAGTAAATTTGCATTCCCTAATTTATTTTACAAAGCCACTCTATCTCGATTTAAATTGAGATAGAGTGGCTTTTCATTGTATATGGAGAAAGATTTCCTAGCTTTTTTTATTGAATTCACTACCAACGGTCGATTCATTCAATTTCTAATTTCTATTTTTATTATCCTTTATTCATTTAAGAATTATGTGTCTTTTGAATTCCGCGCTTTATTAATACTGAACTTGGACTTTTTGGCTTTTAGTTTGGTAGGCGCATTCAGATAACATGAGTAAAAATGTACTTTTTGATTTTATATTATACAATTATCTTTTTACAGATTGTAATGAAGGTGGCGACTCCTGCGGAAATAGCACGTACTGAAGACCCTGGACTGAGCATCGCGAGGGAAGAGGCTGAAGTAGTGCCCGCGGAAAGCGTCCACCGCAATGAAAATCAGCCACTTCATCGGTCAAAAAAATTGTCAACTTCACTGTATTTACAACAAATTTCGAGGCAAAATGAATTAAGAAATCATAACGTTTGTATGCATTCGCTCGTTTTGATACACTTACATTATAATAATTATAAATAAGAACATGACTCATCCTTGATTTCATAGCTTGTTCACATTTAAAACCTTGTTTTAAGAATGGTTATGTTATAATAAAAGGCATGAAATAGAACGTGAGAGGTGTCATGAGGCCATGCATACCATAGTCGTAGGTGTTAATTTTCGTACAGCTCCGGTAGAGATTCGCGAACGATTATCCTTCGTTGAATCCGATTTACCGCAGGCGATGCAAGCACTACAAACGCAAAAAAGCATATTAGAAAATGTCATCGTGTCTACATGTAACCGAACGGAAATCTATGCGATTGTCGATCAGTTACATACAGGACGATATTATATTAAACAATTCCTTGCCGAATGGTTCAAGCTACCAATCGATTCTTTTTCTCCATATCTTTTCATTTATGAAGCAGATGGGGCGATGGAGCATTTATTCCGAGTAACTGCTGGAATCGATTCAATGGTTTTAGGGGAAACGCAAATTTTGGGTCAGGTGAGAAAGAGCTTTTTAGAGGCTCAAGAACGTGGCACAACTGGAACGGTGTTTAATCAATTGTTTAAACAGTCTGTTACACTCGCTAAAAAAGCACATGCTGAAACAGCGATCGGTGAGAATGCTGTTTCTGTATCTTATGCAGCTGTTGAACTTGGTAAGAAAATTTTTGGTTCATTAAAGAATAAACATGTAGTCATTTTAGGTGCAGGAAAAATGGGTGAATTGGCGATTAAAAACCTTCATGGTAGCGGTGCTGAAAAAGTGACTGTCATTAATCGTACGTTTGAAAAAGCTCAATTACTTGCTGCTAAGTTTGATGGACAAGCTAAGTCTATGCAAGAATTACAATGTGCTTTATTAGAAGCAGATATCTTAATTAGTTCAACAGGTTCAACGGATTTCGTTATTGATTTGGACCTTATGCAATTTGTGGAACGTTTACGCAAAGGAAAACCACTTTTCATGGTGGACATTGCTGTACCACGTGATCTAGATCCACGAATTGGTGAACTTCCTAATGTATTTTTATATGATATTGATGACCTTCAAGGAATTGTAGAAGCTAATTTAGCTGAGCGTCAGCGGGCAGCAAATGAAATCATGTTGATGATTGAAGATGAATTAGTCCAATTTAAAGATTGGCTTGGAACTCTAGGCGTTGTCCCTGTTATTTCGGCACTTCGACAAAAAGCGTTGCAAATTCAATCGGATACGATGGTAAGTATTGAAAATAAAATGCCGGACCTAACTGATCGTGAACGCAAAATTTTAAGTAAACATACAAAATCTATAATTAATCAATTACTAAAAGATCCGATTCTTCAAGCTAAAGAATTAGCTTCTTCACCTAAATCACAAGAACAACTCGATTTATTCCAACAGATTTTTGGAATTGAAGAAGAAGTAAAGCAAGAGAAAGAGAAACTAATGACTGCTGCAAAAGAGTCCGTTGACTTTCCTGAAGAAACGAAGCAAGTAACAAATCCAGGGTACTCATATTAAATTCTAGTAGGGAGGCGTTTTCGTTCATGTATGTTAAACTATACATGCGAAAACGCTTTTTCTCATGATGAAAAGAGAGGGGTATAGCAGTGGTGGATATAACCATGACAAGGTTGCATGAAGGAATGGTCATCCTCTACGCAATTAGTCTTGTCTTTTACTTCATCGATTATTTAGATAAAGATTCAAAAGCATATCGTATTGCATTTTGGATACTTAGTACGGTATGGATTTTGCAAACAGTATTTTTAGTCTTGTACATAGTGGAGACTCAGAGATTTCCGATTCTAACTTTATTTGAAGGAATATATTTTTATGCTTGGTTATTAATCACACTGTCGATTATTTTACATGTAACTTTTCGAGAAAAAGTGCCTGTATTCTTTTTAAATGTAATTGGGTTCATTTTTATAACCATTCATACATTTGCTCCAGTTCAAATTGAACAGTCTTCAGTAGGAGACTCTTTATTGTCTGAGTTGTTATTTATTCATATAACGTTTGCCATACTGTCCTATGTAGCTTTTTCATTGTCCTTTGTATTTTCAGCTTTGTATCATATTTTATATCGCTTATTAAAGAAAAAGAAATGGACAAAGCAGTATGGGAATTTGCCATCTCTTGGTCAAGCTGAAAAAGGTATGACGGTCTCAATCGGAATTGGTATTCCGTTTTTATTAGTCAGCTTAATTCTCGGATTACAATGGGCATATGTATCGCTTAATGAATTCACCATATTGGATATTAAGATTTTCGGATCTATCTTCTTATTATTTGTATATGGTTTTTTATTTTATAGACGTCAGAAGGGATTACTTCATGGGACAAGCTATGCTTGGGGGCATGTGTACGCATTTCTCCTCGTATTAGTTAATTTCTTCTTAGGAAGTCGCTTATCTGATTTTCATTTCTGGTATTAAGAGAGGATGTTACAACATTGAGAAAAATTATTGTAGGTTCTAGAAGAAGTAAATTGGCATTAACGCAAACGAATTGGTTTATTGATCAAATGAAACAAGCAGGTGCTCCATTTGAATTTGAGATAAAAGAGATTGTCACAAAAGGTGATCAAATCGTTGATGTCCAACTTTCAAAAGTTGGCGGAAAAGGGTTGTTCGTAAAAGAAATTGAGCAAGCTTTATATGACAAAGAGATTGATTTTGCTGTTCATAGCATGAAAGATATGCCGTCTGAGTTACCAGAAGGACTTGTGATTGGTTGTATTCCTCCACGTGAGGATGCACGAGATGCGTTTATATCTACTGGTCATGTGAAGTTTATGGATTTACCAGTTGGTGCTGTAGTAGGTACAAGTAGTTTACGTCGTTCTGCACAGCTTTTACTAATGCGTCCTGACATTGATATTAAATGGATTCGTGGGAATGTAGATACACGTTTAGCAAAACTTGAAACGGATGAGTATGATGCGATTATATTAGCGGCAGCAGGTTTAAAACGCTTAGGTTGGAGTGACGATGTCGTTACTGAATATTTGTCTGTTGAAGATTGTTTGCCAGCAGTTGGCCAAGGTGCACTTGCGATTGAATGCCGTGGTGATGATGCAGAACTATTAGATGAACTTAGCAAACTAACACATCAAGATACATGGAAAGCCGTCCATGCAGAACGTGCATTTTTATATGCGATGGATGGAGGCTGTCAAGTTCCAATTGCAGGATTTGCAACGGTACAAAACGATACGATTGAATTTACTGGTTTGGTTGCATCTCCTGATGCGGAGCAAGTGTACAAAGAGTCTTCGTCAAATGTAGAGCCTGAAACAGCTGGTAAAGAAGTAGCGAAGTCCTTGAGTGAACAAGGGGCATATGATTTGATTCAACAAGTGAGAGCCGATTTGAATGTGTAATAAAGGTGATTTGCAAGGGCAAACGATTGTCTTTACAAGTCAACCAAAGTCAGATGAGCCGTTTAAATTAGTTGAGCATTTAGGCGGGGAAGTGGCTTGTTTTCCATTGATTCAAATTACTGAATTCATTAGTCAAGATGAAGTTTTTATTGAAAGATTGTCTCTCTATGAATGGCTTATTTTCACCAGTCAAAATGCGGTAGAAATGTTTAGTAAAAAGCTAAATAGACACGGGATTTCAGTAAATGAGTTGTCTTTAAAAGTGGCGGCAGTTGGAACTAAGACCGCCTCAGCATTAGAAGCAAATGGACTGCAGGTTTCATTTATTCCGACTATTTATAGTGCAGACACTTTTATTGAAGAATTTCCAACTCATTTAAAAGACACAGATCGATGTTTGTTTTTAAAGGGATCGCTTGCGAAAGATACCATTAGAAATGGATTAGAACATGTAGATGAGTGGACTGTGTATGAAACGACACCAAATATTAAAAATGCAGGGGATTTAGCTGAATACTTAAAATCTAATCCACGTGTATGTATTACATTTGCTAGTCCATCTGCTGTTCATAATTTCTCGAAATATGTTTATTCACAAGTGAATCTAACATCGGTAAAATTTGCAGCGATTGGTCATATTACAGCTAAAAGCTTAATTGACCACTGCTTGCCTGTCCATATACAAGCTAAATCGTACACCTATTTAGCACTAATTGATGAAATTGCAAAATGGAAGGATGTTGAAAGTAAATGAAAGATCTTCAATTTAACAGACATCGTCGTTTACGTAACAATGAAACAATCCGCGCGATGGTACGCGAAACTACCTTACATACGAATGATTTAATCTATCCGATTTTTGTTGCAGAAGGCTCAAAAATTCGAAACCCTATTTCTTCAATGCCAGGTGTTTATCAACTATCTCTAGATAATTTAGGAGAAGAAATTGATGAAGTGGTAGCACTAGGAATACCATCTGTCATACTTTTTGGAATTCCTTTGGAAAAGGATGCAGAAGGCACACAAGCTTATCATGATCACGGTATCATTCAAGAAGCCATTCGATTTGTTAAAGAACGTCAACCGAACTTAATGGTTATTGCCGATACATGTTTATGTGAATACACAGACCATGGTCATTGTGGCATTATTGAAAATGGCCAAGTGTTAAATGATCCGACATTGGATTTACTTGCACGCACAGCTATCGCTCAAGCTAAAGCTGGCGCAGATATTATCGCTCCATCTAATATGATGGATGGTTTCGTAGCAGCAATACGATATGGTTTGGATGAAGCTGGTTTTGCTCATTTACCGATCATGTCCTATGCAGTAAAATATGCGTCAGCTTATTACGGTCCTTTCCGAGATGCAGCTAACAGTACACCACAATTTGGCGATCGTAAATCATACCAAATGGATTACGCAAATCGTAATGAAGCGATGCGAGAAGCTACATCTGACGTTGAAGAAGGCGCAGATTTCTTGATCGTAAAACCTGCTTTATCGTATTTAGATATTGTACGTGATGTGAAAAATAACTTTGATATTCCAGTTGTTGCTTACAATGTAAGTGGAGAATATGCAATGGTTAAAGCAGCCGCACAAAATGGCTGGATTGATGAAGAAAAGATTGTTCTTGAAACGTTAACAAGTATGAAGCGTGCAGGCGCAGATTTAATTATGACGTACCATGCAAAAGACGTGGCACGTTGGTTGGGGGCTAAATGATGGGACGTTCTTACGAAAAATCAAAACAAGCATTTTCTGAAGCCGTAAAATTAATGCCAGGTGGAGTAAATAGTCCAGTCCGTGCTTTTAAATCGGTTGATATGGATCCAATCTTCATGGCAAGTGGAAAAGGCGCAACAATCACTGATATTGATGGTAATGACTATATTGACTATGTCTTATCATGGGGACCTCTAATCTTGGGGCATTCACATCCAGATGTAGTATCAGCTATTCAAAAAGTCGCAGAAACAGGGACGAGCTTTGGCGCACCAACTGTGGTTGAAAATGAATTAGCGAAGCTTGTAATGGAAAGAGTGCCATCAATCGAAATGGTTCGAATGGTTTCGTCAGGTACAGAAGCTACAATGAGTGCTTTACGCGCAGCACGAGGATTTACAGGGCGCAATAAAATACTGAAATTCGAAGGTTGTTATCACGGACATGGCGATAGCTTATTGATTAAAGCTGGTTCAGGTGTTGCTACCCTAGGCTTACCAGATAGTCCTGGTGTTCCTGAATCAGTGGCGAAAAACACAATTACTGTAGCTTACAATGACTTAGAAAGCGTACGAGAAGCTTTTAAACAACATGGTGATGATTTAGCTGCCATTATTGTTGAGCCTGTAGCTGGGAATATGGGTGTAGTAGGACCGGAACCAGGCTTCTTGGAAGGACTTCGTGACTTATCAACAGAGAACGGAACAGTTCTTATCTTTGATGAAGTTATGACAGGTTTCCGTGTTGGTTATCATTGTGCACAAGGTCATTTCAATGTGAAACCTGACCTCACATGTCTTGGAAAAGTAATTGGGGGAGGACTACCTGTAGGGGCATATGGCGGTAAGCTTGAGATCATGTCTCAAATTGCACCGAGTGGTCCAATATATCAAGCGGGAACACTGTCAGGAAATCCTCTGGCTATGACTGCAGGACTTGAGACATTGTCTCGATTAACACCTGAAACGTACGATCATTTCAATAAATTAGCTGATCTTTTAGAGACTGGTTTCCGTGAAGCGGCAACGAAATACAGTATTCCACACACTGTTAACCGAGCTGGCTCTATGATTGGTTTCTTCTTTACGAATGAAACCGTAACAAATTATGATATCGCAAAAACGTCAGATCTTCAGTTATTTGCAAAATATTACCGACTAATGGCGGAAGAAGGCATTTTCTTACCACCGTCTCAATTTGAAGGGATGTTCCTATCTGCTGCCCATACGGAAGCAGACATTGAGAAAACAGTTGACGCATTCCATAAGGTATTTGCTCAATTAGTCTAACTTTTTTGTCCTGGTACTCCTATGAGTACCAGGGCTTTTTTCAATGGGTTTTCTGTTAAACTTCCTATCCTATTTCGATTGGTAGCTTAGTTGTTTAGAAACAGAAAAGGAACTGTCGGATTCTCTCCGCAGAATGACCGAGTACAATTAGTACCAAGTCATTCTTTGAAGAGAATTTAATCCTAAGGGGATGTGGTCCCAATACATAACAGAGACTTTCAGCTAAGATGAGGTGTAAAGAATGCAAAAACAGTGGTTGATTTTTCGGACGTTTTTAATTGCCGCCTTAAGCGGTTTTGCCTTCTATAAAATTGGTGTATTCTTACCATGGTTACTAGGACCGATGATTGCTTTATTACTTTTAAGACAGGTCACTAAACTAGAGTTTATTTGGCCAAAGCTATTAAGACAAATAGGTCTGATTATTTTAGGTGTTCAAATTGGTTCTTCATTTACTAAACAAGCAGTAGAGCTTATGTGGTTTGATTTTCCGTTAATGATTCTATTAACCGTTTCAGTTGTGGGAATGGCTTTAGTATTAAGTATCTTGTTTATGAAGATGTCTGGTGAATCTTTAGCTACTTCCATATTAGGTTCACTCCCTGGTGGACTTTCTCAAATGGTTTTATTGAGCGAGGAAGTACAATCAGCTAATTCTACGGTAGTGACGTTAATGCAAACGTTTCGTATTTTTGCTGTTGTAACGATTGTTCCATTCTTAACAGCATGGATTCCTAAGGGAACTCATTTTGATGAGCTTTCACTAAGTGACTTGCCATCATTTAATGTCGCACATTTTTTGTTTTTTATAGGAATGGGTATCACTTTCTTTTTCCTCATGAAAAGAATTCATTTTCCTTTACCAGAATTAATGGCACCAATTCTATCCATGGCCATTGTTCAATTTATTACGGACCATTCTGTTGTAGAAGTGCCTACAATGCTTCTGATCGTATCCCAACTTTTCGTCGGAGCGCACTTAGGATTACAACTTGAAAAAGTCTCTGAGCTATTTACTTTCCGATTATTTTGGTCAATATTAGGAACGAATATTTTACTCATCGCATTTTGTGCATTTATGGCCTATCTTCTTATGTTCATCCATCCGGTGAATTCGTTTCTCGACTTCTTTATAAGTGCTGCTCCAGGAGGCATTGCAGAAATGTCCATTACAGCACTTGAAACTGGAGCGGATTTATCCACCGTCACGAGTTTTCATTTGTTTCGCATCTTTTTCATTCTTTTATTGGCAGGACCTCTTGTGACAATGGCTTTAAAAAAATGGGTTAAATCATAATTCTATGTTCCCTCGCATACAATCTTTCACAGATAGTTGTGAAGGAGGACAAGAATTGGAAAAAGTAAATTGGTCATTCCAAGAAGTTTTTTATTTTCCAGAAAGTTTTGGCACACCGACCGGAACGACGCTTGTAGAAGTAAAACCTAGATTCGAATTTCAACAAAAGGACGGGTATTGTTGTTTAAATGGAATTTACCATATTTCTGCTTATGTGGCGTTTGAACCCGGTCAATGTGAACATCATGGGATATCAGATTGGGTATCAATTGAAGATTTAGAGATGAATGGTGAACACGGATATTTTGAATATGCCGTTCCTCACTCCATTGAGTTACCTGCGGATTACAATCAAAGTCAACGTGTTCCAGAGTTTACGATCACGAAAATTGAACCAATCGTTACAAATGACAAAACGCTTCAGATTGACTGGGCAGTAGATTGTGCTTATGAAAGATTGGTTCAGCCTGAATTGGTAGTTGAAGAAAGTTCATCTTCTTCATCGTCTTCATCAAGTCACGAAGTGATCGAATCATCAGAGGTGACGGGTAAGTCTAAACCATTTTTCTTAAAAGAATTGAAAGAAACCTATTCGGTCTACCAAGTTAAATAATATCTTTTTGGAATAAAAATAAAATCGCAATTAATAGACATAATAATAAAAAATCGAAAGTTGTTGGAAGAAAAATCGTTCGAATTAATTCAAACACGGTAATCGGTAAAATAATATTTTTACAATAAAATCGGGTCTTTCGTAACCATGGGGGAAGTAGGTAGGGATTATATCCTCGTCTCATAAAAATCTCCTTTCAAAAAAACTTGACTTCATATTGGAAGTTCCGATACAATTGGTTCAATTAAATATCGATGCTTTGATTGGGAAGAGTAAAATCACGTCGTTATCATTAGAGAGGAAACATTTGGTGAAAGTTTCCGTTAGCGCGTATTTGAATGTCGCCCAGGAGCAGTATCTGTGAACGAACTTGAGTAGCAGATGCCGGTTTAAAACCGTTAAGAATCTTGAGAGCGTGATGATGTTTTTTTGTCATCTGCGAATAAAGGTGGTACCGCGAACAACTCCTTCGTCCTTTTTGTGACGATAGGAGTTTTTTTATTTCCCAAAAATAAGGAGGAACTGAAAATGACTGAACAAAAACCTCAATTATCAACAAAGTACGATCCGAAGTCCATTGAACAAGGACGCTATGAATGGTGGCTAAATGGTAAGTTTTTTGAAGCTCAACCAAACAGTGATAAAGAACCTTATACGATTGTTATTCCACCACCGAACGTTACGGGTAAACTTCACTTAGGCCATGCATGGGATACAACTTTGCAAGACATCTTGATTCGTATGAAACGCATGCAAGGTTATGATGCATTATGGTTACCAGGGATGGACCATGCAGGAATTGCAACTCAAGCAAAAGTTGAAGAAAAGCTTCGCTCAGAAGGCAAATCTCGCTACGATCTTGGCCGTGAAGATTTTGTAAAAGAAACGTGGAAGTGGAAGGATGAGTATGCAGGTCATATTCGTCAACAATGGTCGAAACTTGGGTTAGGTCTTGATTATTCACGTGAACGTTTTACATTAGATGATGGTCTTTCCAATGCAGTAAAAGAAGTATTTGTAAAGCTGTACAACAAAGGTTTAATCTACCGTGGGGAACGAATTATTAACTGGGATCCAGCGACTAAAACAGCCTTATCCGATATCGAAGTTATTCACCAAGATGTACAGGGTGCTTTCTATCATATGCGTTACCCACTAACAGATGGTACTGGTCATATTGAAGTTGCGACAACTAGACCTGAAACAATGCTAGGAGATACGGCTGTAGCTGTTCATCCTGAAGATGATCGCTACAAGCACTTAATCGGAAAAACGGTTACATTGCCGATCATTGGACGTGAAATTCCGATTGTTGCAGATGACTATGTGGATAAAGAGTTTGGAAGCGGTGCAGTTAAAATTACACCAGCACATGACCCAAATGACTTTGAAATTGGGAATCGCCACAATTTAGAACGAGTTCTCGTGATGAATGAAGATGGAACAATGAACAAAAATGCAGCTCAATACGAGGGGCAAGATCGTTTTGCATGCCGTAAACAAATTGTTGCAGACTTACAAGAAGCGGGCATTTTATTCAAAATTGAAGAACATGCACATTCAGTAGGACATTCTGAACGCAGTGGTGCAGTAGTTGAACCATATTTATCTACACAGTGGTTTGTTAACATGCAACCTCTTGCAGATGCAGCAATTCAATTGCAGCAAGGGGAAGATAAAGTTAACTTCGTACCTGAGCGATTTGAAAATACGTATATGCGTTGGATGGAAAATATCCGTGATTGGTGTATTTCACGTCAATTATGGTGGGGACATCGCATTCCAGCTTGGTACCATAACGAAACAGGTGAAATTTATGTGGGACATGAAGCACCTGCAGATGCTGAAAATTGGAAGCAAGACGAAGATGTTTTAGATACATGGTTCTCTTCAGCGTTATGGCCTTTCTCAACGATGGGGTGGCCAGATGAAGAAAATGCTGAATTTAAACGATATTACCCAACGGATGTTTTAGTAACAGGTTATGACATTATTTTCTTCTGGGTATCTCGCATGATTTTCCAAGGAATCGAATTCACTGAACAACGTCCATTTGACGATGTTTTAATTCACGGATTAGTTCGTGCAGAAGACGGACGTAAAATGTCGAAATCACTTGGTAACGGTGTGGATCCAATGGATGTAATCGATCAATATGGAGCGGATGCTCTTCGATACTTCCTTTCAACCGGATCGTCACCAGGACAAGATTTACGTTTCTCTATTGAAAAAGTAGAGTCCGTTTGGAACTTTGCCAATAAAATCTGGAATGCATCACGCTTTGCGATGATGAATATGGAAGGCATGAAGTTCGAAGATATTGACTTGTCTGGCGAAAAATCAGTTGCAGATGCATGGATCTTAACTCGATTAAATGAAACAATCGATCAAGTAACGAAGCTAGCTGAAAAATACGAGTTCGGTGAAGTAGGTCGTGCTTTGTATAACTTCATCTGGGATGATTTCTGTGATTGGTATATAGAAATGGCGAAATTGCCATTATACGGTGAAGATGAAGAAGCGAAGAAGATGACTAGATCAGTATTGGCTTACGTATTAGACAACACAATGCGTTTACTACATCCGTTTATGCCATTCATTACAGAAGAAATTTGGCAAAGCCTACCGCACGAAGGTGAATCTATTACGATTGCCGCGTGGCCAACGGTTAATGACTCATTAACAGACAGTAAAAAAGCGTCTAGTATGAAATTACTTTCTGATATTATTCGTGCAGTTCGTACAATCCGAGCAGAAGTTCAAACACCAATGAGCAAAAAAGTGCCATTGTATATTTCAGCTAAAGATGCAGAAACATTAGTGATCTTAGAAGAAAATGCAATGTACTTAGAGAAGTTCTGTAATCCTGAGCCACTTGTATTAGGTCAAGACATTCAAGCACCTGGTCAATCTATGTCGAGTGTCGTTTCAGGAGCTGAACTATTCTTACCATTAGAAGGTTTAATTGATATTACGGCAGAGACAGCTCGTTTAGAAAAAGAATTAGAAAAATGGGCGAAAGAAGTCAAACTTGTTCAAGGAAAACTTTCGAACGAACGATTCGTATCGAAAGCTCCTGATGCCGTAGTTGCAGAAGAGCGTGCAAAAGAACAAGATTATCTTGAAAAGTATGCAACTGTTGAAAAACGATTAGCTGAGCTTAAAAATCTATAATTTTAGTGAATGTCCCAAACTTTTGTGTTTGGGGCATTTTTATATAGACATGGAATAAAAGATGATTTCATTTACGACGGACAATTTCAGGGACATGTCTTTGGACGCGTTTTCTCGTCACTTTCGGTGTTTTACTCGTCAACTTTAGTGAATTACTCGTCACTTTTTCGATTTTACTCGTCAACTTTATGCATTTACTCGTCAAAATGGTCTCAAGCACAAGTTACATTGGATATAATGTCCCAAATTTTATAATTTGGGACATTTTTCTTTTAAGAAGTGATATCTTTTATTCGAGAGAACGTGATAGAATAAATTGAATTCTCGGAAATTCTGAGAATATTGAGATTGAGGAGTGACCAATGTGTTTATATCTGTTGATCAAGTAACTGAATACATTTATAACATGAACCAAAAAACGGAACGTAATAGTAGATTAAGTCGAATTCGATCGATTTTATCAGCATTGGGTAATCCACATGAACAGTTTCGCTCGATTCATATTGCAGGTTCTAACGGCAAAGGTTCCACTTTAAATGCTTTAAAAGAAATCCTAATGGCTGAAGGACTGAGAGTCGGAAGCTTTATTTCTCCGCATTTAGAAGTTGTCAACGAACGAATGATGATCAACAACCAAATGATTACAGATGATCAGTTAATCCAATATATGAATGATATTTATCCATACCTTCAAGAAGGTCAAGTTGGAGAAGGTTCCAACTTTTTTGAAATCCTGACAGTCATTGCATTTGTCTATTATCGAGATATGGAAGTAGATATTGCACTAATCGAAACAGGAATAGGCGGCACATTTGACTCGACAAATGTTTTAACTCCATTATTATCAATAATAACTTCGATTTCTTTAGATCATACACAAATTTTAGGCGATACAATAGAAGCGATTGCGCGTGAAAAAGCCGGAATTATAAAACATAAAATTCCTGTAATTAGCGCAGTTAAAGATAGCCAAGCAGTACAAGTTATTGAAGAAAAAGCTAAAGTAGAAGATTCTCCAATTTTTCAATTGTATAAAGATTTTTTAATCGAAGATGTGACTCAAAATATAAAAGTTCAACACTTTACTTATCAATTAAATGATATGCAATTGAAAGAGTTAACCATAAAAATGGCAGGACATCATCAAATTGAAAATGCGTCGCTTGCAATAACGGCTGTTCTTTTACTTAATAGCTTATATGGCTTTACTATTTCGGAAGAAAACATCCGACAAGGTTTAGCAACATCAAGTTGGGCTGCTCGTTTTGAAGAAGTGTTGCCGAATGTAATCATTGATGGTGCACATAATCCAGCAGGAATGGAAGTGCTTATTAGAACTTTAAAACAACGTTATCTTACTGAAGAGATCCATGTTGTCTTTACAGCTCTAGATGATAAGGACATTAAATCAGTTCTGAACATGATCGATGAAGTGGCAACAAGCGTCATGATTACAGAGATTCATTTAAAGAATGCAGCTTCTGGAACATACATTTATGAAGCATCAAAACACCCGCACAAGGAATTAGAATTGAATTGGCAAGAAGCATTGGAAAAGACTTTACAAAAAGTTAATGATCAAAGTGTTGTTGTTGTAACGGGTTCTTTATATTTTATGTCGTTAGCACGTCCTTATTTAAAACAAAAAGCACATGTAGAAATTTTTTAATATTGTCCCTGCCTTTTAAACAAGGTGGGGTTCTTTTTAATTTAGTTGGTTAATCAAATAAATTTCAGAAAGGAAGAAATCATGATTCCTAAATTTAACGAGTATAAAGAGCGCTGGGAAGTGGGGAGTAGAAATACAATTGAACCTGGATTAGATCGAATGATTGAGGCACTTGAAAAAGTAGGGGACCCTCATAAGGATTTAAATGTTATTCACGTGGCTGGAACGAATGGTAAAGGTTCTACAATTGCGATGATGGAAGCGATGTTGTCTGTGCATGGTTTGAAGACAGCCTGTTTTTATTCCCCATGTTTCTTTGATGTACATGATCAAATTCAATTAAACGGGCGGTATATTTCCGAAACGCAATTAGATCAATTATTTAACAGAGTGAAGCAAGCTGGTTTAAGTGGTTTTTTAACAGATTTCGAACTCCTAACAGTTTTAGCTTTTATGGCATTCGAGGAATTTAAAGCTGATATTGTTTTATTGGAAGCGGGTATGGGGGGGAGATTTGATAGTACGAACGTAGTCACTCCTCTACTATCCATTATTCCGAGTATTGCAATAGAGCATGAGCAATTCCTAGGGACAACCCTAAGAGAGGTAGCCTATCATAAAGCAGGCATAATAAAGCAAGGGGTACCAGTTATTATTGGGAATTTAGAAGAAGAGTCTTTAAAAGTAATGAAGGAAGAGTGCTTTGACCAAAAAACGTCTTGTTGGATTGAATCTAAAGATTTTATGTTAAAACAAGATGTTTATCGAGATTTTGAAGGAAATCAACTAGATGGAATTCATATTGGAATGAAAGGTCAACATCAGCTTTTAAATGGAGCCATAGCAATCCGTGCGATTATCTATTTGTTAAAATTGAAAAATAAAACTGTAGATGAAACAAAAATTAGAGATGCTCTTCTAAATGTCTCATTGCAAGGTAGATTCGAAATAATAAACAATCAACTTATTTTAGATGGTGCTCACAATCCAGCAAGTATTCGGGTCTTAGTTGACACGATTAAAAAAGAGTTTCCCAATGACTCGATTCATTTTTTTGTGGGGTTGATAAAAGGGAAAAATGCAGTAGAGATTTTAAACATTTTAGAGGAGATTGATGCAAAATTCACCTTCGTTGATTTCCCAGATGAGAGAGCGATGAGTGCGCAAAATTTGCTGAATTTAAGTAACGCAACTTTCAAAAGTGTGACTAAAGACCCGATCGGAGAAATCGAAAAAATATTTTCTGAAAATAGTAAGATAATAGTAACAGGTTCCTTATATTTACTAGCAAATTTCAGAAAAAAAGCTTTGAAAATGTTTAAGAATATTTAGAAAACAGTAATGACAAAACTTTCAATCTTTGATACGATGAACTACGAACTAGATAAAATGTACCAATTTGAAAGGGGCTTATATGAACATATCGAAACAAGCAAAAATCAATATTTGGATATTATGGTTTGTAACCGTCCCAATTGGTCTCTATTTTTCCTATATAAATTTCGCACCATCATCAGTCGAGTGGACGTTGGTTTTAGCATATATTGCAATAGCATTATTAACAGTTATTTTTCCATTTAAAGTGGCGGGAACTACAATTTTTTTAATCCAATGGATCAATCTCGCGACATTTTTAACATATGGACTTTTTGTCGAAATGATTATTACCCAAATTGCAATCATTCCGTTGATGTATCGTATGAAATTTCAAATTATTGATTTTCATCGTGTACTATTCAACTCGTTTATGTTTTTTGCCATTTCGTTTATTTCAGGCAGCTTTGTCATGTACTTAGGGTACGAGGTAGGGAGCACGAATCTTTCAGAAATTTTGATTTATAGCTGTATTTACTTAATAACATTAGTAATAGTGAATCATATCATATTGCATTTTTATGTGAAACTTGAAGTGAAAGATCGAAAATTCTGGGAAAAAGACGTGTTTTGGGATTACACAGGTCTTATCATTACCTTGCCTTTTGGTATTACGCTGTATTTATTACAAATCCATGTTGGTCAAATTGCGTTTTTATTATTAGGTCTACCATTTTTAATGATTACCCTCGTGTTACGGATGTACAATAACTCAGCTTTAGTAAACGATGATTTAGGTCGTGCTAGTAAAATAGGACATGAATTGGCAGACCGACTAAGTTCTGATGCGATTATTGATTTATTCGTGAAAAATATAGGCGAAATGTTGCCTTTAGATTATCTTTATATAATTGATTTTAAAGATGACAAATTTTACGTGATGAGAGCCATTGAACGTGGTCAAGAAAAGAAGTTGGAGCATTCTCATGAAGTATTATCGAAAAGTATTCCTGGAATTGTGTTTAAGAGAGACAAATCCATATTTTTCTCGAAGAAATCAGAATGGAAAGATATTAAAGCAGAGTTTCTTCCACACAAGACCGAGAGTATAATTGCCGTCCCCATTAGTCGAAATCAAAAAGTAGAAGGCATTTTAATGATTGCCTCACGTAAAAAGCATGCGTTTGAATTACATCAATTACAGATTTTAAATCTACTTTGTTCATATTTTGCCGTATCACTTGAGAAAGCTAGATTTGTGCAAGATGCTGTATCGAAGAGTGAACGTTGTGGGTTAACTAAACTTTATAATTATCGTTATTTTGATCAAGAATTAGAGAAAAAGATGAATGATTTGTTAAATGGTAACCTTCGACAGCTTTCACTAATGATGATGGACATTGACCATTTCAAGAGTATCAATGATACATACGGCCATCAAAGTGGAAATGACATTTTGTATGGGCTTGCGAGACTCATTGAGAAAGAAATTGGGGATAAAGGCATTATTGCTAGATACGGTGGGGAAGAGTTTGTGGTCTTGTTGCCAAATTATTCGAAGCAACAATCATTGAAACTTGCGGAAGACTTGAGAGAACTGATTGAGTCGACACCATTTGAAATACGCACAGACTTAGGTGAAAAACGTGATCTAACGAAAGTGCAAATCACAACAAGTATAGGAGTATCAACTGCGCCTGAAGATTGTGATGAGGCAATGGCACTCATTCGAAACGCCGATCGAGCACTTTACATCGGTGCCAAACGAGCTGGACGAAATCGAGTTGCTGAATATATTAAATAAATTCGAGAAAAGACAGGGAAAATGCCTGTCTTTTCTTTCTTATTTATGAATTTAAACGGTATACTAATAGTGAAGTGAGGTGCCACACATGACATTTGCAATAGGTTTAACAATTAGTTTTATTCTTATAAGTTTATTTATTTATGTTCTACCTATTATTTCAAATAAAATTAGTTTAAGTGTTTTACTAATTATCACTACTCTTGCATTTGTTCTTAGTTCATTAATGACCAAACTTTATTCACCATTAATCGGGATTGGAATTTTCCTATTACTTATAGGTTCACTATCATTATTAATCGGCAAAAAACGTATGTGGATTGATACTACTACAAATAAAAAAGGTTCGTCATCAAGAAGAAAGAGATTTAAGGAACTATCAGTTATTGAAGGAACTATTTTAGAGAATTTATCTTCAGTAGATGACCATATGCTTTACCACAAATCAAAAGATGATCATTTTGTTGACTCACAAAGTCCTCAAAATGTAATAGATTTGAAAGGTATGCATAGTGAAATTAATCTAGGTGAATATGAAGTTGCAGCATCATCTGATGAAATCATCTATAAAGATGAACCAAACATTGAAGTTGATGAGATCAGGGAAGAAAAAATACTTTATCAAATTGAAAGTGAAGACGATATAAAACAAGATAATCAAATAGTTTCTAACGATGAACTATCTGATCAATGGATGGAAAAAAGACTTCAATCCTTATTCGATAATGAAAAAATTAGTGATGATGCGACAAAAGAAAGTTTATTTGAAAACATAAGTGACTTGGATAATTCAAGCTTGGATAATTCAAGATATGAAGATTTATCAGAAGGATATTTTAATCAAAGCGGGAGTGGAATAAATGGCTCAAAAGAATAGTCTTCAATTTTTCATTCTATCTCTTATAGTAGGAATTATTTTACTTGCGGGGACATTTTCTTTCACGAGCTTAACAAAAGCTGTACTAAATCCTGATTCTTTTACACATTTTAAAGAAAATTCTTGGATTGGTCCTATCGATGTGTCTGGTTTAAATAAGGAGCAATCTTTACAACTCTTATCTAAGAAAACGAATGAGTGGAAGCAAAAAAATCAAATGACCAGCCAATTTCTATTTGAAAGAGCTAAAATGGATTCCGAAACTCTAACGTTTGACGTCCAAGGTTCTGTAAACACAGCTCTTAATGGACAGAGGAATCAGTTGCAAGTTACTTTAAATGAGAATTTATGGAGTGATCATTTATTGGAATTAGGTTTTACAGGACAAGAAGATATAGTAGACTTTGTCACTTTTAAACAAGATATATTATCTTTTGCTCACGATTTACAACCAAATAGCGGAAACTTTAATTTGACTTCATACATAAACCCTCAAGAAACAGGTGTATCTGAAATTGCTCAAGCTTCAATGCCATTTTCTATAAATGATGCTAGTATATCTAGTTGGATTCGAAAACATTCAACTATTCTAGTAGAACCTAATCAATCCCTCTCACTAAATGATATTTTCATTTCTGAACCTGAAGGACTTTATTCAGATGAATTTAAAACCATTTTAGCATCAACAATGTATAAGGCAGCTTTAGAAAGTCCTTTTCAGATTTTGGAAAGAAATATTAGTCAAACCAATCCTTTTAAAATTCAAGCAGGATTTGAGGCTTTTATTGATGAAAATAAAGATTTTATAATTGAAAATGTGTATGGGTTTCCATTAAATATAGAAACTACACAATCAGGTAATCAACTGGAAGTTAAAATCAGTGGGCACGATGTAGGAATCGAAATTGACCTAGACCCACTTGAGAGAAAAGTTTTGCCTTATCGCGTTCAAATCCAAACCATTGAAAAATCTGTTCCTCAGAAAACAGATAAGGGAGTCGAAGGTGTTGAGGTAAATCTATCTCGAACCGTATTTTTGAATCGAGAGAAAAAGGCAACCTTCCATGTAGCAAACGATCTATATTTCCCTAAACACGAAATACAATATCGACATAAAGTTGAAACTTCTGAATTAACGCCTCCCACCTCAAACGATTCGTCACTAGGAGAAGGAACTAATAATAATTCAGTTGATGGAATTCCAACACCTACTGTTCCTAGCGGAGGAGGTAGTGGAGGAACGACCAACCCAGCACCAATTATTCCTCCAGGGGGAACGTCAACCGAATCCGATTCAGATGAAATCCTTAAAGAAGATCAAACTAAAAATACAAAATAAAAGGGAAGTGCCGATTTGGCACTTCCCTTAATCTATGTAATCGTACTGAACATCCTCTAAAATATCATTAATATTAATTTGAGTTTCAGCATCTACATCAATTTCAGGTGAAGATCCTGAGGATTGTTCGCAAATGGCTTTAAATTCTTGAGGTTTTAGAACTTCTGCAAGTTTGGAACCACTTTGATATGAGGTTGTTAATTTACTTCCTTGAACATAAACATGACCATTTTCAATAATATTTAAGGATGAAATATTAGTTTGATTTTGTAGACATACTTTGGAATCACCTTTTACAGTTAATGTTCCAATCTCATTTTTATTTCCTTCAAATAGAAAATAACTATTTTCCAATGTAATTGTTTCATTCTTTGCATATATCGTACCTTTTGAACGTAACAAAGAGTTTGAAAGACTGACGGAATCATTAAAATAAGTATTCTGTCCTGAATAAAAAGTTAAAGCATCGCCGGTTAGTTTTTCAAAAATGGAATCCTGTTTGGAGAATATTTTAGTATTATTTATATTAATATCAGAATCAAAATCAATATATTTTGTGGATTGAAATAGAGAATTCGTTAATGTGAATTTGTTATTATTATTTATTAAATTGCTTAGATAAAAAGATCCGTTAGTATAGATATTCACATTCGACACATCTCGATCAATATATGCGTAGGTACTTGCATCAATATAGAAGTTACTGTTTTTATAGTTAGGATTATATAAATATAAAAAATTTATTTTACTCCCAAACAAATCACTTACATAAATATTAGAATTCCATATTAAATACGGGAGTGGGTTAAGCCACACTACACAATCAACTTCAGAAAGTACATATCCATTATGTATACAAAACTCTAAATCCTTTGGTGGAAAAGGACTTGGGATAGTTGATGGGAAATCAGGTATTTCTACGATATCTCCATTGCCGCCACCATTACCACCAGGTCCTCCGGAAGAGATTTTAAAATTGATTAAATTTAATGGAATTTTATATGTAGCTTGTAGATTTTCATTATCGGTGTCAATTGTGCTCTTTAATGCTATCTTTATTTCCAGCGAATTATTTTGAAATTCAGCAACTTGAATTGAAGTTTGTGTAAAGTTTTCCGTAGCATTTGAATTTATTGGCGTCATTGTAAATGGATATTTATTGTATTGATCTATTAGTTCATTAATTCCTTTTAGTTCCTCATTGTTAGCATAAGTGGTTAATTGGTCTTCAGTTAAATCATTATTAGAAGAATATTCAATAATACGTTTTTGAACTTCAATAGCTTTAGCTAAATAATCATTAATAATTCTGGCACGATAATGCTCAATACCCATTTCTGAAATATCAGCTAACAAGAATTCGTCATCCGTTTTTTCCACTTGCTTTTGTTGAGTTAAGGTTAAAAATGATAAAGTGCCTATAAATCCAGAAATGATTACAACTAGAAGTAGAGTTAATAGGAGTGTATAACCATTTTGATTTGATATCGATTTCATGAAAACACTCCTTACTTAATTTTTGAAAATACGGTTTGAATTTTAATTTGCAAATTATTGTTTTCGGAACTAGTTAAAATTAGTGTCATTGGAAAGTCGAAATTATTTGGATATATCCGATCACCTGATTCAAATGAATTTGTTGAGAAAATTTCATATAGTACTCCGGATTTATTGAAAAGATAACTCGCTTCAGAATCTGGTGTAATTTCAAGTGTCTTAAAGTCGTCATCTATTACAATTAAGTAGCTTTCGGAATTCCTATGAACTTCTTGTAAAGTATTTATTATTAAATTTGCTTCTTGTTGAAGACTATTTTTTGTCATTTCAACATTGTTCGCTTGAAATGATTGAAAGAAAAATGCCCAAACGATAGTTGAAAAAATGCCGAAAATTGTTAAGGCAGCAAGCAATTCTATTAATGTTACTCCTTTTTCGTTTTGGACCATTAATTATTCGCTCATTTCCTGTTAGATATATATCCATATGTATAACTAATTTCAGTACTATTTTCATTAAAAACAGATACTTTCATCTGATATAAATCTTCAAAATCTCCTGAAACATCTTTTTTATTTTTCAATATCACTACTTCTATCGGGAAGTTATTATAAAAGCCATTGTATTTAATGGTAGTGTCCGAGATTTCTATAGTCTCACTTTCTAAGACATTTAACGGTGAAGGCGAGTCGAAATTAGTGAATTTTTCTTTCACTAAAACCCGAACTTCCTTAGCAGTTGCTGCAGCTTGTAAGTTCACTTCTGTCGATTTATTGAAGTTTGTGATTTGTGGAAATAATGATAGAAAAGACACAATCACTATTGAAAGTAAAACGATCGAGGCTAGAACTTCGATTAACGTTAAACCTTGTTCATTCTTGATGAATTTTTGCATTTCAATCATCCTTTTAAGTTCTATGTATCTATTTACTTCATGAATCTTATATACTAGAAAGTATACTACACTTTTACCAATGGAAGGTGTGTGAGTAATTTGGAGCGTAAACGCTTAGGAGATATTTTAGTTAGTGCAAATATTATTACTGAAACGCAATTAATGGAAACTCTTGAAAAAAAGTCAGCAGATCAACGTCTTGGTGATGCACTTTTAGAGAGGGGCATTCTTACTGACCAACAACTAATCGAGGTTCTTGAATTCCAGCTCGGGATTGCTCATGTTTCGCTGAATTTATTTCCAATAGATGAAACCTTATTGTCACTTTTAGGTGTAGACTACTGCAAAAGAAATTTTGCATTACCTATCGAGAAAAATGGAATTCAGTTGAAAGTTGCTATGGCTGACCCATTAGACTTCGTAGCAATAGATGATATTGAATTACGAACAGGATTTACTGTGATGCCTGTTATATCGTCAAAAAATGATATTTTGGAATCAATTGATAAGTTTTCACAAGTGAATAAAGATTTACATGTAGAAACTTCCGGTAGACTGGACGATGAAAGTCAAGAAGAAGCACCAGCCATCAGACTAACCAATCAATTATTTATGCAAGGCTTAGCACTAGGTGCGAGTGATATACATATTGATCCGCTTGAAGATAAAATCCATGTCAGATATCGTGTGGATGGCTTATTGAAAACAGATCGAGTTCTCCAAGCATCCCAATTCGCGTCACTTATTGCGCGTTTAAAAATCATGGCTAATTTGAATATTACCGAATCGAGATTACCCCAAGATGGCCGAATTAGGCTTACTCAAAGTGAACAAATTATTGATTTACGTGTTTCGATTTTACCAACCGTTAATGGAGAAAAAGTCGTTATACGTATTTTAGATAAAAATAAAGCGATTAAACCAATGAATCAATTAGATTTTAATAAACGTTATTTACAAGCATTTATAAAAATGGTGGAGCAGCCTTCGGGAATGGTTTTATTAACTGGACCAACAGGTTCAGGGAAGACAACGACTTTGTATTCCGCTTTGCAACATATTAATAGAGATACAACAAATATCATTACGATCGAGGATCCTGTTGAGTATCAGATAGAAGGAATCAATCAAGTTCAAGTTAATCCACAGATTAATTTATCTTTTGCTAGTGGCTTACGTGCGATATTAAGACAAGATCCAAATATTATAATGGTCGGAGAAATTCGTGATGAAGAAACAGCTGAAATCGCTATTAGAGCGGCATTAACTGGACATTTTGTTATGAGCACACTGCATTCAAATGATGCGATTAGCAGTGTGCCACGTCTGCTGGATATGAATATTGAGCCATACTTAGTCATATCCGCTTTAAATGGCGTCATTTCTCAACGATTAGTTCGAAAGATTTGCGAAAATTGTAGGGTAGAACATATACCATCTGCAGTAGAAAAAGCGGTGTTTGACAAACGTTTTATTGGAATTGAAAAAATTTATAAAGGTTCAGGATGCGGCAAATGTTTAAATACGGGCTATAAGGGTCGAATTGCGTTACATGAAATGTTTATATTAGATGAAAAAATACGTGACCTATTATTTAATGAAGCAAGTATGTTTGATATTCAAAAAGAAGCTATGAGACAAGGTATGATTCCGCTTATTGACGATGGGTTATTAAAGGTTAAAGCAGGTTTCACTACTTTAGAAGAAGTATTAAAAGTCGCGAAAGTGAATTAAGAAGGGAACGTTGGTATGAATGAACAACTAAGTCAATTACTTCGAGCTGCATTCGATCTCGGGACATCTGATGTGCATTTAACCGTCGGTATGCCACCTATAATGAGATTAGATGGTGAGTTGAAGCGTTTTGGACAAGATGTTTTAAAACCACAGGATATTGAAACGATGACCCGATCTATTCTGACTAATGAAATGTGGGAAAAGTTTATTGAAAAAGGGGAAATTGATTTTTCACATGGCTTACCTGGTGTTTCTCGTTTTCGTGTAAATGCTTATCATCAAAGGGATTGTATTGGTCTTGCTTTTCGAGTTATTCCAACACATATACCTACTTATGAAGAACTATCATTGCCACCAGTTCTTCGAGATATTTCAACTCGTCCACAAGGGTTAGTTTTAGTGACTGGGCCCACTGGTTCTGGTAAGTCAACGACATTGGCTTCTATGATATCGGAAATGAATAAATCGATGAAAAAACATATTATTACACTTGAAGATCCAATTGAGTATTTACATAGTCATGGAACCTGTATGATTAATCAGCGTGAAGTAGGTTTTGATACGAAGTCATTTTCATCTGGTTTAAGAGCCTCTTTAAGACAGGATCCAGATGTCATTTTAGTTGGGGAAATGCGAGATTTAGAAACCATTTCTACTGCAATTACCGCTGCAGAAACGGGGCATTTAGTTTTTGCAACTTTGCATACCACGAATGCTGTGATGACAATTGATCGGATTATCGACGTTTTTCCACCTAGTCAACAACCGCAAATTCGAATTCAACTAGCATCTGTTCTGCAAGCAGTTGTTTCTCAGCGATTATTCCCTAAAAAGGAAGGGAAGGGTCGTGTTGGTGCATTTGAAGTGCTACTAAATGTACCGGCTGTAAAGAATTTAATCCGTACTGAGAAAATTCATCAAATCACTTCGGTTATGCAATCTAGTAGAAACATTGGAATGCGAACTATGGAATCGGAAATAGAACGTTTGGTCAAAGAAGAAAAAGTTAGTTTTGATAGTGCAAGCCCATATTTATCGGAGAAGACGATTTAATGGGATACTATGGATATGAAGGTCGAGATCGCAAAGGATTAGTGATCGCTGGTAGTATTAAAGCTACTTCAATAACCGATGCAAAACAAAAATTGACGGTTAAAGGTATTTCTACAAAGAAAATTGAAGAAAAAACCGGGATTCTTTACACGGAGATTCCTTTATTGGAAAAATCCATACCTTTTAAAGAACTCGTTATATTCATTAGACAGTTTTCTACCTTGATTAAAGCTGGAATTACGATTTTGGATGCAACATCAATTTTAAAAGATCAATCTACATCTAAAAAAATGAAAATTGTTCTTGGTGAAATATTAGAAGACTTACGGGAGGGTTACCCCTTCTCAGAAGCTGCTTCCAAACACCCAAAAGTTTTTCCAACTCTCTTTTCAAATATGTTACGTGCTGGTGAAGCAGGTGGGCAATTTGATGAAATATTAGATCGACTTGCCCTGTATTATGAAAAATCTCACACGACTCGTCAAAAAGTGAGATCCGCAATGACCTATCCACTGGTCTTGTTAGCTATTTCGATATTGGTCATTGTCTTTATGATTGGATTCATTGTTCCTCGATTTGCAGGAATGTTTTCATCATTTGGAGCAGAACTTCCTTGGTCAACTCAATTACTTTTGTTATTAAGTGCAGTTGTAACAACCTATTGGTGGATGTTTATACTTGTTATCACAATTTTAATATTCGCTTATCAAACGGTTAAAAATAATTATACTGTCCGTTATCGAATTGACTCTTTAATATTAAAAATTCCTGTGTTTGGCCCTCTCATGAAAAAAGCAATTCTTGCGAGAATGACACGCACACTTAGTACGCTATATGAATCGAGTGTTCCAGTTACTCAAGCACTTGAAATAGTTGAAAAAGTAGTAGGAAACTCGGTAATTGAAAAATTATTGAGAGAAGCAAGTGTAAGTGTGCAAGAAGGGAATTCAATTGCCAAACCATTTGTAGGACATTGGGCCGTGCCACCATTTGTTTCTCAAATGATGATTTTAGGAGAAAAGTCAGGTACGCTCGATTTTATGTTAGATAAAGTCGCAGATTTTTATGAACAAGAAGTTGATCAAAGTGCAGAACAATTGAAAACATTGCTAGAGCCTATGCTCATCTTGTTTATAGCTGTCGTAATCGGAGGAGTTGTAGCATCTATCATGATCCCAATGTTCTCAATTTTCTCGGAAGTTCAATAATTTTATAACTTTCGACATATTTCGACTTGAAATAATTGTTTACCAACCGATAATATAGGTAATAGGAAGAATGATGGACGCAAGGACAAATTACCTGTATGTGGGCACTTGGGTAATTTTGAGCAAATAGTGCACCCACCCATTGAAAACATTTAGGGGAGAGATTTAGATGAGAAAATGGTTAAAGCACTTGAAAAATCAAAAAGGGTTAACGCTAATTGAACTATTAGCAGTAGTCGTTATCCTAGGAATTATTGCAGCAATTGCTGTACCGGCAATTGGGAATATTATTGATAATTCTAAAGATGATGCACATCGTTCGAATGCGTTGTTGATTATAAATGCTGCTAAATTAGGAATAGTTACGGACGAAGTAGAACCAAATGCTAATGGTAAAATCACAATTAAAACTTTAGTTGATAAAGGTTTAATAGATGCTGTACCTTCAAATCCATCAGTCGATAGTGAGTCTTATGATAGTGAAGCATCATTTGTTAATATTTCAACTACTGGTACAAAATCAACTTACAGTATTACTCTAACTAAAAATAGCACTCCAAAAACAAAATATTTTAATGGAGTTACAGAAGCTCAAATAAACGCCGGGCAAAACCCAAATACTCCCTAACTTTTAATATAAATAGCCCTTTGCTTTTAAGCAGGGGGCTATTATTATAGTTAATACATACATATACATAGACTTAGAGGTGACGAAGATTGTCGACATATTGGGGAAATCATGCAGCAGTGTTTGTTACATTCACGAAACGATATATCCGTATTTTGGTTGGCAATCGGAAACACCAATATACGCATGCGATTCAACGTATTATTGAAGATGGTTGGATTGATAAAAGTGAAATTATTCAAGATGAACAATTGGTCCGTGCTTTAACTTCGGTTGTCAAACAATATAAATTGGCAGGATCAAAAACATATGTCTCTTTTTCCTCACATGAATTATTACTTCGTTCAACAAAATTGCCACTGAGTGTTCCGATTGAAGAGTTAAAAGGCAGTTTATATATGGCGCTTGGTGAATCATTCCAACTTCCTTTCCAAGATCCTATTATTGAAATCGTTGGTACTGAAGAAGTTGATGGAGAAAGAGAGGTTCGTGCATTAGCTGTTCCAGAAGAAGGCGTCAATAAAATGGTAGCCTTACTTAAGCAGTCAAAACTACGACCAGTTGTTATGGATGTTCCATTTTTAAACCTCTATCGTTTATTCGAGGAACAATTTCATTTAACTGAAGAACAGAATATCTTATTAATTCATGCGGAGTTAGATGGTGTTCAGTTAAGTATGTTCCACAATCATGAACCAGTTTATGTTAGAACTTTTACGTTAGCACCACCAACTGAATATACGACTTTTGAATCTAGAACAGGTTATCAATACATAGAAGTCCTAAAAGAAGATGTCGTATTTACAGAACATATGAACATGATGAAAAAAGAAATTGAACGATTACAGTCATTTTATCAATTCAATTTACAACAAGGTAAACAAAAAATCGACACGATTTGTATAGCTGGCGATCATCCTCATTTAAGTGAGTTAAAAGAAAGTTATGCAGATTCAGAAGACATCAACGCTTTTCTCTTACATGAACAATCTTGGGGAACGAAGACAGGATATAAGATTCCAGACTCATTTGCAGAATTAGTTGGCCTTTCTTGGAAGTAAAAGGGGTATTACATATGCGACACGTCGATATTAATCTCATACAAACTAAAACCAGACCGAAAGAGTGGCTTTTTATCTCGGTTTTTTTAGTCATTCTTGTCTTGTGTTTATTTGCCTGGTTATGGTCGATGTATCATCAAAAACAACAACAAGTTGAGAACTTAGAGAATTTAATTGCATCGCAAGTTTCAATTCCAGTTGCAACGGAAGAAGATCCTATGGTGGTTGAATTCGATCGATATGAATCCGCAGTAAATTGGGCATCTACTCAGCCATATTCTAAACTTGCAATACTAGTAGAGTTATCAAAAAAACTACCGGTTCGTGGGTATTTTACCTCCTATGTATATAGTGATGATTCAATTGAGTTAGAGGTTCAATTTGATACGCATGCTGAAGCAGCTTTCTATTTAACTTCAATTCAACAATCCCCTTTCATAAATGAAGCTAGAATTTTATCTGTTACTAAAGATACGCTTGCCCAGGAGAATGCTGTTAATGAAAAAACCTTTGTTCAACCTAGGACCATTGCAGTGTATTCGATTATTTTAAATCAAGATGCATTGAAAGACCTTGATTCCGAACAGGAGGGGTCTCCATGATTGTATTTGAACGAAAACATTGGCAAGTGATCATAGGCGTGTTAAGTGCATTATTTATTTTAGGAATTTTATTTTATTTTTTATTAGTCAGACCAACAAATGAGCGTATTGAGCTTTTAAAAACACAAAGTTTAAAAACTGAAGTTAGTGAACCAGTGAATGAAGAAGCTGTTTCCATTTCAGAGAGTGAAATTGCCCTTTTAACCCAAAAAGTGCCTATTACTAGAGAAGAAGAATCCATTATATTAGACTTGGAAAAATCGGCTTTAGCCTCTGACACATTATTAGACTCAATTGTATTTCAGTATGATGGCTTGATAAATGAACCCTTAACTGAAGTTGAAAATGAAGACGGTTCACCATCTGAAACGGATACGATCCAAGAAGATAGTAGCGATGACACAGTTCAACAAACGCAACCTGTTCCAGCTCCTCCTGATTTAAAAACAATTGTTGTTGAGCTTGAAATTCAATCGAAAGATTACGAGAGTATGTTGCTGTTTCTAGAAGAAATGGAAAAGCTAAATCGAATTTATACCATTGAAACATTTGCGTTTACAGGATTTAGTGAAGGAGAAGAGAGAGTAGGTCCAATGGAAGATTTATTAAACTATTCCATTCAACTTGTGACCTATTACGCTCCTGACATCAATTTACCGATAAAGGTGGATAATCCAGCATCTTCAGAAGAAGCGGAGAAAATTAATCCATTACAAGATGTTACAGAAGTAGATGAAACACTAGATTCCGTAAATAGTAGTACTAATTCTTCAAATGAACCAAGTGTTTCCGAGTTAACTGAACAAGAAGTGATTATAGCCACTCCTTCTGAGGTCACACAACAACCTGAAAAAAAAAATCATGTTGTTAAAAATGGGGAAACCTTGTTTTCAATTTCGATGGATTATTACGGCAATCGAAATGGCGAAACCATCATCATGAAAGCGAATAATAAAAAAGTGAATACCGTATTTGTCGGAGAAGTTTTACGAATCCCTTCCTATTAATGAATTGAGGTTTTTTATGACAATCACAATTTCCATATTCTTTTTCTTATATGGATTACTATTTGGTTCGTTTTTTAATGTAGTTGGTTTAAGGATTCCAAAAAAACACTCAATTGTTAGTCCTCCTTCAACATGTTCGAATTGTAAAAGGAGATTAACAATTTTAGATTTGGTTCCCGTATTTTCTTATATTTTTCTAAAGGGAAAATGTCGTAGTTGTGGACAAAAAATTCACTGGATCTACCCGGTGATGGAATTATGTACGGGAATTCTATTTTCCATTGCTTATTTAAAACTAGGATTCTCTAAAGAACTTATCGTTGCTCTCCTTTTCATTTCCATGTTAGTTATCATCACCGTTTCAGATTTAGCTTATATGTTAATTCCTGATAAGATACTAGTTTTCTTTGGTGTCCTACTAATAGTATCAAGAATACTTTCACCACTTACTCCATGGTGGGATAGTGTGGTCGGTGCCTTTATAGGATTTAGTATTTTATTATTAATTGCTATTTTGTCGAAGGGTGGTATGGGTGGAGGAGACATAAAACTGTTCTTTGTGATTGGCTGGGTGCTCGGAATGATTCCAACCCTACTGACCTTATTTATTGCTGCTTTTATTGGAATGATTGCTGGATTAATTCAATTGAAAATAAAGAATGCGGATAAGAAAACGCCAGTACCCTTTGGACCTTCTATTGCAGCAGCTGCACTGATTGTTTATTTTTATGGAGAGATAATACTCGAATGGTATACAAATTTGTTTATATAAGACTAAAACTTTTTTTGACGAGACGACATGAGTCTCGTCTTTTTTTATGGGCGACGTGATAGGGTGGAGAAAAATGAGGTGACCATATGCGGATTTCTAGAACATTTTCAAAGTTTTCTTACACACTAGCACTTCTCCACGGTTTTTTAATTGGAGCTGTATCCATCGGTTTGTTTGCACTTTTAATTCAGTGGCAAGATATTCGAAAGGTGGATACACCAGAATTAGTCACGCCTGTAGAAGAAAAAGAAGAAGTAGAACCTGTTGTTGCACCAACGGATGATAAAACCGTATTTCCCTTTTACGCAAAACAGTATGGTGTTTTTTCAACGGCTGAAGCAGCGGCAAACTTGATGCAGACTAATCCTTCTTTAGCATCTTCAGCTGTTATTTTAGCAGAGGATAAATATTATGTATGGTCAGCGGTAAGTGTAGTAGAAGCTGAAGTGAAAAATGCAGAAAGCAAAGATTCTTTTGTTAAGCCTTTTCAATTATCAGCATCTGGTTGTACGGAAGATCATCTAAAAAATATACCTCTTTTGCTTAGCGAAACAGATCGGGCAAAATTTTATTTTGAAGGAGTAGAGGCAAGTGTTAAGATTCCTGAAGACTGGAAGTCGAATATTGCAGCAATATCTACGCTTTCAAAGGAAATTAACGTTGTTCGTGCACAGCTATTATCACATTACGGAACACAAAATGAATGTCTCAAAATTGAATTTTAATACCTAAAAAACTGTGGTTTTTAAGTTATCTCCATTTACGATTAATTTTCATTTCCTGTGTGATTTTGTATGATGTCAAAAAGGAGATGTTTGATATCAAATTAACGACTAAAAAACCACTCATATTAGCAAGTGCTTCACCAAGAAGATTTGAATTACTATCATTATTAGAAGTACCTTTCAAAGTGAAAACTGTTGAGGTTGATGAATCTAATATACTTGGAGCGACACCTGGAAAAAAAGTATGTAATACGGCAATGGCTAAAGGTTTACCGATTGCGGAAAAATATCAAGATGCCATTGTTATAAGCGCAGATACGATTGTTTTTTTGAATGAAGACCCTTTATATAAACCAATCGATAATAAAATGGCCAGTGAATATTTAAAAAGGTTATCTGGAAATATTCACACAGTATATACAGGTGTTTCGATTTTTTATTCAGGAAAATGTCATACATTCTTTGAACAAACAAATGTTCAATTTTATCCTTTATCGGAAGAGTGGATTCAACGTTATGTTGAAAGCGGTGAAGGCACGGATAAGGCAGGAGGCTACGGCATCCAAGGTGCTGGAGGTTTTTTTGTAGAGAAGATTGTAGGGGATTATCATACTGTTGTGGGGTTACCAATTGGGAAACTTTTTAAAGATCTAAAGTCTTTAGGTTTAATTTCCTTTGGTGACGAGGTTGAATCCTATGACAACTGAAATCTTCCCGACATTAATGATTCGAGATGTACATGAAGCCGATCGACCACGAGAACGTTTAATTAGGCAAGGTGCCGAAAGTTTATCTAATCAAGAATTGATCGCGATTCTATTAAGGACGGGTACGAAGCAAGAATCCGTTCTTCATTTAGCAAACCGTGTTTTAACGTATTTTGAACAACTACATGAACTAAAAACTGCGACGATTGAAGAGATGACTGCAGTTAAAGGGATTGGAGAAGCGAAAGGGGTGCAATTATTAGCCGCGATTGAGTTAGGAAGACGTTTAGCTCAGCAAAAAACAGATGGGAAATTTACAGTTCGTTCACCGAAGGATGCGGCTACTTTTTTAATGGCAGACATGACATCATTAAAACAAGAAAATTTTGTTGTTCTTTTCATGAATGTGAAAAATCAAGTTTTGCATAGACAAACTATTTTTATTGGCAGTCTAAATGCTAGTATTGTTCATCCACGAGAAATTTTTAGAGAAGCTGTAAAAAGGTCTGCTGCCTCCATCATATGTGCTCATAATCACCCTTCAGGCAATCCTTCACCATCTCCCGAAGATATTGAAGTGACGAAAAGATTACAAGAAGCTGGTAAAATTATGGGAATCGAATTATTGGATCATGTGATCATCGGTGACCATCAATTCATTAGCTTAAAAGAAAAGGGGTACATGTGACACTATAATTTTCTTCATTTATCCGTTATAATGAAAGTTATGATTTCAAGTAAGCTGAGAACAACTGGCTAAGGATAGAAAGGAAGAAAATTACGTGTTTGGATTTGGAGCAAAAGATGTCGGGATTGACCTTGGCACAGCAAATACTTTGGTATTTATTAAAGGAAAAGGGATCGTTTTACGCGAACCTTCAGTAGTAGCTAAAAATACGAATAATGGCGATATCGTCGCTGTTGGTAAAGATGCTAGAAATATGATAGGTCGAACACCTGGTTCAATTGTTGCAATTCGTCCGATGAAGGATGGGGTTATTGCAGATTTTGATATCACAACTGCTATGATTCAATATTATTTAAAAGAGGCTATGAAAGTAGCTGGCGGATCATGGAAAAAACCAAACGTCATGATTTGTGTACCTTATGGAATAACTTCAGTTGAGCAACGTGCAGTTATTGACGCAGCAAGACAAGCGGGTGCACGTGAAGCTGTTACGATTGAAGAACCATTTGCAGCTGCAATTGGATCGAACTTACCAGTTTGGGAACCTACAGGTAGTATGGTTGTTGACATTGGTGGAGGAACTACTGAAGTAGCTGTTATTTCTCTAGGTGGGATTGTAACAAGTGAATCAGTACGTGTAGCTGGAGATGCAATGGATCATGCCATTTCAGGTTATATTCGTAAAACGTACAATTTAACAATTGGTGAACGAACTTCTGAAGCTATTAAAATGGAAATTGGTTCTGCTAAAGTGATAGATAATATTGAGACTATGGAAATTCGTGGTCGTGATTTAGTTACAGGATTACCTAAAACGATTGAAATTACATCACAAGAAATTGCTGAAGCTCTTAAAGAATCAGTTGCTGCAATCATTGAAGGTGTGAAAAAAACGTTGGAACAAACTCCTCCTGAATTATCAGCTGATGTGATGGAACGAGGAATCGTCTTAACTGGCGGTGGAGCACTTCTTAAAAATCTAGATAAAGTAATCAGCGACCAAACAAGTATGCCGGTCTTTATCGCAGAAAATCCCTTAGACTGTGTGGCAATTGGTACAGGTATGGCGTTAGATCATATGAATGTCATTCGACAACAGTCTAAACATTAAGGAGGTTTGCTCCAATGCCGCAATTTTTTTCGAATAAGCGATTGATTATGTTGCTTGTCGGGGTGATTTTTCTTGTGGCATTGATCAGTTTCTCTCTCAGAGATCGTGATCATGCTTCTTTACCTGAACAATTTATAAAAGATGTAGTTGGTTTTGGACAATCTATTTTCTCTAAACCGACGCAATACATAACAGGTGTTTTCGAAAATGTTGATTCTTTGTTAAATACTTACGATGAAAACAAACGATTAAAAAGTCGTTTAGAAGAGTTTGCTAAATTGCAGGCTGACGTAAATGTTTTAACTTTAGAGAATTCGACATTACGCGAAATTGTAGACAAAGAAGAAAACCTTCGAAAATATGAGCCGATTCAAGCAACAGTTATCGCAAGAAACCCCGATCAGTGGGAAGAAAAAGTTGTACTTGATAAAGGGACAATTCATGGTGTCGAGGTTAATATGGCGGTCATGACTTCTCAAGGGTTAATTGGTAAAGTGTTTTTAACGACATCGTTTACATCAACAGTAGAGTTGTTATCTACTCAAAATCCTAATTATCGTGTCTCAGCAATGGTAACAGTTGATGGAGAGAAAAAAGTGTTCGGTTTAATTGAAGGGTATGATGATGAAAGAAACGAATTGATACTTAAACGAATTGATTCAAATATTGAAATTAAAGCAGGACAAAAAGTAATGTCATCAGGTTTAGGTGGAATCTTCCCTGAAGGGTTATATATTGGGGAGATTACGGAAGTAACAACCGATGATTTTGGCTTAACTAAAATGGCGTATATCAAACCAGCAGCAGACTTTGCATTACTAGATCATGTAATGGTAGCAAAGAGATCAATGCCTAATGTAAGTGGAATTGATGGGGAAGTTATTGTTGAAGAGGAAGAAGAAAAAGAAGAGGATCCTTCATGATTCGATTCGTTGTTCCTCTTATCGCCATTGTTTTGTTTTTTTTAGAACCCGTATTTGGCTTGTTTTCTCCAATTGAATTGTATGGAGAATACCGTTTTTTAGTCCCTCGATTCTTAATTATGTACTTAATTTTTATATCGATTTACTATAGCCGGAATGTAGCTATGATTTACGGTTTAGTATTTGGTCTATTGTATGATGTGACTTACATTGATATTATTGGATTGTATTCATTTTTATATCCATTAATATGTTTAATTGCGAGTTTCATTGTTCGATATATTCATCAACATTTACTGGTAACGACCACATTGTCATTATTGTTGGTAGCTTTACTTGAGTTTGTTTTGTATCAATTTTTCTTATTAATCGGACTAACTGATATGTCCATGAGCAATTTTGTTTATGGAAAACTGATTCCAACGATGATTGCCAATTCTATTTTTCTAATTATGCTTGGATGGGCATTTAAGTATTTAATAAATGCAAGGTTCATTCAACGTTTGAACCAACCATCATAAATTCGAATTTTACGCGTGAGGTGACGCATTTGACGAAAAAGCAACTTGTCTATATTAAAGGGACAAAAGACGGCCTAGTGCTTCGGCTAGATGATCAATGCGCTTACGCTGATATAGTTGAAGAACTTAAAAACAAAGTATCTGACGAAGGTATTGAAGGACAAGCAGAGGTTCTATTACAAGTGGGACATCGATATTGTTCAGAAGAACAAATCAAAGAATTAATAGCCTGCGTTCATACTTCACCGCATCTTCGGGTTTCTAAAGTTCAAAGCGATGTGATTTCTGTGGAAGAAAGCAATCGACGAATTTTAGAGCGACAATCCGAAACTTATGTAGGAATTGTTCGATCTGGACAAGTTGTTACAGCTGAAGGTGATTTGGTTGTTGTAGGTGACGTTAATCCAAACGGTCGAATTGTTGCAGGCGGAAATATTTTCGTGCTTGGTCGATTAAAAGGGATTGCTCACGCAGGTTCTAACGGTAACACAGATGCTGTCATTGCTGCTTCTTGGTTAGAAGCTACGCATTTAATGATTGCTGATGCTCTCGAGATTATGACGGATGAATTAACCATATTATCAGAGCAACCCGAAATGGAATGTGCTTATTTACATGCTAATGGTTTTATTGCGATTGATCGTTTGCAAGAATTACGTTTATTAAGACCGCAATTATCTACATTTAAAGGAGGAAGCTGATGTGGGAGAAGCCATCGTTATAACTTCAGGGAAAGGGGGGGTCGGTAAGACGACGACCACCGCTAACCTTGGAACTGCATTAGCACTTCAAGGCAAGAAAGTTTGTTTGATTGACACGGACATTGGTTTAAGAAATTTAGATGTTGTTTTAGGTTTAGAAAATCGAATCATTTATGACCTCGTTGACGTTATTGAGGGTCGTTGTAAAGTGCATCAAGCACTTGTGAAAGATAAGCGTTTTGATGACAAGTTATTTCTACTACCCGCAGCACAGACGACAGACAAAAACGCTATTAATCCTGAACAAATGAAAGAATTAGTGACAGAATTAAAACGTGATTACGATTATGTTGTGATTGATTGTCCCGCTGGTATTGAGCAAGGGTATAAAAATGCCATTGCTGGAGCTGATCGTGCGATTGTCGTAACAACTCCTGAGATATCTGCTGTTCGAGATGCTGACCGTATCATCGGATTGTTAGAACAAGAAGATATTGCTCCACCTAAACTTATTATCAATCGCATTCGCCAACACTTAATGAAATCTGGAGATGCGCTAGATATTAATGAAATTACGACTCATTTATCAATCGATTTATTAGGAATTGTTGCTGATGACGAAAGCGTCATCACTTCGTCTAATAAAGGGGAACCTGTAGTTATGGATCCTACAAATCGGGCGGCGTTAGGTTACCGAAATATTGCTCGACGTATTTTAGGTGAATCAGTTCCATTAATGTCTATGGATTTAGAGCGTAAAGGTGTATTTTCAAAAATCAAAGCAATCTTTGCTAAATAATTATTACGAGGCCATCTATTAAGTTATTTATTGACTTAGAGATGGCCTTTTTTTGTATCAGAACTTAGTTGGTGATTATCATTACGGTGTACGGTTTTCGGGGGGCACGTGCTTTTAGCCGCTTCCCTCGCGGTGCTAAGTCCAGGGTCTAAAGCACGTGCTAATTCTCCCAGGAGTCGCACCACGAGAATACAAACATGGATAGTTTAACAATAGCTCTGGTATATAACACCAAAATATTGTTATCCGATTTATTTCCAGGGAAATCAAGAGCGGTTACTTGATTTTAGATTATTAAAGATTTAAGCCCACCACATCACAAGCCAGCTACTTTGAAATACTGGTTTCATTACCAATAGAAGCTTCAATCTTCATGAAAATCACTTTTTCTTTTTTTGATAGAGAAATCAATGTCTACATATTGAACGATTCATTAGTATAATTTGTACTTTTTATTCAAAACTAACGAAGAGAATCGATTTCAAAATGGTTTTTATAAAATCATGAAATTTTGTTTAGTGTAGTGCAAGGTGGCGACTCCGGCGGGATTAGCCGGTCCATGTGAGACCCCGCAGTGAGCATTGCGAATGAGGAGGCTCAAGGACCGCCAGCGGAAAGCGTCCACCTGAAGCGGAACAAGAGCATATTAATTGTGAATTAAAGATCTTCACTTTAGGGATTTTAACTCTTAATAAAAAATATTATTTACGAAATTAACTCAAGTCTATTAATAAATCTATCAAACTTGGCATTTGTCATTCATGCTCTTTCTTCTTGTTGCATATAGTGCATTAAAAGGAGGGGTGAGCGATGAGATGGCAGAAAAAGTGGTTCGTAGCTTGTCTATTAACAATAGGAGTTATTGGGATGGTTCAAATTGAAGAACGTGATGGTGGAAATTCACAGATTCGTTCCCTTTTTGAGGAAGGGAAAGACATTCAGTACGCACGTAAGATGATTATGTCGTTAATGACTGATGAAAAACTTGAAGAAGTGATTCCAGTATCGGCATCTGTGCACCCTTCAATGAAAACGTATGAATCAATGCAACCTTATCAAGATGGCGTACTGGTTTCGTATACCAGTCCAGTTCAAGTGGTTGCTCGTGAAGATGGATTAATTCTGTTTACTGGTCAAACAAAGCAAACAGGGAAAACTATGACTATTTTATATGATAGTGGGGAAACTGTGACTTATGGATTTATAGAAAGCTTCTCACATTTACCATATACAGCAGTTGCTACGAACGAATTAATTGCCGAGGTACAACCAGGATCAATGTATGTTCGAGTGGAACGGGATGGACAGTATTTAGAACCATCTACATTGACAGAATGGATATCGGATGCCGTTAAATAGCACGATGCGATTTAGATTACATCCGATATTAATTCCTCTCATTTTCTTTTTGATTGGAACTGGTCAATTTGCTCATTATACGATTATCTTTGTCTCATTATTGATTCATGAATCTGGACATTTAATTGCAGCGAAATGGACAGGCCTATCGGTTAAATCTTGTACAATAATGCCGTACGGAGGAGAAATTATCATCCGTAATCTTAGGCAGGCTCCAAAACATCACCAATGGTTAGTGGCAATTTCAGGTCCACTTACGACAGCCATACTTATATTACTTGCGAATTTCTTATCGTTTCCTGGACAAGCTTTCTTTATTCAAGTCCAATTTACAATACTATTTTTAAATTGTTTACCGATTCTTCCGTTAGATGGAGGACAAGCTTTATTAGCACTAGTTCCTGATTGGTATGAATGGATATTAATGATGTCTATTTTTTTACCATTGTTTTTGATTTTATTTGTATCAACCGAAATTCACTTGATATTTATATTTGCTTTTATAGCTTATCAAAATATTAAATCATGGCAATATCGTAAATACGAAGCAGCATTTCAGGATATTGTTCAAAAGCGGTTGACTCTATGACATCAAGTGTGATAATATTTTAATGTTATTGTTTGTAGCACCCGTGCTACTACAACCGCTCTTAAAAGGTTTAAGTATCTGAAAAGATCACCTTATTTAAAGGCGAGTCTGAGTCTAAGAGGAGGTGCAGTAAAATGTACGCAATTATCGAAACTGGTGGGAAACAAATCAAAGTTGAAAAAGGTCAAGAAATTTACATCGAAAAATTAGGTGTGGATGCTGAAGACGTTTTCACATTTGACAAAGTTCTATTTGTAGGTGGAGACAATGTTAAAGTTGGAGTTCCTTTCGTGGAAGGTGCAACAGTTAAAGCGACAGTCGTTAAAAACGGTCGTGGTAAAAAAATCACTGTTTTCAAATACAAAGCGAAAAAGAACTACCGTCGTAAACAAGGTCATCGTCAACCTTATACAAAATTAGTGATTGATGAAATTAACCTGTAAGAAAAAGATGTGGTATTGATGATTCAAGTAACGATTGAACAAGATCAGTCAAAACAAGTTCGTTCTTTTGAAATGAAGGGACATGCTGATTTTGCTGAACATGGAAAAGATTTAGTTTGTGCAGGTGCTTCTGCTGTTTCATTTGGAGCAGTAAATGCCATCATGTCACTTACAAACATCACTCCAGATATACAGCAAGGACAAGATGGTGGATTTTTCAAAGTCTCGTTCCCGCAAAACCTGGATACAGGAACGAATGAGCAAGTACAATTACTTGTACAAGCAATGATTGTTTCTTTACAAACGATTGAACATGATTATGCACAGCATATAAAAATAACCTTCAAAAAGTAGGAGGTGGAACAGATGATGTTAAGATTAGATCTTCAGTTTTTCGCATCGAAAAAAGGAGTAGGATCGACTCGTAATGGTCGTGACTCTCAATCAAAACGCCTTGGCGCTAAACGCGCTGATGGTCAATTCGTTTCAGGTGGATCAATTTTGTACCGTCAACGCGGAACAAAAATTTATCCTGGTGAAAACGTAGGCCGTGGTGGAGATGACACACTTTTTGCGAAAGTTGACGGAGTAGTACGCTTTGAGCGTTATGGCCGCGACAAGAAAAAAGTTAGTGTATATCCTGTAGCTCAAGAAGCTTAATTCAACAGCCAAAGGACTGCATGTTTGCAGTCCTTTTTCTTTTGCAACAAAACAGGTCTATTTCTTGGTATACTTAAGAAATTAGAAAAGCATAATGGAGAGTGACCTATGACTGAAAAGCCTTTTTCAGTAAACGATGCATTGCGACATGCTCGTCATGATTTTTTAAATCAAATGCAACTTATAAAAATGAATATGGATCTTGCTCGATTGGATGAAGCAAGGGAAGTCATAGCAAGCTATACAGAAAAATGTAAAGTGTTTTATGAGTTATCTAAATTACAACTTCCTAAAACCTCAGAATGGCTTCAAACTGCCAATTGGCGTTTTCCTGGATTTAAAGTTGAAGTCGGCACTGAGATTACAATGCCTTATAAAACTGAAATGGATGTTTCGATTCGAGACAGTTTGGAACTTTTCACTAAATTCTTAGAGCCAAAATTGAATCCATATTTTGAACACGAATTGCGTGTGTGGATTGAAAGTACAGAAAATCTATTTAGGTTAACAGTTGAAGCAAATGGGAAATGGGAACTCGGCGACGATTTCTTGATGAAGACCCAAGGCTTAACAATTACTCACGAATGTAAAACGACTGAAAAATGGCGTTTTCATATAGAAGAAAGCAAGGAGGGATAAGCGATGTTTGTCGATCACGTAAAGATATTTATTAAAGGCGGAGATGGCGGAGATGGAATGGTAGCATTCCGTCGCGAAAAATATGTACCAGATGGTGGACCAGCTGGTGGAGATGGCGGCCGTGGAGGAAATGTAATATTCGAAGTCGAAGAAGGCTTACGAACATTAATGGATTTCCGTTATAAGCGACATTTCAAAGCAAACCGTGGAGATCATGGTCAAAGTAAAAACATGCACGGTAGAGGTGCAGATGATTTAATCGTAAAAGTTCCACCAGGTACAGTTGTGATGACTGAAGAAGGTGGCACAGTGTTAGCTGATCTTGTGGAGCATGGACAACAAGCAGTTATTGCTAAAGGTGGCCGCGGTGGTCGTGGAAATTCACGCTTTGCTACACCACAAAATCCAGCACCTGAACTATCTGAAAAAGGTGAACCAGGCGAGGAAATTGAAGTTGTACTTGAACTTAAAGTATTAGCTGATGTCGGCTTAGTTGGATTCCCAAGTGTAGGAAAATCTACATTGTTATCAGTTGTATCTGCTGCAAAACCGAAAATTGCTGCTTACCATTTTACAACCATCGTACCGAATTTGGGAATGGTTGAAACAGAAGATGGAAGAAGCTTTGCGATGGCTGATTTACCTGGTTTAATCGAAGGTGCAAGTGAAGGTGTTGGTCTTGGTCATCAATTCCTGCGTCATATTGAACGTACGCGTGTTATCGTGCATGTAATCGATATGTCTGGCTTAGAGGGTAGAGATCCGTATGAAGACTATGTCACAATCAATGATGAATTAAAACAATACAATTTACGATTAACAGAACGTCCTCAACTGATTGTTGCAAATAAAATGGACATGCCTGATTCAGAAGAAAATTTAGCTGAATTCCGTAAAAAACTTCCGGAAGATGTTAAAGTGTTCCCAATCTCAGCGCTATCTCGTAAAGGTTTAAATGAACTTTTATTTGCGATTGCAGATTTACTTGAAGTAACTGGAGAATTCTTGCTTCATGAGATGGCTGATGAAGAATCAGACGCAACAGTAATGTACAAGCACAAAAAAGAGAGCGATGGCTTCGAAGTATCACGTGATGATGATGGTGCTTTCGTATTAAGTGGTTCATCAATCGAACGCTTATTTAAAATGACTGATTTCTCTCGTGAAGATTCGATCCGTCGATTTGCTCGTCAATTACGTGGAATGGGAGTAGACGAAGCGCTACGTGAACGTGGAGCTGTTGATGGAGATACGGTTCGTTTACTTGAGTTTGAATTTGAATTTATTGAATAGAAGGTGAGGATGGACTAAATGAAAGACGTATCGGAACAACGATATTTTTTAGTGCGTGAGGATGTCCTAACAGAAGCGATGCAAAAAACACTTGATGCTAAGCAACTTTTGCAAAGCGGAGAAGTGGCTTCTATTTGGGATGCGGTTAAACAAGTCGATTTATCACGCAGTGCTTTTTATAAATATCGCGATGCGGTCTTTCCATTCCATTCCATTGTAAGAGAACGTATATTAACTGTATTTTTACAGTTAGAAGATCGAAAAGGGACGCTTGCGACCCTTCTACATACAGTGGCAGAAGCCACATGCAATGTTTTAACGATTCATCAAACGATACCCATACAGGGGAGAGCCAACGTAACGTTATCTCTAGATGTTACGGCTATGACGATGCAATTGGATGATTTTATTCATCAATTAAAGCGTCTAGACTTTGTTGAATCTGCTGAAGTAATTAGTTCTGGAGCATCCTAGTATTCTTTTATAACTTGATAGAGTAAGAAATGTATTATGTAAAGGGGTGTCTTCGATGTCTTCTTCCATTTATGAAACGCGTATTGCTTATTTAGGTCCAGAAGCTTCATTTACACATCTAGCAACCCAAGAACTATTTATGGATAAATGGTTAATGCCTTTTACAACAATACCCGAGTGTATTGAAGCGGTAGCAAATGGTGAAGTGGAATATGCAGTTGTTCCGCTAGAGAATGCGTTGGAAGGTTCTGTGCCTTTAACGATTGATTATTTGTTCCATGATGTATCCTTACATGTATCAGCGGAAATTCTTTCGCCTATTGAACAGCATTTTATGGTTCATCCATCTCAAGTTGAGCAAAGCGACTCAATCGAAGCTGTTTATTCCCATCCACATGCACTAGCACAATGTCATAAATATTTATATTATCGCTTTCGTGGGATCCCTTTAGAACAAACCACATCTACTGCAGCTGCTGCTAAGTATGTGTCTGAAAATCCAGAGAAATGTATAGCTGCTATTGGCAATGCTTACGCAGCTAAAAAATATGGATTGACGATTGTTCAAGAAAATATCCACGATTTTCATTTTAATCATACACGTTTTTTTGTATTGTCTAAGAACAATTCAACTATTGATGTGGATGGTCATGACAATCAACCGAAAACAACCATGATGATTCAACTTCCAGTTGATGATCGTTCTGGAGCGCTTCACCAAGTGTTATCAGTGTTCGCTTGGCGTCAATTAAATTTAAGTAAAATTGAATCTAGACCGTTGAAGACGGGACTTGGTCATTATTTCTTTATCATTGATGTTTTAGCAGATGAGGATTCTCCTATGATGAAGGGAGCTAAAGAAGAGCTGCAAGCATTAGGCTGTGAAGTGAAATCTTTAGGAACTTATTATACATACAAAAAGGTGATGAATACCAAATAGGGTATTCATCACCTTTTTTCTATTATTGATCAATCATTGGCTATATATCCTTTTTCACTCATTGCTACGATCGCACGATCTAAAATGGAAGGTTCAGTCGCGACAATTAAATGTAAATGAATCCCCCCAGTTAATTCAGAAAGAAAACTTGCCCCTGTTTCATTCACTTTCTGCAAAAATAGATCAACTTCATGACGATTTGAAACTTGAATGGAAGCCGTTAAATCGCCGTAAACAGGATGCTCAATCGTCACATTCTTTACTAGAACACCTGCGTCGACTAAAGTGTAAAGTTCATCTTTTGCGTCCTCTGGAGAATGAATACATGCAATTTGGCGTTCATACAAAGGACCTGAATTCGAGTTCTCAAAGTACACATAACCTTGACTTGTCGCGATAATCGGTTCATTTCTAGCTTTTAGTAATGTCATGTCTCCAACGATAACTTGTCTGCTCACACCTACGATTTTTGAAAGGTCCGTTCCAGTTAAAGGTGCATCGGATTGTTTCAAAAGCAACAGTAATTCATTGCGTCTAGCCTCGCCTAATAATTTCTTCAAAAAAACCCCGCTCCTAGTTGTGCATAATCAACCCACTAATAATCATAGTTTAACATGAACAGAGTTCGTTTGATGCATGAAATGAAAGTGACCATTTTGTATAGAGCTTCATACGATACATAGATGAAAGGGGGAAGACATGTGCACGTACATGTTGTCCAAAAAGGAGACACACTTTGGAAAATTTCAAGACAATACGGGGTTTCATTTGACGAAGTAAAACGTCTAAATGCCCATTTGGCAAATCCTGATTATATTGTGCCTGGTATGAAAATTTTTGTTCCGGAAACGGCAAAAACGCAAGAGGTAAAAGAACATCCATACTACGATGGCCGTCCTGTGAAGAGTAAAAAGGAGGAAATGATCTCCCAACCGGCACCAAAAGCCGTGACTCAACCTATTCCAAAAGCTGTAACAAAAACTACACCTACACCGGCGCCAGCACCGATTCCTCAGCCTGTTGCGCCAATCATGCAGCAACCGACTCCACAACCTATCCCAATGCCATACCCATATCCATTCTCACAAGATATTTCAATGACGAATATAATGCCTCAAATGATGAGCATCCCATATGGCTGGATGCCAGTACCTGATATGGATACACAACATATTCCGCAACCAATGCCTAAGAAAACACAAACAATGCCGATTTATACACCACCAGCAGTTCCAGCACCACCAACACCAGCACCAATTAAAGGGTGGAAACTACAAGATTCGAGTTCACTTATGGATTCATCATCTCTTCACCATCCTGTATTACCAGAACAAGTCCTACCACAGACTCATCCAACCGACGGGTATGTACCATGCGGATGTGGCCACCCTGCATATGTACGACCAATGCCACCTTGTGGTTGTGGACGTCCACCGATGCCCTATGCAATGCCTGAAATGAATTATGGAGACAATAACAACGAGTCGAATGGCTTGCCTGAACAAACATTAGGCGCTTACCAAGAACCAAATATGATGATGGCTCATCATCCATATATGATGGCTCCTCAAATGATGCCATATATGGCTTGCATGCCTTGTCACATGTGCCATGCTCCACATGGACCATGGGGATATCCTTACCCAGGTCGTCAACGTTAAAAGTGGATAAAGAGAATTTGATTCAACTTAAGCCAAATGTTTGGAAATGGCAAGTTGGAAGACATCAATACTCGTTGAAAAAATATAAAGATGTTGCTGAAGCGGAAAAAATTCGTTTCATTCATCAAAAATTATTAGAAGTGAACCAAACTTATATTTTGCCAATCGAACCTTATTCAGATCAATTAGTTATTCAACAACCATGGGTAGAAGATGGTGGAAAAGTACAGTTTGATAATCTAAGAGATCGACAAGATTCTCTACGTTTGTTAAATAAATTGCATCGAACAGGTGAACTCATTAAGTGGAAGAGATGTTCCTATTTACATGAAATTGATTTAATCCGAAAATGGGAACATCGCTTGGAGAAGTGGCAATTTGCTACTTCTTTTTTACACATTCATTTAGGAGAGACAAAAACACTCCAAATAACTAAATATGCGCAGCAAGCCCTTCAGAACATAAAACCTCTCTCATCTGGAAATAAAACATTACTACATGGAGATGTCGTCCATCATAATTTTGTTCGAAATCAAAACGGGCAAATGTATTTAATCGATTTTGACTTAGCTTGTGTAGGTCCAAAAGAAGTTGAATTAATTTTATGGATTCACCGGGTATTACCGCATCTCGACTATAATTTGCAAAAACTAATTTTACAAAATCCTTCACTTAAAACACTTACAGCTAAAGAATTTCACTATTTATTATTTCCAAACGAATTGCTAAGAGAATGGTTATATGCAACGACATTAAGTAATCAGCAATTAAAAACATTCATACCAAAGTTGAAAATTTTTACAGATAAGACTCTAAAAATGCTGCCAAAATTACAAATGGAAATTAATCAAATGGGCTGATTAAAAAATTGTCGGTTAAATCACAACAAAAATGCTAGCTAATCGTGGTATAATAGAGAAATCAGCAACACATTGTTAGCAACATTTTCACTTAGGAGGAATACTCATGACAGAACAAAATCAAACGAATGAAACAGAAGCACCAAAAAAAATGAGCTTAAAAGAAATTATGAAGCAACAATTAGAAGCGAAAAAGAATAAAAACAACCCATCGAATTTGACTGGAAACGCTACTCAATCTACAAAAAAAATGACGAGTCAACAGACAAAAAAAGTCAGTAATACACGTAGAAAAATGGGTGTCTAACAAATTAATATGTATTGCATGAAAACCCTGCTCACTCGAGTAGGGTTTTTTTATGCTACAAATTACTTACTTGTTAGAGAACTGACCACTTCCATGCGGAATGAAATGCTGTTTTAGAATATAATCTGCACTAATTTTACATAGACATTTTTTCTTGCAGAAGAAATACGAATAACAAGATGAATACATACGTTCTCGTATGAATTATGCTATAATCAAGAACGTTGATTGTGAGGAGATTTAACTATGTATGATTATATTAAAGGGGTAGTTACGCGTGTAACACCTGAATATATTACGTTAGAATTGAATGGAATAGGTTGGCAAATTTTCTCGCCAAACCCTTATGCTTTTAGAGTTTCAACTGATGAACAGCAAATATTTACCCATTTAAATGTTCGAGAAGATGCGCAAAATTTGTTTGGGTTTATTTCGCTTGAACAACGCGAACTTTTTCGGAAGCTTATTTTGGTCTCAGGTATTGGACCTAAAGGGGCATTAGCCATTTTAGCTAGTGGACAACCCTCTCAAGTAATTCAGGCAATTGAAAGGGAAGACGAGACTTTTTTAGTGAAATTCCCAGGTGTGGGTAAGAAAACTGCACGTCAAATGATTTTAGATTTAAAAGGAAAACTGGGAGACTTGGTTGGCGAAAATGCATTACCTAGTGGAGAAGATGAGCTTCAATTATTCCCAGATCAATCTGGTAAGCAAGAAATTGATGAAGCGCTCTTAGCTTTAGCAGCACTTGGTTATTCAGATAGAGAACTTGTCAAAGTTCGCCCACAATTAGAATCCATTCCTGATTCATTAGAAACCGATGGGTATATGAAAAAAGCACTTCAATTGTTATTAAAACAAAGCTAACGAAAGGAGGTCAATGATATGCAAGAACGTGTTATTTCTAGTGATGTATCTGAATTTGATGAACGATTTGAACAGTCATTAAGACCGAAGTATTTATCGCAATACATAGGTCAAGAAAAAGTGAAAAACAATTTAGAAGTATTTGTAGAAGCAGCAAAAATGCGAGAAGAAAGTTTAGACCACGTGTTGTTATATGGACCTCCTGGACTTGGAAAAACAACGCTTGCAGTTGTTATTGCGAATGAAATGAATGTGAACATCCGTATGACAAGTGGTCCTGCAATCGAACGACCGGGAGATTTAGCAGCCATTGTAAGTTCACTTGAACCCGGTGATGTGTTATTCATTGATGAAATTCATCGATTAAATCGTTCGATTGAAGAAGTACTTTATCCGGCAATGGAAGATTTTTGTTTGGATATTGTCGTCGGGAAAGGGCCATCTGCTAGGTCGGTTCGATTGGATTTACCACCGTTTACATTAATAGGGGCAACAACTCGAGCAGGTGCTTTGTCAGCACCTTTACGCGATCGTTTTGGTGTTTTATTGAGATTGGATTATTATGATCAAAAGGCACTTACTGAAATTGTGACACGAAGTGCGGCATTATTTGATGCAAATATTGATCTTCCATCGGCTGGAGAAATCGCAAGTCGTTCTCGAGGGACGCCACGAATTGCGAACCGTTTGTTAAAACGAGTTCGAGATTTTGCTCAAGTTCGTGGAAATGGTGACATCACATTGGATTCTGCCAATGATGCGTTAGAATTATTACAAGTTGATCCTTTAGGTTTGGATCACATCGATCACAAATTAATTATTGGAATGATTGAACGCTTTAGAGGTGGACCTGTTGGGCTGGATACCATTGCCGCTAGTATTGGCGAAGAATCTACAACGATTGAAGATGTATACGAGCCGTATTTACTACAAATCGGTTTCCTTCAGAGAACACCACGTGGACGCGTAGTCACAAAGAGCGCATATGATCATTTTAAATACCCTTATTTTGAAGAATAAAGACTAAAAGGATGTAGAATTATGCAAGTAGAAGATTTTGATTTTGATTTACCAGAAGAGTTAATTGCTCAAACCCCTCTTGCCGACCGTACGTCGAGCAAGCTTTTAGTATTGGACAAAGATAGTGGGGAAGTAACACATCACACGTTCAAACATATTATTGATGAGTTCCAAGCTGGTGATTGTCTTGTGCTTAATGATACACGGGTACTACCTGCTCGTTTAATGGGTGTAAAAGAAGATACTGGTGCAAACATAGAAGTTCTTCTTTTAAAGGCTACAGAAGAAGATACATGGGAAACATTAGTTAAACCAGCAAAACGGATTAAACTTGGGACAGTTGTGTCGTTTGGAGAAGGGTTGCTTCGCGCAACCTGCGTTGGAGAAACGGATCATGGTGGACGAATATTCAAATTTACCTACGAAGGGATTTTTTACGAAATTTTGGATCAGTTAGGGGAGATGCCACTACCTCCATACATTCGTGAAAAATTAGATGATCAAGACCGTTATCAAACTGTTTTCGCTAAAGAGCGAGGGTCTGCAGCAGCCCCAACAGCAGGACTTCATTTTACAGATCGTCTATTAGATGATATTCGAGCAAAAGGTGTCGAAGTAGTATTTATTACACTGCATGTAGGTTTAGGAACTTTTAGACCTGTGAGTGTGGAGTCGATTGATGAACATGAAATGCATTCAGAATTTTACCGTCTTTCAAAAGAGACAGCTGATACAATTAATCGAGTAAAAAAAGCAGGAGGACGTATTATTTCTGTTGGAACTACGTCAACACGTACATTAGAAACAGTAGCCAACAAATTTAATGATGAACTGCAAGAGGATAATGGGTGGACTTCCATCTTTATTTATCCGGGCTATGAATTTAAATGTATTGATGGATTAATTACTAATTTCCACTTACCTAAATCTACTTTAGTGATGTTAGTGAGTGCATTGACTACTCGCGACCATATTTTAAATGCATATAACATAGCTATTCAACAACAGTACCGATTTTTTAGTTTTGGAGACGCGATGTTTATTCGCCCATCCGTTAATCAGAAAGGAGTTCGTTCATGACAGCAATAAGATACGAACTAATTAAAACTTGTAAACAAACAGGAGCACGATTAGGGATCGTGCATACACCACACGGATCATTTGAAACACCAACATTTATGCCGGTGGGAACACAAGCCACGGTAAAAACGATGTCTCCTGAAGAATTAAAAACGATGGAATCAGGCATCATTTTAAGTAATACGTACCATTTATGGTTGCGCCCAGGGAATGACATTATTAGAGAAGCTGGTGGCTTACACAAATTTATGAACTGGGATCGTGCCATTTTAACAGATTCAGGTGGTTTCCAAGTGTTCAGTTTAAGTGAATTCCGAAATATTGAAGAAGAAGGCGTTCATTTCCGTAATCATATGAATGGCGATAAACTTTTCTTAAGTCCTGAAAAGGCGATGCAAATTCAAAATGATTTAGGATCTGATATTATGATGGCATTCGATGAATGTCCACCATTCCCTGCTACTCCTGAATATATGAAAGCAAGTGTTGAGCGTACATCTCGATGGGCGGAAAGATGCTTAGAAGCTCATGCACGTCCTAATGACCAAGGGCTATTTGGTATTGTTCAAGGTGGAGAGTATGAGAATCTTCGTCGTCAAAGTGCAGCTGATTTAGTTTCGATGGATTTCCCGGGCTATGCCATCGGAGGACTTTCCGTTGGAGAACCTAAAGACATCATGAATCGTGTACTTGAATTTACAACTCCATTTTTACCTTCAGATAAGCCTCGATATTTAATGGGTGTTGGCTCGCCAGACTCACTAATCGATGGCGCTATTCGTGGTGTAGACATGTTTGACTGTGTATTACCAACAAGAATTGCACGTAATGGTACTTTAATGACGAGCAATGGGCGTTTAGTTGCTAAAGGGGCTCAATATGCACGTGATTTTGGTCCAATCGATGAAAACTGTGACTGTTATGTATGTCAAAATTATTCAAGAGCTTATATTCGTCATTTAATTAAAGCAGAAGAAACATTCGGTATCCGTTTAACTTCTTATCATAATTTATATTTCTTGATGAATTTAATGAAGCAAGTTAGACAAGCAATACGAGAAGATCGTCTAGGAGATTTCCGAGCAGAGTTCTTTGAACAATACGGTTATAATAAACCTAATGCGAAAAATTTCTGATTCTTGTATACTTAGATAGGGTGTTCTAATAGTCCGCTAAAAATAACTGTCGTATCTCATAACCATCTGAAGGTATCAACAGAGTTCAACTTATAGTTATTTTTAAGAACTATTCGAATTTGCTTTAATAGAGAGAGGGGGAATTTAGAGAATGGAAACATTACTTGGGTTATCACCAATTATTTTAATGTTCGTTGTGATGTGGTTTTTCATTATTCGACCAGCACAAAAGCGTCAAAAAACGACAGCTTCTATGCAATCAAGCTTAAAACGTGGAGATCGTATTGTCACTGTAGGTGGCCTTCACGGTTTAGTAGATGCAGTTGATGAGTCAACGGTATTCTTAACAGTTGCAGATGGGACACGCCTTCAATTTGAGCGTGCAGCTATCGCACGTGTTGTCGATGCTTCACCTGTACTTTAATTTATGATAAAAACCTATTTCTCCGTTTTGGAGAAATAGGTTTTTTTGTATAGCTCATTTCCTTTTTCCCCATACTGATTTTAAAAAAGGGGATGCGTATGGGCGAACTCCTAGTTGTTGCATGGCGTACTATTTTTTTATATCTTTTAATACTTGTCATTTTTCGTTTAATGGGAAAGCGAGAAGTAGGCGAGCTGAGTCTGATGGATTTAGTGATTTTTGTCATGATTGCAGAAGTTGCTTCATTTGCCATCGATAACCCCCAACGGAAATTATTCGAATCGATCTTACCCATGATATTATTACTAATAATTCAATTGATCACATCGTATTGGTCATTAAAAAGTAAAAAAATTAGGGACTTAATAGACGGTGATCCATCTGTTATTATCCGAAATGGAGAAATTATTGAATCCGAAATGCGTAAACAACGTTACAATCTGGATGATTTATTTCAACAACTTCGTGAGCAACAAATTGGCTCAATTCAAAACGTGGACTATGCATTTTTGGAACCATCAGGTAATTTATCGGTATTTAAAAAAGATGGCGATCATCCTGTATTGCCTTTAATCGTTGATGGTGATATTCAAGAGAAGCATTTAAACTTAATTCAACAAAACAAACAATGGCTCCTACAAATGCTTAAAGACAGACAAGTGGATGATCCAAACACGGTTTTTTATTGTAGTTATGAAAATGAAAGCTTGTTTTTACAACTTAAAGAAAAATTTAGGACTTCTTAATAAGCTTTCTCATCACACGAAAATCGGATAAACGAACTTGTCTGAATAAAATGAGTCCTATTCCCACCATAACACAGGTAATTAAACTATCCGCGACCCATGGAAGTTCAGCAATGGGCCAGACAAGTGGTCTTAATATCACGGTTGTAATGAATAATAAATATGGGAAAGCAAAAAAGGTGAAGCCAATTCCGGCTTCTTTTTTTTGCCGTAATGTCGCCATATGTAAAAATGAAGTTAAGCATACCCCAAAGCCAATAGCTAAAATAGCTCCTTTTTCTTCAACACCAGGTTGTGAAGCCAATACAAACATCACAAATAATTTCCCGAGACCACCATAAATCGAATTCATCATGGCTGCTTTTGCTTCATGCATGGCTTGTAATATGGCATGAAGCGGGCTCTGAATGTAGTAAAAGAAAAACACAGGTGCTAACAATGCCATATAACCGGATCCTTCATCAATATGAAACAGTACATTTACAATATGTTCACCATGCAAATAAAACACAGTAGCTGCAAAACATCCTGTAATTGCTGACACACGCATAGCTAAAGAGACACGTTCTTGCAACATATGTTTATTTGAACGTGCACGAGCATCACTAACCGCTGGAACTAAAACAATCGATAACGCATAAGGAATGAATGCCGGGAAAAGTAACAATGGAATGAATACGCCCGAAATCACACCGTATAAACTTGTCGCTGCAACAGCACTAACACCAGCTACAGATAATGCTCGTATAAAAATGATTGGTTCTAAAAACCATGTAAAAGATCCAAATAAACGACTTCCTGCAGAAGGGAGGGCAACTTGTAGAATCGGTTTAGATGGATAGGAATCGCTTGCGACCGCCTTCATTTTCTGACGTTTATATTTCATCCATAAGTATAAGAAAGCTACTAATTCTGCAACCAAAGCAAGCAACATAGCTGCGGCTGCTGTTTCAGCAGGTGAATCTTGTATGACGATATAAGGGAGGAACCACGTCACCAATCCAATTCTTAAAAATTGCTCGATTAATTGTGACCAAGCAGTTTCTTCAACTTTCGCTAAACCCTGAAAATATCCTTTTAAAACACTTGAAAAAGCTGCAATAGGGATGGTAATTAATCCGATGTACAGTGTTTTTTCTATTTCTTCATTTCGTAAAAGTTCTGAAGCTAAAAAAGGAACAAAAAACCACAGGAATGGACCCAAAAAACAAATAGATAAAACCGTCATCTTCCAAACTTTTCTCATTAATGCTTTAATATCACCAAATTTGTCTTTGGCGTAAAGTTCAGCAATAATTTTTGCAACAGCAATAGGAAGACCTAACTGGATGAGAGAAAGAAAAAAGATGAAAGCTGGATAGGCAGCCATATAAATACCGACAGCTTCTTCTCCGGCAATTCGAACAAATTGAATTCGAAACACAAAGCCAAATAACTTAGATAGAAATACAGCGCCCATTAAAACTAAAGTTCCACGAAAAAATGTAGACAATTCTGCCACTTCCTTCTCAAGACACACAAATTCATATACAATATTCGTATGCGAGAGAAAGAAGAGTTAAAACCATAGAAGAGAGAAGTGACGAAAAATGAAAGAGCAAAAACTTGAATTGTACGATCACGTCATGCCTGCACTAGAAAGTAAAAAGAGCGAGTTTCATGTTTATCAATACACATCAGTCACTAAAGCAGATATTTGGAATTATTGTATGAAGAAAAAATGGAAAAATAAAGATGTGAAAGAAATGCGCATTTATGAAATAGTGAATGACATTTTATCTACTTCACCAGCTAAATATATGACCCATACGCAAATCGAAGAATCTCGAACTTCTAATTGGTTTTCGCAGTTAAATCAAGATGAACTACAAGTGCTATTACAAAATAACATCAATGAAGGTCAACAGATTCAACGTGGTTCAGATTTAGAAGACCTTTAAGGTGATTTGACACCAAGCGGGACGTGTTTCATAATAACCATGTTGCGCTTTTTTTCGTAAGTGGTAATTTTAGGTTGCCATTTGACAAGTTGAGGAGGAAGTTTACATATGAAAACTAGAGGCCGGATTATCGCATTTTTATTACTCATCGTAGTATTTGCGGCTTCCATTAGTACAACTGCTGAAGGAATTGTTAAGGATATTAAATTAGGATTAGATTTACAGGGTGGATTCGAGGTTTTATATGAAGTTCAACCTTTAAAAGACGGTCAGAAAATTTCAGAAGATGTATTAGCGGATACCGCTACAGCTCTTTTAAATCGCATTAACGTTTTGGGTGTTAGTGAACCTGTTATCCAAGTTGAAGGTGAAGATCGTATTCGTGTGCAACTTGCAGGCGTTGAAGATCAAGAGTCGGCACGTGAATTACTCTCCACACAAGCGAATTTAACATTCCGTGATGTGGATGACAAATTAATGTTAGATGGATCTGATCTAAAAGAAGGTGGAGCAAAAGATACTTTTGATGAGCAAGGGCGCCCAATGGTTACGCTCGAATTAAAAGATCCATCTAAATTTGCTGATGTCACGCAAGAAATTAGTCAACGACCACTAGGTACTAATTTACTCGTTATTTGGTTGGATTTTGAAGAAGGTGTGGATTCTTTCAGCGCAGAAATGACGAAAGAAGAGCCAAAATTTGTTTCTAGTCCTACAGTAGATGAAAGAATCAATTCTAATAGTGTCCAAATTTCTGGATCATTTACAGTTGATGAAACGAAAGATTTAGCTGGTGTATTAAATGCTGGTGCATTACCGGTTAAACTAGAAGAAATTTACTCGACATCTGTAGGTGCTCAATTTGGTGAAAAAGCTCTTCAAATGACTGTGTTTGCAGGTATCGTTGGTATTGCACTAGTCGCATTATTTATGCTTCTTTACTATCGTTTACCAGGTATTGTCGCAATCATCACATTATCAGTGTTCGTGTATGTGAATCTATTAGTTTTTGAATTGATCAATGGGGTACTTACACTGCCTGGTATTGCAGCTCTAGTTCTCGGTGTTGGTATGGCAGTTGATGCAAATATTATTACCTACGAGCGTATAAAAGAAGAATTGCGTGTTGGTAAATCTATAAAAAATGCATACAAAACTGGTGCAAGTTCTTCATTCTCAGCCATTTTTGATGCTAATATTACTTCCTTAATTGCAGCTGCAGTATTGTTTTATTTTGGGACAAGTTCTGTAAAAGGTTTCGCTTTAACATTAATCATTAGTATTCTTGCAAGTTTCCTAACTGCTGTTTGGGGAGCACGCTTACTACTAGGACTATTAGTTAATAGCGGAATGTTTGATGGTAAACCATGGTTATTTGGTGTAAACAAATCAACCATCCATTCAGCTGATGAAGAATTTGACACACTTGATTTAGATACGAAATTTGATCGCTTTGATTTCGTCTCAGTTAGGAAGACTTTCTTTACCGCATCAATAGCCTTCCTTGTAATCGGTGCTATATTGTTGGGTATCTTTAAATTAAACCTTGGTATAGATTTCACACAAGGTACTCGAGTTGAAATTTTAGCTGAGGATTCTTTAACAAAAGAAAAACTTTCTACATTCTTAGAATCGATTGAACTCCCTTCAGAAGATATTGTCATTTCTGGAGACAACAATGAAATCGGTGTCGTTCGTTATATCGATGATTTCAATCAAGAAGAAATCAAGAACTTAAAAGATGTGATGTCTGAAGAGTATGGAGCTTCAACAAATGTCAGTACTGTATCTCCTACAGTAGGTAAAGAGCTAGCAAAGAATGCCATATATGCATTGATGATTGCTTCTCTTGGGATTATTATTTATACAGCAATTCGTTTTGAATGGCGAATGGGTGTTGCAGCAATTGTTGCCCTTTTACATGATGCATTCTTCATGATTGCGATTTTTAGTGTCTTCCGAATTGAGGTTGATATTACATTTATTGCTGCTATATTAACGATTGTTGGTTACTCAATAAATGATACAATTGTTACTTTTGACCGAATAAGAGAAAACATGCTTCGCTCTAAAAAAGTTGAGAGTGAAGAAGAATTGGCACTGATCGTTAATAAATCTTTACGTCAAACTTTAGGGCGATCGGTTAATACCGTATTAACCGTTGTAATTGTAGTAGTTGCATTGTTTATATTTGGTGCAGACTCAATTCGTAACTTCTCATTAGCTCTATTAATCGGATTAATTTCAGGAACATATTCGTCCATTTTAATAGCAGCCCAATTATGGTTTGTATTAAAGAAACGCGAACTGAAAAAAGTAGGTACAATTGATGTAGAAGCAGAAGAGAAAAAATGGGGTTCAGATGAGCCTGTTGTTTAACTTTCATATGTCAAATTGATTAACAAAAGATGGGACAGGGTATAGGGAACTATGCTTTGTTCCATTTTTTGTGGCTTAAGTTGTATACTATGTTAAAGAAGGGGATGTGAGAAAATGAAATTTCAATGGTCATTATTAATTGGACTAATTTTTGCCGTAATTATTGCCGTATTTGCCGTTGTAAATGTTGAAACAGTCCCAGTAAATTATGTTTTCGGGAATGCAGAGTGGCCTTTAATTTTAGTGATTTTAGGATCAGCACTTTTAGGAGCGCTTCTTAGTGGTTCGGTTGCTATCTTCCGTTCATTCGTTCTCCAAAGAAGAGTGAAGCACTTAGAGAAAGAAGTAACATCAAAGGAATCAATAATTGCCACACAACAAAATGAAATTAGCACGCTGCAAAAAAATGAACCTGTGCGTTATCAAGACGCAGAACCAGTCGGTTACCAAGACTCAAAACCAGCAGCAGATCAAAATACAACAATCTAGTAAACGTTAAATTAACCAACAAACAAATCTGTTTGTTGGTTTTTCTATGTAAATGTTACGTTGCATGGTTCATACATTAATTGAAAAGTCTTCACATGTTTAGACTCTTAATTGCTCTTTTCTTATTATTTTTCTGTATAATGGTGACTTGAGGATGTGAAGAGAATGCTAGACTCCAAGAAAAGATGGCAGATCGAAGATACTGATCCAACGATCGTTGAATTACTCAAAAAAGAATTAAATATACCCACAGTTTCTGCAAAATTATTGGCTTCTCGTGGATATTCAAATATTGAACTAACTCGTTCGTTTTTAAAGATGGACGAGAGCACCATGCATGACCCTTTTTTATTACATGATATGGACGTAGCTGTAAAACGAATTAAATCTGCAATTGACCAAGAAGAAAATATTCTTATTTATGGAGATTACGATGCAGATGGTGTAACGAGTACAAGCGTTATGATGAGCGTACTACAATCTTTAGATGCAAATGTTGCATTTGCTATACCGAATCGTTTTACTGATGGCTATGGTCCAAGTGAGCGTCTTTTTAAACAAGCTTACGATGATGGAATCGATTTGATAATTACTGTTGACAATGGAATCTCAGGAATTGAAGAAATAAAATTAGCAAAAGAATTAGGTATGGATGTCATTATTACGGATCACCATGAACCTGGAGATGTACTTCCTCCTGCTGATGCGATCATCCATCCAAGACATCCTAAAGGGAATTATCCATTCGGCGAATTAGCTGGTGTTGGAGTAGCTTTTAAATTGGCACACGCACTATTAGGATCTGTTCCTAAAGAGTTATTTGAATTAGTGGCGATTGGAACGGTTGCTGACTTAGTTCCTTTAAAGAATGAGAACAGATATTTTGTGAAACAAGGTCTTCATCACATGCGTAAATCAGTCAGACCTGCTATACAAGCATTATGTCAAATTTCTGGAATTGAACAGCAAAACATAACGGAAGAAACAATTGGTTTTATGTTCGGCCCACGAATAAATGCTCTTGGACGTTTAGCGGATGCAGGTCCAGGAGTTGATTTGTTTTTAGCAACTAATTCAGCAGATGCTCAATCGATTGCAAAAGAACTGGATGCTTATAATAAAGAACGTCAAAGTATCGTAAGTAAAATGACGGAGGAAGCTATTGCATTGGTTGAATCAGGAGAAATCGGACTTAACCCTCACGTAATAGTGGTTGCGAAAGAAGGATGGAATCCGGGAGTTGTCGGAATCGTCGCTTCAAAATTAGTTGAAAAATATTATAGACCGACTCTAGTACTAGGGCTTGATTCTGAAAAAGGAATCGCAAAAGGGTCTGCTAGAAGCATAGAAGGTTTTCATTTATACGATGAACTAGCTAAAAATCGTGATATCCTTCCACATTTTGGTGGACATCCAATGGCAGCGGGTATGACTCTTGCTTTTGATCAAGTAAATGAACTGCGACAAAGATTGAACAAACAGGGTGAAGAGATTTTAACTGAAGAAGATTTAATTCCTATTCAAAAAATTGATATTAAGCTTAAAATGGATGAAATTGATATTGATTCAATCGAGGCTTTAAAAGAGTTAGGCCCATTTGGAATGGACTTCCCAAAACCCGTATATTGTATTGAAGATGTAAATGTGGCTTCGATGCGAAAAATTGGGGCTAACCAAAATCATGTGAAATTAGAAATTGAGGATGATTCAACGATTTTGGATGCAGTAGGTTTTGGTCAAGGTCATTTAGTGGATGAGTTAACTTCTGGCGTTCGTGTTTCATTTGTAGGAGATTTACAAATTAATGAATGGAATGGACGAAAAAAGCCACAATTTATGATAAATGATGTACAAACAAAAGATTGGCAGCTTTTTGACATTCGGGGGATTAGACAAACGAATAGGTGGATTCACTTAATTCAAAAAGAGGAAACTTTATTCATAGCATTTGATCAGAAAACAATTAAGCATTTTGAAACGGTTTTAAACCAACCTATTCTCCATGTGAAAGAAGATACTTTATTTACGGAACACAAACCGTACATTGCTTTCTTAGATATTCCGATTGATGAACAGCTTCTCGAAAAGGTTTTAAGGAAGCTCGAACCAAAAAGAATTTACGCTCATTTTTACGTTCCTGAATCAAAATACTTCGAAGGAATACCAAATCGAGATCACTTTAAGTGGTTTTACGGATTCTTACTTAAACGTAAATCTTTTGACTTACAAATACATGCTGAAGAATTGGCCAAACATAAAGGCTGGAGTCAAGAAACATTATTTTTTATGGCACAGGTGTTTTTTGAACTTGGATTTGTTAGAATAGACAATGGACGAATTGACATACTTGAAGGTCAAGTGAAACGAGATCTTGTTGAATCTGTAGCATACCAATCACGCGCAGCACAAATAGAGCTTGAACAAAAGTTGTTATATGCGCCTTATATGGAGTTGAAACAGTGGTTTGACTCGAGACTCGTCAAACAGACAGTTTCCTGAGGAGGAGCAATGATGGATTTAAAGCAATATGTAACAATAGTAGAAGATTGGCCAAAAAAGGGCATTCGATTTAAAGATATCTCTACAATTATGGATAACGGGAAAGCATATAAATATGCAACCGATCAAATTGTAAAATATGCAAAAACAATAGATGCAGATATGATTGCAGGACCTGAAGCTCGTGGGTTTATCATTGGATGTCCAGTTGCATATGCGATGGAACTTGGTTTTGCCCCAGTTCGTAAAGAAGGAAAACTGCCAAGAGAAGTTATTCGTGAAGAATATGACCTTGAGTACGGTACGAACGTTCTTACAATGCATAAAGACTCAATTAAGCCTGGTCAACGTGTCTTAATCGTCGATGACTTGTTAGCAACAGGAGGAACTGTTGAAGCGACGATTAAAATGATTGAACAAATGGGTGGAATTGTAGCAGGTTGTGCATTCTTAATTGAATTAACTTATTTAGATGGTCGTGAGAAGCTAAAAGGTTATGATATTTGTACATTAATGCAATACTAAGAGGACGGACTTTACAAGTCCTCCTTTTTTTTTATACAATAGTGATTATATATACATTTTTAAAAACGAATGGAGTCAGGTGAGTCGACATGGCGAAAGACCAAGTAATGACAGCTGAAGAAGTTTTCGCAATTGTCGCTACGTATATGAATGACAATAACGTAGAATTTGTCAAAAAATCTTATAAGATGGCTGAGTATGCGCATCGTGAGCAATTTAGAAAATCTGGTGAACCTTATATCATTCATCCGATTCAAGTTGCTGGTATATTAGCTCAACTACAAATGGACCCTGCAACAGTTGCTGCAGGTTTTTTACATGATGTCGTAGAAGATACGGAAGTGACACGCGAAGTCATTGTTCATGAATTTAATGAAGAAGTAGCCATGCTGGTTGAAGGTGTAACGAAACTAAGTAAAATTAAATACATGTCTAAAGAAGAACAGCAAGCTGAAAATCACCGCAAAATGTTTGTTGCAATGGCACAAGACATTCGTGTGATTCTTATTAAGCTCGCAGACCGTTTACATAATATGAGAACGCTAAAATTCCAACCAGTTGAAAAACAACGAATTAAAGCGAGCGAAACACTTGAAATTTTTGCTCCACTTGCACACCGTCTTGGTATCTCGACTATTAAATGGGAACTAGAAGACATTTCATTGCGTTATTTAAATCCACAACAATATTATCGTATTGTCAATCTGATGAAACGCAAACGTAACGAACGTGAAGAATATTTAAATGATGTAATGGAAGATATTAAAGATCAATTATCTGACGTGGAAATTGAAGCTGATTTATATGGTCGTCCAAAACATATTTATAGTATTTATAAAAAAATGGTTATTCAAAACAAACAATTTAATGAGATTTATGATCTTTTGGCTGTTCGTATAACGGTCGAAAGTATTAAAGACTGTTACGCAGTTCTCGGAATTATTCACACGTTGTGGAAGCCGATGCCAGGCAGATTCAAAGATTATATCGCTATGCCAAAGCAAAATCTTTATCAATCCTTACACACGACAGTTATTGGACCTCAAGGAGATCCATTAGAAGTCCAAATTCGTACAGAAGAAATGCATCGCATCGCGGAATACGGGGTTGCAGCTCATTGGGCTTATAAAGAAGGAAAAACAATAGATGTTAATAGTAAATCAGTAGATTCTAAATTAACGTGGTTCCGTGAAATTTTAGAATTTCAAAATGAATCTTCGAATGCTGAAGAATTCATGGAATCCTTAAAGTTCGATTTATTTTCTGATATGGTGTACGTCTTCTCTCCAAAAGGGGATGTAATGGAATTACCGGCTGGTTCAGTTCCAATTGATTTTGCCTACCGAGTTCACTCGGAAATAGGAAATAAAACCATCGGAGCCAAACTAAACGGGAAAATGGTTCCTCTTGATACTAAGTTAAATACAGGAGATATCATTGAGATTTTAACATCAAAACAATCATTTGGACCGAGTCGAGACTGGCTGAAAATCGCACAAAGCTCGCAAGCAAAGCATAAAATTAAGCAGTTCTTCAAAAAGCAACTGCGAGAGGAAAATGTTCATAAAGGTCGCGAAATGATTGAAAAAGAAATAAAATCCCAGGACTTTGATATTAAAGAAGTGCTTTCGAACGAAAATATTAAGCGTGTCTGTGAAAAATTCAACTTTACGAGTGAAGATGACTTGTTTTCTGCGGTCGGATTTAACGGAATTACTGCTCAACAAGTGGTTAATCGATTAGCTGAAAAAATGCGCAAAATTCGTGATCAAGAAGTAGCTCTTGAAAAAATAACGCAAGAAATGAAATCGCCTACTATTCGTAAGTCGACTGACTCAGGAGTAGTTGTTAAAGGAATTGATAATCTACTTATTCGTCTTTCTAGATGCTGTAGTCCAGTTCCAGGCGACGAAATTGTTGGTTTCATTACAAAAGGTCGAGGTGTTTCTGTTCACCGTGCAGATTGTCCAAACGTTCAAGATGAACATTCAAATGAACGTATTATTGATGTCGAATGGGAACAAGAACTAACGATTGGCCGTAAGGAATACCAAGTAGATATTGAAGTATCCGCCTTTGATCGACCAGGGTTATTAAACGAAGTCATGCAAGTTGTAAATGAAGCAAAAACAAATATAGTCGCTGTAAGTGGGAAAGCAGATAAAGATAAAATTGCTACGATCAATATGACGATTATGATTACAAATATTGCGCATTTACACAAAATAGTTGAACGTATTAAGGCAATCCCAGATATTTATTCTGTACAACGTATGACGAATTGAGGTTTTAATGAATGAGAGTCATCTTGCAAAGAAGTCTAGAGGCAAAAGTGGAAGTTGACGGTGCAATCACTGGTCAAATAAATCATGGATTCGTATTACTAGTAGGAATAACTCACGAAGATACGGAAGCTGATGCTAAATATGTTGCTGACAAGGTAGTTAATCTAAGATTGTTTGAGGATGAAGACGGGAAGATGAACCACTCCATTCTAGAAAAAGGTGGTTCGATTTTGTCAGTATCCCAATTCACACTATACGGTGATACGAAAAAGGGTAGAAGGCCAAGTTTTTCCCTGGCAGCCAAACCAGATTATGCACAACCACTTTATGAAATGTTTAATGAAGAATTACGTTCAAAAGGCGTTCAAGTTGAAACAGGTGTATTTGGCGCTATGATGAATGTTTCTTTAGTCAATGATGGACCAGTCACTTTAATTGTTGAATCACCAGCTAAATAAAAAAAGAACCTCTACCATATCTGATTGTTCATCAGATGATTGGTAGAGGTCTTTTTATAAGCTTCGAAAGATGAAAGTTCGTTGCAAAGTGAAAGTTAAATAAGCTGACCTTTAAACGAAAGAATACTAAATCCGTAAGGCTCAATCCTGATTTCTTTAGATTTAGGCATTTGTAGCGTTGAATTATTCCATTCATCTCTAACTTCCTGATTCTCAATATTGAACGGTAAAATATACGACTCTGACTCGTTGGTTGGATTTATTAAAACCACAACATTTTTAGTGGAAGTATATTTACGGTAAACGACTAATTTAGTCAGATTATGATTAAGGAACTGGAATGTTCCTTCATTTGCTAATAATTTTTCGGAACTTCTTAAAGCAATTAATTTTTTGACGTGATTGAACAAATCTAAATCTTGCTTAGTAGAATCCCACTCCATACACTTTCGACAACCAGGATCCTTACCACCGGTCATTCCAATCTCATCTCCATAATACATACAAGGGGAACCCATGAACGTATATAAAAGGGTATAAATCAATTTAACTCGTTTGCTATCTTCTTGGCATTCAGTCAGTATTCGAGATGTATCATGACTTCCTACAAGGTTAAATGTTACATCTAATACTCTCTCCGGATAACTTTGAATCACGGTAGTCATTGAATCCATAAATTCTTGTGAAGTAATGGTTTGAGAAGCTAAAAGCTTTTGAACGTTGCTCGTAAATGGATAATTCATTACTGCATCAAACTGATCTCCTAATAACCATGGCATTGAATCATGCCAAACCTCTCCTAAGATGTAAAGATCAGATTTCTCTGCTCTTACAGCAGTTCGGAACTCTCTCCAAAATTGATGATCCACTTCATTCGCGACATCTAAACGCCATCCATCAATGTCAAATTCTCTTATCCAGTAGGTAGCTACATCAAGTAAATACTTTTTGACATCCGAATTTTGGGTATTTAACTTCGGCATTGATTCGACAAAAGCGAAGGTTTCGTAATTTGGTCGATCCCCTCCTTGTAAAGGAAGGTCATGTGGATAAAACCAATCCACATAAGGTGAATGAGCACCGTTCTTAAGGACGTCTTGAAATTGTTCAAATAAATAGCCACTATGATTAAAGACAGCGTCCAACATGATTTTAATCCCACGTTGATGACAGGCATTTACTAATCGTTTTAAATCATCTTTTGTTCCAAACTGCGGGTCGATTTCAAAGTAGTCACTTGTATCATATTTATGATTCGATTTTGCTTTAAAAATAGGTGTAAAGTATATTCCGTTTATTCCAAGGTCAACTAAGTAATCGAGTTTTTGCAAAACTCCTTCAAAATCTCCACCAAAAAAGTTGGAAGGAGACGGTTCTGCTTCACCCCAACCGAGTGTAGCTGAAGGATTTAAAGAAGGATTTCCGTTATTGAATCGATCAGGAAAAATTTGATACCAAGTTGTATCTTTTACCCATGTGGGGGCATCAAATAATTCAGATGCATGGACATACGGAAAGCAAAAATAGTAATCACAATCGTAAAGTACCTCCGGATAGAAACCTTTTTCTGTATATAGTAAAGTTTGTTGTTGGTTTTTTAATTCAAAACCATAGCGAATTCTGCGGTGAGGAGGGGTGATTTTGCATTCCCAATAATCATAAATAGAATCGCTAGCACTTAGATACATGTCAGTTTTGTCTAATACCCATTTACCGTCTTCCCAAATATAGGGATCCCCGTGTATTAAAACAATCTCATCAATATCATTTTTCTTTGTTCGAATTCGTATACCTAGAGTAGATTCATCCACCATAAATGAAAAATTCATTCCAGGACGGTGAAATATAGCCGCTTGCTCCATATGTAACACTCCCTTGTCTATTAGTGCAATGCACTTTTTCTATCAAACTTTGATTCAGAATAACAAATAGAACTTTTGAATACAATCATTCAAAGGGAAATCTAGATAGGGAATACTAGCATTGAATTGTATAAAACTAGAAAATCATAGACCTGAATTTAAAAATAATTGTTGTAATAAATAAATTAATCTTTATAATTAAAATTACATTTGTGCAACCGCTTTCACATTTCAAGTTAAGTCTTACTTAGTGATTCAATCCTTTTATAAACGAATGGTTTTGAGTCAATATTTATTTGTGCAACCGGTTGTATAAATCCAAAAAAATATAAATAGAGTGTAGGAGGGTCATGATGAAAAAGAGTTTATTATTAATGATGCTTATTCTTTTATTAGGCGTTGTTGCAGCTTGTGCTCCAGACCGCGAAGAAGGTACGGATACTAAAGACGGCGACAATGGTACTGCATCTGAAGAGCCAAAACCTGAGAAATTAGTGATTTGGGAAGATGTTGACAAGTCTAAAGATTGGTTACCAGCTGCTATCGCTTCTTTTGAAGAAGAATATGGTATTACAGTTGAATTCCAAGAATTAAACATGGCTGACAAAATTCGTGACCAATTACGTTTAGATGGTCCTGCTGGAAACGCTCCAGACGTTGTAACACTTCCACATGACCAAATCGGTCAAGTAGTTACTGAAGGTCTTATTCGTGAAATCGAAGTTGAAGATTCAGTATTAGAAACATACAGTGAGTCTTCAATTACTGCTCAAATGTATGATGGAAAACTTTACGGTCTTCCGAAAGCTACTGAAACTCCAGTTTTAATCTATAACAAAGCATTAATGGAAGAAGCACCAAAAACGATGGATGAGTTATATGCATTCTCTAAAGATTTCACTAAAGGTGAAAACTATGGTTTCCTAGCATTATGGGATAACTTCTACTTCGCTCACGGTCCACTAGCTGGTATGGGTGGATATGTATTCAATGAAACAGCTGATGGTTTAGATCGCGATGATTTAGGCTTAAACAACGAAGGCGCTGTTGAAGGTGCTGCTTACATTCAAAAATGGTACTCTGAAGGATTATTCCCTAAAGGTATCATTGGTGAAAGTGGCGGAGCTGCAATGGACGGATTATTTAACGAAGGCAAAGTTGCTGCAGTTATGAACGGACCATGGGCTTTCCAAGGTATGCGCGATGCTGGTATTGATATTGGTGTAGCACCAATGCCAACACTTCCAAATGGTGATCCAGTTAAGACATTCATGGGTGTTAAAGGATGGCACGTAACTGAGTTCTCTGAAAACCCTTACTGGGCAACTAAGTTAATCGAACATTTATCAAATGACGAAAACTCTAAAGCTCGTTTTGAAGCAGTAGCTGAAATCCCAGCTAACGTTGCGTTAGTTGAAGATCCAATTATTGCTGACAATGAAGGCGCTAAAGCAGTTGCTCTTCAATCACAAGATGCAGTTCCAATGCCTAATATCCCGGAAATGGGAGAAGTTTGGGGCCCAATGGCTTCAGCGCTTCAAACTTTAGCAACAGGAAAAGCTGAACCACAAGCTGCTTTAGATGAAGCGGTAAAATCAATTCAAACAAATATCGAAACGAATCACCCAGCTAAATAATAAGCAGGTGAAAAAAGTGTCGGGCGGTACCTTCTTTTTGAAGGTATTGCCCATCCTTTTATTAAAAAAGTTTTATTAACATTATCTGTATGAAATACATACCGTTAGATTTTGTATCATTTCTTATTAATAAAAGCTTAAACTTTTAAAAACTTAATGTTTATTGCAATGAATAATGGTACGGTAGTACCTGAACAAATACTTTCTCCTATTATGAAAGGGGAGGCAGAGAACCTATGGAAGAAACAAAAAAGATCACTAATCATGGAAGAAATGCTGCACTACTATCCATCATTCCTGGATTTGGGCAGTTTTATAATAAACAGTTTGTTAAAGGATTCATTTTCCTTATTTTAGCGATGTCGTTTGCCTTTACTTTTTACGATGTCCTACCAGTAGGATTTTGGGGACTATTCACTCTAGGTGAAATCCCAAGACTTGATCATTCTGTGTTTTTATTAATCGATGGAATCATTGCATTGATTATTACGATTATGGGGTTAGGAATTTTTGCACTTAATATTTATGATGCTCGAAATAATGGTAAGAAGCGTGATGCAGGACTCGAATTAAATTCAGTTCGTCAGCAGTATCACAATTTAATTGATAATGGTTTCCCGTATTTAATGATCACACCAGGATTCTTCTTATTAATTTTTGTCGTTATTTTCCCAATCCTTTTCGTTCTTTTACTAGCATTTACAAACTATGATTTATATCATTCGCCGCCAGCTAAGTTAGTTGACTGGGTAGGTTTCCAAAACTTCATCGATATCTTCAAATTGGATATATGGAGAACAACATTCTTCGCAGTGCTTGCGTGGACGATTGTTTGGACATTTGGTGCAACGACTTTACAAGTAGCTTTAGGAATTTTCTTAGCTATTCTGGTAAACCAAAAAGATTTAAAAGGTAAAGCCATCATACGAACAATGATGATCTTACCTTGGGCAGTACCATCATTCATTACCATTTTGATATTCTCAGGAATGTTTAATGAATCTTTTGGGGTAATAAATAAGACCTTGCTTCCGTTTTTAGGAATGGAACCACAACCTTGGATGACCAATGAAGTGTGGACTCGATTCGCTTTAATCATGATTCAAACATGGTTAGGATTCCCGTTCATTTTTGCTATGACAACCGGTGTTCTTCAATCAATTCCAGAAGAACTTTATGAAGCAGCAACAGTTGATGGAGCTACAATCATGCAGAAGTTCTTTAACATTACGTTGCCTTTAGTATTGTTTGCGACTGCACCGATACTGATAACACAGTATACATTCAACTTTAATAACTTTAATGTTATCTTCCTCTTTAATGGAGGAGGACCCGCACTTCCGAGCCAAAATGCAGGAGGAACGGACATACTTATCTCTTGGATTTATCGACTCACGATGACGAGTGCTCAATATGGTAAGGCTGCAGCTGTTACCATGATCCTTTCTTTAATTGTAATTACCGTTGCACTATGGCAGTTTAAACGCACGAAATCTTTCCAAGAGGAGGATATGATGTAACATGAGTAATAAACAAAACAAAATTATCCGACTCACACTTTCTTATATAGTTATATTAGCAATGATTTTCATCGTGGTTTATCCACTTTTATGGGTTATTGGATCATCTCTAAATCCAGGACAAAGTTTGTCTGGTTCAAAAATGTTTCCTGAAAATCCTACATTAATCCACTATCAATTCTTATTTGATTTAGAGAAGTCAAATTATCTTTTATGGTATTGGAATTCAATGAAAATCAGTATTACAACTATGATTCTTTCAGTCATTTCTGTAGCATTTACTGCGTATGCCTTTTCTCGATATCGCTTCATTGGACGTAAAAATGGCTTAATGACATTCTTGATCCTGCAAATGATTCCAAACTTTGCAGCTTTAATCGCGATATTTGTATTAGCAAATCGTACTGGTTTATTAGATACACATATTGGTTTGATTTTAGTTTACGTAGGCGGACAAATTCCAATGAACACTTGGTTAATGAAGGGGTACTTGGATACCATTCCAAAAGAGTTGGATGAATCAGCAAAAATGGATGGGGCAGGTCACTTCCGGATTTTCTTCCAAATTGTTATGCCTTTAGCAAAACCAATTCTTGCAGTAGTAGCATTGTTTTCATTCATCGCTCCACTTGGGGATTTCATCTTAGCGCGAATTCTACTTCGTTCTGAAAAGAATTTCACTCTTGCAGTTGGTTTGTATGAACTAGTAGCTAAGCAATTTGGAAATGAGTTCACTAAATTTGCGGCGGGTGCTGTACTAGTAGCTATTCCAATTGCATTGTTGTTCTTAATGTTCCAAAAGTATTTCGTTTCTGGCTTAACTGCAGGTGGAACGAAAGGGTAATAATTAAAATGATTTGTTGATATGGAGGGAACGGGAAATGAGAAAAAGATTCAAAAACCTCATTATTATTCCGTTTCTTCTTTTTTTTGCATTGCCTGTTGATGCCATTGAAAAAGAAGAACGTAATTGGCAAGATGAAAGTATTTATTTCATAATGGTCGATCGATTTAATAATGGTGATACGAATAATGATTTTGAAGTAAATCCAATTGATTCAAAATCATACAATGGCGGTGATTTTAAAGGAATCACTGACAAGCTAGATTACATAAAAGAAATGGGCTTCACATCCATTTGGCTAACGCCAGTGTTTGATAATGAAGCCAATGGTTACCATGGTTATTGGATTCAGGATTTCTATAAAACAGAAGAACATTTTGGAACTTTAGAAGAATTCAAGACTCTGGTGAAAGAAGCTCATGATCGAGATATGAAAGTAATATTAGATTTTGTTGTAAATCATGTTGGACCTAATCATCCGTGGGTTAATGAGGAGGCGAAAAAATCGTGGTTTCACGATAAGCAGCCAATTACAAATTGGAATAGCCAAGAAGAAGTTGAAAACAATTGGCTATTCGATTTGCCCGATTTGAACACTGAAAATCCAGAAACGCGCACGTATTTATTTGACGCAGCGAAGTGGTGGATTGAAGAAACGGATGTTGATGGATATCGTTTAGATACGGTAAAGCATGTGCCAAAAGAATTTTGGACGGAATTTGCCAGTGAAGTAAAATCAGTCAAAGAAGATTTTTATTTATTAGGTGAAGTTTGGCATAATGATTTACGTGTAGTGGCAGCTTATCAAGATACAGGGATTGATGGTTTTGTCGATTTCCCACAAAACGAACATCTTCGTACTACTTTTTCTAAGCCAAATACTAGTCTAGGTTGGCTCTTTGCATCACTCGATCGAAATCAGGCATTTTACGATCGTCCTGAATTGTTAGGCACGTTTATGGATAATCATGATATGACCAGATTCACTCGTGAAATCCTTCAATATAAGCATGATCCAGTTGTTCGATGGAAACTCGCTATGACTTATTTATTCACGGTTCCAGGTATTCCAATCGTCTATTATGGATCTGAGATTGCGTTAGATGGAGGAGAAGATCCAGATAATCGTCGGATGATGAAGTTCGATGGAGATGACGAGCTCATTTCTTATATTGCTAAACTTGGGGAATTAAGAAAAGTTCATCCTTCATTAACCAGAGGGAAGTTAGAACTTTTACATGAAGAGAATGGTGTCGCAATATACAGCAAACAACATAAACAAGAAACGATGATTATTGCCATCAACAATACAACTAAAACACAATCAATTAAAATTGATTCGAATTTTGGTGAAAAGAAGAAACTTGTTAGCGTATTAAATGAACTTGAAATTAAAGATCGCGATCAAACTTTTAATCTAGAACTTACAGCAGAAAAGGCAGACATCTACTTAGTGGCAGATCATACTGGTTTGCAAACTTCGACTAAGATTTTGATTGGTGTAGGAGTGTTTGGCTTTATTCTACTATCTTTAGTTATTTGGAGAAAAACAAAAAAAGTATGACATCGCAATTTATTCATTGGAGGTTTTTAAACTGAAAAAATATTGGTGGAAAGAAGCAGTGTGTTATCAAATTTACCCTCGAAGCTTTAAAGATAGTAATGGTGATGGAATTGGTGATTTGCAAGGGATTGTTTCTAAGTTAGATTACTTAAAAGAATTTGGTGTAGATGTTCTATGGATTTGCCCTTTCTTTAAGTCTCCAAATGCTGATAATGGCTACGATATTAGTGACTATCAAGATATTATGGAAGAGTTCGGGACGATGGAAGACTTTGAAGTACTTCTAGAAGAGTCACATAAAAGAGGCTTAAAAGTAATCTTAGACTTAGTCATCAATCATACGAGTGATGAACATCCATGGTTTGTTGAATCACGTTCCTCTAAAGACAATCCAAAGCGTGATTGGTATATTTGGAGTGACGGAAAAGATGGAAAAGAACCAAACAACTGGGAAAGTATATTCTCTGGAAGTGCATGGGCTTTAGACAACGAAACAAATCAGTACTACATGCATTTATTCCATGAAAAACAGCCTGATTTGAATTGGGAAAACAAAGAAGTAAGACATGCTTTATATGACATGGTTAATTGGTGGCTTGATAAAGGCATCGATGGTTTCCGTGTTGATGCTATTTCGCATATTAAAAAACGTCCAGGGATGCCAGATTTACCGAACCCTGAAAACTTGGATTATGTGTCATCATTTGATATGCATATGAATCAAGAAGGCATACATGAATTCTTAGAAGAGTTAAAAGTAGAAACATTTGACAAATACGACATTATGACGGTTGGAGAAGCCAATGGTGTGAAAATTCACCAAGCAGATGACTGGGTAGGGGAAGAAAACGGGAAGTTCAATATGGTCTTCCAGTTCGAACACCTTGGACTATGGGAAAAAGGTACAAATAATTCTGTAGACGTAATTGGTTTAAAAAATACACTATCGAAATGGCAAACTGAGCTTCATGAAAAAGGTTGGAATGCCTTATTCTTCGAAAATCATGATCAACCACGTAGTGTATCTACTTGGGGCAATGATGACCAATATTGGTCAGAAAGTGCTAAAATGTTAGGTGCTTGTTACTTCTTCATGCAAGGGACACCTTTCATTTATCAAGGTCAAGAAATTGGGATGACCAATGTTCAATATGATTCCATTGATGATTATGACGATCAAGGCATGAAGAATTATTATCGAATAGAAACAGCTAAAGGTAGATCACACGAAGAAATTATGGAAATCGTATGGAGAACGGGTCGAGATAATTCACGCACACCGATGCAGTGGAATGGAGATTCAGAAGCTGGCTTCACTACTAGTAAACCTTGGTTAATGACGAACGAAAATTATCAAGAAATTAACGTAGAATCTCAAATTAATGATTCTGATTCTATCTATTCATTTTATAAAAAAATGATTGAATTACGTAAAGCGAATTCAGTCCTTGTTTACGGAAAATACGAATTGTTGTTAGCAGATCATCCAAGTATTTTTGCTTATAAACGTACTGAAGGTGAGTCTGAAGCCATGATTATTTGTAATTTCAGTGATCAAGAAGAGCATGTAACATTTGATGATACATCAACAAAACAAGGGCAGTTACTTTTAAGTAATGTTAAGCAGGAAGACAATAGCTTCTCATCTAGTATGGTATTAAAACCATATGAAACAAGAGTTTATTTATTTACTCAAAACAACTAAATTGTAGGTTCTGTTAAAACAAACATGTTGGATAAAACATAAAACCGTGGGGAGGGGAAAAACAATTGGCCATTACAATAAAAGATGTAGCTAAATTAGCTGATGTTGCTCCTTCTACGGTGTCCAGGGTTATTGCAAATAATCCTCGGATCAGTGATAAGACAAAAGAAAAAGTGAAAGCAGCAATGGACGAACTAGGCTATCACCCAAATTTTATAGCAAGAAGTTTAGCTAATCAGTCAACTCGAGTCATTGGTTTAGTTTTGCCAAACTCAACAGATGTGTTCTTTCAAAATCCCTTTTTCCCAACTGTTCTTCGTGGTTTAAGCGATGGAGCCAATGAAAGACAATACGCTTTGCAAATTAGCACGGGTAAAACCGATGATGAAATTTTTGAAGGTGTTGTCCAAATGGTCCAGGGACGAAGAGTAGATGGGGTCATCCTGTTGTATTCTAGAACGGAAGATAAAGTGTTGAATTACCTGAGGGAAAGAAAGTTTCCATTTGTTGTGATTGGAAAACCTTTTAAAGATGTCGATCAAATAACTTACGTCGATAATGATAATTATAAAGCCTCGAAAGAAGCAACCAATTATTTATTATCATTAGGCCATAAACAAATAGGGTTTATTGGCGGGGACTTAAATTTTGTCGTTACGATCGAGCGGATTTTAGGATTCGAAAAAGCTCTTAGAGAAGCAAATATTGAAAGCAATGATGAATATATTATTCACAGTGAATTTCTTCGAGAAGGTGGTCAAGAAGCCATCAGCCAGTTGCTGAATTTAAAGAATCCACCAACGGCTTTAGTAGTTGCCGATGATTTAATGGCACTTGGGGTTTTAAATACCTTAACGGAAATGAAGATTTCTGTTCCTGAGGATATATCTATTTTGAGTTTTAATAATGTGTTGTTTTCAGAGTTATCCAATCCGCCTTTAACTTCAGTAGATATTAATATTTTTGAATTAGGCTACCAAGCCTCAAGAAGTTTAATTCGTCTTTTGAGTAACGAAAATGAGCCAGTGAGACGTATTATAGTCCCTCATAAATTAATCAAAAGAGTTTCATGTTCTAGTCGAATAATAGACATAAAAACAGCTCATCCAAATTAATGGATGAGCTGTTTTTTATTTTGCGTTTATAAATATTATTTTAATTTGCTGTCGAAGTAATTTACTACGCCATTATAAATTCCTAGGGAAGCTTGTTCTCTAAATTGATCGGTTGAGACTGAGCGTTCTTCAGAGGGGTTACTTAAGAATCCTAATTCGATCAAAATCGCTTCTTGACGATTCTCACGTAATACTAAGTAATTACCAGGTTGTGAACCACGATCTCTTAATGAGATTTTTTTACTAAGTCCAGCATGGACTGCTTTAGCTAAGTTTTTTTGATAGCCATGCATGTAATACGTGGTAAATCCATTAATCGAAGAATCATCGGTCGCATCATAATGAATACTAATAAATGCATCCGCAGGTAACTGATGAGCAATGGATACACGTTTACGTAAATCAACATACACATCGGAATCTCTTGTCATAACTACATTAGCACCTGCAGCGCGTAATTTACTGCTTAGTAACTCAGATGTTTGGAGAGCAATCCCTTTTTCATCGGTTCCTCTTGCACCAGTAGTCCCATGGTCATTGCCACCATGTCCTGGATCAATAACAATTGTTAAGCCGTTAAGTGTACCTTTTTTTCTAGGAGCTTTTTTGTCTTTTGCATCAGAAGATACTCCTTTTTGGTTTGATGAAACAACCCAATTTGCTACGAAAGCTTTTTTACCATCATTTAATTGAACTTCGTACCAATCACCTGTTTGTCCAATTGTAGAGAATGTTTCTCCTGCATTTGCTCGGTATACGACTTCGCTCGAAGTAGATGCATCTGATCTCAAATTCGTCCCATTATAAACAATAGTGACCGTTTTTAAAGAAGTATCTTTATCTTTAACTTGTTTAGTAGTTGTCGGTGCTAAATCTGTATAGGTACCGTAAAACGAATAAACCCATCCAGACTCTTTGTTCGATAGGGCTATATTCACCCAATTATTGCGTTTTTCTAAAATTTTAAAGCGATCGCCTTTTTTTATCTGAGTAACTTTTTTTGATGTTAAATCCGGTTTTGACCGTACATTTAGCCGGTCAACTGAAACTTGAAAAGCGGTATTTGAGTCAACTACTGGCTTAGGAGTTTCATTTGATTCCTTAGAAATCGTTATGTATTCCTTTGAAACAAATCCTTGAACTTGATTAAACGCAATTTCAACCCAATCGCCTTGATCACTGATAAATGAGGCTTGATCACCTGCAGATAATTGAGTGAGAGTTGCAGCATTTATAGAAGGTTGAGAACGCACATTCAATCGATCCACTTTAGAAATCACTGTTTGTTTAATCATCTCTTGAGTTTCTGATTTCTTGGTATACCATGCTGCCACCCATCCACTATGTTGATCTTTTGTTACCTTCAACCAATCACCCTGTTTATCAGTTACGATCATCCGATCGCCTTTGTTAAGAGAAGTCATAATTGGATAAGCTAAACCAGGACCAGAACGCATATTTAATGAAGAAACAGTAGAAATTACTTCTTCACCATTTGCTTGAGAGTTCGTTGGGATAAGAATTGAACATATTAATATAAGTGCGATTGCATAAGAAAATAGTTTATATAAAGATATATTTTTCATGAAATTCCTCCCTTTTATCTATTGTAAATAGAGAAGAGGGAAAAGACTATAACTTTCTGACATTTTGAGACAGACTTCGACTATATGAAATAAAGAATTATTAATATTATTGGCCAAATAACGGAATAGTGGAATTTCACATTTTATCTATTTTCTTCATTAAATAGTAATGTGGCTGGTATATTGTCGGTGGAAAAGGTAATCGACTTTCCTAAGGTATAAGTAAATAATTTTCAAAATGTCCACTTAAAAAATCATATTTTAATAATTTGTTCTGTAAAGCGGAAGTCGGCGACTCCTGCGGAATACGCACGAACTGAAGACCCTGGACTGAGCAACGCGAGGGAAGCGGCTGAAGTCGTGCTCCGCGGAAAGCGCCCGACAGGAGCGAAACAAGGTATATATTGAAATTATATATCTTCCTTAAAAAATGTTTATTTCTACATTCGAGTGGACGAATTATGAAATTGATTCCTGTTAATTCGGTACAAATCAAAAAAAGATTGACAACCATCTTCACAGTGATTAAGATAAGAACTAATCTTAAAACAAACATCATGCCGATGACCAAGAAATTAGCTGTTTAAAACGCTGTAAAGAGAGGGAAAGACGTGGCTGTAATCTTTCCTACAGAAGCATCCAGTGAACAACACTTGATAGGCTTTTCGTCGAAACCTTATTAGGTAGTAGGTGAAAACGGAACCGGTCGTTATCCGGAATGAGAGGGCACAATATTTTGTGTCAACTAGGGTGGAACCGCGGAAGCTTACATAAGCTCTCGTCCCTTGCTATATGCAAGGGGCGGGAGCTTTTTTATTTTTTTTATTTGCGAAATGGAAGGAGACAATCAAATGTCCATTAATGTCCCAAGAGGAACAAAAGATATTTTACCTGAGGAAATGTTTAAATGGCATGCCCTTGAAGAGCTTGTTCGAGATACATGTAGATTATATCAATATAAAGAGATTCGCACGCCAATCTTTGAACACACGGAATTATTTACTCGTGGAGTTGGGGATACCACTGATATCGTTCAAAAAGAAATGTATACATTCACCGATAGAGGAGATCGCTCCTTAACTTTACGTCCTGAAGGAACTGCGTCGGTAGTACGTTCTTATGTAGAAAACAAATTATTTGGTTTGCCAAATCAACCAATTAAACTTTACTACATGGGACCGATGTTCCGTTATGAACGTCAACAAGCAGGAAGATATCGTCAATTTGTACAATTTGGAATTGAAGCTATTGGCAGTAAAGATCCAGCTATTGATGCCGAAGTAATGGCTTTAGCAATGAAGGTTTATGAAAAAGCAGGATTAAAGAAAGTAAAATTAGTCATCAACTCACTTGGAGATACAGAAAGTCGACAAGCTCATAGAGATGCATTAATCGCTCACTTTGAACCTCATATTCAAGAATTTTGTTCGGATTGTCAAAATCGATTAGAAAAAAATCCATTACGAATTTTAGACTGTAAACGAGATCGTGAAAACCCACTTATGACCACAGCTCCAAAGTTACCAGATTATCTAAATGAAGAATCTGCAGCTTATTTTGAAAAGGTGAAACATTATTTAGAGGTTTTAAAAATTGGTTATGAAGTGGACCCGAATTTAGTCCGTGGACTCGATTATTACAACCACACGGCTTTTGAAATAATGAGCGAAGGTGAAGGATTTGGGGCTATTACGACACTTGCTGGTGGCGGCCGATATAACGGTCTTGTTGAAGACCTTGGTGGACCAGAAGCACCCGGTATCGGATTTGCGATGAGTATGGAGCGTTTGTTCCTTGCTCTAGAAGCAGAAGGTAAAAGTTTTGATAATCCAGAATCACTTGATATGTACGTTGTTTCAATGGGAGATTCAGCGAAGGATAAAGCTTTATCTTTCGTATCTGAACTACGAGAACATAACATGTCCGTTGAAATGGACTTCTTAGACCGTAAAGTTAAAGCCCAAATGAAATCTGCCGACCGATTACAAGCTAAATACGTTGTTGTTATTGGTGATACAGAACTTGAGTCTGGGAAAGTTGCATTGAAGAATTTATCGACCGGAGCTCAAAAAGAAATGACGTTTGAAGAAATCGTTGAAAATGTAGAACAACTGAAATTATCTTGGCAGGAGGAATTAGCATGACAAAACGTACACATCCATGTGGAGAAGTAGCAGAAAAAGAAATTGGACAACAGGTATTATTAAAAGGATGGGTACAAAAAAGACGCGATCTTGGTGGTTTAATATTTGTTGATTTGCGTGATCGTACGGGTATCGTTCAAGTTGTCATTAATCCAGAAATTTCACCTGAAGCATTAACGATAGGTGACAAATTAAGAAGTGAATTCGTCATTGAAATCAGTGGTGAAGTAGTTGCACGTCAAGATGCTCAAATCAATCCTAATATGAAAACAGGGAAAATTGAAGTTCAAGCATCTCACCTTACAATTATTAACGAAGCTAAAAATCCACCTTTTGCAATTGAAAATCAATCAGATGTAAATGAAGACTTACGATTAAAATACCGATATTTAGATTTGCGTCGACCGGTGATGTACGAAACATTTAAAATGCGTTCGGACGTTACCAAAACGATTCGTCAGTTTTTAGATGAAGAAACCTTCTTAGAAGTCGAAACACCAATTCTAACGAAATCTACTCCTGAAGGCGCTAGAGACTATTTAGTTCCAAGTCGCGTGCATGAAGGTGAATTTTACGCATTACCACAATCACCTCAATTGTTTAAGCAAATGCTAATGGTGTCAGGTTTTGAAAAGTACTACCAAATTGCTCGTTGTTTCCGAGATGAAGATTTGCGTGCTGACCGTCAACCAGAATTCACGCAAATTGATATGGAAATGAGTTTCATGTCTATGGATGAAATTTTAGAAATGAATGAACGTATGATGCAAAAAATTATGAAGCAAGTTAAAGGAATCGATATTCAAATTCCTTTTAACCGAATGAAGTATACAGAAGCTATGGAGCGATTTGGGTCTGATAAACCGGATGTGCGATTTGGTCTTGATTTACAAGATGTATCTGACTTGGTAGCTCAATCATCATTTAAAGTATTTTCTGGAGCAGTCGAATCAGGTGGTCAAGTAAAAGCAATAAATGTAAAAGGTTCTGCTGACCAATATTCTCGAAAAGATATTGATGCTTTAGGTGAATTCGCTGGACGTTACGGCGCAAAAGGACTTGCTTGGTTAAAAGTAGATGCTGAAGGATTAAAAGGTCCAATTGCTAAATTCTTTGAGGGTGAAGATGGAGTAAATCTTTCTTCAAAATTACAAGCTGAACCAGGGGATCTTTTATTGTTTGTTGCAGATAAGAAATCTGTCGTTGCAGATTCACTAGGCGCATTACGTTCGAAATTAGGAAAAGACTTAAAAATGATTGATGAGAACAGATATGAGTTTTTATGGATTATCGACTGGCCATTATTTGAATACGACGAGCAAGAAGGAAGATATTATGCAGCTCATCATCCATTCACAATGCCATTCGTTGAAGACATTGAGTTAATGGATTCAAATCCGATGGAAGTTCGTGCTCAAGCATACGATATGGTGTTAAATGGCTATGAATTAGGTGGAGGATCTCTTCGTATTTATGAAAGAGAAATTCAAGAAAAAATGTTTAGCCTTTTAGGATTTACACCTGAAGAAGCTAAAGCACAATTCGGTTTCTTATTGGAAGCATTTGAATATGGAACACCTCCGCATGGTGGAATCGCACTAGGTCTAGATCGTTTAGTTATGTTGTTAGCAGGTCGAACAAACTTAAGAGATACGATTGCATTTCCTAAAACTGCGAGTGCTAGTGATATCTTAACGAAAGCTCCTTCAGCAGTATCTGATGACCAATTAAAAGAACTAAGCCTTTCGGTTCGTATTCAGAATAGTGCGAAAGATTCAGAGTAAATACATTGAGTTTTTAGATTTTTCATGGTAGGATACTAGTAATACGAATCCTGAAGTGTTCGTTAATTGCCAATCGCTTTTGACCGAACAATTATATCGTCGGGAATCTTACTTTTACAATAGCTGACATGCCCCCAGGGGAAGTCTTAAGTTGTAAAGTGGATACCCACCTGCTGTGTGCGGGTTCAAAACGATACGCTTCATAATGACGGCACAGTTGGGATTCGTCTTACATTATGTATAATCCCTCTAGCAATTTGTAGTTGCTAGGGGGTTTTTCATGGAGTGAAATACTCCGATTAGAAGTAGATTGTGAGGGAATTACATGTTACATCAATTTTCAAGAAATGAATTAGCAGTCGGTACTGAAGGTGTCGAACTAATGAAAAATACTACTGTTGCTATCTTAGGAATAGGTGGGGTAGGTTCTTTTGCTGCAGAGGCATGTGCTAGAAGTGGCGTGGGAAAGATTATCCTTGTGGATAAAGACAATGTAGACATTACAAATATTAATCGTCAATTAGTTGCGTACACTTCTACAGTTGGACGTTCTAAATCGGAAATTATGAAGGAACGAATTTTGGATATTAATCCAAATTGTGAAGTTCATGATTTACATATGTTTTATACCGAAGAGACTTTTGAAGAATTCTTTAGTTACAATTTGGATTATGTGATTGATGCATCGGATACAATCATCTACAAGGTACATTTGATGAAGGAATGTCTTCGCCGAGGCGTAAAAATGATATCAAGCATGGGTGCTGCCAATAAAACAGATCCAACACGATTTAAAATCGCTGATATTTCAAAAACGCATACGGACCCTTTAGCGAAAGTTATTCGATTAAAGCTTCGTAAAGAAGGTATCTATAAAGGAATTCCAGTGGTATTCTCTGATGAAAGTCCGATTATTGTAAGAGAAGATGTGGTTGAAACTGTAGGGAAACCTGATGCTAAAATTCGTAAAGCAAAAATGCCTCCGTCCTCAAATGCTTTTGTACCTTCAGTTGCTGGCTTAATAGCAGCAAGTTGGGTAATTAACGACATTACAAAAGACATTCCAGTGAATCGGGTTAGAAAATAAGTAAAAGACGTAAATCGTATTTATCGCGATTTACGTCTTTTTTTGTTTGAACGTTTCGAGTTTCTGATAAATTCCGGCTAATTTCTTTTCCTCGCCAGCTAAGACCGGTTCATAGAATTTAGTGCCAATCAAGTTATCCGGCAAGTATGTTTGGTTGACCCAGCCTCCGAATGAACCGATTGGCGTATTATGGGGATATAAATACCCTTCGTGGCCTAAAGCAGCTGCTCCCACGTAGTGTGTATCCCTTAAATGACTTGGGATATCACCTACTTTACCAGCATGTATAGAGGCAATGGCAGCGTCAATCGCTTTATACGCGGAATTTGATTTTTCTGAAAGACACATTTCAACCACTGCATTTGCTAATGGAATGCGCGCTTCAGGTAATCCAAGTCTTTCGGCTGCTTGAATACTAGCCAATACATGTGCACCTACTGCTGGATTTGCCATGCCAATATCCTCGTAAGCCATCACTAGTAATCTTCTTGATACAGCTACGAGATCGCCATTTTCAAGCAAGTGAGCTAAATAATACATTGCAGCATTGACATCACTTCCACGAACCGATTTTTGTAAAGCAGAAAGAAGATTATAAAAATGAGATCCTTTTTTATCCCCAAATACACCAATTCGTTCTACCAAGTTTTGAAGTAAAGCATCTTCTACAATAATAATGCCATTTTCTTCGTCAGAAGCGGAAACAACTGATTCGAGTATCGTTAAAGCTTTTCTTGCATCTCCATTAGCTGAGTCAGCAATTTTCATTTGTTGCTCTTCAGAAATTTGAATCGTCAATCGCCCTAATCCTTTATGTTCGTCTCGCAAAGCACGTTGAACTAATGTTAATAAATCCTCTGAAGATAAACGTTTTAATTGCTTAATTTCACCACATCGAGAACGTATCGCTGGATTCACATCGTGAAAAGGATTTTCTGTTGTCGCACCGATTAAGACGATCGCTCCACTTTCAACATGTGGAAGTAAGGCATCTTGTTGTAATTTATTGAACCGATGGATTTCATCTAAAAATAAAAGAACTTTCCCTGTTATGCGAGATTCAGCTACAACGTCTTCAATATCTTTTTTTCCGGATCTTGTCGCATTTAGCGCAATGAACGGAAGGTTGCTCGTACCAGCAATCGCATAGGCAAGCGATGTTTTGCCTATTCCAGGTTCCCCGTATAAAAGCATGGAGGGTACATGACCATTTACAATCATTTTATATAAAGGTGTATGTTTCCCGATAACGTCTTTTTGTCCTGCAACTTCCTCAAGTTTTTGAGGTCTCATTCGATAAGCAAGTGGCTCTCTTTGCAAGTTGAGTTCCTCCTAATTTCGTACATTTGTTCTCCATTATACGACGTAGGTATATAAAAGTCATTTCAGAGGTCATTAGTCGGAAATGTGCTATACTATGTAGATGAATTTAATGGACTTATAGAGGTGATTTAGTTGAGAATTTCAACAAAAGGTCGATACGGATTAACGATTATGATCGAACTAGCTAAACAATTTGGAGAGGGTCCAGTACCGCTCCGTCAAATAGCAGCAGATAACAAACTTTCAGAAGCTTACCTAGAGCAACTAGTATCTCCTCTACGAAATTCAGGGTTGATTAAAAGTGTTAGAGGCGCACATGGTGGATATATGCTTACTAAACCTCCACATTTAATTTCAGCGGGGGATGTTATTCGTGTACTCGAAGGACCCATCCAACCTGTCGAAGGAATTGAAAACGAAGCACCGCCTCAAAGAGAACTTTGGTCTCGTATACGCGATGCTGTTAAAACAGTATTAGATACAACATCAATTGAAGATTTAGCATCTTATAATGAAGAGTCATCTCCTGATGGCTATATGTATTATATTTAAGTTATATTTTTTACTATTTTAAAAGGAGAATTCCATGAACAAAATATATTTAGACCACGCAGCGACATCTCCTGTACATCCGATTGTCATTGAAAAAATGGTGCAGTCAATGAATCTAATCTATGGTAATCCGTCAAGTATTCACTCCATAGGTCGTGATGCTCGAAAAGAGTTGGATCAATCACGTGAAATTTTAGCGAAGAGCATCGGCGCAAAAGAGCAAGAAATCATTTTAACTGCTGGTGGGACAGAAGCGGATAACTTAGCCATACTTGGAACTGCTTACGCTCGGAAAAATGAAGGGAATCATATTATTACCTCTCAAATTGAACACCACGCTGTATTACATGCATGTCACAAGCTTGAAAAGGATGGTTTCGAAGTTACTTACTTACCCGTAAATGAGCAGGGAATCATTTCAATTGATGATGTCAAAAGCGCTTTACGTGACGATACGATTTTAGTGACGTTCATATTTGGAAACAATGAAGTGGGAACACTCCAACCTATTAAAGAAATAGGCGAGCTTTTAAAAGATCACTTAGCGTCGTTCCATACAGATGCAGTACAAGCATATGGATTAGTTCCGCTTTCAGTAGACGAACTGCATGTGGATTTACTTTCCGTTTCCTCTCATAAAATAAACGGTCCAAAAGGAATTGGGTTTTTATTTCAAAAAAAAGGAACGAAACTATCTCCTCAATTGTTTGGTGGTCAGCAAGAAAAGAAGCGACGAGCTGGAACCGAAAATGTACCGGCTACGATCGCATTTGCTGAAGCGGTTAAGATTTCCGAACAAACAATAGTTGAAAAAGTGGAGACATATAAACAATTTAAAGAAACGATGATTGAAATTCTAGAAAATGAGGGAATTCAGTTTAAATTAAATGGTCATGAAAAGTTCGCTCTACCCCATATTTTAAATATTAGTTTCCCGCATACGGACGTTGAATCGTTGCTTGTTAATTTAGACATGGAGGGATTAGCTGTTTCAAGTGGTTCTGCTTGCACAGCAGGTTCAATTGATCCTTCCCATGTCCTTGTGGCGATGTATGGAGAAAAAGCGGAGGAACTACGTAATTCAATTCGTTTTAGCTTCGGATACGGTTTGACTATGCAGGATATAGAAGAAGCAGCCAAGAAAACGGCAAAAGTTGTGAAAAGACTTGTGAAATAATATTAGGAAAAGGTGATCGACATGCAAGAAGTTAAAAATCCTGCAAATACACGCGTTGTAGTTGGTATGTCTGGGGGAGTAGATTCGTCAGTTGCAGCTTATTTATTAAAACAACAAGGGTATGATGTCATAGGTATTTTTATGAAAAACTGGGACGATACAGACGAGAATGGTGTTTGTACGGCCACTGAGGATTATGACGATGTTATTAAAGTTTGTAATCAGATAGGCATTCCTTATTACGCAGTTAATTTTGAAAAACAATATTGGGATAAAGTATTTACTTACTTTTTAGAAGAATATAAAGCGGGAAGAACACCTAACCCTGATGTGATGTGTAATAAAGAAATTAAGTTCAAAGCATTTTTAGAGCATGCTATTAGTTTAGGAGCTGATTATTTAGCTACTGGTCACTATGCGCAAGTTAAAGAAATTGATGGCGAAACACAGCTTTTACGTGGACTTGATAACAACAAAGATCAAACTTACTTTTTAAATCAATTGTCTCAAGAACAATTGTCAAAAGTGATGTTTCCAATTGGACATTTAGAGAAAAAACTAGTGCGAGAAATTGCTTCTGAAGCAGGATTAGCCACAGCAACCAAAAAAGATTCCACAGGTATTTGTTTCATCGGAGAACGGAACTTTAAAGAATTTTTGAGTCAGTATTTACCGGCACAACCAGGAGACATGGTTACGATGGACGGAGAAAAAATGGGTCGTCATGATGGATTAATGTATTATACAATTGGTCAACGTCACGGGCTAGGGATAGGTGGCGCAGGTGATCCTTGGTTTGTTTTAGGTAAGAATTTAGAAAAAAACGAGTTGTTAGTTGGGCAAAATATTCATCATGAAGCTCTTTTTTCAGATCAATTAACGGCCGTAAATATGAGCTTTACAACGACCAAACCATTAGATACCATATTTAGTTGTACTGCGAAATTTAGATATCGCCAAGAGGATGTTCAAGTGAAAGTTGAGCTGACTCCTTCCAACGGTGCTATTATTTCATTTGCTGAACCTGTTCGTGCAATTACCCCAGGACAAGCAGTTGTTTTATACGACGGTGACGTTTGTCTAGGTGGGGGAACGATTGATGAAGTAATGAAGCAGGGTAAAAAACTAACTTATGTTGGTTAAAGAAGTAGGAGTGGTAACGTGAATGAATTAGATTTAGGCATTTTAGCAATTCAAAATAAAGATTACGAACAAGCTGTTGTTCATTTCAATAACGCAATTGAAGAGGAACCTAACAACCCATTAGGATACATTAACTTTGGGAATTTATTAGCTCGTATGAATGAAATTGAACGTGCAGAAAGATTTTTTCAAAAAGCTTTAACGCTAGATGAACAGTCAGCAACTGCTTATTATGGCTTGGCTAATTTGTATTATGAACAAGAGCGCTTTGAAGAGGCAGCTAAACTTTATGAAAAAGCCATTAAGTTTAACATTCAAGGTGCAGATGCTTACTTTATGTTAGGGAAGTGTTTTGAACGATTAGGCAATCCAAAGTTAGCACTCCCATACTTACAAAGAGCAGCAGAACTTGAACCAGAAGACATTCAAATTCGTCTTTCTTATGGGATCGGATTAGCAGCTTTAGAAATGTTTAAAGAAGCAGAACCAGAATTTGTTTATGTCATTCATGAAGATATAAATAATGCTGATGCTCATTATAATTTAGGTGTACTTTACGCAGTCTCTACTGACCGAACTGAGGATGCACTTTATCATTTAAAACAAGCATATACACTTCAACCAAATTTTGATCAAGCTCGATATGTATATGACATGATTGCTCTACGAAATTAATGTGAATGGAGATGATTGGTTTGCCAAATCAAATCGAATTATTCAACCAAGACGCTTTGTTTATAGTTGGCAAACCAGTTGTCACCATTTTTCATAACCCCACCAACTTATTCTCCATTATTAAACTCAAAATCAGTGAGACAAACAGTACGTTCGATGATAAGGAAATTATTGTTACAGGATACTTTCCACCCCTAATGAATGAAGAAATGTATCGTTTTACTGGTCAAATCAAACAGCACCCAAAGTATGGAACACAATTCCAAGTTGAAACATTCTCAAAAGATGTACCGGAGACAGAACAAGGAATTATTCACTATTTATCAAGTGATTTATTTCCAGGTATTGGACGGAAAACGGCTGAAACCATTGTTAAGAAGCTTGGAAAAGATGCAATTCGACTTATATTAGATGACCCAGAATCTCTGGATACTGTTCCAAAGTTAGCGAAAGAAAAAAAGGAAACGATTCGTTTTACGCTGGAGCAAAATTTAGGATTAGAACGAGTGATGATTCAATTAAATGAATGGGGTTTTGGTCCACAGCTAGCCATGCGTATTTATCAAACTTATCGGGAAGAGACGATCGAAGTATTAATGAAGAACCCTTTTCGATTAATTGAAGATGTAGAAGGAATTGGCTTTCATCGTGCAGATGAATTAGGCGGAAAATTAGGTATGACAGGGAATCATCCTGATCGAATTAAAGCAGCAGTCTTTCATTTGCTTAATGCAGCATCTTTAAGTGAAGGGCATGTGTATCTACATGCTGAGCATATATTGCCAAATGTGAAACAATTATTAGAATCAAGTCAGTTTGAAGAGGTGCCTTTTGATGCCATTTCTAATGCTTGTATCGAATTAGTTGAAGATGGGAAACTGGCAGGTGAGATGTCTCGTTTTTATTTGCCATCACTATACTTTTCAGAGGTTGGCATAGCTTCCAAACTTGAGCTTTTGATACAAGAACAGAAGGAGCGAACGGGCTTTCCTACTTCCGAAATTAGAAAAGCACTTGGAGATGCCGAAGAACGGTTAGGTGTAACCTATGCTGAAACTCAAATAGCTGCAATAGAACTTGGTATGAATGCTTCTGTGATGTTGTTAACAGGAGGTCCAGGTACTGGTAAAACGACTGTTGTTAGAGGTCTGGTTGAGGTCTATGCAGAATTACATGGTTTAACACTTGACCCAAAAGACTATGCTAAAAAAGAAGAACCATTTCCAATCATTTTGGCTGCTCCTACAGGTAGGGCTGCGAAACGTTTAAATGAATCGACTGGTCTTCCTGCAATGACGATACACCGTTTACTTGGTTTTACAGGTCAAGATAAAGAAGAAGAGACAGATCGAGATATAAAAGGAAAGCTAATCATTATTGATGAAATGTCGATGGTCGATACATGGCTTGCACATCAATTGCTAAAAGCGATACCTGAAGGAGCTCAAGTCATCTTTGTAGGCGATCAAGATCAACTACCACCCGTGGGACCAGGGCAAGTATTAAAGGATTTACTTGGATCAAGTCGGATTCCAACCGTTGAATTGACGGATATTTATCGTCAATCAGCTGGGTCTTCTATCATTGAACTAGCTCATCAAATGAAAAAAGGGAAAATGCCAACGAATTTGACGGACAAAACGTCTGATCGTTCGTTTATAAAAGCGGGACCGGAACAAATTTCAAAAGTTGTTGAACAAGTCATTAAAAGTGCACTTGCAAAAGGCCACACGATTAAAGAACTACAAGTATTAGCACCGATGTACAAAGGACCTGCAGGTATTGATGCATTAAATAAAATGATTCAAGAAATGGTTAACCCTAACGATACAAAAAAACGTAAAGAACTAACTTTTGGTGATACAATTTATCGAATTGGTGATAAAGTACTTCAATTGATTAATCAACCTGAGAGCCATGTATTCAATGGTGATATGGGTGAAGTTATAAGTATTTCAAAAGCCAGTGAAAACGTTGAAAAACAAGATATGATGGTTGTTTCTTTTGAAGGGATTGAAGTCACATATCAACGGAGTGATTTAGGTCAGCTTACATTAGCCTATTGTTGTTCTATTCATAAATCTCAAGGTAGCGAATTTCCGATTGTCATTATGCCTGTTGTGAGAAGTTATATGAAAATGTTGCGCCGAAATTTACTGTATACCGGTATCACAAGGGCAAAGAATTTCTTGATTCTTTGTGGGGATGCCGATGTATTTAAATATGGTATTGAACGTAATGATGATCTTGCTCGATTAACTTCTTTAAAAGAAAGGTTAAACAACCAGGAGGTATCTGAGGAATCAGAGAAACTGAAGGACACTACTACTACTACTACTACTACTACTACTACTACTACAGTTGAAGAAGTAGAAAATCAAGAATTGGCAATCTTAACGGCCGCTAATCATCTCTCGATTCATCCTTTAGTTGGGATGAATGGTTCAAGTCCCTACGATTTTTTGGAAGAAGTGAATTGACACAAAGCCAATTGTTTTTTATACTAAAAAAAAGTTGCTCATTTTGAGGAAGTATTTTCATTCATACTTCATGTAAAGCAAGCATAATTAAACACGTTGATAGAGAAAGTACATTTATAATTCTTGTCTTAGAAAAAGGTTCCCCGGCTGAAAGAACCTTCAAGTATTTGAATGGAAAGCTACTCTTAAGTGCAGCTAATCCCTGCCGTGAGCCGCGTTAAGGCATAATCGAGAGACAGCAGTCACGTTTTGCTGTAACTAGGGTGGTACCGCGAATTTAAAGCCTTCGTCCCTTTTTTAGGGGATTGAGGGCTTTTTCTATTTTAAGGAGGAATGAAAGATGAAAACAGCAGCAGAAATACGTCGAATGTATTTAGATTTCTTTATTGAAAAAGGCCATGCAGTAGAACCAAGTGCTCCACTCGTTCCAATCAATGATAATTCATTACTTTGGATTAATAGTGGCGTTGCAACCTTAAAGAAGTATTTTGATGGACGCGTTATACCTGAAAATCCACGTATTACGAATGCACAGAAATCGATTCGCACAAACGATATCGAAAATGTGGGGAAAACAGCACGACACCATACGTTTTTTGAAATGCTTGGGAACTTTTCAATTGGAGAGTACTTTAAAAAAGAAGCAATTGAATGGGCATGGGAATTCCTAACAGATAAAAAATGGATGGGCTTCGATCCAGAATTACTTTCGATTACAGTTCATCCTGAAGATGAGGAAGCGTATGCGATTTGGAGGGACGAAATCGGTATCCCTGAAGAACGTATTATTCGTTTGGAAGGAAACTTTTGGGATATTGGAGAAGGACCAAGTGGACCTAACTCTGAGATTTTCTATGACCGTGGAGAGAGCTATGGTAATGATCCAACAGATCCTGAAATGTATGCAGGCGGTGAAAACGACCGTTATTTAGAAATATGGAATTTAGTTTTCTCGGAATTTAATCACAATCCAGATCATACGTATACACCATTACCAAAACAAAATATTGATACTGGAATGGGCCTAGAACGTATGGCGTGTGTTGTGCAAAATGTTCCAACTAATTTTGATACAGATCTGTTTATGCCAATCATTCAAAAGACTGAGGAAGTATCTTCAAAATCGTACGGAAAAGACTTAAATGAAGATTTAGCATTTAAAGTAATTGCTGACCATACGCGTACAGTTGCATTCGCAATTGGTGATGGTGCATTACCATCTAACGAAGGACGTGGGTATGTATTACGTAGACTATTACGTCGTGCTGTACGTTACGGTAAAAATTTAGGAATTGATCGTCCATTCATGTATACACTGGTTCCGATTATTGGCGAAATCATGAAAGATTTTTACCCTGAAGTGGAAGCAAAACAAGATTTCATTATGCGCGTTATTAAAAATGAAGAAGAACGTTTCCATGAAACATTGCAAGATGGATTAAGTATATTATCAGCTGTCATATCATCTCAGCAAGAAGCAGGCTTGAACATTATTCCTGGTAACGATGCTTTCCGTTTATATGATACGTACGGTTTCCCAGTGGAGTTAACAGAAGAGTATGCTGAAGAAGCTGGAATGACCGTTGATCATGAAGGGTTCAAAGCATCGCTTGAAGAGCAACGTACTCGTGCTCGTTCAGCAAGAAAAGACGTTGATTCAATGCAAGTACAATCAGAAGTTTTAGGTAATCTTAAAGAAGAGAGTACTTTTGTTGGTTATGATACTTTAGCAATAAGCACAAAAGCGCTTGTCATCATTAAAGATGGTGAAATCGTAAACCATGCCAATGAAGGTGACGAAGTTAAACTAATTCTTGAACAAACACCTTTTTATGCTGAAAGTGGCGGACAAATTGCTGATCATGGTTCACTAGAAAGTGATTTGTTTAAAGGTTTTGTAAAAGACGTTCAAAAGGCTCCAAATGGTCAAAATTTACACACAGTTATAATTGAATCAGGAGAACTTACAACAGGTCATGAAGTAACAGCATCAGTTGACCAATCGTTAAGAAGCTTAACTGTTAAAAATCATACAGCTACACATCTTTTACACCAAGCTTTAAAGGATATATTAGGAACGCATGTTAACCAAGCAGGTTCTTATGTTGGGCCAGATCGATTGCGTTTTGACTTCTCTCATTTTGGTCAAGTAACAAAAGAAGAACTAGAAAAGATTGAACAACAAGTGAATGAAAAAATTTGGGAAGATATTCAAGTTGTGACTGGCTATCATGGAATTGATGAAGCGAAACAAATGGGCGCAATGGCGTTGTTTGGTGAAAAATACGGGAAGATTGTTCGTGTCGTATCAATTGACAGTTACTCACTTGAATTATGTGGTGGATGCCATGTAAGTAATACTTCACAAATTGGGTTCTTCAAACTTGTTTCAGAAAGTGGAATTGGAGCGGGAACTCGACGAATTGAAGCTCTAACTGGTAAAGCTGCTTATGAATTAATTAAAGCAGAGGAACAACTTTTGAGTGAAGTTGCAGCTTTAGTGAAATCAAATCCGAAAGATTTAGTAACAAAAATCCAAGGATTACAGATGGAAATGAAACAAATGCAAAGAGAAAATGAATCATTATCCGCAAAAATTGCGAATAGCCAGTCGTCTTCTGTACTTTCAAATGCACAAGAAATGAATGGTGTTACTGTTTTGTCTGCGCGTGTTGAAGCGAAAGATAATAACCAATTACGACAAATGATGGACGACTTAAAAACAAAAATGAAACAGGCTGTTATTGTTTTAGGTGCATCTGAAGATGGAAAAGTTATGTTAATCGCTGGTGTAACGAACGATTTATCAGGTGGCAAATATCATGCTGGAAATCTTGTGAAATTTGTTGCAGAACAATGTGATGGCAAGGGTGGAGGTCGTCCGGATATGGCGATGGCCGGCGCTAAAGATGCTTCAAAACTTGATGGTGCTTTACAATCTGTGTATGATTATGTCAAATCCGTTTAATTGTCTGATGAAATCGGTTATACTAATGTTGTAAGTCAAAATCATATATCTATGTACAACCCATTTTTTCTGAAAGCGAGGTGCTGATCATGAGTTCATTTGACAAGACGATGAAGTTTAACTTTCCAGAAGAGTCTATGGAACAAGAAGTAAAACAAGTAATGCTTCATGTCCATTCGGCACTTGAAGAGAAAGGTTACAACCCAATTAACCAAATCGTCGGCTATTTACTTTCGGGTGATCCGGCATATATTCCTCGCCATCAAGAAGCACGTAATTTGATACGCAAGCTTGAGCGAGACGAAATACTTGAAGAGCTTGTTAAGTTTTATATCAAGAAGAATAACGAGGCGTAGACATGAGAATAATGGGGCTTGATGTTGGTTCTAAAACGGTTGGTATCGCTGTTAGCGATGCTTTCGGTTGGACAGCCCAAGGAATTGAAACCATCAAAATTGATGAAAGTAATAACCAATTCGGCATTGATCGGATTGAAGAACTTGTGAAATCGCATGAAGTGTCTACTTTTGTTGTTGGTTATCCAAAAAACATGAACAACAGTATTGGTCCTAGAGCAGAAGCATCTGAAAGGTTCGCTGAATTGCTCAAAGTGACATTTAACAAACCTGTTGTTTTATGGGATGAGCGCTTAACAACGGCTGCTGCAGAAAGAATGTTAATACAAGCAGATGTGAGCCGTAAAAAAAGGAAACAAGTGATTGATAAAATGGCTGCGGTTATGATTTTACAAGGTTACTTAGACAGCAAATCTAATATGAGGTGATTGGAATGGAACACGGACAACAAAACATTACAGTAGTAGATGATAACGGTACAGAGCAATTATGCGAGATTCTTTTTACATTTGAGTCAGATGAATTTAAAAAGTCATATGTTCTTTACTACCCAATTGGTGCAGAAGAGGATGAAAATGAAGAGATTGAAATTCATGCATCTTCATTCTTACCATCAGAAGATGGTAAAGATGGCGAACTTCAACCAATCGAAACTGACGAAGAGTGGGCAATGATTGAAGAAATGCTTAACACTTTCTTAGATGAAGAAGAGGAAGAAGACGAAGAATAATCAATCTTTCTAAAGGTGGAATGAATAAAATCATTCCACCTTTTTCTTTTGTGTAAAATTCTAGTATAATAAGTGTCAGATAGAGGGGGGAAACCCGTGGAAAACGAAACAAAAAAAGAGATCATGTTTAATCGTATGAAAGAAAAGAAAAAAGAAGTGAAAATTGTTCGACGGATTGTGCTGGCAATTGTCCTAATTGTATTGATTGGCGGGAGTATTGCAGCCTATAGTGGATACAATTATGTAAAGAGTGCTTTACAACCGATGGATGAAAATTCTGAAAAAGTTATCCCTATTACAGTTGAAATTGGTTCAAATCTAGATTCAATTGCAACACTATTAGAAAAAAATGAGATTATTAAAGATGCTCGTATTTTCAAGTATTATGCAAAGTTTAACAACGAATCAGATTTCCAAGCAGGTGATTATGGTTTAACTCAAGCGATGACTCTTGACGAATTAATTGAAAGTTTAAAAACGGGTAAAGTATATCGTGAACCAGTATTCACTATGACAGTACCTGAAGGATTAACATTGGGGCAAATAGCGGCAGTTGTTGAAAAAAGAACAGCTCATTCCGCAGAAGACTTTTTAGAACTTGTTAAAGATCCAGTTTTTATCGACGAAATGATTAATAAATATCCAACATTATTGACTGAAGAAGTAAAAGGCGAGAATGTTCGTTACGCATTTGAAGGGTATTTGTATCCTGCTACTTATGCTTTTTATGAAGAAAACCCATCTTTAGAAGAAATCGTTGATCAAATGTTGAGTTCGACTGCTACTGTAGTTGCACCTTACACAGATGTGTTAGCAGAACAAGAAAAGTCGGTACATTGGCTACTAACATTTGCTTCCTTATTAGAAGAAGAAGCAACAGCGTCAACTGATCGAGAAATGATTGCAAGTGTATTCTTTAATCGTATTGAAAAAGGGATTCCTTTACAAACGGATCCAACTGTTTTGTATGCATTTGAAGGGGAAAGAGACAATATTGCCTCTGATAAAAATACAGAACACCCATATAACACGTATTCCGTTCAAGGGCTACCACCAGGACCGATTGCTAATCCAGGACAAGCTTCTATTGATGCGGTTCTAAATGCACCTGAGTCAGATTACGAATATTTCCTTGCTGATGAAAATGGAACGAATTATTTTTCTGAAACGTACGCAGAACACTTGCAAAAAATCGAAGAACACTTGCGTTAAAGGGTTGAAGGGAAGCTATTCGCTTTCCTTCTTTTTTCGTGTCTAAAGGTGTCCAACTTTTGAAAACTTTACATTAGAAAACATGGTAGGTTGTGACAATAAGGTTGCCAGCTTGGAATTTGTAATGCTATGATTGAGTGTAATTTTTGCGAATTAAAGGAGTTAAAGTCGATATGAGGACAACAGATTCCTACATTGAATCACATATAATTAATCGTTCACCACAATTAATGGAAATGGAAGAGTTCGCTCGAATCAACCATATCCCAATTATGGAACTCGTTTCAATTGAATCATTTTTACAACTTTTAAGATTGCAAAATCCAGATTCAATATTAGAAATTGGTTCTGCAATTGGTTATTCAGCCATTCGAATGGCGACGGCCCTTCCAAATACTAAAATCACGACGATTGAAAAAGATGAAAACCGAGCTGAATTAGCTCGCACATATATCGAAAAAAATGAATTAACCAATAGGATTCAATTATTATCTGGAGACGCGTTGGAAATTGAATTACATGCACTAGCATCCACGAAATTCCAGGCTATTTTTATTGATGCAGCTAAAGGTCAATATCAACGATTTTTTGATAAATTTTCACCACTAGTGCCTTCAGGTGGTGTTATTTATTGTGATAATATGCTGATGCGTGGTTTTACAGAAATCGAGCTATCTGATGTTCCTAGAAGAAAACGAACAATGGTAAGAAATCTTCAATCCTTCACAAAATGGTTAATGAATCACGAAGATTATATAACAACCTTCCTTCCAATAGGGGATGGAATTACGATAAGTATAAAGAGGTGACATTGATGAAAAAACCGGAACTTCTCGTTACGCCAAAATCTGTAGATCATCTAAATGAACTTATTTCTGCGGGTGCTGATGCATTTCTAATTGGGGAAAAACAATTTGGATTAAGGCTACCTGGTGAATTTAATTTAAATGATATTGAAAAATCGGTTCAACTCGCTCACGCTTCAAACAAAAAGGTATATGTATCGATGAATGCTTTATTTCATAATGAAAAAATTGATGCTTTATTACCTTATATGAAGAACTTAGAACAGATGAACGTTGATGGAATTGTATTTGGAGATCCAGCAATCGTTCAAATAAAAAAAGATTCTCAGCTCTCCATTCCTTTACATTGGAACACTGAAACCACAGCGACCAACTGGTTCACAGCGAATTACTGGGGAAGACGCGGGGCCAATAGAGCAGTTCTTGCAAGAGAATTAAGTCTTGAAGAGGTCGTTGAAATAAAAGAAAACGCAGAAGTAGCAATTGAGGTTCAAATTCATGGGATGACATGTATGTTCCAATCAAAAAGAGCCTTGTTAGGAAATTATTTTCTCTATCAAGATAAAGCAATGGAAATCGAGAACCGCTCTAGTGGCAAACCGATGTTCTTACATGATAAAGAAAGAAACAATAAATACCCTATATTTGAAGATGGAAATGGAACACATATTTTCAGTCCCAATGACATGTGTTTAATCGATGAATTAGGAGAAATGATTGAAGCCGAAATTGATTCATTTAAAATCGATGGAATTTTACAAGAGGAGTCGTATATTACGACCGTAACGGCTTTATATCGTCAAGCGATAGATGCATATATGAAATCACCTGAGTTATATGAAGAGTTAAAAGATCAACTAGTAGCTTCAATAGAAAATATACAACCAGATTTACGCCCGCTTGATACTGGATTTTTCTTTAAAGAAACCGTTTATTAAAATTACTTTTTAACATATATGGAAAAGAATCAGGGACATTTTACGCACTCAATGCAGCTGATAAGTAAGTATATAGCTCAGTTATTTGCGATTTTCACAGATGGTGTGTAAATAACGAAGCAAAATGCAATGCAAAAGTTAACAAAGCCTTTAAGAAAAGAGGATTTCTATGTCATTGTTACAACAAAAAGGAATCAGCGAATATATAGATGGAAAACGGGTCATTACAAAAAAACCTGAACTCCTTGCTCCGGCTGGGGATTTAGAAAAGTTGAAAATAGCTATTCATTACGGAGCGGATGCTGTATTTATTGGCGGCCGTGAATTTGGATTGCGTTCAAATGCCGGGAATTTTTCCATTGATGAAATGCGTCAAGCGGTTGAATTTGCAACTCCTTATGATGCGAAGATTTATGTAACAACCAATATTTTTGCTCACAATGAAAATATGTATGGTTTAGCTGATTATTTAAAGAATATTGAATCTGCAGGGGTCACTGGTATAATTGTTGCGGACCCATTGATCATTGAAACTTGTCGTCAAGAAGCACCGAAACTTGAAATTCATTTAAGTACTCAGCAATCACTTTCAAACTGGAAGGCAGTGGAGTACTGGAAAAATGAAGGTCTTCATCGAGTAGTACTGGCTAGAGAAACCAGCGGTGATGAAATACAAGAAATGAAAGAAAAAGTCGATATTGAAATTGAAGCTTTTATTCATGGTGCTATGTGTATTGCCTACAGTGGGCGTTGTACATTGTCTAATCATATGACTGCACGTGATTCTAATCGTGGAGGATGTTGCCAGTCATGTCGATGGGACTATGATTTATATACCGTTCAAGATGGCCATGAAAAAGCTTTATTCGATGAAACGGATGCGCCATTTGCCATGAGTCCTAAAGATTTAAAGTTAGTTGAATCTATTCCAAGAATGATTGAACTCGGAATTGACTCTCTTAAAATTGAAGGACGCATGAAATCGATTCATTATGTTGCTACAGTTGTTAGCGTATACCGAAAGGTTATCGATGCATATTGTGCAGATCCAGATAATTTTAAGATTAAACAAGAATGGCTGGAAGAATTAGATAAATGTGCGAATCGAGACTCTGCTTCGGCTTTCTTTGAAGGTGAACCAGGGGTTGAAGAACAAATGTATGGTGTACATGGTAGAAAAACATCTACAGACTTTATAGGGCTAGTTTTAAATTACGATCAAGAATCGAAAATAGTTACTTTACAACAAAGAAACTATTTTGAAGTCGGTCACGAAGTTGAATTTTTCGGACCTGAAATCAACAATGTACGTATGACGATTAACGAATTGTGGGATGAAAAAGGTCGGGCAATAGACATAGCTAGACATCCGAAACAAATTGTTCAATTTAAATCCGAAGTCCCGCTTTACCCAAACAATATGATGCGAAGGGAGATTATCAGATGAATCATAAACGTCCAGTTGTCATCGGAATTGCAGGAGGATCTGGTTCCGGTAAAACAAGTGTTACAAACGCCATCTATGAAGTATACAAAGAACACGCTGTTGTAGTTATTGAACAAGACTATTATTATAAAAATCAGAGTCATTTAGAGATGGAAGAGCGTTTAAAAACGAACTATGATCATCCATTAGCATTTGATACAGATTTGTTAATTGAACACATACACCAATTGCTAAATAGACAAGCCATTGAAAAGCCAATATATGATTATGCTTTGCATACTCGAGCGAAAGACAGTATAATCGTTGAACCACAGGATGTTATTATTCTCGAAGGAATTTTAGTCTTAGAAGATGAACGTTTACGTAATTTAATGGATATTAAATTATTTGTTGATACAGATTCGGATTTACGAATCATTAGACGAATATTACGAGATATCAATGAACGCGGACGTTCGATTGAATCAGTTGTGGAACAATACTTGTCAGTTGTTCGTCCAATGCACAACCAATTCATCGAACCTACGAAGAGATATGCAGATATTATCATTCCTGAAGGTGGTCAAAACCAAGTTGCAATCGATTTAATGGTTACAAAAATTAAAACTATTCTTGAATCTGATATCATTGTGTAATATGATATTCAAAGACTGACAATATTATCTAAAAATTGTGTCGTATATCCAAGCGCTATCCGGCATAGTATTTTTAAGAGGATGCAAGTAGTTGAAGGAGTGAAATACATTGTCTACAGAAAAACAATATCCAATGACAGTAGCGGGGAAAAAGAAATTATCTGATGAACTTGAGTTCCTTAAAACGGTTAAACGTAAAGAAGTAGTAGAACGTATTAAAATTGCCCGTAGTTTTGGCGATTTATCGGAAAACTCTGAGTACGATTCTGCGAAAGAGGACCAAGCCTTTGTGGAAGGACGTATTTCAACTTTAGAATCTATGATTCGCAATGCAGTCATAATTGAAGAAGATGAAAAAAATAACGATATCGTCTCACTTGGGAAAACGGTTTCATTTATAGAAATTCCTGATGGCGATCAAGAAACATATACGATCGTTGGTTCAGCTGAAGCTGACCCTATCGAAGGGCTAATTTCAAATGATTCTCCAATTGCTAAAAGTTTAATTGGGCGTTCAGTTGGAGACCAGGTTAAAGTACTAACACCTGGTGGAGAGATGGACGTTAAAATCGTTTCTATTAATTAATACTATTTAAAATCCACTCCTGTCTTGATGGGAGTGGATTTTCTATACATTTGATATTCATGGGAATGGGGATCGAAATGACTTATAAGAAAAAACAATCCTTAACGGCTGCTGGACTCGAAAAACTTCGGGATGAATTAGATGATCTGAAGAACGTGAAACGTAAAGAAGTGATTGCTCGAGTAAAAGCATCTCGCTGCTTTGGTCTCATAGAAAATACAGATTACCAAACAGCACGTGAAGATCAAGGTTTTATCGAAGGACGAATACTTACTTTAGAAAATATTCTTCAGAACGCAGAAGTGATTGATCAAAGTAAACTTAATGAGAAAATAATTGAGATAGGACATACTGTATTAGTTCGAGAATTGCCAGATGGAGAAAACGAAACTTTTTCAATTGTTGGTTCAGCTGAAGTAGATCCTCTCGATGGAAAAATTTCTCCGGAATCACCTATTGCAAAGCAGATGCTAGGCAAACAAGTCGGCGATGAAATAAAAGTAAAAACTCCGAATGGTGAAATGTTATTTTTAATCGTATCGATATCTTAATTTCATTAAATTGAAACTTAATTTTAATCGTACCGTCTAATTTGTTATTATAATCTGTGGTAGCATTTTTAACATTGCGAACAAAATAAGATTTGCAAATATCTCGAAATAATAGCGGAATTTTTTAGAAGGAGGAATCGTAAATGGCTGAAACACAACGTCGGTATTCATCAAGAACGAATCGACCTAATAAACCGAGGAACAAGGATAAAATTTTAAATGGATTAATCGCATTGGTTGTCGTTTTAATTGTGATTACCGCTGGAATTATCTTTTTAGGAAATGATACATCAGAAAAAGCGGATTCTCCTAAAAACGAAGATACTGTAAGTAATACGGAATCGGATACAGATTCAAATGAGGATTCTTCTTTAGAATCTGGAGATACAAATTCCGATGAAGAGACTGAAGAGGATGCAACAGAAGGTTTAACAACTCAAGAAGTTGAACCAACTGAGGAAGAGGAAGCTTCAGAAGAAACAACGGAAGACACAGACTCAACTGAAAGTACAACAACTGAAGGTGGCTCAGTAACCTCTACACCATCCGATGACCCAATCGTATCTGAAAGTATCGTAAATACTGCTTGGGAGCCTGTAAAGACCTCTCAGACGGGTTCACACACGTCCGTTTATGAAAAAGGACATGTCGATTGGGACGAAAAAGTACAAGCTTTAACATACGCAACAGGTTTAGCGAGCGATAATATGATTATTTGGCAGTTAAGTAATGGTGGAGGACCTCAGAAATCTATTGGTGTTGTATCATCTAACGATAAACAAGAAAAATATCGTGTATATTTACAATGGGTTGACGGGCAAGGTTGGAAACCAGAAAAAATGGAGACTTTAAAAACATTGGAAGGCGCCTATTGACATTCGGCGCCTCTTTTATTATTTTTAGGGAAGTGTTTTTACAAGGTAGTCGATGTAATCGAGTTTTCGGTTTTTTTATAAAATCAAATTATTTATTACTTCGATGCGAATTATCATAGAAACCTTGAACAAAATTATTTTTGGATATTTTTACTAAAGGGCTATATAACTAAAGAGAATTGAGGCGAGTCGATTATGAAAATTGCCGTTATTGGTGCAATGGAACAGGAAGTTGAAGCGTTACGCTTAGCGATTGAAGATGCACAGACAGATATCATCGCTAAAAGTGAATATACAGTTGGGAAGTATGCTGGTCATGATGTTATTTTACTGAAAAGTGGAATTGGAAAAGTAAATGCAGCTATGTCTACATCAATCTTGCTTGAAAAGTTTAACCCTGATATTGTCATTAACACGGGTTCTGCTGGTGGGTTCGATGCCTCTTTAGAAGTTGGAGCGATTGTTATTTCTGACGAAGTTCGTCACCATGATGTAGATGTTACAGCTTTTGGTTACGAGATGGGACAAGTACCGGATCTTCCTGCTGCTTTTAAATCAGATGAGAAACTTCGTAAGTTAGCTGAAGAAACGGTTAATGAATTAGGAGAACATCAATATGCAACAGGCTTAATAGCAACAGGCGACTCGTTCATGAGTGATTCAGAGCGAGTAGAATTAGTTCGTGGATATTTTCCGCAAATGAAAGCAGCTGAAATGGAAGCTGCTGCAGTAGCTCAAGTTTGTTATCAGTTTGATGTTCCTTTTGTTATTATTCGTTCACTTTCTGATATTGCTGGAAAAGAGTCGAGTATTAGTTTTGAGGAGTTTTTACCAACGGCAGCGAAACATTCAACAGAAATCGTTTTACGATTGATTGCAAAATTGTAAACAATTTTCTTGTTATATAGTGAGGTTAATTAGAGGCTCTTTCGATATCGAGTGAATCGAAAGAGTTTTTTTCATGGGTGAAAAGTTGGTATAATTTGACCAGTGCTCGTTTTTCAATACGAGATACATAACTTCTTGAAATATTTAATTGTTTAGCAATTTGCTTTTGCGTCATCGGTTCAAATGATCGTAATCCATACCTTCTTTCCAATATTTCAAGTTCCCTTTTTTCTAACTTTTCTAGATGTCGATACAAGCGAGCCATCTGTTCCTTTTGTTCAATGGTCTGTTGAGCAGTGTCATCATTGGTTTGAAGTAAATCTGTAATCTGTAATGAATGTCCATCTTTATCAGTGCCGATAGGTTCATATAAGGAGACATCTTTTTGGACTTTTTTCTGTGATCTTAAGTGCATCAGAATCTCATTTTCAATACATCTAGCTGCATAAGTTGCAAGGCGTGTTTTTTTATCCGGTGTATAACTTGCTACAGCTTTCATCAGACCAATAGTTCCAATGGAAATATAGTCATCTAGTTGTTCGTGTTTTGGGTGGAATTTTTTCACAATGTGCGCAACAAGGCGCATATTTCTTTCAATTAGCTCATGCTTCGCATCTTCGTCACCTTTTAGACATAATTGAACATAATGGGCTTCTTCTTCCTGACTAAGAGGTTTCCGAAATGCCTGCCCTTTTAAATAACCAATTACAGCGGGAATTTCAATCCACATTTGAAGGATCGCCGTAAATATACCGCTCATGATGAATCGCACCTCCATGTCGTCTTTTGTCACTATATGTTTACAAAAAGAAATCCATGAAAAAAACGACCACATAAGTGGCCGTTAAACTTTTCTTAATGTAAATGTGCTAATCATGAGGATGGCTAATATGACGGTTAAGAACATATAAAAGACCGGTGGGAAAATTGACAATCCAAAATATGAAAGTGTTAAGATGGTTCCTGCTGCAGTGATTGGTAACCCTGTGAAATAACCATTAGATTCCATGATATTAAATCTTGCCAGTCTAAACGCTCCACTCGCAATATAAATAATAGCAATAATCATTCCAACTGTTCCAAATTCAAATAAATCGACCATGTAAATGAGTATGGCTGGTGCAACTCCAAATGAAATGATATCACTCATTGAGTCAAGTTGTTTCCCTAATTCGGATTCTTGTCCTAATTTCCGGGCAACCATGCCATCAAAACGATCGAGTAACGCTGCAATAAATATAAACAGGACGCTATAGCTATATGATTCGTTTAATGTTGCCATAATGGCAGCACCACCAAACGATAAATTACCAATTGTGATCATATTAGCGGCATGCGCTTTCATTTTTTTGATTGAGTGATCCAATCGTTGAAATAAAAACAATGGAACAACACTCCTTTGCTTATAAGCTATTTAACTATTATACTTCGTTCATATCAAAAAAGGTAGAGCGTATTTTAAACGGGAGGTTCAACATGAGACAAAAGGTATACCAATTACTAATCGAGCTAACTAATGGAAAAACCACATCAAAAATGTTGCAAAAAGTTACAACGTCCAAATGGAGTCGACGATTAGTACCATCGTATATTCATACATACGGAATTAATACGGCAGAAGTTTCAAAACCGATTGATTCATTTGAATCTCTACATGAATTCTTCATCCGCCAATTAGATAGCCAATATCGTCCAGTTGATAGTGGAAGTGAGGCGATCGTTAGTCCAGTTGATGCAAAAGTAGAAACAATGGGTGTGATTTCTGAAGAAGGCACATTTACAGTGAAAGGAAAATTGTATACGGTAGCTGATTTACTAGGATATAAAGAGTATGCAGCCATGTACGAAGGTGGAAACTATGTTGTTTTCTACTTAAGTCCAGCAGATTATCATCGAATACATAGTCCTGTCGATGGACATCTTAAAAAGCAGTATATATTAGGTGAAAAATCTTATCCAGTGAACCAAGCTGGCTTAACATATGGAAAATCTCCAATCAGCGGAAACTATAGACAAGTTTCACATGTCATTTGTGCAAATCAGAAGAAATGTGCTGTTGTTAAAGTCGGAGCAATGTTTGTGAACTCAATTCAACTAACGAATAATTCAAGGGAATGGGTCAAGGGTGAAGAAGTGGGTTATTTTACTTTTGGTTCAACAGTCGTCTTACTTTTCGAAAAAGACGCAATTTCATTCGAATCTAATATACAACCAAATCATCGTGTACGAATGGGTGAGAAGATCGGGAGTATGTTATAATGATAAACAGAAAATTAGCTTGAACGGAGTGTGTCAGGGTGTATCGAAATTTTTTACCAAGTGAATTTGTGCGAAGTGTTTTTCACATTTCACCAGAACATTTAAAAGCAAAAGGGATCCGCGGTATCATAACGGATTTAGATAATACATTAGTTGAATGGGATCGACCAGATGCAACACCAAAGTTGGTTGAATGGTTGAAGTCCATGAAAGATGCAGGCATTCAAGTAACAATTGTGTCAAATAATAATGAATTAAGAGTGCAATCATTCGCCGATCCATTAGGTATTCCATTTATTTATAAAGCGAGAAAACCTATGGGCAAAGCTTTCCGTAAAGCTCTGCACATCATGAGTGTTAAAAAAGAAGAGGTCGTGGTTATTGGTGACCAATTGCTAACAGATGTTGTTGGCGGCAATCGAATGAAATTACATACCATTCTAGTTTTACCTGTAGCGAGTTCTGACGGATTCTTTACCCGTTTTAATCGGTTAGTAGAACGACGAATATTTAGCTCTTTAAAAAGAAGAGGGTATGTAACATGGGAGGAAGAAGTTTGACAAATCAACCAACATGTATCGGATGCGGTACAGTAATTCAAATTGAAAATCCGAAAGAACCTGGTTATGCTCCACCGTCATCTTTAGAAAAAGAAACGGTCATTTGTCAGCGTTGTTTTAGATTGAAAAATTATAATGAAATACAACCTGTTTCTTTAACAGATGATGATTTTTTAAGAATTTTAAATAGCTTGGGCAAAGAACAAGGATTAATTGTTAAAATCGTTGATATTTTTGATTTTAATGGAAGTTGGTTACCGGGATTACATCGTTTTGTAGGTAATAATCCTATTTTACTTGTAGCAAACAAAGTAGACCTATTGCCAAAATCCGTCAAAAAGAATCGCGTTATTCATTGGTTAAAACAAGAAGCGAAAAAGCTTGGCCTTAATCCTATTGATGTCATGTTAGTAAGTGCTCATAAAGGGACAGGCATGATTGAAGCAATGGAAGCCATTGATAAGTACCGTGAAGGTAAAGATGCTTATGTAGTGGGTTGTACGAATGTTGGGAAATCCACATTTATCAATCGAATAATAAAGCAAGTCACTGGTGAAAAAGAAGTGATAACGACGTCTCATTTCCCTGGAACTACACTAGACCTTATAGAAATTCCATTAGACGATGACCAAGCTTTGTATGACACGCCTGGTATTATCAATCATCACCAAATGGCTCACTTTTTAGATTCGTCTGAATTGAAATGGATAACACCTAAAAAAGAAATCAAACCAAAAATTTTCCAAATGAATGCAGAGCAAACTTTATATTTAGGTGGTCTAGCAAGATTTGATTTTATTCAAGGTGATCGTTCATCTTTCACTGTTCATATTTCAAATGATTTGCCGATTCACCGGACGAAGCTAGAGAATGCTGACGAGTTATATGCGAATCATTTAGGAGGAATGCTTGCGCCTCCATCAGTGGAGTATATAGAAAATTTCCCTAAATTAGTTCGACATGAATTTTCAATTAAAGAAGAAAAAACCGATATTGTCTTTTCAGGTTTAGGTTGGATAACGATTAACAAACCTAATGTAGTCATTGCAGCATATGCACCAAAAGGAGTAGAAATTCAATTGAGACCTTCGTTAATTTAGGAGGAATGATTAAGTGAAAAAGTGGTATGCAGTTATTGGTGATCCCATATCTCACTCTCTTTCTCCACAAATGCATAGTAAATGGTTTGAAGACATGAATGTGAATGCAACTTATATTCCTATTCATGTCTCTAAAGATCAATTACAAGAAGCTGTAAAATCATTAAAACTTTTAGGAGCGAGTGGATGGAACGTAACCCTTCCTCATAAAGAGACCATCATTCCATTATTAGACCATTTGTCAGAATCTGCAGAGTGGATGGGAGCGGTCAATACGGTTGTTGTAGAGCAAGATGGTAGTCTTACTGGACACAATACAGATGGTGAAGGTTTCGTTAATTCATTAGAAAAAAACATCGGTACTCAATTAAAAGAAGCTAAAATATTAATAGTTGGAGCGGGTGGAGCTGCAAGAGGTATTGCTTTTGCTCTAAAAGCTGCTGGGTATGTCAATATTTCTTGTACAAATCGTACGCTTCAAACAGCAGAAACACTCATGCAAGATATTGGTGGAAAGCAAGCGTTGTCCATTTTGAGTGCTGAAGAAAAGCTAAATGATTTCCGAATTATCATTCAAACGACCCCACTAGGCATGAAGAGTACAGAAGATACATTGCCGATTTCAATGGATTTGCTAAATCCCTCAGCAATTGTTGCGGATATTGTGTATAATCCATTATTGACGCCTTTTTTATTACATGCTGAAAAAAAAGGGGCGACGATTGTGAATGGACTGGGAATGTTCGTTCATCAAGGAGCACTATCTTTTAATAAGTGGACAAACGAGCAACCAGATACAGAACAAACAGTAAAAGAATTAACGCGAATTTTAGGAGGACCCTATGTTAACAGGTAAACAAAAGCGCTTTTTGCGAAGTGAAGCTCATCATTTAACACCTATTTTCCAAGTTGGTAAAGGTGGAGTAAATGATCACATGCTTAAACAAATTTCCGAAGCATTAGAAGTACGAGAGTTATTAAAGGTAAGTATTTTAACGAACAATGAAGATGATAAGAATGATGTTGCTAATAAATTGGCTAAGGGTACAAAGTCTGAACTTGTGCAATTAATCGGTTTGACTGTTGTTCTGTATAAACCTTCAAAAGAAAATAAAAAGATTGTGCTACCTACAAAAGGTTAAACATGAAAAAAGTATGCATTTTTGGCGGAACATTTAATCCTCCACATATCGGACATTTGATAATGGCAAACGAAGTATTTCATGCGCTGGAACTTGATGAGATACGCTTTATGCCCAATGCTATACCACCACATAAAGAGGCGGTAGACCTCTGTACTTCTGACCAAAGAAAACAAATGGTACAACTGGCAATTGAACCGTTTCCTTATTTTTCAATTGAACCTATTGAGTTAATACGTGGAGGTCGTTCTTATACGTATGACACAATGGTTGAACTTCAAAATAAGGAACCTGACACTCAGTTTAGTTTTTTAATTGGTGGAGATATGATTGCTAGTCTCGAAAGTTGGTATCAAATAGATGAGCTTGTTAAGCTTGTTCAATTGGTTGGGGTTAAACGGCCAGGGTATGAAGCGAAGACCAATTATTCGGTTTTACAAATCGAAGTTCCGCAAATCGATTTGTCTTCAACGACATTAAGGAAACGACTTGCCTTACATCAAGATGTTTCATTATTAATACCGGAGTCGGTACAAGATTATATCCGTCAGGAGAAATTATATGAATCGAGATAAGTATTTAGAAGCTGTGCGTTTGCGCATGCCTGAGACTCGATATGTGCATACATTAGGTGTAATGAAAACAGCCAAACGATTAGCGAAGGTTTATGGAGAATCTGAACAGGACGCAGAACTTGCAGCTATTTTACATGATGTCGCTAAATTTGCAGATAGAAATTGGTTAAAACAACAGATTGTCGAACATCATATGGATGAAAGACTTTTATCGTTTCATCATGAATTGTGGCATGCTCCAGTCGGGGCACTCGTTGCACAACAAGAATTTGGCGTAACGAATCAAACCATACTTGATGCTATACGATTTCATACAACGGGAAGAGCTAATATGTCCAAGCTTGAAAAAATCATTTATTGTTCGGATATGATTGAACCTAATCGACAATTTCCCGGATTAGAAGAATTACGTGAAAATGCTGAAGAGGGCTTAGACGCTTTGATGGAGATGTGTGTCAAACGTACAATTCAATTTTTAATACAAAAAAATCAACCGGTATATCCGGATTCCATTCATTGTTATAATGAATTGGTCACACGAAAGGAAAATGAATGAATGTCAGAATCAACCTTATTAGAAATAGCTTATAAAGCAGCAGATGATAAACGTGCCGAAGATATCGTCGTATTAAATATGAAAGGTGTTTCATTGTTAGCGGATTATTTCGTAATTTGTCACGCAAACTCTGATCGCCAAGTTCAAGCCATCGCAAAAGAAATGGCAGACCAAGCAAGTAAAGCTGGCTATGATGTAAAACGACTAGAAGGTTTCGACTCAGCAAGATGGGTACTAGTTGATATGGGCGACGTGGTTGCTCATGTATTCCACAAAGACGAACGCGCATTTTATAACTTAGAACGTCTGTGGGGCGACGCACCAATTATTGAAGTGGAATCACAAGCTTAATGTCTAGCTATACTGAATTTGCTAGGGTCTATGACGAATTAATGACAGATATTCCGTATGATTTATATGTTGAAAAAGTTTTGGCGGCATGTAAACAACCGGATGGGAAATCGTTATTAGATATTGGTTGTGGCACTGGTGCATTATCTTCAAAGTTTGCGGATGCAGGTTTTAATGTGCAGGCTGTTGATTTGTCGGAAGAAATGTTATCGATGGCACAGCAACGTTTTGCAAAGAATCAGCAACAAATCCCATTATTTTGTATGTCAATGTCCGAATTAAATGGGTTTGAAGAAATCGATGTGGCCGTAATAGCGATTGATTCTTTAAATTACTTGTCTGAAAAACAGGAAGTAATCGATACCTTTTCAGCTGTTTATACAAGTTTAAAAAAAGGAGGACATTTATTCTTTGATGTCCATTCTTTATTTAAAATGGATGAACTGTTTTTAGATGGTCCTTTTACTTATGAAAATGAAAATCAAGCTTATATTTGGCATACAGAAGCGGGTGAATACCCTCATTCGGTTCATCATGATTTAACATTTTTCGTAAAAACAGAGAGTGGTTTGTATGAAAGATTCGAAGAGCATCATGTCCAGCGTACATACTCAGTACAGCAATATGTTACTTGGCTAAAAGAACAAGGTTTTACTTCTATTCATATAGAAGCCGATTGGACAAATCAAGCACCAACAGAAACAAGCGAAAGAGTTTTCTTTCACGCAATTAAATAAATCTTTCCCAATTCAAGCAATTCATATATAGTGAGATTAGCTCTATATGAATTGCTGAATGAAGGAAAGGACATCCCATTCTGATCCCTTCATGGATTTTAAAACACAAGAACAAAGGATTATTTCTGATAATCGGTGTAATCTTTTGGATACTTATTGCTAGTCCCTTTTCCAAAAATCCGGAATCCCCCTTAACCGGTCAGGTTGAACCCATTCAACCGTTAACACAATCCCAAACCCTAATGAAACAAACTGATGAAAATGTAAATGTAGTATCAAAGGATTCGTCCCTTCAAGTAACTTCTACTGTTGTAGTAGATGTAAAAGGTCAAGTTGCCTTGCCTGGAGTTTATACGTTATCAGCGAATAAGCGAGTTCTAGATGCAATTACATTAGCAGGAGGCTTGTTGCCTACTGCAGATGAGCGTATGCTCAATTTAGCTGTCAAACTAGTAGATGAAATGGTGATTTATGTACCTACTGAAGGTGAACAAACATCCTTTTTAGGATCGATTGTAAAAGTTCCAGGGGCTACTTCTGATTCTGAATTAATTAACATCAACACGTCTGATGAAAATGAGCTCATGACATTATCAGGAATCGGTCCATCTAAAGCGAAAGCTATTATTATCTATAGAGAAGAAAATGGATTGTTTCAATCCATTGAACAGTTAAAAGAAGTATCTGGAATTGGTGATCAAACTTTTGAGGCCATAAAAGATTTTATTTCAATAAACTAATTTCAGAAGTGATTGACCTTTGAAACGTCTTCAAATTAAACTAGAGTTAGAAGTATTCAGGAGGCGTTCATATGGAGCGAATAACTTGGGATCAATTTTTCATGGCACAAAGCCACTTATTAGCACTAAGAAGTACATGTACAAGATTAGCGGTTGGCGCAACCATCGTTCGTGATAACCGAATAATGGCAGCGGGATACAATGGTTCTATTTCTGGTGGAGATCACTGTATTGATCAAGGATGCTATGTGATTGATCACCACTGTGTACGTACAATACATGCAGAAATGAATGCTTTGTTACAATGCTCGAAATATGGTATTTCGACAAATGGGGCGGATATGTATGTCACACACTTCCCGTGTTTACCATGTACAAAATCGATCATTCAATCTGGTGTTCGCCGATTATATTATGCAAATGACTATAAAAATCATGATTATGCGATTAAGTTATTCGAACAAGCTAATATTGAAGTTGTACATGTGCCTTTTGACGATCGTAAAATCGATTTTTTAAGTGATCAAAAAGTCTCTTTGTATATGGAACTTCTTGAAAAATTGCGTGTATCTGGTGCAAGTCCAGAAGAATTGGCTCCTTTTGAATTGAAGGTGAAAGAATTATTTGGCATGTAGTTTTCAAAAGGAAAATCATGTACTTGGCTGTTGGAGCCTTTATATCTACTTCAGCAATCGTTATTTCAACCAACCTATTAGCGCTTCATCTGATGCTAATAAGTTGGTTTATTTTAAAGAAAAGGTCATATATTTTTCTTAGTTTGTATGTATTACTTAGTGTCTCATTCTACTTTAATGCGTTATATAAAACGGACTTTACGAACAGCGAATCTTTATCGGAATCTAACTTCACTTGGACAAGCACATACTCAATCAATGGCAGAAACTTGAAAGGGTTTGCGAAGACTGATTCAGGAGAGAAATGGTATATTTCATATCGGTTCAGCTCTGAAGCGGAAAAGATTAGTTTTAGTAAACAATCTCTCGTAGGATCAACATTTCGTTTTATCGGAAAGGAAATAGAAGTTCCAAATCCACCGCACGAATATGCATTTAGTATGGAAACCTATTTAAAGAGTCACGGTGCTATAGGAATGTTTGAGGTAGCCCAATGGTCTAACTACACGAAACCAAAGGGAGTATTGGGGTTAATCACTTCTCGACGATTTCAAGCAGAACAATTTATAGATAAAGCGTTTCCGAAGAGCCTAGCCCCAGAAGCGAAAGCACTTTTAATTGGTTTAAGAGATGATGTCACGCGTGAAGAGGAGAGAGCTTATCAAAAACTAGGAATAACACACTTGTTTGCCATTTCAGGTTTACATATCGTGTTTTTATCATTTGTTTTTTACGAATTACTAATTCGACTTCATTTACGTAAGCAAAATGTTTTATTTATTTTGATCATCGGCTTACCTTTCTATGGAATTATAGCAGGAGGGGCGCCATCGGTTTGGCGAGCAGTCTCTGTATCGGAACTCGTATTACTATTAACTTTTGCTAAGAAGAAAATTTCTGCAGATGATGCGCTTGGATTAAGCTTGTTGGGATTTTTATTTTTTCAACCTGGGGTATTGCTCCAAGTTGGGTTTCAATTGTCATATGCAGCAGCGATGGCATTAGTTTTTTCGTCAAAAATCTTATCTCGACCGTATTCAATCTTACAGAAATCTTTTTTAATCACTTTTCTATGTCAAATCGGAGTGTTTCCAATCCTTCTTTACCATTTCTATGAAGTTTCCATTTCCTCTTTCATCATGAATCTACTATTTGTCCCTCTTTTTTCATTTATTATCTTGCCAATTAATGTTCTGCTCTTATTTCTCTCTGCAATTGTTCCTTCAGTAGCTAATTTTCTCTTCATTGTATATGAACCTTTGAGGACGACAATAACAAAAATCATTCTTTATTTTAGTGACATACCTTATCAGTTATGGAACCCTGGAAAACCTTCAATATTCCTCTTAACATTGGCTTTCGTTGGGGTGTTTTGGTCGTTTATACTATTGGAACAAAACAGGAATTTATTAAAGTTGTTTATATCTCTTGGTATTCCAATTTTGTTAATTGAAGTGAGTCCTATTTTCAACTCGAGTCTGGAAATCAGTTTTTTAGATGTCGGACAAGGCGATTCGACGGTCATTCAAATGCCTCATGAAAGAGGAGTTATCTTAATTGATTCAGGTGGTCTATTAAGGTTTGAACAAGAAAGTTGGATGAATACCACCTCTCCATTTGAGATTGGACGAAACGTAGTTGTCCCATTTTTAAAAGGGAAAGGAATATCTACAATAGATACATTTGTATGGACGCATGCTGATAGTGATCATATTGAAGGCGCTGAGGAAATTATTGAGGAAGTGCGCATAAAGGAGATTCATGTTACACCAGGTGTACTGAAAGAAGCAGCGTTAAGTGATGCACTAAATGCGGCTAAACTGAAAAAAATTCCAATCAAAGAACAAATAGCGGGGCGAAACTGGACTCTTGGAGGAACGACCTTAAACTATTTATCACCAAATGATACACAATATGAAGGAAATAATGATTCGCTGGTGTTATTTCTTGAACATAAAGGATTTCGTGCTTTATTTACAGGAGATTTAGAAAAAGAAGGGGAAGAAGAGGTATTAAAGTATTCCGAAATAGGACTTGAAAATATTCATTTACTTAAAGCGGGGCACCATGGCAGCAAAACGTCAAGTTCTCAAAAATTCATTGAAGTTTTAAGTCCCCAGCTAACTGTATTTTCAGCGGGGAAAAATAATCGATACGGACATCCACATAAAGAGGTGCAACTGCGTTTTAATGAGTTATCATTAAAAACTTTATCAACTGCAGAAAAAGGAACGATTAGCGTTTATATTGAGGATGGAAACATGAGGTCAGATACAAGTGTGTATAAATAGAAGTAGAAAAAGAGACCTGTCTATACGACAAATCTCTTTTCAACAGTTATTCTTATCATCAAAAATCACTGTGCTTAGATAATCACTTATTTTGTAATGAAGTCAATTACAGTCGCAATGGTGAAAATCGTTGCAAAGAAAACAAATGATACAACAAATCCAACACCTGAATCCGTTACATCGTTACGTCGGGTTTGGACATTCTTTTCAAATTCGTTCATTGCTACCCCTCCTAATTCAAATTAATTATAAGCGATTCTAGATAAAAAATCTATAAACAAGCAGATTTTTTCCGCGTTTTCAACTTTATGACACATTTTGTTCAAAGACAGCAGGCGAAAGATTTCATGTATAATAATATAAGAAGGTATAAATGGGAGGTTCGTTATGTTTTCAGCTGTCTGGAAGAAGATATCACAAGGTAATTATAGTTCCGTTTATCTTTTAGTGGGATTAGAACATTACTTCTTTGATGAAACGATTCGTCGGATGAAACAATCGCTAAATCAAAAAGAAGAAACAGATGTAATAGTGTTCGATCTTGATGAAGTACCTGTTCAATACGTAATAGAAGAAGCTGACACACTTCCATTTTTTTCTGAACGAAAATTAATCATTGCAAAAAATGCTTCTTTTTTAAAAGCAACTGAAAAAGGGAAAGAAAAAATAGAGCATGATTTAAAAGCTTTAGAAAAATGGATGAATCATCAATCAGAAACGGCAATAGTCATTTTTATAGCACCTTATGAAAAGATGGATGAACGGAAGAAAATATCTAAATTGATGAAAGAAAAAGCTGTTTTTTTAGAAGCAAAGTCTCTTGAAGGTAATGATTTAAGAGTATGGATTCAATCTACCGTTCAACATGAAGGGAAGACAATAGGGGAAGAAGCGATTCAATTATTAATTGAAGTGATTGGACATGATTTAGTACAACTTCAATCCGAAATAAAGAAAATGGCCATTTATTTAGGTGAAGAAACCGAAATCTCGACTTCAATAATTGAAATATTGTTGTCGAAAACACTGGAACAGGATGCCTTTCAACTATTAAATGCTTATTTACGTGGTGACACAAGTACTGCGCTAAGCGTATACCATGACTTACTTAGACAAAAAGAGGAACCGATTAAACTAACAGGTTTATTAGCTTCCCAAATACGACTCATGTCGAATGTAACGTATTTAAGAAAAAAAGGTTACCATGCACAAGCCATTGCCAAGCAACTGAAAGTTAACCCATACCGAGTAAAATTGATTGTGGAAAGTAGAAACCCTATTGATGAAAAACGTCTACTCCATGTCATGCACCGATTGGCTGATGCGGATTTAAAATTAAAAACGAGTAGCGGTAATCGTGATCGAATTTTAGAGTATTTATTAATAAGTAAAATTTAAACATATCTTCATAATTTGATTCACTTAAGTAAAACGAAACATGCTAGACCCCACAGGTTTACTGTCAGAGACAGCTGAAACCGAGGTGGCTAGCGTTTCGTCCGCGGAAAGCGAAAGAAATAGCCAACCATATTCATTTTTAGTCAGTTACTATTTAACTTGTTATTTCTTTTGTTTATAGTTTCCGTTTTATTCTTTTAATAAGTTAAAAACAGCAGAAACGAAAAAAAGACCGGATTCGATAATCGAATCTGGTCTTTTGTATGATTACGCTTTTTTCATTAACTGAGCTTTTTTACGAGCCGCTGTGTTTTTATGAAGTAATCCTTTAGAAGCTGCTTTATCAACTTGCTTGATAGCAGATAATATAAGGTCTTTTGCGTTTTCTTCATTATTAAGAGAAGCCGTTTCAGCTTTCTTAACTGCTGTACGCATTGTCGATTTGTTGTGAGCGTTTTGTACGTTTGCAGAAGCATTCGTTTTCACACGTTTAATCGCAGATTTAATGTTTGGCATATCTTTCACCTCCTAAAAAGTCATTCTGTTCAAAACACATGGCATTGATCTGTCAGTATCAGTAAAATTATTGATAACTTACTTAACATGCAATTGTTTTAAAAAGAATTCGAGATACAGAGTTTCTCGTGTATCAGCTTTTGCGCTAATATAAGGCGCTGTTTGCTTTACGTATTAGATTTTAATTCTCAATACAACAAGCATTATTTTAGCAAACCAAAACTTAAATTGCAATAGATTCACGCAAAGAATATTTACTTGACACCTTGGGCAAACTTTTTTTGAGGTGATAATTATGAATCCACAAAGTTTATTAAGAACAGATTTGATTGATGAAGCTACAGAAGTTGTTCAACATCGAACGAAAAAAGAGAAAGACACTTTATATGAAACCCCTGGAATCGAGATGAATGAAGAGCGAAAAGGCAGAGTTCATATCACGGAAGTTAAAACTGATCCAGAAGGAGCTGCCAGTATTGGGAAGAAAGCTGGAACGTATATTACTTTGTCTGTTCCAACACTTTCAGCAGAAGATGCGGAAGGATTTAAAGAACTAGAACAACAATTTGTTTCATCTTTGCAAGATATCCATGAAGAATTAAATCTTACAGCTGATTCGAAAATACTCATCATTGGTCTAGGTAATCGAACGATCACACCTGATGCAATCGGTCCATTCGCCATTGATCGCTTCCATGAAGACATGTTTACTATGCCTTTTGAACACGGACAGGTCATTGTATATGCTCCAGGTGTAACGGGACAAACCGGGCTAGAGACGAGCGAATTTGTTCGAGCGATGGCTGAACATGTAAAACCGAATTTAATCATCGTAATTGACGCATTAGCCGCAAGAAATCAAGACCGACTGTGTAAAACAATTCAAATAACAAACACGGGTATTCACCCCGGTTCAGGTGTAGGGAATGCTCGAAGTGAAATTTCGTTTGAATCACTAGGTATTCCTGTTACTGCAATAGGCGTACCGATGGTAGTGGACGCACCAGTATTAGTTGTCGACGCGATTGAAACCGTATTTAAAGTGATTTCTAGTCAAATTGGAGCTGCAAACAACCCTTCATCAGCTCTTTCCATTGGCTCTTGGTTAAGAAGTACGGATGTCCCAATTGATGTTGAAGCAATCAAGCCAATATTTGGCGAATGGAGTGGATGGTCTTCTGAAGAGATTCGAGCATTATTACAAGAAGTTTTACCTCCACAGCATCAACAATTATTTGTAACGCCTAAAGAGTCTGACTCATGGGTTGTTAAGCATGCAGAACTTATTCAAGTTAGTGTATCAAAATGGCTTCAAGGGAAAGTTTTTAGTTCTATCACTCCTTAATCCTACGTAATCTGTAGGAAGGAGGGGTGATTAATGCGAAAAACAGTTCAAAAAGCTATAAGTTTTTATCTTTTTTTATTTTTACTACCCATAATTTTTGTTAAAATCCCAATTCTCGCATTTGAACCTATAGTAAAAGAACAAGTAGAAACGCGGCCAGTTGCTTATGCAGCGAATGTGACAAAAGAAGTACCACTAAAAGAAGAGAATGCTCCATTACAAGCTTTATTAGTTTTTACACATTCACACGAAGCTTTTCATCCCATCATCAAAAAAGAAATTGGTGTGATAGCCAACTATCATTCATCAAGTAATATCACCAACATTAGTGATTTGGTGACGAAGCACTTCTTATTAAATAATGTAGAAGTGGATGTTTTACCTTTTGACAATATGACGGCAATGAAAAACACGAATCGACAATTTCACGAAGCGTATTCTGCTATACGTCCAGTTTTACAAAAACAATTAGGGACTAAATCATATGATCTTGTTCTTGACGTACATCGGGATTCTGCCAAACATAAAGTGACTACGATTACATCAAATAATGAAAGCTATGCTCGTATTGCTTTAGTTGTCGGAACAGAGCATCCGAGCTATAAAATGAATGAATCCTATGCACAACTCATATCGCAAGAGATGAATCGTCTCATTCCGAATATCTCAAGAGGCGTCATTACGAAATCCAAGGATAGTGGGAATGGTATTTATAATCAAGACCTTTCACCACATTCTATTTTGATTGAACTAGGCGGTATTGAAAATACGGAAGAAGAGATTAACAGAACGATTGCAGTCATTGCAAAAGCGATTTCTGTCGCGTTTGAAAATACGAAAGCAACCTAACATTGAAGAAATGTGTGTTCACTGCTATAATTTGAAATAGTTTAATTAGGAGTGGACATCACATGAATCGAGAAGAACGTAATAAACGTCAACAGAACATTAGAAACTTTTCAATTATTGCACATATCGATCACGGTAAATCTACATTGGCCGATCGAATTTTAGAGCAAACAAAAGCATTGACTTCAAGAGAAATGAAAGCACAACTTCTCGATTCAATGGACTTAGAACGTGAACGTGGAATAACAATTAAATTAAATGCTGTTCAATTAACTTATCGAGCAAAAGATGGCGAAGATTATACTTTTCATTTAATTGACACACCAGGACATGTCGATTTCACATATGAAGTGTCGAGAAGTTTAGCAGCATGTGAAGGTGCCATTTTAGTTGTAGATGCTGCGCAAGGCATTGAGGCGCAAACTTTAGCCAATGTTTATTTAGCATTGGATAACGAGTTGGAAATTTTGCCTGTTATCAATAAAATTGATTTACCTGCAGCTGATCCAGAGCGAGTGCGTGGAGAAATCGAGGAAGTTATCGGTTTGGACGCGTCTGAAGCAGTTTTAGCTTCTGCGAAAGCAGGTATCGGTATTGAAGAAATTTTAGAGCAAATTGTTGAAAAAGTCCCTGCTCCAATTGGCGATCCAGAGGCTCCATTAAAAGCTTTAATTTTCGACTCGTTATATGATCCATACCGTGGAGTTATAGCATATGTCCGCGTAATGGAAGGTACTGTTCGTCCGGGAGATAAAATCCGAATGATGGCTACTGGGAAAGAATTCGATGTTATAGAAGCTGGTGTATTCACGCCAAAAGCCACTCTACGTGATGAACTAACTGTAGGGGACGTTGGATTTATAACGGCGGCTATTAAAAATGTTGGAGACACTCGAGTAGGGGATACAATTACAAGTGTTAGCAACCCTGCTTCAGAGTCTTTACCAGGCTACCGAAGATTAAATCCAATGGTTTATTGTGGATTGTATCCAATTGATACATCTAAATATAATGATTTACGTGATGCATTAGAGAAGCTTGAACTTAATGACGCGGCTCTTCAATTTGAGCCTGAATCATCACAAGCATTAGGATTTGGTTATCGCTGTGGATTCTTGGGTCTTCTTCATATGGAGATTATTCAAGAACGCTTGGAGCGAGAATTTAATATCGACCTTATCACGACAGCACCAAGTGTTATTTACGACGTGCATATGACTGATGGACAAATTAAAAAAGTTGATAATCCTTCCATGATGCCTGATCCTCAAAAAATCGACCGCATTGAAGAGCCGTATGTAAAAGCGACCATTATGGTTCCAAACGATTTTGTAGGTGTTGTCATGGAGCTTTGCCAAAAGAAACGCGGGAATTTCATGACCATGGATTACATTGATAAAACTCGTGTAAGTATTATTTATGAAGTGCCACTTTCTGAAGTGGTTTACGATTTCTTCGACCAATTAAAGTCTGGTACAAAAGGATATGCTTCTTTCGACTATGAGTTAATTGGTTACAAACCATCTAAGCTTGTGAAAATGGATATTTTACTGAATGCTGAACAAGTTGATGCATTAAGCTTTATTGTTCATAATGATTTTGCTTATGAGCGTGGAAAGATTATTGTTGAGAAATTAAAGAAATTAATTCCAAGACAACAATTCGAAGTACCAATCCAAGCAGCGATTGGTCAGAAGATTGTTGCTCGATCAACTATTAGTGCGATACGTAAAAATGTATTAGCCAAATGTTATGGTGGAGATATATCACGTAAACGTAAATTATTGGACAAGCAAAAAGAAGGTAAAAAACGTATGAAACAAGTAGGGTCGGTCGAAGTTCCTCAAGAAGCATTTATGGCTGTATTGAAAATGGACGAAGATTGATTTCATATTAGAAAATCATAGCTTGCACCAAAAGTGGTGCAAGCTATGATTTTGTTAAACTGATTTCCATAACTTGTACTTTATTATCTTTAAATCAAAGAAAAAGAGGCTGCTATTTAGCCTCTTTTTTGTGTAATAAAGCTCAATTTAAAGAATGATGATGAAAAACCTTCTTTTGCCTACCAGTATTCAATCGAAATTGAGTAATAACTGAATTAAAAAGAAAGGAGTGGATCTTGTGATTAAAGGTATTTATATACATATTCCTTTTTGCCATCAAATCTGTCACTACTGTGATTTCAATAAAGTTTTCTTCAAAAACCAACCAGTTGATGCTTATATTGAAGCTTTAGGTCTAGAAATGAAAATGTTTGTTGAAAAGTACCAACCATTATTACATGTAAAAACGATATTTCTCGGTGGGGGAACACCAACTGCATTAAGTCCCGCACAATTACAGAGACTTTTTGATTTAATTCAACAATATATTCCACTAGACCATCTTCAAGAATTCACTTCAGAAGCTAACCCAGACGAACTTACATTCGAGAAATTAGTTGTTATGAAAAGCAATGGTATCAATCGCTTAAGTATAGGTGTTCAAAGCTTTGACTCAGACATTTTACAACGCTTAGGAAGAACCCATACGACTGACCATGTATATAAGACACTTGAAATGGCGAAAGAAATCGGATTTGAGAACATTAGTATTGATTTAATGTATGGCTTGCCCGGGCAAACGATGGATCAATGGAAAGATACGCTACAAAAAGCTTTGGATTTAAACCTGCCACACTACTCTGCGTACTCTCTTATCGTTGAACCGAAAACAGTTTTTTATAATTTAATGACAAAAGGTAAGTTGATGTTACCAGGTGAAGATTTAGAAGCTGACATGTATGACTGGTTAATGAATCAGATGGCTTCTAATGGAATCCATCAATATGAAATTAGCAATTTTGCTAAGTCAGGTTATCACTCTCAACATAATAATTTGTATTGGGAAAATGTGAACTATGCGGGATTTGGAGCTGGAGCACATGGATATGTAGAAACAATCAGATATGCAAATATCGGTCCAATTAGAAAATATATAGATACGGTTAGTGAAGGTGCATTCCCTATTCAGTCTTCTCATGAAGTAACACCAACTGAACGAATGGAAGAAGAAATGTTTCTAGGGTTAAGAAAAGTAGACGGAATCAATCGGTTCCATTTCAATGAAAAGTTCGGGATTACACTGGACGAAGTGTATGGCGAAGTCATCTCTAAACATATTTCCAATGGAACAATGATAAGTACAGAAGAGTCTGTCGCTATTTCAAAACAAGGTCGATTTATTGGAAATGAAATTTTTCAAACTTTTTTAGAAAAATAACGTGTCGTATTCGTTGACTTTCCTCTTTGAATTTGATAATTTATGTATGAGTATTAGCACTCTCAAGAGATGAGTGCTAACAGAGGTGATATTATGTTAACGAACCGACAATTGCTTATACTTCAAGTAACAGTTGATGACTTTATTCACACAGCTCAGCCAGTGGGGTCACGACAACTTTCAAAAAAAGAGGAAGTACCGTATAGTCCTGCAACAATCAGAAATGAAATGGCTGATCTTGAAGAGTTAGGTTATTTGGAAAAAACGCATACTTCGTCAGGTCGAATTCCTTCAGAAAAAGGGTATCGATTCTATGTTGATCATTTACTAACGCCTCAACTTGCATCTTCTGATGATATGTTGCAAATACAATCTGTATTTAAAGAACGAATGGTTGAAACGGAACAAGTCATACAAAAAACGGCGATGATCTTATCCGAATTAACAAGTTACACATCGATATTGTTAGGACCTGATGTTCGTAAGCATCGCGTGAAGCGATTTTCGATTGTGCCTTTAACAAATGATTCGGCGGTTGCCATAATCATTACAGATTCAGGCCACGTAGAGAATCGACTCTTCCAATTGCCAAAAGGATTAACAGCGTCAGATATCGAAAAAATGGTGAACATTTTAAATGAACAACTTATTGGTGTTCATTTACATGAATTACACCATGCGCTTGAAAAAGAAACATCCGCACTGTTAAAACAACATATCGGTCGATATGGCGAGCTTATGTCTTCTTTTGGAGCTGCAATTTTGAGTCCTCAAGAAGAAAAAGTGTTTTACGGCGGCAAATCCAAACTGCTCCATCATCCTGAGTTTAGTGATTTACAAAAAGCTCGTGGCCTTATTACGATGATGGACCAAGCAAATCAAATTTCAACTTTGTTTTCACCGAATCAAGCGGGTATTCATATTCGTATTGGTTCTGAAAATAACCTTTTGGAAATGGAAGACTGTAGTGTCATTACAGCATCCTATACCATTGGGGAAGAACAAATGGGTTCCATTGCTATAATTGGACCAACAAGAATGGACTATCGACGGGTTGTTACTCTGTTAGATGTTATGAGTAGCGATTTGTCTCGTGAACTTACTCGAATACTGAGAGGTTCAGGATAATGAAGGAGGAACAAAACTTGTCACAATCAGAAGAAAAAGAAGTAGTGAACAACTTAGAAGAAGAGTCTGTAGAAGACAAAGAAGTTGTTAATCAAGATGAAACTCAATCAAATGACGAAATGACAAACGAAGCACCTTCTGAATTAGAATTGCTTCAAAAGCAGTTAGATGAAGAAACTAACCGACATTTACGTCTACGTGCAGACTATGAGAACTTTAAACGTCGTGCACAGCTAGATCGTGAATCTGCGGAGAAGTATAAATCGCAAGGGATTCTTTCTAACTTATTGCCCGTTTTAGATAATTTCGAACGTGCTATGCAAGTAGAGACTGTATCGGAAGAATCACAGTCACTGCGTAAAGGGTTAGAAATGGTTTATAAAACACTTGTCGAAGCCACTGAGCGAGAAGGTTTGCAAGTGATTGATGCTGAAGGTGTTTCTTTTGATCCTAATTTGCATCAAGCAGTGATGACGGAGACGGATGATTCTAAAGAATCTGGTGTCGTGTTACAAGAGCTCCAAAAAGGGTACAAGTACAAAGATCGTGTACTTCGACCTTCTATGGTTAAAGTAAACGAATAAAATTAATATTTTCATATATCTAGGAGGAAATTATAAATGAGTAAAATAATTGGTATTGATTTAGGAACAACAAATTCATGTGTAGCAGTATTAGAAGGCGGAGAGCCAAAAGTTATTCCAAATCCAGAAGGCAATCGTACAACTCCATCCGTTGTAGCTTTTAAAAACGGAGAGCGTCAAGTTGGAGAAGTAGCAAAGCGTCAGTCAATTACAAACCCGAATACAATTCAATCTGTTAAGCGTCATATGGGTACTGATTTTAAAGTGAAAGCTGAAGATAAAGAATATACACCTCAAGAAGTATCAGCAATGATTCTTCAATATATTAAAGGTTATGCTGAAGATTATTTAGGTGAAAAAGTAACAAAAGCAGTAATCACAGTTCCTGCTTACTTTAATGATGCTGAGCGTCAAGCAACTAAAGATGCTGGTAAAATTGCAGGTTTAGAAGTAGAACGTATTATCAATGAACCAACAGCTGCAGCATTGGCTTATGGTTTAGACAAAATGGATCAAGACCAAACAATTTTAGTATATGACCTTGGTGGCGGTACGTTTGACGTTTCAATCTTAGAACTTGGCGATGGCGTATTTGAGGTTAAGTCTACTGCTGGAGATAACCGCCTTGGTGGAGATGACTTTGATCAATTATTAATGGATTACTTTGTTACTGAATTCAAAAAAGACAACGGAATCGACTTGTCTAAAGATAAAATGGCTATGCAACGTTTGAAAGATGCAGCTGAAAAAGCGAAAAAAGATTTATCAGGTGTTACTTCAACACAAGTATCATTACCATTCATCACAGCTGGAGAAGCTGGTCCTTTACATTTAGAAATCACATTAAGCCGTACAAAATTTGATGAATTAACTGCTTCTCTTGTAGAACGTACAATGGTTCCTACTCGTCAAGCATTAAAAGATGCAGATCTTTCTCCATCTCAAATCGATAAAGTTATTTTGGTTGGTGGTTCTACTCGTATTCCAGCAGTACAAGAAGCTATCAAAAAAGAAACTGGTAAAGAACCACATCGTGGTGTTAATCCAGATGAAGTAGTAGCAATGGGAGCAGCAGTTCAAGGTGGGGTATTAACTGGTGATGTTAAAGATGTAGTCCTTCTTGACGTAACGCCACTTTCACTTGGAATTGAAACGATGGGTAGCGTATTTACGAAGTTAATTGAACGTAATACGACGATTCCTACATCAAAATCTCAAACATTCTCTACAGCAGCAGATAACCAACCAGCAGTTGATATTCACGTACTTCAAGGTGAGCGTCCGATGGCAACAGATAATAAAACTTTGGGTCGTTTCCAATTAGCGGATATTCCACCAGCACCACGTGGTGTTCCACAAATTGAAGTAACATTTGATATTGATAAAAATGGTATCGTTACAGTTAAAGCAAAAGACTTAGGAACGCAAAAAGAACAAAATATTACGATTCAATCTAACACTGCATTAACTGATGAAGAGATCGAACGCATGGTTAAAGAAGCAGAAGCAAACGCTGAAGCTGATAAAGTGCGTAAAGAAGAAGCTGAATTGAAAAATGAAGCGGATCAAATGGTATTCATGACGGAAAAAACGTTAAAAGATCTTGAAGGAAAAGTATCTGAAGAAGAAGTTAAACAAGCTGAAGAAGCAAAAGAAGAGTTGAAAACAGCTCTTGAAGCAGGGAATTTAGAAGATGTACGCACGAAAAAAGATAAATTGAACGAAATTGTTCAAGCTCTTACAATGAAAATGTACGAACAAGCAGCAGCAGATGCTCAAGCAGCTGAAGGTGCTGAAGGTTCAACAGCAGACGATGGTGTTGTAGACGCTGAGTTTGAAGAAGTAAATGAAGAAGACAAAGAAAACAAAGACAAGTAAGACAACCGAAAAGTCAAAGTCTGGAACTCCAGCTTTGGCTTTTTCAATGTCTTTGGCATTGACGTAGTCTACATGCTACAATTAACCTTATCCCGCAATTATAAGGGTGTTTTTTCGTGGAGAAAATGACATCTTAATTGCAATATGAACGATTAATTTTAGGCTAACGGAGAGTGGAAAATGAATAAACGAGATTACTATGAAGTCCTTGGTTTAACAAAAGGTGCTTCTAAAGAAGAAATTAAAAAGGCTTATCGAAAATTATCAAAACAATATCATCCAGATATTAATAAAGATGACAATGCCGTGGATAAATTCAAGGAAATTTCGGAAGCCTATGAAGTATTGAGTGATGATCAGAAAAAAGCACAATATGATCAATTTGGACATGCAAATCCAAACCAAGGTTTTGGTGGAGGAGCAGATGGATTTGGTTTTGAAGATATCTTCAGTTCATTCTTTGGCGGAGGTTCTCGACGTAGAGATCCAAATGCACCTCGAAAAGGTGAAGATCTTCAATACTCCATGACGATTGACTTCGAAGAAGCTGTTTTTGGTAAAGAAACAGAAATTGAAATTCCTAAAGATGAAACGTGTGATACATGTCATGGTAATGGAGCAAAACCGGGTACGACACCTGAAACATGTTCACATTGCCAAGGAACTGGTCAATTAAACGTAACTCAAGATACGCCATTCGGTCGCATGGTGAATCGAAGAGCTTGTCATCACTGCCAAGGAACTGGGAAATTAATTAAAGACAAGTGTTCAACCTGTCATGGTCAAGGAACAGTTACGAAGCGTAAAAAAATTAAAGTATCAATTCCTGCAGGTGTAGATGACGGACAGCAATTGCGTGTAACCGGTCAAGGTGAACCTGGTAAGAACGGCGGTCCAGCAGGTGATTTATATATTGTGTTTAGAGTCCGTGCACACGAACGTTTTGAGAGAGAGGGAGACGATATTTATTTCGAACTTCGATTAACATTCCCTCAAGCATCTCTAGGAGACGAAATCGAGGTACCTACTGTTCATGGGAAAGTGAAATTAAAAATCCCAGCAGGCACACAGTCTGGAACTAAATTCCGATTAAAAGGAAAAGGTGTTAAAAATGTTCATGGGTATGGAATGGGTGATCAGCACGTCATTGTAAAGGTCATGACACCTACAAAATTAACAGAAAAGCAAAAACAATTATTACGTGATTTTGCTGAAGTTAGTGGGGATATTCCTGAAGAACAAAGTAGTTCATTATTCGACAAAATTAAACGTACAATAAAAGGCGATTAAGGAGTTGACGCAGGTGAAATGGTCGGAGCTTTCGATTCATACAACAAACGAAGCTGTTGAAGCGATATCAAATATTCTTCATGAAGCAGGCGCAAGTGGAGTGGTAATTGAGGATTCAGAAGAATTAAGTCGTGATCGTGAAGATATTTTTGGTGAAATATATGAGCTTAATCCGAATGACTTCCCTAAAGAAGGCGTTATTGTAAAAGCTTACTTACCTTTAAACAGCTTTTTAGGTGAAACTGTTGAAGAAATAAAGCTCGCGATTGATAACCTTGTTAACTTTGATATCAATTTAGGTCATAATGTCGTGACGATAAGTGAAGTCAATGAAGAAGATTGGGCGACAGCATGGAAGAAATATTATCACCCAGTCAAAATTTCTGAACGCTTTACCATCGTTCCTACTTGGGAAACATATGAACCGGTATCGACGGATGAACTAATTATTGAACTTGATCCAGGGATGGCTTTTGGAACAGGTACACATCCTACAACCGTTATGTGTCTACAAGCTTTGGAAAAAACGGTTAAACCAGGAGACACCGTTATTGATATCGGTACAGGATCAGGAGTATTGGCAATTGGTTCTGCCTTACTTGAAGCAAAACATGTTCATGCCCTTGACTTAGATGAAGTGGCAGTAAGATCTGCAAAAATTAATGTGAAATTAAATAAAGTCCAAGGTACAACGGAAGTTGTTCATGGGAACTTATTAGATACTGTTAAGGAACCAGCAGATGTCGTCGTTGCTAATATCTTGGCAGAAATAATTATGTCATTTACTCATGATGCATTTAAGGTGGTAAAAGACGGGGGGATGTACATTACATCCGGAATTATTGGAGCTAAGAAAGAGGATGTAAAACAGTCACTTATTGAAGCAGGGTTCATTATTGACGAAGTTATGATGATGGAAGACTGGGTAACAATACTTTCGAAGAAACCAGCAAAGGAATAATAGAGGATGCAACGGTATTTTTCTTCACTTCCATTTATTAATAATCAATTACTTATTTCAGGTGATGATGCTAAACATATTCAAAAAGTTATGCGAATGCAAGAAGGTAATTCGATCATCATCGTTACGGAAGAGGTTGCATATAAGGCTGTCATTATAGGCTTTGAAGGACAAGATGTTCGAGTTGAAATAACTGAAGGTCCTTTAAAGAGTAATGAGTTACCGAAAAAAATCACGATTTGTTGTGGTTTACCAAAAGGTGAAAAACTCGATTTAATTACGCAAAAAGGCACAGAACTTGGTATGGATGAGTTAGTACTTTTTGATGCAGAACGATCAATTGTAAAATGGGATTCCTCAAAAGGTTTGAAAAAACAGCAGAGATTGCAAAAAATCGCGAAAGAAGCTGCAGAGCAATCACACCGAAATAAAATTCCACAAATAAGTGAAATGTTATCATTTAAGCAACTACTCAGTATGTCGTCAAAGTACGATTGTCTTTATGTTGCTGATGAAGAAGAGGCAAAACTATCCGATAGAAAAAGACTGGTTGATCAATTAAAAGAAGCGTTGAATTTTGATTCAATACTTGTCGTCTTCGGTCCAGAGGGTGGCTTATCTAGAAAAGAAATTTCTGAATTACATGAGAAGGGGTTCCATTCCATTTCTCTTGGCCCTCGGATTTTAAGAGCTGAAACGGCCCCTTTATATGTTCTTTCAGCAATTTCGTACGAATTGGAATAGCAAAGAGTACCAATTTATATAAAACAATAAAAATTCGAATTCTTATCATTTGCACTGATGGAACATAATAGTGTTTGGCTATTTATTTCGCTTTCCGCAAAACGCTAGCCTCCTCAGCTGAGCTGTTTATGACAACAGAATAGCATGAGATTTAGACCATGGACTGAGCTCGCGAGGGAAGCGGCTAAAGCCATGACCTTGGAAAGCGTCCGTCGCAGTGGAAATCAACACTTTGTATATGCCCATAGTTTGAACTTTCCCTTATAAGTAAAGGTGTATTTTTCTAATGAAATGAAATGACAAGCATGCTAAAATGAAGAGGTACGGACAACTTCCGAAAGGGTGAAACTAATTGACTAAAAATATCGCGTCAATGATCGATCATACATTATTAAAACAAGATGCTACAAAACAACAAATAGAAAAATTATGTGCAGAAGCGAAAGAATATGTATTTGCTTCAGTATGTGTTAATCCTACTTGGGTAAAGACTTCTGCTGAACTTTTAACTGGAACTCCAGTAAAAGTATGTACAGTTATTGGTTTCCCATTAGGTGCATCCACTCCTGAAACGAAAGCATTTGAAACAAAGGATGCTATTCAAAATGGTGCTGGTGAAATAGATATGGTCCTAAATGTAGGAGCATTAAAATCTGAAGATCTTGCACTAGTTAAACGTGATATTGAAGCTGTTGTTGAAGCAGCAAAAGGTAAAGCAATTGTAAAAGTAATTTTAGAAACTTGCTTACTAACAAAAGAAGAAATAAAAGTAGCGAGTCAACTTTCTAAAGATGCTGGGGCGGATTTCGTTAAGACGTCTACTGGTTTTTCTACAGGTGGGGCAACAGTAGAAGACGTAACATTAATGCGTGAAGTTGTTGGACCTAACCTAGGCGTTAAAGCTTCTGGAGCAGTTAGAAGCCTAGAAGACGTTGAAAAAATGATTGAAGCAGGAGCTACTCGTATTGGAGCAAGTTCAGGTGTACAGATCATGCAAGGGTTAACTTCAAATTCTGACTATTAATTAGATATACCGTATTGACCTAATTAAGAGTTTACGATATAATTCTAGAGTACATGACACTAGGTCGTGTATTGATGTGTGTTCGGAGGGAGGGAAAGAGAGATGTCAAAAACTGTCGTTCGCAAAAACGAATCGCTTGAAGATGCTCTTCGTCGCTTCAAACGTACTGTTTCTAAAAGTGGTACAATTCAAGAGGTAAGAAAACGCGAGTTTTATGAAAAACCAAGTGTAAAGCGTAAAAAGAAATCAGAAGCTGCGCGTAAACGTAAATTCTAATTTTCGACTTACCAATATTTTGCTCATGATTTTGAAGAAACAAACGTAAAGCGTAACAGAAATCAGAAGCTGCGCGTAAACGTAAGTGGACAAATTCCCATATTCCCTGCGTTCTTAACACGTACTACTTGATGACTAAGAAAGCCTATATGTAAGCCAGAAAATCTTTTTGATTTTCTGGCTTATTTTATTGGGATGAAAAATGTGTAAAGTAGATTTTATCTATAAATATATTGTGAAATAAATGAATCTTTTTATCTATTCATCCGTACATACTAATGGATGACGTTTTGTCATAAAATAAGGGGGATCATTATGAAGAGGACTCGAGGTATAAGTGGAATATTACTGCTCGTTATGTCTTTTTTATTGTTGTTACCAAGTTTGCCCGTTAATGCGGCCGAAGTTTATCGCATACCCATACAAAACGAAGTTGAAAAAGGGTTATTTGCTTTTCTTGAACGAGCTTTTGATGAAGCAGAAGAAGCAGGAGCGGAACTGGTTATATTGGATATTGATACACCAGGAGGCTTTGTAGATTCTGCAGCAGATATTGCAAAGTTAATGGATGAAACTTCGTTGCGAACAATAGCATATATCCATGATGATGCGTTGTCTGCTGGTGCATTTATCGCGTTACATGCGGACGAGATCTATATGTCTCCTAACGGTCGAATTGGAGCTGCTGCAGTAATCGATGGAGCAGGAAATGCTGCTGAAGTAAAAGCGAAAAGCGCTTGGTCGACCTCGATGATAACAGCTGCTGAATCATCTGGAAGGGATCCTCAATATGCCCTCGCTATGGCGGATGACTCTGTAGATATGCCGGAATATCGAGCACCTAAAGGAGACCTTTTAACTCTTTCAGCTAAAGAAGCTTTTACGGTAGGATACTCTGAAGGAACTGTTAACTCATTCGATGAGTTATTAGAGAAGCTCAGCTTATCAGATTCAACGATTGTATCAGTTAATGAAACATTTGCTGAAAAAGTAGCGAGGTTTATAACGAACCCTATTATTGTGCCCATTCTATTGTCAATTGCTAGTCTAGGGTTGATTGTTGAATTGTATTCCCCAGGTTTTGGAGTAGCAGGATTCATGGGCTTGAGCGCAATAGCTTTATTCTTCTTTGGACATATGGTTGCAGGTTTAGCTGGTTATGAATCATTATTGCTATTTATAGTTGGTGTTGGATTTGTTATTGCAGAGTTCTTCTTACCTGGTGCCATTGCTGGTATAATAGGACTAGCACTAATTATTGGTGGTATAATTCTTGCGGGAGGAAATGTGATTCACATGGGTATTTCTGTGTTGATTGCATTATTGGTCGCAATAGTGGGAATGGTGATTATCATGAAATTCTTTGGAAAGAATTTAAAACTTTTCAACAAGATTATTCTTACAGACGCAACCGACACGGAACACGGTTACGTGTCGAATGTAAACCGTGTAGAATTACTCGGAAAGTTTGCAGAAAGCATGACACCTCTGCGTCCTTCAGGAACCATTATGCTTGACGGGGAAAGAATAGATGCTGTCACTGAAGGTGGCTATGTTGATCGTGGGAAAATGGTGAAAATCATTAAAGTCGAAGGATCTCGAACAGTGGTTAGAGAAATGAAAGAAGGGGAGGAATTAGTATGATAGAAGGCATTACAGGAGGCACAATCGGTATTATTTTATTGGTTGTTGCTGCATTTATATTACTAGCAATATTCTTTACATTTGTACCAGTTGCATTATGGATTTCAGCATTAGCTGCTGGGGTTCGCATCAGCATCTTCACATTAGTAGGTATGAGATTACGTCGTGTAATTCCATCTCGTATTGTGAATCCGTTAATTAAAGCACATAAAGCGGGTTTAACGGTTACAAATAATCAACTAGAAAGTCATTACTTAGCTGGTGGTAACGTTGACCGTGTTGTTAATGCATTGATTGCAGCACATCGTGCAAACATTGAATTACCTTTTGAACGCGCAGCGGCTATTGACTTAGCAGGTCGTGACGTTTTAGAAGCAGTTCAAATGTCTGTAAATCCAAAAGTTATTGAAACGCCATTTATTGCCGGTGTGGCAATGGATGGTATTGAAGTGAAAGCAAAAGCACGAATTACAGTGCGTGCAAACATCGACCGTTTAGTTGGTGGTGCAGGTGAAGAAACGATCGTTGCTCGTGTTGGTGAAGGTATTGTATCAACGATTGGTTCGAGTACCAATCACAAGAAAGTCCTTGAAAATCCCGATATGATTTCACAAACTGTTTTATCAAAAGGTCTTGATTCGGGTACGGCTTTTGAAATCTTATCGATTGATATTGCGGATGTAGATATCGGCAAAAATATCGGTGCAGAACTTCAAACTGAGCAAGCAGAAGCTGATAAGAAAATAGCGCAAGCAAAAGCAGAAGAACGTCGTGCAATGGCTGTTGCAACTGAGCAAGAGATGATTGCAAAAGTACAAGAGATGCGTGCGAAAGTTGTTGGAGCTGAAGCTGAAATACCTTTAGCGATGGCAGAAGCATTACGCGAAGGTAATATTGGCGTAATGGATTATATGAATTATAAAAATGTTCAAGCTGATACAAGCATGAGAGATTCAATTAGTAAAATTGGAAAAGATAAAACGCAGAATGATATCACTCAAGACTAGTAGTGATTATTAACCCTTGAAGGAGGGATGAGACATTGGAAGGAATCATTTTTGCAATCATTATGCTGGTAATCGGTATGATTACTAAAGGTAAAAACACTGAGGATACAGATGGCAAAACTAAACCCTTTATGTCAAAACCCCTGGATCAGAAGTCTGCGAGAAGAATAGAAGATTATGCGAAAGAAGTGTTTCAAGAAGTACAGAAACAAAGGTCGCCAAATCGAGAGAGTTCTCGACAAAGTCTACCAATGTCACCACCAGTTGAGCGAACTAACCCAACAATGTCTGAAATCAAACCAACTAAAGTGGTCGAAGACACTTCTAGAAAATCAACTGGAAGATTATCTGTACATCAAAAAACTAAATCAGTGCGTAATCAGAAAATAGCAGCACCATCTTTGTTACCTAAAACAGGTCATGAAGTGATTCAGGCCATTGTGTTTTCAGAAATATTAGCTCCACCAAAATCTAAACGTTAACTCATGACCTTCTTCTTTTCAGCATAAGCTGAAGATAAGGAGGTCTTTTTTTGATTAATCAACACTTAGAGCTGATTCCAATTATACAAATGGAAAATTTTCAACATTTATCTTTTAAGGGACCTTTCGAATTACTCCAGTTAACCGATCATTCAGGTCATTTTCATGGTGAAGGATTTGATATATTCCTCAAAGCTGGAGAAATTCGAGTGCTTTCAATGAATCGAAGCGAACTAAGGATTGAAGTTAGCAACATTCAACATGTAGAGATAAGAAAGAGCAAAGATAATGGGTAAAAAAATTTCACAGAAACGGTTAATTGTTTGTCGTGTGAAAAAAGGACCTCGTGTTTTTACATTTTTACAAGCACTAAGAGAACAACAAGTTGACATAATTAAATTATCATCTGACGAAGAAGAACTGAAATTTTCCTTTCATGAAATTCACTTAAAAAAAATAAAAAACATTAGAAAAAAATATGGCATTAAGTTGAACATGTCTCGTCCTGATGCCATTCATATTATTCAATTTCAGACCTATATATGGCTTGGGATCATGCTGTTTATTCTAGTTCCATACTTGTTTTCACATGTAGTTTGGGAAGTTGGAATTGAAGATGTTTCAGAAGAACGAAAAGCAAAAATTCAATCCGAGCTACTAAAATTAAATGTAAAAGAAAAGACTCTTAAAAATGACATTCCAAGTGATGGAGAAATAAGACAATCTTTACTAGCGAACAATAAAGATTTATCTTGGATTCACATTAATCGCAAAGGTAGTTCAATCCATTTTGAGGTAGTTCCTGCTCCTGTGAATGAAATTAAATATGCGCCGAAAAAGACGCCTTCTGATTTGTTTGCAACGCGCAGAGGAGTCATTACTTATTACGATCTGCAATCAGGTGAGAGAGTCGTACAAATTCATGAAACGGTCCAAAAAGGAGATTTACTGGCTTCGGGAATTATTAAACAAGGAAACATAGAAAAAGTAGTAGGTGCTGAAGGTAGAGTATTTGCTGATTACTGGATGGAAGTCTCGTTTGAATTACCAAAAACGATTAAGTATAAAGAGTTAAAGGGAAAAGAGGTAACATTTTTTAACGTGAAACATGCTTGGAAAGTTTATAATGAAAAACGTTCTATACCTTCGTTTGTTCAATTTTTAAAAAATGTTTTTAAAGTGAATACGCATTTGATATATGAAAATAAAACCCAAATCGTAGATGAGGAGTGGATTCAAAATTCATTTTTACCATTGCTTCAAATAAAATCTAATGCTTCATTATCATCAAATGGTCAGATTAAACAGGAAAAGATTTTACACATTGCCTGGTCAAATGATAAAGTAAAAGGGAAAGTACTGTATTACATAAATGATAATATTGCACAAAAACGACCGATCCACCAAGGAGACTGAGCATGCAGGAAGATCAACTGACAGAATTACACGTTCAAGACCCTAATGAGGCAATTCAGTTATTGGGGATATCTGATGGAAATATGAAAGTAATTGAACAGGAACTTGATATTCAAATAATTACTCGCGGCGAATCCATACGAATTACGGGTGATCCAGCAAAACAAAAAATCGGGAAACAACTGATTGAACAATTACTTTTGGTGATACGTAAAGGTATAAATATAAATCAACGTGATGTGAGTACTGCAATTGAAATGAGTACGAATGGAACGCTAGAATATTTTTCAGAACTTTACGATGAAGAAATTGCGCGCAATGTAAAAGGGAAATCAATACGAGCAAAAACAATTGGACAACGAGAATATGTTCAAGCTATTCGTCATAAGGACTTAACATTCTGTATTGGTCCAGCCGGTACTGGTAAAACCTATTTAGCTGTTGTACTCGCCACTCAAGCCCTAAAAAATGGTCATGTTAAACGAATTATTTTAACTCGTCCAGCAGTTGAAGCAGGTGAAAGCCTTGGTTTTCTTCCTGGTGATTTAAAAGAAAAGGTAGATCCTTATCTTCGCCCATTATATGATGCTTTGCATGAAATTTTAGGAACTGAACAAACAACTCGATTTATTGAAAGAGGGACCATTGAAATTGCTCCTCTTGCATATATGAGGGGTAGAACTTTAGATGATGCCTTTGTCATTTTGGATGAAGCTCAAAATACAACAAAAGCTCAAATGAAAATGTTTTTAACACGCCTCGGTTTTGGATCTAAAATGGTTATTACTGGGGATAAAACACAAATCGACTTACCTCGAGGAGCCGAGTCTGGTTTAATTGTAGCTGAAAAAATACTTGGTCACGTAAAGGGAATCCACTTCCAAATGCTCGAACAGGGAGATGTAGTCCGTCATCCATTAGTGGCAAAAATAATACAAGCATACGAAGAACAGCCGTCTGAATAAGGACCGCTGTTTTTCTTTGTTTTAACTAATTAGTATTTATTGGTAAAATAATGATATCAATTAAAAAGTTACGTGAATCTAATCCCTTATGTTCTTCGTATAAGGATTATTGAACGCTCTTAAATGTATCATTGGGAAATTTAGTTTGATAAAGTGTGATAAGTTTGAATATTCTTGGTAAACTAGTAGCTAGAGATTGAGGTGACTTAATGCAAACCTGGAATAAAAAAATACAAGGAAAGATTGGGTATCGAACTTTTACATTCTCTGCCCTTATTCTTACAGGTATTATTGTCTATTTACTAATGTTGACAGGTGTCAGTCCAGAAAAGTATGACATTGCTTTATTACAGCCTTCAAATGAAACGATTCGCTCGGTAAAAACTGTAGAAGATCCAATTAAAACGGAAGAAGAACGTAATCGAATTGCCTCAGAAGTAGAAAATGTGTATCAGTTTTCTGAACAAAGCGGTGAAAAAAGTGCAGCTCTTGTTACGTCAATTTTTGATTTAATTCAAGATGTCAAAACTTCTGATGCATATGATTCTGAATTAATGGAAGAAAATATTTCACAAGTCCGAGAGAACTTAAGTGTGCTAGGAACAGAAGGGGAGGGTCTCCGTTTCTCAGATGAAGCAATAAGCTCTCTATTATTAATGGAAAACAATGACTTGATGGAATTACGAAATTCAGTAACTTCTTCCGTATCAATGATTATGAGTGAGCCGATAAGAGTAGAAGAAGTGGCAACGGCTAAAAATGACATTGAACGACGGTTAAGAGGAGATTTATCAATTCCCGAGAATGTTTTGCCCACTGTCGTATTTATTGGTAGATTTAGCATTGTTGAAAACGAAGTTCTAAATAAAGAATTAACTGAAGAAAGAGTTGAACAGGTAAAGGCGAGTGTGGAGCCGACGAAAATTTTGCAAGGACAAGTTATCGTTCGTGAAGGACAAATTGTTGATCGAGAAATTTATCGTCAGTTAAAACTTGTCGGCATGTTGGATAATCAATCTTCGTTAAAACCTGCTATTGGATTATTTTTATTTATTGCATTATGCATGTGGCTATTTTATGTTCAATTAAAAAAATGGAATGCTGATAAAGATGAAAAACAACGCGTCCTAATTGTGTCTATGCTGATCTTTATCCTATCTGTGACAGGTATGAAATTAATAAGTCTCGTGTCAGAGAATTTTGATCTTACGATTGCCTTTTTATTTCCCACCGCTCTAGCTCCTATGTTAGTTCGTTCATTAATAAACGAACGATTTGGTGTATTAATGGCATTTTTAACAGCTGCAGTGGCAGGAATTATTTTCCAAGAAGGCTACTCGTCTGTGCTACAAATGGAAATCGCTTTGTATATTTTGTTTGGTGGATTAGCTGGACTTTATGTCATTCAAGGAATAGATAAGCGGTCTCATTTGCTTCAAACGAGTATGGCCGTTGCTGTTGTGAATTTAGTGTTCATGGCATTTTATCTACTAATGAATCAAACGGTGTATGGGTTGTCTGAGTTATTATTTTATGGGATCGCAGCTTTTACGTCTGGTTTATTGTCAGGTGCTTTGACGATTGGGCTATTACCATTTTTCGAGTCCGCTTTCGGACTAATATCAGCCATGAAATTAATTGAATTATCCAATCCAAATCATCCGTTATTAAAGAAAATATTAACGGAAACACCAGGGACTTATCATCACAGTGTCATGGTAGCTAACTTAGCTGATGCAGCATGCGAATCGATCGGTGCAGATGGATTATTAGCTCGCGTAGGCTGTTATTATCATGATATTGGCAAAACGAAACGCCCTGGATTCTTTATTGAGAATCAGATGAGTCACGCAAATCCTCATGATTCTCTTCCTCCTGAAACGAGTAGAGATATTATTCTTGCTCATGGTACAGACGGTGCGAATATGCTTCAAAAACACAAGATGCCAAAAGAAATTGTTGATATTGCTGAACAACATCATGGTACAAGTCTGTTAAAATATTTTTACATCAAAGCGAAAGAAGAAGGCCATGACATTAATGAAGCTGACTATCGATATGCTGGTCCAAAGCCTCAAAAAAAGGAAACGGCAATCATTTCGATTGCTGATAGTGTCGAAGCAGCTGTGCGTTCGATGAAAGAACCTACTCAAGAAAAGATACAAGGAATTGTGCATGCAATTATTAAAGATAAATTACACGATGGTCAATTCGATGAATGTGATTTAACGATAAAAGAATTAAAAACGGTTGAACGAGTTCTTTGTGAGACGTTAAACGGAATTTTCCATTCTCGTATTGAATACCCACAATAAGGAGGCACCTTATGCATTTAGAATTAGATTTACTTGACGAAACGGAATCATTATCAAAAGAGACGTTAGAACTAATTGAACGCATGCTTAACCATGCCGCAGTTTCAGAAGGAATAGAAGAAGGCAGTGAGCTTTCTGTAAGTTTCATTACCAACAAAAAAATCCAAGAGATCAACCGTGATTACCGTGGAAAAGATATGCCTACGGATGTCATTTCCTTCGCAATGGAAGAACTCGGAGAGGGAGAAATGGAGATTCAGGCAGTTGGTGCACCAAGACTACTCGGTGATATTTTAATATCAGTGGAACGGGCAAAAGAGCAAGCCTCTGATTATGGGCATAGTTATGAAAGGGAAATTGGTTTTTTAGCAGTTCATGGTTTCCTTCATCTGCTCGGATATGATCATATGGAGCCAGAAGAAGAAAAGGAAATGAACGAGAAACAAGAAGAGATTTTGCTGTCTTTTGGATTGAGTCGTGATTTGGATGAAAAGCAATAATTTCTTTGACTCATTTGGCTTTGCATTTCAAGGATTTAAACAAGTTATTAAATATGAACGAAATTTTCGTTTTCATTTATTAGCAGCCATAGTCGTGATATTTGCAGGCATATTGAGCAGAATAACTTTAGTTGAGTGGACGGTCATTGTGCTTTGCATCGCTGGAATGTTAAGTCTGGAATTAGTAAATTCAGCATTAGAACGTGTCGTAGACTTAGCTTCACCTGAGGTTCATATTTTAGCTAAGCATGCAAAAGATATGAGCGCTGCCGCAGTTCTTGTATTTGCCTGTGCAAGTGCTATAATCGGAATACTCATCTTTTTACCAAAGTGGATGGAAATATTTAATTGAGGTGTTTGAACGATGGATAAAATGCAAGTAATGGAAGAATCAAAAATCGCACGCGAAAACGCGTACGTCCCATATTCGAAATTTAAAGTTGGTGCAGCAGTATTAACGAAAGACGGGAAAATTTATCATGGGTGTAATATTGAAAATGCAGCTTATAGCATGACGAACTGTGCAGAACGTACAGCTATGTTTAAAGCCGTTTCAGAAGGCGTTCGTGATTTTGCCTCTATAGCAGTTGTCGCAGACACAGACGGCCCTGTATCGCCTTGTGGAGCATGCAGACAAGTCATTGCGGAGTTCTGTGAACCTAATATGCCTGTATACTTAATCAATTTAAAAGGCGATGTTCATGAAACAACGGTGGCAGAATTGCTACCTGGAGCATTTTCTCCGGAGGATTTAGCTTATGCTGGAAGCAAATAAGGGGTACAAATCCGGCTTTATCTCCATCATTGGACGTCCGAACGCAGGGAAGTCGACTTTTTTAAATCGTGTAATCGGTCAAAAAATCGCAATTATGAGTGATAAGCCCCAAACTACTAGAAATAAAGTGCAAGGTGTTTTAACAACTGATAAAGAACAAATGATCTTTATCGATACACCTGGAATAAATGAACCCCGACACAAATTAGGGGACTTCATGCTGAAGGTTGCCAAAAATACACTTCGTGGAGTGGATGCAATTCTTTTAATGGTGGATGCAACGGATCGTATTGGTAAACAAGATCGTTATATTTTAGAAATGCTAAAAGATAACGAAACGCCTGTATTTTTAGTTATGAATAAAATTGACTTAATTCACCCGGACAAATTGTTAAGTGTGATTGAATCGTTTAGAAAAGAATACGATTTTGCAGACGTATTACCAATTTCAGCTTTAGAAGGAATAAATATCGAAAAACTTCTTGGTGTATTAAGCAACCACTTACCAGAGGGTCCTCAATATTATCCGGCTGATCAAGTAACAGATCATCCTGAACGTTTCATTATTTCAGAATTAATTCGTGAAAAAGTTTTGCATTTAACACATGAAGAAATACCTCATTCTATTGCAGTAGTGATTGAAAAAATTGCTAAAGATCCTGAAAAAGATATGATTCGTGTTAACGCAACAATAATGGTTGAACGTGATTCACAAAAAGGGATTGTTATTGGTAAAAAAGGAGCCTTGCTAAAAGAAGTTGGTGTTCGTGCACGTAAAGACATTGAAATGCTTCTTGGATCTAAGGTGTTTTTAGAAATTTGGGTAAAAGTACAAAGAGATTGGCGCAACAAATCTACTCATTTACGTGATTTTGGTTTCCGCGACGACGAGTATTAAAGAAAGGCGTGTTGTTCAGTGCTAAATCGAGTAGAAGGCATTGTCTTAAAAACACGTGATTATGGAGAAACAAATAAAATTATTACACTTTTATCAAGTGAAACGGGTAAAATCACTGCGATGGCAAGAGGTGCTAAAAAACCTGCAAGTCGGTTAGCTTCCGTTACTCAACCTTTTACTCATGGGTCTTTTTTGATTCAGCAGGGGAATGGGATGGGGACAATCCAGCAGGGAGAGCAAGTCGAATCGTATCGTCATATTCGTGAAAATATCGAAGCGACAGCTTATGCCAGCTTTATTGTGGAACTAATTGATCGAGCAGTAGAGGACCGAACGCCACAGGCAGCTATTTTTAATTTATTGAAAAATTCTTTACATGCTATTTCCGAAGAATATGACCCGGAGGCAATTGCGTTGTTTGTCGAGTGGAAAATGTTACCCATAACAGGTATTTATCCAACCTTACACGAATGCGCAAACTGTAAAGCGACAGATGGAGAATTTGCATTTTCATTTCAACAAATTGGTTTCCTTTGCCATCGTTGTTTTGAAATTGACCCGTATATAATTCGTTTGACACCATCACAAGTTAAGTTAATTCGAACATTTTACACGGTTCCAATCGATCAAGTAGGTAAGCTTACATTAAAAAAAGAAACCAAAATGTTTATTAAAAAAATAGTTCGGACCATTTATGATGAACAAACAGGAATACGCTTAAAATCTCGTTCCTTTTTAGATCAGCTTGAACGAACTCCGCTTCTATTTCCTAAAAAAGAAACGCCAGATCAGTCTCCTACATCGGAGGACTGACCTGGCGTTTTTTGTTGTGAAGATTAAAATTCTAAATGTTTCTCGATATAAGCTTTTACTTCTGTAATTGCCATACGTGTTTGTTCCATTGAATCACGATGACGAACTGTTACTTGGCCATCCTCAACCGAATCGAAGTCGTACGTAATACAGAAAGGTGTCCCAATTTCATCTTGACGACGGTAGCGTTTACCGATGGATTGAGATTCATCGTAATCAACCATGAAGGATTTACTCAAATCAGCAAAAACTTCGCCAGCACCTTCAGCTAGTTTTTTTGAAAGAGGTAAAATAGCTGCTTTCACTGGTGCAATTGCAGGGTGGAAACGTAAAACCGTACGCTTGTCATCTCCTTCTAATTGCTCTTCAGCATAAGCATCACATAAGAATGCTAGTGTCACGCGGTCAGCACCTAATGACGGTTCGATACAATAAGGAACATAACGTTCATTCGTTAAAGGATCGATGTAATTAAAATCTTCTCCAGAGTGTTCCATATGACGTTTTAAATCAAAATCAGTACGATCAGCAATGCCCCAAAGCTCGCCCCAACCGAATGGGAATTTATATTCAACATCAGTAGTTGCTGACGCATAATGAGATAATTCATCTTCATCATGATCACGTAATCTCATATTGTCTTCGTTCATGCCTAAGTTTAACAACCAGTTCTTACAATATTCTCTCCAGTAAGAGAACCATTCTAAATCCTCACCCGGTTTACAGAAAAATTCAAGTTCCATTTGTTCGAATTCTCTCGTTCGGAATGTGAAGTTACCAGGAGTAATCTCGTTCCGGAAGCTTTTACCGATTTGAGCAATACCAAAAGGCATTTTTTTACGCATAGAACGCTGTACATTTTTAAAGTTTACGAAGATTCCTTGAGCTGTTTCAGGGCGAAGGTAAATATCATTTGATGATGATTCGGTAACACCTTGAGAGGTTTTGAACATTAGATTAAATTGACGAATACCTGTGAAGTCTTGAGCATCACACTCTGAACATTTAATATCATGTTCTTTAATAAGTTCTTCCATTTTCTCGAATGATAACCCATCGACGATCATCTCAATGCCTTTTTTATCTAACGCATCTTCAATGATTTTGTCAGCACGATGACGGGCTTTACACTTTTTGCAATCAATCATCGGGTCGTTAAAGTTTCCAACATGACCTGAAGCAGTCCATACTTTTGGGTTCATTAAAATGGCTGCGTCAAGACCTACATTATAAGGAGACTCTTGAACAAATTTACGCCACCATGCTTTTTTAATATTGTTTTTTAATTCGATACCAAGAGGACCGTAATCCCATGTATTTGCTAAACCACCATAAATATCAGAGCCAGGAAATACAAACCCTCTATGTTTAGCTAAACTAACTACTTGTTCCATTGAAATTGACATTAAAATCCCTCCAAAAAATAAAATAAGCACCCATCCACCGGACATTGTTACATGTCCGGGGACGAGTGCATAATACCCGCGGTTCCACCCCAGTTGACTGCAAAAAGCAATCCACTTTCATAAATCATGACTCCGAGACGCCTTTTCAAGTTCGTTTGCAGACTTTCACCGACACTGCTCGCTTTGTGTAGAACCTTACTTATTTTCTCATCTTCGTCTTATTTAATTGCTTCTATTGTATCATAATAAAATCATTTTTACTACATAAGCAAGTCACTAGATAACCGTACTTAATTAGTATATAATATTGAACATTGAGTATAACACTTTTTGAGGCGGTGAGTCCGATCGAACTCAATAAACGTCAGGAAGATATTTTACAAATCGTAAAAGGCAATGGTCCCATTACAGGTGAACAAATTGCAGAGCGATTACATTTAACTAGGTCTACATTAAGACCAGATTTAGCCATACTAACAATGGCTGGTTTTTTAGATGCAAGACCACGCGTAGGTTATTTCTATTCTGGTAAAAAGACAGGTCAAGCTGTCAAAGATAGCATGATGAATATGAAGGTTCGCGACTTTCAATCAATTCCTGTTGTAGTGGCTGAAGATATGACTGTGTACGATGCGATCTGTCAAATGTTTTTGGAAGATGTCGGCACATTATTTGTTGTAGATAAGAATGCTTACTTAACGGGAGTGCTTTCACGAAAAGATTTGCTTCGTACAAGTTTAGGTCAACAAGATTTAAACAAAATTCCTGTTCATATTATTATGACGAGAATGCCAAATATTACGTTTTGCTTTAAACACGATTCGTTAATTCATGCAGCGAAAATGTTAATTGATAAACAAATTGATGCTTTACCAATCGTTCATGAGCATTCTGATGGGTATGAGGTCATTGGTAGATTAACTAAAACGAATATAACAGGTGCTTTTCTGTCGCTTGCAGAAAATCATGATATTTGAGGTGATGAATAAAATGAAGAGACTCAATATATTTATTGTTTCTGACTCAGTTGGAGAAACTGGAGAATTAGTTGCAAAAGCTGCCGTTAGCCAGTTCCGACCTGGGCTACAAGATACTTCTTTAAAGCGTTTTTCTCATATTGAAACTTTTGATCACTTGAAAGAAATAATGAATTTAGCAAAAGAACAAAACGCAATGATTTTATATACGCTAGTAAGAAAACAAATGCGCTCTTATTTATTGAATGAATCAGCTAAAATCGGGATTCGTTCGATTGATTTAATGGGTCCATTATTAGATACACTTGAAGATGATTTGTCCGAAACTCCTTTTGAAGAGCCAGGCTTAGTACGAAAATTGGATGATGATTATTTTAAAAAAATAGAAGCGATTGAATTTGCGGTTAAATATGATGATGGCAGAGATCCGAGAGGACTTCTAAAAGCAGACATTGTATTGGTCGGTGTATCACGTACATCTAAAACACCTTTATCTCAATATTTAGCTCATAAAAGATACCGTGTGGCTAACGTACCGCTAGTGCCTGAAGTGGAACCTCCAGAGGAACTTTTCCTAGTAGACCCAGCTAAATGTTTTGGTTTAGTCATCTCGCCAGATAAATTAAATTCAATTAGAAAAGAACGTTTAATCGCGCTAGGGTTAAATGATGATGCTAATTACGCTAAACTTGATCGGATAAAACAAGAAATTGTTCATTTTGATAAAGTTGTATCAAAAATTGGATGTCATGTTATCGATGTAACAAATCGAGCAGTTGAAGAAACGGCTAATCTTATTCTCAGCAAGATTCAGTAAGTTTAAACCATCCCGGTTAGGGAGGGTTTTTTCTTTTGATTTCAAATAAATAGATAGATTTTTCATAAAAAACGTTTTATAATAAAAAATTGTGGTAAAAATGTTTAAGAACGTGGTTTTTTAAAGAGAAATTCTATTTTTTTGTCGAATCTTGCAGGATTTTCATCGGTTATCTCGAATTCAATACTTAGACTACAAAGATGGTGATGAAAATATGCAACGAATTCCTGAAGAAATGATCGAACAAATCCGTTCGGCTAACGATGTAGTCGATGTTATAAGTGAATATGTACAGTTAACCAAACGCGGTCGAAACTGGTTTGGTTTATGTCCTTTTCATGGGGAGCAAACACCTTCCTTTTCTGTCACTCAAGATAAGCAAATTTTTCATTGTTTTGGTTGTGGTGCTGGAGGCAATGCGATTACTTTTGTTATGGATATTGAACAAATTCCGTTTCAAGAAGCAGTTAGCAAATTAGGTGCCAGAGTCGGAATAGAATTAGAAGTTGAACCATCTGCAATTTCTGTGGAACCTGTTTCAAAAGAAGAAAGTCATATGAAAGAAGCCCATACATTTGCAATGGACTATTATCATCATCTTCTTTTAAATACAGAAGAAGGCGAACAAGCTCTTCATTATTTAGAAGAAAGAGGATTTTCGCAAGCTCTTATTGAACAGTATGGTATAGGGTGGGCTTTACCAGGATGGGATTCCTTAACGACTTTATTAGCTCGTAAGGGTTTTGATCTTGCTGAGATGGAGAAATGTGGACTTATTATTCGAAAAGAAAATAAGGATGAATATTTCGACCGGTTCAGGGAACGAATTATGTTCCCTATAAAAAATGAATTTGGACACGTTATAGGCTTTTCAGGAAGAGTTTTAAAGAAAGATTCTCAAGACGCAAAATACATGAATAGTCCAGAATCTCCTATATTCCAAAAAAGCAAAATTTTGTACAACTTAGATGTTGCCAGACCAATCATTCGAAAAAAACGCAAAGTCATTGTGATGGAAGGTTTTATGGATGTTATGGCTGCGGCAAAAGCGGGTATAACTAATACCGTAGGTACTATGGGTACTTCTTTGACCCAACAACATGTAAGTAAATTGAAACGACTAACAGATTCCGTCATCATTTGTTATGATGGAGACTCTGCAGGCTGGGAAGCTGCTAAACGTGCTTCCGAATTGTTAATGAGTGAAAATGTCAAAACTGAAATTGCTTTATTACCTGATCAGTTAGATCCAGATGATTATGTGAAAACATATGGCGCAGAAGCTTTTCAGACTCAAATTATTGACCGTCCTCATGCTTACTTAGCATTCATGATGATGGCAGCTCGTAAAAATAAAAACTTTCAGTATGAAAATGATACACTTCAATATGTTCAAGAAGTGTTAGAACATTTAATCGTGAAGTCTTCACCACTTGAGAGAGATTTATATATAAGACAACTCTCTAAAGAAACCAATATTTCTGAAGATGCTATTTATCAGCAATTTAGAAAAATTGAAGGCAAATCGCTGAGACAGCAAACCAAACCATCTTCTAAAAAGATGGAAGAGATGACACCTGTTAAAAATAAAAAGTTACAAGCAATTGATCGAGCGGAGAAATTGTTACTTTCTCATATGCTACATCAAGCAGAGATTGTGGATCAAATACATCAAGATCACGGATTACATGTATTTATACATGATCCTTATGAAGCAATATTTGTACGTCTCATTGGTTTTTATGATGAATTTGCTCAGGCAGATACACATCGATTTCTTGAAAGCTTAAATGACAATGAGTTACGTAAATTAGTGATGGAAGCAACGTTGACAGAACGAGATCCTGAGCATGCTCGGGAAGAGGTTTCTGACTGTCTTCGTCAAATAAATAAGCATCGTATAGAGCTTCAAATACAATTGAAAATGCACGAATCAAAAGAAGCTGAAAAACTTCAAGATATGAAACGCGCACTAGAGATTGCCAGAGAAATTATCGATTTGAAAAAATCGTTATCAACATTGTAAATTGATGTGGTTTAAAAGGAGGAAGACTTATGGCGGACAAGTCTGAACGTACAAAAGAGGTCGAGACAGAGGTTACATTAGAGGAAGCAAAAAAATCTCTTGTCGAAACAGGTAAAAAAAATGGCGAATTAACTTTTGCTGACATAGCTGAGAAATTATCCGTATTTGAGTTAGAATCCGATCAAATCGAAGAGTTTATTGAACAGCTTGAAACTAAGGGTATTGAACTTGGTCGCAAAGATGGCGACGAAGAGGATTTAGAAAAGTTAATGAAAAAAAGCTCGGAAACAGAAACGTTTGATTTAAATGATTTAAGTGTGCCACCAGGGGTTAAGATTAATGACCCTGTTCGCATGTATTTAAAAGAAATCGGTCGTGTAGATTTATTATCTGCTGACGAAGAAATTGAATTGGCAAAACGCATCGAAAATGGAGATGAGGAAGCTAAGAAACGTCTAGCTGAAGCCAATTTACGACTAGTTGTAAGTATCGCAAAACGTTATGTTGGTCGCGGTATGCTTTTCTTGGATTTAATTCAAGAAGGGAATATGGGTTTAATTAAAGCTGTTGAGAAGTTTGACTTTAGAAAAGGCTTTAAATTTAGTACCTATGCAACTTGGTGGATTCGACAAGCTATCACTCGTGCGATTGCTGACCAAGCGCGTACGATTCGTATTCCAGTTCACATGGTAGAAACCATTAATAAACTTATTCGTGTTCAAAGACAATTACTTCAAGATTTAGGACGCGAGCCTTCTCCAGAAGAAATTGGGGAAGAAATGGAATTACCAGCTGAGAAAGTTCGTGAAATTCTTAAAATTGCTCAAGAACCAGTTTCACTTGAGACTCCTATTGGTGAGGAAGATGACTCACACTTAGGCGACTTTATTGAAGACTCTGATGCTCAATCACCATCAGATCATGCTGCATATGAACTACTTAAGGAGCAGTTAGAAGACGTTTTAGATACGTTAACTGATCGTGAAGAGAATGTTCTACGTTTGCGTTTTGGTCTTGACGATGGAAGAACTCGAACGCTTGAAGAAGTTGGGAAAGTATTTGGCGTAACGAGAGAACGTATTCGACAAATCGAAGCAAAAGCGTTACGGAAACTTCGTCATCCTTCTAGAAGTAAACGATTAAAAGACTTTTTAGAATAAAAATTTGAGACATCCTGTAAAAGGATGTCTTTTCTTTATGTCATCAAATGGTATAATCGTAAGTAAAAAGCTCTCAATTAGAGGGGTGTCAATCTGAGTACACATAGAAAAGAAATCATATTAAATGAAATACAGTTTTGGAAACATAATTCCTTGCTCCCAGCACATTATTGTGACTTTTTAACAGCACTTTATGCACAAGGTGAAACAGATGTAGAGCTTGAAAATAAACAATCAAAGTCATTACTAGCTAAAGAAAAAAAGGGGAAATTAATTCAACTTCTTTTCATTTTAGGGTTACCCATAATCACTTTAGTCATGTTATTTGTCATGGACACTTATGTTTGGATTCCATTTATCATCGCCAGTATTCTTGCCATTATTCTATTAATTAGTGCGGTAAAACTATCTAGGAAGAAAAAATTCCTAATTCCTTTTCTCTATATTAGTAATGCTCTCATCATTTTAGGGCTTTCATTTAAAATTTGGCTAAGCTATTTTTCTGAAAATCCTTTTATTCTATTAGGATTAGTAGCTTCTAATTGTTTAATGTGGCTAGTGTCAGGACTCTTATTGAAATTACCTTATTTCACATTATCCGGCGCAGTAGGCTTTATATTAGTCATTTTGTTTCTATTTTTCTCTTAAAAAATCGGTCGTCCAATAGGATTGACCGATTTTTATTTTGTATGTTTGAATATTTCAGATATAATGAATAATGTAAACGTTTTAAAAATTAAAGGGGTTGAAATAAGTGAATTTTGATTTATCGCAAGAACATCAAATGATTCGCAAATCCATGCGTGAATTTGCGGATAAAGTCGTTGCACCAGGAGCGATAGAACGTGACCGTACGAAAGAATTTCCTAAAGAAATTTTTAAACAGTTAGCCGACATGGGGATGATGGGCTTACCTTTTAGTGAAGAGTACGGCGGTGCCGGAGCTGATACAGTTAGTTTCGCTATCGTAACGGAAGAATTAAGTCGTGCATGTGCTTCAACAGGAATTACATATTCTGCTCACATCTCGTTAGGTGGAGCTCCACTAAACTTATTTGGTACAGACGAACAAAAACATAAATACTTAACACCAATTAGTACGGGTGAATCATTTGGAGCATTTGGATTAACTGAACCAAATGCAGGTTCTGATGCTGGTGGCACTCAAACACGTGCAATTGAAGATGGCGACGATTTCATCATTAACGGCAGCAAAGTATATATTACGAATGCTAGTTACGCAAAACATTTAGCTATTACTGCAATCACAGATATTAAAGATGGCAAGAAGGAAATCAGTGCGATTATTGTTCCAACTGATGCAGAAGGTTTTAAAGTAATTGATAACTATGAAAAAATGGGCTTACATGCATCAAATACCACAGAATTAGTGTTAGAGAATGTAAGAGTTCCTAAAGCTAATCTATTAGGTAAGCGTGGGGAAGGTTTCCGCCAGTTCCTAGTAACTTTGGATGGTGGACGTATTGGTATTGGCGCAATGGCAGTTGGTATTGCTCAAGCAGCCTTTGACAAGGCATTAAAATACTCAAAAGAGCGAAAGCAATTTGGTAAGTCCCTTTCAGAGTTTCAAATTACTCAATTTAAATTAGCTGATATGGCAATGAAGATTGAATTAGCTCGTACGATGGTTCATAAAGCTGCTTGGTTAAAAGACCAAGGACGTCCATTTACGAAAGAAGCATCAATGTGTAAGCTATATGCATCAGAAATTGCTATGCAAATCGCAGATCAAGCAGTTCAAATTCATGGTGGATATGGTTACATGAAGGAATATGAAGTAGAACGTTATATGCGCGATGCGAAATTACTTGAAATTGGTGAAGGAACTTCAGAAGTTCAACGTATGGTTATTGCACGAGAAATTGGTTGCTAATATTCGGGAATTTGTCGAAATTGGCACAATCATTAAAAACAACTGTGTAAACACTTTTCGTTTTTAGAGGAATGCAGTACAATAACTATGTTGACTGATTCTATTTTAGAAAAAGAATGAGCCAAAAGAGGGAGGTTTCACAATGCAAAAAAATCCAATAGTTCCTTTCATTTTAATTTTTGCTTTCGGGATTGGACTAATTTTCTTCCTATCAATTATGGGTGTAGAGAAAAAAGCTGAAATTGCTGAAGGTCATGAAGAAGGCGGAGCTAAAACAGAAGAAGCTGAAGGTGATGCTTCAGAATTTGACCCTGAAGTTGCTCAAGGTAAATGTATCGGATGTCACGGCGGCGATTTAAGTGGTGGCGTTGGACCTGCTTTAGTTGGTACTTCTTTATCAAAAGAAGAATTAACTGAAATCATTACAAATGGTAAAGGTTCAGGTATGCCTGGTGGTCTATTACCAGGACAAGAAGAGCAAATGGCTGAATACATTTTAACATTGAAATAAGAAATCTCCCCTTATCCTTTTAAAGGACAAGGGGTTTTTTCATGTTTGTGGTACAATTCCATATAGGAAATCTGTCTAAAATGATGCTGTTAATAGACTGGCATTTGTCGAAAGTCCTTCTGTCACCACTACATATTAACAAGAGCAGCATTTCATAGAACTTATTAAGATAAAAACCTATACTAGTTTTTACAGTCTAAGTAAAAGAAAGGGGAGAATTTCGTTGAACGCACAACGTCTCTCAGAACGATTATCAAGAGTTGCTTATTATGTTCCAAAAGCATCTGTTGTAGCTGATATTGGAAGTGATCACGCATACTTACCTTGTTATTTAATTCATAATAATCTCGCTTCAAAAGCGATTGCAGGTGAAGTAGCAAAAGGGCCATATGATTCTGCCTTAGCTCATGTAAAAGAAGAGCAATTAGAAGAGTCTATTTCAGTTAGGTTTGCAAATGGACTGAAAGCGATCGAAATTGAAGATTCGGTTGATACAGTGACGATTGCCGGGATGGGTGGACCTTTAATCGCAACCATCTTAAATAATGATTTGGATCGATTAGCTACAGTAAAACGCCTTATTTTACAACCAAATATTCATGCGAAAGCTATCCGAGATTGGGCCATCACAAATGGTTGGAAACTAATTGCAGAAGATATTTTAAGAGAAGATAGTAAAATATACGAAATATTAGTTCTTGAAAAAGGTGAAATGTCTTTAACGCCAAGTCAATTTCTTTTAGGACCATTCTTAATGGAATCTAAAAAAGAGGTATTTCTTTCTAAATGGCAAAAAGAATCACAAGAATGGACAAGAATTCTAGAAGCAATTCAAGATGCAGAGTTATCTCAAGAAGTAAAAATTAAAAAAGAAGAACTGGAAATGAAATTACAAATTGTAAAGGAGGCTATATCAACTTGAAAAAAGTAAATGGTCATGAATTGATTCAACTATTTGAATCATGGTCACCGAAAGCTTTTGCACTTGATGAAGATCCGGTTGGTTTACAAATTGGACAATTGAATAGATCCGTCACACAAGTTCTTGTCACATTAGATGTCACTCCTGAAGTTGTACAAGAAGCAATCGATAAAAAATGTGAACTAATTATTGCACACCATCCTCCGATTTTTAGACAATTAAAAAACCTTCGCACAGACACTTTTGCAGGGAAGATTGCTGAGCTCTGTTTAAAGCATGATATAACGGTATATGCAGCACATACAAATTTGGATGTTGCTCAAGGTGGGGTAAATGATTTATTAGCTGAAGCATTGCAATTACAAAACATTCAAATTCTCGAAGAGACATATTCTGAAAAACTTATGAAATTAGCTGTGTTCGTGCCAGAAAGTCATTCGGAGATGTTAAGAGAGGTATTAGCTTCAGCCGGAGCAGGTCAAATAGGGAATTATGATAGTTGTAGTTTTTCAACAAGTGGAGAAGGCAGATTTCAGCCATTAAACGGAGCGAATCCGGCGATTGGTCAAAGGAATCGTTTAGAAACGGTAAATGAAGTAAAAATAGAGGTAGTTTTCCCTTCATCAAGAGAGTCCAAAATTGTTAAAGCGATGAAAGAAAATCATCCATATGAAGCGGTAGCATTCGATATTTGGCTGCTTGAGACGAAGACTAATGTTCAAGGAATCGGACGTATTGGTGTGCTGTCAGAAAAAATGGAGTTGGAGTCTTTTGCAAAGTTTGTAAAAGAAAGATTATCCGTGCCCTTTGTTCGAATGGTGGGGGATTCAAAAACGTTTGTTCATAAAGTGGCTGTTCTTGGCGGAGATGGGAATAGTTATATTCATAAAGCAAAAAGAGCAGGTGCAGATGTCTTTGTTACAGGAGATATGTACTTCCATATTGCACAGGACGCTTTAGCAGTAGGTTTGTCTATAGTTGATCCTGGACATCATGTAGAATCAATTATGAAAAAAGGTGTGTCTGAAAAAATGAATGAACTATGCATCAGTAAAAATTTTGAATGCACATTTATTCCTTCAAGTATTTGCACGGAACCTTTTCAAATTATATAAGAAAATGGCTATCTAAAGAGTTGGATAGCCTTTGTGGTTGAACAATAATAAAAATAATGATTTCCATTGCAGTGGACACTTTTTTCGCAGGCAAGACTTCAGCCGCTTCCTTCGGGACGCTCAGTCTAGGGTCTTCAGTTCTTGCTGATTCCGCAAACTATTTTAGCAGAGTAGTGGTTGGCAATTTCTGAAGACTCCTGCGGAAAAATGAATTACGCTATACCCCGCAGGCAAAGTTGTCAGAGACAGCTTTGTCGAGGAGGCTAGCGTTTCGTCCGCGGAAAGCGAAAGAAATAGCCGACCACCTTCATTTTCAATTCTGTGTAATATATATAAGTCTAATTTTTGTCTTTTTAAACTTTGGTCTACAATCAGAGAGGCTATCCAAACTAATGGATAGCCTCTTGTTTGTTATGAAATAGGATATGGTTCGATTCGGTCTACCGGTTTAGGTGTTTTAATTTTAGGTAAAATCTTATCAATACTTACAGTTCGAGCTAGACTATGTGTTTCAGGGTTAAGTGGATCATACTTTTCTAAGAATTGGACCACTTCTTTAACAATTGGAGTTGGTGTCGAGGCACCAGCCGTTACCGCAATATTATCGATACATTCAAGCCATTCAAGTTTAAGTTCTGATAGATCTGAGATTCGATAAGAAGGGGTGTTTGCAATTTCTTCAGACACTTGTGTTAAGCGATTAGAATTATTACTTAGCGGGTCTCCAACGACGATAAGAAGTTGAGCAGCTCCAGCTTGTTCAGCTACTGCTTCTTGTCGTACTTGAGTTGCTAAACAAATTTCTTTATGAACTTCAATATGTGGGAATTTGGCTTTTAATTTTTCCATTAAAGCAGCAACGTCCCACTGGCTCATTGTCGTTTGATTGGTTACGATTAATTTGTCAGCAACAATATTTAATTGTTCAACATCTTCAATCGTTTGAACTAAATGGACTGCGTTTGGTGCAACGCCTACCGCACCTTCAGGTTCAGGGTGCCCTTTTTTCCCGATGTAGATTACATGAAAACCTTCATTCGTTTTTTCTCGAATTAAATCATGCGTTACAGTTACGTCGGGACAAGTTGCATCGATCGATACTAACCCTTTTTGTTTGGCTAATTCACGAACTTCAGGTGAAACTCCGTGAGCCGTAAAGATGACAGTTCCACCATCAACTTTCTCTAATATTTCTTTTCTATTATCACCATCTAATGTGATAATGCCATCTCTTTCAAAGGCATCTGTTACATGTTTATTGTGAACAATCATTCCTAATATATAAATAGGTCGTGGTAGTGATTGATCCATCGCAGCATTACGAGCGATTACCATGGCATCTACCACTCCGTAACAATAACCACGGGGTGAAATTTTGAGTACTTGCATAGTGAATGAGCACTCCTCTCAAGAGTAATACTTCTATTATAACGGAGAGAAGAGTTTAATTCAAAACTCATACAGGTGGTTGGAAAATACGCGGTTGAGATGCACCGTTTGCTAATGCGCTAGCGGTATTTGCAACACTTCTAGCTGCTGAAGCGTTTGACGCTACATCGGGCATATTTTGAAAGCCTCTATAGATTTTCCAAAGAGCGGGAAGGTTTTGAACCATAGGTGCTACTTGTTTGACCATGGGAGTTAATTGTTGAGCTGTTGACATGAACCTTTCAGCGGTTTGTAAGTATTGTTCCATTCGTGAAGGCAATCCGCCGCCGGGAATTTGAGTTTGTGGTGAATTTAAAAATCTATTATTTCCAAAGCCACCAGGTCTAATGGGAGGACCTCCTGAGAATCGATTTTGGGGAAATGAAAATGGATTTTGAGGTTGTTGAAATTGTCCTTGAGAAAATGGGTAAAATGATTCGTAACGCATAATATCCTCCTTTCTAAATTAACTGTTATTTGACGTAACGTCTTGAAACAACTATCATTGTCAAATGGTCTTCACAACAAAAAACGTGGTAATATAAAGGTATGTTAGGAGGGACTCAAATGTCCAAATACGCAGATTATGATTTTCAACCCTTTTTGCAAAAAGCAATTAGCAAATTAGGTTTTACTGAACCAACACCTATTCAAAGAGAAATGATTCCCGTGATTTTAAAAGGGAAAAGCGCAATTGGTCAAGCACATACGGGTACAGGGAAAACACACAGTTTTTTAATTCCAATTGTGCAACGAATTATTAGTGAGAAAGCAGAGTTGCAAGCTATTATTACTTCTCCGACTCGAGAACTGGCTTCACAAATTTTTGAAGAATTGAATCGTCTTACAGAAGGTACTGAAATTCAATCGAAACTATTTATCGGCGGAACTGATAAACAACGTTCGATTGATAAATTAAAAACACAACCTCATATTGTTGTGGGTACTCCAGGACGTATTCGTGACCTTGTAAAAGAGAATGCTTTACTCGTTCACACTGCTCCTATATTAGTAGTAGATGAAGCCGATCTAGCTTTTGATTTAGGTTTTATTGAAGAAATTGATGCTTTTGCTGGTAAGATGCCAGATTCATTAGAAATGTATGTCTTCTCTGCAACGATTCCAGAAAGATTACAACCTTTCTTAAAAAAATATATGGAATCACCAGTCCATATAAAAATCGGTTTAAAAAAACCAGCTGCTGAAGGCATTGACTTCACACTTGTTCCGGTTAGAAGTAAATCGAAGAAGAAACGTTTGTTAGAAGTTATGGAAGGAATAAATCCTTACTTAGCTATTATTTTTACAAATACTAGATCCAATGCAGACTCTGTTGCTAATTATTTAGCTGAAGCAGGATATCGTGTTGGACGTATCCATGGAGATTTATCTCCTCGTGAACGTACTCGTATGATGAAGCAAGTGCGCGACTTAGAATATCAATACATTGTAGCAACTGATTTAGCTGCACGTGGGATTGATATTCAAGGTGTGAGTCATGTTATTAACTTTGAACTTCCTGAGGATTTAGAGTTCTTCATCCACCGTGTTGGCCGTACTGCGCGCGCTGGTCTTGAGGGAACAGCTATTACATTATATGAACCAACGGATGAAGATGCGATTGTTCGTATTGAAAAAATGGGAATTCCTTTTGTTCATAAAGATGTAAAAGATGGCGAATGGTCTGAACTTAAAGAACGTCACACACGTAAAAATCGTAAAACTGAAAAAGTGGCGGATGAAATAGATGCAAAAGCAAAATCTATGGTTCGCAAACCTAAAAAGGTTAAACCAGGATATAAGCGTAATATGAGATGGGAAATGGACAAAGTGAAAAAGAGAGAACGACGCATTAAAAACCGTAAAAAGTAAAGGGGTTTTTTGTTTTGTTACTAGGTTCACACGTTTCAATGAGTGGAAAGAATATGCTTTTAGCTGCTAGCGAAGAAGCAAAGTCATATGGAGCAACAACCTTTATGATCTATACAGGTGCTCCTCAAAATACAAGAAGAAAACCAATTGAAGATTTGAATATCGCTGCAGGACAAGCTCACATGCAAGAAAACGGCATGTCAAATATTGTTGTTCATGCGCCATATATCATTAACATTGGTAATTCTCTTAAACCAGAGACTTTCGCTCTTGGCGTCGAGTTTCTTCAAAAAGAGATAGAACGTACAGCCGCTATTGGAGCAACTCAAATTGTATTGCACCCAGGTGCACATGTTGGAGCGGGTACAGAAGAAGGAATCGCTAAAATTGTTGAAGGTTTGAATGAAGTCCTTTCTCAAGACTACCCGGTGCAAATTGCATTAGAAACAATGGCAGGAAAAGGCACTGAATGCGGAAGGTCATTTGAGGAATTAGCTCAAATTTTTGACGGAGTTAAAAATAACGAGCGTTTATCCGTTTGTTTTGATACTTGTCATACACATGATGCTGGTTACGACATTGTAAATGATTTTGACGGTGTATTAGCTTCATTCGATCAGTTAATTGGCATTGACCGTTTAAAAGTTTTACATATCAATGATAGTAAAAACGTACGTGGAGCGGGTAAAGATCGTCACGAGAATATTGGATTTGGTGAAATTGGATTTGATGCTTTATCCTATATCGTTCATCATCCAAGTCTTACGCAAGTTCCAAAGATTCTTGAGACACCTTTTGTAGGACTTGATGCTAAGAATAAAACTGCTCCATATTTATATGAAATTGAGATGTTAAAAACTAAAACATTTACACCTGACCGAATAGATGCATTAAGAGTTTAACGATGAAAGAGATTCAAGCAGAATTTTGCTTGAATCTCTTTTTTGCTTTCATTGATTCACGTTTTTAGACATTATAAAAGTTGAATAATGTTTTTGCTTTTGTTTTTCCAATCACTTTAGCAATTTCTTTTTTAAAAGATGAAGGAATTCCGGTAAATGCCCAATGAATGGATGCCTTATCTAAGAGAGGTCTAAGTCCTTTTATTTCATTTTTAGATAGAGAAACGGGGAGAACCTTTGACATTTCTGCAAGTTCATCATCACTTTTACTTTTCAAGTTTTGAATAAATTCAAGTAAATCCATTCCATCTTCCTTTCAAGATATTAGAGTTTACAATCAATCAAATGTCCGCTATACTAATCATTTGTAAATCGTAATGATTTTGAATTAGAAAGAGGCGATCGATTTGTCAACGCCATATGACATTGAATTACAGCAGGTATCATTTCAATATGATCAAACAGCTGTTTTAAAAAATATATCTTTGCAAGTGAAACAAGGTGACTTCTTAGCAATCTTAGGTCCAAATGGTTCTGGTAAATCGACTTTATTGAAAATCATTTTAGGATTGCTTAAACCATCAACTGGTACTGTTCATTTATTTGGCAAAGAAGCAAAAGAATTTAAACAACGTGAGTGGATTGGCTATGTTTCTCAAAAATCCAATTCTTTTAATACTGGATTTCCTGCAACAGTATTTGAAGTAGTGGCTAGCGGGTTAGCTAAAAAGACTGGATTGTTTAAGAAACTGCCAAATAGCAAAGATTATCTTGTTCAAGAAGCTCTTTCATCCGTTGGCATGGAAAAGTTTGCTTCCAAATCCATAGGAGAATTATCTGGGGGACAGCAACAACGTGTTTTTATTGCTAGGGCACTAGTTAGCGATCCGAAATGTCTTGTGCTAGATGAACCCACTGTTGGAATCGACCATAAACATGTGCAATCGTTTTATGATATGCTTTCGCGTTTAAACAGTGAACGAAATATTACTCTGATTTTAGTCACACATGATGTGGATACCGTTTCAAATCGAATAAGCCATATTGCCTGTCTAAATCAAACCATTCATTTTCATGGATTCAAGCAAGAATTTGAGGAAATGAGTGATGAAGACCGAGAGGCTTGGTATGGTCATTCTGTTCGGAAAATTCATCATGTGAAAGGTGAGGCGTGCAATCATGATTGAAGCTTTATGGAATTATGAATTTTTACAAAACGCATTTGCTTCTGGTTTAATAATTGGTCTTATTGCTCCGTTATTAGGCGTTTTTATAGTTGTTCGAAGATTATCATTAATTGCCGATGCTCTAAGTCATGTTACATTGGCTGGTATTGCTGGAAGTTTATATTTAAGCCAAACGGTTCCTTTGTTTGCGTTGTTAAATCCACTATATTTAGGAATATTGTCTGCTGTTAGTGGTTCTGTTTTAATCGAGAGACTTCGTAGATTGTATAAACATTATGAAGAGTTAGCCATTCCAATTATTATGTCAGCTGGAATAGGAATCAGTGCAATCTTCATTTCACTTGCGAACGGCTTTAGTGCAGACCTTTTTGGCTATTTGTTTGGCTCTGTGTCTGCCGTAAGTCGACAAGACTTATGGATTGTGGTCATTATTGCGCTAATTGTCATCTTATTTTTGCGTTTCTTCTATAAAGAGCTATTTGTTCTTTCATTTGATGAAGAATACGCACGTGCTTCTGGCCTACCTGCGAAATGGATTCACATCATATTTATGATTGTTACCGCATTGGTTATAGCGGCAAGCATGAGAATTGTGGGGATATTACTTGTATCTTCCTTAATGACGTTACCAGTCGCTGCGAGTATGCGTTTAGCTAAAGGTTTTAAACAAGCCATTTTATTGGCCGTGGTATTCGGTGAAACGGCTGTCATTATTGGATTGTTTACTGCTTTCTACTTAAATATTGCACCGGGTGGGACAATTGTTGTCACTTCTATATGTATTCTTTTAATCGTTATAATTGGTAAAAAGATTTGGCTCAATGTTATCACGAAGGACGAAGGAGTTGTTACTTCATGAATTTAACGAAAGCTTGGGAAGTTTTAAAAAATGAAGGTTTTAAAAAAACAGATAAAAGAGAACAAATTCTTGAGTTATTTGAAGAAAATGATCGCTATTTAACAGCTAAAGATTTATTGAACGTGATGAAAAAAGATTATCCGGGGATGAGTTTTGATACCATTTATCGAAATTTGAGTACATTTGTTGAACTCGGAATATTAGAAGAAACCGAGTTATCTGGGGAAAGACACTTCCGTATGCAGTGTGAAACAGACCATCATCATCACCATTTCATCTGTATGTCTTGTGGAAAAATAAAAGAGATTCATATTTGTCCAATGGATGCTGTTCAAGAAAAACTGCCGGCGTATCAAATTGATAATCATAAATTAGAGATTTATGGTAAATGCCCTGGATGTATAGGTTAATAAAGTGGGAGAATTTTTTAGCTACAACGCTCCCTCTCACCGAAACATCAAAGCGTAATTCTTTTGTTGGCTTCGGTGCATTTGTAAAAAGAGACCCTTCACATTTTTGTGAAGGGTCTCTTTTTAACTTATTTTTGTTTTGGTTTTGGGTCGATTTGATCTTCTTTATTGCTTAACAAAAAATATGAAATAATTCCAGATATTAAAGTTCCACCAATTGTGATGAGAATTCTCGATTCAAGAGGAACCGCACTATGGTCTTTTCCTAGAATCCATGTAGCTAAAATCGCAACAATAACCATGATAGGAATAACTACTTTGAAGCGTTTCATTTATTCACAACCTTTTCTTTACTTTATGTAGCATGTAAAAAGCGCGAGGAAGGGTCCTCACGCTTTATTTTTAATAAAATGATGTTGTATCCATGTATCGGCTTCTAACCAATTATCTACCCTTACAACGCCATTTGGAACAGGCTCTTGATTGTAAGGTGTATTAAAAAGAATAACTGGGATATTGAGCTCTTCTGCGAGCCCAACCGCATTATCATGCTTATCTTCAAAAAATACATCGATATTGTAATTCTTGGCTGTTTGAATTTTATCGTGAGAACCAATTAATTCAATATGATCGTATTCTAGGTTTTGGTTTAAAAACCACTCAAAAGTTACATCTTTCACATTTTGACCACGAGCTGAAATGAAATATAATTCAAAGTCTTTTTTCCACTTTGTCAAAATTGAATGAGCGTCAATTTGAATAGGGGAAGTGGCATAAATTTCAGGTTCGGCTTTTCGAAACCATTGATAAAATTCATCTGGTGTAATAGGAAATGCCTTGGTTAAATCATATTCCTTAATATCATCTAGTACTAAATTACAGGAAAATTCTTTATTGATATGTGGTAATAAAGAAGTAGGGCATGTGACGGTACCATCAATATCGATACCGAATCGTATGTTAGACATATGCAATGACTCCTTTATACGTTTTGTTTTTCTAATTCTTGCTTATCGAAATATTCTTGTGCAATTTTATCGATTTCAATTTTCAATTCTTCGACCATGGTTGCTTCGGGAACTTTTCGAACAGTTTTCCCTTTCATGAACAGCAAACCTTCACCACGTGCTCCAGCAATCCCAATGTCTGCTTCACGAGCTTCACCTGGTCCATTAACAGCACAGCCAAGCACAGCTACTTTAATAGGTGCTTTAATTGTAGAAATATATTCTTCAACTTCATTGGCAATTGTAATTAAATCGATTTCAATTCGACCACAGGTTGGACATGAAATTAATGTTGCTGCGTTTGAAGAAAGACCAAATACTTTCAGCAATTCTCTCGCTACTTTAATTTCTTCGACTGGATCTGCACTTAATGAAACTCGAAGGGTGTTTCCAATTCCATGGCTTAAAAGTGCTCCCAATCCAGCGGCACTCTTAATAGAACCATTTACTAAAGTCCCTGATTCAGTTATTCCTAAATGTAATGGATAATCGAATGCTTGTGACGCTTTAATATAAGCTTCAATAGCTAAGCTTACATCTGATGCTTTTAACGACACGATAATGTCATGGAAATCTAAATCTTCAAGTATTTTAATATGGTGTAGAGCACTTTCTACCATTCCATCAGCAGTAGGATAACCATATTTTTCGATGATTTTACGTTCAAGTGATCCAGCATTAACACCTATTCGAATCGGAATGTTTTTAGCTTTTGCCGCATTGACAACAGCTTCAACTTTTTCCCGACGCCCAATGTTCCCTGGGTTAATTCGAATTTTGTCAGCTCCGTTTTCGATTGCTTTTAAAGCTAATTTATAATCGAAATGGATATCTACAACTAGAGGTATATTAATCCGTTTTTTAATTTCCGCAATAGCATCAGCTGCACGTTCGTCAGGGCAAGCTACGCGTACAATTTGACAACCAGCTTCCTCTAAACGCAATATTTCTGCAACAGTTGCTTCAACATCATGTGTTTTTGTAGTGGCCATACTTTGAATAAATAACTCATCACTACCACCAATAATTAAATCCCCAACACGAACGGGGCGAGTTTTAGAACGGTGTATTAGTTCACTCATTAGATTCTCTCCTTTTCAGGCATTACGCCTTCACTACTCTACATTTTAGCAGTCTTGAAAAGGAAATGACAAGGAAGAAACGTTACTTCACTTTTCAGAACATGCGGATGACTCTTTTTTGAAGATCGGAATTTGCACAGTATCAAAAGATTGTAAGGATTGATTTCGATAATGTGGATTTTCTTGATAAAAAGCTTCTAAACGTTCTGGGAAACTAACCCAAGTCTCAGAAGGATAAACGGCAAATAAAGAAAAGATGGTGTCATTTTCTACTGTTTGAACAGGAAAGATATCATAATAGACGTTTTCGGTACATATAGGTTCCTCTTGTGTAAATGCCGCAAGTGAAATTGTACCGTCGAGTAAATCAACTTTTATTATATAGGAAACAAGTAATATTAAAGTAGCTAGTCCAATAATGCGCATAAAAAAATCCCCCTTTGTCAACTTATATGTTGAATCAAGAGAGATTATGATTATTTGGCTGGATAATAGGTTAATGAAAGGTATAAGTAGATGAAGCTAAGAGAATGTGTCATTAAGAAAATGATTGTATCTCCTATTCCAAAGAACAATAAGATAAAGGAAAGGATAGTAGGAACTGTGTAGGCAAATGCTGCTGTACGCCAAACATGACGATAATCCCCGCGACGCTTTATCAATTTTAATAAATAGAAACCAACTAGAGCTAATATACTGATGCGGCTAAATACAAACAATGTTGACATTACAAACTGTAAAATAAAAGCAAAAGGATAGAGGATCCATGCCATTCCTTCTATATATTCAATCAACCCAACTATAGAAGATGATTGATTATTTATACCGAAAACAAATTGTATGAAAGAAAAAATCGTGATGAGAGTTATAAATATAAAGATATATTGAATAACTTTCCCAATAGAAAGCAGCCTGAAAGCAGCCATTTTTTTAGGTTCAAAAAGGGAAGCAACAAATAATTTTGTAAAAGACAAGTACATCACTCCTTATATCACTAATCATACTACGATTAAACAAGCATATTAAATAGATTTGTGAAAACTATTAGACCAAATTTGCAACGATTGTTAAGTTATTGTAAATTTTATGTGAAGGTCCTTTACAATGTGGTGTCGAATTCTTCATAATGGGGAATGTTGAAAATTGTCGAATTAGGAGCTGAAGTTGAATAATGGAATTAAATTGGCAGGAAATGCTGTTTCAATTTATTGGAGGTCTCGGGATCTTCTTGTTCGCTATCAAATACATGGGCGACGGGTTGCAAAAAGCTGCAGGAGATCGTTTGCGTGATATATTAGATCGATTTACTACTAACCCATTTATGGGTGTATTAGTAGGTATTATTGTAACTGTGTTAATTCAATCAAGTTCTGGTACAACTGTTATTACTGTAGGCTTAGTTAGTGCTGGATTTATGACATTACGTCAAGCGATTGGTGTAATTATGGGAGCTAATATTGGGACAACCGTTACAGCCTTTATCATTGGATTTGATGTTGGTGAAGCAGCATTACCAATCATGGCTTTAGGTGCATTTCTCATTTTCTTCTTCAAGAAAAATCAAATTCAAAACCTAGGAGAAGTTATTTTTGGTTTTGGTGGTTTATTCTTAGGGATGGAATTAATGAGTGGGGGAATGAAACCACTTCGAGAATTACCAGCTTTTATTGATTTAACAATTAATATGAGTGAGCATCCTATTTTAGGTGTAGTAGTTGGAACTGTATTTACTGTAATTGTTCAAAGTTCAAGTGCTACAGTTGGGATTCTACAAGGGTTATATTCTGAAGGTATTTTAAATTTGGACGCCTCATTGCCGGTATTGTTCGGTGATAATATTGGTACAACGATTACGGCTATTTTAGCTTCAATTGGTGCATCAATTGCTGCTCGTCGAGCTGCTGCTACGCATGTGTTATTCAATATTGTTGGTACTATAATATTCATGATTTTATTAGTTCCATTTACAATGTATATCGAATGGATCACGGGTGTTTTAGGACTTGAAGAAAAAATGCAAATTGCCTTTGCGCATGGTACTTTCAATGTAGCGAATACCATTATTCAATTCCCATTAATTGGTGCTTGGGCTTACCTGGTTACGAAGTTTATCCCAGGTGAAGAAGTAACAATTGAATATAAACCAAAACATTTAGATCCACACTTTATTGAAACAGCACCATCTATTGCAATTGGACAAGCGAAAGAAGAAATTCTTCGTATGGGTCACTTTAGTGTGCAAGGATTAAAAGAATCATTTGAATATCTGAAAACGAATAATAAAAAACATGCTGAAACGGGTTACCAACTCGAAGATGCGATAAATAATTTAGATCATAAGATTACAGACTATCTCGTTAAAATATCAGCTGAATCAATTTCAAATGCCGATTCAGGTCGACATATCATGTTAATGGAAACTGTGCGTGATATCGAACGAATTGGGGATCATTTTGAAAACATTTTAGAGTTAATCGACTATCAAATTGGTAATCGAGTGAAATTAACTGATCAAGCGATGGAAGATATCACTGAAATGTTTGTATTAACGATACAAACGGTAGAAAAAGCGCTAGAAGCTCTTGATATCGGAAGTTCAGAACTGGCACGTGAAGTGGCAGAACAAGAAGATTTAATCGACAAAATGGAACGTAAATTCCGCAAAAAGCATATTATGCGTTTAAATGAGGGCGCTTGTTCTCCTCAAGCTGGAATTGTTTTTGTTGACTTGGTAAGTAACTTAGAACGTATTGGTGATCATGCAGTTAATATTGCAGAAGCAGTTCTAGGAAAAAGAGCATAAACTAAAATTTCTCCTCTAGTGTCTTTACATCTCTGATGATGTAAGGCACGATATAGAGGAGATTTTTTATTTGCAAATAAATATTATTTTTATGGGGGAAAAGAATGGAATATCTTGGTTGGGCACTTATTATTATATGTTTCATTATTGCATTCATCGGTTTAGTTTATCCGATTATTCCAGCAGTCGTGTTTATTCTTGGTGGATTTTTATTGTATGGACTATTCTTTACATTCTCGGATTTACCTTGGTGGTTTTGGTTAATCGAAATTTTATTTGTGATTTTACTTTTTGGTGCAGATATGATGGCGAACGCGTTTGGTGTTAAAAAGTATGGAGGAAGTAAAGCGGGAATCTGGGGGAGTACCATTGGTTTACTGATCGGGCCCTTTATCATTCCATTCTTTGGGATTCTGATTGGACCTTTCGTTGGAGCTATAATTGCAGAATTATTGATTACTAGAACTTCTATTAAACAAGCACTGAAAACAGGTGTGGGATCAGTTGTCGGATTTTTAACATCTGTTCTTACAAAAGGTATTGTTCAGATTGTTATGATTGTTATTTTCCTTTGGGTTGTATAACGATTCAGACTGAATTTGCATAATTGAGTCTTTAATATTTGAACGTATGACATAAGTTTGATACGCTAGACATTGTAAAAAAAATTCTTATAATCGCTTAGGAGGAAATAACAAATGGCTTATGAATTACCACAATTACCTTACGCGTATGACGCACTTGAACCTCATATTGATAAAGAAACGATGAACATTCACCACACAAAACATCACAATGCATATGTTACAAACTTAAACAATGCACTTGCAGGACATGATGACTTATTAAGTAAATCAGTTGAAGAGTTAATTGCTAATTTAGATGCAGTACCTGAAGCTGCTCGCACAGCAGTACGTAACAATGGTGGAGGTCATGCTAACCACTCGTTATTCTGGGAGTTATTATCTGCAGATGGTGGCGGTACGCCAACTGGTGCACTAGCTGAAGCAATCGATGCGAAGTTTGGTAGCTTCGACGCTTTCAAAGAAGAATTTACAAAAGCGGCTACAACTCGTTTTGGTTCTGGTTGGGCTTGGCTATCAGTGAGCAATGGTGAAATTGAAGTTTCATCTACGCCAAATCAAGATTCACCAATCATGGAAGGCAAAACTCCTTTACTAGGTTTAGATGTATGGGAGCACGCTTACTACTTAAACTACCAAAATCGTCGTCCGGATTACATTGGCGCTTTTTGGAACGTTGTTAACTGGAACGAAGTTTCAAAACGTTACGAATCTGCTAAATAATTTTCTAAATATGAAACTAAGCACACCCTTAAATCGTCATTTAGGGGTGTGCTTTTTTATTTCAATTAATGGTATACTGTTAGACAGGATTTTAGTTAATAGGAGGATGAAAATTGCGTAAACCTAATAAAAAACGCTCCGCAAGTGTCAAAGCCAAACTTCGCGCAAATGTCGCATTTCGTATGAATATCCTCTTTTTTTCTATCTTTTTACTTTTTACCATACTCATTTTGAGATTGGGTTATTTACAGATAGTAGAAGGCGAAGAATATAAACGTGCATTAGAACGTACGGAAGAAGTACCTGTTAATTCAAGCGTTCCTCGAGGAAGAATTTATGATAGTGTTGGTCGAATTTTGGTCGATAATGAACCTAAAAATGCCATTACATATACGAAAATGCAAACAACAAAATCATCAGAAATGATGGATATAGCCGAGAAATTAGCCAAGTTAATCGATAAATCGATAGATGATATTACCCTACGGGATCAACAAGATTTTTGGATTATGAAGAACACTGAAGATGCATATAAAAAAGTTTCTAAAAAAGAACAAGCGAAAATTAACGCAAATGTAGATTTAACAACTGCACAAAAGCAACAACAAATTGATAAACTAGTTCGTGATCGAATAACGCCTGAAGAATTAAATTCATTTTCTGATGAAGAGCTTGAAGTATTAGCTATTTTTCGTGAAATGTCTTCAGGCTATGCCTTATCTCCTCAAATTATTAAAAGTGATACTGTAAGTCCAGAAGAATTTGCGAGAGTTTCAGAAAGATTAGGAGATTTAAAAGGTGTCAATACAACAACTGATTGGGTTCGTGTTCCTAAATCTAATCTCGCGATTTTAGGTCGAACTACTTCACCAAAAGAAGGGATACCTCGTTCAAGTATTGATTATTTTATTGCGAGGGATTATACAAGAAATGATCGGGTCGGGAAAAGTTATATTGAGGAACAATATGAAGAAATCCTCCAAGGTCAAAAATCAGTTGTTAAAAACATTACAGATGGAAAAGGAAGTGTAACGTCCACTGAGACTGTTTTCAAAGGAGAACCTGGAAAAGATTTAGTTCTAACGATTGATAGTGAAATCCAAGCTAAAATTGAAGATTTAGTAGAGACGAAATTAATTGAAATGAAACAAAAACAAGGTTCTAATTTATTAGATCGTGCATTTGTTGTGATGATGGATCCATACTCTGGTGAAGTTTTATCGATGGTTGGAAAACAAATAAGCACGAATAAAGAAACTGGTAAACGGGAAATCTTAGATTATGCTTATGGAACATTCACATCAGCATATGAGATTGGTTCAACCATTAAACCTGCCACATTGTTAACCGGATATGAACAAGGTGTTATAGATATGGGTGAAACATTAATCGATGAACCAATAAAAATTGGTGCACAAGGTAAAATCAAAAGTTCCATTTTTAATAGATCGTCAAGAATTCCGATGAGTGATTTGCAAGCTATTGAACAATCCTCCAACGTTTACATGTTTAAAGTTGGTTTCAGGTTAGCGAATGCTGTTTATCAATATGAACAGAGTATGAGAGTAAATTATAATGATTTCGCGGCATTTAGTATTTTACGAAATTCATATGCTCAATTTGGCCTTGGGGTTCGCACGGGAATTGATCTCCCTGGTGAAGTATCCGGGGTAACAGGAACAGGTAGACTGCCTGGTAATCTAATGGATTTAACCATTGGTCAGTACGATACGTATACACCACTTCAAATGGCGCAATACGTTTCAACCATTGCTAACGGAGGAAATCGAGTAAAACCACATGTTGTGAAAGAAATTAGAGAACCTTCACTAGATGGTGTGACGATGGGACCACTCGTAACAGAAATCGGTCCGACAGTATTGAATCGAATTCAGAATACACAAACTCAAATTGAACATATTAAAAAAGGGATGGCACGCGTGTATTTTGGTGACAGAGGATCAGCAAGATCCTACTTTGGTGATTTACCATTTCAAGCAGCCGGAAAAACAGGAACAGCACAAGCTATACATTACAATCCTGAGACAAGAAAGATTACAGCTGCGATCAATTCAACACATATTGGATTTGCCCCATTTGATAATCCTGAAATTGCCTATGCAGTCATGATTCCTTATGCTCCTTATTTCAACGGTGTATATGAAAGTACAGGTACAATTCTAGCTCGAGAAGCAGTAGATGCCTATTTTGAAATTAAGCAAAAAAATGGTGAGACGAATGAAGAAGTTTCAAAAACCATTCAAACGATCAAACCTGTATTTGTAAAAGAAGAGATAGAAGAAGAAACTGAAGAAACAATTGAATAGAATTTAGAAATTAAGCCATGATAACTTTATTATCATGGCTTTTTTGTATTTACAATCTCTTTACATTAGCTTTATATGTCCTCAACATAGGACCTTTATAGTATTGTTTGTAAGGCAAAAACAACCATTCTTAGGGGGAACTCGTCAGATGAAAAAATTTAAATTCGTTATGATGTCAACAATGATCGGATCAGCACTATTATTAGGTGCTTGTGGAAATGGTGACAGCAAAGATAATGGGGAAGAAAATTTATCTGGCTCGGTAACTGGTGACGGTTCATCAACAGTAGCGCCAATTACAGAAGCTTTAGTTGAAGAATATGCAGGAGTTCAACCAGATGTACAAGTAACTGCTGGTGTATCAGGAACTGGTGGAGGTTTTGAAAAATTCATCGCTGGTGAAACTGATTTTTCAAATGCATCACGTCCAATTAAAGAAGAAGAAGCTGCAAAATTAAAAGAAGCAGGAATTGAATATACAGAGCTAGAAGTAGCTTATGATGGTTTATCAATCGTTGTAAATAAAGAAAATGATTGGGCTAAGGATTTAACTGTAGAAGATTTAAAAAAATTATGGGTTGAAGATGGAACAACTAAGAAATGGTCAGATATTAATCCGGAATGGCCAGATGAAGAAGTTGTTTTTTACTCACCAGGAACAGATTCAGGAACATTTGATTATTTCAATGAAATCATCTTAGAAGATGAAGATATTGTTAAAGCAGCAACGCTTTCTGAAGATGATAATGTTTTAGTGCAAGGTGTACAAGGTGATAAAAACGCGATTGGATTCTTTGGATATGCTTATTACTTAGCGAACAAAGATTCGATGAGTGTTGTAACAATCGATGGCGTAGAACCGACGAACGAAACAATTGAATCAGGTGAATATTCACCATTATCACGTCCATTGTTCGTTTATGTGAAAAATGATTCTGTAAAAGAAAACGAAGCAGTTTATGACTTCATGAAATTCACGCTTGAAAATGCTGGCGATATGGCTGAAGCTGTAGGCTATGTAAGATCACCAGAAGAGACTTATAAAGAAGATTTAGAAGCACTTGAAGCAATAAAATAAGCCATAATATGCATGTAAGAGGCGAGTAGCAGCGGTGCTACTCTCTTCTCTTTTTAGGTAAAGGGGGATTTCAAATGGCTACATCAGAACAAACTGAAAAATTATCAATTCAACAAATGATTGAAGAGCAAAGAGGCAAAAAAGCAAAAAAACGAATTGAAAAGTCAATTCCTATTATATTATTTCTTATTGCATCAATTTCAGTGTTAACTACATTTGGGATTGTGTTTACACTGATTTTTGAAACGTTTGAATTTTTTCAACGTGTACCTTTCTTAGATTTTATTTTTGGAAAAGAATGGCTTCCGTTTTCAAATAAGGAACCGTTATTTGGAATTCTGCCTTTAATTGCTGGTACTTTGAAAGTTACCGCTATAGCTGTAGTTGTTGCGGTACCATTTGGACTTGCTTCGGCTGTTTATTTGAGTGAATATGCTAGTGATAACACACGAAGAATCATTAAGCCTATTCTAGAAGTTCTTGCTGGTGTTCCAACAATTGTTTACGGCTTCTTTGCTTTAACTTTTGTGACACCATTATTACAGCAATTCATACCGGACTTAAAGATATTCAATGCATTAAGCCCGGGTATTGTAGTTGGTATTATGATATTACCAATGATTGCTTCATTATCTGAGGACGCAATGACATCTGTTCCTAATTCGATTCGTGATGGCGCATTAGCGCTAGGGGCTACTAAACTTGAAGTTGCTGTTAAAGTAGTATTACCAGCTGCACTTTCAGGAATTATGGCGTCTATTGTCTTAGCTGTGTCAAGAGCAATAGGTGAAACAATGATTGTTTCGTTAGCAGGTGGATCGACACCTCGTTTCGATTTAGACATGACAGATTCTATTCAAACCATGACAGCTTATATTGTTCAAGTTTCTACTGGTGATGCAGGATTTGGTACAACAATCTACTATTCCATTTACGCAGTTGGATTCACATTATTCTTATTTACACTTCTCATGAACTGGTTAGCTCATGCTATCTCAAAACGGTTTAGGGAGGAATACTAAAATGCGTCATATTGATCACAAAAATGTCGTTAAGCGTATGGGAAGCCGAATGATTTTGAACAAAACATTTAAAGCCATCTTTTTCATGGCCACATTATTCGCGCTTTTATCTTTAGCGATACTATTTTATCGAATTGTCAGCCAAGGAATTGGCTTTATATCCATAGATTTTTTTACTAACTTTGGGTCTCGTATACCTGAAAATGCAGGGATCGTTGCTGCATTAGTCGGTTCCCTTTGGATGATGGCGGTAATTGCTCCTGTTTCTTTAATATTGGGAGTTGGCTCAGCCATATATTTAGAAGAATATGCAAAGAAAAATAAACTAAATGATTTTATTCGAATGAATATCGCAAATCTTGCTGGTGTTCCTTCAGTAGTATTCGGGCTTTTAGGTTTGACGATTTTTGTACGAGCACTAGCATTAGGTAATAGTATTTTAGCTGCAGGATTTACAATGAGTTTGTTAATTTTGCCAGTCATCATCGTAGCTTCACAAGAAGCTATTCGTGCAGTTCCTAAAGAATTACGAGAAGCTTCATATGGTATGGGTGCAACAAAATGGCAAACGATTTCTAAAGTCGTATTACCATCGGCTATTCCAGGTATTTTAACTGGTGGAATATTAGCATTATCGCGAGCAATAGGAGAAACTGCTCCGCTAGTTGTAATCGGGATTCCTGTTATTATTCAATTCCTACCTGACAACTTACTAAGTCAATTTACTGCATTGCCAATGCAAATATTTGACTGGGCGAAAAGACCACAGGAAGCATTTCAAAGTGTAGCTGCTGCTGGCATTATCGTATTAATGATGTTTCTATTAATCATGAATTCAATTGCAGTAGTGATTCGTAATAAATTCCAAAAAAGGTATTAAGCCATAGCGGCATGGGAGGGTTTCAACATGGTTCAAGTAAACTTAAATAAACCACAACTTAAAGAAACAACTGATTCAAATCAAAATATAAATATGAATAATATCGTGTATGATACAAGACAATTAAATTTATGGTATGGGAATCATCACGCATTAAAAAATATCGACCTTGCTATTAAAGAAAACGAAGTGACAGCAATTATCGGACCATCAGGGTGTGGGAAGTCGACATATATTAAAACGTTAAATCGTATGGTGGAATTAGTCCCATCTGTGAAAACATCGGGGCAAATCATTTATCGAGATCGCAATATTTTTGATAGTGATTACAATGTAGAAGAGCTTCGTACAAGAGTAGGAATGGTTTTTCAAAAGCCGAATCCTTTTCCAAAGTCTATTTTCGATAACATTGCTTATGGACCAAGAATTCATGGTATCAAGAATAAGAAAACGTTAGATGAAATAGTAGAAAAAAGCTTAAGAGGTGCAGCTATTTGGGATGAAGTAAAAGACCGTTTACACGAAAATGCATATGGTCTTTCAGGTGGGCAACAACAACGGATTTGTATTGCGCGTGCTTTGGCAATCGAACCAGATGTCATTTTGATGGATGAGCCTACATCTGCTTTAGATCCAATCTCAACTTTAAAAGTAGAGGAATTAGTGCAAGAATTAAAAGAAAACTACTCAATCATTATCGTGACGCATAACATGCAACAAGCAGCTCGAATTTCAGATAAAACTGCATTTTTCTTAAACGGTGAAGTAATTGAATTTGACCAAACGGATACCATTTTTTCTACGCCTTCTGACAAACGTACAGAAGATTATATTTCGGGACGATTTGGTTGATTAAGGAGGAGAATGAATAATGGTAGTAAGAGAAAAATTTGAAAATGATCTTCGTGGTGTTCAAGAACAGTTTATAGCACTTAGTAAGCTTTCCATCTCTACATTGGATAAATCAATTACAGCTCTTTTGAATCAAGACGTTGATATCGCCTTATCAATTATTCAAAATGACATGTATATTAATCGAATGGAAGAAGAAATTAATGATCGAGTGATTTTGTTACTAGCCCAGCAACAACCCGTAGCAACCGATTTGCGTAGATTGATTGTTATGCTTAAAGCAGCTCATGATATGGAACGTGTAGGGGATTATGCGGTTAATATTGCAAAAGAGACGATTCGAGTAGGGAAGTCAGAATTTGTCTACCCAATACGCAATATCGAACAAATGAGAGATAAAACAATTATCATGCTTGAACAAGTGATGCTAGCTTTCACTGAGGAAAATGTGGAGAAAGCGAGAGAAATCGCTGCTCTCGATGATCAGGTAGATAGTTTATATGGTGAAACAATCCAGCAATTGTTGAGTGTTGGAGCAGAGCATCCTGATAAATTAAGTCAAATCACTCAATTATCATTTGTTTGTAGATACTTAGAACGTTCAGCTGATCACGCAACGAATATTGCAGAGCAATTGTTCTATTTAGTAAAAGGTCGCCATTACGACTTAAACAATTAAGCAAAAGGCTTATCCAAATTGGATAAGCCTTTTATCGTCATTTCGTTATAAGATTCGCAATTTCTGCAATTGTCATAGATGAATTGAGTTCATATGTGCCAATTTGAATACCTTCTGACAAATTTTTATCTTCTAGATATTGATCAAAATCTTTGCGGTTTTTAATAATATTCGTTTGTTCCAATATTGAGCTAATATCAGTTGATGTCATTCCTGAACGTATAATAAGAACTGTTTTTACTTGATCAGATGAAGGATCATCAACTTCTTCAACTTGTTCCTCTGTATTATTTTCTTTAGACATAGCTTCTAAATCGAGCTGTATTTGAGCCAGTTGGTTTTTTGAAGTAGATAGCTCTTCTTTTAAAGACTTTAATTCTTCTGACTTAACTAGCTCATATTCGTTAGGTGCAGTATTACTAACGTCAGAAGAATTAGGAATCGAAATAAATGTAAACAAAATGCCAGCAGTAAATAATCCAATACCAAGACCTCTGATTATAGACGACATCAGCGTTTACCCCCGATTACCGAATGTACTTGTTCGATAGAAAGGGCTGAACGTTTACTAATTTCCTCATCATTATATCCTTGTTGATGAAGTGCAAGTACTTGGTTAACCAAAATTTCATGTATCGGCTTTTTTTGTGCTTTACTCGATTTCAAGCTAATTTTAGGATCAATCATCAGTTCTTCTTCTACAACTTTTAGTCGTCTTTTCAGTTGATTGATATCTTGATAATAATCAATTGATAAATCTTCAATTTCTTTTTCTAAGCGCGTCACCGGACTTTTCATAAAAAAAGAAAGAACAATTAATACCACGCCTATAGCCATAATCATTATTTCTATTGTCATACTTCTCACCTCAATTAGCTTCTTTATTATATTTTAGCATAATCACGAAGTTTTGAATGAAATGTTTAATTTCATACTAGATTTTTTCAGTAGCTATGCTATAATAGGTTAGTCGTATAAATCATGCTCAAAAATGATAACTTGAATCCTGATTAAATGGGAGGGATAAAGATGCGCGTTAATATTACACTAGCTTGCACAGATTGCGGCGAGCGCAACTACATTTCTAAGAAAAACAAGCGTAACAACCCGGAACGTCTTGAAATGAAAAAGTATTGCTCACGTGAAAAGAAAATGACTGTTCACCGTGAAACAAAATAATAACATTTAACCAAAACCTTGCGAGGTTTTGGTTTTTTTCATGGAGGGTTTTTAATTGGACAAAACAATCATGCGTAATGAAGTCTTAGCTTTATTAAAAGAAATGGACTTCCAAACTTATCAAACTCGTTCTGCTCAAATCACTCAAAGTTTGCTGAATGAGGAACAAATCCTTCAATCAAAAATCATCGGCATTACCATCTCCTCATTTCCTGAACTTGATACTTGGCATTTAATTGAACATCTTTGGTCACATGGCATTCGTGTAGCGGTGCCAAAATGTCATGCTAAAACAAGAGATATGCAATTTTACGAAATTACTTCGTTCGATCAATTAGAAATTGTCTATATGAAATTACATGAACCGAAACCAGAAATTACGAATAAAATAAATGCGGAAGACATATCTTACCTTATTGTTCCTGGTGTTGTTTTTGATACTTTAGGATATAGAGTTGGTTTTGGCGGCGGTTATTATGATCGCTTCTTACAAAAATATAAAGGACCAACAATTTCTTTAGCATTTGATGAACAAGTGGTTCCGGCGGTACCAAAAGAACATCATGATTTGCCAGTGGACATCATTTTAACTGATCAAAATAAATGGATATGTCATGCTCAAAGAGGTAAGTCATGAAAAACTTATACGATGTTATGCAATTGCTAAAAAAATATGGGACATATATTTATACGAAAGATCGACTTTCGGATGCCATGTTAATGGAAGATGAAGTTCGAGAATTATATAATGCTGGTGTGTTGGATTTGAAAGATTTTCAAATGGCCATTCTTATCCTTAGACAGGAAGCTGCGAAGCATAAATAACCATTTAAATAGGAGGAATTGATAATCTTACTGGTTATCATTTTTTTTTGGAATAAATGCATTTTCGAGAGATTATAAATAAGTATAAAAAATTTGAAACTTTTTTAAGTTTCAACCGTCTAATAAAGGGTATGTGAAATGTTGAGACATTTGTATATGATAACTCATGCATATGAACTGTAAGTTGCGATATTGTAAAAAAAGTATTAAGATATAATAATGTTCTCTCGAATATCTTACTAAAGATAAGGGAGATTAGAGGAGGATGTTGAATGAAGACCTTTAATTGGCCAAAACATTCGATTCTGGCAATTGCCATAGTATTGACATGGATAAAAACATATGTTGTTTATCATATAAGTTTTGACATGAAAATTGAAAATGTTATGCAACAATTAATATTGTTTTTGAATCCACTTAGTTTTCTATTGTTTATTTATGGAGTTTCACTTTTCTTTAAATCCGTGAAAGCTAGAAATCGATATTTACTGATTACCAGCAGCGTACTTGCAGTTATTTTATATGCAAACGTAGCTTTCTATCGTTTCTTTAGCGATTTCATCACGTTGCCGGTATTATTCCAAACGAGCAACTTTGGTGATTTAGGAGCTTCTGCTGCAGAAAGTATTTTCTTAACAGATGTATTGTATTTTGCAGATGTTGTGATACTTTTCATCGTTATGAAATTTATTGTGGTTGAAAAAGAATTTGGCGTTATTAAACCTGCTATTCGCAAAGCTTACTTTGTTTTAGCGGCAGCAGTGTTGTTTTTAAATTTGGGATTATCTGAAACAGAACGTCCACAACTTTTAACACGTAGTTTTGATCGTGAGTTATTAGTTAAAAATATTGGGACATATAACTACCATATCTATGATATTTATATTCAATCAAAATCTCATGCTCAACGCGCTTTAGCTGATGGTAGTGAACTTGTCGAAGTAAATAACTTTGTTCGTTCTAATCAAGCAGAACCTGATGTGGAAGTCTTCGGATTAGCTGAGGGTAAAAACTTGATTGTTGTTTCACTTGAATCACTTCAAACATTTGTGATGAATGAAGAAATGAACGGTCAAGTTGTTACACCATTCTTAAATGAGTTATCTAGCGATAAAGATACATTCTACTTCCCAAACTTTTATCACCAAACGGGATTAGGCAAAACGTCCGATTCTGAATTCCTAGTTGAAAATGGATTATATCCATTAGGCGGTGGAGCTGTATTCTTTACGCATAGTGGGAATACGTATAACTCTATGGCTGAAAGACTAGGAGACAACGGTTATTTTACGAATGTAATGCATGCTAATAACAAGAGTTTCTGGAATCGTGACATGATGTATAATGCTTTAAATGTTGATAAGTTTTACGATGTTGATAGCTACACAGTTGAAGATGGCGATGCTGTAAACTGGGGTTTAAAAGATATTCCTTTCTTTGAGCAATCTGTCGATCATATGACAGAGATGCCACAACCATTTTACTCACGTTTAATCACTTTAACCAATCATTATCCTTTCCATTTAGATGAACCAGATCAATTCATTCCCGAGTACGATTCCAATTCAGGAACATTAAATCGTTATTTCCAGACTGCACGTTATATGGATGAATCGGTTAAACTTTTGTTTGAAGATCTAAAAGAAAAAGGTCTATACGAAAATTCAATTATCGTTATGTATGGAGATCACTATGGTATCTCTGAAAATCATAATGATGCAATGGCACAATATTTAGGAAAAGAAATTACTCCTTTTGAAAGTGCTCAATTGCAACGCGTACCATTTTTCATTCACGTTCCTGGATCTGATAAAGGTCAAGTGGTTGAAGAAGTATCTGGACAGATTGATATTCGACCAACATTACTACATTTGCTTGGTATTGAAACAAGTAAAGATATGCAGCTTGGTGCAGATGTTTTCTCTGAAGATCACGAAGAATTTGTCGTGTTTAGAGACGGCCGTTTTGTAACTAAAGATTTTGTTTATGCTGGGAATACATGCTATGAGAAAGAAACAGGTTTAGCAACTGATGCAGCATCATGTGCTCCTTATACAGAGCGTGCAGCTGAAGAACTAGACTACTCAGATCAAATTATCAATGGTGATTTACTAAGATTTTACGATGTAAAAACGGGTAATTTATTAATTGATGAAGCGAATCAATCAAAATAAAATGTAAACCGTTTGTGATGAGCATAGATATGCTCGTTACAAACGGTTTTTTAGTATTTAAAAGAATCTGTATAGATTTTTACTACATACAGACATTAATCTATTCTCCTTACTCTTCACGTAAATACTCTAACGAAATAAATATGCATTTGCTTGAAACAAAATTTGGTTTTAAACGTACTACTTTATAAGAGGAGGTGGTCTGTTTGAAACGGTTGATAATAATTATAATGGCGATATTGTTCTTGTATGGATGTAAAGAAGATGAAGCTAAAGTGAGTGTTTCTACAGAATTACCTCCAGTAGAAAGTCCTGAAAGTTCAAAAGAAGTCAAAGAAGTAAGGGTCACTTCACAATATTTTGCGAAAAGTGAAGAGTTTGACCGCGTCATTGGTTGGATTTCTGAAACAGAAATAATGCTTCTTGAGAAAAATATGGAAGGGTCACATGTTTATACATACGATTTAAATTCCAATAAAAAAACACATCATGTAACTGTTGAAATGCCTATAAATGATGTGATTATACATCCTTCCAAATCTCATTTTACCTTACTCATGTCAGAAAATTCACTTCAAGCAATAATTGGGATATATGAAATGGGTGGTACCAAGGTAGATGAATTAACTATAGAGTCTTCTGAAATTGTATTTGAGTGGCATCCATCTCAAGTTGAATTGATGACGGTAACTGCTTTTTATGAAGATTGGACGTTCGATACTTTTATGTACTCAAGTAAAACTCAAGTTTTGGAATTAATTTCATCTTCTCAGCCGTTTTTGGAATGGGCTTCTGATAATGAGTTGGTGGGGGTGGAGTGGAAGGAAAATGATGCATTATCTGGAGGTCCATTAACGACAATTTCTATAACAGATGGTTCTATCTCTAAGTCTAAGGAGAGTAACTATATTTTTGTTGATTACTTTGAAAATTCATCATTAACCGTTCAAATTGATCAAGAAAGGGAACTATTTATTTACAAACTTTCTGATCTGAAAACCAAAACGGAGAAAGTGTTTGAAACTCCTGCAATCAGTAATTATTCACAGTGGTTTATTCCGGAAATTATTTGGACAAATCAAGAATCATTTTTAACTTATATTTCACCTAATCCAGGTCTCTTAGATGTAAATCAGAGTCGATTAGAATTAGTGGAATTTAGTTTTAAATCCGAAAAAGAACGTGTTGAATTTGATGAAGGATATGTTCAATTGATTTGCTCGCCTAATGGGGAGTATTGTTTAAAGGGTGAAGATTTGTTCACGATCATTAACTTGAACAGTGGGGAAGAACTGAAATGGATTGAATATATTTCGGAATGAAAAAAGCTGACGAATTAATTCGTCAGCTTTTTCGTATTGATTAATGTAGTGATGGTGGATAGCCTTGGTCTATAATTGTCATTACAGTGAACCAAGCGAAAATAGCAAAGGTTGCTACATTAAAGACTACACCTAAAAGGTTTTTCTCTTTAATAGCTTGAACGGTTCCTACTGCACCGAGAATTGCCACAAGGCCAAAAATAACCATTAATAAGTTCATTAAGGACACTCCTTTTGACATTAGAAAATGAATGTCGAATACACGTTTCATGTACCATTATATGTTTTATTCAAGCATTTGTCGAGGATAAAAAGTGAACGTTCTTTGAACGTGTATGTTTTCCTAGGCCGCAATCTGATACAATACACGAGAGGTGATTTCATGTTAAATATACGTACCTATCCACTTGGACCATTACAAACGAATTGTTATGTTGTTTCAAATAAGGATAAAGAATGTTTAGTATTTGATCCAGGTGAAGAAGGATTAAAATTAATCAAAGAGTTGAAGAAAATGCAGCTAAAACCATTAGCGATTGTTTTAACACATGCTCATTTTGATCATATAGGTGCAGTGGATGTTGTTAGAGATGAATTTAAAATTCCTGTTTATATTCATCATGCTGAAAAAGATTGGTTAACGAACCCGCTTAAAAATGGTTCATCAAGATTTAATGAGTTGCCTAATATATCTGGAAGACCAGCGGATATCTTAATTGATGATGAATCTACACTTGAAATCAGTACTTTCTCTTTTCAAGTTATCCATACTCCTGGACATTCACCAGGAAGTTTAACATTTTGGTTTAAACATGACGAATTTGCAATCGTTGGAGATACTTTATTCCAAGGAAGTATCGGACGAACGGATCTTCCCAATGGAAATGAAAAAGTATTAATGAAATCGATTCATGAAAAAATATTGACACTTCCTGAACAAACTATGTGTTATCCTGGTCACGGCTACCCAACTACACCAGAAGAAGAAATGAATCATAACCCATTTTTAAACGGTTTTTAACAAAATAAAACAGCTTGCATCATATGATGCAAGCTGTTTTTGTTTTTGATTAATGTCCTGCTCCTGGTACGTGGATAAACGTTGTATAGTATGTGAAGCCTGCAAAGAAAATTGTTAAGTAAGCTCCAAAAATATAGATATACATACGTTCTGTAAGGTTCAAGAACCCTAGAAGAAGGAATAAACCAGTGTTCGCTAACATTAATAAAGAAGCTTCTGTCATATCACCTAAATAAAACATAACTGCAAAAATACCTGTCCAGAAACCCATAACTTTATACATATTGTTCATGAGTAGTCCCTCCTTTAAAAAACCATACAATAATCTCTTACTTATTATAAATGATTCTAATTGAAAATGTAAACTCTAGATTGCCTATAGATTGTGACAAACAAGTGTAGAGTGAAAATTTTTAATCTAAATTGAATGAATATGTTTAAATTGGCTGAGAGATTGAGATTCGTGAAAATGATTTAAGCCATAAAAATAAGGTTTGTACAAATTGAAAAGCAAAGTCCAAAATTTTATTTATAAATATTGAACAATTAACGTGACAAAACATATACAAATGTTGTACAGTATGTATAACATAAAAATAATGAAATGGAGGAATTAGAAATGAATCCTGTTACATTCTTTACTTATCCATCATGTACATCTTGTCGTAAAACAAAAAAATGGTTGGTTGCAAATAACGTGGAGTTTAAGGAAAGACATCTATTCCGCCAAACTCCAACTGCTGAAGAGTTATATTCTTTGTTATCTTTAACAACAGAAGGACTTGATGAAATATTAGCTACGAGAAGTCAGTCATTTAAAGACCTAAATGTAGAAATAGAAGATCTTCCACTTTCCAAAGTTGTAGAATTAATCATTCAAGATCCAAAATTATTGAGACGTCCTATTATTTCAGACGGAAAACGGTTGGTAGTGGGGTATCAACCGGAACATTTAAAAAGTTTTATAAGCAAAATTAAATTTTCTGAAGCTGTTTAATAAGTAAAATTAAAATTTCCTGCCAAAAAAGGTAGGAAATTTTTATTTTAAGGAAAAAGCTTCCATTATAATCAAGCTGCAAGTATAATTCTCTCAACAGGCGAAGAGCGGTCATCGGCTGTTTTGGATGATTGGTAAGTATATGGTGATTGAGTTTAATATTATCGAACAAAAATGTCTCAAGTTGTTAACACGAGGACTTTTGGCCAATGCCTCTGATATACATCTTGTTCCTAATCCCGATATGTATACTATTTATTTTAGACATCACTCAAACTTGATTCCTGCAGGTAAGCTTCACCTGGATATAGGAGATCGAATAATTTCATACTTCAAATTTTTATCCTCTCTCGATATTAGTGAAAAACGAAAACCTCAAAGTGGTTCATTCGAACAAAACATTTCCGATAAAAAATGTTCTTTTAGAGTATCAACACTCCCAACCATTCAAAACAAAGAAAGTCTTGTCATTCGTATGCAATTACACGACGAAACAAGACCCTTACATGAATTAATGGTAGACCCAGCAGACGCAATTATTTTTCAAGAATTTATGAAGGAAAAACAAGGATTAATTTGTCTAACTGGTCCTACAGGTTGTGGTAAAACAACCACCATGTATTCATTAACAAGTTATAGTTCGCATCAGTTAAATCGACATGTTATTTCACTTGAAGATCCAGTCGAAAATAATCAGTCTCATTTACTTCAAATCCAAGTGAATGAACGTTCGGGAGTTACCTATTCAGCTGGATTAAAAGCTATTTTAAGGCATTCACCCGATGTCATTATGATTGGTGAAATTCGTGATGTTGAAACTGCACGAGCAGCAATACAAGCTGCCTTAACAGGACACTTGGTATTAACTACTGTACATTCCAAAAATACGGTAGGTTGTCTATTTAGATTAATGGATTTAGGGATAAGCATTGATGAATTACAACAAGCCCTTGTTTGTGTCTCTTCTCAACAATTACTCACAAGTTTTGGGGGGCAGAACGATGGGGAGCAGGAAGCGAGTCGCGGCTCGATATATGAAGTATTGCATGGCGACACACTTCATCAAGCAATGACAACGATTAAGGCAGGAGAAATGTTTACTATGCCTCCTCATTTAACTCTCAGAGCAAAAATAGAGAAAGCTTTTCTAAGTAGTGCATTTCATGTAGGCGGATTTGAATATGGCTAAACAAGATCAAATTCCAAAAAAACTTCAGAGTCAGTTTTTATTGAGATTGTCTAATTTATTAGATGAGGGATATACCTTTCATTCATCTCTATTAATGTTACTACCATATCATGTTAAACATGAGCACGAAGTATCTAGAAAGATAGATGAAACCTTAAGAAATGGTAACGGAGTCGTTGAGATTTTTATATTATTAGGTATTTCTATAGATTATCTTCTTCCAATAGAAATGGCTGAATCTCATGGTAGGTTAAATATCGCTATAGGTACACTTCAAAGACATATTTCGATGAAAGAGCGTGCAAAGACCAGTTTAAAGAAAATCATGATGTACCCATTATTTTTATTCATTATTCTTGGTGGTTTGTTTATAGCTTTTAGAACTTATTTTCTTCCAAATATGAAGACTTTGGTGGCTTCTAGGCAGTCGGCTGATCAAGATGAGATTTTGAATTGGACAAACACATTACTGCACGTACCCGATATGTTAATTTCAATAACCATAGGGTGCCTCTGTATATATTTTCTTTTTCATCAATGGTTAAAAAGAAAATCATTTGAATTTCAGCTAAAAACACTTAAAAAAACACCTTATTTTTCAAGTTGGATGAAGATTTTTTGGACAAGATCATTTGCACAAGAACTAGGTACGTTATTAGCCAGTGGTATTTCTTTATTAAAAGCTTTAGACCTTTTAAGAACTCAAACAAATCAGCCCTTTATTCAAACGATTAGCATGCAAATATACCAAGCAATTAGTCTTGGTGAAAGTGTTGAAAAAGCCGTAACAATCGTTGGTTGTTTCTTGAAAGAGTTTCCTGCTTATATTTCCCATGGAGAAGCGAGTGGTCATTTAGCAAAGGAATTATTAATATTTAGTGACTTACTAACAGAACAAATTGAAAATAAAGTAACCAAAAATTTAGCGTTTGTTCAGCCTATTCTTTTTGGAATTCTAGCAATATGTATATTAGGCGCATACTTATCAATTTTACTTCCTGTTTACGGAATGATCGATTTTATTTAGGAGGAACATATGAAAAAAATCAGAAATCAGTTTGGATTTACCTTAATCGAGATGATGGTTGTACTATTAATAATTTCTGTGCTCATTTTAATCGCTATTCCAAATGTAACAAAACATTCTGCGACGATTGATCAGAAGGGTTGTCAAGCATATGTGAAAATGGTTCAAGGACAAGTGGAAGCATACCGGATGGAATTAAATGGTGTTCCAACAGTGCAAAATTTAGTTGATACAGAGTATTTAAATGCTGATCAAATCACTTGTCCTGATGGTAGTACGCTTTCAATTGATTCCTCTGGTGTAGTTAGTTCAATTGATGTAATTGAATAGTCGTGGATATACTCTTCTAGAAGTTTTGCTCGTTCTGAGTATTGTAGGAACAATCACGATGAGTGTGATCTTCATAAGTAATTCTTATTATGAAAAGAAAGCTTTTTATTTGTTTATGAATCAATTTAAATTGGATATTTACCATATGCAAAATTATTCAATCATTAATAGTTCACAAACAGAACTTGTATTTGGGAATAATGGAACTACTTATACTACTAGGAAATCTTATTTTGAACCTATTGTTCATAGGAGTTTGCCTAAAGGGATCAAACTCTCAACTAAAAGTACGTTAAAAAGTATTGCATTTAACCCAAATGGTTCAATCGTAAATTTTGGTACATTAACATTCGATACAACAGATTCTATAAAAACGGTGAGAATATATATTGGAAAAGGAAAGATATCAGTTGAGGAATGAAAAAGGATATTCATTTGCAGAAGCAATGTTGACTTTGACTGTAACGATGGTGATATTTGGCTCGCTGCTACCAATCAGTTATCGAATGTTCGCTAAGTTACACGAACGAAAGATCGATGTTCATATAGCTTACACTTCACATCAAGCTGCCATTGAACGAGAAAATGGAATACTATCTGGAAACCGAGTTGTGGATAAAGTGAATTACTCATGGACATGGGAAGAGAGATTGCTTTGCATTGATTACACAAAAACAGAGGTTACTTATCAAACATGCGAAAACTATTAACAAGTAATGGGTATACATTCGTCGATGCTTTGGTTCAAATCATGCTATTCTTACTTTTTTCCAATATGATTTTTTTCTACTTTGAATGGCTTATAGATTCCGAGAGATATTTGATGCATACAGAAGAAATGGAATTTGAATTGTTTTCGCTAGAGATTTTACCGTATTTAGTAAATTTACAACATGTAGAGGAACAAACAAATAGTGTTGGAATACGATTTCGACAGTCCGAGGAAGAATTTGATATTGAGTTTACAGGAAATTTAATCCGCAAACAAAAAAATAGATTAGGTCATGAACCTATGTTGTTACATATTACTAAGAGTCAGTTTCAACTAAATGGTACAAAGTTAAAGATAGCTGTTGAATTTGAAAGTGGACTTAAGAAGGAACGTGTTTATGAACTTTCATTTGCTGAGGAATGAAAAAGGGATTCTTTTGCCTGCTGCATTGATTTTACTATTTGTAATCAGTGGATTACTAATTGTTTTTGTGAAGGCTTATGTAACCCAAATGGGAATTTATGAAATGTTGGAAAGTCGCTATATATCTGCTACGATAGTACAAATGGAAAATCAAGAATAAAAAATGATTCGATGATCCGTAATAAGCGGGGTATAGTATGAGAAAAATTTATTTAGTCGGTTTCATGGGTAGTGGGAAGAGTGCAATCGGTAGAAGGTTAAGTTTTTTGTTGAAAATTCCCTACTATGATATGGATCAAGAAATTGTGAAAAAAGTAGGAATGTCTATTCCAGATATTTTTAGGGAATATGGGGAGCCATTCTTCAGGGAGCAAGAGAGAGCGTTTTTAAAAACATTTCGAGATGAGTGGTGTATTGTGTCAACTGGTGGTGGGGTTGCAATTGATGCATTAAATAGGAGACTCATGAGGCAAACGGGTTTAGTTCTATTTCTGGATGCAACGTTTCCTGACATTTGGAAACGGATTCACAAAGATGTTAATAGACCCATCGTACAAGCGTCTACTAAAGAGGAGTTAGAATCACTTTATACTTATAGAAAGCGTTTCTACAAATCTGTTGCTCATATAACTATTAGAACTGAAGGTCGTTCATTGAGACAAATAACTGAATATGCTGCTTTTCAAGTGAATAGACTAAAAGGCGAATGAATATGGATATTATTAGATAATTGTTCGTGAATGGCTGTTGTAGTAAAAAGATTGCGCTTTCCTTGTGTTCAATGTTAGGATATAGACAAAGCGGTAAACGCTTTATGTACATTGAATTTTTTATATTCCAAAACAGTTGTTTTGGGGCGGATGAGTATACGGGGAGAGAACGCAAATAGCGTCGCCGAAGGAGCAAGTTAAATAACGAATCTCTCAGGCAAAAAGACTCGTATAGGACGCATCTCTGGAGAACGCTATTTCTATATATAGCTACCAAAGAGGAAAGCCGATTTTAGGTAAACTTTCAGGTACCAGGACAGAGAATCCCTTAAATAAGGGGATTCTCTGTCCTTTTTTGTACTGATTAGGAAACATAAGTTTACAGATTTCAGATTTCAGATTTCAGTATTAGAGAAAATTTGCTCGAATCAATATTGGTCCTAGTTTTTTCTAATATGGATACGAGAATGTAAGATTAGGAAGATCAATAAACAAAAACAACATCGTGTGCAATAAACATGTATTCTTTGTTTTTTGATTATTGTGTTAAAAAAGGAGGAAATGAAAATGTCAGAGCAATTACAACGTACTCCATTGTTTGACGTATATGCATCATATGGTGGGAAAACAATTGATTTTGGTGGCTGGGAGTTACCAGTACAATTTTCTAGCATTAAATTAGAACATGAAGCGGTTCGTACTAAAGCGGGATTATTTGATGTATCTCATATGGGTGAAATCATTGTAAAAGGTGAAGATAGTTTGTCTTATTTACAGCGCATATTAACAAATGATTTGTCTAAGCTTCAAGATGGACAAGCTATGTATTCTGCGATGTGTTATGAAGATGGTGGTACAGTAGACGATCTATTAGTTTATAAAATTGCTCAGCATCATTACCTTTTGGTTGTAAACGCCTCTAACATTGAGAAAGACTTTGAGTGGATGAAAGGTTTCTTATTCGGTGATTTGGCAGTTTCGAACGTGTCGGATTCTTATGGTCAACTAGCATTTCAAGGACCTTTAGCGGAAACTGTTTTACAAAGATTAACGAAAGAAGACCTTTCAGAAATAACTTTTTTTAAATTTAAAACACAAGTGAAAATAGGCGAATATGAATACCTTGTTTCAAGAACTGGTTATACAGGTGAAGATGGCTTTGAAATCTACGGAGATCCGCAAGAAGTTAAAGCTTTATGGCACGAAATATTAAAAGAAGGTAAGGATGATGGCGTTTTACCTTGTGGTTTAGGTGCGCGTGATACATTACGTTTTGAAGCTTGTTTAGCGTTGTATGGCCAAGAACTTACAAAAGATATTTCTCCACTTGAAGCTGGCATTGGCTTTGCTGTGAAATTGAAGAAAGAAGATGACTTTATTGGACAGAAAGCACTTGTCCAACAAAAAGAATCTGGCATACCACGTAAATTAGTGGGTCTTGAAATGATTGATAAAGGGATTCCTCGTACTGGTTATCCAGTATTTATTAATAATGAAAAAATCGGTGAGATTACAACCGGTACGCAGTCACCAACATTAAAGAAAAATATTGGTTTAGGTTTAATCGATCGAAAATTCAGCGATCTTGGAACAGAAGTAGAAGTTGAGATTCGTGGAAAGCGTTTAAAAGCAGTAACAGTTGCGACACCATTTTATAAACGACAAAAATAATTGTTGAAAGAGGTTGTGCCCGGATGAAACATCGTTACTTACCAATGACAGAGCAAGACCAAAAAGATATGTTAGATACAATTGGAGTTTCTTCTATAGATGAGTTATTTTCAGATATACCTGAAAAAGTAAGGTTTAAAGGTCAATATAATATCAAAGCAGCTAAATCTGAATCATCTCTACTAAAAGAACTTTCACAAATGGCGGCCAAAAATGCAGATAACAAAACATATGCTTCTTTTTTAGGTGCAGGTGTTTACGATCACTATAAACCGATTATTGTAGATCACGTTATTTCACGTTCGGAATTTTATACGGCATATACGCCTTACCAACCGGAAATTTCTCAAGGTGAACTTCAAGCAATCTTTGAATTTCAAACAATGATTTGTGAGTTGACGGGAATGGATTTAGCCAACTCTTCAATGTATGACGGTGGTACAGCTTTGGCTGAAGCGGGAATGTTAGCAGCTGGTCATACTAAGCGTAAAAAACTATTGATTTCAGGTGCAGTTAATCCAGAATCTCAAGATGTAGTGCGTATGTATGCTTTAGGACAATCGATTGAAGTCGTTCAAATTCCAACTAAAGATGGCGTTACAGATCTTGATGCACTTAACGAGTTAATTGATGATAATACAGCAGCTGTGCTAGTTCAATATCCGAACTTTTATGGTCAAGTTGAGGATTTACGTAAAGTTGAAAGAGTAACCCACGAAGCGAAAGCCTTAATGGTGGTTTCTTCTAATCCACTGGCACTCGGTATTTTAACTTCACCAGGAAAACTTGGTGCTGACATTGTAGTCGGGGATGCTCAACCATTTGGAATCTCTGAATCATTTGGGGGACCACATTGTGGTTATTTTGCTGTTACTACGAAGTTAATGCGTAAAGTTCCAGGCCGTTTAGTTGGTGAAACAACAGATGAAGTTGGACGTAGAGGATTTGTCTTAACATTACAAGCTCGTGAACAACATATTCGTCGTGATAAAGCAACTTCCAACATATGTTCGAACCAAGCGCTGAATGCATTAGCAGCTTCTGTAGCGATGACTGCTCTTGGTAAAAAAGGTGTTCAAGAAATTGCGACTCAAAATATTTTAAAAACGAATTATGCTAAAAAAGCTTTCGAAGCACAAGGATTTGAAGTCGTATATCAAGGTCCTCATTTCAATGAAATCGTTGTTAAAGCAGATACAGATATCAATGTTCTGACAAAAGAACTATTGAAAAAGGGTATTATCGGTGGATTTGACTTAGGTAAAGTTGATGAGAAGTTAGCAGGACATGTATTAATCGCTGTTACTGAACAACGAACAAAAGAAGAAATCGATGCGCTTGTGCAAGAAATGGGGTCTTTCCGTGCATAAAGATAATCAACCACTAATTTTTGAAATTACAAAAGAGGGACGCGTAGGATATAGCTTACCTGAACTTGATATACCTGAAGTTGACTTAGCTTCATTATTACCTGACGGTTTATTACGCGAAGAGCTTGCTGAACTTCCCGAAGTATCAGAACTAGATATTATGCGTCATTATACAGCTCTTTCAAAGAGGAATCATGGGGTAGATTCAGGATTTTATCCTTTAGGTTCATGTACTATGAAATACAATCCGAAAATCAATGAATCAGTTGCTCGATTCCCAGGCTTTGCAAATATTCATCCATTACAAGATGAAGAAACGGTGCAAGGTGCTATGGAGTTAATGTATGACCTACAAGAACATTTAATTGAAATTACAGGGATGGATGAAGTTACACTTCAACCTGCTGCTGGTGCTCATGGAGAATGGACGGCTTTAATGATGATTCGTGCTTTCCATGAAGCAAATGGAGATACTCAGCGTACAAAAGTAATTGTGCCTGACTCTGCACATGGAACAAATCCGGCCTCAGCTACTGTTGCTGGTTTTGATACGATCACAGTAAAATCAGATGAAAACGGCTTAGTAGATTTAGAAGATTTAAAACGTGTAGTTGGGGACGATACCGCTGCGTTAATGTTAACTAATCCAAATACTCTAGGATTATTCGAAGAAAACATTTTAGAAATGGCTTCTATTATCCATGGTGTTGGAGGAAAGTTATATTATGACGGAGCAAATTTAAACGCAGTTATGTCTAAAGCACGCCCTGGAGATATGGGCTTTGACTGTGTACATTTGAACTTGCATAAAACATTTACAGGTCCACATGGTGGCGGTGGCCCAGGTTCAGGTCCAGTAGGAGTGAAAAAAGATTTAATCCCGTTCTTACCAAAACCAGTTCTTGTGAAAACTGAAGAAGGATATGAGTTCGATTACAATCGACCGAAATCTATTGGACGTGTTAAACCCTTCTATGGCAACTTTGGCATCAATGTACGTGCATACACGTATATTCGCTCAATGGGTCCAGATGGCTTGAAAGCAATTACTGAGTATGCGGTATTAAATGCAAATTACATGATGCGTAGACTTCAACCTCATTTTGACTTACCTTATGATCGCCATTGTAAACACGAATTTGTGTTAAGTGGTCGCCGTCAAAAGAAATTAGGTGTTCGTACGCTTGATATGGCAAAACGATTGCTAGATTTCGGATATCATCCACCAACCATTTACTTCCCATTAAACGTGGAAGAGGCGATGATGATTGAGCCAACTGAAACTGAATCAAAAGAAACGTTGGATGCATTTATCGATGCGATGATTCAAATTGCAAAAGAAGTTGAAGATACACCAGAAATTGTTCAGCAAGCACCTCATACAACGGTAATTAAACGTTTAGATGAGACGAAAGCTGCTCGTACACCAGTGTTACGTTATAAAAAAGATTAAATCAAAAAGAGAGCTCTAATATGAGCTCTCCTTAAACTGTAAACAAACTCGTGCAAGATCGTTTGTTTACAGTTTTTTTAATGAATGAAATAGCTGGTTTCCGTTGGCTTCTGACAATTTATCCAACCGGAGTCGGTCAATAAATTCATTTTTATTTGTTGCGAGTAGTAATGAGGTAATTTAATCAGAAAGATACCTCATACTAAAATGTCTTGCTCATTGGCGTTTGATTGTACTTTAAAGTTCAAAATGAAAAAGCGTTCCATCCCAATGCATGTTTAGATACTCGGAAATATGAATACATGAAAAAAAGGATTATCTCTCAGTCACTAAATGACTTTTAAGATAACCCCTTGAGCTTTTTATTTTGCTTTGATTTTACCAGTCCATTGACGGAAGCCGCCTTGTAACTGATAAATTTGATTGTATCCTTTTTTCTTTAAGAACAAAGCAGTTCGTGCACTTCTTGCACTGTTTTGGCAATATAAGTAAACTGGTTTGTCAGAGCGGATCTCTTTGTAACGTTGGCGCATTTGTGATGAAGGAATATTTCGCGCTCCTAAAATATGACCACCGTCATATTCTTTTGGTTCACGAACATCCACTAATTGAGCTTTGCGATAACCTTCGATAAACTGCTCTTGTGTTAAACCAGAAACAGCTTTCTTTAAACGAAATGAAGAAACTAAAAAATAAACAATCAAACCGAATAAACCGGCTGCGATAATATACAAGTATTCCACGAATTGTTCCCCTCTCTCTCTATTTATATTATAAAAGAAAGTATAGCCACAATTCAATGTGTTTGTTAATATGTATTTCATTGTAAGGAGGAATTGTGATGTCAAAACCAACTTGGTATTTTATAAATTCTGGGGCATGTAGCCCTTCATTCAATATGGCACTAGATGAAGCATTGCTAGATTGGCACAGTGCTGGTGAAATTCCTCCAGTTGTCCGATTTTATGAATGGAACCCTGCCACTTTATCGATTGGGTATTTCCAAAATGTTGAGAAAGAAATTGATTTAGAGCAACTAAAAGCACATAATCTTGGATTTGTGCGAAGACCAACCGGTGGTAGAGGTGTTCTTCATGAGCATGAGTTAACTTACAGCATCATCGTCAGTGAAGAGTATCCAAACATGCCTGCAACGGTCACGGAGGCTTATCGTGTGTTAAGCGAAGGTTTATTAATCGGTTTTCAAAAACTTGGCTTAGATGCATACTTTTCTGTACCGGATACGGATGAAAAGAAAAGTGCTCTAAAAAACCCTAAAAGCGCTGTTTGCTTTGATGCACCTTCTTGGTATGAATTAGTAGTAGAAGGAAAAAAAGTTGCTGGTAGCGCACAAACACGACAAAAGGGAGTTATTTTACAACATGGTGCGATTTTGTTGGATCTTGATGCGGATAAACTCGTTTCATTGTTCAAATATCCTTCTGAACAAGTAAAAGAAAGAATCCGAAAAAGTTTACCCGAGAAGGCTGTCGCAATTAATCGATTAAGAGAAAAACCAGCAAATATAGAAGAATGTATTCAGGCATTTAAACAAGGATTTGAAGATGGCTTACATATTCATTTTGAAGAATTTACTTTATCAGATGTTCAAATTAAATATGTGAAATCACTCGAAGCTAGGCGTTACGCTAATGACGAGTGGACTTATCGAAAGTAATGGGTAAAAAGGATTATTTTTAAGAATAAATTAAAACTATTATCCTATAGACGTTGGGTATGTATGTTCGATGCTCACTCTTAATCATTTGAATAAAACATCCATATATAGTATCTTAATAAATATCGAATACACTATATATTGTGTTTGCGTTGTTTAATGTTTAGAGGAGGAATTTAAATGGTCATTGTAAAAAAACAAAACAATTTTTCAGTAAATGTTGACGCTTTAAATCAAGATATTGCTGCATTTTCACAGGTTCACCCGATAAGTAGTGATATGAAAATAACTCATAAGGGTGTTTCAAGGTTAGTTATGATTGATCGTTACTCCTTTAAAGATACGAAAAAGCAAACGCTAAAAGTTGGAGATTTTGTCGTATTAACCGTTAAAGAAGATCCGAAATTTCCAGCACGAGGTCTTGGGTATATCGTTTCAATCGATAAAGAATTAAACAAAGCAGAAGTAATGATTGAAGAAGATTATCGAAGCGCTATTGATGATGCAGAAGAACAATCTACAGGAATTGTTAAACGGTCAATTCATGTCATTGAAAAACCACTGGAAGTTTTTTATGAACAGATTGCAATGCGAAATGCCACTGGTTTGGCTTCTGTAGAAACTACACAAGAGAAAAAGACAGAGTGGTTTAATAAATTTTATAAACAACTAGTTGAATTGAAATTCATACCAGCTGGTCGTGTCATTTATGGTGCTGGTGCAGAAACAGATGTAACGTACTTTAATTGTTATGTTATGCCTTTCGTACCAGATTCGCGTGAAGGTATCTCTGATCATCGAAAACAAGTAATGGAAATTATGAGTCGTGGTGGTGGAGTAGGTACAAATGGTTCTACTTTACGTCCGCGTAATACGTTAGCGAAAGGCGTAAACGGCAAATCATCTGGTTCCGTTTCATGGTTAGACGATATTGCTAAACTTACTCATTTAGTTGAACAAGGTGGTAGCCGTCGTGGAGCACAAATGATTATGCTAGCAGATTGGCATCCAGATATCGCAGAATTTATTATTTCTAAAATGCAAAACCCAAGAATTTTAAGATTCTTAATTGAAAATACAGAAGATGAAACAATCCGTTTACTTGCGAAAGAGAAATTAAAGTTTAAGCCTTTAACACATCAGGAAGAATCTATGTATCAAGGGATTATTAATTACAAGACGATTCCTGGTCACGGTGGTTTTAATGAATCAATCATTCGTGATGCTGAAACAAAGATTAATGATGGTGGTACATACAGTGTCCATAATTCTGAGTTTTTAACTGGCGCTAATATTTCTGTTACATTAACAGATGATTTCATGAAGGCAGTTGAAGCAGATGACGATCACGCTCTTCGTTTTCCTGCGGTTGAAGAGTATACACCTGAACAAATGGCTGAGTATAATGAAAAATGGCATGAAATTGGTGATGTTCGTGAGTGGGAGAAGTTAGGTCACGGGGTAAGAACTTACCGTATGATGAAAGCAAAAGAATTATGGAAATTAATAAATATCTGTGCCACATATTCTGCAGAACCAGGCATTTTCTTTATTGACAATGCAAATGATATGACGAATGCAAAAGCATATGGTCAACAAGTAGTTGCAACCAATCCATGTGGAGAACAACCATTAGCACCTAATTCTGTTTGTAATCTAGCTGCAGTTAATTTAGCTCAATTTGCAAATAAAGAAAACAAAACTGTTGATTTTGAAGCACTAAAAGAAACAGTTCAAGTTGGAGTTAGAATGCAAGATAATGTCATTGATGCTACGCCTTATTTCTTAGAAGATAATCGTAAACAAGCTCTTGGTGAACGCCGTGTTGGTTTAGGTGTAATGGGCTTAGCTGATTTGCTTATTTATTGTGAAAAGGAATATGGATCTGAAGAAGGAAATCGATTGGTAGATCAAATTTTTGAAACCATCGCAGTTGCTGCATATGAAACATCTGCAGAATTGGCTACTGAAAGAGGAAGCTTTCCATTCTTAGAAGGCTCAACGGTAGAAGAGACTAATCGATTAAGACAAGCGTTTATTGAGACTGGGTTTATGAAGAAAATGCCTGAAGATATCCGCAGTAAAATTCTGGCAAGTGGTATCCGTAATTCACATCTATTGACTGTTGCTCCAACCGGTTCAACTGGAACGATGGTTGGTGTTGCAACTGGGTTAGAACCATATTTCTCATTTACGTATTACCGCAGTGGAAGACTTGGAAAATTCATAGAAGTCAAAGCTGATATTGTACAGGATTACTTAACAGCAAATCCTAATGCTAGTGAAGAAAATCTACCTGAATGGTTTGTCACAGCAATGGAACTGGCACCTGAAGCTCATGTGGATGTTCAATGTATTATTCAACGTTGGATTGATAGTTCGATATCAAAAACGGTGAATGCCCCGAGAGGATATACAGTAGAACAAGTTCAAAAAGTGTATGAACGTTTGTATAAGGGTGGAGCTAAAGGCGGTACTGTATATGTAGATGGAAGTAGAGATGCACAAGTTTTAACTCTGAAAGCAGAAGAAAACATAGTGGACGAGCATTACCATGAAGAAAAAGTGATAAAAAATCGTCCGGTTGTTTTAATTGATACGATTCAAGATTTACGCTCGACTAATGTGACAATTGGTTCAGAAGTTGGAAATACTTGTCCTGTTTGTCGTACTGGAACAGTAGAAGAGATGGGCGGATGTAATACGTGTACTAATTGCAATGCTCAATTAAGATGTGGATTATAATTTGATCGAAATACACCTTGTTGCTTTTAAAGCGACAAGGTGTATTTATTTTCCCGAAAATGAATAGGCATCGCAATGTTCGTCAAAAACTAATCGAAAAGGAGATGTTGTACATGGACAAAAAAGCTTATCTCGTTATTTCAGCAGTAACTGCTATCATTTTTACTTTGATTTTGTTGTTTTTGAAGACGTTTAAATTTATATCTTGGAACCCCACAGGATGGTCGAAAAAATATCAATTATTCACAGAAACTCACATATCGGTTAAGTGGATCATACTTGGTGGTTTATTATTTCTATTCATATGGTTTCTATTGAAATTACTTTCTTACACTAAAAATATACATCCTTTGTTAACATCTATCGTTTTAGGAATATGTATTTGGATAGGAGTCGAGTGGATGATTGCATCGGACTTTTCTTTTTTTAAAAAATCAGCCATTCCTTTTATGGCTGTGGTTTTAATCTTTACTCAAGCATTAGCTGAAACGGCTGTTTACTATGGAAGAGTTGTCCATCAAGGGAATTGAAATAGGTTGCCCTCTCATTCGGTTATGCTAAAATAAAAGAGTGCATACATATAGGAGGGTTTCTGAATGAAAATTCTATGCTTAAATGGCCCTAATTTAAATCGACTGGGTAAGAGAGAACCTTCTGTCTATGGAACCGAAACCTTAACTGACATTGAAAACTCTCTTATTCATTATGGGAAACAACATCAAGTAAACATAAGTTGTTTTCAGTCTAACCATGAAGGTCAATTAATTGATTGGATTCATGAAGCTGAAGATAACGATGTAAAAGGAATTATACTCAATCCAGGGGCTTACACACATACGAGCTATGCAATAAGGGATGCAATTGCCTCCATCAATATTCCTGTGATAGAGGTTCATATTTCAAATATACATAAGAGAGAAGCTTTCAGACATTTATCCGTAATAGCACCAGTGTGTGAGGGTCAAATCAGCGGACTGGGTTCATTTGGGTATCAGTTAGCTCTAGAAACATTCATAAAGAGAAATGGGGAATTGTAATGGAGAAATTACGTAAACTTCGTCAAAGATTCGCTGAACATAATATTGAGGCGATTCTACTAACAAGTGAATATAACCGTCGATATATGACCGGTTTTACTGGCACAGCAGGAGTAGCTATCATTACTCAAGAACATGCAGTTTTTATTACAGATTTTAGATATACTCAACAAGCTCAAAAAGAACTTGTAGGATTTGAAATAGTACAACACTCGAAGCCAATAATGGAAGAAGTCGGGGCACAATTAGAAAAATTAAATATCAAATCAGTTGGTTTTGAAAAAGATCATATGAGCTACGCGATGTTTGAAATCTATCAAAAAGCGATTAAAGCGGATTTAATTCCTGTATCTGGCTTGGTTGAAAAAATCCGCTTGATTAAGACTGAGCAAGAGATTAAGATATTAAAGGCAGCAGCAAACATTGCAGACGCTGCATTTGAACATATTATTACGTATATCAAACCTGGTAAAACGGAGCTTGAAGTATCGAATGAATTAGAATTCTTTATGAGAAAACAAGGAGCTAGTTCTTCATCTTTCGATATTATCGTAGCTTCAGGACTTCGTTCAGCATTACCTCATGGTGTAGCAACGGATAAAATTATTGAAACTGGTGACTTTGTTACTTTAGACTTTGGAGCGTTATATAACGGGTATGTATCTGATTTAACTCGTACGGTGTCTGTTGGAGAGCCTTCAAACGAATTAAAAGAGATTTACCAAATTGTTCTCGATGCTCAATTAAAATCCTTAGCAGAAATCAAACCAGGTATGTCAGGTATTGAAGCTGATGCTGTTGCGCGTGATTATATTAAAGCAAAAGGTTTTGGAGATGCATTTGGTCATTCGCTAGGACATGGTATTGGTCTAGAAGTACATGAAGGTCCTGGCTTGTCATTCCGATCTGAAACGATTTTAGAAGAAGGAATGGTTATCACCATTGAACCAGGAATTTATGTTCCTGAAATCGGTGGCGTACGTATAGAAGATGATACAATTGTTACATCTTCGGGTAATGAGAAATTAACACATTCAACAAAAGAATTACTTATTTTATAGACTCTGGAGGAAAATACACATGATATCAGTAAATGATTTTAAAACAGGTTTAACAATTGAAGTTGATGGTGGAATATGGCGAGTTCTAGATTTCCAACATGTAAAACCGGGTAAAGGTGCAGCTTTTGTTCGTTCAAAATTACGTAATATTCGTACAGGCGCAGTAAATGAAAAAACATTCCGTGCGGGTGAAAAAGTTGCAAAAGCACAAATCGATAACCGTAAAATGCAGTATCTTTATGCAAATGGTGATGTTCATAACTTCATGGACACAGAATCATATGAACAAATTGAACTTGATACAAAACAAATTGAACATGAATTGAAATTCCTTCGTGAAAATATGGAAGTTCATATTATGCAATATCAAGGTGAGACATTAGGTGTCGAGCTACCGAATTCAGTTGTGCTAGAAGTAACAGAAACTGAACCAGGTATTAAAGGAGATACATCAAGCGGTGGTACTAAGACAGCAGTAGTTGAAACTGGCCTTTCAGTTCAAGTACCTTTCTTTATCAACCAAGGTGATAAATTAATTATTAATACAACGGATTCTTCTTACGTTTCAAGAGCATAATTTTATGAGATGGGCATGTCTTTCTTTTTAGAAAGACATGCCCATCTCTTACTTTAGACAAAATAGTAATTGTTTATATAACATCATAATTCGACTTTATAACTAATAAACTTCCACTTGAAAAAGAATGTGGTCGGATATTTCTTTCGCTTTCCGCGGACGAAACGCTAGCCTCCTCGGCTCAGCTGTCACTGACTGCTGAGCCTGTGGGGTCTAGCATATTTCGTTTTTCCGCAGGAGTCTTCAGAAATAGCCGACCATTTTCCTACTAAATAGTATGCAGCAGAGTTATGGTTACAGAAAAAATTAGAATTGCTTTGAGAAGTAATTAAACTCATAAAATAATATTTTCTGCGATTTCAATTGATTGGAATGAAGGCGACGGAAAACATCTGCTCCTGCTCCTGTTTCTGTTTCTGCATCGCTTCACTAGCTTCGAAACATGGGAAAGAGTTGCATCGCTGCACTAGCTTAGCTAGAAAGAGGTTGGGACATAATTGAAATTTATATATTTGATGCAAAAATCTAGATTAAGAAATGGATACTTTATGAATTGATTGCAGTGGAGGGGCGACTCCTGGGGGAACAGCACGAGGGAGAGACTACAGGCTCGAGCCGTGCCCCCGGAAAGCGTCCCCGCAACGGAAATCAATTTAGCATAAGCAATAAAACATCAAAATTTCTCACTGAGAAATTTTGATGTTTTTTGTTTTTTTCCCAGTCCCATCTCTTTTTCATACTCAAACCTGTTTTTGCATAAAGTACATAAACGGAGGAGGGGACAAGTTGGAATTTATTGATGTTCTCCGAGTAGCAGGAATAGGATTAATATTGGCTTTTTTGCATTTGTTTTTTGAGCAAACAGGGAAAAAAGAGTTTACGTTTTTCCTCTTTGTTTTTGGCTATATGTATATGACTGCTGAAATGCTCAGGTTTTTAAGGTACTTTTTTTCGGAAATCTCCACGTTTTTCGAATGGCTAACAACTTCGGTTTAAGCTATGATTAGTATTTTTCTTTCTATACTCATGATTTTGCTCCTACTATTGCTACACTTAATACTTCCTCAGTTCACACCCATTTTCACTACATTCTTTTTCTTCATGCTACTAGCCCATGTCTTTATAACATTACTCGTACCTTTTACCCAACAAATCATTTTAGCGGTGCCTTCTGAAGGTGGCCCCATCATTCGAGTATTATTAATCTCAGTTTTTTTCACTTTCCTATCTGAAGCGTTGTCTGCTTGGTTTAGAAATCTCTCTTACGATCTCTATATACCAATGATTCAAGTTAGCTGCAATGTAATCGTATTATCACAGTGGATTCCATTGATAAAAAAAATGTTTTCAATATTATCAACTCTGATTATTGAGTAATGTGCTGAAAGGAGAGGAAGAGCCTGTGTTAGAGCCCTTAATCTCCTATTTGTTTGGAATTAGTACTTATTTTGTTGTGTTAATCATCGGAATTCTAATCGCTTCTATTTTAGATATTATGATTCCAAACGGACAAAAATGGACAAGGTTTTCTTTATTTGCCATCGCTGTTTTATTTACAATTACGCCGGCAATTGAAGCTATTCAAAATATGAAGGATTTTGCATCGAATATGATTTCCTTATTCATGAGCGTTTATCCGGTATTAACAGCTGGTCTGTTTATGAATGGAGGTACATTAGCTTTCTCCATCTGGAATCCCGCGTTATTTTTCTTTATCCAATTTTCCGTCTTTCTTTCAGAAAAACTACTGATTCCTTTACTAATAACAACCATATTGCTCGATTTTGTTAGTCGCTTTCACCCAAGTACTTCTTTTACAAAATTATCCGATTTAATTCGTACTTCCTTATTGAGCATTGTTTCAGCCATTGTCGTGAGTTATAGCTTTTTCATATCCATTCAAGGATTCATTTCATGGAATATTTCCAGTGCTTTTAGTGAACCCGTAAAAAAATTAATCCAACAAAACATACCATTTGTAGGTTCTTTTTTTTCTGAGAGCTTAAGTACATTTAGTCGATTTTCTTCTTCCATAACAGCCGTTACAGGTTCTGGACTTGCAGTAGGTATTTTAGTGATTGTTTTAGTTCCAACGATAAAAACGATTTTGATCGCTTTTTGCTATCGATTTGTTGCAGCCTTCATCGAACCATTTGCTCCAGAAGATCTTGCAGATTTTTTAGATGATATTGGAAAGTCACTATTTGTTTTAAGTATGATTTCGTTCCTCATTGCTTTTGCCTTTTTCTACACGGCAATTTTTGTAGTTATTATCTTAAAATTATCCATGTTAGTGAGGGGTTGATATGCACGGATGGTTAAAAGGTTTAATTGCCATAATCTTTATCAGTCAGATTGCTCAACTCATGTTTAGCAACAAAGATTCCATAGAACATATTCAACGAATTACCCGTTTTGCGATCGCTATCTATTTAATCTTGTATTTATCTACATTTTCATATGCATAGACAGGCATACCTGTTCATATAGTTTATCAAATGCATCGATTTGCAAGAGAAGGGAGTGTGGGGCATATCCACTCTATTTAACAACAAGAAGTTTCCACCTATCATCTTGATTGTGTCGATGCTATTAATTTTCTTCGTTATGAATGGTGTGCCTTTTTTGAATGACTCTACTTCTACACCAACATCCGAAGATGGAGCATCCGCTTCACAAGAACTTAAAGAAGTATTACAAAAAATAGACGGAGTAGGTGATGTAGAATTATTCATTTATAGTGGCAAACAAAATGAAGTGGATTCAAAAAGTAGTTTACCAACCTTTTCATTATTTAATGAACAAACAAGTAAGGAAAGTGGGATTCAGTCCATACTTGTAGTTGCAGCAGGTGCTGATAATATACAAGTTCAAAATAAATTAAAGCAATATTTGTCTTCCATATTTATTTTGCCAGAACATAGAATTGTAGTCGTCCCTATGGATGAGAAAGGGGTTTTGAAATGAAGGTCAAAAAACGTACAGTGTGGATGCTTACTCTCTTAAGTTTGGTTGCGGTTATTTCCGTTTATTATGTTCAAGAAGATCCGAATTCACCATTTGATGGATTGGCGATATTTTCGAATGAAACATTAGATCAATTAGCAGTTGAGGAAACAGGTGAAGTGACACCTGTATTAGCACAAAGTTCACTATTTGAAGAGATGAGAATGGAAGTTGCGAACCAACGAAGTCAACAAAGGGAACAATTAGAAGCTCAAATAGCTTCTAATGAACTATCAGCTGATCAAGTAAACGAAGCGTACTCAGAAATGGAAGACTTAGCGAAAAGAGAAGCAAAAGAAGCTATGTTAGAAATGTTAGTTCAAAACCTTGGGTACTCAGATGCTTTGGTACGCACAAGTGATGGGAAAGTTTTAGTTACGGTTGTATCTTCAGAACAATCAAAAGCTCAAGCTAATGAAATTATCTACATTGTAATGAATGAATGGGAAGATGCAAAAGAAGTTAAAGTAGAATTTGATGATGGACAATAATAATAGACAATAAGTATCGGTCGTAATATTTGCCACAGCCACATTTGGTTGTGGTTTTATTGTGTTTAATTAAACTTATTACTAATAATTAGTACCAACTCTTAAGTATTTTTGGGTTATCTATTTCAAATTGAACAAAAAAAGACTAAAATAGAAGGGGTACGTAATTACATACACTTAAGGGGAGTTCGCGATGTTAAAAGTACAAGAAATACGTGAAATCATAAAATTAATCGATCATTCAACAATTGATGAGTTTGTTTACGAGTCTGAAGGAACAAAAGTGAAATTAAAAAAGAATAACGGTCATGTTCACACAGAAGGTTTGAATTCAACACCTCAACCTGTTGCACAACCAATTGTAAATGCCGTACAGGAAGCACCAGTTGCTACAGCTCCAAAAAATGATAAAGTTGAATCGTTTTCAGCTGAAGAAGTAAAAGAACCAGCAGTTCTAGATGCTTCATTGCACAAAATTACTTCACCAATGGTTGGTACCTATTATCAATCTTCATCACCGGATTCACCTGCATATGTTCAAGTTGGTGACAAGGTAAATGCTGACGCGGTAGTTTGTATTGTTGAAGCTATGAAATTGTTTAATGAGATCGAAGCAGAAGTGTCAGGCGAGATTGTTGAAATCTTAGTTGAAGATGGACAACTTGTAGAATATGGCCAACCTCTGTTCTTAGTAAAAGCGAACTGAGGGGGATTAAAATGAAAAAAGTTCTAATTGCTAATCGTGGAGAAATTGCAGTTCGTATCATTCGAGCTTGTAAAGAATTAGATATCGAAACAGTTGCCGTTTATTCAGAAGCTGATCATGATGCTTTACATGTGCAAATGGCTGATGAATCATATTGTATCGGTCCGAAATTGTCTAAAGATAGTTATTTAAGCTTTTCTAACATTATCAGTGTTGCCAAGCTAACAGGTTGTGACGGGATTCACCCAGGGTATGGTTTCTTAGCGGAAAATGCTTCCTTTGCTGAATTATGTGAGCAATGTAATATTACATTTATTGGACCTACTTCAGATGCAATATCTAAAATGGGCACAAAAGATGTCGCGAGAGAAACGATGAGAAAAGCTGGAGTGCCAGTCGTACCAGGTTCAACCGGCATCGTTGCTGACGACCAAGAAGGTCTCGCAATAGCTCGAGAAATTGGATTCCCTGTAATCATCAAAGCTACCGCTGGTGGTGGAGGTAAAGGGATTCGTGTAGCTCGTACGGAAGAAGAGCTTGTAAAAGGAATTCAGATTACGCAAAAAGAAGCTGCGGCTGCTTTTGGTAATCCAGGCGTTTATATTGAAAAATTCATTGAAGTTTTCCGACACATTGAAATCCAAGTTCTTGCTGATCAATACGGAAACGCAATCCATCTTGGCGAAAGAGATTGTTCCATTCAACGTCGTATGCAAAAGCTTGTTGAAGAAGCACCTTCACCTGCATTATCTCCAGAATTGCGTGCTGAAATGGGCGAAGCTGCTGTAAAAGCTGCACTAGCAGTAAACTACCGAAGTGCTGGGACAGTTGAATTTATTTTTGACCATATTAATCAAAAGTTTTATTTCATGGAAATGAATACACGTATTCAAGTTGAACATCCGGTTACTGAGATGATCACGGGAATCGATTTAATTCAGCAACAGTTGAAAATTGCTTCTGGTGAAAAACTAAGCTATGAACAATCTGATGTGAAAATAAACGGTTGGTCAATCGAATGTCGAATTAATGCAGAAAATCCCGCTAAAAACTTTATGCCTTCAGCGGGTAAAATTTCAATGTACTTAGCTCCAGGTGGTTATGGAGTTCGTGTGGATTCTGCAATGTATACGGGTTATAGCATCCCGCCATACTATGACTCTATGGTTGCAAAATTAATTACACATGCTGATACACGTGAAGAAGCAGTGGCTAAAATGAAACGTGCATTAAGTGAGTTTGTAATTGAAGGAGTATTTACAACGATTCCTTTGCATGCAAAGTTAATGGATCATGAAGTATTTAAATCTGGAGATTTCGATACGAAGTTTTTAGAAACGTATGATGTATTAAACTCCTAGAGAGGATGGATTATAATGGTCGAAAAAACAACTTCCGCTTATGTTCAAATGACACCTTCGGGTAAAGAAGAACTAGGTAAAATAGAAGTAGCACCAGAAGTGTTAGAAGTTATAGCGGGTATTGCTACAACTGATGTTGAAGGAGTAGCTGGTACGCGTGGAAGCTTTGCGTCAGGTGTCGTTGAAAGACTTGGCAAAAAGGTGCATGGTAAAGGGATTAAAACCGAATTAACAGATCAAGGTTTATTTGTTGAAATTTACTGTGTTGTTCAATACGGAGCTGCTATCCCAACTGTAGCAAAAGAAGTTCAAAATCAAGTCCGTCAAGCGATTTTCAATATGACTTCACTTGAAACAAAAGAAGTAAATGTTCATATTACGGGTGTTCAATTTGAACATCAAAAAGAATCAAATATAGAATAATGCAAAGCATCACTCCTTCATTGTGAGTGATGCTTTTTTCTGAACTTTCGAAAATCATGTTGAGTATGTTTTGTAAGTACGAAATATGCTATGATGTGTTCGGATACTTAAAGCAGGATAAAAGGAGAACACATACATGAAAAGAAGAGAAGCCCGTGAAAAAGCGTTGCAAACTTTGTTTCAACTTGAAAACACTGGTCTAACTGTAGATGATGCAAAAAGTCATGTTTTGGACGGTAACTCTGACTCGTTCTACGAACAATTAGTAGTTGGAACGACTGAGCACTTAACACAAATTGATGAATCATTAGTTAGCCATTTAGAAAACTGGTCATTAAGCCGATTGCCTAAAATTGAACGTACCGTTTTAAGATTAGCGGTATATGAGTTATTGTTCATGAAGGACGCACCAGCAAAAGTTATCATGAACGAAGCGATTGAACTTTGCAAAACGTTTGGTGATGAAAAGTCTAGTAAATTTGTTAATGGAGTTCTTTCAAAATACGCAGATTCTTAAGCGATTTATATTAGGAGGCCAACATGTCGAGTGTCTTGATTAATGGAAATGAAATAGGAAAAGTCATACGCAATAATTTACAAACACGTATTGAAGATTTGAAAAAGCAAGGGGTCGTTCCAGGTTTAGCTGTTGTACTGGTAGGAGATAATGCTGCTTCAAAAACCTATGTTACCAATAAACAAAAAACATGCGAATCATTAGGCATGCACTCGCGTCTACTTTCGTTTACATCCTCTTTAAGTCAAGAAGAATTAATGGCAACTATACATGATTTAAACACTGATGAGTCTATTCATGGAATCCTTGTGCAATTGCCACTTCCTAAACATTTTGATGAATCACTTATTTTATCTGCCATCTCACCGGATAAAGATGTTGATGGCTTTCATCCTAATAACGTAGGGAAAATGCTTTTAGGGCAAGAAACATTTTTACCATGTACACCATTTGGTGTAATGAAGTTATTAGAACATAGTGGTATTGAAATTGCAGGAAAACATGCTGTGGTCGTAGGTCGAAGTAATATTGTAGGAAAACCAATGGGTCAACTACTTTTACAGAAAGATGCGACCGTTACCTATGCTCATTCAAAAACTCCGGATTTAGGTTCTATTACTCGTCAAGCAGACATTTTAGTTGTGGCAGTTGGAATTGCTAAGTTAATTCAAGCTGAACACATTAAAGATGGAGCTATTGTAATTGACGTAGGAATGAACCGTGATGAAAACAATAAGTTGTGTGGTGATGTTGATTTTGCTTCCGTTTCAAAAAAAGCATCATTTATTACACCAGTTCCTGGTGGAGTGGGTCCAATGACGATCACGATGTTGATGGAAAACACCATTCAATCGGCAGAAAATAAGTTACGTCAAGACAAATGAGTTTATTACAGGTAAAATAGGTAAAAGAAGCTGTTTTTCTTATAGAAAGACAGCTTTTCTATTTCTTCTTTTTAAGGAGCTATGATTTCGTGTCTTCTATATCTTATTTAACGGTTAAAGCCTTAACTAAATACATAAAGCGTAAATTTGATGCTGATCCACATATGCGAAATGTATATGTAAAAGGTGAGCTTTCAAATGTTAAAATTCATACAAGCGGTCATATTTATTTCACCCTTAAAGATGAACAGTCTAGGATGCCGGCAGTTATGTTTGCAGCTCAAGCTCGTTCAATGAAATTTAAGCCTGAAAACGGCATGAATGTTTTGATTCAAGGTGATATTAATGTCTATGAAAATTCTGGTCAATATCAGCTTTATACACAACATATGCAACCAGATGGGATTGGCGAGTTATTTATTGCCTACGAACAACTCAAGAAAAAGCTCGATCAAGAAGGACTTTTTCATCCATCAAGAAAAAAAGTCATCCCTTCTTTTCCTAATAAGATTGGTGTCATTACGGCAACGACTGGTGCAGCGATACGAGATATTGTAACGACTTTAAATCGTCGGTATCCTCTAGCGGAAGTTCTCATATTTCCCGCATTAGTTCAAGGTGCTGGAGCCGCTCCGAGTATTGTCAAATCAATTCATGCAGCACATCAAAATCATGGGATAAATGTGTTAATTGTTGGACGAGGCGGCGGCTCTATTGAGGATTTATGGGCATTCAATGAAGAAGTTGTTGCACGTGCAATCGCTGATAGTACAATCCCAATCATCAGTGCGGTTGGTCATGAGACAGATACAACCATTGCTGATTACGTATCCGATCTTCGAGCACCGACTCCTACGGCTGCTGCTGAATTAGCCGTGCCAAGTCAAATTGAATTATTACAACAAACAGTAAGACTATCCAATCAATTAGTTCAGTTAACAACCACATTGATTACTCAGGAAAGAAAAAGGTTAAATCGTGTAGCATCATCTTATCCTCTTGCTTATCCTGAGCGTCTTTATCGTCCGTTTATTGAAAGGCTGACAAGATTACAGGAACAACTAGAGAAAAATAGAAAAACAATTTTGATGAATAAGACAGATTTGTTCACTCAAAAAACGATGCGTTTGCAACTCCAAAATCCAAATCGAATGATTTTACCATTGCAAAAAAACGTACAAAACTTACGCAGTAGACTTCAAATGGCTACTAAGAGTACTTTCCAGGAAAAAGAAAAGTCTTTTGTCAGTACAGTTAGAACACTTGAAGCTTTAAATCCATTAACGATTATGAGTAGAGGATATAGTATTGCTTATCAGAACCAGCAAGTCGTTAAATCAATTCATGAAGTGAAAGTAGACGAGACGATTGAAGTGTCTTTACAAGATGGGCAAATTCAAGCTACCATTACATCTATTTCTGAAAAAGTAGAAGGAGAATGAACATGACAAAAAAAGCAGTTTCTTTCGATCAAGCAATTCAAGAACTTGAGGATATTGTACGTCAACTAGAACAAGGTGATGTACCCCTAGAAGATGCTATATCGCTTTATAAAAAAGGGATGGAACTATCTTCGGTCTGCCACGATAAATTACAAAATGCTGAGAAACAATTAATTTCGATTATGGATGAGAATGGAGAAAAAACACCTTTTAATCAATCTGATAAAGAAGGAAAAACTGAATGAATACGAACCTCAATCATTTTATAAAGGGTCATTTACCCTTAATTGAAAAAGAACTTGAATTTCAAATTCAATCCATTTCTGCTCCACAGCCATTAAAAGAATCCATGTTGTATTCTTTGTTAGCTGGTGGTAAGCGGATTCGACCTCTTTTTCTTTTGGCTGTGTTAGATTTTTTAAATGAACAACATAAAGATGCATATACTATTGGTGCTGCGATTGAAATGATTCATACATATTCATTGATTCATGATGACCTGCCAAGTATGGATAATGATGATTATCGCCGCGGAAAATTAACGAATCATAAAGTGTACGGTGAAGCATTAGCCATCCTAGCTGGTGATGCACTTCTAACGTATTCTTTTGGCGTGATTGCTCGCTTACCTAACTTGCATTCCGATTCTAAACTAGAGTTAATTCAAGCCTTTAGTCAAGCATCTGGTGCAGAAGGAATGGTTGGTGGTCAAGTACTTGATATGGAAAGTGAACGAAAAAAAATCAGTGTTACTGAACTTGAATTTATTCATAAAAACAAAACCGGTGCATTGTTAGAATTCAGTATTTATGCAGGAGCAATTTTGGCAAATGCTACAGGTGATAAGGTTGAGGCACTAAAAAATTACGCTCGTCATATAGGCATTGCTTTTCAAATTCAAGATGACATTCTTGATATAGAAGGAACTTCAGAAGCCTTAGGTAAAACGGCAGGGAAAGATGTGGCGAGTGATAAAAATACATATCCTGCCTTGTTAACCTTACAAGGTGCGAAAGATAAAAAGGAATGGCATATTAATCAAGCCCTTTCTAGCCTACGATCAATTAATGAAGAATCAGGTATATTAGACGAATTAGCTGCTTATATCATTAATCGAAGCAATTAACATAGTGAGGTATTGTTTGTACAATTCTTTTACATTGTTATAATGAAATTAAATAAAAAATACAGATAACTGGGAAAAGGTGAGTGATGGATATGGATTTAAATACAATAACTAATCCATCTTTTATAAAAGATTTATCACACGAACAACTTTTAGAGTTAAGTGATGATATTCGAGCGTTTTTAATTGAAAAACTTTCTGTAACTGGTGGTCACATTGGACCAAATCTTGGTGTAGTCGAACTTACAGTTGCCTTACATCGCGCATTTAATAGCCCAGAAGATAAATTCATTTGGGATGTTGGTCACCAAGCTTATGTGCATAAAATTTTGACTGGACGTGGCAATCAATTCGATACACTACGCCAATTTAAAGGTCTTTGTGGATTTCCGAAGCGCATCGAAAGTGAACATGACGTTTGGGAAACTGGTCACAGTTCCACATCACTTTCCGCTGCAATGGGTATGGCTGCAGCACGTGATATTAAAAAGGATAAAAATTATGTGATACCAATTATCGGTGATGGCGCACTTACCGGTGGGATGGCCTTGGAAGCTTTGAATCATATTGGGCATGAAAAAACGGACATGATTGTCATTTTAAATGACAATGAAATGTCGATTGCACCCAATGTAGGAGCATTGCATACTGTTTTAGGGAAATTACGAACAGCCGGTAAATATAATAAAGTTAAAGATGATTTAGAATATTTGTTGAAGAAAATCCCAGCAGTAGGAGGAAAACTTGCTTCTACTGCAGAGCGAGTAAAAGATAGCCTGAAGTATTTATTGGTGTCAGGTATTTTCTTTGAAGAGCTTGGCTTTACCTACTTAGGACCAATTGACGGCCATAACTATCAAGATTTACAAGATACCTTACAAAACGCGAAGAAGATGAAAGGTCCTGTACTTGTTCATGTTCTGACGAAAAAAGGGAAGGGCTTTAGCCCTGCAGAAGAAGACAAAATCGGTACTTGGCATGGTACAGGTCCATATAAAATGGAGACTGGCGCATTTGTTAAATCCTCATCAACAGCACCTTCTTGGAGTGGATTAGTAGCTGAAACTGTCCGTAAACTTGCGCGTGAAGATGAACGCATTGTAGCGATTACTCCTGCAATGCCAGTAGGATCAAAATTAGAAGGATTTGCGAGTGAATTTCCAACTCGAATGTTTGATGTAGGTATTGCAGAACAACATGCCACAACAATGGCAGCTGGGTTGGCAACGCAAGGCATGAAACCTTTTCTAGCGATTTATTCGACCTTTTTACAACGTGCCTATGATCAAGTCGTTCATGATATTTGTCGCCAAAACTTAAATGTTTTTATCGGAATAGATCGTTCTGGTTTAGTTGGGGCAGATGGGGAAACTCATCAAGGAGTATTCGACATTGCTTTCTTAAGACATTTGCCGAATATGGTGATCATGATGCCGAAAGACGAAAATGAAGGTCAACATATGGTGAAGACAGCAATTGAATATAATGATGGTCCTATCGCTCTGCGTTATCCTCGTGGAAATGGACTTGGCGTCCCAATGGATGAGCAATTGCAAACGATTCCAATTGGAACATGGGAAGTGCTTCGACCTGGAAGTGATGCAGTTATTTTAACATTTGGGACAACCATTCCTCTTGCGTTAGAAGCAGCTGAACGATTGTCAATTCTCGGTATTCAAGCAGAAGTTGTGAATGCTCGATTTATAAAACCGCTAGACGAATCCATGTTACATGAAATTGTTAAGCGTAAGCTTCCAATTTTCACAGTTGAAGAAGCGGTTCTTCAAGGTGGGTTTGGTAGTAGTGTTATCGAATTCTTAAGTGATCAGCAATATTCACAGATTACGGTTAGTAGAATGGGTATACCTGATCATTTTATTGAGCACGGAAGTGTTGAAGAATTATTAGATGAAATTCACTTAACCTCGGATGAATTAGTCGTAAGAATAGAGGATGTTATTAAAGAAAAACGTCAGACAGGTACACATGTGCTATGAGTAAAATTGCGAAAGAACGAGTGGACGTTTTGTTAGTTGACCGCGGATTAAGTGAAACGCGTGAAAAAGCAAAGCGAGCTATTATGGCTGGGACAGTCTTTTCAAATGAAAACCGTCTCGAAAAACCAGGAGAAAAAATTCCAATTGATACGCCTCTACAGGTAAAAGGAAATACATTGAAGTATGTAAGCAGAGGGGGCTTGAAGCTCGAAAAAGCCCTTGAAATTTTTGATTTGGATGTAACAGATAAATTAATGTTAGATATAGGGGCTTCAACGGGTGGATTTACGGACTGTGCGTTACAAAATGGCGCTAAACATTGTTATGCTCTTGACGTTGGTTATAATCAACTAGCATGGAAAATTCGTCAAGATGAACGTGTGACAGTGATGGAACGTACTAATTTTCGTTATGTAACTGCGGCTGATTTAACGAAAGGCATGCCGGAATTTGCTACAATTGATGTTTCATTCATCTCATTAAAACTGATTCTTCCCGTATTAAAAACATTGCTTGTTCCAGGAAGTAGTGTCATTGCATTAGTCAAACCACAATTTGAAGCTGGCAAAGATAATGTGGGTAAAAAAGGCGTCGTTCGTGACCCAAAAGTCCATTACTCTGTGTTAGAAAAGATTGCTCAATTCGCTCAAAATGAAGGTTTCACTCTACAAAATGCTTCGTTTTCTCCTATAACTGGAGGAGAAGGAAATATTGAATTTTTATTTCATTTGATCGCAACAGAATCAGAAGAACCTGTTTATAGCTATGATCAATTAAAATCGCTAGTCCAAGAAGCACATAAACAACTAACTTGAACACGTCCTAACATGGGACGTGTTTTTCTTGTTTGTCTTATTCGTTGGTGGTACGATATGAGATATTAAGTATATTTATTCATTCATATTAGGAGTGACTTTCAATGAACAAAGGACAACGTCATATTCGGATCAGAGACATAATTGCAAATCATGAAATTGAAACGCAAGATGATTTGGTTGATATTCTCAAAAATGCTGGCTACAACGTAACGCAAGCGACAGTTTCAAGAGATATTAAAGAACTACATTTGGTAAAAGTGCCATTGCAAGATGGTCGTTATAAATATAGTTTACCGGCAGATCAAAGGTTTAATCCTATGCAAAAGCTTCACCGAGCTTTAACAGATGCTTTCGTAAGTATTGATGGGGCAAGCCACTTTTTGGTGATGAAAACTTTACCTGGTAATGCTCACGCAATTGGTTCTTTAATTGACCACTTAGATTGGCGTGAAATTTTAGGGACTATTTGTGGAGACGATACATGTCTTATTATTTGTCGTGACGTAACGGAACGAGATATTATAAAGACTAGATTGTTGGAAATGTTATAAACGAGGTGGGATATCATGCTGAAGGAATTATCGATTAAAAACTTTGCGATTATTGAAGAAGTATCGGTTAGTTTTACTGACGGCTTAACTGTATTAACTGGTGAGACTGGCGCAGGGAAATCCATTATTATCGATGCAGTCCATTTGTTAGCAGGTGGGAGAGGATCTCAGGAATTTATTCGACATGGGGCTAAAAAAGCTGAGTTAGAAGGTCTTTTTTTCATTCAAGATGAGAAGCACCCTGTTTTTAACAAACTGATTGAATTTGGCATTGAGCCTGATGAAGATACGATTATTTTGAGAAGAGACATTAATGATCATGGAAAAAGTGTATGTCGTGTCAATGGACGTTTAGTAACCATTGCTATATTGAGAGAAATTGGTGGATCTTTAATCGATATTCATGGTCAACATGAGAGTCAAGAATTAATGGATGATCGTCTACATATTACCTTGTTGGATCAATTTGCAGGAAAAGATTTAATGATTCAAAAAGAGAAATATCAGAATACATATAATGCGTATAAAAAATTAAAAAAAGAGCTTACTAGTATAAATGATAATGAGCAACAAATTGCCCAAAAAATTGATTTGTACGAATATCAGATTCGGGAAATTGATGCGGTTCAATTAAACGAAGGCGAAGAAGAAACTTTAACAGATGAAAGAAAAAAACATCAAAATTATCACAGAACTTTTGAGAAAATTTCAAAGGCATACGAAGCCATTAATAATGAATCTAGAGGATTAGACTGGATTGGACAAGCAATGAGCGAATTGGAGGATGTGGCATCTTACGACGCTCAATTTAAGGAACCTTCTGAGACAATATCTTCTACATTTTATTCTTTACAAGAATCCGCATATTATTTAAAGGGAATTTTGGATGAAATGGAATTCGATGAGGGTAGATTAAACGAGATTGAAGACCGTTTAGCTACGATCCAATCAATGAAGCGGAAATACGGCTCATCAATTGAAGATATTCTTGTGTACCGAGAAAAAATTGGTTTGGAACTCGATGAACTTATTAACCGTGACGAACGCGTACAAATGCGTCAAGCAGAGTTAACGAAAATTGAACTGGAAATGGAAACTAAAGCAAGCAAATTAACTAAATTAAGAAAATCAGCTGCGGTTGAATTAAGTCAGTCCATACTAACTCAACTTCGAGAATTATATATGGAAAAAGCAACATTCCACGTGAAGTTTTCTTCACAAAATGAATTTGATAAAGATGGAAAAGATTCACTTTCATTTTATATGTCGACCAATGTTGGCGAACCAGAAAAACCTTTATCAAAAATTGCTTCAGGTGGTGAACTTTCAAGAATGATGCTCGCACTAAAGAGTATTTTTTCAAAACACCAAGGTATTACTTCGATTATTTTTGATGAAGTTGATACTGGAGTTAGTGGTCGAGTTGCACAAGCTATTGCTGAGAAAATTTCCAGCATTTCAAATTCATCACAAGTATTATGTATTACGCATTTACCTCAAGTTGCCGCAATGGCCGATCAACAGCTTTTGATTGCGAAAGAAGTTCTGGATGAACGAACTACGACAACTTTAACGGAAGTATCCGGTAATGAGCGAGTTCATGAACTTAGTCGAATGATGTCTGGGGCTGAAATTACGGTTCGAACTTTAGATCATGCAACGGAGCTTTTATCCACAGCTGAAGAGCGAAAAAAAATAAATAAATAATGTATACCGAAAAGCACTTGCTGTTAAAGCAAAGTGCTTTTTTTCGAAAAAATTACCTTTCATAACTACTTTGTGAAGACACATAGTAAGTACATCTTGATGAATGGAGGTGAAGTATGCGATGGAATCTAGGTAAGCGAATCATTGCTTTAGCGGCAATCTGCTTCATGTCAATGCCGATTCATTCATTAGCAAATTCGGATGAGTTAATTCCGATGGGACAATCGATTGGTGTGCAACTGAAATTAGAAAGAGTTACGTTTGTACATGATGTGTTAATTGAAGACGAAATATGGTTTAAAAGTGGAGATCAAGTTTTAAAAGTCGGTGACGAAACCGTTGAAACAACAAAGGACTGGAAGAAGATTTCATCAAAAATAAATACAAACGAAGTAAAAGTATCATTTAATCGGGCCAATAAACAACATCTAATTACCGTGTCTAAGCATCAATTGAGTGAGTTACTACCGTTTATGCGAGACCATACGGAAGGGATTGGAACATTAACGTATGTTGACCCGGATACGAGTGAATATGGTGCATTAGGACATCAAATCGTGGATCAACAAATTGAACAAATTCCTCCATTCTTAGGAGGGAGTATTTTTCTTTCTGAAATAGCGAGTATTCATAAAAGTGTACCTGGTCGTCCAGGGTATAAAATCGCTAAACAAATTTCCATTCGTGAGAACGCTGGAATTGTGAATGCAAACACGGTTTACGGGATATTCGGTAATTTACTGGATAAGGACTTGCAAAATGGACAAGCAATTCCAACCCTACATGTAAATGAGATTAAAGAAGGTAAGGCAGAAATATTAACCACATTAAATGGCAAAAAGGTTGAAACTTACGTCATTGAAATAATTAATGTAGAAGATACAACTTTCCAGTTTCACATCACGGATGAACGATTAATTAAAAAAACGGGTGGCATTCTGCAAGGAATGAGCGGTAGCCCGATTATCCAAAACAATAAATTTGCCGGTGCCATTACACATATGGTTGTTGATAATCCCACAAAAGGTGCTGCAATTACAATTAGAGAAATGATTAAAAAACATCCTTAACCTTCGCATAAAATTGAAAGAATGCATAGATTTAACCACACTTAAATAAGTGTGGTCTTTTTTTTGTGGTTTGATACAATAAGCATAACGATAATTCGACAAAACCATAGAAAAGATTGACAAACGTCGAAACTTGACTGAATATTCGAACTAAAGACTTATTTTTATAATTAATAAAGGAATTGACTATTAATTGTCGAAACTGACATGTGTGGAATTGGGAGAATGTGGCGAAAACAAACAACCATGTACGCTAAAGCTATTCAAGGGGGAAATTGAGATGGAGAAAATTAAAGTCGCAATTGCAGATGATAACAAGGAATTAGTAAAAACACTGGAGTCGTATCTTGGAAATCATCCTCAAATCGAAGTGATTGGTACGGCTGCAAACGGTAAAATTTGTTTGAATATGATTGAAAATGAGGCTCCAGACGTTTTACTATTAGACATAATCATGCCTCACTTAGATGGTATAGCTGTGTTAGAAACGATGCAAAATAATGAACAACTAGCTTCAATACAAGTGATCATGTTAACAGCTTTCGGTCAAGAAGATGTTATGAAACAAGCAGTGGATTTAGGCGCTTCGTATTTCATGTTGAAACCATTTGAATTTGATCGTTTAGTAAACCAAATTCTTCAGGTATCTGGCCATCGTCAAGAAAACAAACAAAGTTCGGCAGGAATTTTACAAGGACTTCCACAACAAAAAGTTAATCAAAAAATGATTGATACAACTATTACAGCTGTCATTAAAGAAATTGGTGTTCCTGCGCATATTAAAGGCTACGCTTATTTAAGAGAAGCTATTCATATGGTGTATGAAGACATCGAGTTACTAGGCTCTATTACAAAAGTGCTTTATCCAGAAATCGGAACGAAGTTTAATACGACTGCTTCTCGAGTAGAACGAGCAATTCGTCATGCAATTGAAGTGGCGTGGAATCGTGGGAATTACGAATCTATATCGAAAACATTCGGTTATACAGTTCATCACTTAAAGAGCAAACCAACAAATTCTGAGTTCATCGCGATGATCGCAGATAAAATTCGTTTGGAGCATATGGCAAGCTAAAATAAAGAAATGACTTGGTTTATTAATATTATTAAAGCCAACCAATTTCTTTAAAACTAACTCAGTGTCTGGATTTAAACCAATAAACTTTTACCATCTCACCCAATAAATTTAATAATTTATTGGGTTTTTATATTTGTCGGGATGGGGGAATTGAAATTGAGGTTAACGGAATTAGAATTTCATCTTGAAAACTTTTTATTAGCTTGTCAAAGTAAAGGCTTGTCAATTAAAACAATAGCGTCGTATGAGCAATCATTAAAACTGTTTCTAGTCTATTTAAAAAATGAACATGAAATAGAAGATGTCCAACTTGTTAAGACTGCTCATATACGCCATTATGTTGGTTATATTCAACAGAGAGGGAAATATTCAGTGGTTAATAGAGAATCTTCCAAAACTATTAATCACCCTCAGAATCGTGGAGACTACAAGAAAATGGTTTCAGATGTAACCATCAATAATTATATTCGAAATATTAAGGTTTTCTTTAACTGGTTAAAACAAGAAGGTGAAATAAATAATAACCCTGTTGAAAAAATTCCTCAAATAAAAACAGAACGAAAACAAAAAACGGGAATAAGTGAAGAAGAGTTTAGTCGACTGCTATCACAGTTTGATTACACAAAATTCCATGGGTATAGAAATAAAGTCATAACTATGATTTTACAGGATACTGGCATGAGAATTACGGAATGTTTGGCTTTAGAGGTTGAAGCAATTGATTTAAAACATCGAATGATTTTAGTCACTAAAACAAAGGGCAAAAAAGAAAGGTACGTCTACTTTTCTCAAGTTATGGCAAGGGAGCTAAGGCATTACTTAAAATTTAAGGACAGATATACTGAAACGAATTTGCTCTTTCCTACCACTAAAAATACAATACTTACAATCCATTCTTTTGAAAAGCAACTTAAACAAGCGGGAGCTCAAATAGGACTTAATATACATCCGCATAAATTACGGAATAATTTTGCAAGACATTACTTGTTAAATGGTGGAGATTTTTATACGCTATCAAGAATTTTAGGACATAGTTCTGTTACTGTTACAGAACAAGCTTATATGGATTTAACTAGGGAAGAGATTGCAAAAAAATATCAGCAACATAGTCCTTTGGCAAAATGGAATATCAAATCATAAATATAAGAGAAGTAAGTTTACAATCCATTTATAATCTAGATATATAAAAGGAAATTAAAATCATGCATTAATTTTAGAAAGTCAATTAAGTAATGCTCTTTTGCTAAGATAATGAAACAAATGTCTAACCTCTTGGAATCTAAATATTCCAAGAGGTTTCTTGTCGTTCTAAAACCTATTTAAACGTTCTTAGAGAGCCTTCAATATTCCGAACATAAATATTCATTCATCGCTTTCCAGAGCTTTCAGAAGCTCTCTAACTATCTTAAAAGTTATTGGAAATGATATTCCACAACATAAAAAAGAGACACCTCAATGTCTCTACTATCACATATTCATTATTTATATTTTACAGTATTCCAATTAACCTTTTTGGCAGTAAGTGTTTTTGTACACTTAGAATTACTATTGTTCTGTTTAATTAACGTAACGATTGTAGCTTTAGATTTACCATTTACGGATGCAGTGGGTTTGTGGAACATATAGGTACAATCTGCTGTTTTAAAATGACCACCTAGATTGTCTGTTCTACCACTATGAGCAGAAGTATAATCTATTCCGAAACTTGAAAATAGTAATACAGATAATAAGAAACCAGTTAAGAATTTTTTCAATTTTTCACCACCTTTTCAATTTAATATAACATATTTTGGATATTTAGTAGTCTGTTTTTATTATAAGTGCTGCATATTTTTCGAACACAAATAGAAAGCAAAGAGGAACAAGATGGTATTCACCATTCCACAGTCTATTCATGATTTAAACGCTCTTAGTTAATATAACTTCAAGGAATCAGTGAGTTTGTCAAAAAATTCACCTATTATATTTAAAGCAGTTTTACAAAATTCTGAGGAAATATTAACATCATATTTGAAAATTGATTCATCAATATAATCATTATCCATAACAGCAAGATTAAAATATTTTAAAGCGCTACAAACTGCATTATTCTTTTTGTCCTTTTTGTTTTGAGGATTTTTAATCTCATTAATTATTGTTTTTCCGTTATGTACACAATAATTCCTTATTATATTAATTTTTTCTATTTTATCCCACTCGTCTCTGAATGGTTGGAAATTTACTCCAGCTTCTTCTCTCAAAAAAATATTAGATTGAAATATTCCTCCCATTTCATAGTTTCTATTAAAATGCTTGCAAATGTTGTTTAACTCTTGTTCAAGGAAAGAATATATAGAGATAATAAACGATTTCCTCAAAATATTAGGAAACTCTTCACGATAGAAGTATAATTGGTCTTCATATTTATATTCATATACATGCTGTGCTTCCTCTGTATCCATTCCTTTAACCTCTTCCTTATACTCTTCTATGAGCTCATCAACCTGACTGGAAAGAAAACCCTCCAACTCATCAATATAATTCCTGAAACTACTCATTCCCATCGAAATTGATAAATTTATCCAACCTCTTTTAAATACATAACTCATTATTTTCCCCCCTGTATTTAAGTAAATTTTTTTCTAATTTTGAATATATAAGTATGTCAAAGTGCTATAACTGAATTATAACACAATAAATGGTAATTATATAAGATATATTACTCAAATTCCATTGCGGATTCATAGTCCCCTCTATACAATGAATGTATAAGGAAAAAGTCATCTTTAAAAAGATAATTAGAGTGAATAAGACTTAATGAAAGCAGAGGGTAAAAGATTGAAAGAAATAGAAGAATTATTTAAGGATGATATATACGCACAAGCCTACGGTGAACTGTTTACAGATAAAATAGAGAATTTAGCTAATGTAATTACTCAAGAGCGCAATAGTCCTAACAACTTTACTGTTTTTGCTTTAGAAGCAGGGTTAGGTAAAAGTAAATATACAAATAAAATTATTGATGATAGCCTTAAACAGTTTGGGAATTCTAAAACCTACTTAGTGGTTAAACGTTTCAAAGAAGATGTAGTCGATATGGAAACTGCTCTTAGTCACCATAATCCAACCGAGAGAACTTATCCATTTGTATTAGGAATAACAGGTGATAATTGGTCGAAGTGGAGTAAACAGCTAGATATTCTGCAAGAAATTCATGTAATCATTATTACTCATCAAAGATACATAAATTTGTGTTTAGATGACGAAGTTCGTTCAGCTTTTTCACAAAACCGTGACGTACTAATTATCGATGAAAAGATAAACTTTCCGATTTACTCATTTTCTGAAGCGTATTATAAGGAAGTAAGGGGAGCATTACCATCATTTAGATTTGAAGAGGATTATGATAAGGTTTGTAAGAAACTAAGGGTTGAATTAGAAAAAAATGAAATTGCAGGAAATTCAAACAAATGTATACGTGTAAAACCAAATATTCATCCTTCTACCTTAAAAAACTTCAAAGATAAAATGGAGATTAATATTAACAATATTAAGGATATGAAAGACAGAAGTATTATTAAGAATTTTATGGAAGGTTTAGATAATTGGTATAATGAGATGTGCATTTACAATGGTGGGAACATAATTACCTTCAACAGAAGACATATGTTGTGGGGATTAAAAAACAATATAATTCTAGATGCAAGTTCCAGTATTGATGGGGTATATCACATCTCCGAAAATTATAATGTGATTGATGATAGTCGTATTATTGACCATTGTAATTCATCATTTCAATTAATCCCTTTCAACTCAAGTAAGAGCAGTTTAAAAGAAAATCAAATTTTTTTTAAAGAGATAACCGAAAAAATCAAGCAATATCATAGTGAAAGCGACCAAACATTAATAATTTGTCATAAGGGTAATTATTCTATAATTGTAGAACATTTCCTCCGCCATGGTATTACTGATATACACATTGCTAATGAAACTATAAGGAATGATGGAGAAGAACATCAAGAAGAAAGAGTTACACAGCCTTTTGCTATAAACTGGTTTGGTAATGTTATTGGTAAAAATGCTTATGCAGATTTCACTAATTGTTGGGTAATTGGTACACCAAATATTTCACTAGGGCATTATTTGATGCATTATATGATGTATGCCAAACAGACAAACTTATCAAATAAAAAGCTTGATATTGTGCGAGGAAACTTTATAAATGAAGAATTTAACAAGGTTAGAAATGGATTTGTAGCATCAGAAATTTACCAAAGTTTAAAAAGGATACAGCGTAATGTAAAACCAAACGGCAATTTTTTTATAGTTAATAGCAATCATGAAATTACTGAACAAGTTCTTGGGCAATTTAAAGGAACAAATAATAGAAAAGAAATTTATTTGAAATTCGTGCTAAAGAAAAAGGAACAGCGTGAGAGTAATTATATAGATAGCCTTATCGATTATATACGTGATAAGTTGCCAATAGGAGTGCATCCAAAGAACGTAATAAATAAAGATTTAAATATTAACCATATGTATAGAGTACTAAAAGCAGACCGTGTTAAGGCTTTAGAAGAACATGGTTACATTAAAATTAATAAAAATTCTATCGAAAAACTTAAAGACTGGAGTGAGTAATTAACTCATCATTTCTTTATTTATTATATAGAATAAGTGATGAGTAGGCCTAAAATGAGGCAAAATATATCATTTTGAGCATGCCATTGGAAAAAAAGTAAGGTATTAGTTTTGTTGAATTCACATTTACTTTTCAGAAAGTGTAGTGATTTGGGAAAGTATTAAAGAGATATAAAATGATTTGAAAGCTTGCTTTCAAATCAGACACCTCCAAGCGAAGCTTGTTGGTGTCGCACTATAATACAATAAATTAAATTATCAGAGATGTACCAACTTTAAAAAGTTGATACATCTGTTTTTATCTTAAGTTCAACATTAAATTTTTTATCTTTGTTATTAATCGAAAGCCCATATTATTTGTGAATAAATATATAGGCAAAGCTACTATTTTAATGATTTTTTTATTATTTATATCTTAAAAACTGGACATATATCGAAGTGAATTATAGTACGATTCGTTTAATAGTGTTTTGAGTAATCAAAAAACCTTATATAGCAAGGGTGAGAAATAGTATATTCATATCGTAATGATACGAGAGCGTTTACGAGTCCAAAACTGTATATGAGATGTCGGAACAAAAAGCTGTATTGAACAGGATGGTATTGTTCTATTCAATGATAGCAACCAAGAACAGATAATATGCTAATCAACGAAAAAGCTTATAAATTAGCAAGTTATTCGAAGAGCATACATCTATTTTATACAGATATAGAAGTAAAGAGGATTAAAGAGGGTTTAGTATTATTTTGTCGAATATTGTATTAGATGTATTTCTATAGTAGAAGTGAAGGTGTGTATTAATGCAAATAAAAAGAAAAAAACTCACTCCAAATGAAAGTGCAATTCTTCTGACGGAAACTGGAAATATGTGTCCGTTATGTACAAAATCTCTTATGTACGAGAAGAATGGAAGGAATGAAAAATTATTTGAAGGAGCTCATATCTATCCACTAAATCCAACAAAAGTAGAAATTGAATTATTAAAAGATGAGGTAAGACTAGATGAAAATGTAAATAACTTAAAAAACATTATAGCAATTTGCGTAGACTGTCATACAAAATTTGATAATCCTAGAACTGTAGAGGAATATAGAAAATTATTAAATATTAAGAAAAACATATTGATAATTAATCAGACGAGAGCTAAATATTATGACTACCAAATAGAAACAGAAATTAAACAGGTTATAAAAATGCTTGTTGAGGAATTTAATGAGGTATCTGCTATACCATTAAATATGAACGCTTTAAAACTGGATATTAAGGCAAATAAAACACTAACTTTAATAACTAAAAAGAAAATAAGGAACGAGATAACGGATTATTATCTATATATTAGAGAACAATTTAGCCAGTTAGATAAACAAAACTCAAAATCTTTTGATGCAATTGCATCGCAAATTAAGACGTTCTATATAATTTTAAGTAAAACAGAGAATTCCCAAGAAGTTATCTATGGACAACTTACAGAATGGTTATCTAAAAAGACTGATAATAGTTCTCTTGGTGCTTGTGGGATAATTGTTTCGTTTTTCATTCAAAATTGTGAGGTGTTTTAATGTTAACTCCAAATAAGGTAAATAGATTTAGTGAATCTATTATTGGTAAAATGACATTTGTTCTTAAACAAATATCGAAACAAGAAATGACAATAAATGAGTTATTTAAAAGCACACAACATTACTTTGAAGAAATAGATGAATTCATTTATTCACTTGACGTTTTATATCTACTAGATACAATACATGTGGATTTCAATAAAGGAGTAATTAAATATGTTAACAGAAATCAAAAGTAAAATATTTAAAAAAGAAATACTGAAATTTCATAAAGGATTAAATGTTGTGTTAGGTGACAATAAGGGTTCTAACTCAATTGGTAAATCAACATTATTAATGATTGTTGATTTTGTCTTTGGAGGAAATTCTTATATATCACATAATAAAGATGTTATTGTAAAATTAGGTCACCATGATTTTTTCTTTATGTTTAAGTTTAAAGAGATGGAGTTTTATTTTAATAGAGGTACAGAAGAGCCGAATTTAGTTTTTAGATGTAACGAAAATTATGAAAAGCTTGATGAAATGAAATTAGATGATTATACAAAGTTTTTAAAGGTTCATTATGAAATAGAATCAAAGCAGTTAAAGTTCAGGGCTGGAGTAGGTACTTTTTCTAGAGTATGGGGAAAAAATAATTATGATGTTAAAAGACCCCTTCATAATCATCATTCAGAGAAAAATATTGAAACTGTTATTAAACTAATAAAATTATTTGATGAGTACGATAAGATAGAAATAGAAGATAAAGAACTAAAATATTTAGGTGACACAAAAAAAGTATTAAATAAAGCTGGAAATCTTAAATTAATTCCCAAAATAACAAAGAAAAAATATAAAGATAATATAGCGGAAATTGAGACCCTTCAAGATGAAATTGGAAAGTTAAGTAAAAGTGCATACAGTCCTATAATCAATATTAATGATATTGTGTCTGAAGAATTAATACAGCTACGGGAGCATAAAAAAACACTTATAGAGGAAAGAGACTTCTATATGTCTAGGCTAACTAGAACTAATAGAACTATTACAAAATCTACAGAAGTTGATTTCGAGAGCTTATTAGAATTTTTCCCTGATGTCAATCTTGAGAAACTAGGAACAATAGAAGAATTTCATAATGGTATTACCTCAATATTGAGTAATGAATTAAAAAAGGCTAGAAAAGAACTGAATGAGAAAATAGAATCACTAAATAGTGAAATTAATGAGATAAACAAAAGACTAGAAATAGTGCTAAATCCAAATGAAGAGCCGAATTTGTTTTTAGATAATTTAATTGAACAGGCATCGATTTTAAAGACACTTTTATCGGAAAATGATTATTTTAGTAAGACACAAAATTTAAGTGAAAGTATAGCTTCTAAGACATTAGAAGTTGAAAAAATAAAAGAAGAGATTGTTTATAAGATTATGAGTAATATTAATACTAAACTAAAAGAGATAATTGATTTTATTAATGAAGATATAAGGGTAGCTCCAAAGTTAGAATTAACAGATACAAATTATACATATAAATTTTTTGAGAATACTGGAACTGGAAAAGCGTATACTAATTTAATAATGTTTGATTTAGCAATTTTCAAGTTAACTTCATTACCTTTTATTATTCACGACTCCTTTTTATTTAAAAATATTGAAAAGGAAGTAGTCGAACAATTAATAAATTATTATAATTCATTGTTAAAACAGACATTTATATCAATTGATGTTATAGAGATTTATAATAATCATACAGTAAAAATTTTACATGATAAGGAAGTAATTCAACTTTCTAGAGACAATTTATTAACTAAATTGGATTGGCGAGATGGAAATAAATAAAACTAATAGAAAGAATTATAAAAACGATTTCTAAGTTGTTTTCGCTATTGAATAATAAATTAATAGTTACTTAACTAAAAACGAATGCGAACTAATTACAAAAGTTCGCATTCATTTTTTTGTCTTGATTTCAGTGGTATCAAGAGTCTATAAAGAACAACTCTACTAAAATTCCACAACTTGTATTTTTGAATGCGAACTAATATAATTTAAGTGATAAAAGTTCGCATTAAGAGGGGTGTAACAATGGTAAATCTTAAATCAAATAACATACAAAAAGCAGAAGCTGTTGAACCGATTAAAAATAAAAAGGATGTAAAGAAATTAGTTGAGTTTCTTCATATAACTAATATAAGGAATTATTCAATCGTGGTATTAGGAATTAATACATTATTACGTGCAGGAGATTTACTTAGTCTAAAATGGAGTGATGTATTAGAAGATGAAAATACATTTAAAATGAATTTTACATTGAAGGAAGATAAAACTGATAAGACAAGAAAAGTAGATTTGAATATTAGTAGTATCGAGGTGTTAACAGAGTACAAGCAATCACTTGGAGATAGCTTTATTTCTACAGACTATATTTTCAAATCACGTAAGGGTGATAAAGCAATCGATGTAAAAGCTTTACACAAGATTATTAAGGACACATGTAAAGCGTTAAATATTAAAGGAAATTTCGGTACTCATACTTTACGTAAAACTGGAGCATACAGGATTTATGCAGATAACATAGTAGAGAACCCGATGATAATTTCATACTTGCAAGAAATATTAAATCATTCATCACAAAAAACGACCCTAAGATATATAGGAATCGAGGCTGAAAAGATTACAGATATATTTATGAATTTGAAGCATTATTAAGAGGAGCAAAATTAAGTAGAAAGTATTGAGGATTGCTTGATTGTATAAATCGGTGCGAATATAGTTTATTATACTCACACCGAATAGTTAATTATATTATTAATTTCATGTTATCAAGTAGATTAGAATGTATTAATCTACTTTTCTAGTTAATCCTTTAAAACCTTGTTTAATAGGTTTTAAAAGTGCTTTATCTTCAAAAAAAACTAAATATTGATTTGCAGAATTGTTTATTTCTTTAATTACTCCATTACCAAATATTAAATGTTTAACTAGGTCACCTACTGAAAATTCATCAGTAGCTTTTGATTCAGTGGGAAGAGAAATAGCTTCATATATTTCTGTAGCTTCATCTAATAAATCTTGTTCAATTGTTCCAACTCTAGTGAATAAGTTTTGTTTGATTTCAAAAATAAAGCGAGAAGGTATTTTTTTTCTACCATAGTTTGTTAGCCCTTCTGATTCGGTCATGAAGAATGCTTGCATTGCTCTAGTTATAGCTACGTAAGCTAATCTTCTTTCTTCTTCAATTACTTTTTTGTCTCCAGTCTCGAGGGCACGATAATTCGGTAGTGAGCCATCATTAAATGATACAAGGAAAACATAAGGGAATTCTAACCCTTTAGCAGTATGTATCGTCATTAGTTTTACGCTTTCTTTTCTATCTTCACGTTCTGTATCGCTGTACAGTGAAATATGTTGTAAATAATTATCGAGTTCAAGGTATTCGCCTTGTTCTTTTTCACTGGAAATAATAGAAGATAAAAGCTCACTTACATTATCAATGCGCATTTGGTCACCATTAAGTCGAAGTTCCTCATCGTAGCCAGATTCATCAAGTAAAGCACGAAGAATTTCAGATATAGAAAGCGTAGAGTAGATTTTTTTATACTTTTCTATCACATTTATATATTCGTGTACTTTTGTTTTAGTAAAGATTTCACAATCCTTGTATTTTAAAAGGGCATCATAAAGAGAAAGATTTTCTGATTTTGCTTTTTCTTTAAGGAAGTCAATCTTTGTTTTACCAAATTTTCTTTTAGGATTATTAATTGTACGAATTAGAGACAAGTCATCTGAGAACGCCAACATTTTTAGATAGGCTAAACAGTCTTTTATTTCTGTTCTTTGGAAAAACTTAAATCCGCTATACATAGTGTAGGGAATATTCTGGCGCATAAAGCCTTGCTCAATGAAACGAGAGTTGAAATTTGCACGGTACAGAATTGCAAAATCACTATACTTAGCATTTTCTGATTCGACATAGCTAATAATAGTCTCTGTAATATACTTGACTTCATCAAACTCACTTTTTCCATGAAAATGAATGGCTTCGATTCCACTATGATTTTGAGTATATAGGTCTTTATCAACACGAATTTTATTATTTTTTATAATCGAGTTACCTAAGTTCAAAATTTCAGGTGTAGAACGATAATTTTCATTTAATATTATAGTTACACATGGATTATGATATTTATCAAAGTCAACTAAGTATTCAGGTTTAGCGCCTCTCCATGCATAAATAGCTTGGTCAGGGTCTCCAACTACAAAAAGATTTTTATGTACTTCAGATATAATCTTTAATAAACTAATTTGATTTTTACTGCTATCTTGAAATTCATCTACTTGAATGTAGTGAAGCCGATTTTGCCATTTTAATTCAACTACATTATTTTGTTTAAATAAGTAAAAAACGAAATTTATTAGGTCTTGAAAATCCAAAGCAAAATATTTTCTCTGCTTTTTTAAATAAAGCTGAATAATTTGTTCCACTGTGTCCATTTCAGCATCGACGTTTATATATATAGAAGGGTTTGTCAATAATTCTACATAATCAGGATTGGATTTAAATATACTGATTTTTTTTAACACATCGTCAAATTTCATAAATCGTATTGTTAACCCTAGTTCTTCATAAACTTCCTTCAAAATATCTTTCTGGTCATCTACATCTAGAATCATGAAATTTTTAGGGTAATTTATGTGATGGATATCTTCTCTAAGAACTTTTACGCAAAAGCCATGATATGTACAAATCATTGAGCTATCAGTGTCGTTACCTAATAATGTTTTTACTCTTTTACGCATTTCAGATGCTGCCTTATTTGTGAATGTTACACATAAAATATTGCTAGGTGAAATTCCTAAAGTTTCAACTAAATATACAAATCTATTTACTAAAGTTTTTGTTTTACCTGAACCAGCACCTGCAATTACTCGGATATATCCTTCTGTTGAAGTAACAGCTTTTTGTTGATTTTCATTTAATCCTATTAATAAATCTTCCATAACTATAATAACACCCCTTGCCTTCTTTATGTTTATAGTAAAATTATACCATGTATTATATTCGAATTTGGGTACATTATTTATTTTGTTTTAAAACTTTTAAAAACATACCCACGAAGAATTATTTGAATTACAAGGAACCTATTAGAAATATGCAGTTCATTACCAGTTCGTTTAAATTAGCAATTTACAGGTGCATTTGAAATATTTCACCTTACTAGAGCTTCTTATTTTCCATGAATTAATGTGTTAAAATATATATTAGTATATGGTAAATAATGGATAATGCAAATATGAATGGTAAATTAATTAACCAAGCAGAATAATACTAATTGGCGGTAAAAAGTTGGCAAGACGAATGATAAAAAATAATATTTGAGTAAATATAAAAAGAAATATTGTTCTTAAAGAAATTGACTTCTCATATTTTAAAGGAGAATAAAAGTTTTCTAATTGTAGTCACATAGTGGCTACTTTTTTTATGTTTTAAAAAAAGAAATAAAAGACTGGTTTTAACGTTTTTTCTCTCACTTATGCTTCATCGAAATTAATTAAGCTTAAGGGGGGGCTAGTTTCTAATATAAAGGATTTATCTAATATAATTTGAGCAGGAGCTATTACACTCACACTGGAAGGATATTAAATAACCGATAACTAAAAATAAAGACTAGTATTAGTTTGTAAACATTTACCTGTATTTGCAATCATTATTAATCAGTATAGTTGTAATTGGTATCTCTTGTCTGCCAAATTAACTCTTCTCTTAGATTTATTTAAGGGAAGGGTTATTTTTATTATTCGCTTGAATTTAAGTGATTCAATATATAATGTTTATTAAAAACCGATATAAATTATAAGTATATCCAAATTAAGGGGATTGTGAAAAATGAATTACATAGCAAATGATGAAAAGTTAATTGCAAATTTTTGTGAGGAAGTGTTAGACCTTCAAACAGCAAAGTTACCTGATGAATATTATTATTCAAGTGTTCCACTTTGCGTTATTGATTCTGTATTTTCTATTGGAGTGAGATATGAAGGAGTAAAGAATACTGTAACAAGATATAGTAACTACTTTAATATTAATCAATATAGAAATGAAACTGACCTTCCAAGTTTTGATGAGCAGCAATCAGTTAGCGAGTTTTTTATATCTTTTAAAGAACATGGTCTTCAAAGTTACGCTGATAATGTATTTAAAAATAAACAAAGGACTTCTCCTAGAAATGGGATTCTAAAAGCTGAAGCAGTTTATAAATTTTGTGAAGTATTACAAAAGTATAATGTTGAATATTTACAGGATGTCAAAAAGCTTTATGATAATAAGGGATTTGAAGAAGAAATCAAAGGTATAAAAGGTCAGAAAAGTGGAATTTCACTAGTATATTTCTACATGTTAGCAGGCGAAGACAATTGGGTTAAACCAGACAGAATGATTATTCGTTTTCTTGAAGGCGTTCTCAAGCGAAAAGTTAAAATAGAAGACGCACAGAACTTATTGGAATTAACATCTCGACAATTAGCTAACAAATTTCCCAACATCACCCCACGGCTTTTGGATTATCAAATTTGGAATTATGCTAGAAGTAATTCACTAGATGGATTATAAAAGGGACAATTTCATATAAAAAGAATCGTAAAGGAGAGGAATTGTTTTGCCCATATACAATAAGTTAGTTAGAGATGGAATTTTAGAAATCATTAAGGAAAATGGAAAAGAATTTAATTCAAGAATTTTATTGCCACATGAGCATTTAATAGAAATAAAAAAGAAATTGTATGAGGAAGTCAAAGAATTTGAATTGGCTGAAACAAAAGAAGATTCTATTGAAGAATTAGCAGATGTTTTAGAACTATTACATAGTGCTTTAAAAAGTTATAATATAGACTTTGAATATTTAGATTCTATTCGTGTGAAAAAGAAGGAAAAACGTGGTGGATTTGATAAAGGAATTTACTTAATTGATGTGGAAGATTAATTGAATTTCTTTAAGACGTGAGGTGTTATAAATTAATATGTTTCTGGAAAATGATTCATCAATAGAATCTGAATTTCGTTCTATATTTCTATTTGGAAGAAATGTTGCGACATATAAATTTGCCTTAGCACAAACTTTATTAGAATTAAGTAATCAAGAAAAAACATTTATTTCCTTAGAAGAGCTATCTCCTATATTTGCTAAACATATGCTTGAACATGTAAAGACTGGAAAACGTCAATTAACTAGTTCCTCATCACAGTTTATAAACGCATTAGAACTTTATAACCTTAATCAAATAACGTGGGAACAGCTAATGTTTGTCACGGAACGAAAGGGCTTTACAAATGTTATTGATGCTTTTCATATAATACCGAATGGTCAGTTAGACACTAGATTTTATGAAAAGGGTATACAAGGAAAAACATTAGGGATTAGTTTAACGGACAATTTATTTAAAATAGACAAAAGTTCTCAGAAAAATAATCTTATTAATGAAATTGAAGGTCGTTGGAATTTAGTTGAGACTGCATGGACTGAAAAGAATCCAAAATTAGAGATTAAATTTGATGCAGACGTAGAACAATTCTTTTATATAAGAGCGATAACACCTGAACAGTATCTGAACTCTCATGAGAGAATCGCATTAACTTCAGCTAGAAAGCCTCTTAACGGCTATCAGAAGGGAAAATGCTTTTACTGTTATAGACCTATTTCAATTGAAAGTAATCAATTGAATAGTTGTGATGTCGACCACTTTATTCCACTTTCTGTACAATATACAAGTACATATGATTTAGATTTGAACGGAGTATGGAATTTAGTTCTATCTTGTCAAGAATGTAATAGAGGTGAACAGTATGGGAAGTTCGCCAGAATTCCACATGAGTCCTTATTACAAAGATTAAACAAGAGGAATGAATATCTAATTGAGAGTAACCATCCATTAAAAGAAACGATTATGATGAAAACAGGTAAGAATAGTAATTCTAGAGTGGAATTTTTAAAAACAATTTATGGATATGCTGTTTCAGTAAAAGGTTCAGGTTGGTTACCCGAAATTTATTATGATGGTGGATTTTAAAAGAATAAGGGATTTAAGAAATCGAGAGTACATAAAAGGGTAGTCGGAGGCAATAAAAAATGAATAATTTAAATCCAATTGACAGAGCATCAAGACTTGGAATAACTTTAACTATACTTGGTGTAACATGGTTCACTTTAGTAAAGTTTTCAAGTTTTTTATTAACAATGTTTTCGCAAAAAATATATATAAACAGTTTATATAGCTCTGAGCATATTCTTGCATTAGTGTTTGTAACAATATTTCTGACAATTTTTATAGTTGGTGTAAAGTATGTATACTTTGAGTTGAAAACTTTTAAGGACTACACCGATGAAACAACTTTTAATAAAGCTAAAAATATGGCTAATACAAGTTTTAATGATATATTTACTATTTTAAAAGTTACATTAGCTCTTCTCTTTTTTACCATTATGTTAGTCTTTAATATAGAAATTATTTTAAATTATCTTAATTTACTTTGGAAGATTATCTATTTAATTTTTGGAATATGCTTTATTCTCTTATTTATTATTAAAAACACAAGACTCAAGTTTATTGAGAATGTGAAAAATATTATTATATGGGTGAAACCGAAGTTTAAACATTTTAGTTTTCTTCTTTATATATCATTTTTAATATTTGTTTTGGCATTTTCGTATACTACTTTATCGGTAAGTAAAGGTCAGATAATAAAAATTAATTTTCAAAGTAATAGTAGTCTAACGCTTGATATTGAAGTAGCTAATTTTAATATAGAAAAAGTAAAAATTTATATTTTTAAACTAGAAGATAAAACGGAGGATAGTAAATTGTTAAAAGAAATTATATTAGATAGAGGAGATTTTAATGAAAGCTCATACAACGTGCTAGAAACATCATCTTCACTTTGGGGTGAGAAGAAAAATAATGGAAATTCAACCACAATTAATCTAAATAATCAGCAAACTGTACTTAAGCATAATATTGATATAAAACATTATCTTAATGAGGACTTAAATGACGGTAAATATAGAATTAAGATGCTAATAGATAGTAAACAATATACAGGTTCAAAAACATTAGAATTAGTTAACGATTTCCTTAAAAGTGCAGATAAATATACAGTTAATAAAAAGGAATTCGTTATAGAACTTTAAAATGATATTTTTGATATACTCTAGATATTTAAATAAGCTTGTCCTACACAAAGACCTCAATTATTGAGGTCTTTTCTTTTAGGTGAAAAATTAATAATTAGTAATAAATTTAATAAAATGCTTCTTTTAACGAAAAGTTTAAATAACTTTAATGTCTTCAACATACTTAGCAAAAAGCCAACTAGATGCATAAAAATAAGAAATATCTGTAAATTTATCAGTAATATCGGTAGAATGTATTAACCAGACAAATTTATTGAAAATACAGTATTTTGATGATTTAAAGGAATTTATAACATAGAGAGTATAGATAGGGGGGTAAGATTCATTGTACATCGATTATATTAAAGAAAACTATTCTGATAAAGATAATGAAGATATTAATTTATACGTTCAAAGAGATAAAAGTCATTTAAGCAAATTAATTCTAGAGAAAATAAGAAATGATATTGATAACATTGTTGATAGATGGTGGGAGTTAGAAAGTGTAGGATACTTTTCTAGTAATGAAAAGTTTTTAGAACTCTTAAAAGAGGCTGAGAATCTTTATTGCTTTGGGAATTATACAAGTTGTATAGCTGTGATTGGCATAGCAACTGAAGAATTTTGCAGATATTTAGCTGATAATAATAATATCAATACTCATAAAATCAACCAAGAGGATAGACTAAAAACATTAAAAAGTTCAGGAATTATTTCAAATAGTACATACAAAGTTTTTGATTCTATACGCAAATTAAGGAATTCTTGTATGCACTACAATAAACAATTTAAAGGTCTTGATATGAACTTGCTTAAGGTCGAGGCAATGAAATCATTAAATCATTATAAAAATGGAATAAAGAACACTGTAAAAGTTGAAAGTCCAGATTTAGATACTATTGCAGAACAACTTATTTCCAATAATAAGTTATCTTTTAATGAGTTCAAACTACATCAAAGAAATATTAATAAACAAAAAAACGATATAGATATTCAAATCTCTCCCGAAAAGAAGAGTTTGATTTTTCAAAGTAACTACTATGTTGCAGAGATAGATATCGATACTGAAAACTTTAAAGAGATAACTCTCTTTGATATCGATATGGGAGGTATTTTAGTGTTAGATTTAACATTACCTGACGTTAAAGTCGTTAAAAATCTTAAAATCGAAGTTGGTAATGTTATATTTGCAACGTTGATTTCTAATGTGAGTTCTATTGGTTTATCTGAAGAATGGAAACTTTTGAACATTGTTGATGTGTACTATGGAAAGTATCCTTTGTAACTATGTTTCAAAACCTACATAAATGGAGGAGATAAGATGAGTATAACTGAATGGGTTTTAAGTACATACAATACTGATAATAACGGACTAGAAGAAGCTAAAAATTTTGCGTTTATATGGAGCTTATTTGAAAATCAATCGAGTAAAAATATATTTTCAGATAAAATGAAATTTAGTGAATTTAAAATATGGGCTAATACTTTAGATATAAAGCAAGAAGTAGATGGAATGCATATTAAAGATGTTCAGACTGGAAATGAAATAAGTGGAAGTTTAGTAGACGAAATAAATAAATCGTTCAATCATTTTTATCAGAAATATTCGAGTGATGACAATATATTTTTAAATACACTTTTTAATCAAGGAGATTCATTTACTTTATCTAGTAAAGCTTCATTTGTGAAATTCACAAAATCTCTTAAAACAAATGACATTAGAGATAAAATTTTGTTTTTGTTTATAATAGCAAAAAGAATGAGAAATAAATTCTTCCATGGAATAAAAAATATTGGAGATATTAAGTCTGACCATAAAGAATTCAAAAAAATCAATGGATATTTAATAGCTATTATTTCTTTAATTGAAAACTATAATTAGGAATATATAAAATATGTAAAATATTCAATTCTGTATACCTTATTTAAAAATCATAATTTTCTGGAGGTTTACCAAGATGGCAATATGTATGTTTAGATATGTTTTCAATATAAGTTTTGCACTTCCAGAAGATATAGGCTTTAATGTGTACTATAAAGGGAATAGAAGCTTAGTAAGAGTTAAAACAATACATGGAGCAAATATATCCTCTTTTACTGGGGAGGATTATTCATGGTTATTAAATAAGGAAGAAAACAATGGGAAATTATATACTATGAGAATAACAATTAATAATAATGAATTTAAAAAAATACCAGTAAGGTACATAAAATTTTTTAAAGATAAAGACCTTTTTAGTGGTGGAATGATACAGCTTACTAATTTTTCTGTTTTTGAAGTATCTTTCAATATCCCTAACAAAAAGTTCTTAGATAAAAAAGAAAATATTGATAAATTAGAAAATGCTTCATCTGAAATATTAAATCACTTTACAAATTCATATAGATTAATTTCACAAGAGGAGGACATTTATTTACCAAAATCAAGTGAATCTCCAGTAATTGAAATTTGGTTCTCTGACACAGTTGAAAAAGACGGAGAATTTATTACGGCAGATTTAAAACCATATAGGAATACTGTAAATTTTAAAGGATTAAATAACCCTAATAAAAGTGTATTAAGTAGCGAAAAAATTGAACTAATTAATGAGCTATTAAAAAATGATAATGACATTCCCCTATATCAACAACTTTTACTTGAAGCGAAGGAGCATGGGCATATAAAGAATAATTATGAACTAAGCGTATTAAAAATTGGAACTGCGTTTGAAGTCTTCCTACAGGAGATGTTAGTTAATTCCTGTGAAATATTAAAAATCGAACAATTACCTGTAGGTAGAGGTAATAATCTAGAAAAGTTACATACTAAGTATTTTAAAGAAGCTATTCAAGAAGGAAAAATAATAGAGGATTTATTAAAGAAATATTTAAAAATAGTTGTTGGTAATAATAGTATCCTAGCTGGAAAAGAATATAACCATTGGCACACCAAAGCTTACATTTTAAGGAATGAAATAGTACATAGCGGTCGTACAAATGTTTCAGATGATGAAGCAAGGATGGCTTTTGAATCCACTAACTTACTTATATCACTTATTTCTAATAAGGTGAATAAACTATTACTCAAGTGTAATACATAAGTTAAAGTTCACTTAATGAAAAGCGGTCAAGCTTTGATAGCTTATGGAGAAACAAAAAGAATAGAATACGATATGAGGATAAATAGAATTTTGCGATAGAAATTTTTAATGTTAATGATAATAATGTAAAGGTTATCTACTGTGATGAAAGTGATATTACAAAAGTAAATGAATATTAAATAAGAAAAAACTTTTATAGATAGACTATCTATTATATAATTGATTCGCACCAACAAATTTTAAAATAAAAACCAACAAATACATATGAGATGACAAGGTTTATTGGGGAAAATCCAAGCATTACATTCGGTTATACAGTTCATCACTTAAAGAGCAAACCAACAAATTCTGAGTTCATCGCCATGATCGCAGACAAAATTCGTTTGGAGCATATGGCAAGCTAAAATATAATATACCGATGGGGCTTTCTCTCAAGTCATAAATGACTAAGAGGTGGTCCCTTTTTCTATTCAATGATTTACTAATACGTGCGAATGTAAGAATTATGATAAAAATCTATTTGTAGAAAATCTTCAGATTTTTATCAACAAATCTTGAATTTATGATTATAATGGAAAGGTGAGAAGGGTGGAGAAACATCTTGTTACTGGAAGAAAATAAATTCATTTCATTAAATGAGGTCGAAGGTAAGGTGATGATAACAATTCATAAACCTGGATACCCATTAAAGGAATTTGAAAAAATATTACATAGAAACCCACGGATTAAAATTCCGAACTTTATAGAACTTAAGAAAGCTTTAATTAGTGAAGAACTAGCAGATTTTGAAGTCGGTTTATTTTTACCGTCGATTGAATTGGAATATACAAATGATTTGATGTCTGCACATATCATTGTTCATGAAACCATTGAATATTATGATGAGTATGAAACGAATCTTAATAAACGAGTCAATTTGCTACTGAGAGAAAACGGAATTGTTCATGGAATTCAAGATATTATTTTGAAGGAAATGAAAACGAGTAAACCTTATACGATTGCAAAAGGAACTCCTCCACAAAAAGGGTCAGATGCTAAAATTACGTACCTTGAAAGACCTGAGAGAAAACCAATTATTGATGAAGAAGGCAAAGCAGATTACTTCGATATGAATTTCATTCTCGAAATCAATAAAGATGACTGGTTAGGAGAAAAGTTTGAAGCACAAGAAGGTGTCCCAGGTACGAATATTAAAGGGGATTCGATTCCTGCTTTAAAAGGGAAAGATCTTAACTTAAAATATGATTCTAAATCTGTATACGAGATTGAAGAATTAGAGAAAAGTGTATTGCGTGCACAAATGAATGGGGTATTAGACATTCAAGACGGAAGAATTATGGTTCATAAGCATCTTCCGATAAACGGGGACGTGGGTGTCGAAACGGGGAATTTAAAATTTGATGGCTCCATAAGCATCACTGGAACCGTTATTAGTGGATTTTCTGTGATTGCATCTGGTGATATTTCCATTGAAAGTTCTGATGGTGTTTTTCATGCGAAACATATTCAGTCTGTTCATGGTGACATTTATATTCGCGGCGGCATTTTTGGCAAAGGAGAGTCGTTGGTTGAGGCTGGTGGTTCAATCTTTGTCAAACATTCAAATGAGAGTATTCTTTCCGCAAACAAAGACATCCATATAGGCTATTATGCTTTAGGATCAACCATTCGAGCGAATAATGTTTTCATAAATGAATTAAAAGGGAAAATTATTGGTGGTCGGACAGAAGCTATAAATGTGATAACCACTGCTTATTCCGGGAATCATTTAGAACGAAAAACCGATTTAATCGTACATGGTATTAATCGGCAAGCCCTTCAAAATGAAGTGAAAATTAAAGCGGTTGAGTTGAGAGAGATTCAAGAAGAAATTTATTCATTCGAGAAAAAAGTTACTCAACTTCAGTTAATGTTAGGAAAAATGTCTCCGCAACAAGTCGGGGTTTATGAAGAATCTAAACGGTTATTAGAAGAGAAGCAGAAACTTTCTTCACAATTAGACAAGGAAATTCAACAAATTTTGGTTACGTTACGGACACCGGACGAATGTGAGATCAGAGTTACAAAAGAAGCACATGCAGGAACACATATTCAAGTTGGTTCAAAAACGAAATCATTGAATCATGTAACATCAGGTGTATTTAAAATAGAAAATGGTGTATTAAATGTCTAGATTACCAATTTACGCTCATCGAGGTGCATCTGCTTATGCTCTTGAAAATTCCTTTACTGCTTTTGTGAAAGCGAAAGAAATGGGTGCAGATGGTCTTGAAATAGATCTTCAATTAACAAAAGATGGCGTACCAATCGTTACACATGACATTGATTTTTGGCGATTGGCTGGAAACCCGAAAAAAGTTTCTGATTTGTTATTAGAAGAAGCTCAAAAAATCAAGTTAAGTAAAAGAAAGTTTTGGCGAAAGTTTAACGGTGAACATGTAATGACGTTCGAAGAAGTGCTACAATTTGCTATCCGCAATTCGTTGAAATTAAACGTGGAACTTAAAGAATCTTTTTTGACGGCAAACGATCGTGCATATTTGATATTCGCTCGTTCATTCGAAGGAATTGATATTCATTTCTCATCTTTTCATTATGAAGTTCTGGAACGAATTAAAAAAATAAATCATTCCCTTGAAACTGCTTTCATAGGGACAAAAAAATTAAATTGGCAGCAACTTTCGTTTCTTGCAGCCGCAGATGCTATCCATGTGCATAAGCGGTACTATAAAAAAGAAAATTTAGACTTAGCTGAGCAATCCTTAAAGAAAGTACGATTTTATGGGATTGATGGAAAAGAATCTTTTATCATCAATCCTCATCCAATTGTTGCTGGGTGGATTACTGATTACCCAGATGTTGTTTTAAAGAAACAAAAAGGAATCTCAATGTCATAATGACATTAGGATTCCTTTTTTTTTGCAAACTTCGCTTGTACTTTCCCGTTTTTACGATCACGGTGTAATAAAAATCCTGCAAAAAAACCTAAACCGATAATTAAGAATAAAATCCCAATCACCATTTGAAGCCATAAAAAGGGGATTGGTCCAATTAACTTTCCAAAAAAAGTATCTCTTATCAATTTAATTCCCCCGGCTGCTAAAAGACCTGGGATTAGTAAAACAATGAAAGCGAGCATTCTAGCCATCTAACAATCACTCCTCTTCATTGTATTTTACTAGCCGCTATATCTTTGTCAAGACAAGTAGAATCTTGTATGATAGAAATAGAATTTGCAAAAGATTGCATATAGTTAGCGGGGTGTTTTGAATGTCTTTGCAAAAAGTGTTGATTGTAGGTGGGGGCATTGGGGGAACTGCTATTTTAAAGTTACTCTTATCAGCTGAATTTTTTGAAGTTGAAGCTATTATTGATATTAATAAGAATGCTTCAGCGTTAGAAATTGCTAAACAACATCAAATCACAGTTGATGATGATTGGCGTAAATATATAAACAATGATTTACATATGATTTTTGATTTAACGGGACAAACTGAAGTATACCAAGCGCTCCTTAAAGCCAAGCAAGACCATGTAGTTCTTATCCCTGGTAGTGTCGCTAATATGCTTGTTCGCTTATTAACAGAAAAAGATACGTTGCTTCAGTTAACAAAAGAACATGCCTATCAGCAACAATTAATTTTCAACTCAATTGACGAAGGAATGGTCGGGGTTGATAAAAATAGTATTATAAACTTTTTCAATAAAAGTGCCGCTCGCATGACAGATGTAACTGCGGAGGATGCTGTAGGAAAGCACATTTATGAAGTAATTCCAACAAGTGCCCTTCCTCGAATTTTTGAAAGTGGAAGAACCGAATTAAATAAGGAATTAGTTTTAAGCAATGGCGCAAAAATTGTCACATCTAGATTTCCTGTGGTGAATGAACAAGGCGAGCGCATTGGTGCATTTTCCATTTTCAAAGACATAACAGAAGTGGTGAACTTAGCTGAAGAAATAACCAATTTGAAGGAAATCCAGACTATGCTACAAGCTATCATTCAATCAAGTGATGATGCGATTTCTGTTGTTGATGAAGATGGGAAGGGCTTACTCATTAATCCTGCTTACACTCGAATTACTGGTCTTGAGACTGAAGACATCATCGGTAAGCCAGCAACTGCAGATATTAGTGAAGGTGAAAGTATGCATTTAAAAGTACTTCAAACGAGGAAAGCGATTCGAGGAGTAAACATGCGAGTTGGACCAGCAAAACGTGAAGTGATCGTTAATGTTGCACCAATTATCGTTAACAATCGATTAAAAGGTAGTGTTGGGGTTATCCATGATATGACAGAAATTCGTTCACTTATGAAGGAATTGGATCGAGCGAGGAGTATTATCCGGACGTTAGAGTCAAAATATACGTTTGATGACATCATTGGCGATTCAAAAGAAATGAAGATTTCAATTGATCAAGCGAAACTAGCCGCAAAAACACCTGTCACTGTATTACTTCGAGGTGAATCTGGTACCGGTAAAGAGCTATTTGCTCATGCTATACACAGTGCGAGTGATCGAAAATACAACAAATTCGTACGTGTTAATTGTGCAGCCATTGCTGAACATTTATTAGAAAGTGAATTATTTGGTTATGAAGAAGGCGCATTTACAGGTGCTAAACGTGGAGAGAAACGTGGATTATTCGAAGAGGCGAATCACGGTAGTATCTTTTTAGACGAAATTGGCGAACTTTCAAGTAGTACCCAAGTCAAACTATTACGTGTTTTACAAGATGGTGAAATTGTTCGTGTAGGTGGGACAAAAGCGATACCTATTGATGTTAGAGTCATTGCTGCAACCAATATACACATGGAAAAAGCGATGCTTGAAGGAACATTTAGAGAGGATTTGTATTATCGTTTAAATCGAATGCCAATTCAAATTCCACCTTTGAGACATCGTAAGACAGATATTAAAGCAATCGCTGAACGTTTATTAGTAAAGTTAAATCAAGAGTATGGGCGTAATGTAGAATTGATTTCTGAAGTAGCCTACAATCGCTTGCGAGTTTATGATTGGCCAGGAAATGTAAGGGAATTAGAAAATGTCATTAGCCGTGGAATGATTTTTATGAAGCCGACTGAATCCATATTAGATGATCACCACTTGCCAATTTCAATGATGAAGCCTTCCGAATCTCAAATGAATCAATTAAATCAACCAATTCTTCCGCTTGCGGATCAAATTGAAAGAATTGAGAAAGAGATCCTATCATCTACATTAAGAAATACGGGTGGCAACAAATCGAAAACAGCGAAAAATCTAGGGATTTCACTTAGAACGCTCTATTACAAATTAGAAAAATATGAATTGGATTAACGAGTTGTGCAAAGAATTGCATGGTTTGCAACAATTTGCATGCAAGAAAAGGCGAAAATGAGTAGAATAAAGCGTTTTCATCGTTGTCTTATAAGGCGATATTATGATTAAATTATGAGTGGTGAGGTGATTACAAATGAAATTAGAAGATTTAATTCGCCAAGCATCTGAGTCTACAGAAAATGTAGTAGCGGTTGCAGCTGCTGCGGATCTTGAAGTTTTAGAAGCTGTAAGTTTGGCAATTGAACTCGAAATGGCTAGTTTCCGTCTTTACGATGACGAACCTAAGCTAAAAGCTTTAATCAAGGAACATTACCCGCATTTAGTGAATCATCCGAGGATTTATACCCAACATGTTAAGGACGCTCAGCAAGCTGCTTTAACTGCAGTGAAGTCAGTTCGTTTGAATGAAGCAAATGTATTAATGAAAGGTCATATTCCAACAGCAGTAATTTTAAAAGCTGTATTAAATCCTGATTTTGGATTACGCACTGGAAAAGTACTTTCTCATGTTGCTGCATTTGAAATTAACGGATATGAACGTCTGATTTTTGTTACGGATGCAGCAATGAATATTGCTCCCGATTTATCTCAAAAAGCTCAAATTATTGAAAATGCAGTTAAAGTAGCACATGCGGTAGGAGTAAGTAATCCAATCGTTGCCCCTTTAGCAGCGGTAGAAACTGTAAATCCAAATATGCAGCCAACTTTAGACGCAGCAGCACTAGTAAGTATGAATATGCGTGGTCAAATAAAAGGTTGTATTATCGATGGGCCTTTAGCTTTAGATAATGCTATTTCAGTAGAAGCTGCTCAACACAAAGGCATTTCAGGTGAACATGCTGGACGAGCAGACATTTTGTTAGTCCCATCAATCGAAGCTGGAAATATTTTGTACAAATCACTTGTTTATTTTGCAAAAGCAAAGGTCGGTGCAGTTATTGAAGGTGCAAAAGCTCCAATCGTTTTAACTTCGCGTGCAGATAGTGCAGACAGTAAATTGAATTCACTTGCATTGGCTATTTGCTCATCACAAAAATAAACATCTATTATAGGAGGAATTTACAATGGAAATTTTCAAATATATGGAGAAATATGATTACGAACAATTGGTGTTTTGCCAAGATAAAACTTCAGGATTAAAAGCTATTATTGCCATTCATGATACAACATTAGGACCTGCCCTTGGTGGTACTCGTATGTGGAATTATGCAACAGAAGAAGAAGCAATTGAAGATGCACTTCGTCTAGCAAAAGGAATGACATACAAAAATGCTGCTGCTGGCTTAAATCTTGGTGGTGGTAAAACAGTTATTATCGGAGATCCATTAAAAGATAAAAACGAAGAAATGTTCCGTGCTTTCGGTCGTTTTATTCAAGGTCTAAACGGTCGTTACATAACTGCTGAAGATGTTGGTACGACTGTAGCAGATATGGACTTAATTCATGAAGAAACAAATTATGTAACTGGAATTTCTCCAGCATTCGGATCTTCAGGTAATCCATCTCCTGTAACAGCTTATGGTGTATACCGTGGAATGAAAGCTGCTGCAATGGAAGCATTCGGTAGTGATTCATTAGAAGGCAAACGCGTTGCAGTTCAAGGTGTAGGTAATGTTGCATATAATTTATGCCGTCATTTACATGAAGAAGGTGCAATATTAATTGTTACTGATATTAATCAAGCTTCAGTTGACCGTGTTGTGAATGAATTTGGAGCTACTGCAGTAAACACTGATGAAATTTACTCACAAGACGTTGATATTTTTGCTCCATGTGCATTAGGTGCGATTATTAATGACGAAACGATTCCACAATTAAAAGCTAAAGTAGTTGCTGGTGCAGCTAATAACCAGTTAAAAGAAACGAGACATGGTGATCAATTACATGAACTTGGAATTGTTTATGCTCCAGATTACGTAATTAATTCAGGTGGAGTTATTAACGTAGCAGATGAATTATATGGTTATAACCGCGAGCGCGCGATGAAGCGCGTAGAAACAGTATATGACAGCATTGCAAAAGTAATGGAGATTTCACGTACTGAGGGAATTCCTACTTACTTAGCAGCTGACCGTTTAGCAGAAGAGCGTATTGCTCGTGTGGGTAAATCACGTAGCCAATTCTTACAAAATGGCAAACATATTTTAAGCGGACGTTAATCACGTCTTTTGGGAGGAATCATTGTGCAAGAAAATTCATATCGCATTCTTGTTATCAACCCAGGTTCCACTTCTACAAAAATTGGTGTTTTTGAAAACGATGTTTTATTGATGGAGAAAACGATCCGACATTCTTCGGAAGAAATCGGCAAGTTTTCTTCAATCATAGATCAATATGAATTTCGTAAGGAAACCATTTTAGAAGCATTGGATGAAGAAGGAATCAACATTTCGAAGTTATCGGCCGTTTGTGGTAGAGGCGGCCTGCTTCGTCCAATTGAAGGTGGTACTTATGCGGTTAATGAAGAAATGCTTAAAGATTTGAAAAAAGGTTTTTCAGGACAACATGCTTCAAATTTAGGTGGGATTTTAGCATTTGAAATTGCAACAGGTTTAAATATTCCTTCATACATCGTCGATCCAGTCGTTGTGGATGAGTTAAATCCAATAGCCCGCATTTCAGGGTTTTCGTTAATTGAACGAAAATCTATTTTCCATGCACTCAATCAGAAAGCTGTTGCACGACGATATGCTAAACAATGTGGTAAAGCATATGAAGATATGCGATTAATCGTTACTCATATGGGTGGCGGTATCACTGTAGGAGTTCATGAAAATGGACGAGTAGTAGAAGTGAATAATGGTTTGCATGGTGACGGTCCATTTAGTCCAGAACGTGCAGGTACGGTTCCTGCAGGCGATTTAATTGATTTATGTTTTTCTGGTGAATACTATCGCCATGAAATCATGAAGAAATTAGTCGGTCAAGGCGGATTAGTTAGTTATTTAGGAACCAATGATGCAGTAGCGGTTGAAAAGAGAATTGCTAAAGGTGACCAAGAAGCAGAGCTTGTATATGATGCTATGGCTTACCAAGTAGCACGAGAAATTGGTTCTGCGAGTGCTGTATTAGAAGGGAAAATCGATGCGATTATCTTAACTGGTGGTTTAGCATATGGGAAAGATTTTGTCGAAGCTATTTCGAAACGAGTGAATTGGATTGCTGATGTGATTGTTCATCCTGGTGAAAATGAATTGCAAGCTTTAACTGAAGGTGCGATTCGTGTTTTAAACGGTGAAGAACAAGCGAAGGTTTATCCGAATTCAAAGTAAAAGGAGGATAAGCATATGGCAAAAAATTATGATGTAGTCATAATTGGTGGGGGAACAGGTGGCTATGTAGCTGCTATTCGTTCTGCACAATTAGGTCTTAAAACGGCAATTGTTGAAAAAGGTAATTTAGGTGGAACATGTCTTCATAAAGGCTGTATCCCAAGTAAAGCATTACTTCGCAGTGCTGAAGTTTACGCAACGACTAAAAACCATGCGGCAGATTTCGGAGTAAATACTGGTGAAGTTTCATTAGATTTTTCACGCGTCCAAGCTCGTAAAGAAAGTATAGTTTCCCAACTTCATCAAGGTGTTCAAGGTTTGATGAAAAAAGGAAAAATTGATGTATTTGAAGGTACTGGCCGTATGTTAGGGCCATCTATTTTCTCACCATCTCCAGGTGGTACCATTTCAGTAGAAATGAATAATGGAGAAGAAAACGAAATGTTAATTCCTAAAAACGTAGTCATCGCAACTGGTTCAAGACCACGATCACTACCAGGTTTAACAATTGATGGAACTCAAGTAATGAGTTCAGACGAAGCGTTGATGATGACGGAATTACCTAAATCGATTTTAATTGTCGGTGGCGGTGTTATCGGGATTGAATGGGCTTCTATGTTAAATGATTTCGGCGTTGAAGTTACGGTAATTGAATACGCTGATCGCATTATCCCAACTGAAGATGCTGACATTTCTAAAGAAATGCAAAAATTATTAACTAAAAAAGGCATTAAGTTTGCGACAAGTGCTAAGGTTTTAGCTGATTCATTAGAAACAACAAAGGATTCTGTCACAATATCAGCTGAATTAAAAGGTGAAACGACTGCGTTTACTGCGGAGAAAATGTTAGTTTCTGTTGGACGTCAAGCGAATGTTGAGGGTATTGGTATTGAAAATACGGATATCGTTGTTGAAAACGGCTTTATTCAAGTTAAAGATACTTTCCAAACAAAAGAGTCTCATATATATGCAATCGGAGATGTAATTGGCGGATTGCAATTAGCTCATGTGGCTTCTCATGAAGGAATTACAGCTGTTGAGCATATTTCAGGACAAAAAACGCATGCCATCGATTATAACTTAGTATCTCGTTGTATTTATTCAAATCCAGAAGCTGCAAGTGTAGGAATTACTGAACAACAAGCTAAAGAAAAAGGCTTTGATGTTAAAGTAGGTAAGTTTTCGTTTAAAGCCATTGGTAAAGCATTGGTTTACGGTGAGTCTGATGGATTTGTTAAAATCATCGCTGATAAAAAAACGAACGATATCCTAGGTGTTCATATGATTGGACCACATGTTACGGATATGATTTCTGAAGCAGGACTTGCAATGGTACTTGATGCAACACCTTGGGAAATTGCTTCTACTATTCACCCTCACCCAACACTTTCAGAAGTTATGGGCGAAGCTGCACTAGCAGTTGAAGGTAAAGCGATTCATATGTAATTTCTGATAGTCAAAAAAGGGGGATGTACAAATGGCAACTAATCGTCATGAAGAATTAGGGTTATCAAATGATGACGTACTTAAAATTTTTGAAACAATGCTAATGGCTCGTCGTGTTGATGAGCGTATGTGGTTATTGAACCGTGCTGGTAAAATTCCTTTCGTTATTTCTTGTCAAGGACAAGAAGCGACTCAAGTTGGAGCTGCTTTCGCACTAGATAACACGAAAGATTATATCGCTCCTTATTACCGTGATATGGGTGTAGTTTTACACTTCGGTATGACAGCTCGCGATTTGATGCTTTCAGCGTTTGCTAAAGCGGAAGATCCAAACTCGGGTGGACGTCAAATGCCTGGCCACTTTGGACAAAAGAAAAATCGTATTTTAACAGGTTCTTCACCTGTAACGACTCAACTTCCTCATGCTGTGGGTGTTGCATTAGCAGGTAAAATAAAACAAAAAGATTTCGTTACTTTCGTGACATTAGGTGAAGGTTCATCTAACCAAGGTGATTTCCATGAAGGATTAAACTTTGCTGGTGTTCATAAATTACCTTGTATAACTATGGTTGAAAACAATAAATATGCAATTTCAGTACCTTACGACAGACAAGTAGCTGCTAAAAACGTTTCAGATCGTGCAATTGGTTATGGTATGCCTGGTTTCACAGTTGATGGAACAGATCCTTTAGAAGTTTATAAAGTGGTAAAAGAAGCTGCTGACCGTGCTCGTAACGGGGAAGGTCCAACTCTTATCGAAGCTGTTTCACATCGATTAACAGCTCACTCTTCTGATGATGATCAACGTCAATACCGTACAGCTGAAGATCTTGCTGAAGGGCAAGCGGCTGATCCAATTGGTAAGTTCGCTGCTTATTTAACAGAATTGAACATTCTTACTGAAGAAATTGAAAAAGAGTTAAATGATCGCATTATGAAAGAAGTAAATGAAGCAACGGATTATGCAGAGAACGCGCCATACGCTGCACCAGAAGATGCTTTAAAATACGTCTATGCTGAAAAAGACGGGGGGAACGCATAATGGCAGTTATGTCTTATATTGACGCAATTACACTCGCAATGAAAGAAGAGATGGAACGTGATGAAAACGTCTTTGTACTTGGTGAAGACGTAGGTCGTAAAGGTGGCGTTTTCAAAGCTACTCAAGGTTTATACGATCAATTTGGAGAAGATCGCGTAATGGATACTCCATTAGCAGAATCTGCAATCGCAGGTGTCGGAATTGGTGCTGCAATGTACGGTATGCGTCCTATTGCAGAAATGCAATTTGCTGATTTTATCATGCCAGCCGTTAACCAAATCATTTCTGAAGCTTCTCGAATTCGTTACCGTTCAAATAATGACTGGTCTTGTCCAATCGTTTTCCGTGCACCTTTTGGTGGGGGAATTCACGGTGCACTTTACCATTCACAATCTGTTGAAGCGATCTTTGCAAACCAACCTGGTTTGAAAATCGTGATTCCTTCAACACCTTATGATGCAAAAGGCTTACTAAAAGCTGCTATTCGTGATGATGATCCAGTTATGTTCTTCGAGCACAAACGCGCTTACCGATTAATCAAAGGCGAAGTGCCTGAAGAGGATTACACAATCGAAATTGGTAAAGCAGACGTTAAACGTGAAGGTGAAGATATTACCGTTATCACGTACGGACTTGCTGTCCACTTTGCACTGCAAGCTGCTGAACGTTTAGAGCAAGACGGAATTTCTGCTCATATTCTTGATTTGCGTACAATTTATCCATTAGATAAAGAAGCAATTATTGAAGCTGCTTCAAAAACAGGAAAAGTACTACTTGTCACTGAAGACAATATGGAAGGTAGCATTATGGGTGAAGTAGCAGCAATCATTGCTGAAAACTGCTTGTTTGATTTAGATGCACCGATTAAACGTTTAGCAGGACCTGATGTACCTGCAATGCCATATGCACCGACAATGGAAAAGTTCTTTATGATTAACCCAGATAAAGTTGAAAAAGCAATGCGTGAACTTGCAGAATTTTAACCTGAAAGGAGGAGTTACAATTGGCAATCGAACAAATTAAAATGCCTCAACTCGGTGAATCCGTAACAGAAGGAACAATCGAAAAATGGTTGGTTCAACCGGGTGACAAAGTGAATAAATATGATTCACTTGCAGAAGTGAATACAGATAAAGTAACGGCTGAGATTCCTTCATCATTTACAGGTGTCATCAAAGAACTAATCGCTACAGAAGGCGAAACTTTAGCAGTAGGTGCTGTAGTTTGTACGATCGAAACTGAAGGCGGCGCTTCTACTGAAGAGTCAACTCCTGAAGATGCTCCTGCTGAAAAAGAAACAGCCGCTGAAATGCCAGCCGCTGAATCGAAAAAAACGGCAGTTCCTGTTCAACGTGAAAAAGGGTCGAAAGCTCGTTATTCTCCAGCGGTATTAAAACTTGCTCAAGAAAACGACATCGACTTAACACTTGTAGAAGGTACTGGAAATGAAGGGCGTATTACGCGTAAAGATTTACAAGCAATTATCGACAGCGGGAACATCCCAACTGCTAAACCTGAACAAGCTGCTCCTCAACAAGAATCAGTATCAGCTCCAGCGCAACCAGCTGCTTCGAAACCAGCTGCAGCAGCAAATGTACCTGTTGGCGAAGGCGATATCGAAATTCCTGTTACAGGCATTCGTAAAGCAATTGCAGCTAATATGTTACGTAGTAAACACGAAGCGCCACATGCATGGACAATGATTGAAGTAGATGTTACGAACCTTGTTCAATACCGTGATTCCATCAAAAATGAATTCAAGAAAAAAGAAGGATTTAATGTTACTTACTTTGCATTCTTCGTCAAAGCAGTTTCTCAAGCTTTAAAAGAATTCCCAATGATGAATTCAATGTGGGCGGGCGACAAAATCGTACAGAAAAAAGATATTAATATCTCAATCGCTGTAGCAACTGAAGATGCACTGTATGTTCCGGTTATTAAAAATGCAGATGAAAAAACCATTAAAGGCATTGGTCGTGAAGTTAATGAACTTGCAGCAAAAGTACGTGCAGGTAAATTGAAATCCGATGAAATGCAAGGTGGAACATTTACTGTTAATAACACAGGATCATTTGGTTCTATTCAATCAATGGGTATCATTAATTACCCACAAGCAGCAATTCTTCAAGTTGAATCTATTGTTAAACGTCCAGTTATTATGGCGGGCGGCATGATTGCACCTCGTGATATGGTAAATCTATGTTTATCACTTGATCACCGAGTTCTTGACGGATTAGTTTGTGGACGTTTCCTTGCGCGTGTGAAAGAGATTCTTGAAAACATGACAAAAGAAAACACTTCCGTTTATTAATGAAAAGTTTTAAGCAGAACTCTTGCGAATTGTGATACCTACTTTTCGTTAAAAGTATGTTGAGCATTCGTTCGAGTTTTAACTTGAAACTAAACTTATCAATAAAGTCCGATGCCGAAACTCTCGGTCATCGGGCTTTTTTTGCTTTTATGAAAGCCCTTTCTAAGTTAGACTAGAAATAAGCAACAGATCTAAAGGAGGGAAGCGAAAGCATCCACATGACAATCACAAAAATGAAAACTATCAAATTTCCAAAAGCTTCATACGACGACTGGAAAGTAGAAGCCGTTCACTCACTTAAAGGTCAATCGTTCGATAAATTAATCACGCCAACCTTTGAAGGAATCCAACTTCAACCACTATATACAGAAGAGCATCTGAATAAGTCATTAAATTACTCTGAAATGATCTCTACAGCAAAACAAGATTCGAAATGGATGATTGCACAACCGGCTTTTGCAACGTCAGCAAATGAATTCTTACAAAAAACTGTGGATCAACTAAGCCGCGGCAATGATATGATTATTTATTTGGCTTCAACATCATCCTTTGAATGGAGTTCTGAAGAACTAAGTCAATTAAAGGACTTAATCAAAAAACATCCGTTTTATTTTTCCGTTGAAAATGAAAATGATTCAATTTTAGGGGTATTCTCACTTCTATCCAAGGAAGAGTTACAAGTAGTAACAGGTTATGTAAAAGGGGTTTCCATTCCATCCTTAAATATGCTCGTTTCTACGAGTGAAATTCATTATGCGGGTGGGACAGCGATCCATGAGTTAACAGGTGCCTTGCTTTCATTTGCAAAAATAGCTGAAAATACACCTGACTTTTCATCTTCTCTGGCTGTTCAATTTTCAGTAGATACGAATTTCTTTATGGAAATTGCTAAATTGAGAGCTTTCCGTGTGTTATGGAAAGCGTTTACCTCCGCATACGGAGTAGATGAGACAAACATTCCATTATTCGCTGAAACTTCTTTGCGTTCATATTCGAAACTCGATGATACTGTGAATTTACTGCGAGCTGGCAATGCTGCTTTTTCAGCAGTGCTTGGCGGTGCAGATGCTATAATGGTTTATCCTCATGATGTATTAACAGGTAGCACGTTAACATCTGAGCGAATTGCACGTAATGTTCAATTAGTTATTCGAGAAGAAACGATGATTAGTAAATTCATTGATCCATCTTCGGGATCTTACTATATCGAGTCACTAACGTCTGAATTAGTGCGTGAATCATGGTTGTTGTTTATTAAAATCCAATCAATGGAAGAAACTTCTCGTGAAAATTATTTAATGGATCTTGTACATGAAGTTCATTCAAAGAGAAAAACGGCTCTTTCAACTCGTAAGGCATCGTTAATTGGGACAAATATGTATGCAAATCCAAGTGATATCGTAAGTCCATCAGTCATGAATAAAGACGTTGATCGTCTGGCAGTTCCTTTTGAAAACCTTAGAGAAAAGTTCCAAACGAACTCTTTGAAATCCGCGGTTGTCTCATTTGGTTTGTTAAAAGAAGTGAAACCAAGAGCCGATTTCGTTCAAGGATTTTTACAAGCAGGAGGATTGGATCCTTTAATGAGTCCCGTTTTTGAAAATGTAAAAGATGCATGGCACTGGTTGAAAAAGAATGAGATCGCTTATGCAGTTGTTGCTGCTAAGGATGGTTTAACAAAGGAAATTATGCCATCTTTGCTAGAACTGAAATCTAATGACATGTTCTTGGATGTTGCAGGCAAATTTGAAGAAGAAACTACTTGGAAAGACCTTGGACTAAATGGCAGTATCTTTGCTGGCCAAGATATAATTGCTAAAATGCAAGAACTTGTTCATTGGAATGAAGCAGGAGGTCACACAGATGAAACCTGATTTTAAGTCAATTCAAATCGAAACTATTCTCTCTAATAACCAATCAAACGAAATCATTGCAGATTCTTTTTTAACGAATGAAGGCATTCAAATACAACAAAGGTATTCAAAGAATGATATCTCTTCACTTGAACATACTCAAGATCTGCCAGGGATAGCTCCAAATACAAGAGGGCCATATCCGTCTATGTATGTGTCACGTCCCTGGACTGTGCGTCAGTATGCTGGATTTTCAACTGCTGAAGAAAGTAACGCATTTTATCGTCGTAACCTTGCCATGGGGCAAAAGGGCTTGTCAGTCGCTTTTGACTTAGCTACACATAGAGGTTATGACTCAGACCATCCCCGTGTGACAGGAGACGTTGGTAAAGCTGGAGTGGCTATTGATTCAATAGAAGATATGAAAATTCTGTTTGATGGTATTCCACTGGATCAAATGTCTGTTTCGATGACAATGAACGGTGCCGTTTTACCAATTCTCGCATTCTATATCGTGACTGCTGAAGAACAAGGCGTTTCACCTGAGCAACTTGCTGGAACCATTCAAAATGACATATTAAAAGAATATATGGTAAGAAATACATATATTTATCCACCTGAAATGTCGATGAAAATTATTGCCGATATTTTTGAATATACGTCGAAGTTAATGCCAAAGTTTAACTCCATTTCGATTTCTGGTTATCACATGCAAGAAGCGGGAGCAACAGCCGACATTGAATTAGCCTATACATTAGCTGATGGACTAGAGTATGTACGTACAGGACTTAAAGCTGGAATCGATATTGATTCATTTGCGCCACGATTGTCATTTTTCTGGGCGGTTGGAATGAATTATTTTATGGAAATCGCAAAAATGAGAGCCGCTCGACGTATTTGGGCTCAAATGATGAAAACGTTTGACCCGAAGAATCCAAAATCATTAGCACTGCGTACACATTCACAAACTTCTGGCTGGAGTTTGACTGAACAAGACCCATTTAATAATGTCACTCGCACTTTAGTCGAAGCAAATGCCGCTGCTATGGGTCATACGCAATCTCTTCATACGAATGCACTTGACGAAGCGATCGCATTACCGACAGATTTCTCTGCACGTATAGCTCGTAATACTCAGCTCTTCTTACAAGAAGAAACGATGATGACGAAGGTTATTGACCCTTGGGGCGGCTCTTATGCAGTTGAAAAATTGACAGATGAGTTGATGCAAAAAGCTTGGACATTAATCGAGGAAATCGAAGAGCTTGGTGGTATGGCAAAAGCGATTGAGACAGGTTTACCAAAGATGAAGATTGAAGAGGCAGCTGCTAAAAAGCAAGCTCAAATCGATTCAGGTAAAGAAATTATTATTGGCGTTAATAAATTCCGTTTATCAGAAGAAGATCCAATTGAAATTTTAAACATTGATAATACAGTGGTTCGTCAAAAACAAATTGACCGCATTGAAAAAATGAAACAAACGCGCAATGAAACAGAAGTAACAGCTGCTTTAACTGCTCTTACTTCTGCAGCTCAAACAGGCACTGAAAATTTACTAGCATGTGCAGTTCAAGCAGCAAGAGTTCGAGCAACACTTGGTGAAATTTCTGATGCCATAGAACTTGTATCAGGTAGACATAAGGCGGTGATTCGTTCAGTGAGTGGTGTTTATAGCTCGAACTTCTCAAATGAAGAAGAAATAAAAGCCGTTAAACATATGACCGATGAGTTTAAAGAAAACGAAGGCAGACGACCTCGAATTATGATCGCCAAAATGGGACAAGATGGACATGACCGAGGGGCAAAAGTAATTGCTACTGCATTTGCAGACTTAGGCTTTGACGTAGATATGGGACCGTTATTCCAAACTCCCGCTGAGACGGCTCGACAAGCAGTAGAAAATGATGTTCATGTAATTGGTGTGAGTTCGTTAGCAGCTGGCCATATAACACTCGTCCCATCACTTCGTGATGAATTAAGCAAATTGGGTCGAGAAGACATTTTAATTGTCGTCGGTGGTGTTATTCCTGCTCAAGATTATGCTTTCCTTCGAGAAAATGGAGCTTCAGCGATATTTGGACCGGGAACAGTAATACCAGTAGCAGCTGGTAAAGTGATAGAAGAAATTTATAGAAGACTCGGGTATGAGGAAGTGATGGAATAATGGATGGTCAAGAGAGCCAACAGAAAAATTCAATGCATGTGTTGAGTGGTATTCATTCTACTCATGATGGAATGGGACATGCAACACGAAAGCAATTTCGAAAGGCCCAAAAAAATGAGATTTCTGTCGATGATTTTTCACGAGAAATTCGTCAAGGTTCTAGACTCCATTTGGCCAAAGCCATTACTTTACTTGAAAGTACTGTTTCTGCAGATAAACGTGCAGGGCAACGTTTACTTCAAGAGCTATTACCTCACACCGGCAACAGTATTCGTATAGGAATCACGGGAGTACCTGGTGCTGGAAAAAGTACTTTTATTGAAGCGTTCGGCAAGTTTTTATGTAATGAAGGCTTTAAAGTGGCAGTGTTAGCGATAGATCCTAGCTCCACTATATCGGGTGGAAGCATATTAGGAGATAAGACGCGGATGGAAGAACTTGTGAGGCATGAAAATGCCTTTATTCGTCCTTCACCAACTGCTGGAACTTTAGGTGGCGTGCATAAAAAAACGAGAGAAACGATGTTGCTATGCGAAGCGGCGGGGTACGATGTGATTTTGATCGAAACAGTTGGCGTCGGTCAGAGTGAAACGATTGTTCGGGGAATGGTTGATTTCTTTTTACTGTTAGTTTTAACCGGTGCTGGTGATGAACTGCAAGGGATGAAAAAAGGAATAATGGAATTAGCGGATTTATTAATCGTTCACAAAGCTGATGGGGAAAATGCAAAAATGGCGAAAAAAACCGTCGCTGAGTACCAACAAATTTTGCATTTCTTGCAACCTGCAAGCCCAGGGTGGACAACAAAAGCAATACCCGCTTCGTCAAAAAATTATGTTGGAATTGAAGAAACATGGCAGATTATTTGTTCCTTTAAAGATACACTTGTGAAATCAGGTTTCTTTACCGAAAGAAGGCAGTCGCAAACAAAAGATTGGTTCCATACAATGATTGTCGATCGCTTAATGGATCAATTCTATGAGCAACCTAATACGAAAATAACTGTTAAGAGCTTAGAAGACGAAATACTTAAAGGAAATAGAACGGTCTCACAAGCAATTGAACAACTTTTTCTAGATAATAAATCCTAGTTTTTGCGTGGGTATTCATGAACTGCTATTATTAATACAGAAGTTTGAGAGGAGTTTTAACAATGAATATGGATTTTAATTTATTAATGAACGATATAGTTCGTCAAGCACGTGGTGAAATGGAGGCAAGCGGGTATGAACAATTGACTTCTCCTGAAGAAGTAGAACAAGCGTTCTCTCGCAAAGGTACTTCATTGGTTATGATTAATTCAGTATGTGGTTGTGCTGGGGGAATAGCTCGTCCAGCAGCTGCAAATGCTGTTCATTATGATAAACGTCCTGATTATCTCTTAACAGTGTTCGCAGGTCAAGACAAAGAAGCTACTGCTCAAGCCCGTATGCTATTTGGAGATGAGCACTTGCCATCATCCCCATCATTCGTGTTAATGAAAGATGGAGCACTTGTTGCTGAGATTGGTCGTCATGAAATTGAAGGTCACGATCCAATGTCCGTAATTACTCATATACAAGCACTATTTGAAGAACATTGTGATGAGCTATAAGGTAGAAAACGAGAGCACTGTTATTCAGTGCTCTTATATTACAGACAAATAAAAAAGTTGATTTCCATTGCGACGGACGCTTTCCGCGGGCAAGACTTCAGCCGCTTCCTTCGCTAAGCTCAGTCCAGGGTCTTCAGTTCTTGCTGATTCCGCTGGAGTCGCCGCCTCCATTCCAATCAACTGAAATTGCTGTCAAAATAAATATAATTAAATGTGTTTTGCTCAGTTAAGGATATATAGGTTAAAATTAAACTTTCAATTACTACATATGTATATAATTTGGGTTTTGAAAGATGTATTATGCAAATATCAAATAAATCCCTACTTATAAGTAAAACACTGCAAACTATTTAAGAAGGAAAGTGGTCGGTTATTTCTGAAGACTCCTGCGGAAAAACGAAACACGCTAGACCCCACAGGGTCAACTGTCAAAGACAGTTTAGCCGAGGAGACTAGCGTTTCGTCCGCGGAAAGCGAAAGAAATAACCGACCACCTTCTTTTTCTTTCAAGTGTAATAGTTAAACCTTAATTTTTTATTACGATAAAACGATTATTCTTTGGTTTTCAATCTAAGAGCACTGTTATTCAGTGCTCTTTTGCTTACGTCATTTTGAAAAGGGGGTGAGAGTGGAATGGATTTACGTAAATTTCGTATAGGGTATCGAACGTTGAAAACAGCAGTTGGTGCAAGTATTGCGATGTTAATCGCGATGTATTTAGATTTAGACTACTACAGTTCAGCATTTATTTTGACGGTTTTATGTATTCAACCAACGAAGAGAAAATCTGTTCGTGCGGTATATGCTCGTATTATTTCAAGTGTCATTGGTGTTGGATTTGCTTTCATATTTTTTGAAGGAATATCGTATCATCCACTTGTGTTTGGTCTTATTTTATTGTTATTTATTCCGACATTAGTCTCGTTAAAATTTCAAGATGGTTTTGTATCGAGTGTGGTCATTCTCTTGCATTTATTTGATGCTAAATCGCTATCCTTGTCTTTACTATGGAACGAAACACAATTAATGGCCGTAGGTTTTGGTGTGGCATTAGTGGTCAATATGTATATGCCAAGTATCGATAAAGACTTAAAAAAATATCGTTTAGATTTAGAAGCACTTTATTCCAAAATATTTCATGAAATTGCACTCTATTTACGTAATGGAGATTCAGACTGGGATGGAAAAGAACTTGTCCAAGCTGCAGAAGTAATTGAAAAAGGGAAAGCACTCGCTTACCAAGATGTTGAAAACCATTTAAATCGAAGACAAAATCTATATTATTTATATTTTGATATGAGAGAACAACAATTTGAAATCATTGAAAGAGTACTTCCAAAAATCACAGCTTTACCAGTCACTATTTCACATTCACATCACGTAGGTGAATTTATTGAGGATTTAGCTAATCATGTTCATTCAGGGAATACAGCGAATACCTTTATTTCCAAACTAGATGATGTGAAAGAAGAGTTCTCGAAAATGCCGCTTCCTAAAGATCATGACAACTTTTTGGCAATGGCTGCTCTTTATCAGTTTATCGAAGAAATGGAACAATATTTACGCATTAAACGAAAATTCGTTGGATTTAAAACGAAAAAAAAGACAGCTTCGAAGGAATAACAATTCCTCGGAAGCTGTTTTTTATTAAAAGAATAAGCTTAGACCAAACAAGGCACTAGATAAAACCATCATGATAATCATTAAATAGACGATGAACTTACGAAATTTTTCATTACGCATACGATACAACTCCTTTAACGAACGATAGTTTAAGTTTAGTAGAAACTGAAAAAATTCACAAGAGGTAGAGTTTTCAAAAAGAAATCGGTACAATAGAGAATGGAGAATACAGAAGGGTGTGGCTATTTTGAAAAAGGTTGATCATATTGGCATCGCCGTAAAAAATTTAGATGAAACAATCCCTTATTATACAGAAACACTCGGTTTATCCGTTTTAAAAATCGAGGAAGTAGCATCAGAATCCGTTCGCGTAGCATTTATTGATGCTGGCAACGTTAAATTAGAACTACTTGAACCAATGTCTACACAAAGTGCCATCCATTCTTTTATTGAGAAAAAAGGTGAAGGTATCCATCATATCGCTTTTGGAGTGGAAGGAATTGAAGAGCGAATGAAAGAACTTCGCGAAAAAGGAATACGAGTATTAAATGAACAACCGAAAATTGGAGCGGGTGGCGCACAGGTCGCGTTTTTACATCCGAAATCTTCATTCGGTGTCTTATATGAACTTTGTGACAAAACAGGTTTAAAGGAGTAAACACATGGACATTTATGAAAAAATCAGTGAATTATATGATCGAAAACGTGAAATAGAACTTGGTGGTGGAGACGAACGTATTGAACGTCAACATGCTAAAGGTAAATTAACCGCACGAGAACGTATTGATTTACTTGTCGATCAAGGTACATTTGTAGAGTTGAATCCTTTTATTGAACATCGTACGGTTGATTTTGGGATGGACAAGCAAAAGGGACCAGGTGAAGGGGTTGTAACTGGCTACGGAAAAGTTAATGGACGCCCAATCTATTTGTTTTCACAAGACTTTACGGTCTTCGGTGGAGCTTTAGGTGAAATGCATGCGATGAAAATTGCGAATGTAATGGATCTAGCAGCTAAAAATGGCGCTCCGTTTATTGGGTTAAACGATTCAGGTGGGGCACGTATTCAAGAAGGTGTCGTATCTTTAGATGGATACGGTCAAATTTTCTATCGAAATTCAATTTATTCTGGAGTTATTCCACAAATTTCTGTCATCCTTGGACCATGTGCTGGAGGTGCAGTTTATTCACCAGCAATCACTGATTTTGTATTTATGGTGGATGAATCAAGCCAAATGTTTATTACCGGACCAAAAGTAATTGAAACGGTTACGGGTGAGAAGATATCAGCTGAGGATTTGGGTGGCTCAAAAGTACATAATGCGATTAGTGGAAATGCCCATTTCCGTGCTAAAACCGAACAAGAAATTTTACAGCAAGTGAGAGATTTGTTAAGTTATTTACCGCAAAATAACGATGAAAAACCACCTAGACTTGAAGCTGATATGAAAGATGATTACCGACCTGAATTAACGGAAGTCATTCCATTTGACGCGATTCGTCCTTATGATATTCGTAAAGTAATCGAACAAGTAGTAGATCAAGATTCGTTTATGGAAGTTCAAAAGGAATTCGCTCGTAATGTAGTAATTGGACTTGCTCGAATCAAAGGTGAAGTTGTTGGGTTAGTTTGTAATCAACCGAAAGTCATGGCAGGAGGATTAGATATCAATTCTTCTGATAAAGCTGCACGATTTATTCGTTTTTGTGATTCGTTTAACATCCCAATCATAACGTTTGAAGATGTAACAGGATTTTTCCCAGGTATTAAGCAAGAGCATGGCGGAATTATTCGTCACGGAGCCAAAATTTTGTATGCATACTCAGAAGCAACTGTTCCTAAAATGACAGTCATTTTAAGAAAGGCTTATGGTGGCGCATACGTTGCATTAAACTCTAAATCAATTGGCGCAGACTTAGTGTTTTCTTGGCCGAATGCAGAGATTGCCGTGATGGGTCCTCAGGGCGCAGCTAACGTAATCTTTTCCCGGGAAATCGCGCAAAGCGACAATCCGGAACAAACGCGTGCGACAAAAATCGAGGAATATCGTGAAAAATTCGCAAATCCTTACGTAGCTGCCGCTCGTGGGATGGTGGATGATGTTATAGACCCTCGAGAAACTCGAATTAAGCTTATACAAGCAATTGATATGATGCGAAATAAGAAGGAATCACGACCAGCTAAGAAACACGGTAATATTCCACTATAAGGGAGTTTTTCATTTGACAAATCAACGTTTAATAGACGAATTTTTCGAGTTGGTACAGATCGACTCTGAAACAAAACATGAGCAAGTGATTGCACCTATCTTAAAATCAAAAATGGAAGCGTTAGGCTTTCAAGTTATTGAAGATGATTCTGCTGCGAAAAGTGGCCATGGCGCAGGCAATCTCATTGCGACATTAAAGGGAAATAAAGCTGATGTTGATCCAATCTACTTTACTTGTCATATGGACACAGTAGTTCCTGGAAAAGGCATTAAGCCCGAATTACGTGAAGACGGATATATTTACTCAGATGGAACAACTATTTTGGGTGCAGATGATAAAGCAGGTATTGCAGCATTATTCGATATGGTTAAACGCTTAAAAGAAGAGTCAGTAGATCATGGTAATATTCAATTTATCATTACTTCAGGCGAAGAGAGTGGCTTAGCTGGAGCTAAAGAACTTGATGCATCACTTATCAATGCAAAATATGGTTTTGCTGTCGATTCAGATGGAAAAGTAGGCGGAATTGTTACGTCAGCACCGTATCAAGCTAAAATTTGGGCTACGATTCGTGGGAAGACGGCTCACGCAGGTGTAGCTCCTGAAAAAGGTATTTCAGCAATTAATATTGCAGCAAAAGCCATTTCGAAAATGTCTTTAGGACGAATTGATGAAGAAACTACAGCAAATATCGGTCGTTTTGAGGGCGGGGGAGCAACAAACATCGTTTGTGATGAAGTTCATATTTTAGCTGAAGCTCGTTCAATTGTGGAAGCCAAACTAACGAAACAAACGGAGCATATGCAATCGGTCTTTGAAAAAGTTGCTTCCGATATGGGTGGATCAGCTGAAGTGGATGTGAAGCTTATGTACCCTGGTTTCCGCTTTGGTCCTGAAGAACATGTCACAAAGGTAGCGATACAAGCTGTTAAGAATGTAGGACGCACGCCTTTATTAGCAGCAAGCGGTGGAGGCAGTGATGCAAATATTATAGCTGGATTTGGGATTCCTACAGTCAATCTTTCTGTCGGGTATGAAGAAATCCATACAAAAAATGAACGTATGCCAGTTGAAGAGCTTGAAAAGTTATCAGATTTGTTAGTTGAGATTGTCAAAGTTTCTGCTATTAAATCATAAAACAACTGTGGGGGTAGAGTATGACAAGTGTCAAAGTGGTTGTGTTTCGTTGTGGAAATGAAGATTATGCTATTCCTGTCGAACATGTCGTATCAATTGAAAAATTAGAACAAGTTAATCCAATTCCTCATTTACCAAACTATTTCTTAGGGTTAATGAAGATTCGCGGAGAACTTGTTCCAATCGTTGATTTTGAGCAAATCCTATACGGACGTAGTGCCAGTTCGGATGAACAAGTTCGTGTAATCGTTTTACAAACCGAAGAAATGTTTATAGGTCTTTTAGTGTTAGAAGCAAAAGAGATTTTAGATATTGTTGAAGAAGATTTAAAACAAATTGGACTTGTGAATTATTCAAAAACACAGTATTTTTCTTCTGTGGCAAATTTAGAAAATCGTGTAATTACGATTATAGATCCAAGCATTTTAGTGCGCACGGTTGACGGCATTAAAGAAATTCAAACTTACTTGGAATCAGTCGAAGCTGAATAAACAAACAAGACGCTAGGATGCCCTTGCGTCTTGTTTTTTGTTACACTTATATAAACACTAAATGATGAAAAACGGAGAGGCGAATGTCAATGAATATCGAAAAACAAACGACATCTCGAGTTATCCTCCATATTGATATGAATTCTTTTTATGCATCAGTTGAACAATCGTATGATCCATCTTTAAAAGGAAAAGCGATTGCTATTGCGGGAAATCCAAAAGAACGAAGAGGTATTTTGGTAACTTGTTCTTATGAAGCACGAGCAAGAGGCGTTTATACAACCATGAGTGTTTGGGAAGCGAAAAGAAAATGTCCCGAACTTATTTTATTGCCACCAAATTTTGAAAGATATCGGATTGCCTCAAAAGCGATGTTTGATTTACTGCGTACATACACACATCTAGTCGAACCTGTTTCCATAGATGAAGGATATGTTGATTTATCGGAAAATGAACGTCCTATGTCGGTAGTAGAAATCGCTAATGAGATTCAACAACGTTTATTAACAGAACTTGATTTGCCATGTTCTATCGGAATTGCGCCAAATAAATTTTTGGCAAAAACGGCTTCAAATTTGAAGAAACCGATGGGTATAACCATCTTACGAAAGCGTGACATGGATAAACTGCTCTGGCCACTTCCTGTAATTGAGATGCATGGAGTAGGGGAAAGTACGGCAAAGAAGTTAAATAGTATAGGTTTACAAACAATCGGAGATATCGCACATGCCGAAGAAGGATTATTAAAAGAAGCATTAGGGAAGAATGGATCTCGATTAAAAAACCGAGCCAATGGAATTGACCATCGCTCCGTTGATCCGGATTCTGTCTATGATACAAAAAGTGTGGGCAATTCTACTACATTACCAAGTGACGAAACAGATTTAAGAGAATTGAAAAAAGTGATCAAACGGTTAAGCTATAAAGTCGCTAGTCGGTTAGAATCGAAGAGACTTGCAGGACCAACTGTCTCGATTCAAATACGGGATGCTGATTGGCATAATTCTTCTCGCAGTCAATCGTTTCGAAATTTAGTATATGAAAAAGATCAACTCTTTGAAATTGCTTGGAATTTATTCTCAAAAAACTGGGATGGACAACCGATTCGATTATTAGGTGTAACAGTTAGTAATGTGGTCGACCGAAACGATTTTACTGAACAATTATCCATATATAATTATGAAGAACATGCGAAGGAAGAGCCGATATTAAAGTTAGTTGAATCACTTCAAACGAAATTTGGTAAAGATATGATTACGAGAGGTAAAACTCAAGTAAAGAAACCAACATTTGAATCGAAAACAAGTTTTAGTAAAGACTTTTTAGATGATCATACAGATAGGGAGAAAAAGTGACATGGAGCTGCAATTTTTAGGAACTGGAGCAGGAATGCCTTCCAAACAACGAAATACAAGCGCTCTTGTATTAAAGCTCATGCAAGAGAGAGGAACTTTTTGGTTATTTGATTGTGGGGAAGCCACACAACATCAAATGCTTTATACCACGTTGAAACCAAGAAAGCTCGAGAAGATATTTATTACTCATATGCATGGAGATCATATATTTGGACTACCTGGCTTATTAGGTTCACGCTCCTTTTTGGATGGTAAGGAACCTCTTACGATTTACGGTCCAAAAGGAATTAAAGAATGGATTCAGACAACACTTCGTTTGTCACGTACTTATTTACAATATCCATTACACATTGAAGAAATAGATGAAGGAATTATTTTTGAAGATGACCTATTTCGTGTAGAGGCCAAAAATTTAGACCATGTTATTCCTTGTTTTGGCTATCGTATTCTTCAAAAACCTCTTCCGCCTATGTTATTAATTGATAAAGCGTTACAACTAGGTGTTCCTAAAGGTCCTTTATTAGCAAAATTAAAAAATGGACAAGATGTCATTTTAGATAATGGAGAAACGATATTTAGTCAAGACGTGACAACGGAACCGATTAAAGGTTTTTCGCTAGCTGTTTTAGGAGACACGAGATACTGTCAGAGCGCGATTGAATTAAGTCAAGATGTTGATGTCGTAATACACGAATCAACCTTTGATGCAGGTACTGAAGAGTTAGCGAAGCCATATGGTCATTCAACTGTAACCGAGGCTGCAAAAGTAGCGAAAGAGAGTAATGCCAAACATCTCATCATTAACCATATAAGTGCAAGATTTTTACCTCATGAAGCCAATCAATTGCGAATTCAAGGTCTACAGGAGTTTCCATCCATCTTTGTAGCTGAAGATTTGTTGGAATTTGAGATGAAAAATGGTGAGTTAAATCCAATTAAAAAATAGGCGTATCTCAAACAAATCGTTTGGATACGCCTGTTGTTATTTCTTTTTTCTTCTGTATAAATCCATCGATTTATAACCTTCACCTAACACAATGCCCATTTCTTCGAATCTCTTTTCTTGCGTTTCTTTTCGTTTCGCACTGTAAATGTATCGTGCCCAGTCTTTTTGATAGCCAAAGGTTAGATGATTATATGCATTAAGTAAATCCTCATTATTCATGAGTTGAATTTTAATTGTATCGACAAAATCTATGTAATCATCCACGCACTGACTGTTTTTCTGAGTAGTGGGCTTGTGCATATCTTTTTTCATAGATTTCAATCCGATAATCGTATACACGTCATTTAAACTAACCATTTTAGAAAACTTTAAAGTACTATCTTGGACAAATCCTTCTTTTTTTGGATCAATATAGTCAAAAATGCGATCTCTCTCAATAAAATGTGCATATTTTGGGTTGTTCTTTTTCGGATAAGCAAAGTAGACAAAACCGTTTTCCTGTACCAAATCTTTTTCGATTAAAGTTTTTAAATAGCTAAGAAATTCCTCAATTGTTTGAATGAAAATAAAAACGAATTGATACTGTTCTTTTTTAATTTCTGTATCCATATTTACATTATTAAAATCTAAAATATCTTCAGGTGCTGCTAAAAGTAGTTTTGTAGAGAATTTCTCAATCATTAATTTTTCCATGATGCTTCTTTCAGAGTTCATACTTGTTTCGCCCCTTATTTTTTCTCTAATCATAATTAACTGAGCATACAATATCATTGAATATTGGAATTAGGAAGGATATTACTTTAATGCTCTTGAATAGTATAGAAAGCAAAGTATGATTGGAGGTCTTTCATTTGGGATTGGTAATATTGGTTGTAGTAATGTACCTTCCAATTTTTTATCGAATTCATAAAAGATTGGACTATTTAGAGAAAGAAGTTGAACGCTTATCTAAATGACAAACATAATATTATTATGTAAACTAATATAATTTTATAATTTAACTAAAAGGGGGAAACCAATGAGGTTTTTTATCGTTAGCATTTTATGTAGCATCATATTTCTAAGTGCATGTAGCATTCCAAAAGAAGAAATCGAACAATTGTCTCTAAATTATTGGAATAAAGAGGTGTCATCCATGGTGTTATATCCAGAGGAAGACTCTAAAGAAATACAATTATTTATTGATGCTCTAAACAACTCGGAGTTGTTACATGATAAAGTCATTATGACAGAACCATTATTATCCTTTAATATTGATTTGGCTGATGAAAAAGAGAAGAATTATCATCTTTGGATCTTAACGAATGGAGAGGGATATATTCAACAGTTGCACCCAGATGAAAATAAAACATTACAAATTGATTCTTCAGTAGCAATTGCCTTACATAATTATTTTAAAAAACAAGACGATGTAGAACTGATAAACACCGAAATTGAATTTGAAAAAGATTAAGTGATTTGGAAGGGACCACTATGAACATAACTTTACGTAATGATGAAACGGTATACATACGAGCATTTGAAGAAAAGGATTTTCTAGAAATCAATGAATTAAATAAAAAAGAGGGTTGGAATAACCTAGTGACAAAGCATGAAGATACGAAACGCGCTTGGATGAATTCTAACGTGGCTTTTGTAGCGGTAGCGAATGAACGAATCATCGGATATTGCCGTGGACTTACAGACGGTTCAATTAGCTTATACATATGTGAATTATTAATAGATGAAAGCTTCAGAGGAAAAGGGTTAGGACAAAAAATCACGTTTTGGATTCATAGCCTGTATCCCAATACAAGAATGGAATTGCTGGCAAGTTCTACGTCTCATAGTTTTTATGAGAGTCAACAGTATCGACCTTTTTATGGCTTTAGAAAAACATTCGAAGAATATGATGTAAACATGAAAAAGGAATGCTAATTCAGTGTGATTTAGCATTCCTTTTCATGTTCTAATTTATAGCCAGCCACGTTCATATTGAACTGGTGATTTAATTTCTGTACGTAACTCCTTAGCAGCGCGATATGGCCAATAAGGATCGCGTAGAAGTTCGCGAGCTAAAAAGATTAAATCGGCTCGATCATTTTGTAAAATTTCTTCTGCATGAAGTGGTGACGTAATGAGTCCTACTGCACCTGTTGGAATAGGAGTGTCATGTTTAATCGTTTCAGCAAAATTAACTTGATACCCAGGAAAGACATCAATTGGTGCCGGCACGTTTGCCCCTGAGCTAACATCTACTAAATCTACATCTTGTTCTTTCATCCATTTTGTCATCGTTACATATGAATCAGGCGTCATTCCACCTTCTGTATAATCATGTGCTGATATGCGAACAAAAAGTGGACCATTCCATATCGATCTTACGGCATCAATCGTTTCTCGTAACAGTCTATATCGATTTTCGTCACTTCCACCATACTCATCTGTACGTTTGTTTGTTAAAGGAGAAAGAAACTCATTAATTAAATAACCATGAGCACCATGAAGTTCTATAACATCAAATCCGGCTGTTTTTGAGCGTATTGCCGCTTCTTTAAAAGCAGTTACTGTGTTTTTGATATCATCTATTGTCATTTCGTTTGGCGTTTTGTAGTGCTCATTAAAGGCCAATGGAGATGGGGCATAGATATCACCATCCACAGTTGCTTTTCTTCCTGCGTGAGCTAGTTGAATACCTGTTTTTGCGCCATGAGATTTCATTAAATTGACTACTTCCGTTAACCCTTTTGTGTGTTCATCACTCCAAATACCTAAATCTTGAGCAGAAATTCTTCCTTCGGGTTGAACAGCTGTAGCTTCCAAAATAATTAGCCCAACTTGTCCAACAGCACGAGTTGCATAATGAGTACGATGCCAATCTTCAATTTGTCCATCTTGGTTATGACTTGAGTATTGACACATGGGAGCCATAACAATTCTATTTTTGAATGTCACATCTTTAATTGTATATTCTTGAAATAATTTTGCCATTTATGAAAACTCCTCCTCTTATGTATATAATAGAGTATAGCAAATTCACATTAATTTTAGTGTTTCTCCTGCTCATAGGAAATAGATGAAATATATCCGAGTAATAAAAAATGGAATAAAGTCCTTGTATTTGGTATGTTTCACTACGTGGGTTTTGTGGGAAAATAGAAATATGTCGATATTTGTAGTAACATGTTATGCTAATAACAATAATATTTTCAGTAGATAAAGGGGATTTTTGAAAAATGAGTTTAACTCCTACGCAAAGAATTGAATTACATGGTTTTAATAACTTAACAAAGACATTAAGTTTTAATATGTATGATATTTGTTATACAAGAACGAAAGAAGAACGTGAAGCTTATATCAATTATATTGATGAGCAGTATAATGCTGAGCGGTTAACGAAGATTTTAACGGATGTAACGGATATTATCGAAGCGAATGTCTTAAATATTGCAAAACAAGATTATGAGCCTCAAGGTGCAAGTGTAACGATTCTTGTTTCTGAAGGTCCAGTTGATCAGTCTCCAATGGAATCTTTTAAAGAATCACCAGGTCCTTTCCCAGAAACAGTCGTTGGACATTTAGATAAGAGTCATATTACGGTTCATACGTATCCTGAATATCACCCTGATGAAGGAATTAGTACGTTTAGAGCAGATATCGACATTTCAACTTGTGGAGAAATCTCTCCGCTAAAAGCTCTGAACTTCTTGATTCATTCATTTGAAACAGACGTAATGGTTATTGACTATCGTGTTCGTGGATTTACAAGAGATGTTAAGGGTCATAAATTATTTATTGACCATGATATTGATTCGATCCAAAATTATATTCCAGATAGCTTGCAAGAAGTTTATCAAATGATTGATGTTAACGTTTATCAAGAAAATATATTCCATACGAAATGTAAATTAAAAAAATTCGACTTAAATAATTACTTATTTGGTTATTCTGCTGAAGAATTATCAGAAGATGAGCAAAAAGCCATTTCTAAAAAGTTGAAAAAAGAAATGGATGAAATTTTTTACGCTAAAAATATGTCTTAAGTTATGTTTGGAAGGTTGTTTTACAGCCTTCCTTTTTTCTTTGTACTGATTAAAATGTATAAGTTTACTGCTTTCAGTATAAGAAAAGTATTAGCTTGCACCATTTTGGATGCGAGCTAATTTTTTCAAGAGAAAATTTATTAATCATATTGTTTTCCTAGTTCTCTTGAACGCAATTCAGCATCTTTTAAACAACTGCCGATAATCTGAATAAAATTATTTTTCTGTAAGGCTGCAATTCCTGCTTCAGTTGTTCCGCCTGGGCTTGTTACTTGCTTGCGAAGGACTTCTGGTGATTTTGAAGACTGTTTCATCATCATAGCTGAGCCTGCGAGTGTTTCAATGAGTAAATCACGTGCCACTTTTGAAGAAAGTCCAAGTGACACAGCCGCTTCTTCAAAAGCCTCTACAAAATAATAGACATATGCTGGACCACTTCCGGATAATGCTGTAATGACATGTAATTCATCTTCTTCCACTTGAATCACGGTTCCAATAGCGTTTAATAAATATATAATTTCTATTTTCGTTGTTTCTTCTACAACGGAATTCCACGAAACTGCACTTGCTGACATTCCAATAGTAGCGGATGTATTTGGCATGCAGCGAGCAATAGGACGATGACCAAGTCCTTTCTCGATTGTTGACATTGGGACACCGGCAACTACTGATAATACGACAGTGGAAGGTGAGAGATAGGTTGAAATGCTTTTCATTGCTTCCTGAACGTCTTTCGGTTTAGTTGCCAAGATAATCAAGTCTGCCATACGAATCTGTTTTTTATTCTCACAAATGATTTGTAAACCATAGGTCTTCTTCAAATATTCTTGTTTGACGAGATCTGATTTATTCATCACATAAACGTTTTCAAAAGAAACCGTTTTTTCTTTTTCCCATCCATGAATAATCGCTTGTGCCATGGATCCCGCTCCAATAAATACAATCTTTTTCATTTAAATGCCTCCCTAAAATAAAGTGTATGAAAAAAACATGCTCTCCCGTCCTAATAAAAGGACGAAAACGCATGTTTCCGCGGTACCACCTAGTTTTGCTCAACTAGTGAGCACAACTTATTCCTCCATATCGTGAAGGCACGGCCATGTTTACATAGCAGCTCCAAAGTAGGTTCATCATGTGAGTGGGAAGTGTACCTTTCAGCCGGTGAGCACACTCTCTACATTCCTTCAGCACAATTACTAGTCTTCATCAAAGCTTGAACGTTCTAAATTATTGGAATTATAGACTTGTCGGTAAAGATTTGTCAACTGCAACATAGAAAGTGTTAATAATTGTTGCTTCAGGTCTTTTTAATGAAATGAAGCATAATATTCATCATGGATACTATGGAAGGTGATATCAAGTGCATGAGATGTCGCTTATGTGGGAAATTATTAATCTCGTCTCTGAAGATGCTAGGTTAAAAGGTATTAACCAAGTAAGTAAAATAGATGTGATTGTTGGAGACTTATCCAATGTGTTACCTGATGCTCTCGAGTTAGCATTTTTGCATTTCAGAAATGATTATGTAAGTTTTATTGATGTCAGTACACAATTACATATTATTCGAGAGGTGGCAAAAGCAAAATGTGGAACTTGCCATCAAGAGTATGAACCTGATTACAGGGTAGCACTTTGTCCGAAGTGTGGACTCTCAAACTGTCTCCTGATCTCTGGTGAAACATTTAGAGTTGAATCATACGAAGGAAGTGATAAACGTGAAAATTAATATTCGGGAAGATGTATTAAAAGATCAAAATATGGTAGCTAAACTAAATAGAGAAACTTTTAAGGAAAGTAAGACACTTGTTATTAACTTAATGAGTTCTCCTGGTTCAGGAAAAACGACTTTACTAGAAGAGACAATAAAAGCTCTAATAAATGAATATACCATTGCTGTCATTGAGGGAGATTTAGCGACATCCCTTGATGCACAACGATTACATTTACTTGGTATTCATACAGTTCAAATAAACACGGTCGGAGGCTGTCATCTAGACGCTAGGATGATTGCTAAAGTATTACCTGAATTTGAACTTCATCATATTGATATCCTATTTATTGAGAATATTGGGAACTTGGTATGCCCATCTGGTTATGATTTAGGACAAGACTACAAAGTAGTTGTTTTAAGTGTACCGGAAGGCAATGATAAAATTCCCAAATATCCAGTAATGTTTAGGCGTACAGATTTAACCATTATTAATAAAATCGATCTCCTTCCATATGTTGATTTCAACTTAGAGCAAGCTAAAGAGGACTTAGTAGCAATCAACCCAGAAGCTCAATTAATGGGGGTTTCCGCTCAAACAGGTGAAGGTATTGAAGACTGGATAAATTGGTTAAAGGAAGCTTACCTACAATGCACAAAGCATTAAAAATAATTGTGACGGGACGGATACAAGGGGTTGGATTTCGTCCTTTTGTCTATTCACTTTCAAAAAAACATGGGCTTACGGGGACAGTTCAAAATAATATTGGTTGTGTAATTATCGTGGTAGAAGGCAATGGGGAAAAGTTGGCTGATATGGTAAATGAATTACAGATGTCTCCACCACCATTGTCAAAAATTAATCAAATCACCATGAATCAAATTCCTCTCACTGGTTACCAAGAGTTTTCAATTATTTCAAGTGAGAAAAGTAGTAACTCTATTCCGTGGATGTCTCCAGATGCTGCTATTTGTAAGCATTGTCTTGAAGAATTGATGGACCCGAGCAATCGCCGTTTTCAATATCCCTTTATAAATTGCACACAGTGCGGGCCCCGCTATACCATTATCGATAGCCTTCCCTATGACCGACCGAATACGACGATGAAAGAATTTGAAATGTGTCAGCATTGCCGAGAAGAATATGAAGATCCAATGAATCGGCGACACCACGCTCAACCAATTTGTTGTCCAGCTTGTGGACCTAGCGTTACCCTCCACAATCAACAAGGGGAATTATTAGCGGAACAACAACTAGCCGTAATACAGACAGTTGATTTTATAAAACAAGGAAAGATTATAACTATCAAAGGAATAGGTGGCTATCACTTAGCTTGTGATGCTTATCAAGCGAGTGTTATTGACCGATTAAGACTGACTAAAAGACGACCACAACGACCATTGGCCATAATGGTAAAGTCTTTGGACGTTGCAAAAAAGCTTTGTTATATATCCACCAAAGAAATGGAAATGCTTACAAGTCCAGAAATGCCGATTTTAGTCTTAACCAGAAAAAAGGATTGTTTAATACCAGGAAATTTATCTCCGGGATTATCGACTCTTGGAATCATGTTACCTTACACACCTTTACATCACATGTTGTTTGAGAATACTGGGTTGGAATGCATGGTGATGACTAGTGCAAATTCTTCTGGTCTTCCAATCCAATATAAAAATGAATCTGAACATGATTTACAAGAAATGTGTGATTATTTTTTAACACATAATCGCGAAATTAATTTTCCAGTAGATGATTCCGTTGTTCAATTTACGGGAGAGGATACGCTTTACCTACGCCGTGCTCGAGGGTTCGTTCCTGATCCTTTGAAAACAAACGCTAAAGTGGATGGAATAATTGCCTTAGGAGGGAATCAAAAAAATACTTTTGCCGTTGGAAAGAATCAGTATATAGTGATGAGTCCTCATATTGGTGATTTAGAAAACGAAGAAATCATTCAGTCATTTGAAGAACAGCTTCATCATTTTAAAGATTGGCTTAGCGTGGAAGAACAATATATAGCAGTTGATAAACATCCACTTTATGCATCAGACTCACTTGCCAAAAAGATGAAAAGTATAGTAATTCCCATTCAACATCATCATGCCCATCACGTATCTTGCATGGAAGATAACGGAATAGAGGAGCCTTGTTTAGGCATTATATTAGATGGAACTGGCTACGGTGACGATGGCCACATTTGGGGATTTGAATTTTTATATGGAAATGGACATTCATTTGAACGACTTGCACATTTGCAATACACCCCTCTGCCAGGTGGTGAAAAAGCCGTGAAAGAACCTTGGAGAAATGCAGTGGGAATGCTGCTTTATTTATGGCCTAAAGAAGGAAAAGAATTATCACTAAAAATATTTCCTGAGAAGTCAAAGGAAATTAACATAATGGAAAGCATGGTAATCAATCAGATTAACACACCTATGGCAGGAACCTGTGGCAGATTATTTGACGCGATTAGTGCAATTCTTGGGGTCTGTGTAACATCCACCTATGAAGGTGAAGCTGCCATAAAATTATCAGATGTTATGAACCGACTACATATGGAATCGGATGAGACATATTCATTTCATTTACAAACCAACAGTGAAAATTTACTTCAACTGGACCTATCTCCAATGATTTATCAAATCATTCAAGATAGAATTCACAAACAACCACTCACAAAAATCATCCAAACCTTTCATCGGACAATCGTTTCTTGTTGTGTTCAAACGGTTCAAAAATTAGTGGAAAAAAGACCGGAATTAAATAAGACAATTGTCCTTTCAGGAGGATCATTTCAAAACATTTACCTAGTTAGGGAGATTCAAAAGCGACTTTCAAGGGAAGGCTTTACCGTCTATACACATAAACATGTACCTTGTCATGATGGTGGCTTGTCGTATGGTCAAATAATAATTGCATCTCATGTTGTTAATAAAGTGTCTGTGGAAAGTAAGTAAGGGTGGTGAAATTATTTGTGTGTTGGGGTACCTGCGAAAGTAATCAAAATTGAAGAACTAACAGCTTTAGTAGATGTTATGGGTTCTAGAATGTATGTAGGGATTATTTTTGTGCCAGATGTTAAGGTAGATGATTTTGTTTTACTCCATGCTGGGCAGGCATTGACCATAGTGGACGAAGAATTTGCCCAAGAGAGTATTGAAGAATGGAGGAACGTGTTAGATGGTAAACATGGAGGTCTTTTCTGATCCTACAATTGCTCGCCATTCACTAGAAGCCGTTATTCAGTTAGCGGAGAGATTCAAAGAAGAAAGAGGTAGAATTCCAGTATTCATGGAGGTATGTGGTTCACATACTATGGCATTTGCCAAATCTGGGATTAAAACTAGATTGAAAGATCATGTGGGGCTGATTGCAGGGCCAGGATGTCCGGTATGTGTCACTGATCAAAAATCGATTGATGCCATGATTCAATTATCTGAAGAACCTAATAGAATTCTTTGTACCTTTGGAGATATGATGCGGGTACCTGGTTCTAAGTTCACCTTGATGAAAGCTAAAACAGAAGGTAAGGATATCCGAGTCGTATACTCCCCGTTAGATAGTGTGAAAATTGCAGAAGAAAATCCTGATAAGGAAGTCATTTTTTTAGGGATTGGTTTTGAAACAACCATTCCTATCCTTGCTCTTGCGATTCGTGAGGCAGAAAGGAAGGAATTAAAGAATTTCACCATTTGGATGACAACCAAATTAGTAGAACCTGTATTAAGAGTCCTTCTGGATTCAGGAGAAGTGAAAATTGATGGGTTTCTCTTGCCTGGACATGTTTCCATCGTTTTAGGAAAACAGAGTTTTAATTTTTTAGCTAAAGAATATGAAACTTCGGGCATTATAACTGGATTTGAACCCGTTCAATTGCTTAGTAGTATTTATAAACTACTGGAACTTCTTCTTGAAAAGAAAGTAGCGATCATAAATGACTATACTTATGTGGTAAAAGAAGAAGGAAATCTAGTTGCTCAAAATTTTCTTAAACATTATTTAGAACCTCATGACGAGGAATGGCGAGGTATGAGCGCGATTGCTAATAGTGGATTAGTTCTTAAAGAAAAATACGCTCAATTTGATGCAAAAAAGAAGTTTAAGGTAGTTATAGAAGAACCGAGAAAAACAAAATGTCGATGTGGTGAGATTATCCGAGGATTAATCACCCCAGAACAGTGTGTTTTGTTTAATAAAGGGTGTACACCAACTAATCCAATTGGGCCCTGTATGGTTTCTACAGAAGGAACTTGTGCAGCTCATTATCAATACATGAGGGAGGAATAGACTTGGTTCAGCGAATTAGTTTAGCACATGGGGAAGGGGGTGAATTAACTAACCAACTCATACAAAATGTATTTATCAAATCTTTTGGTCACTCTGAACATGCACAGCTTGATTCAGCCATTATAACCTGCCCTACACAGACTATTGCAGTTTCCACGGATAGTTATGTAGTCAAGCCCATTTTCTTTCCAGGAGGAAACATAGGAAAGTTAGCCATTACAGGGACGGTAAATGACTTAGCTGTAAGTGGAGCCATCCCTAAATTCATAACAGCTGCATTTATTATTGAAGAGGGCTTTCAACTTAATGAATTAAAAAAAGTCGTTGAAAGTATGGCTGAGGAAGCAGAAATTGCTAAAGTGAAAATCGTAGCAGGGGATACAAAAGTAGTGGAAAAAGGCAGTGTAGATAGATTGTTTATTAATACGACCGGGATTGGAGAAATTCAACCAGAGCATCGTATCAATCCTGGAGAAATTCAAAAAGGGGATTGTGTAATTGTAAGTGGCACCATTGGAGATCATGGTATAGCTATTCTAAGTGCACGCCACGAGCATGGCTTGTTCACAGATGTCAAGAGTGATTGTGCATCATTAAATCACCTTATACAAGAACTCGTAGAGGAAATCGATGGTATTCGAATAATGCGCGATCCAACTCGAGGAGGTTTAGCCACAACATTAGTAGAACTATGTGAAGATTTTCACTTCACCGTTGAATTAGACGAAGTTTCAATTCCCGTTCGTAGAGATGTTCAAGGTGCATGTGATATTTTAGGTTTTGATCCGCTCTTTCTAGCAAATGAAGGAAAAGTAATTATGATTGTAGACTCAAAAAATGCACATAAAGCTCTTCGGATGATGAAGGCAAATGTACTTGGAGAGAATGCTGCAATAATTGGTCATATTGCTTCTAATGATGAACAAACTGGAAAACTCCTTTTGAAAACCGCTATGGGTACTAGCAGACGACTTCACCGCCTAGCCGGGATGCTGTTACCTAGAATTTGTTAATTTTCCTAAGTCTGATGCATAGAATATGTTGTATCAGACTTAAGGAGAGAACCTATTGCAAAATATTGCATTGCTAAGACTGCAAATAAATAATCTTGTTACTCAGGCCCGTCAAGATATCTTTACACTGTCGAACCAAGATGACCCCGTCATGAAACAACAAATCCTTCAACGTTTATGGGAAACCATGTCTTCTCTCCATTTTCTTAGTGAGTTATTAGCTAATCAAGCTATGACTTCTTTGAGTTGTCCCCCTTCCCAACAACAATTACCTGTTGATTTAAGGAATACCAATCAACAACAAATTTCACCAATCACTCCCTCACCGAACCAAACTTCTCAGCAAGGCAATCAACGTACCTTTTCAATTGAAGAATTAGCGAATTACGATGGGAAAAATGGTAGAGCTGCTTATGTTGCTGTAGACGATATTGTTTATGATGTGACGAAAAACAGAGCATGGGCAGCAGCTAGTCATTTTGGGTTAACAGCAGGAAAAGAGCATTCAGGGGAATTTGCATCGTGTCACGCAGGACAACAATCGATTTTAGATGCATTACCAGTTGTGGGGAGGTTAGGTTAAATGAAACCATATATTTTACCACCAGAGCCAATGACTAACGAAGCGATTTCTTCAAGGTTAACAAATACTGTTATGACTAATATTGATAAGGGATTAATTAAGAAAAAAAACTTAGTTTACTTAGAGTTAAATGGATGTTCTGGAAATATTATTTCTTTGTTAAATGGGCAAAATCCAGACTTTGAATATACTTTAAATTCAATGGTGAATATTCGTTATTGTAATAGTTTAATGGCGTCCGAGGGAGATCGAGCCATAGAGAAACTAATGAATACGCTTGATGAGGATTTTATTTTAGCAGTTGAAGGTGCTGTTGCATTGGGAAATAACGGTTTATTCAATGTAATCGGAAGCTGGGAAGGAAAACCTTTAACTGGTCTTCAAGCAGCGAAAATGTTTGGAGAGAGAGCATCACATATTTTAGCGGTAGGAGCTTGTGCAACCCATGGTGGTGTATCCGCTGCCAAACCAAATCCATCTCAATCAGTTGGATTACAAAAAGTCCTTCCGCAAAAGAAAATGATTAAACTACCAGGATGTCCCGTCCATCCAGATTGGTTTTTAGGGACATTAGCTCACCTCTTACTTTACGGGGAACCAGAGACGGATAACATGGATCGACCATTAATGTTTTATAGTTCACTTATTCATGACAGATGTCCAAGAAGACCGTTTTTTGATCGGGGTATTTTTGCTGAGAAATTAGGAGATAAAACTTGTTTATTTAAGCTAGGGTGCCGAGGTCCAGTTACAAGGGTTGATTGTCCAACACGGCAATGGAATGGTCATGTGAACTGGCCGATTGGAGATGACACTCCTTGCATAGGTTGTGCTCAATTCGGTTTTCCAGATGCTATGGCACCATTCATTAGCTACGATACGACAAAAGTGGTGAAGAATGAGTAAAAAAATCATTATTAATCCTTTGACGCGAATTAGCGGTTTTATGGAGATTGATGTAACCATTGAAAATAATCAAGTGATTGATGCTAAAACGAAAGGGAATTTATTTCGAGGGTTTGAGCAAATGTTAATTGGAAGAAATCCATTTGACGCCGTGTATTTCACGCAACGAATATGTGGTATTTGCTCAGCAGCACATTCTATGGCTTCATCATTAGCGTTAGAAGATGCTCTAAACATTCAACCAATGGAACAAGGAAGATACTTAAGAGACATTATTCACTGCTGCGAGTTTTTACAAAATCATATCCGACATTTCTATCAGTACACCGTTCCTGATTTTGTAAAGATTGAACAAAATCCACTTCTACTTTCAGACCATGACGATTTCCGATTACCAAAAGCAATAAACGATCGAATTTCTCAGCACTACTTTGATTCACTTCCTATAAGTAGGCTTGCGCATCAAATGTTAGCGGTACTCGGAGGGAAAGCTCCCCATAACCATGGAGTTTTCATTGGAGGTATTTCTACTCAGGCAAAAAAAGAAAAAGTTGTTCATATAGATTCTATTTTACAAAAAGTTATACAATTTATTGATGAAAAAATGATTCCAGATGTCTATGATATTGCTCATTATTATCAGGAATATTTTCACCTTGGAAAAGGCTACGGTAATCTATTAACCTATGGTTCCTTTGACAATTATAAAGACCTCGGAACGTTATATGTTGATCCACTAGTAGCAACCTCTAAAGCTGTTGAAAAATTTGATGAAAATAAAATACAAGAAAAAATTGATTACTCATGGTATACGTCTAAAATAAGCTCAAATCAACCAAATGTAGCAGTTACAGAGCCAGATTTGGATAAAGAAAAAGCGTATTCTTGGGTGAAAGCACCTAGATACGACAATCTTCCTTTTGAAGTTGGTCCACTGGCAAGATTAATATTAGGTGGGGATTATGACAATAATATCTCAGCAATGGATCGAACCATCGCTAGAGCAATTGAAGCAAAGAAAATAGCAGAAATCATGACGATTTTATTACATCAAATTATTCCTGGGGTAGATGTCCAAAAAAAATATGAGCTTCCTGAAGTAGCAGCTGGCAGAGGCTTAGTCGATACAACCAGAGGCGCACTAGGACATTGGCTTGGAATTCAAGATAAAAAGATATCATTCTATCAAATAATAACGCCATCAACATGGGATTTTTCTACACGAGATAATAATGGGTACAGAGGTGTTGCTGAAGAAGCATTAATAGGTACACCTATTCAAAATCCAGATAAACCTGCAGAGATTGGAAGAATTCTTCGATCCTTTGATCCGTGCATGTCGTGCGCGACTCATGTATACAGTCCAGGAAGACAAGTAAAAACGATAAAGGTGTTTTAATGGAAAGAATTATCGTATTGGGCATTGGCAATCAATTAATGATGGATGATGGTATTGGAATTTATCTTGTGGAGGAACTGGAGAAACTTGATCAAATATCAAATATTCATTATATAATTGGGGAATCAGATATTGATTATTGTATCGAAAAGATTGAAGAAGCTACATATACTATTATTATAGACGCTGTCTTTTCAGGCAAAGAAACTGGAGAGGTATCTATTTATCCTCTTGCAAATTTACATGAAAATCAAACACTTGATATTTCACCACATAATCTACATTTATTTCAAGTGTTGTATCAACAAAGAAATACAATTAAAGGGGTTCTTATTGGAATAGAGCCATATGAAATCAATTTCAAGATAGGCATAAGTCAGAATATAACTGAAAAATGGGATCAGATTTTATTGGAAGTAAGAAGGTCGATTATGGCTTTAATTGCAAAAGAGAAAGAAATGTTTATATCGGAGTAGTCCAATAAAAATAGTCTCAAAAGAAGACCACCTATAAACTCATAGGCGGTCTTCTTTTTGATTTCTACATTTTAGCAATCAATAGGACAAATAATAATTATGCACATTTTCGATTTAGTAGTAAAGAATTTACAGCTTCTCATTTATCTCAGTTACTTGAAAACGTGACGGGTTAGGAAAAAACTTGTACAATGTAGTGAATAGTGATTCATTTTAAGGAGAATGCCATATGATACATAAACTAATTTTACCTACACCATTTGCTGTAGGAGATGTAAATGCCTATTTATTAAAAGGGGATGCACTTTCCTTAATAGATGCTGGACCAAAGACTCCTGAAGCATATGAGGCCTTGGAGCGGGGAATAAAAGAAGCTGGATATTCATTTAATGACGTGGAACAAGTCTTTTTAACTCATCATCATCCTGATCATGCAGGCTGGATTGATGCATTCCCGCAAGCTAAAGTATTTGGACATGTTTACAATGACCTTTGGTTAACACGCGACCCTGCTTTCTTTGCTTATCATGATGAATTTTATTTAGAAAGATTGATTGAAGAAGGGGTTCCTGAGAAATACCATTCGTGGGTTGAAAAGATGAAACGTCCGGTTTCATTCTTAGGGAACCGCCCACTTGATGTGACACTTGAAGAAAATGATTCTTTGCCGGGTCATCCAGGCTGGTCAGTCATTGAAACACTAGGTCATGCACAAAGTCATGTATCGTTTTGGCATGCTGAAAACAAAGAAATGATTGGTGGAGACCATATATTAGAGAAAATCTCTTCTAATCCATTAATCGAACCACCACTTGATCCAAGTGCTGGAAGACCTCAAGCAATGCTACAGTACAATGAATCATTGAAAAAAATCCTTTCGATGCCTGTTGAAAAAATTTATAGTGGTCATGGCAATGAAGTCTTTCAAGTACATGCACTCATTACGCATCGCTTAGAGAAACAACATGAGCGAGCGATGAAAGTATTAACCATGCTTGCAAGCAAACCACTTACCATATTTGAAATTACACAAAAGCTTTTCCCAACGGTTTATGAAAAAGAACTTGGTTTGACTTTATCTGAGACAATTGGACAAGTGGATTACTTATTATCTGAAGGACTTGCCATCGAATCAAGAGATCAGAACGGAGTTTTCACCTATGCACAAGCATAGAATCGCTTTAGTTACTGGTGCGACAAGTGGTGTCGGGTTGCAAGTCGCAAAAGACTTGAAAGAAAAAGGATTCGATGTGTATGCAACAGGTCGTTCAAAAAAAGCCCTTCAAAAATTGAACGACCAAGGTATCCATACGATAGAAGCTGATTTGTTAATGGAAGATGCAGTCGATTTGATAGCTAATCAATGTCCATCTCCTGATATTGTTGTCTTCTCTGCAGGAATTGGAACTTTTGCGTTAGCTCACGAAACAACGGATGAGCAAATTGAACAAATGATGCGTGTTAATGTGACGGCTCCAATGAAATTGACGAGTCGCTTACTGCCACATATGATTTCTCGAAAAACGGGTCATCTAATTTATGTAGCGTCACAAGCAAGTAAAGTCGCAACACCGAAGGCATCTGTTTATGCAGCTACTAAACATGCACTTCTTGGGTACGCAACAGCAACTCGTATGGAAGTCCAAGCACACAATATACATGTAACGACTATAAATCCTGGCCCGATTGATACGCCGTTTATCGATCTTGCTGATGCGACAGGAACTTATAAGACATCGTTGAAGAAGTTTTTATTGTCTGTGGATGAAGTGGCTAATGCTATTATCAATGTAATTGATCGACCGAGACGAGAAGTGGATTTACCTTGGTATATGGGCGTATCAAGTAAAATATACAGCATGGTACCTGGCACGATAGAGAAACTTGGTAAAAACTTTTTTGATAAAAAATAAAAAAAGGAAAGGGTTGCCATTTTGGCAGCTCTTTCTTTCGCTTTCCTTGGAAGAATCGCTAGCCTTCTTAGCTAAGCTGTCTCTCTGACAGCTTAGTTGTTGGGTCTAGCTTGCTTCCTTTTTCCGCAGTAGTCTTCAGAAATAATAGACCACTGCCTACTATTTGAATTGAAGTCATGATAGCTTAGGCTTATACCCATTACTTGTACTTGATACGAATTCATAATTACTAAATGTTTTAGTGCAATTTATTAAATCAAATGTATATGATATGAGAAAAATGAATTTTATTATATTCATATTTACAGCAGTATCAGTTGATTGGAATGGAGGTGGCGACTCCAGCGGAATCAACAAGAACTGAAGACCCTGGACTGAGCTCCGCGAGGGAAGCGGCTGAAGTCTTGCCCGCGGAAAGCGTCCGCCACAATGGAAATCAACATTATATGTATTTCTACAATCGTAAGAGTTGCCTTTGAGACAACTCTTTTTTTGAATAGTTAAACTTTTCATAATGCATGATAATACACTTGTATACATTTTTATTCCATGTTAGTATTCATGTATATTAATTCATAAATAATGAATAAAAATACATTGGAGGAATGAGCATATGAATAAAAAAGTTGTATTAGCATATTCAGGAGGACTAGATACATCAGTGGCGATACCTTGGTTAAAAGAACAAGGATACGATGTTATCGCTGTTTGTTTAGACGTAGGAGAAGGAAAAGATCTTGAATTTATTAAAAATAAAGCCATTCAAGTAGGTGCTGTAGAAAGTTATATGATTGATGCAAAAGATGAGTTTGCGAATGAGTATGCAAAATTAGCTCTTCAAGCTCATACGTGGTATGAAGGGAAATACCCATTAGTCTCTGCTTTATCACGTCCGCTGATTTCGAAAAAATTAGTTGAAATTGCTGAACAAACTGGTGCAAATGCAGTTGCTCATGGTTGTACAGGCAAAGGGAATGATCAAGTTCGTTTTGAAGTATCAATTAACGCTTTGAACCCTTCGTTAGAAGTAATTGCGCCAGTGCGTGAGTGGAGCTGGTCACGTGAAGAAGAAATTAATTACGCAAAAATGAATAACATTCCTATCCCTGTAAACTTAGACAGTCCATTTTCAATTGACCAAAATCTTTGGGGACGTTCAAATGAGTGTGGTGTATTAGAAGATCCGTGGGCTTCACCACCAGCAGATGCTTACGAATTGACCGTAGCTTTGGAAGATACTCCTGATGTTGCAGAAATTATTGAAATTACGTTTGAACAAGGAGTTCCAGTTGCATTAGATGGGATACCGTATTCATTTTCTGATTTGATCTTAAAGTTAAATGAGGTTGCAGGAAAACATGGTGTTGGGCGTATTGATCATGTTGAAAATCGTCTAGTTGGAATTAAATCGCGTGAAGTGTATGAAGTACCAGGAGCTCATACACTATTGCTCGCACATAAAGAGTTAGAAGATATTACGCTCGTGAAAGAATTAGCACATTTCAAACCAGTGATAGAAAAGAAATTGACTGAACTTATATATGAGGGATTATGGTTTTCACCGTTAAAGGTGGCACTAGAAGCATTCTTACAAGAAACACAAGTGTATGTAAACGGTGTTGTTCGCGTGAAATTATTTAAAGGACATGCGATTGTTGAAGGGCGTAAATCACCTAATTCCCTTTATGACGAAAAACTAGCAACGTATACAACAGACGATGAATTTAATCATGCTTCTGCTGTTGGATTCATTGAATTATGGGGATTACCAACAAAAGTCCATGCTTTAGTTAATAAAGGAGAAAAGAAGGTGCTCTCATGACAAAATTATGGGGGGGACGTTTTCAAAAATCCGCAGAACAATGGGTAGATGATTTCGGTGCGTCTATCGAATTTGATCAACAACTCGTGATTGAAGATATTGATGGAAGTATGGCACATGTATCCATGCTTGGTGATTGCAAAATCTTACCGCCTGAGGAAGTTGAGCTTATTCTATCTGGTCTTGGTCAATTAAAAGAGCAGGCTGAAAAGGGCGAATTGATTTATTCCGTCACAAATGAAGACATTCATTTGAATTTGGAGAAAATGTTGATTGATTTAATTGGACCAATTGGTGGAAAACTTCATACGGGACGTAGTAGAAATGACCAAGTGGCTACTGATATGCATTTATATTTAAAAAAACGGGTCGGTGAAATCATTGAACTCATCTCTATTTTTCAGCAAACAATCTTATTAAAGGCTGAAGAGCATGTGGAGACAATTGCTCCTGGTTATACCCATTTGCAACGAGCACAACCGATCTCATTTGCTCATCATTTGATGGCTTATTTTTGGATGCTTGAGCGTGATAAAAATCGATTTAGTGAATCTTTGAAGCGTGTGGATGTATCTCCTCTAGGAGCTGGAGCTCTTGCAGGAACAACTTTTCCGATTGACCGGGCGTTAGCCGCCGCTCATCTAAATTTCGGTGATGTTTATGCAAATAGCATGGACGCAGTTAGTGATCGTGATTTTATTGTTGAGTTTTTGAGTGACTCTTCTTTAGTCATGATGCATTTGTCTCGTTTCGCGGAAGAAATCATTTTATGGTCAAGTCAAGAATTCCAATTCATTGAACTCGATGATGCTTTTGCAACTGGTTCAAGTATCATGCCCCAAAAGAAAAACCCGGATATGGCCGAACTAATTCGCGGCAAAACGGGTCGCGTATATGGCAATCTATTTAGCTTGCTGACTACGCTAAAAGGTTTACCCCTTACGTATAACAAAGATATGCAAGAAGACAAAGAGGGAATGTTTGATACGGTTCAAACGCTCCTTGGTTCTTTAAAGATTTTTGAAGGAATGGTCCGGACGATGACTGTTCATACAGAAAAGTTGCATACCGCTGTTCATCAAGATTTTTCAAATGCAACCGAACTGGCTGATTATTTAGCAACGAAAGGGATGCCTTTTAGAGAAGCACATGAAGTTACTGGCAAGCTTGTGTTTCTATGTATTCAGAGAGGTATCTATTTACTTGATTTGCCCCTTTCGGACCTTGTAGATGCAAGCCACTTAATTGAAGAGGATGTTTACGACGTACTTTCACCAATGGCTGCTGTGAAACGTCGTAATTCTGAAGGTGGGACAGGGTTCGACCAAGTACGAATTCAAATCGAAAAAGGGAAGAAATTGATGTAAAGATTGTCCCACTAAGTTAGATATTGCTAACTGGTGGGATTTTTTCGCCTATAAAACAGAAATAGAGCGCCAGGGGAAGCACTCTATTTTTTTACTCATGTTGCTAGAAAGGGGCTAACCTATGAGCTGCTTATTATAAAAATGTTGCACCGACAATAATCAACAAGATAAACAATACAACAATCAAAACGAATGTATTACTGTTGTCATTGTTGTAACATCCGCCATAACCTCCCATGACTTTCCCTCCTTTCAGTTCGAACTTATTGTTAGATTATGAAAGGAATACAGAAGGGCATGGGAGATTAGCGGATAAAAGTGAAAATAAACTTAAATAATAAATTTAATTGGACGGAAAGAAAGTATAAGACTCTACGTTACGAATCCATATTTCTGCGTGTTCACCAGTTATATCCGCTTTCCATAAATCTTGATTACTCTCCATACGATTTTTTGTTCTAACCCAAGTGATTTTATTTATTGTTGGTAAATAAATCGGATTATAGTCACCTTGATCTTTTGGTGGTGTGGTTATTTGGATTTGCTTTTGATTGTTTAATGCAACGAAAAATAAGGATGGATTTGGCCGTTTTTCAGGATCGTTAGACCATTCACTTTCTGTGACTCTTGAAACAATGAGCGAATTATCATCGACCCACGTAAAACCCATTTCAGCATAATTTTCTGGTGTGAGTTGAAATGCCTCGTACCCAGGGATTTCTGCTACTTTTAATTGTTTATTTTTGAATCCACTAACAATTCTTCCTCCACCAGCGATATAACCTAGCAGATCTTTTTTAAAAGACCACTTAGGTGTGAATTCGTAGAGAATTACTTCGTCCATGATGGTAAATTCCTTTCCATCAACAGAAATTACACATAACATGTTGCTGTCCATTGACCACGAAGCCGTAGGAGAAACAATAAAAGATAACCATTTCTTGCTTGGTGAAAACACAAATGAGTTAGCGATAATCGAAGGGATTTTTACATCTCCTTTACCTATCTCTTTTGGAATTATAAATAACGTTTTCACATTTTTGGTCAAACTGCTGAGATTCTGATAGCCTTCCTCGATTGAAATAGTGAATAGAATAGGGTGAGTCCATCCATCTGGTCTAAGGTCCGCGTTAGAAGATACAATAAATTCTTTTCCGTTTGGCTGCCATTCATAACTACTAACTCCTAAAGCAATATTGTAGAAACTCTTTAAGTCAGAGATGTTTAATACCCCTCCAGATTGAAAAGCAACAATGTTTTCAGTAGGCGACCACTTAGGGTTATAACCATCATAAAATATTTTCCGGTGTGTTTTTGTCTTTACGTCATACACCCACAATTCATTTTGAGTTTCCGTCTGTTCATTAATGGGTTCGATCGCTTCTTTTTGATACAGTAGCATTCTCCCGTCAAAAGACCATTGTGGCGAATCTGTGTAAGTAGCTTTTTTAGTCGTTATTTTTTCGGTTTTACCATTCGACTGAATCCATAAGTAGTCATCCCTAACAAATGCTACTTTTACACTTTCAGCCATCTCTTCTGCAGAGGCAATGGCTGGAAAAATTAAAAACAACATTAACATCAACTGAACCAATTTTTTCATAAGCACAAACACCTCTTTTACATAGCTTTTCCTTTAATCGCAATCATACACATGTTTCATTGTCCTAATTTCTTAATGAGTCAATTTAATAAATCTTAATTCTGATTCCGATGTGAAATATTATCCATGTATTGATTAAGAACGTGCGTTCGGGGTATACTTTCAAAAAAGAACATTCGTTCTATGCAGGAGGAGAACATCATGTATGAGCAATATCCAGATCGAAAAATCGTCTGTTTAGATATGCGTAGTTTTTACGCTAGTTGTGCGGCAGCGGATGAAGGTCTAGATGTGATGAACACACCTATTGCGATTATTGGGAATCAAGAACAGAAAGGAAGTGTCGTACTTGCTGCGTCACCACCATTAAAAAAAGAATTTGGTGTAAAAACAGGAACACGACTGTTTGAAATTCCTAATCATCCAGATATTCGAATAATTGAACCTAAAATGGGTTTTTTCGTAGATGTCTCCATGGAAATCACGCGTTTACTTAGTGAATATGTACCGAAAGAAGCGATTCATGTGTATTCGGTAGACGAAAGCTTTATTGACTTAAGTGGAACAGAACGATTGTGGGGACCGATTGAAGAGACTATCCAACGTATACAAGATGATTTATTAGATATGTTTCAGTTACCATCTGCAATGGGCATGGGACCCAATATGTTGATGTCAAAATTAGCACTTGATATAGAAGCGAAAAAAACAGGGTTTGCAAGATGGACCTATGAAGATGTTCCAAAGAAACTGTGGCCCGTTTCACCGCTACGCGAAATGTGGGGGATAGGACCGCGAATGGAGAAAAACCTCAACGGAATGGGTATTTTTTCTGTCGGTGATTTAGCCAATTCGAGTTTAGCTGAGTTGGAGTCGAAATTCGGGGTTATGGGCAACCAATTGTATCATCATGCTTGGGGAATCGATTTATCCGATTTAGGCTCATCGATTATAGAAGGGCAAGTTAGTTATGGAAAAGGTCAAATATTATTTCGTGATTACAGAAAACCTGAAGACATACTCGCTGTGGTTTTAGAAATGACGGAGGATGTTGCTAGAAGAGCACGTGAGGCGGGTAAAATTGGTCGAACGGTTCATCTCGGAGTTGGCTATAGCAAGGACGCATTTGGAGGAGGATTTCACCGCTCTCGTTCAATGGAAGAGGGAACGAATGACACGATGAAGATTTATAATATGTGCGTGAAATTACTAGCGGAACATTTTGAAGAACTTCCCGTCAGACGTTTATCTGTTACCTTATCGAATCTTGAGCCTGAACATTCAATGCAACTGAGTTTATTTGATGTGCAGAAATGGCGCAACAGGAAATTGGGCGCTGCCATGGATCAGATTCGTAGCAAATATGGATCGGCCTCTCTTTTACGCGCTGTGTCGTACACAGATGCGGGGACTGCACGTACACGTGCCAAACTTATCGGTGGGCATAAGGCTGAATAAAGAAGAGAGGCCCGAGGAAATAGAAGTTATTTCATAAACCGAATAATTTCTATTTCCTATCTTCTCTAAATTCCGAACATTTGCTAAACTAATCTAGTCTGCAAAAAAGAAGCGGGGGAAATGGAACGTGAAAGTATTTTTAGAATTAGGGTGGTTTTTTAAAGAGAGAAAGAAACAGTACATCATCGGTATCCTCATGCTGATGGTCGTTGCGTTTTTGCAACTACTGCCACCTAAAATAATTGGCTATGTTGTTGATGAAATCCGACTAAATACTCTTACAGGAGAAGTGCTACTCAAATGGATTTTGGTTTTAGCGGCGGCAGCTATTGCTATGTATGTAATCCGCTATTACTGGCGAATGATGATTTTCGGTTCAGCTATCTTGCTCGCACGCCAATTGAGAGAAAGATTATTTCGTCACTTTACACGCATGTCACCACAGTTTTATCAAAAACGTCGTGTTGGAGATTTAATGGCACATGCAACGAATGATTTGTCCGCAGTTCAACAAACTGCTGGAGCGGGTGTTCTAACGCTCGTTGACTCTCTAACTACTGGTGGTTTTGTTATTGCTGCAATGGCTTTAACAATCAACTGGAAACTGACACTCATTGCTCTTATTCCAATGCCTATTATGGCTTATTTAACAAATTACTATGGGAAATTGTTGCATAGTCGTTTTCATTTTGCCCAAGAAGCTTTTTCGAATTTAAATGATAAAGCACAAGAAAGTATATCAGGCATCAAAGTAATTAAAACATTTGGTCAAGAAAAAGAAGATATTCAAGATTTTGTTCAATTATCAGATGATGTGGTTCAAAAAAATGTTCATGTTGCTAAGGTGGATTCTCTATTTGATCCGACCATTTCAGCTATTGTAGGGGTTTCTTTCTTTTTATCTATCTTTTTTGGTGCGAGATTTATAATAGCTGGTGAAATGACGATAGGTGATTTAATCGCCTTCACCGCATATCTGGGATTATTAGTGTGGCCAATGCTTGCATTTGGTTGGTTGTTTAATATCGTGGAAAGAGGACGTGCTTCTTACGATCGAATCCGTACGCTACTAGCAGAACCAGCCGATATAGATGACGCAGAACATGCTTTAGATGAAAAAGCACAAGGTGACTTAGACGTAAATATCACAGAATTCAAATTCCCAGACGACGATCGAGCAGCTCTGAAAGATGTCCACTTTACCCTTAAACGCGGAGAGACACTTGGTATTGTCGGGAAGACGGGTTCTGGAAAAACAGCTATTTTGAAGTTATTACTACGTGAATTTGAAGGCTACAATGGGGCAATTACATATGGCGGCCATTCAATCAATGTTTATAAAAAAGAACGCCTTCGTTCAGCAATAGGGTATGTGCCGCAAGATCATTTCTTATTCTCAACAACAGTAGCAGGAAATATTGCATTTTCGAATACAAGTGCTCCAATTGAAGAGGTATACGAAGCAGCGAAATTAGCCCATATTCATGAAGATATTTTAAAATTCACAAATGGTTATGAAACGATCGTTGGAGAAAGAGGCGTGTCTTTATCAGGCGGACAAAAGCAACGTATTTCCATCGCTCGTGCCTTAATGATGAAACCAGAATTACTTATTTTGGATGATTCCTTATCAGCTGTGGATGCTAAAACGGAAGAAGCCATTTTAGAATCTTTAAAAGCAACACGAACAGACGAAACGACGATTATTACCGCACATCGATTAAGTGCCATCCAACATGCACATCAAATTATCGTGATGCATGAAGGAACGATTGTCGAAAAAGGCTCTCACGCTGAACTAATGGAACAAGAAGGACGATATTACGAGATGTATCAGCTGCAGCAATTAGAAGCGCTCGTGGAAATGGGGGGAGAGGTTTAATGGAACAACAGCCTAAACTCACTGGAAAAGATCAAAGTATTATATTGAAAAGACTGATCTCCTATTTAAAGCCACATAAAAAAGTAATTATTTTTGCTTTGTTTTTATTAGGATTAACAGTTGTTGGTGACGTGCTCGGTCCGATACTCATTAAAACGTTTATTGATGATTATTTGACTGTTCGAAATTTCCCAACAGGACCCCTTGTTGGACTAGCTGCTGCCTATATATTTATTCAAATAAGTAATGTTTTTATAAGCTATTTTCAATTGCTAAAGTTCCAAGAAATTGCCTTAAAAATTATTCAACAAATGCGTATCGATGTCTTTACCAAGGTACAAAACCTTGGGATGCGTTATTTTGATCAAACTCCAGCAGGTAGCATAGTGTCTCGTGTAACGAATGACACAGAAGCCATTAAGGATATGTTTGTCAGCGTATTAGTAGGGTTTGTTCAAAGTGCATTCTTAATAGTTGGCGTATACATTGCCATGTTTATCTTGAATGTTAAATTGGCACTTGTAACGTTATTACTGTTACCTATCTTGTTTTTCATTATTGTCACGTATCGTCGGTATAGTTCGGTATTTTATCAAGACTTACGTGAACGTTTAAGTCAATTAAATGCCAAATTAGCAGAATCTCTACAAGGAATGTCAATGATTCAAGCATTTCGACAAGAACCAAGGCTAAAAGATGAATTCAATGATATTAATGAACAACATTGGAAAGCTGGCAAACGTAATATAAAAATGGATAGTCTATTACTACGCCCAGCAATTGATTTGGTGTATGCATTAGCCTTGATCATGTTACTAAGCTACTTCGGGATTACGTCATTTACGAATACGATTGAAGTAGGGGTTATCTATGCATTCGTTACGTATATTGATCGCTTCTTTGAACCTATTAATCAAGTGATGCAACGTCTATCCATTTTCCAACAAGCGATTGTTGCTGGTTCACGCGTTTTCAAATTATTAGATGAAGAAGAGTTATCGCCTGCACAAGGCAATACAAACGCTCAAATAAACTCAGGCAAAATCGAGTTTAAAAATGTGACATTTTCTTATGATGGTCAAACAGATGTCTTGAAAAACATTTCATTTACAGCTCAACCAGGAGAAACCGTGGCACTAGTTGGTCATACTGGGAGCGGGAAAAGCTCCATCATCAATTTATTGATGCGTTTTTATGAATACGAACATGGTGAGATTTTAATAGACGGTCACTCCATAAAAGACTTTAAAACATTAGAAATGCGCGAAAAAATGGGATTAGTGTTGCAAGATCCATTTTTATTCTTTGGGGATATAGAAAGCAATATTCGTTTGCATAAACAAAGCATGACCGATGCAGAGGTACGTGCTGCCGCTGAATTCGTTCAAGCAGATACTTTCATTAACGCACTGCCTGACGGATACAAACAAAAAGTAACGGAAAGAGGTTCCACATTTTCTAGTGGTCAACGTCAACTCGTCGCATTTGCACGTACAATGGCGACCGATCCTAAGATTTTAGTGCTTGATGAAGCGACAGCTAATATTGATACGGAAACAGAAGTTGCCATTCAGTCGAGTTTGGAAAAAATGCGACTAGGTCGAACAACTATCGCAATCGCCCATCGTTTAAGTACCATTCAAGATGCAGAATTAATTTTAGTTCTCCATCAAGGTGAAATTGTAGAGCGGGGAAGTCACCAAGAATTATTAGCAAGCAAGGGCTTGTACCACAAGATGTATTTATTACAAAATGGCATTGTTGAAGAAAAAGTATAAGCTAACAGGACATCTAAATGGTGTCCTGTTTTTTTGGACAAAGAAATGTCATAAGCTTTTTTGACGTTTTTCCTTCTATAATTTGTTACGATATGAACAGAAACGAAAAGGAGCGACCTAACATGAGTACCGATCTTAATTTATTTTTAGCATTTGGAGCGGGTTTCTTAAGCTTCATATCGCCTTGTACATTGCCTTTGTATCCAGCATTTTTGTCATATATTACGGGTATGACATTAGATGAATTGAAAACTGACCGAGGAATTTTGCAAAAACGAGGAATCTTGCATACATTATTTTTCCTTCTAGGTTTTTCATTTATTTTCATCGCACTCGGATTTGGCACTAATTTTGTTAATACTGCTTATATTCAGTATCAAGATTTAATTAGACAAATTGGCGCTATTTTTATTGTCATATTCGGATTAATTATTGTGGGTGTTTTCAAACCCGAATTTTTAATGAAGGATCGGAAAGTTCAATTTAAAAACAGACCATCTGGTTATTTAGGGACAATTTTAATTGGTATGGCCTTTGCAGCAGGCTGGACACCATGTACTGGACCTATTCTAGGATCTGTATTTTTACTTGGAGCAGCTAACCCAGGATCTGGCGTATGGTACATGCTTTCTTATGTGCTTGGTTTTGCCATCCCGTTCTTTGTACTTTCTTTCTTCATTACACGTATGAATTGGATTCGAAAACACAATATGAAAATCGTTAAAAATGGTGGCTATATAATGATTGCCGTAGGGATTTTATTGTTCTTTGATGGAATGACTTACCTAATTACTTTATTAGGACCATTTTTTGGTGGTTTTCAAGGCTTTTAACACGTAAACTATAGATATATAGTTTGGAGTGATAAGAATGCGTAGAGTTTTAGTTGTTGATGATGCGTTATTTATGCGCGTCACTATTGGAAATATGCTCAAAGAATTGCAATTTGAAGTTGTTGGTGAAGCGGAGAATGGGAAAATAGCGGTGGAAAAATATCGGGAATTGCAACCTGATATTGTGACAATGGATATTACAATGCCCGTAATGTCTGGTATTGAAGCAGTTAAATCGATTACAACCGAATATCCAGAAGCAAAAATTGTCATGATTTCTGCACTTGGCCAACAACGTCTATTAAAAGAAGCACTTGAAAATGGTGCGAAAGATTTTATTACAAAGCCATTCCACCCAGTTCAATTAGAACAGGTAATGAATAATGTAACGATGGACTTTGATGAAAAATAAATCAAAAGAATTTGTTATCCATGAACGGCAATAGAGGAGAAAAAACATGTTTTTTGAACAAATACCGTCGCAGTGGCTCATAATTGGGTCTAGCGTAATTGCAGTTGTAATGGGTTCCATTGTCATGACAGTTCGAATGAAAGCAGCGAAAAAGCCAGCAACTGCAAAGAAAATTATTTTGCCACCACTTTTTATGTCTACAGGTGCACTTATGTTTGTTTTTGAATATTTTCGAGTGCCGCCAATGCAAATTATTGAAGCAGTAGGGGTAGGATTACTATTTTCTACAGTTCTCATTTGGACTTCTAAATTCGAAATAAAAGATGGAGACATCTATTTAAAACAATCAAAAGCTTTTATCTTCATCCTTATCGGCTTATTAATTCTTCGTCTAATTGCCAAGATGATATTAAGTTCGACTATTGATATAGGTGAATTAAGCGGTATGTTTTGGTTGTTAGCATTTGGAATGATTGTTCCATGGCGTATTGCCATGTTGCTTCAGTTCAATAAGTTGAAAAAGACACAGCTTCATCAAGCACAATAAAAGCCGACCTTCTAATTTTGAAGGTCGGCTTTTATTTTTCAATCAAATAGATGTTCGTAAGTAGTCATATCCACTTGCATTTCTTTTAGTTTTTTTCGTAAAAATTTGTGGTCACGCTTTGGTGTTGCTTGAATATATCCTCGGATAATGTGGTCTTGTTCAATAGATTTAGCGTTTTCTTCAAGAGCAATTTGTCCAACTTTTCCTGCTATCTTTTGTTTTGCAACAGGGCGGAACAGATCTGGAACAGGAGTTACGAGCTCATTTAACAAAGCTTTGGCTTGATCTCCCCATAAATGAAGCGATTTTTCAACATAGTATTCTTCCCAATCCAAAACCGATTTTCCATCGTCTTTTGGAAGAACCTTTAAAAATTTTCGAAACATAAAGTATCCACCAATGGCAAATAATCCACCGAGAACGAATACCCAAAATATGATAAACCATAAAAACCAACCATCTAATGCCATTTATTTTCACCTCAAATTATCTCTATTTCCATTATAGAAGGTAAATGATAAAAATTCACGCTCGATATTCTTTTAACGAAATTAAATAAAAGCTTACGACACAAATTCGTTAGAAAAGAAGAAACCTCACTCCTTGTATTCTTAAAAATCATTCGATAAGATGAGAAAGAATGAAAGTGGGGCGAAATGATGACTCGATTTACAAAATTTCTTACATGGACCATTCTTAGTGCCATCATACTAACTGGTTGTAACTCAAATAGTTTTAAAGCAGAAACAGAATGGGAAATTGACTCTTTTGAACATGACTCCCATAGAGGCGAAGAAGTATCATTGGATACATTAAAGGGACAAGTTTGGCTAGCAACCTTCATTTTTACGAATTGTGAGACAGTATGTCCACCAATGACTATGAATATGACAGAAGTGCAAGAAGAATTAATTGCACAAGGTGTGGAAGATTATCAAATTGTGGCATTTAGTGTAGATCCAGAAGTGGATACACCTGAAGTCTTAGCAGACTACATTTCCAAGTATAATGTGCCGGATGAATCGAAATGGCAATTACTAACTGGATACGCACAAGATTATATGAGTCAATTTGCGCGAGACTCATTCAAAGTTATCGTTCAAGATGATCCTAATACAAATCAAGTTACTCATGGTACAAGTTTTTATTTGGTAAATCAAGAAGGTTATGTGGTTAAAAGCTATTCAGGTGTAAGCGATGTTCCTACTGAAGAAATTGTGACTGATATGAAAGCATTAATTGAAGATGGAAAGTAAAAGAACTGGCAAAAGCCAGTTCTTTTTTTAACCTATTTTTGCTGCTTTAATAAATCACGAATCTCAACTAACAAAGCTTCTTTCGCATCAATGGTAGGTCCTTCTTCAATAACATCCTCTTTTTTACGTTGGAATTTCATCAGTAATCTTACAAACATAAAAATAGCAAAGGCTATAATCAAAAAATCAAAAACAGATTGGATAAAATTCCCGATCAATACTTCAGATTTTCCAACAGTCCAAATGATACTTGTGAAATCAATCCCGCCTAATACAATGCCTAGTAATGGAGTAATGATATCCGAAACGAGAGAAGAAATGATTTTCCCGAATGCTGCACCTATGACAACTGCGATTGCTAGATCCATGACATTCCCTTTTAATGCAAATTTCTTAAAATCCTGCCACATTTTTCTTCACCCCCCCTTAAGAATAGTCTACTGAATGTCGATACTATTGTATAGAGAAGGTTTTATACCTAGTATAGGTTTTTTAATAGGAGGAATTGGTTCGTGACCTATCAGTCTATATACAAGTTTCATGCGTTTCGAATCGTTTTTATTTATGCGATTTTTGGAACGATATGGATTTTATTTTCGGATTCATTCATGTTTCACTATGTACCTGAATTTAAATCTTTTTCTTTAATGAAAGGGATGTTTTACATTATCTTCACATCTTTTTTACTCCTCTATTTATTAAAATACTCTTGGGGAGAAATTGATGAAGCTCAAAAGAAGTTACATACATTTTTACATACGGATCCCCTTACAAAATTACATAACCGAATTGCTTTACAAAGTAAATTAGAATTTTTAGTACAAGAAGATCAAACATTTTGTTTGTTATTTATCAATGCTGATCGATTTAAAACGTTCAATGAACAATATGGTCACCTTTTTGGGGATGAATTATTAAGACAAATGGCGAATCGTATGACAGATATTGCACCAAAGAAAAATGCTGCATATTTAGCTAGATGGGGAGCAGACGAATTCATCCTAGTATTAAAAGGAATCGACAAAAATACAGTGAAAGAACATACACTAAATTTACAAATGCAATTGCAAGAACCGATGATGATTTTCAATCAAAAAGTAAGCTTAACTTTTAGTTTAGGATGTTCTTTTTACCCAGAAGATGCCCAAGTACCAAGTGATTGCATCCGTTTTTCTGAATTAGCACTTCATGAAGCTAAATCAGAAGGAGGGAGAACTATTGTTTACTATCATAATGATTTATCAGCCAAGGCATTAAATCGCTTTGAATTAGAAAATGGCTTAAAAATGGCTATCCCTAATAATGAATTATTTGTTGTCTATCAGCCACAAATTTCAGCTTTAAGTGGAGAGTTAATTGGGTACGAAGCTTTATTAAGATGGAAATATAAAGAGAAATTAATTTCTCCAGCTGAATTTATTCCAATTGCAGAAGAATCAGGATTAATTGTTCCAATTGGAGAATTTGTTATACAATCTTCGTGCAGACAACTTTTGCATCTAAATAAACAAGGTTACAAAGATATAGTTATGAGTGTAAATGTGTCTTCTCGACAGTTTTATCAATTAGAATTTGTAAACCGACTACTTGAAATTGTGATAAACGAAAAAGTAAATCCGAATCAAATAATGATCGAAATCACGGAGTCTATCATCATGGAATCCACAAGTTTTGTAATGGAATCGTTGAATAAGTTACGTGAAGCAGGCTTTCAAATTGCAATTGACGATTTTGGTACAGGCTATTCCTCATTTAAATATTTGGAAGAGTTGCCACTAGATTTAATTAAAATCGATCAAAGTTTTACTCAATCTCTACATAAAACGAGAACAAGAGCTATTGTACAATCCATCGTATCTTTAGCACATAATCTTCAGCTAGAAGTATTAGCTGAAGGAGTCGAAACGCTAGAGCAATCATCTATTCTTCAAGAAATGGAATGTCATTATTTACAGGGCTATTATTATGGTCGACCAGCCGTACTTAATGAAGTGACACCCTTTTTGAAAATATGATAAACTGATGAAAAACTAGGATGCGACTTCATGAAAAAGAAAAAGAAGACTAAGGGAATGTCTGCAGGAACTAAAGGGTGGATCATACTCCTCCTATTACCAGTGACTATTACCATTTATGTGATGGCGATATTGCTATGGCAAGAAATGCAAGAGATTCCGTTTGTCCAATCTCTTACAAAAACAGTTCAAGAAGTTCCTTTGACTTTAGTGGAGATGGAGATTCCTGAAGAATATATTTCAGTTTACAAAGATGCCGCGGAAGCCTATGAAATTCCTTGGACGTTATTAGCCGCACATCACCGAATCGAAACACGTTTTTCCACGATGGATCCATTATTATCTCCAGTTGGAGCAGAGGGTCATATGCAGTTTATGCCTTGCACGTTCGTTGGGTGGCAGCATCCCAGTTGCGGAGGGCTAGGTAAAGGAAATATTCCTAAAGAAGAAAAAACCAATCCAACCATCATTGCACAATACGGTGGGTATGGAATTGATGCCAATAAAGATGGGAAAGCAGACCCATATCAAATTGAAGATGCTATGTTTAGTGCCGCTCATTATTTGTCTAGTAATGGCGCTGCAAATGGGGAAATTGAAAAAGCAGTTTTCATGTATAACAGAAGTGATGAGTATGTGGAAGATGTCATGTACTACTACAAAAAGTACGAAGAACAGAAAGAGGTAAATGGGGAAGGGAACTCATAAGAAAAGAGTCGATCAAATGATCGACTCTTTTTCAATCTAATTATTTACGAAGTGCACGCATGATTAAGCTTACGATTAACACTAATAGGATAGCTCCGATGAAAGCTGGAATAATTGACATTCCCCAAACTTCTGGTCCAAAGCTTCCGAATAATGATCCACCAATCCAAGCACCAATAATACCTGCAATAATGTTACCAATAATTCCGCCTGGTAAATCTTTACCTAAAATAAGTCCTGCTAACCAACCAATGATCCCACCAATAATAAGATATAAAATGAATCCCATGTTCGTCATCTCCTGTTCTGTATAAGTAATTTGTCTTGCTAGTAATTAAATAACCTAAAATCATAAAGTTCAAACCTTGTTCGAAATTTTTTTTGTTTTGCATATAAAATACAAGTGTTACTTATGAAAAGGTTTCATTATAATGTGCAGTCTAAAAAGAAATATACAAAAAAGAATTGTACTTAAAATACTCATAGTTCAAGCTATAAAATCCATAAACTATAATTGTTAAAATATTTTGCAAATTAACGATTTTAGGCTTATAATTTTAAAAAAAGGAGTGACTTATTATGAACGACATAATGAGTAACAAATTAAACAAGCAGGCTGCATGGTTTGTCATGTTTCACACCTTATTTATTTTTAATCTAGCTTTTGATATTTTAGAATTTATGTAAAACGGGTAGCTAGTCTATCCGTTTTTTTATTGGAAAAAGGAGAATTATTTTATGAAGAAACTTTGGAATCGTGAACAATATATTGCTTCATTTAATGAAATGAAAAATAAAGATAAAGCAATACCTATGGAAGCCTATATGAGAAACATGTTCCCTTTTCTCGGAATAAAAAGTCCGGAGCGAAAAGAAATCGTAAAGGAATATTTTTCAGCTTGTCAATTGCCAAGCGAGGATGTTTTATTAGAAGAAATCTGGGCAATTTATCAATTACCTGAAAGGGAATTTCAATATGCAGCTATTACGTTACTAAGCAAAAAAATAAAGACGCTTCAAATTAATGACTTGCCTTTTATTGAAAAATTAATAATTGAAAAATCATGGTGGGATAGTGTTGATTCTATAGCTCCTACAATTGTCGGTTCAATTGTAAAGAACAATAGAGCTGAAGGGGAAGAGATCATGAAACAATGGTCTAGCTCAGAGAATATGTGGTTAAACCGATCAGCTATTTTGCATCAATTAAAATACAAGAAAGATACAAATGAAGAGTTACTTAAGGAAATCATACTTAGACACAATCAATCTCCAGAATTTTTTATTCAGAAATCAATTGGTTGGCTTCTACGTGAATATGCGAAAACCAATCCTGAATTTGTGAAAGACTTTGTTTTGACACATGACTTAAAACCGTTAAGCAAGCGAGAAGCCCTCAAAAATTTATAACGAATTAACATGCCAGTAGATGAGCGCTTTCATTTGTTTATTATCATTTTGTTCAAGTAAGATAAAAAGAAAAGGAGAATCGCGATGAATCTTCCATCACCGATTTTGTTTTACGACGGAAACTGTGGGTTTTGTCAACAGTCTGTCCAATTTGTTCTCAAAAATGAAAAAAGTGACGTTGTGTTTTTTGCACCTCTTCAGAGCGATATAGCTGATGAAATGAAAAAAGAATACCCAGAACTTCATAATATTGATTCAATCGTGTTTTATGAGGGAAAGGAATTGTTAGTTGAGTCTGATGCTGTATTAGCTTTAGCCACTTATTTAAAAAATCCGTTTCCATTTGCTAAACATGGTCTTGTATTTCCAAGATTTTTACGAGATGGATTGTACCGGGTAATTGCAAAACATCGTCATCGATTAGTTGATTCGAATGAATCGTGTATATTGCCAACTGCTGAACAAAAGAAACGGTTTTTAAGTTAACAGAAGGAGAGAGAGATATGTTTTTAGAAAAGAATAATGAAATTCGTAAGAAATTATTTCAAACGATAGAAGGATTAACGGATGAACAGTTTAATAAAACACCTTCTAGTGGAGGATGGTCTCCGAAACAAATTTTCGAACATCTTGTTCGAATGGAAACAGTAATAGGTACGAATATTGCAAGAGAGTTAAAAAATCCAGATAGCCCAAAAGCGCGGAAAAAACCGATTCAACTTACAACATCTCGTCTTATAAAAGTGGAAGCCCCTGGTTACACCGAACCTTCAAATGAATTCAAGTCGAAACAAGAAATGAAAAAAGAGATTCATGATTCAAGACTCTTCTTATTAGATGTGTACGAATCCAGCAACAAAGAAATATTCAAAAGCAAATCATTTAAACACCCTATCTTTGGACAAGTCCCACTTATTCAATGGTTTCCTTTCGTCGGATTACACGAAAAAAGACATTTGAAGCAATTGGAAAATACGATTAAAAATCTGTAAGGTCATAAAGATATCTTATGACAACCTATAATTTTAATGTAATTTACTTATAAAGTAGACTACGTTATGATAGGAACTGGAGAAAAGACGCTATTATTAAATGAGAGCCTTTTCATAAGACTAAAGGAGGAAAAGACATGGCAAAAAGTAATTTACACAATAGCCGTACTTCTTTCGATTTAAACGGAAAAACGTATAATTATTACCGTTTAGCAGCGTTAGAAGAGGCAGGGATCGCAAATGTTTCCCGACTTCCTTATTCAATTAAAGTATTATTAGAGTCCGTTTTACGACAACACGACGGATATGTCATCAAAGATGATCATGTTGAAAAATTGGCTAAATGGGGCAAAGATGTTGACCCTGAAGCTGAAGTACCATTTAAACCATCACGTGTAATTCTTCAAGATTTCACTGGTGTACCTGTGGTTGTTGACTTAGCTGCGCTACGTTCAGCAATGGCTGAAATGGGTGGAGATCCAGACAAAATCAATCCTGCAATTCCAGTGGACTTAGTCATTGACCACTCTGTGCAAGTTGATAAATATGGTACAAGTGATGCACTTCGCGTGAATATGGAGCTTGAATTTGAGCGTAATGCAGAGCGTTATCAGTTCCTAAGCTGGGCTCAAAAAGCATATGACAACTACCGTGCCGTACCACCAGCAACAGGTATCGTTCACCAAGTAAACTTAGAGTATTTAGCTAATGTTGTTCATGCTGTTCAAAATGAAGATGGTTCGTACGAAACGTATCCGGATACATTAGTAGGTACTGATTCACATACAACTATGATTAATGGTATTGGCGTTCTTGGTTGGGGTGTAGGTGGTATTGAAGCTGAAGCAGGTATGCTTGGTCAACCTTCATACTTCCCAATTCCTGAAGTTATCGGTGTTAAATTGACTGGCGACCTTCCAAATGGAACAACTGCTACTGACTTAGCACTTAAAGTAACTGAAGTACTTCGTAAAAAAGGTGTAGTAGGTAAATTTGTTGAGTTCTTCGGAGCTGGCGTAACAAAACTTCCACTTGCTGACCGTGCAACAATTGCTAACATGGCACCAGAGTATGGTGCAACTTGTGGTTTCTTCCCAGTTGATGAAGAAGCACTTGATTATATGCGTTTAACTAGCCGTGACGCTGACCATATCCAAGTAGTTAAAGAATACTTAACTGCAAACGGAATGTTCTTCACTGCTGAAAATGAAGATCCTACTTACACTGATGTTGTTGAGTTAGATTTATCTACAATTGAGCCAAATATGTCTGGACCAAAACGTCCACAAGACTTAATTCCTTTGTCTCAAATGAAAACTGAATTCAACAAAGCAGTAGTTGCTCCACAAGGTAACCAAGGATTTGGTTTATCGAAAAAAGAATTTGCTAAAACTGCTAAAGTAACAATGGCAGATGGTTCTGAAGTAACAATTCCTACAGGTGCTATTGGTATTGCTGCCATTACATCATGTACAAATACATCAAATCCATTCGTTATGATTGGTGCAGGTCTTGTTGCTAAAAAAGCAGCAGAAAAAGGCTTGCGTCCACCAGCATACGTGAAAACTTCTCTTGCTCCAGGTTCTAAAGTAGTAACTGGATACTTGCGTGATGCAGATTTACTTGCACCTTTAGCAGAAGTTGGTTTTGACTTAGTTGGTTACGGATGTACGACTTGTATCGGTAACTCAGGTCCAATGCTTCCTGAAATCGAAAAAGGAATCATCGAAAACGACTTACTAGTCACTTCAGTTCTTTCTGGTAACCGTAACTTTGAAGGTCGTATCCATCCATTAGTAAAAGCTAATTACTTAGCATCTCCACCACTAGTTGTTGCTTATGCATTAGCTGGTACAGTTGATATCGATCTTCAAAACGAAGCTCTTGGTAAAGACAAAGATGGCAATGATGTATTCTTCGCAGATATCTGGCCATCAACAGAAGAAGTAAAAGAAGTTCTTTTACGTACTGTAACACCAGAATTATTCCGTGCTGAATATGCTCGTGTATTTGATGAAAACGAACGATGGAATGCAATTCAAACATCTAATGATTCATTGTATACATTCGATGAAGATTCAACTTATATTCAAAATCCTCCATACTTTGAAGGTTTATCTGTAGAGCCTAACGATATTCAAACGCTTGCAGGTCTTCGAGTAGTTGCGAAATTTGGAGATTCAATCACGACTGACCATATTTCACCAGCTGGTGCAATTGGTAAAGATACGCCAGCAGGTAAGTACTTACGTGAGCGCGGAGTAGAAGTTCGTAACTTCAATTCTTATGGTTCTCGTCGCGGTAGTCATGAAGTTATGATGCGTGGTACTTTCGCTAACATTCGTATCCGTAACCAAATTGCTGCAGGTACAGAAGGTGGATACACAACTTACTGGCCAAACGGTGAAATCATGGCAATTTATGACGCTGCAATGAAATATCAAGAAGATGGAACTGGATTAGTTGTTTTAGCAGGTAAAGATTACGGAATGGGATCTTCACGTGACTGGGCAGCTAAAGGAACAAACCTACTTGGTATTAAAACAGTAATTGCTGAAAGCTATGAACGTATTCACCGTTCTAACCTAGTAATGATGGGTGTTTTACCACTTCAATACTTACCAGGTCAAAACGCAGAATCACTTGGCTTAACAGGTAAAGAAGAAATCAGCGTAAATATTGCTGAAGGCGTAAAACCTCGTGACATTCTAAAAGTAACAGCTAAATCAGCTGACGGTTCTGTTACAGAATTCGATGTATTAGCTCGTTTCGATTCAGAAGTAGAAGTTGATTACTACCGTCATGGTGGTATTTTACCAATGGTACTTCGCGACAAATTAAAAAACTAAAAAATATTTAAAAGGCTGTCCTTAGGGGCAGCCTTTTTCTTTGCAAATAGTAAACTGAGTAAATATAGAACTTTCAACACATCTTCTTATATACATAGATTGTCCTATACTGATAATATAGAATTATAAAAGTTTTCTTACTAGGAAGAGGTCACCTTATTATGTTAGATAATCATCTAAGTACTGTTGAACAAAAACTTGAAACGAAATTAGACTCTTTTTTACAAGTAATACCGGTTATTCACAAGATGTTGCCTGATATTGGCATCGGTATAACCAATACCGAGGAATGGTTAGCTTATTACCCAGGTAAAAAGATTGATATAGGGGCTTTAAAAGGTTTGAAAATTAACCCGCTTGAGCCTTTAGCTGAATGCATTTCAGAAAATAAAGTAATAGAAGCACAAGTACCGGCTGAATTCTTTGGTATTCCCTTTACAGGCTTAGCAACTCCAATTACAGATGGCAATGTGGTTATTGGCGCAATCGCAATTCAACTTCAAAAACAAAACGAACAGGAATTACGTAAAATTTCTGATCAAATTGTTGAATTTATTGAAAAAGCAAACGAACGTGTAACGGATATTGCAAAAGGGGCAGAAGGTTTAAGTGCCATTACCTCAAATCTTCTTGAGCAATCCAATAATACTTCGTCAGAAATGAAACAAACAGATGAGGTTATAAGTTTTATTAAAAATATTGCTAATCAAACAAATCTATTAGGTCTTAATGCAGCAATTGAAGCTGCAAGAGCAGGAGATATGGGACGTGGATTCGGGATTGTTGCTGATGAAATACGTAAACTGTCGAAAGAAACTGTCTCTTCAACTGAAAAAATTCAAACTACGCTTGAAAACATCAAACGATCTATGACTGAAATTACATTGTCAGTGGAAAAAGTTGTTTCAGTTGGACGTGAACAAGCTGTTTCTACAGAAGAAATTTCTGTCTTTATTGATCAAATCGAAGAAATGAGTAAAGAACTGAACAAATACGCTGCAGAACTATAAAACTTCCTTGAAAACCATCTACTTATAGATGGTTTTTTGCTTATTTTAATAATGTTAAATTAAATGAATAGTCATTCAATTAGCATTCTTCCTATGATACACTTTAGTTAAATCAATGATTTTCAATAAAATAGGGGTGTATTAGATGAGATTAAAAGATAAGGTAGCTATCATTACAGGTGGCGCTAATGGTATTGGACTTTCGGCTTGTAAAAAATTCGTTGCTGAAGGTGCTAAAGTTATCATGGCAGACTTTGATGAACAGTCTGGCAATATACAAGTAAATTTATTGAGAGAACTAGGTCATGAAATTACGTTTTTAAAAGTCGACGTAACAGATCGAGCGAGTGTAGATTTACTTGTTGCTAACACGCTTAAAACATATGGCACCATTGATATTCTTATTAATAATGCAGGTATTACGAGAGACTCAATGCTTCTTAAAATGGAACCGTCTGATTTTCAACGTGTATTAGACGTAAACATTAATGGCGTATTTAATTGTACACAGGCAGTTGCTCCTCATTTTATGGAAAAATCGAGCGGTAAAATTATAAATACGTCATCTGTTACTGGTGTTTATGGAAATGTGGGTCAAACAAATTATGCTGCATCTAAGGCGGCTGTAATTGGGATGACTAAATCGTGGGCAAAAGAGTTCGGTCGTAAAGGAATTCAAGTGAATGCGGTTGCACCAGGATTCATTTCAACAAGTATGGTTGAAAAAATTCCTCAAGCGATGCTTGAGAAGATGGCTACCGCTGTTTCGCTCCAACGACTTGGGCAACCTGAAGATGTCGCAAATGCTTATTTGTTTTTGGCTTCAAATGAAGCTGATTATATAACAGGTCATGTTCTTCATATAGACGGCGGAATTATGATGTAAATCACCGGGTAACGCTATTTCTATTTAGTTTTTGTATAATAGACATTGAGGTGACTTATTTATGTTTATTAGCGAAAAAGAAGTAGAAGTTCGTTATGCAGAAACAGATCAGATGGGCGTAGTGTATCATGCAAATTATTTAGTTTGGATGGAAATTGGTCGTACCAATCTTATTGAGGATTTAGGTTATACGTATGCCGGACTTGAAAGTGAAGGCTATTTATCGCCAGTAATTGATTTAAGTATTCAATATAAGGCATCCTTAAAGTATGGACAGACTGCCATTGTTCGTACTTGGGTTGAATCACATGGAAAGTTGCGAACAAGTTATGGTTATGAGATTTTACATAAAGATGGAACTGTAGCAGCAACAGCTAAATCAGAACATGTCTTAGTGAAAAAAGAATCATTTAGACCCGTTCCGCTTAAAAAAGTAGATCCCTCTTGGGACGCAAAATATTGTGAAATTGCAAGGGTGAAAAGCTAATGGCTTTTGGAATCAAACGTCAAGAGTTAATGTCATGGAAGGAAGCAGTTAGTCGAGGAGAAATTTCGTTTCTAACACATTATTGGTTAGATGAGCGATTTCCAGGCTGTAAAACTGTAACAAAAGTTGGTTGCTCAGATGTAGAAAGGTTGATTCACTGGGGGAAACAATATGGATTAAAGCCTGAGTGGATTGATTTTAAAGAAGGTTATCCACATTATGATTTATTTGGACATTATCAAGAGAGTATTTTGAGTAAAGAAGGCATGTTAAATCAACTTAAACGTTTTGCGTGAAGAAGAAAACCACTATGTATCGAAACATAGTGGTTTTTGGATTCATTTTTTATATGAGTAGGTAAGTTCTTTTGACTTAGGATCGATATCCACATGAAGATCGTGACCGTCAAAATACCATTCATCATGTTCTTCGATATAAAAGTGGATGTCGTCTTCAATTAGCTCGACTGAAATCTCCATTGGTTCTTCTTTTGTAACACCTAATGAGAATCCAGCGTGTAATGAACTTGAACCACCATAACGCGCGTAAAAGCGAATATGTTCGCCTTTTTTTGTTTCCATTTCTTCTTTAAACCAACTCATAGCATCGTCTGAAATGATGATTTTCATTTGAACACCAGCCTTTCATGGTCTATTGTATTATATCCACTTCACTTTTGGCTCGGTTCCTGCTTTAATTCTTGTCATATTTGCTCGATGACGATACAAGATAAACGTCGCTAATAAAATAATAACAATTAGCAATGGTATATCCACTCTATAAAATATATTGTATAAAATTGTATAAAGTAGCCCAAGTATAGCAAGAATCATAGAAGTTAAAGAAACCATTTTTGTTAGTTTCAATACGATAAAGAACCCTGCTAACATAATGACAAATAACGGCCAGTGATATGCAAGAAGAACACCACCAGAAGTCGCGACTGCTTTTCCACCTTTAAATTGAGCAAAGATCGGAAACATATGCCCTATAACCGCCAACACACCTAGTATAAGAGGGTGTACATCTGTATTTGAAAAGAATGGCAGAAGGGGTAAGAGAGTAGCCGCAGTTCCTTTTAAGATGTCTAAAATGGAAACAATTAAACCGGCTTTAACTCCTAACGTTCGAAACGTATTTGTTCCGCCTAAATTTCCACTTCCGTGTTCACGAATATCTGTTTTATAAAGAAGTTTTCCAATCCATAAAGCTGATGGAATTGATCCTAATAAGTACGCGATAACTAATATAATTACAGTGTTCATAAAATGCCCCTTTAAATTTAGTACTTACTCTTAATACTTACAACTAGTTTATCATTTGTACTATCTTGTCACAACGCTTTATCTTATATTAATATTCTATTAGATTCAACTTACTATTCTTGTAATAAACCGCTAGAGTCATTGCAAATACGGCATTCATTCTATACAATGAAAACATCTGTTTGTTTTTTGGAGGAGAACCATTTGACGAAAAATCAATCAATATCAGCTTATAATGACGATGCAATTCAAGTGCTCGAAGGCCTTGAAGCCGTTAGAAAACGTCCAGGAATGTATATTGGCTCTACTGATGCACGAGGTTTACACCATTTAGTGTATGAAATTGTAGACAATTCAGTGGATGAAACACTAGCTGGCTACGGTCACCACATTATTGTCAATATTCACGAAGATCAAAGTATCAGTGTTCGTGATTTTGGACGTGGTATGCCAACAGGAATGCATAAAACCGGAAAACCAACACCAGAAGTAATTTTCACTGTACTTCATGCTGGTGGTAAATTTGGACAAGGTGGTTACAAAACGAGTGGAGGCTTACACGGAGTAGGTGCTTCAGTCGTAAATGCACTATCTACATATTTAGAAGTAACGATTCATCGCGATGGAAAAAAATATCGCCAACGTTTTGAAAATGGTGGTCACCCAGTGACAACACTTGAACATATTGGTTCAACTAAAGAAACGGGTACTTCCATTCATTTTTTACCGGATCCAACGATTTTTTCGGTAACAAAATATAATTACGATACCATTTGCGAGCGTTTACGCGAGTCAGCTTTCTTACTTAAAGGACTAAAAATTGAACTAAATGATTTACGTAACGGAACTCAAGATATCTTCTTCTACGAAACGGGAATTGAAGCTTTTGTTGGTTATTTAAACGAAGAAAAAGATGTCTTGCACCCAGTGGCTTATGTGGAAGGAATTCAAGATGATATTGAAGTTGAATTCGCATTCCAATTTAACGATGGGTATTCAGAGACTATTCTTTCATTCGTAAACAATGTTCGTACAAGAGATGGCGGAACACATGAAACAGGGGCCAAAGCTGCTTTAACACGTGTTTTTAATGAATATGCTCGTAAAACGAGTTTATTAAAAGAAAAAGATAAAAACCTCGAAGGTGCAGATATCCGAGAAGGAGTTGCAGCCATTGTTTCTGTGCGCATTCCTGAAGGAATTCTACAATTTGAAGGACAAACAAAAGGGAAGCTTGGAACAAGTGAAGCTCGTGCAGCAGTAGATGCTGTCGTATCTGAAAAACTTCTTTATGTTTTAGAAGAGAATGCAGAATTAAGTGCTTCTTTAGTACGAAAAGCTATTCGCGCTCAACAAGCACGTGAAGCAGCACGAAGAGCTCGTGAAGACGCGCGTAATGGAAAGAAATCAAAGAAATCCGCTTCCATTCTTTCAGGGAAATTAACGCCGGCTCAATCGCGAAATGCTGCCAAGAATGAATTATATCTAGTAGAAGGAGACTCTGCAGGTGGTTCAGCTAAACAAGGTAGAGATCGTAGTTTCCAAGCTATTTTGCCTTTACGAGGTAAAGTAATTAATACCGAAAAAGCGAAACTTGCAGATATTATGAAAAACGAAGAAATTTCAACTATCATCCATGCAATCGGTGGAGGTGTTGGTGCAGATTTTTCTGTGCCTGATATCGCATACGACAAGATCGTTATCATGACCGATGCAGATACTGATGGTGCTCATATTCAAGTATTATTACTGACATTCTTTTACCGTTACATGAAGCCTTTAATTGAAGCTGGCAAGGTTTATATCGCCTTACCGCCTTTATATAAGGTTTACCGTGGAGTAGGTAAGAAGGAAGTTCTTCAATATGCGTGGACTGAAGCAGAATTAGATGCAGCGATACGTAAGATTGGAAAAGGATATATGATTCAGCGTTACAAAGGTTTAGGTGAAATGAACGCCGTTCAATTATGGGAAACCACAATGAATCCTGAAACACGTACATTAATTCGTGTTGAAATAGACGATGATGCACGCGCTGAAAGAAGAATTACGACCTTAATGGGCGATAAAGTAGAACCGAGACGTAGATGGATTGAAAGCAATGTTAATTTTGGCTTAGATGAGGAAAGCAATATTTTAGAGAATGAACTCATTCATGCTGAGGAGGATACAGAATGACACAAACCGAACGTTATCAAGATTTACCATTAGAAGAAGTCATCGGCGACCGGTTTGGCCGTTATAGTAAGTACATCATTCAAGATCGTGCATTACCAGATGCTCGTGATGGGTTAAAACCAGTACAACGTCGTATTTTATATGCAATGTTCCATGAAGGAAATACGAACGAAAAACCATTCCGTAAATCAGCTAAAACGGTTGGTAACGTAATTGGTAACTATCATCCTCATGGTGATACATCTGTGTACGAAGCAATGGTACGTATGAGTCAAGACTGGAAAGTTCGTCACATGTTAATTGAAATGCATGGTAACAACGGTTCTGTTGATGGAGATCCACCTGCAGCTATGCGTTATACAGAAGCTCGATTATCTGCTATCGCTGGAGAAATGCTTCGCGATATTCAAAAACAAACTGTAGATCTTGTCCAAAATTTCGACGACTCAGAACTTGAACCGACTGTTTTACCAGCTCGCTTCCCGAATTTATTAGTCAATGGTGCATCTGGTATTTCGGCAGGATATGCGACGGATATGCCACCACATGCTTTACATGAAGTGTTAGATGCAGTTTTAATGCGAATGAACAATCCTGAATCAACTGTTGAAGAACTCATGACAGTTTTAAAAGGACCAGATTTCCCAACAGGTGGAACAATTCAAGGTATAGATGGCATTAAAAAAGCATATGAAACAGGTAAAGGCAAAATCATTATCCGTTCGAAAGCTGAAATTGAACCATTAAAAGGCGGAAAAGAACAAATTGTCATTACTGAAATACCTTATGAAGTGAATAAAGCCATGCTCATCAAAAAAATTGATGAACAACGTTTGGATAAACGATTAGATGGTATTGCAGATGTTCGTGACGAGTCAGATAGAACTGGTTTGCGAATTGTCATTGAATTGAAAAAAGAAATCGATGCTAGAGGTATCCTTCAATTCCTATTTAAAAACACAGATTTACAAATTGCTTATAACTTCAATATGATTGCTATCCATAATAGACGTCCAACGATGATGACTTTACCATTATTATTAGATGCTTATATTGATCATCAAAAAGAAGTTGTTACAAGAAGATCAGCATTTGATTTACAAAAAGCAAAAGATCGTATTCATATCGTTGAAGGGTTAATGAAAGCTTTATCCATTTTAGATGAAGTGATTAAAACCATTCGTGCATCTCAAGACAAACGTGATGCTAAAAACAATTTAATACAGAAGTTCACATTTACTGAAACACAAGCTGAAGCAATTGTATCTCTTCAACTTTACCGTTTAACGAACACAGATATAACGGATTTAAGAAATGAAGAAGCAGAATTAAAAAATACGATTAGTGAATTAATGTCTATTTTGAATAATGAAGCAAAATTAGCAAAAGTCATTCAAAAAGAATTACAAGCAATTCGTAAACAATTTGCAGAACCGAGAAGATCGATTATTGAAGATCAAATCGAAGAAATCAAACTAACATTAGATGTATTGATACCTAGCGAAGAGGTAGTGGTGACTGTAACGAAAGATGGTTACGTTAAGCGCACAAGCTCTCGTTCTTACAGTGCTTCTAATGGAAAAGACTTTGCAATGAAAGATTCAGATTATCTATTATTTGAGTCAACGATGAATACACAACATCAATTATTACTGTTTACTAGTTTGGGTAACTATATTTATCAACCAGTTCATGAGCTACCAGATATACGTTGGAAGGACCTCGGTCAGCATATATCAAGTATTATTTCTCTTGATTCGAATGAAACAATTATAAAAGCGATTCCAATTGTTGATTTCACGGAAGATTTATATATTTTAGCTGTATCGAAACAAGGTCAAATCAAACGATCAGTCCTAGCTGACTATCAAGTGCAACGTTATTCACGTGCATTAAATACGATGAATTTGAAAAAAGGTGACGAAGTTGTCTATATCAACTTAGTAACCCCTATGGATGATGTATTTATTGTGACTCATAATGCCTATGCTGTTCGTTTTAATATGCAAGAGGTTCCAGTAACCGGTATTAAAACAGGAGGCGTAAAAGGAATTAACCTTAAAGATGGCGACGTAGTTGTGAATGCGGCAACTATTCCAGCTGACGCTGTTGGAGACATATTCTTAGTAACACATCGTGGAGCTGTCAAAAAAATGTCGCTTAAAGAATTCGAACTAGGATCACGTGCAAAACGAGGAATTGTGGTTTTACGTGAATTAAAATCAAATGCACATCGCGTAAGTGGCGTATATTATGTTGAAAATCAAGATCAAATCATCATTGAAACGACTAAAGGAGCACGCGAATTAGTAGATACAAAACCAATTCGTGTATCAGATCGTTATTCGAACGGATCATTTATTATCGACACAGATAAAGATGGCGATGTAGTTCGTGTTTGGAAAGTAAATAAGCAAGAATCTTGAAAGGGTACAACTAGGGAGCTACTATAGCTCCCTTTGTTGTATATAGGAGTAATTATGTGGAAAAATCGTAACGTATGGATTATTTTAGTTGGAGAAATGATTGCAGGGCTTGGGTTATGGACTGGAATCATTGGAAACTTGGAGTTCATGCAAGAACGTATTCCTTCAGATTTCTTAAAATCAGTTATTATGGCAATTGGATTATTAGCTGGAATCCTAGTAGGACCATTAGCCGGTAAAATCATTGATCAAACTAAGAAGAAGAACGTGTTATTAATTTCAGGATTTGGACGGATGGTAAGCGTTAGTTTTATGTTAATTGCTATTTGGACTGGTTCTATTTGGTGGATGGTTGCATTTATGATCAGCATTCAACTTTCCGCTGCTTTTTATTTCCCGGCTCTACAAGCAACCATTCCTTTGGTCGTAAAAGATGATCAATTATTACAAATGAATGGTTGGCATATGAATGTAGCCACAATGGCTCGAGTTATTGGAACTGCGTTAGCTGGTGTAGTGTTGGTTTATTGGTCCCTTCAGTCACTTTATTTCATGTCCATCATCGCTTATGCAGGTTTGTTGATCTTCACGTTCATGCTCCGTATTGAAGAGGAGGAGGGAAGAGAGGCTCAAGTAAAAGTCGCTGCTCCTGGTAAAGGTGGATTCATGGAAGTGTTTCCAATCTTAAAATCCTATCCAGCTGTCATGATGACGTTAGTCATGACTTTAATTCCACTGCTCTTCATCGGATCATTTAACTTATTGGTCATAAACATAAGTGAGATGCAAGATTCATCTTCCATTAAAGGTGCCATTTATGCAGCTGAAGGTATTGCTTTTATGCTTGGAACAGTAGCAGTAAAATATATTGGCATGAAATGGAGAACAAGTACGATTTTATTCGTATTTGCCTTTATCATAGGTTTTGCCGAGTTAATTTTAATATTTGCTAATATTCCAGTGTTGTCAGTGGTTGCCTTTGCTGTATTTGGATTTTCAGTCGGATGCTTTTTCCCAACAGCTATGACTATATTCCAGAAACAAATGCCAAAAGCGTTTCATGGACGATTTTTCTCGTTCAGAAACATGTTAGAACGAGTGATCTTCCAAGTTGTTTTATTAGCAACTGGTGCATTATTAGATTTAATCGGCTTACAATGGATGGTTGTCGTATTTGGTGTAATAAGTTTAAGCTTAACGACGATATTTTTGGTACAAATGAAACGTAGGGATATACATTTAGATACGAATGATCGAACCGCTGAGATATAAATCAGCGGTTTTTCTTTTTAAATATTTGTTGGAGTAGACTAATTTTATAGATAAAAGTATAGGAGAATTTTCTCATACACATACGATGATAAACCTAGGCGTATCACCTTATTTTGTAAGGTATATTATTTTAAATTTGTTTAAATAAGACACTGTGCTTTGCATATAATCTCTAATTTTTTATTTTATCAAAGAACAAAAGTAGACAGTTCTTTTGACTGATGTGAAGGAATATAATCAGTAGAAATGAACGAATACAAAAGTTAAATCAAAGGAGATATTAAAAAATTAGAGGGAGGACAGAATCTGGAAAGAATTCGTACTTTATTAATTAATACATATGATTCGATCTTATACGAGCGGTTTGGTAAACGTTTATTTGATGTGATAATATCGTTACTTTTACTAGTTCTGTTTTTACCATTTTATCCATTTATAGTGATTCTCTTACTCATATTTTCGGGAACGCCTCTGTTATTTAAACAAACAAGAACAGGACATTTAAATCAACCATTTCAAATTATTAAGTTTAGAACCATGAAAAATACCGACAAAAAGATGTTTAAAATTTACACATGGACGGATGGTGTTCCAGATGATTTTATATTTAAGTCTCCTCAAAATACAGAAGTAACAAAGATTGGAGCCTTTTTAAGAAAAACAAGTATCGATGAACTTCCACAAATCATCAATGTATTGCGTGGGGAAATGAGTTTGATTGGACCCAGACCTGAAATTCCTGAGATTACAAATTGTTACAGTGAATTACAGAAAAAACGTTTAATGATGAAGCCGGGAATGACAGGTTGGGCACAAGTCAATGGACGTGCTGACATTTTACACGGTGATAAAATCGAGTTTGATTTGTATTATATCAAAAACGTTACATTTTTTATGGATTTGAAAATTCTCTTGCGTACTATATTGATCATTTTAAAATGCAAGGGGGCATATTAGTTAATATGAAACAATCCTTTGAAATTAAAGATTTTATAAGTTTATTCAAAAAGAGAAGAAAGATAATCATTTTAACAACTATATATTTATCTCTTATTGGTGGTTTTAGCAGTTTTGCAATCCCCTCAAAGTACGAAGCGAAGACAGATATTCTTGTTAATTTCACAACAGCTAACATAGTTTCTACAGGAGAAATAGACGCCAACTTACGTCTTATTGAAACATACAAATATTTAATAACTAGTAATCGAATATTAAATAAAGTGAATGTTTCTATGGAAGAAACTTATGAGATAGAGGAGTTAAATAAAAAAGTAAAGATTGAATCTAAAATTGATTCTCAAATATTAACTGTATTAGCTGAGGAAAGAACTCCTGAGAAGGCAGCTGAATTAGCAAATACATTGGCAACAACTTTTCAAGAAGAAGTAAAATCACTAATGAATCTTGAAAATGTCAATATATTAAGTCAAGCAATAGTCGGTGAAGATACTAGATCCATAAAACCCATGCCAGCTTTATTTTTTATCATTTTTGCAATTATAGGGTTCTTGATAAGCTATTTATTTATACTAATCCAAGAAATGTTTTTCACAGTAATAGATTCAAAAGAAAAAGCCGAAAAAGCTCTATCACTACCAGTTATTGGAGTAATACCTTCAGGCGAAGGAAAACTTATTTCTGAACTAGCTTCACAAGATATTTTTACAGAAACATTTCGTTCTATACGGGCCAATTTAATGTTCATGCTTTCAAAACAACAGGCAAAAACTCTTCTTATTACAAGCGCAGAGTCTGGGGATGGTAAATCATTTGTTAGTGCAAATTTAAGTATTATTTTTGCAATGGATCAGAAAAAAACCATTTATGTGGATGCTGACTTAAGAAGAGCTAATGGAAGAAAATTATTTCAGTTGCCTAAGAGAATAGGTGTCACTTCATATATCGAAGGAATCTCTAGTATTGAAGATATCATTCAAACAACTGGAATTTCTAACTTGTCTTTTATTAGTGCAGGACCCACACCACCAAACCCATCGGAATTATTATCTTCTTCGAAATTCACTCATATGTTAGAGGTACTAAAACAAAGGTTCGACATAATAATTGTTGATACTCCTCCATTACTAGTAGCGGATACATTGAATATATCTGCAAATATTGATGGTTGTTTATATGTAATTAATTCAGAATCTTCAAAGATGGATAAGACACTTTATTCTATTGAACAGTTGAAACAAGTACAAGCACCACTTCTTGGAACAATTTTAAATAAAACAAGAGGTTCCTTCCAAGACAATTCCTATTATTACTAAGGGGTGAAGATTATGCTAATTGATATTCACAATCATATATTACCTGGAATTGATGATGGGCCAACTACCGAATTGGATGCAATTCTTTTACTTCAAAATGCAGTAAATAACGGGATTACACATATTATTGCTACACCACATCATCAGAACGGGGTATTTACCCAAAATGCACAAGAGGTTAAAAGGTCAATACAAATATTAAACGACTTAATGGAAGAAAAAGAAATACCTGTAGTTATTTTACCCGGTATGGAAGTTCACCTTCACGGAGAAATAATGGATGAATTATATACGAACATATTAACGTTAGCTGATAGCGGTAAATATGTTTTGATTGAATTTCCCACACATCAGATTCCCAATTTTACAGAGTCTATATTTTACGAATTACAGTTAAAAGGATATATACCTGTTATTGCACACGCTGAAAAAAACTATGAATTTCGTCGGAATCCAAAAATATTGTACGACTTAATTAATAAAGGTGCGCTTATCCAACTAACTGCTAGCAGCATTACAGGTGCAAATGGCAGGAAATTGCAAAAGTTCTCACTGAAATTATGTCACTATAAGATGGTCCATTTTATCGCATCAGATTCTCATGATGTGAAACATCGTCCGTTTTTATTAAAACAGGCACATAATATTATTCGCCGAAAAATCGGAAAGCAAATGGTTACTTATTTACAACAAAACGCTAAACATGTGTTAGAGGGCGAAGAATTCCAGCCATTCACTCCAACTGTCATAAAGAAGTTGAACTTTTAATTAATCGTATGAATTCAGAGTGAAAGAGAGTGAGGCTATAACGAGTTGACAATACTCTATTATTGGAGAAAAAAACTCTTAAACAATACATTTACTCGTAATTTATCTGTTTTAATGGCAGGAACAGCTTTGTCAAATCTCTTAATTATATTAACAACACCACTTTTAACAAGATTGTACACGCCAGAAGAATTCGGGGTATATTCTGTTTTTTTATCACTTTTATTCACAGGAACAATTCTTGTTTCATTAAGGTATGAAACAGCTATTCCACTTCCTGAAGATGATGATGATGCATTTCATTTATTCCTTTTATCAATTGGCATTGCATTTATTGTAAGTGGAATGTTATTTATACTTCTGGTTTTTATCCCTTTAGCTACTTACTTAAATGTTCCGACACTCGATGGTTATATGTGGATGCTATCAATAAGCTTGCTTGGCATTGGGACCTTTCATGCATTAAACTCTTTGGCCATAAGAGAGGATCAGTATATGGTTATATCTAGAGCAAAAATGAGTATGAACTCTGGACAAATTTCATCTCAATTGGTTCTCGGTTTTGTGAATTTGGGATTGTTAGGGTTACTAATTGGCGAGGTTATTGGTAGAGTGGTGGGTTCACTTGATTATTTAAGGATGTTTAAAAAAAATAGGTTATTTAAATCTAGATTCAGTTCAAAGACTTTAATAAAGGTTTTAGTTAAGTATAAGTCCTATCCAATCGTTTCAAGTTGGGCAGCTCTAATTAATAGTCTAGGGACACAGCTTCCAATATTTTATTTAGCTGCTCATTTTGATGCTAAAACTGCAGGCTTGTTTTTCCTTGCTCAAAAAATATTAACAGTACCTGAAGGATTAATTGGTTTTTCAGCTGCCCAAGTCTATTTGTCTCATGCTGCTCAGACTGCTAGAAATTCGGAAGATCAATTCAAAAAGTTTTTTTGGGACACAGTTATAAAGATGTTCATTATCGGATTTGTAATATTAGGTTTTGTGGCTCTATTTGCGCCTCTTGTTATTAAACTTGTTTTTGGTGAACAGTGGATTCAAGTAGCAGAATTTATACAGATTTTGTCTGTTTTATACTTGATGAAAATTGTGATAAACCCAATTTCGGCAAACTTTTATGTGTTTCAAGCACTTGGAAAACAGTTCATAAGTGAATTAATTCGATTCTTTTTAATATGTCTTTCTTTATTTCTTGCACTAAAACACTTTGAAAGCCCTTCTGCTTCGCTTTTATGTATTAGTTTAATAAGCGCTACGGGCTATTTAATCCATGGTGTTTTTGCTTGGAGTACCATGAAAATTCAACATTCGGAGGAGTTAAACCTTGATTGAAAGAACACCGTCGTGGATTTCAAAGTTAATATTTTTCATGATGCTCTCAAGTTCTTTCGTCTTAATTGAACCTTCTCCTTATGATTTTTTAATGTTACTAGTTGTCGGAAGTGGCCTGACTTTCGGTTTCATTCATTTTGAGCGCGAAGTATTTACCCCACTCATTGTTTTGCTATTACTGTTAATTTTCCAATTAATTTCAGTGTTATTTGCAAAAGATATATATATTTCAATTTCCTATTTGGTAATCACCATTTATTTAATGATTTCATGGGTGGCAATGGTTGGAATTGGTCAAAGGTTTAAAACCTCTTTTTTAAGTATCATAATAAACGGATATCTTGTATCAGCAGTGTTATCTGCTTTGATTGGAATTTCAGCTTATTTTGGTCTCTTGCCTGAAAGTAATATGTTATTAATGTATGGTCGTGCAAAAGCATTTTTTAAAGATCCAAATGTTTTTGGACCCTTTCTTGTCCTTCCGTCTTTATTCGCTCTCATTTTATATGAAAAAAAACAGTCATTCGGGATAAAAAAGGTTATTTTTGCACTGCTATTTATAATTCTATTGACTGGAATATTTGTAAGTTTTTCTCGAGCAGCATGGGGAAATTGGATTTTGTCGTTTAGTATTTATTTTGTTCTAACAAAACAAGAGATATTAATCAAAAGAATAACAACAATAATAAGTTTAGGATTAATTAGTATTCCTATTATGATGTGGCTTGCAAATAATGCTTTTGTAGAGGAACTGTTTAAGTCAAGATTGAGTTTCCAAGGATATGACGATTCCAGGTTCGCAATACAAAAGGAAGCTTTCATAACTGGTTTGAAAAATCCAATGGGGATTGGTCCTGGTCAGTCAGAATTAACGTTTCAAATTGCACCTCATAGTTTGTATGCTCGATTAATTACTGAGAATGGAATTATAAGTTTCTTATTATTTTTGTTTTTTATATTTATTAGTATTTATCAATCCTATAAATCCTACAAACTATCTATTGATCAGTATTCTCTGTACTTCTCAGTAATCTGTGCAAGTCTGATTGGTCTTTCTTTTAATAGTTTTTTTATCGACACATTGCATTGGAGACACTTTTGGTTATTGTTGGTACTTGCTTGGTGTGTACCACGACAAAGAGGTGAATACGGTTGAAAATAGCTCAAGTAATTACGACAATTGACACCTTAGGTGGAGCGCAAAATCATGTTCGTGATCTATCCAAGTATTTAGTTGAAAACGGAATGGATGTAGATATCATTTCGGGTTTTGGTAAATATGATGTACCTAAGATGAAGGAGGTGAACTATAATTATTGTCCTTCATTAAAAAGAGAAATAAATCTTATTAATGATATAAAGGCTTTTTTAGAAGTTCGTCGATTACTAAAAGAAATAAAGCCCGATATAGTTGCAACTCATTCTTCGAAAGCAGGGTTAATCGGTCGCCTCGCTGCTTGGTCACTTCGGATTCCAAATGTATTTACAGCACATGGTTGGTCATTTACTGAGGGAGTTTCTTCAAAAAAAAGAAAAATTTATTTAGTCCTTGAAAAAGTAATGGCTAAAATTACTGACTATATTATTACAGTATCAAATTACGATAAAGACTTAGCCATTAAAAATCGTGTTTTACACCTTAGTAAGGTAGTAACCATTCATAACGGCGTCATACCGTTCCATGATGTGATGATAAGAAGAATAGATGAAAGTTCATTCGTGGATATTTTAATGGTTGCACGGTTTGATGTCCCTAAAAAACAACTTGCTTTGATAAAAGCTTGTGAAAAACTTGTACATTTACCTTGGCATCTGTCCTTTGTTGGCGAAGGATCTAAGTTAAATGAAGTTAAGCAATATGTTAAATCCAAAGAAATTGATTCAAGGGTGTACTTCTATGGTTCGATGAATTCAGTCGAAGTACCATTAAAGAAAGCAAGTATTTTCGCATTACTTTCTGATTATGAAGGATTGCCATTAAGTATTCTTGAAGCAATGCAAGCCGGATTACCAGTTGTAGCATCAGATGTTGGAGGTGTGAGTGAGGCTGTAATTAACTCGAAAAATGGATTTTTAATTCCAAAGCAAGATCAAAGATTACTTATGTATAGATTAGGTCAGTTAATAACTGATGCTAGACTTAGGGAAGAAATGGGTTTAAATGGGAAGTCTCTATTTGAAGAGAAGTTTACATTTGAAAGAATGTTTACACAGACATTTAACATATATAAGGAAGTAGTTGACAACTATCCAAAAAAGGGGAAGACTCGTTGAAAGTTCTAATATCAGGTGGTGCAGGATTTATTGGGTCACATGTTGTTGAGGAATGCTTAGCTAAGCAATACGAAATAGTAGTTGTAGATAATTTTAGTTCTGGAAAAAGAGAAAATCTTCCGTTAGATTGCAAAATTTTTAATATGGATATTAACGATGATGGACTAAAAAATGTATTCGAAGAAGAAAAACCCGATTATGTCATTCACTTAGCTGCACAAGCATCCGTTATGAAATCTCTTGAAGATCCAATAAATGATGGTGTTACTAATATACTTGGAACATTGAGATTGTTAGAGTATTCAAGAATTCATCATGTAAAAAAAGTGGTAATCGCTTCAACCGCAGCTGTTTATGGAAATCCAGAAACATTACCAGTTCATGAAAAATCACCAATCAATCCTTTGTCGTTTTATTCACTATCAAAATGGTCTAGCGAACGTTATGCACAACTTTATGAGAAGATACATGGTTTATCTAGTTGCATATTACGATTTTCAAATGTTTATGGACCTCGTCAAAATGCCTTAGGAGAAGCTGGTGTTGTTTCAATATTTATTAACCAGTTATTTAATAGACATGAGATGTTTATATTTGGTGGTAAACAAACACGTGATTTTATTTATGTGAAAGACGTCGCAAAAGCTTGCCGAATTGCAATGACAAGTGAAAAGACAGGCATTTTTAATATAAGTACTTCTTCAGAAACGTCGATAGATGAGCTTTTTACAATGACATCTCATCTTACAAAAATTAATATCCAACCAAAAAAATATGCATTAAGAAAGGGCGAAATAGAGAAAAGTTCTCTAGACAATCATAAAGCGATAAATATCCTTGGATGGAAAACTACAATGTCTCTAGATGAAGGTTTGAAAGAAACAATTGCTTCATATGATACAAATATGTAATCAGAGGGGGACATGATGAAACTTTATCGTATTGATGAAATCGAACTCTTAAAATCATATAAAAACACCTGGAATCACATATTAGAAGTAAACCAAAATACTAATCCATTTATCGAATTTGAATGGATTGAAAATTGGTGGAGATACCTAGGTAAAACTCTGAATGTGGAAATCTTAATAGTTGAAAAAGATGAAGAGATTATAGCATTTTGCCCTTTTATATTTAATCGGAAGTGGAATACCACACTAATTGAGTTTTTAGGACATGGCGAAGCTAATTATATGGATTTTATTGTCTATGATAAAGAACGAGAAGTATCCATTCAGTTTGTTTTTGAAGAAATGATGAAATTAGAATCTAAATGTGTCTTTAATCTACATGGTTTATTATCAAGTAGTCCTTCAATAAATATAATTAGTTCAGTCTTAGTAAAAATAGGGATTGAACCAAGTATATTTCCGGTTATTACCCCGTATATCAATCTGGAGAATATTAGCCTAAGTGCATATTTGAAGAAGAGACGAAAGTTTTATCGTCTTGATCGTCGAGAAAAACGTCTTAGTAATTTGGGTGAAGTGAAGGTAAGAATAGTTGATCCAAGAGAAATTGAATATGTTTTCACTTTGCACGATAAGCATTGGAGTCGAAAACAAGATACAAGTCAATTTACGAGTAATGATCATAAAAAATTTTATACTTCTTTATTAAAGATACATGACGTACCTTTCAAAGCAATAGTAGAAGGATTGTATTTAGATGACCAATTGATTGCATTTTCGTATGGTTTTCTATGTAGAGGACGATTCGTTGGATATATTATAGGTCATGATGATGATTTTGGTCTCTATGGTCCAGGTACTATACTGGACAAAGAGTTAATTGCAAATAGTGTGAGTAAATCTATCACTATTTTTGATTTAAGCATCGGTTATGAACCTTATAAGTTTGAATGGAATACGGATGTTGAATACACGAACAATATTGTTTTTTCCACAAATGATTGGCAAACGAAATTCACTTTTAATGTGTTGAAATATAAAAAACGTTTTAAAGAAATTTTGAAAATGAATTATAAAATTGTTTTATTTAAACGTGAGTTCATTGGGCAAATAGTATATTTCATAAAAACCGCAAGATTTATAGACTGGGTGAAATCATTAAAAAGAATATGCAGTAGGTTATATTCAAATAGATCTATAGATATCTATAAACAAAGTGTTGATTTAAAGGAAGATTGGGTTTATTATCAACAAAATTTTTCTCAAGTTAAGCAAATCCAATCTAACTTGCCACAAATTAATAAAAGATTCTATAACGGATTTTTACCTTATTGCGATACAAGTAACTCATTATTTTGGGTTCAATCTAAAATAATACGTGTGGATGAAGTTGGTTATTTAAAGCCTTTAGCTAAACAAAGTGTATTTATTTTGGAATGGGAGATACACAAACTTTCCAAAATATCTTCGTATCTACGGCATAATAATGAAATAAAAGATATTTTTATTCACTTAGATGCAAGAGATAAACATTTAATACAACCGTTAAATCAATTAGGTTTTATACATGTAAATAGCATTAGCAAATCATGTTTTCTTTTTAAAACAAGTACAAATGTTATTGACTTAGTCAAATTATAAGGAGTGAATTATATACTTACAATTATAAAAAATAGCTGGAAAATGAACCTTTTACAAGTATACTATGCATCTAATTTAAAAATTGATAAGACTCAACCATCTATAATTATCTATATTAATGCGTTACAGCCAATAACAAATTTGACTGAGCAAGAAACATATCAAATTGATTTGACTTTAACAGAAGAAGAACTGTTCAAGAACATTAATAAATCAAACCGAAGCCAAATCAAAATTCCTTTCATCTGAAAACACTACAATTAATACGTGAACAACATGCTCTCGTACTCACAAAGATTTTAGGAGTTCAAAAAGAAATCCTAAATTATCGGATTTACTTGACTGATCATATTCATGCATTAACCTTGTATTCAGCTTCTCATTTTAGAATAAATGAATTACCTGAGACAAAACGTCTATATAGTATGGCTAGTCGATATTTATTGTGGAAAAACATCTTATGGTTTAAGGAATCCGGACATAAAATATATGATTTTGGAAGTTTAACAACCGATAAAAATATTCGGCAATTTAAATTAGGTTTTGGAGGAGAAATAGTTTTGGTGTATTCTGGATACCTATCAACGAATCTAAAAGGTAGCTTTATTCTATGGGCACGAAAAATGAAAATGATTTCACGTTGGAAATATCAATGACTCAACAGGGAAGCTTAATTGTTTCTCTGGATTTCGAACTGAACTGGGGAGTACATGATGTATTTTCAATAAAGGAGTATGGTGAAAATTTACGTGGTGTAAGATTAGCGATCCCTGAAATCTTGAATTTGTTTCAAACGTATAAAATACACGCAACATGGGGAGTTGTAGGTTTACTTTGCTTTGAAAATAAGGAACAATTGCTTGCAAATTTACCAGATATAAAACCATCCTATAACCAAGCGTCTTTTTCTCCATATGGCAAGCTAGATATGGTAGGGGATAGTGAAGATAATGATCCTCTACATTATGGCGCATCGTTAGTTCGGAGAATTGCTAGAACACCACATCAAGAAATCGGTACTCACACTTTTTCTCATTATTATTGTTTAGAAGAAGGACAAACACCTGAACAATTCGAAGAGGACCTTAAGGCTTCAATAAAGATATTGAACCAACATGGTTTTGACACACTATCCTTTATATTTCCACGAAATCAAACCCAAAATAGTTATTTGGAAATTTGTAAGAGATATGGAGTTATGAGTTATCGTGGTAATGAAAAAAACTGGATATATGAGGCAAGTAATTTTAAATCTCAACATCCTGTAAAACGAGTAGTAAGAATACTGGATAACTATGTTAATGTGACGGGACATCATACTTTTAAGTTTAATGAGATAGATAAGGATCCAATCATCAATCTTCCTTCAAGTCGTTTTCTTCGTCCTTATAATAAGAAATTAAAAGGCATCGAACCTTATCGTTTGGAGAGAATCAAGAAAAGTCTTACACATGCAGCCAAAAAGGGGGAAGTATATCATCTTTGGTGGCATCCCCATAATTTCGGTGTCAATATAGAAGAAAACCTGGTATTTTTAAGAAAAATATTAGAGCACGTTGAGATCTTAAAAAAACAGTATAAATTTGAAAGCTTAAACATGAAGGAAGCTGTAGAAAAAATGAAGCTTATAAATTTATAACATTCCAAAGTGTGAAACATTGGATTATTTAGAGACGTCGTAAGTATTTCATGTACTTTCTAAGACCAAAAAAACTTTTAAAAGTTTTAGATAAGTTTTATAGACCTAAAACGGATAAATACCGAGATTCAATTAGAAAAGGACTAAAGAAATTAATCTGTACATAATGCGGTAATTATAGAAATAATCATAGTTTATAGTTTTTACAAAATAATCTACATTTTATCTCACTATTTCAAGTATACTTATCTAATGATACACAGCTTCCCATAATAGATATTATGACCGGGGCGTAGTTTGGAATTGCTTTATTTATTGATTCATTCTATCCTTTCTCTACTCTGTAACGATAATTCATATTTTTACTCTCTTTAACATCAATAAACTTAACACTATACTCAATTACATCATTTATAAATAAGTCATGATCCTTTGCAAAATCCTTAACTTGCTTTAAAAGTTCGGCATCATAAGTTGTTTTATACTGGACACGATCTTTTGGTCGATTTTCTTTATTAAAAGAAATTGAGTTCTCAATTAACAACGTTTTTAATCCGCTCTCCAGCAAATAATTTACATGGGTATCATTTTGTTCGGAAATTTCTTTTAAAGATTCTATAATGGCTTTGCTAATATTTGTACGGAATTTCACTCTGGAATTATCTGTTGTTTGTATTAGTCTACCGTTCATTAATTTCCACATTATTAATCACTCCTTGATATTGTTGTTTCATTTCATATAGACGTTGAATCATTCGTTCTCTTTTAAGATTAATAGTGTTTTCTTTCGCATTTTTATAAATTATTTCTGCTAGCTTTGGAATTTCATATTTACCTTTTACCCATACACGATATACACTTCTATTAAGTTTCGTGAATTCTACTGTGATTTCTGCTCTTAAGTTCCAGGATATAAATACTTCCAAAAGTCCTTTAGAAAATAATTCACTAGCAGATGTGACATTCATAACATATCCGTTTTTTTGCACCCATCCATCACCATCGATAACCCCTCTAACAAATGATGGAAGATATTCTTCAGGAACTTTTGGAAAAGGAACTGTTAATGATTTACAAGGAGTAATCCCTAGTATTTCAAGATCTTGTTTCATTTTCTTTGAATGAATGATTAAAGTTGGCGTTTTTTTCGTATTTCCAAATGGGGTTAGTACATAATCAGCAGCCATATATTTAGCAATTATTCGAAGAATACGTTCATCTTTTTGAGAGAAACAAATACTATGGTTTTCTTTGACTATATGACCATCCGTAACTAAAATGCCCAAAACCCATGCCATTTCATGAGACCAAACTGTAAAAAAGTCTTCATTTCCATTGTTTTTTCTTGGTTGACCTGAAGATTGAGCTCGATTCATAGGAATTCCATGCTTATACATAACATTCCGAATAGCTCTGTCTGAAAGACCGGAAACACTCATCATTTCTTTAAATGGAACGTTGCCTTTATACATTGCAATAATGTCTTCATCTTTGATAGTTGAGTGTCTCGGCATGACCTATCATCCTCTCAATCGTAGAAAAGGTTATATATTAATTATACAAACAAGTGTTCTGTTTTGTCCAATTTCTATCCGATTTATTTCACTCTTAAATTTGTAAATCACTATATAAAATATATTCATGCAAATAGAAACTCTTATTTTTGCAGTAAACTGTGTTTGAAATACATTAGATATTAATAGTATCACTTCATTTTTTTATTTTAGTAACTAAACCGCAACCAGTCACTTCAAATAGAAGGAGGAGAAAATCACTCCCCCTCCCTTCTATCTAGTGGCTGGTATATTTTATTCATGGTAAAATAAAGCAATAGAACAGGAGTGAATAATCCATGCGCGTAGCAATATTCGACTTTGACGGTACATTGTATCCTCAAGAAACATACACATTGATGATGAACTACTTAAAGGAACATCCAGTCCATTCCTCTAAATATAAAAAATTTTATAAAGCATTAATGAAACCATACTTAGCATACAAGATGAAGCTTTATCCTGAAGGAAAAATGAAGGCGAAATCAATGCAAATCTATTTAAATGCCTTAAAAGATTTGTCTCAAGAAGAATTAGAAGCGTATTTCATTGAAATGTCGAATGGAATGAGCAAAGATCTTAATCAAACAGTTGTTGAACGTTTAAAGAAACACCTAATAGATGGTGATCATGTCCTAGTCGTCTCTGGTGCTTTCACAACCATGCTAAATGAAGTGACAAAAGAATATGCCGTTCATCAAGTAATCGGTACAGAAATACCTTATTCAAATGGTAGCCTAGATACAGCTAACGAAATCTTCCATATTCAAGGCATTAGAAAAAATATGATGATTGATCAAGCACTTGATGGGTATGATATTGATTGGGAAAACAGCACAGCTTATGGTGATAGCATTTCAGACATTAGTGTTTTAGAGTTAGTTGGCAATCCAGTGGCAGTTCGCCCTGAAAATCGGTTAAGAACGATTGCTGAAGATCGCAAATGGGAAATTCTTTGGGATTAAATAAGATAGCGCGTAATAAATTCTTCATTTTCATACAAGTGAAAAACCCCGTTGGAAAACTATATTCCAGCGGGATTTTACATTTAAACCGTTATTTATACTGCAACAGAAACTTGTGCTTGTCCTTTTCTGTAGAAGAATAGGAATGCTACTAAAGTTAAAAGTGCAAACCCTACTAAGAACATGAATAAGACGAATACATTTGCTAATAAGAAGCTCGTATCTCCTAAAGAAATGATGGATTTAAAACCGGCATTTGAATACGTCAAAGGTAAGAATTTACTCAATGCTTGTAAGTTTTCCGGTAACATTGGAATTGGAAGATTTGAACCTGTCGTCGACAGTTGTAAGACTAAGAATGCCAATGCTACAAAACGACCCACATTTCCACCCACTACAACTAAGAAGAAGACAATCGCCATAAAAGTCAAACTTGTAAAGACAGAGAATAAAACAAATGTAACCACACTATCTACCTGTAGCTGTAAGAAGAGCAATGCAAATAATGAAACGAGTAAGCCTTGTGCGATTGCAAAAATTGACAAGTTCATCAATTTACTTGCATACCAGCTATAAGCTGAACCAGGAGTTACGACTGGCTTTTTGAAATCAATAACAAAAGATAAGATGAGAATGCCTACGAATAAAGCAAGTGAAAGGATATATGGTGCAGTAGAATCACGGTAATAATTCAAACCATTTACTGTTTCACCACTTAAGCCTACTGGATTAGAAAACATCGCAATATTCGCATCTGTTACTTGAATTTGAGCAATTTCATCTGCTCCACCAGCAAGTCCAGTAGAAAGTTCTTTACTACCAGATTGTAATTGTTTTGCACCGTTATCTAAAGTTGTTACACCGAGTGTCATCGCTTCCCATCCTGTAGCAACAGTTGAGTTACCTGTACTAATTTGAGAAAGTCCACTTTGAAGACTAGAGACACCGTTGTTTAATTTTGTCCAAGAGGATGCTACGGAAGCGTTTCCATTTGCTACTTGATTTGCTCCTGCTTGTAACTTGTCTATACCTGCAGCTGCAGCAGTCTGACCTGTAACTAATTGAGATAGACCATTGCTTACTTGTTTAGAACCAGCAGCAGCTTGAGTAAGGCCACCAGCTAACTGTTCAGCACCAGCTTTTAATGGTTGTACCTCTTGGTCAAACTGAACCAGTCCTTTTGTAATCGCATCACTAGTTCCAACCAATGTCATAAACTCTACATCAGTCGCTAGTTCGGGATGCTTAGCAAGAAAAGCTTTCATTCCGGCAGTCAAACCTTGTGAACCAGCAGCTAATTGTTTCGTTGTTTCTGTTACTTTAATCATGCCATTTTGAATTTGTATACTGCCAGGAACTAATTTAGATTCTAATCCTGATGTTAAACCATTGCTTCCTTTATTTGCAGCTTTTAATCCACCAAGGATTTGTGCGGAACCTGTTTTTAGTTCGCCTACACCTTGAGCTAAGCTTTTTGAACCAGCAGCTAGTTTATTGATGTCACCAGTACCGCCGCGTATAGAACTAAGTAATTGACCCGCTCCACTTTCGGCAGTTTGTGCTCCATTTGCTAGTTTTTGAATGTCTTCAGATTTATCTGTAAGAGATTTCAATAATAGGCTTGTCCCATCAGATAATGATGTTGTTCCCTCAAAGATCTTTTGAGAACCATCTGCTCCTGAAGCAAAACCAGTGTTAATTTCCCCGAATTTCGAAAAAAGAGTCCGAGTATATGTTTCTGTGATTTTATTACCCAATTGTTCTCTAATTTTTTCAGTTGCACTTCTAGTTACTTGCGCAGCCATGAAGTTAAGTCCTTCATTTTGAATATATTTCAATTCAGGAACTTGAGGATTGGCATCCAAAACGGTTGTTACTTTTTGTGAAAAGTCTTTTGGAATTTCAATTACCATATAATAATCTTGTGTTTCTAATCCTTTTTGAGCCTCTTCAGAAGAAACGAAATCCCATCCGAGTGTGTTACTTTTCTTTAAATCTGCTACTAAATCATCGCCAACGTTGATTGGATCATCCCCAGAAGTCGCGCCTTCATCATTGTTAACTAACGCAACAGGTAGATTATTTAAATAATCATATGGTCCCCATGTAGAAGACAATAAGACTGCCACGTAAACGATTGGAATTAATAACACCCCAATCAAGCTAAACAATACCCCTTTTTGAGCTTTTAATTTAGAAAGCTCCATTCCTAACAAACGAAAACCGTTCATACATTACCCCCGTAATCAAAATGTGTTTTCTCTCTCCCCCTACAAACTGAATAACTATTCATTTTGTAAGTACTATGTATATTCTGAATAGAGTGATAAAACTCCTGCAAGATTTCCTTTGTTTTGAAAATATTTATTTTAAATGTCACACTACTAGTTAAAAAGTTTTACAAAATACCAAAATACCCTCTGAACAATAAACTGTTCAAAGGGTATTTGTATTTTTAAACCATAATCTCAGGTTTTCTTTGCGCTAAAACCGGCTCTTTATATTCAACAACTTCGCCTGTTTCAATATCTAAGAATGTACTTGCTTCATTAAACCAACGGTCGGGTGCTTCATGCCCCCAGAACGTTTGGCGCAATGGGTCGTTTAAATCCCATTTCTTTGGTTTTAAATCGGGATCCGTTGTTAAATAATCGCCTGTGTAAAGCTCGATGCGATGTCCATCTGGATCCCGTAAATATAAGAAAAAGGCATTAGATAATCCGTGTCGTCCTGGACCTCGTTCAATGGATTGAGCATACCCCATACTCGCTAAAACATCGCAACAATCTAGAATGCTTAGGCGGTCTGATAAAGAATAAGCAAAATGATGAAGTTTTGGTCCTGGACCACTCATAAAGGCGTGATCATGTACAGTCGGTTTACGGAATAACCAAGCTGCCCATAAGTCACCATTTTCCGTTTCCGTGTACTCAGAACAAGAGAAACCAAGTTGCTGAGTATAGAAATCATATGCTTTTTGAACATCTGGCACAGCACAATTCACGTGATCAATTCGTTGTATTTTTGCACCTTTATACAAATCGTATCGTTGAAGCATACGGTCAACTATTTCCATTTCGGCATAAAATTCGAGCGGAATACCTGAATTATCATGAACACGAAGCGCTCTTCCAACAGCATGCTGATGACCTTTAGGTAACCATTTAGTTTTTAATCCTTGAGATAAAAATAGCTTTTCGAGTTCATCTAGATCTTGCTCTTTTTGAACTTTGTAACTAAGTACTTCTACATGGGCAGCATTTGCTTTCTTTAATAACAAACTGTGATGGGAATGCTCTTCTAAGCCTCTTAAATAAACATGATTTTCATCACTTTCTGTTTCAATCATGCCTAAACCATTCACGTAAAATTCACGAGATGCCTGTAGATTCGTAACATGGAGTACAGTTCTCGCGATACGGATAATTGAAAAATCCATTTAGTTCACCACACATTCTTTTTATTTTCCGAATTGCTGAATATGATGCTCTGCAATTGATACATGGATAATCTTTTGTTCTGTATAGAACTCGAATCCGTAATGCCCACCTTCACGACCGATTCCTGAGTATTTAGATCCCCCAAAAGGTGTTCTCAAGTCGCGAACATTTTGTGCGTTTACCCACAACATTCCCGCTTCCACTTTATGAGCGACACGATGTCCACGCTTTATATCGTTTGTCCATACATAACCAGCTAGACCATATTTAATATCATTCGCAAGCTTAATCGCTTCTTCCTCGTCTTTAAACGTCATGACAGTTAATACTGGACCGAAGATTTCTTCTTGAGCTACGCGCATATGATTTTTTGCATTTAGAATAATTGTTGGAGCTACAAAGTTCCCTTTAGCAATCTCTTCAGGAATATCAGCTGTAATTACTTCAGTTCCTTCTTCACTTGCAATATCTAAGTAACCTCGCACCTTATTAAAATGTCCTCTATCAATAAGGGGTCCCACTTCAACAGCTGAATCTAATGGGTCACCAATTTTAATTTTTGCCACACGTTTCTTAAGAGCTGCGATAAACTCATCTTTAATTCCTTCTTGAATAAACAATCTAGAGTTCGCCGTACAACGCTCTCCATTAAAGGAGTAAATCCCCCACACACAGGCATCTAACGCACGGTCAAAATCTGCATCATCAAAGACGATTATCGGTGATTTACCACCGAGCTCCATCGAACAGCTTTTCAATGTGTCTGCACTATTTTTAATGATTGTAGATCCTGTTTTCGTCTCGCCTGTGAATGAAATAAGTTGAACATCAGGATGTTTAACGAGTGCATCTCCAGCTGTTTCTCCATAGCCATGTACCACATTAAATACACCTTTTGGCAATTCTGCTTTATGAATGACTTCAGCCAATAGATTAGCTGAAAGTGGAGAAAGTTCTGCGGGTTTTAATACCACAGTGTTTCCTGTTGCAAGAGCAGGTGCTACTTTCCACGTTTCTAACATGAATGGTGCATTCCAAGGCGTGATTAATCCTGCAACTCCAACTGGAGCATTAATTGTATAGTTGATAAACTCATCGTCTACTTGGTACGCATCACCGACAAGACGGCTTTCAACCATGCGTGCATAAAATCTAAAGTTTTCAGATGCCCGACTAACCATTTTTCTTGTTTGACTAATGGGTAGGCCAGTATCAAGAGATTCTAGATAAGCGATTTTCTCAACTTCTTCATCAATTAAGTCCGCAATACGGTAAATGTATGCCATTCTTTTAGTCAGTTTCATCGTTTTCCATGGACCGTTATCGAAAGCGTCACGGGCAGCTGCTACAGCTTTATGAATATCTTCAACTTGTCCTTCAGCTACTTCGTTAATTTGTTCATTCGTAAACGGGTTCATATTCTTAATCGTTGCTCCATTAGAAGCAGGTGTAAATTCCCCGTTAATATATAATAAGATATTGCTTTGTGTTTCATGTTTATATGAAACTTTTTCACGAGAAGATACCATATGAATCACCTATATCCTTCATTTATTGTCACGATTCAGATCTGTAAATCTTCGGCTATTTAACTGCTGCTTCTTTTGGCAATTTCCCTAGATCAATCAGAGTGTCACGAACTTCAGTTACTAATTGTTCAGATGGGAATCCTAATGGCAATCGAAGTTTTGGGTTAATTTTACCCATCATGCCAAGTGCAACTTTTACTGGACCAGGATTTGTGTCTTTAAATAACACATCATTTAAATTCATTAATTCAAAATGAAGATCCTGTGAACGAGTTACGTCACCCGCTTCCCAGGCATTATAGAGTTCAGCTACTTTGACAGGTTCCACATTCGCTGTAGCACTAATAAAGCCAGCCCCACCAATTGCGAGCATCGGATAGCAGAGAAGTTCAATGCCTGAATACAGAAGGAAGTCCCTTCCGCAATTCAGTAATACACGATTAACATGTTCGAAATCCTTATTTGCTTCTTTCACGCCAACGATATTTGGACAATCTTCCGCTAATCTCTTCATCGTTTTCACTTCCATATTGACAGCTGAACGACCTGGAATGTTATAAATAATGATTGGTGTTTCTACTGAATCAGCTACTGTTTTAAAATGCTGATAAAGAGCTTCTTGATTTGGTTTATTGTAATAAGGAACGATAACCATCGCTGCATCTGCACCGATTTCTTCCGCATATTTCGTTAGTTCCATCGTTTCATCGTGGTTTGTCGAACCAGTTCCTGGAGCAAAGAACACGCGACCATTAATGGTCTTTTTAGCTAAATCCATCACATGTTTTCTCTCAGCGAGAGTTAACGAGCTTGGCTCTCCACTCGTTCCAGTCACGGATATACCGTGACTACCACTTTCAATTTGCCAATTAATTAATTCAACAAATGCTTTTTCATCAATTTCACCGTTCTCTGTAAACGGGGTAATTACTGGACAAATTGAACCTCTTAATTTCTTCTTAGCTTCTTCGTATGCCAATAATATCTACTCCTTTCGTATTGAATCCAGCGTATGTTAGATTTCAAGTTCTTTTAATTCACGGTATTTACCTTGGCTATAAATTAATGGATCTTTTTCTTCTAATTTAATGCCCGTTACTTGGCCAATAAATACGGTGTGATCTCCGACAACATACTCGCTATGCAGGTCACACGTTATGACTGCCAATGAGTCGGCAAGAGTTGGAACTCCCATATAATGAACAAATTGAACTTCATGCTCTAAGTTCAGTTGACCAGAAAATTGTTTCGACTCATTTTGTTGAGCCGACGATAGAACATTTACTGCGAATTGCTTTGAATCTTTAATAAATCCTAGCATTCTAGCATTTTCTCCCACACTAATTGCGATAAGCTTGGGCTTTAAGGAGATAGACATAAATGCATTCGCTGTCATACCATGTACCTCGCCTGAGACTTCAGTTGTGATAACAGTTACGCCCGTTGCAAAACTTCCCATGGCATTTCGAAATAATCGATCATCTATTTCTTGCTCTTTTAAATGCATCTTTTAATCTCCTCTCTTCATGTAAGAAATGAAATTCGCTGTTATGAGAAAATACCTGCTTCTTTTTTCGTTCGATTTAAGAAGTCATTGACCATGTTTTTGTATGGTTCTTTATCGAACTGATCATAATAGGCATTTGACATTCGCACTGGGTCACCGAAGAAATAGTACTCATACAATGCTTGACGATTCCCGAAGGCACTAATTGAAATATCCCAAGCTAAGCGGAATAGTTGTACTTTTTCCTCACCATTAATATTTGCCCCTTGTGTATATCGATGAACTAGAGCACCAACTTCTGCATTGCTAAAGTCAGCTTCAGTAGGAAGTGCCATTAAACCTGAAGCGCCGAAAATCTTAATGATTTCGTTCATTCGTTGATACATTTTCGGGTACCAGTTGCGAGCTGCATTTAAAGGTTCAAAGTCAGGCGTCATATTGCCGTATTGATCGATTTTCGCATTATGTTCAGCACGGTATAAATGAGAACGCATCACTTCTAAAATAATCATGATTTCGCTCGCTTTTTCTTTGACATGCATGAATTGATTAATACCGATTGCTTCCATCATATTAATCACAACACCTAATACAAACTCGGTTTTCACGATATGTTTGGCTATTACTTGATGCGTCATATGAATAACGGCATTTGTTTCGGTATATGTGCGGTTACAGATATCTGTACTTTCGCTTACGAAAACGCGTTCCCATGGTACAAACACATCTTCAAACGAAATAATGGCATCACTTTCATCAAAACGAGCACCTAGCGGGTGATCCCATTTGCTCTTTCCATAATCGAATGATTCACGGGACAAGAATTTTAATCCGGGTGTATTATTAGGAATGGCAAAAGCAAATGCAAACGGATCATCTGTTGTCCCAGGTGTTTTATTGATCGTAGATGGGAACACAACAAGTTCATCTGTAATTCCACCGAGAGTAGCTAAAAGGCGACACCCATTCACAATGATTCCATCAGCTGTCTTTTTCGTAATACGAGCAGATAAGAAAGGATCCTTTTGCTCAGATTGCGTTAGCATGGATCTGTTTACTTGTGGATGAATTAACGTGTGCGTTAAGCTGATGTCATTTTCACGTGCATATTCATAATAATCACGTGCATTTTTAGCAAATTGAGCACTTCCGCCACCTTCTTGTGCGAAAAACTCACTTGCTGTGCCAAAAGCCATGATACTTGCATTTAAATAGTCAGGAGAACGACCCATCATTCCTCCTGAAAATGCTGCCCACTCCGAGTTCATTTCACGACGTCTAAACAAGTCTTCCTTTGTTTTTGGCGCAATAAAAGATAAGCCGACTTTGTTACCAGTTGTTGGAGAAGTATATAACATCTTATCTGCTTTCTCATGTTGTAAATCATATAGACCTGCTACACTCTCAACGACATTTTTAAATGCTGGATGAGTGGTAACGTCCTCTACTTTTTCCCCATGAATCCATACTTCTGTCTTTCTATTCTTAACGCCTTCAATATATTCTTTCCCTGTACGTGCGCCCATTCTTTTCCCTCCTCAATAAAATCAATCAGCAATTCTAGTTCATTTATAGTTTAAATATTCCGAAATCTAAAATCGTAGTTATTTCTTTTTAAATCTTGTATGAATATTATTTTGTTTATAAGTCCCGGCTTCACTGAATTCGATTAATTCCATTGATAACGCTAAGTAACGTGAAGACATGAGACTGGCAAAATGATCTTTCATTACTTCAAACATCGCATCACAGGCTTCTTTTTTTACCTCTTCAGTTCGTCCAGCTCCTATTTTAAATACAGCATGGACGAAAGCATCGTCTTCTGCCCCATCTGCTACGCGGTAATCATGTAATTCAATTGCTCGAGAACGTATGCCACCTATCGGAAAATGGCTGCCTCTGTCGATTAGCACTTGATGAATTTTTTCGAAAAGGAATGATAAATTCGCTTCGTTTTTAATGTTATCGGTGTATTCAAGAATAAAATGTGGCAAATAGAGAACCTCCTTTCACATTAACGATTCGTAAAGGCTTCATCTCCGATAATGGTATTTACTAATCTGCCAATACCAGCTATTTCAGTTACTACAACATCCCCAACTGCGGTATCAACTGAACCTTTCGGTGTACCAGTTAAAATGACATCATTTTCACTTAGCGTCATAAAACCACTTAAATACGCAATAAGAGTTGGAATATCAAAAATCATATCTGCAGTAGTTCCTTCTTGAACAAGCTGATCGTTGACATGTGTCGTTAATTTCAAGTTCATAGGATTCTCAATTTCACTGGCATCAACTAACCAAGGACCAAATGGCGTACAACCATCTCGATTTTTAACGCGCAAATTTGGACGGTAATAGTTTTCTAAATAATCTCTAATCGCATAATCATTCGCAACGCTATATCCTTTAACATACTGATACGCGTCTTCTTTTTTTACATGCCTGGCTGTTTTTCCAATAATCACTGCAAGTTCACACTCATAATGCATATACTCAACGTCTGATGGTCTGCGTGTCTGTGCATCATGGCCAATAAATGTGTTTGGTCCTTTTAAAAACACCAATGGTTCAGTCGGCGCATCAAATGCCAATTCTGCTGCATGATCCGCGTAATTTAGACCTAATGCAAATACAGTCCGTGGTTCAACGGGTGTCAGCCATACTACTTCACTTTGATCAACAATCCGTCCATCATCTAATTGAAGTCGACCTTCCCATTCATTTGCTTCGTGGATGGAGCCATTATATGAAATTCGTGCTTTTTTCATTGTGCACCCCTCCGAATGAATGATTGTTCTTCCACAATGACATTTTCTAAAATGCCTACACCTTCTATTTCAATTCTTACCTTATCTCCAATTTTAGCTAGAGGTGCATTTTCGGGAACTCCTGTAAGTAATACATCTCCAGGATTTAATGACATGAATTCCGTGACATCAACAAGTAACTGACATACTTTGCGAATTAAATTTTTTGTTGAGTTCTCTTGTTTTAACTCATCATTTATGTAGACACGAATGGTCAAATTATCAGGGTCATGTAGCTGGTCTTTTTCCACAATCCATGGACCGATTGGGCAGAACCCATCGCGAGCTTTGTATGAAACAGCCGGTCGGAACAAACTTTCATGTGGAATGCTAATATCGTTTCCAATGGTATATCCAGCAATATAGTTCAGTGCTGTTTCTTCATTTAATGCAACGGCCTTCTTTCCAATAACAATACCAAGAGAGGCACCAATCTCAAGATGCGTCTCATCTGGGGGTATTGGAATTCCCTCACCTTGTCGATTAAAGGTATTAGCCGGTTTAATGTAAAGAATGGGTGCTTTTGGCGGCGAGGCATATGGTTTTTCATGCACTTGATTTCCCAACAGGTCGAGCGCACCTTTATAGTTCAATAATGTGCCGTAGACAGTTCTGTTTATTGGAGTATCTAGTTGAACGTCATTTATATGGAACGATTGATCCCCTATGATGAATGTATTATTTTTTGGGTCAACCTCAATTGATTCGAAATGATTTGAACCTAAAATTTTCATCTTTGCTTTGATCACGAATTCCACTCCTCAAGTTATCTGTAGTTAATCGTTCGATAACTATCGTTTTGCGTTTCTTAAGTTGGCAATTAAAAAGAACGACCTTCATGTAGGTTGGAGTTTTCAGGCTACAATCTATGAAGAGTCGTCCTCCCGTAAGTAAGAAACTATACTCTTAGCATTCTAGTAATGAATTTAAATAGAAAGTAATGCTTTGTCGCTCGTAAGCTTTTCTCCACGAATTCGTTGGAATTCATCCATTAACTTAGGAATGGTTAATTTCTTTTTCTCTTCAGCATCAAACTCTAAAATGATTTGTCCTTTGTCCATCATAATGAGTCTGTTCCCTAAATCGAGGGCTTGTTGCATATTGTGAGTGATCATCAACGTAGTTAGTTGATCTTTTTCCACCAATTGCTTTGTTAAATTCGTAATTAGTTCTGCTCGAGCTGGATCGAGTGCTGCTGTATGTTCATCAAGTAATAAAATAGACGGTTGAGTGAACGTTGCCATTAACAATGAAAGTGCTTGTCTTTCCCCACCTGAGAGCATGCCTACTTTTGCATTTAACCGATTTTCTAAGTTCAAATGAAGTGTCTCAAGAGATGTGCGGAATAATTCCCGTCGTTTCTTGTCCACACCTATTCGCAGACGTCTTTTCTTGTTGCGTGAATAAGCCATTGCCAAGTTTTCTTCGATTGTCATTGTAGGAGCGGTTCCAGCCATTGGATCTTGGAAAACACGACCAATCATTTGAGATCGTTTATACTCAGGCAATTTTGTTACTTCCTTACCAGCAATTTCAATCGCACCAAAATCTGGATATAAGGCACCTGAAATCATATTTAACATCGTCGATTTACCGGCACCATTACTACCAATCACCGTCATAAAATCTCCAGGGTTTAAATTAAGATTGATTTGATCAAGCGCGATTTTTTCATCCGGCGTAGCTTCATTAAATAATTTATTAATCTGGATGAGTTTCAGCAATCTTAGATCCCCCCTTAGTTAGTGACTGTTGGTATTCTAATAAGCGTTCAGCGTGTCGTTTGGCTTTTCTATTTTTTTCTCGTTTCTTATCAAAGTATTGAGGCAGTATAAGCGCCACTATGACAATGACAGCCGTAATTAATTTCATATCTCCTGTATCAAGGAAATCCACTCTCAGTGCTAGTCCGAGGACAATACGGTAAATGATAGCTCCTGCAATAACAGCCATCGTGGTTCGAACAATTGTTTTTGTGCCAAAGATCGCTTCACCAATAATGACAGAAGCGAGACCGATAATAATCATTCCGATACCCATACCTATATCAGCGAACTTTGCATATTGAGCGATTAATGCACCTGAGAACGCTACGAGAGCATTCGAGAATCCTAGACCCACAATAATTAGATTATCTGTATTTGCCGATAAACTACGAATCATTTTCTTATTATCACCAGTCGCTCTAATAGCTAGACCAACTTCAGTTTTTAAGAACCAATCCACCACTAGTTTGATAATTAAGACAATAATCATCATGACCAATAACGTTCCCCATGTTTTGGGTAAGTACTCCATACCTAACATGCCGAAAAATCGATTAATCATGGCATCGATTCCGAAAGGACTCCAAAAAGCTTGGAATTGGTTAAACATCGTTTCTGCATTGAGAAGCGGGATATTAGGTCTCCCAATCGAATTCTCAGAAGTGAGACCCATAATCCTCAAATTTATCGAATACAAAGCAATCATCATTAAGATCCCTGCGAGTAATGCATTAATCTTGCCTTTTGTATGCAGAAGACCCGTCATGCAACCAGCTAAGAAGCCAAGTATGACTGCAACGAATGTTGCGAGTAACGGGTGGTAACCCAATACAATCATTGTTGCCGCTACACCTGCACCAGTCACAAAACTGCCATCAACCGTTAAATCCGGAAAATCTAAAACACGGAATGAAATATATACACCTAACGCCATGATTGCATAGATGATTCCTTGCTCTACAGAGCCAAATACAGCTGAAAACATATAGAATCACCTCCTGTTTTATTCGCTAAAATCTGCTTCCCACTCATCCTTAATTTCAAGATTTAATGCAGATGCTGTGTCTTTATTCATAGTGAAAATTAATTTTTGTGGAATTTGAACTGGTAAGTCAGCAGGTTTGCTTTCACCTTTAAGGATTTTTACAGCCATTTCACCAGCTTCGTAACCGATGTCATAGTACTCAAATCCATAAGCTGCTAATCCACCACGTTTTACAGAGTCAAATTCTGCAACCATCATAGGAATCTTATTTTCATTCGCAACAGATACAACGGATTCAAGAGCAGAAACAACTGTGTTGTCTGTGATGATGTATAAAGAATCTACTTTTCCTATTAAAGATTCTGTAGCCTGTTTAACATCTGCAGATGTAGCGACTGACGCTTCAACAACTGTCATATCCATCTCTTTTAACATTTCTTTTACTGCATCAACTTGTGCACGTGAATTTTGCTCGCCTGAGTTAAACACCATACCAACTTTTTTAGCGCCTAATTCATCTTTTAAGAATTTCATCGTGTTTGAAATTGCGTCTGGATGACTGTCGATAGTACCAGTTACGTTACCACCTGGCTTTTCCATCGATTCAACTAGCTCAGCTCCTACTGCATCTGTTACTGAAGTAAAGACAATAGGAATATCTGACGTAGCACTTGCTGCTGTCTGTGCACTTGGAGTTGAGTTAGCAAAGATTAAATCCACATTTGCACTCACTAAGTTTGAGGCAATGGTTGTACTAGCACTCGGATCACCTTGAGCAATTTGCACATCATACTCTGCATCAATTCCAGCGTCTTCTAATGCCTTTTTAAATCCATCGTATGCAGCGTTTAAAGATGGATGTTCTACAATTTGAGTTACCCCAATCTTATAGGTCTTTTTTTCTCCATCTGATGACGTTCCACCATCATCTCCGCAAGCCCCTAGAAGTAACGCTGAACCTAAAATAGCTACGCCAACTTTTTTCCAACTTTTCAACATGATATTTCCCCCTCTTAACTTAGTTATATGGTAAATAATTGAAACTAAAGGTAGAAATCGATTCGAAATATTCAGGCAACTAAAATCATGGTGATGTAATCATAGATGCTCAGTTGATTGTTGAATTAAACTGTCTGCAAGTCTTTCTTCTTAACGGGTGCTGAATGAATAGCTTGTCCGATTAATCCTTCAACGGCTTCAAGTAAGCCTTCAGAAAATCCGGGATGAGCATACAAAGGGAATTTGATATCCTCTTCTTTCGCTGCCATCTCAAGTAATTGGACAAAAGAACCTGACATTTCTACAGCGCCTTCTCCAATCATATGTATCCCATTGATGATTTCTGTTTCAGCGTCAGAAATAACTTTGATAAAGCCATCCTTTTTACCGGTTATTGAGGCGTACCCATTTCCACCTAAAGAAAATTGACTGATACGAACGTTTAAACCAGTTTCCTTAGCCATTTGTTCAGTAAGTCCCACTGTCACAGCAGGTGGTATAGTGTGAGCAACGTGCGGTATAAACGTTAGATCAACTTCCGGTTTAAGACCGGCGATTGATTCGACCGCCACTTTCCCTTGCTTAATCGCTTTTACAGCTAATAATGGTCCTTCCGTAACATCTCCTATAGCATAAATAGAATTAATGTTGGATTGCATTTTTTCATTGACTGAAATAAAACCTTCATCTGAATGAACAAGTCCAATTCGACTGATTCCAAGAGACTCTAAATTAGGTTCCCTCGTGCCAGAAACAAACAGATAAGATCCTTCTATAACATTTTCAGAATCCTTGCTCGTTTTAAATGTAACTGTAACATTTAAGTCTGATTCATTTGTCGAAATGTTTTGAATATCTTTGAAAATAGTTATTTTACGACGTTTAAATAAGCGATTGAGTTCCTTAAAGATAGATTCATCGAAGACTTGTTCTTTTTGCTGATCAAACAAGATCGTTACTTTTGAACCTAAAGCTGCAAAACTTGAGGCTACCTCAAGTGCAATATAATCTTGTCCATAGACAATCAGATGTTCGGGTATTTCATCAAGAGTAAATATGTTGTGAGATAGTAGCACTCTTTTCCCTTTGTTTGTTACCCATTTCGGCATAACGGGTGTACTACCAGTTGCAAGAATGACTTGGTCAAATTCGAAAATGTCAAATTGATGGCCATTTTCTACGCCGATTTTATTAACTGCTAAAAAAGTTGCTTTACCTTGAATAACTTCAATTTTATTGGCTTTACATAAATTTTCTACACCAGAGCGTAAACCGCTAATAACCTCATCTTTATAAGATAGAAGCTTAGATAGATTAAAGGTATCATCTCCACTACCAATTCCTAGATCAGCTAAATGAGAGAATTCTGCTCGTTTTGATGCGGCGTGAGTAAAGACTTTTGACGGGATACATCCTTTATTCAAACAAACCCCACCAAAATCAGCCTGTTCAATAAGCGTGACGGAAAGTCCAAGTTGTGCACCACGAATGGCGGCAGAATAGCCCCCTGGTCCACCACCGATGATGATAAGATTTCTTTGCTGTGTAATTTCGCCAACAACCATTAAATCATCTCCATCATAAGTTTATGGGGTTGTTCTATCAAACTAGCTAATCTGTTCGTAAACGCTACCGCAGTCGCGCCATCGGCTACTCGATGATCGAACGCCATTGAAAGTGTCATAATATGACCGATTACAATTTCATTTTGGTCATTTACAATCGGCTGTTTCTTTGTTTTGTGAAAGGCAATTAAAGCAGTTTCTGGATAATTAATGATTGGCGTTGCCCCGGTGCTTCCAAGAGGACCAACATTACTCACCGTAAACGTACTATTTTGCATCTCAAAAGGTTGTAGTTTGCCTGAAATTGCTTTTTCAGTTAAACCTTTTACTTCTTTGTGAATGTCTTTAATCGACTTTTTGTCTGCATCATGAATGACAGGAACAATCAGACCAGCTTCAGTGTTTGTGGCCATTCCAATATGGTAATTCTTTTTTAAGAGAATTCGACTATTTTCTTCATCAAGTTCTGCGTTAAAAATCGGGAAATCTTTCAAACAAATAACAAGAGCTTTTACTAGAAATGCCGAAACACTAACTGATTCTCCAGTCGCTTTCATTTCTTCGCGCATTTTAAACAAGTTCGTCATATTGATTTCATCAAAATGAGTGACATGTGGAATGGTAAATAAAGATTTCGTCATTTTCTCTGCAATTTTTTTACGGATTCCCTTAAATGGAATCTCATCAGGTGTAACGTTACTGGCATCTGTAGTCTCTGACTTTTGATTTGAAACAACTTCAGTTTGCTCTGAGGATTGATTGCCATTAATAAAGCGATATACATCCTCTTCAGTTACTCTCCCAGAAGGGTCAGATGCTTTTACATCTTCAATATTAATGTCATGTTCTCGAGCAATTTTTCGAGTATATGGTGCAGCTAGTACTCGATTAAACGACGAGATCGAAGTAGTAGATTCAACTTTTGGTTGTACACTTTGTTTTAGTGTCTCTTTTGCAACTTTAGGTTGTACTGCATGCTCTTTGTTAGAGGATTTGTCTTCTGCTTCTATGTAGATAAGGCTAGTTCCTACATGAACTGTTTCGCCTGCTTCAATAATAATTTCCTTAATGACACCAGAGCAGGGTGAAGTAAGTTCCGCCACCATCTTGTCGGTTTGTACCTCTACAAGTGGTTGATCCGTTTTCACGGTATCACCAACTTTAACAAGGTAATGGATGATTTCTCCTTCCGTCATCCCTTCTCCGATATCATGTAATTTCACTTCGAGCATGTCATTTCCCCCTTAAAAATGAACCACTTTTTCAATCGCTTCTTGTACACGTGCTGGCGTAGGAAGATAATGTTCTTCTAATGAGAAAAATGGTACCGGTACATCAAATCCCGTTACTCTTTCGATTGGAGCACGTAAATATAAAAATGCAGTATCGTTGATGATGGAAACGATATCATTACCTAGCCCGCTCGTATGATGAGCTTCGTGTATAATAACGGCTCTAGTTGTCTTTTTAACAGACTCAGCAATAATGTCTCGATCAATCGGATACAGTGTACGTAAATCAATGATTTCACACTGAATTCCATTTTTCTCAGCTAGTTGTGCTGCCTTTTCTGCAACCGTAATCATGGCACCCCATGCAATTAGTGTTACGTCTGTTCCTTCACGAACTATTTTTCCTTTACCAATTTCAACTGTGTATTTTCCAACAGGTACTTCTTCTCGCATCGATCGATAGTTTTTCATCGTTTCTAATACGAGTACAGGATCCGGATCTTCCATTGCTGCTATGAGTAAACCTTTAGCATCATAAGGATTTGAAGGACAAACTACTTTGATACCTGGCATATGTGTAAAGAGAGTTTCTGTGCTATCTGAATGGATCTCTGGTGCGCGAATACCCGCTCCATAAGGTGCACGAATAACCATTGGTACGGTAAATCGAGACATTGAACGCATACGAAGTCGTGAAACATGCGTCATAATTTGCTCATAAGCAGGATAAATAAAACCAAGGAATTGGATTTCGGCAATTGGTTTAAATCCATTCACGGCTAACCCTACTGAGGTACCGATAATTCCCGCTTCTGATAGAGGTGTATCTACAACACGTTCTGCACCAAATTGTACTTGTAGACCTTCAGTTGCTCGGAAAACACCACCGTTTTTTCCGATATCCTCACCTAATATAATCGTTCTCTCATCTTCCTCAAGTAAAACACGCATACCGTCATTAATTGCTTGAATCATGGTCATCTGAGTTGTCTTAACATCTTTTTGGTTAGACTCTACGATTTGGGTCATTAGGTCACCGCCTTTCTAAGTGTGCAAGATAAGATTCTTTCTGTTCAGCTAGTTGGGGAGGCATTTCTGCAAATACATGATCAAATACATCTTCCACGTTTGACGCAGGGTATTTTTCCATTTCTTCAACAGCTAAATCGATTTCATTCGCCGTTTTCTCCTTCACTTCTTCAATCCATTGCTCGTCCCAGTAACCATAATTTTTCATAAATAGTTCTAAACGTGTCATTGGATCAACAATATCTTTCCCTTGTGTTTCAGGACGATATTTAGAAGGGTCATCAGCAGTCGTATGAGCACCTTTTCTCCAAGTCACCGCTTCGATTAATGTAGGACCATGCCCAGCTCTGGCATGATCAAAAGCTTGCTTCGTTTCAAAATACACTGCGAAGCAATCATTGCCATCAATTCGGACACCGGGAATACCATAAGCCACTGCTTTTTGAGCCACCGTTTTAGAATTCATTTGTTTTTCAATTGGAACTGAAATGGCATAGCCATTGTTTTGATTAAAAAATACGACTGGTACTTTAAAGACACTTGCGAAGTTTATTCCTTCATGGAAATCGCCTTCAGAAGTAGCTCCATCCCCAAAATAAGCAATCGAAGCATTTTTTGTTCCTTTTAATTTCTCAGCCCATGCAGCTCCTGCAGCATGTGGTAGCTGAGTAGCAATCGGAACTGCTGGTGGGAAAATATTACGATCCGGTGGTGCCACACAACCTTCTACACGACCGTTCCAATATAAGAAAGTTCTTGTCATACTCTTGCCGAATGTAATGGTCGCACCATGATCACGATAAGTTGGGAAAACCCAATCATCCGGTTCTAAGGCAAGTGCACTCCCTACTTGAGCAGCTTCTTGCCCTTCAAATGGAGCATAAGTGCCAAGACGGCCTTGTCGTTGTAAGTTAATCGCTTTTCTATCAAACGTGCGGACACGTAACATGTGATAATACAATTCTTTCACTAATTTTTCGTCGATTTCTTTTTCGAACGTTGAATCTACAAAATGACCATTATCATCTATGATTCTCTTTATTGGATAATTTTCTTCCAATTCATACGCCTCCAATCAAGATAAGTTGCGAATAGACCATTTTGGCTTCGCCGCTGAAGTATAAAAGCTATTTCTGTTTGATCGATCAGCAATTCGTTTTTCACACATTTCATTGGCAGCTTCTTCTGTCGTTTTTCCACTCACTCTTGCTTCTTGGAAAACACCTAAAACCGCATCGTAAATATGTTTTGTTTTAGCTAGAACACGTTCGTGGTTAATCCCATATAATTCGTCAGCTACTTGAATAAGTCCTCCAGAATTGACGATATAATCAGGCGCATATAAAATCCCTTTATCGTGTAGCATTCTCCCGTGAACATCATTTAACAATTGGTTATTCGCAGCACCGACAATCGCCTTTACTTTAAATTGAGAGATTGTGTTTTCATTAATAATTCCACCAAATGCACACGGAATGAAAATATCCGCTTCTTGTGAATAAATATCTTCTTTTGAAATAACAGTGACCGTACCAGTAGTGTTTGTTGCTAATTCTTTTATCGCTTGCAAATTTTCCGTACTAATATCTGTAACGAATAAATCAGCGCCAGCCTGAAGTAAACCTGTTGCCACTTTAAAGCCAACTTTACCAAGGCCTTGAATCGCATATTTATGGCCACCTAATTCGTCACTGCCGAAAAGGATTTGATTCGTTGCTTGTAAACTATAAAGGACACCAGCTGCAGTCGGAATAGAGGAATCCCCTCCACCACCATATACTTCTGGTAGTCCGTTAATAAAGTTTGTTTCTTTTGAAGCATGTATGAAATCTTCCATTGAAGTTCCCATATCCGTACCTGTGTAAAAACGACCACCTAATGAATTAACAAATTGACCGAAAGCACGAAACAGCTCAGGTGTTTTATCTGTTTTTGGATCCCCAATAATGACTGCTTTTCCTCCACCAAAATCTACGTCTGCAGCGGCACACTTATAAGTCATTCCTTTAGACAGTCGTAGAACATCTTCGAGTGCTTCATCCATGCTGTTGTAGGGTTGCATCCGGCATCCACCTAGTGCAGGACCTAATGTCGTATTGTGAATGGCGATAATAGCTCTTAACCCGGTTGAGGGATCGTTACAAAAAACAACTTGTTCATGTTTGCTCATTTTATCGAAGAGTTCGAATTCTTTAGCCATTGACGTTCTTTCTGCCACTTTCATTTTGAATGCCTCCTTAAAATCGATCAGTAGAAAACTATGCTTTAAATGGATGCTTCTATTAATTTCTTTTCAATAGTTTCTTTTGGCAAAATGACTTGCACTACTTCACCCTTACCTATAACCCCTAAATGATTTGTTGCAATCACACTAGTTTTGACTAAGTTATCTCGTAATTCGATTACAGTAGCTGTTAAAGTTACAAAAGTACCTAATGGTGAAGCGGCTATATGTCGTAACTGAACAGAAGCCCCCATTCCTTCTTCGTGACTTTCTAAAAATGGTAAAATAATTTTTCTTGAAACCCACTCCATATGATATGTCATAGCAACAGTGGAATAGACGGGATGAACGACTTCGCCTTCAAAAGAAGCAAACATATCTTCTGTAACAATCACTTCAATACTTTCTTCTTTACCTACTTTAAGTCCAGGTTTCATTCCTAATCCCCTACTAACTTTTAGTATATGAATCTACTAATGAATTTTTGTTGTTCATGAAAACGCTTACAAATAAACTAAAAAATATAATTTTCATATATAACTTACTTTCCGAATGCCCATTTAGGTTTTAAAGATGTTGTGAAAAATCCATTGCGTTTAGCCTTATTGACGATTCTCTGCTCACACATTTTATTGGCAGCTTCTACTGTAGAGATGCCTTTAATGGAAGCCATTTTATACACTTCTAGAATGGAATCATATATATGTTTGGTTTTTGCAATTACCCGTTCATGATTGATCCCATATAGTTCGTCAGCAACTTGTATCAGACCACCAGAGTTGATTATATAATCTGGTGCATAAAGTATTCCTTTTTCTTGAAGGAGTTTTCCGTGATTTTCAGTCAAAAGCTGATTGTTGGCAGAACCCGCAATGGCTTTGACCTTAAACTTTTCAATCGTTTGATCATTAACAATCCCACCAAATGCGCAAGGAATAAATACATCCGCTTCCTGTGAATAAATTTCTTCACTGGAAACTACATTTATCGTTCCAGGAGTGGTCAACGCTATTTCTTCCATAAGTTTTATACTCTCTTCACTAATGTCAGTGACGTAAAGATGAGCACCTGCCTCTAATAATCCTATAGCTACTTTTGAACCTACTTTACCTAAACCTTGAATGGCGTATGATACTCCACCTAAGTTCTCACTACCAAACAATGTTTGATTGGTTGCTTTAATTCCATAAAGTACGCCAGCTGCTGTTGGAATGGATGAATCGCCGCCACCTCCGTACGCTGCAGGTAAACCGACAATACAATTTGTTTCTTTACTTGCATGTATGAAATCTTCCATTGTCGTTCCCATATCTGTTCCTGTATAAAAACGACCGTTTAATGAATTCACGAATTGACCGAATGCACGGAATAATTCTGGTGATTTATCTGTTTGCGGATCACCAATAATAACAGCTTTACCACCACCAAAATCTACATCAGTCGCTGCACACTTATAGGTCATCCCCTTAGAAAGTCGAAGTGCATCTTCCATCGCATCATCAAAACTCTTATACGGATACATGCGACATCCTCCTAAAGCAGGCCCATTTGTTGTATTATGAATCGCTATTATTGCTCGTAAGCCAGTTGAAGGATCGTTACATAACACAACTTGTTCATGTTCAGCCATTCTTTCAAAAAGCTCAAAATTTTTAACTATTGGCATTCTCTGTGCTGTTTCCATCAACTGAATCCCCCTCAGGATTTACACATGTTCTAGAAGTTTAGGGTATGCCTATCAATAATCTTTCATGTTTTTATGTATAACGAACACTGTTTGACTTCAAGGAAGCATCTGTAGAAATTTATTGTTATTAATATATGAATAAATTTATCGTATAACACTATTTCAACGTAATATTATCAAAATGTAATATACTAGTCAATACAATAATCGGAAAACTCTCTATTTTTAGAATTAAAAGAAATCATAATTATGCATTAAAAAACCTCTTAAGCAATTGTTCTTAAGAGGAATGGTAAATGCTATCGATACCTATGAAATTTGAGTGAGTTATATTTTTTTGAATTTGTCTATTACACCAAGTTGAATTAAATTTTTAACCTTTCTTATAAGAAAGACCCTTTAAATCATTCGAAGTTTGTTCGATTTGCTTGAAAGCTTCCTTCATCATGCTTTCAAACAACTCTTCTACTGTAGGTATATGGTTGATCAATCCAGCAATTTGACCACTGTTAATAAAACCATTTTCTAAATCACCCTCAATGGCTCCCTTTACATGATTTAGTTCAGAAGTTAATTCTCGATATTGTTCCACAGATAGTCCTGCCTGTTCCAGCTCATCTAGTTTAGTTGAATAAGGAGTTTTCAATATTCGCCTTAATTGACCAAAACTTCTACCTATTATAGTTGTCTCTGTGTCACTAGCATTCACTAAACTATTTTTGTAATGATCATGAAATGGTGCATCTTGAGTGGCTATTAATCGTGTTCCTATTTGAACGCCAGCTGCACCCAGCATCAATGCCGCTGCCAACCCTTTTCCATCTCCAATACCGCCAGCTGCAATTACTGGAACTTTTACACTTTTCACGATTTGCGGAATGAGTGTAAAAGTAGTTAACTCAAGATTCGAGTTGATCCCAGCCGCTTCAAAACCTTCAGCAACCAGAATATCTGCGCCATTAGCTTCCGCTTTTTGCGCATGCTTCACAGATGCGACAAGCACAATAACTTTTATGTCATGTTCATGTAATTTCGCAATATATGGAACTGGATTTCCTGCAGATAACGATACTATAGGGATCTTATGTTTGATAATCAATTGAATTAGTTCATCCGTATACGGTGAAACATTTATCGCTATATTTAATGCGAAATTTCTTGATGTGCGTTTCTTTGTCTGTATAATAATTTCTTCTACTTGTGTAGGAGTCATCGTTCCACAACCAATTGTACCTAACCCTCCCGCTTCAGAAACAGCAGAAGTAAGTTGTGCATTACTTATATTCCCCATTCCACCTTGGAATATTGGAATATCTATTTGAAGCATATCGCAAACGTATTTCATTAATTATCCACCTCTACTCAAATATGTTATAGTAAAATGAATAGAAAGACAATTATGTAAATTCAATTTCACTTGGGGGTATACGATGATTATTCCATTCAAAGGGAAGACACCTAGATTAGATGCAACGGTTTTTGTGGCACCAGGATCCAAAATTATTGGCGATGTTCAAGTAGGGAAAGAATCGACCATTTGGTTTAATACAGTATTGCGCGGAGACGAAGGGTTAATTTCAATTGGAGAAAGGTGTAGCATACAAGATAATTCAACGATCCACTTATATGAAGACGCACCTGTACTCGTAGAAGATGAAGTTACAGTTGGTCATAACGTGATTTTGCATGGCTGTAAAGTGGGGAAACGTTCGATTATCGGAATGGGCTCAACGATTTTAGATCATGCTGAAATCGGAGAAGAGTGTATTATTGGAGCTAACACATTAATTCCTCCTGGAAAGAAGATTCCGCCTCGCTCTTTAGTTGTTGGATCTCCTGGTAAGGTCGTTCGAGAATTAAATGATAAGGATTTTGAAATCATTCAGCTTTCAATCGATACGTATGTTGAAAAAGGATATGACTATCGAGAAATTTTGGCTAAACTAGAAAGCGATAAATAGCAGTTTCAGCTTAACCGTAATGTTCTATGTTCTATTAAGAAATTTGCTAGATTTTTCGGAATTAAGGACATATAAGCCTCTCGAAAATAAACAGGAAGAGAAAACAATTCGTTTTCTCTTCCTGTTTTTTCATTTAATTTTAACTCTTGAACTTAGACGAATAAAGATATGCTTGCGTCTGTCAGAGAACGTCTAAAATATGTTGCTACTAAAGTCAATTTAATAATTCTTCAATAATATAATGACAACGAACATTTAATTGGTTTCAATTATCAGTTCATATTAGATTAAAATTGTTGATTGGAGCGTAAGGCGGCGACTCCAGTGGGAACAGCACGAGCTGAAAACCCCGCAGGAAAGATGCCAGCCAAAAGCCAGTGTCTTTGCGACGAGTAACCGCAGGAGCACATGTTTTGTGGTGACGAGGAGATTGAAGCCGTGCCCACGGAAAGCGTCCGCCTGAAGTGGAAATCAATTTTATTAGGATTATTTTTTTCTTTGTTGACTAACTTAAAAAATAAAAAGGAGACTGACTAACGTCATTTTCATGACATTTAGGACAGCCCCGTTTGTTTATTCATTGATTAAAGGATGATTGTCAGCATCGTACGCTTTGTCTTTCCAACTCATATCATTATCTTCTTCAAATACCTTTTCGAAAAATTGACTGGCAGATTGAGCTAGCAATTTATAATATTGTTCAAATAAAAGTGCAGCATGATGACCATTCCATACTTTTGGAAGAAGTTCACGAGGTAATCCAGGATCAGTAAATAGAAACTTTCGATATTCATGAACAAGTTTAGTTCGCTCAACGAAACACTCAGCATCCGTCATTTGTCCTTGAGCGATCATACTTTGGTGCACGATATATTGTTCGCTATAGGTAGAAATGAACTCTTGATACTTTGACTCAATTTCTTGAAGTGGCCAGCTTTTCTCAACAAGCGATTTATCTTCTTGTGGACCTTTATAGTCCGATACAAAAAAGTCTACATAAGGTTGAACTTCATACTTTTCAATCAGCACATTTACTTCTTTTTCAAGATTGTTCGGCGAAATCCAGCAACTATTTGAAAAACTACCAAAACCGCTCCACAAAAGCTCTTTTCGAAGTTCGTCGCGGATTTGTCTCTTATCCTCTGGAATAGAATACATAAGCATTCTCCACTTTCCGTCCCATTCATTCGGCATCAATTTAAAAATCCGAACTGCAGCTTCTTCCATACGGGCTAAACCACGGGGCGTTAAAAAATAGTAACTTTTATTGCCCTTTTTCTCTGAATCAATCCAACCTTGCTTCATCATACGAGAAACTGATACTCGAACTGATTGTTCATTATGACCAAATTCTTTCAATAAACGGATTAAACTTCCAATCCAAATTTTATTTCCATAGTGTCTTATATAGTCACCGTAAATGGTGAAAATCATGGATTGTGTATTTGCCACTTGTATTCACTCTTTCTAATTTTCGCATTTAATCTTATAACATAACATTCTCCAACTAATAGTATATCGTTATATTGAAAAAATGAAACTTAATTTCCTGTAAAAACGGGTTTTCTCTTTTCGCTAAAAGCTAACAGAGCTTCCGTTCGATCGGTAGTAGGGATTGTTAGTTCATATGCTTTTGATTCGATAGCTAAGCCTGTTTGTAAGTCAGTGTTCATCCCTTGTGAAATAGCATACTTCGCTTGCTTTAATGCCACAGGTCCATTTCTCATCATGTTAATTGCTAAGTCTTCACAGCTAGATAGAAGTTGATCATTCTCGACTACTTTTAATACAACGCCAAGTTCTAAACCTTCTTCTGCTGTAAACTTTCTTGCGGTAAAAATCAATTCCTTCGCTTTCATTTCACCAATTAGACGAGGTAAACGTTGAGTTCCACCAGCACCAGGAATGATTGCCCAACTTGTTTCTGTTAAGCCCATAAGAACACCTTTAGCAGCAATTGTGAAATCACAAGCAATCATTAATTCAAAACCTCCACCAAATGAATACCCATTAACGGCAGCAATTGTAGGTTGAGGTAAGCTTGCAATACTTGAAAAGGTATCTCGAATTGCTTTTACATTTCTAAGAACTTCTGACTCTGAGAGCGTTCGCCTTTCTTTTAAATCAGCACCCGCACTAAACGCTTTTTCTCCTGCTCCTGTGAAAATAACTGCACGGACTTCTGAATCTAGTGATATGGAGTCTGTCACAGCTTTAAGCTCTTGAAGCGTGTCATAATTAAAGCAATTCATCGATTCTTCCCGATTAATTGTCACATAGCCTATATTGTTTTGCTTCGAATATAATACATTTGCCATTTCTGATCTCCTATACAAACATATTTTTGAAATGAAATTATTGATTCAGGCTGCAGACTATATGATACTTGCATAGCAATGCAAACAAATCCATAAACTCGAATTTTTTCAGCGGTAAAAAGTTTTCTTGTCATTTGTCTAGCAGAATCTACTACTCTTCAACATTCTCTACAATAGCAGCAATGCCTTGTCCAACTCCGATACACATCGTTGCAAGTCCATATTGAACTTTTTGTTTTTTCATTTCGTAAAGAAGTGTCGTTAATATTCTCGCTCCACTTGCTCCTAGTGGATGTCCAAAAGCGATTGCCCCTCCATTTACATTGACGATTTTCTCATCTAATCCTAATTGTCGAATACAAGCAATTGATTGAGATGCAAAAGCTTCGTTTAGTTCAACTAATCCAATATCTTCAATACTTAACTGAGTTCGTTCTAACAATTTGATTGTCGCAAAAATAGGACCTAGCCCCATTACTTCTGGTTCTAACCCTGCAGTTGCCCCGGCTACATATTTAGCAAGGGGTTTTAAATTCAGTTCTTTTGCTTTATCCGCACTCATAAGAAGCAGCGCGGAAGCGCCGTCGTTTACGCCTGATGCATTACCAGCTGTTACACTGCCCCCTTGGAAAATAGGTTTTAGTTTAGTGAGTTTATCGATTGTAGTATCTGGGCGTGGATGTTCATCTTGATTCACGGTAATTGTGTTCCCTTTTCGGTCCTTATAAATAACAGGAACTATTTCATCAGCGAATCGATTCTCGTCTATCGCTTGTTTAGCTCTTTGTTGACTTTGAAAAGCGAATAAATCTTGGTCTTCTCTCGATATGTTACTTCTCTGCGCAACAGTCTCAGCTGTTTGTGGCATTGAATCTGCCCCAAACATTTCTTTTAGTTTCGGATTCGTAAAACGCCATCCGATTGTCGTATCTTGTAAATCCATATTGCCTCGAGGAAATGCTTGGTCAGGTTTAGCCATGACAAGTGGAGCTCGAGTCATACTTTCAGTTCCTCCTGCAATATAAACATCACCATCACCTACTGCTATAGCACGAGCCGCATACATAACAGCATCGAGTCCTGAACCACAGAGACGATTGATTGTCGTACCTGCTACTTCAACCGGTAAACCTGCAAGCAAACCGGACATTCGGGCGACATTCCGATTGTCTTCCCCTGCTTGATTTGCATTACCGAAAACAACCTCTTCTATTTCATTTACATTTAAGCTTGAATTTCGCTCAATTAATGCCTTAATTACGACTGCACCTAAGTCATCTGGACGCACATCTTTCAGTGATCCGTTATATCTACCTATTGGTGTTCTTACTGCATCTACTATGACGACTTCTCTCATTTTGTAATCAACTCTTCTTCTATTGTATAGTCGTATACGCCTTTACCACTTTTTCGTCCCAGCCTTCCTGCCTTTACGTATTGTTCAAGCAAAGGAGCTGGTCGGTATTTTTCTCCAAGTTTTTCGTGTAAATACTTGAGATTATTTAAGCGTGTATCTAGTCCTACTAGATCTCCTAATTCAAAAGGTCCCATTGGATAATTCAGACCTAATTTAATCGCTTTATCTATTTCCTCTGGTGTTCCTAGTCCCTCTTGAAGCATATAAAAAGCTTCATTTCCAACTAGTGCACTGATTCGACTTGTGACAAAGCCAGGGAATTCATTGATCACAACGGTTTCTTTCCCCATTTTAGAAGCTACTTCTTTAATGAGATCAACTGTCTCATTACTTGTTTCTAAACCTCTTACAATTTCTACGAGAGGCATTTTATGTACAGGATTAAAAAAGTGCATCGCAATTGTTTTATCTGGTCGTTTTGCATACGAAGCAATTTCAGTCGGGCTCATCGTTGACGTATTGGTTGCAAAGAAACATTCTGATGTAGCATGTTCTTCAATGACTTCAAAGACTGCTTTTTTAATTGAAGCGATTTCAGGAACAGCTTCAATGATTAGATCTGCAGTTTTGGCAGCTACTATTAAATTAGTTCCAAATTGTAATTTTCTTTGAGCTAATTCAACTTGTTCAGCAGTAATTTTCTCCCGATCAAGCCCTTTATGGAATATGCTATCCAATTCCATTTCCGCATTTTTTAATGCCGTCTCATTTGTATCAACTAAAGTTACTTCATATCCGCCAACTGCCGCTACGTACGCAATTCCTCTCCCCATAACACCTGAACCAACTACTACTAAACGATGGATCATACCTACGTTCCTCCCTATAAGTGAAAGAATACGGACAGGGGATTTATTCCCTGTCCGTAAGTTCACTTCATTTTTAAAGACCGAATGGATTCAACGGACGACTTCCGTAATAAGATAAAATACTCTTCGTTTCCGTATAAAGGTCTAGTGTTTCGATACAAAGCTCACGACCAAAACCTGATTGCTTATACCCTCCAAATGGTGTTCCAGGGAAAGCAGAGAATGGGCAGTTAACCATAACGATTCCTGCTTGAATTTGATTTGCTACACGAGTTGCTCGTGCACCATCTTTTGACCAAACAGCTGAACCTAATCCAAAATCAGTATCATTCGCTAATCGAATTGCTTCTTTTTCATCTTTAAATTTAGATACAACGACAACTGGTCCAAAGATTTCGTCTCGAACAACCTTCATATCTTGAGTAACATTTGAGATAATCGTTGGCTCATACCAGAAGCCATTTTCATATCCTTCTGGTTTAGCCACCGTACCTCCAGCAAGAATGGTAGCACCATCTTCTTTTGCAGATTGTACATAATCTTCTATTGTATCGAGTTGACCTTGATCAATAATTGCACCCATATGAGTGGTTTTATCAAAAGGATTTCCGAGTTGTAATTTTTTCGTTTTCTCAACAAACTTGTTCATAAATTCTTCGTAAATATCTTCATGAACATATAAACGAGATCGTGCCTCACAGGATTGACCTGAATTATAGAATATACCGAATAACGAGCCATCTACTGCAGCGTCAATGTCCGCATCTTCAAATACAATACTTGGAGACTTCCCACCAAGCTCTAATGTCACTCGTTTTAATGTCTGAGAAGCTTTCCCCATAATATCTTTACCGATTGGTGTAGAACCAGTGAAAGCGACTTTATCGACTTGTGGGTGTTCTACTAAGAAGTTTCCAACATCCGATCCTGATCCTGGTAGAACATTAACCACACCAGCAGGTACTCCTGCTTCAAGGCAAATTTCTCCTAAAATAATTGCTGTTAAAGGAGTAAGTGAAGCGGGTTTAACAATAACAGTACATCCTACAGCAATTGCGGGTGCAATTTTCCAAGCAGCCATCATAAGTGGATAATTCCAAGGAATGATTTGTGCACAAACGCCTACTGGTTCTTTTTCAGTATAGTTATGGAATTGACCCGGAACGTTATTTACTGTTCCACGATGACCGACAATAGCACCTGCATAAAATTCAAAATCTTCAATGGCTTGCGTCACTTGTCCTTGAGCTGCATGTAGAGATTTACCTGTATCAAGAATCTCTAATTCTACTAATTCATTAAAACGACTACGCATAATAGCAGCGATTTTATTCAAAACCTGAGCACGTTTGCCTACCGGGAAAAGTTTCCACTTTCCTTTATCAAATGCATTACGGGCAGCTTCAATTGCTTTTTCTGCATCTTCCTTTGATGCTTTAGCAACTTCAGCAATAAGTTCACCATTTGCAGGATTATATGTCTTTAATACTTCACCAGTACTACTTTTAACTTTTTCACCGTTTATAATCATATGATAAAATTCACGTTTCATCGATTCTTGTTCAGTTTCATTTTCACGAATGGTTGTCATAAAATTTACTCCCCCTATTTCCCTGAAAATACAGGTTTTCTTTTTTCCATAAATGCTTGAATACCTTCACGATGATCCGTTGTAAGACCCGCAACTCTTTGACCTTGGGCTTCTAATTCCAAATAGTCTTCAAACGAAAGGCTCGACACTGCTTTTAACGATTTCTTTATTAAACCAATAGCTTTGGTTGGCAGTGCAGCTAGTCTAGTTGCATAAGCTGTAACGTCATCTGGCCATGTTTCTTCAGATATAAGTAAGTTTGCTAAACCCATTTCAACCGCAGCGGAAGCTGGTACTTTTTCTCCAAAAACGGAAAGCTCGAGTGCTTTTGAATGTCCAACAAGCTGTGTTAAATATAAAAGGTTTCCCGAATCCGGTATAAGGCCAACATGTATAAATGCATTTAAAAAACTAGCACGTTCAGAAACAATTCTAAAATCACACGCAAGAGCTAAACTGAATCCTGCTCCTGCCGCTACCCCATTAACTGCTGCAACTATTGGTTTTTCGCATTTACTAATTTGCTTGAGCATAGGACCATAATGATCTCTTAGCACTTGCCCGTGGTCCATCTGATCATCTACTTCAGACAAATCTTGTCCTGAACAAAACGCTCGTCCTTCTCCAGTAATAACAATACAACGAACTTGTTCGTCAAAACTGGCAGACTTAATTGCTTCTTTCACTTCATGATTCATTTTCGCTACAAATGCGTTTAATTTGTCAGGTCTATTTAAATAAAGCCATGCAATGTTGTCTTTAACGACATATCGAATCGTTTCAAACATAGAACACTCTCCTTAATAGCCACGATAATCTGGTTTACGTTTTTCAATAAAGGCGTTCATACCCTCTTTTTGATCTTGTGTCGCAAACAATAAATAGAAGTTTTTACGTTCATACTGCATACCTTCATATAACGAAGAATCAACTGCTTTATTGACAGAGTCTTTTATAAGACGAACAGACAACGGCGGTTGTTTAGAAAGTCGTTCTGCAAATTTTATGGTTTCTTCCATTAATAATTCAGGTGCAACGATTCGATTGGTAATGCCATGTGCAAGTGCAACTTCTGCTGAAATTCGTTCACCTGACCAAAGCCATTGTAAAGCTTTTGTACGTCCAACTAGTTTCGTCAACCGTTGTGTACCACCTGCTCCAGGCATGACGCCAAGTCCTACTTCAGGAAAAGCAAATTCTGTATCGGTCGAAGAAAAAAGTAAATCGCAACAAAGAGCTAACTCAAATCCACCACCAAATACAAAGCCTTTAACTGCACCAATAATTGGCTTTTTCACTTGGGCTATTCGATCCCAATCCGTAAATTGATTGAGTAATTCAAGAGAAATTGGATTGGCATCTGTCATTTCATCAATATCTGCACCTGCAGAAAAAGCTCGACCTTTACCAGTTAAAACAATTACACGAACCGCATCATTACGATCAAAATCTTCCATCGCCAGCAAGATTTCACGGATCATTTTTGTATTCAAAGAATTCAACTGACGTGGGCGATTAAGTTCGATTAGAGCTGTACTTCCCATTAAGGTAGTTTCGATGAATTCAAAGTCAGACATTATGCATCTTCACCAATCATTAATGTCACTAAATCTGATGCGAAACTCATTAAATCTTTACCAGAAGCTTTACCTTCTGCTGATCTCATCCCATTGTTTAAAGCTTCCATATCGTCATAAATCATTTCACACATTAGGTAGTATTTTGCTTCTCCACCCATTGGTGAACCTGTAAATTTCGTTACTTTCATTTCGCGAAGACCTGGAATTTTTTCTGTCAAAGGTCCGTGAACATTAAAGTAATGATTGTCGAACTCCTCTTTGTTTTCTGGATACTTATATAACGCGATTAATTTAGCCATTTGTTTTTCTCCTCACTTTTACATTAGTGTCGATATCGGTTTCATTGCTTCAAATACATTTTTACAACTCTTACAATACAAAATGCTTCTACAAGCAGTAGGTCCAAAAATATTCTCCATCGTTACATAAGTAGATCCACAATAAGCACAATCTACATGCCAGGTGCCATCCTCTTCAAAATGACGCGGAGGGGGAGAAATTCCAAATGCTCTTAATCCTATATGTCCCTTTTCTGTAATACGATCGGACGTCCATGGAGGATTAAATATGAATTCTACTTTCACATTTTCAACTTCCGGTAGTTTTTTTATCGCTTTTACAGTATTCTCTTTAATAATTTCAAGTGCAGGACAACCTAAAAATGTAGGGAGCAAAGTAACTTTTACATCATTTCCTTCTGTAACAACATCATCGACCATACCGAGGTCAACAATACTTACAGAATCGATTTCTGGATCTTTCACATTCATCAACACTTCAAATACACGTTCCACCGTTAGGCTAGCATAAGCATTCATGATGAATTCCTCCTTCCCCATTTCATTCACCAGACAGCAGCAGAATCTACTTTGTTAACTTCAGAAAGTGTTGCAAGACCCTTTTCTAGATCACGTGTATGTTTTCCGTTTCTGCCATTTTTGTCAGATGGTTCACGAATAATCGGAGTAGTCATTTGTACACTTTGAAAAAGAGGTGCTATGAGTTTAATCCATTTGTCCTTCAGCTCTTCTTCACTGGCAATAAGACCATTCTTTTCGATGGCTTGTTTATGACTTCCAAAGGATAAAACGTCTCCAAAGTCCGCGAGTACGAGATCTATTGCGTCATTCATTTTCTTTTTAGCGACATCTGTGGAATTCAATAATTGTTTAAACCATATGTCCCAATGCATTTTGTGATAATAAAGTTCCATTCTAACTTTCACCGCAACATCCGCTAAAGGCGAGTAAGCGCTTTCACATAGGGAATCAAGTTTCACTTTTTTTGCATACGTGTAAAATACGCTTCGCACGACAGCATATGCCCAGTCATAATGAGGCGTTTCCATATAATAGCCTTCACCATTCACTCGTTCTAACAAAATACTGTTTTTACGTTCTTCAGATGGACGAAAATGAGCGAGATGATCTGCGTTTCCTGCTCCTAAATCTTCTAATAGCTGATAGTACATAGCTGCATGCCCCATCGTATCTTGACTGATTGATGAAAAAGCTATATCAGCTTCAATATGTGGAGCAAGTCCTAACCATTCAGATCCCCGGTAAGCATACATGAAGTCGTCATCTGCTAATTGAAACAATAAACTTTCAAGAGCATCTTTGTATTCCGGACTCATTGCAGACTCCGCGTTTGTCATTTACGTACACCTCCCCACGACAATATTTCATTCTCGTCTAGCATTTCTTGTTCATATTGACGCCATTTCTTCTTTAAGTAACCATAACCTTTAGTTGTACGATAATCCTTATTCTCTAATCGATTTAATGTCATTTTTTCTTCATCATTCATTTTTTTAATATGTTTGCGGTTCACAATCCATATATCAGCAACTGGCTCCCTCCGCATAAAGTTTTCTTGCGCCATAATGAAGGCCATATCTTCATTAGGAGCCAGTAGACTGAACTGGTGTTGGAACGCTGAACTTGGTGTACGCTTGCTGAAAATTTCATACTCTTGGTAAAATTTTTCTTCACCCATCATTTCTGACTCCTTCCTTTAACTAATTGTGGCACTAAGGGCATCTCTTACCCATGAATTATATTCATAGGAATGACGTCTTAGATTAAGACGCGCTTCCGAACGAGGACCTTGGTTTTTAATGATTTTCTTAAACTCATTCCAATCCGGTTGCTGATATGACCACATATTACTTTCTTTGTCGTAATGTAAGGTTGGATCAGGAATCGTCAACCCAAGAGAAAGGATTCTCGGAATATATTTATCAAAGAAGATTTGACGAAACTCTTCGTTCGTCTTTGTTCGAATTTTATATTTAATCGTTAAATCTTGTTTAGAAGAACCAGTTGTTTCCTTACTTGCAGGACCAAAGAACATGAGCAACGCTTCCCACCAACGATTTAATGCTTCTTGAACCATCGCTTTTTGATTCTCTGTTCCTTCGGCTAATGCTAAGATTATTGATTCCCCATGTTGGGCGTGAAACACTTCTTCAGCACAAATTCGTTGTAAAGCCCGTGAATATGGTCCATATGATGCTTTAAGCATATCCGTCTGGGTAATAATCGCTGCACCATCCACAAGCCATCCGATAATTCCGGCGTCTGCCCACGTTTTTGTTTCCATATGAAAAACATTATGGAATTTTAAATCGCCGTTGAATAAATCTTGCATTAAATCCCCACGATTTTTGTTATATGGCATCAACAAATCTTCAGTAACTCGAAGCAATAATTGACCATGACCCATTTCATCTTGAACTTTAGCCATAATTCCTAATTTACGATATAGAGATGGAGCACGAGGTACCCACTCTTTTTCAGGTAAAGCCCCCATAATTTCACTCATACCATGCATTGAAATTAATTTAATCAATGTCATTCTATACTCGTCTGGCATCCAATCATCTGCTTCGATTTTATCTCCTGACTCAATACGCTCCATAAATTTTTCCAGCTTTGCCTCTTCAGTTTCAACGCTCGTGTATGTCACTATAAACCCTCCCCTTATACGGTATGCTAACAAGATGTTTACCATAACGAATTAGCACCCTCATCATCAGACGTTGTTACATTAAACAAGTGAAGAATAAATCAAACAACATTTTTAGATAATGGTTTAACCGGTACTTGTTAAAAGATTTTCCTATTTGTATTATGTAAAGAATTATATATAACAGTTTAATTACGTTTAGCTATTAAACTGTAATGCTTACATTTAGATTAATAGTGACGACATAAGATGTCAATCATAATTTCTGAAAATTCCAAATGAATTGCTTTTATCTTCAATTTATATCTCACCAAAAAATTTGCATCAAAAAAGCAACCTTAATCGATTAAGGTCGCTCTAAACAAGTCTATGATTTCTGTTGCCTCAATCAAGTTCCCAAATGTATTGGTACCGTTGACATTGAGGTAATAGGAGATGATTTGTTAAATAAAGTTTATTTATTTTCATTTCTAAATTTCATGACATAAAACCCGCTCCACGCAAAAGCAATGGACGCAATATAAAATAAACTACCAATCGTTAAAAAGTCAACTAAATATCCTGTTGCAATGACTGCAATTGCTGCACCAATTGACGTCCATACATGATACCTTCCGATTTCAACTCCAGCTGTTTCTTTATTTACAGCTCGAGCAAGGAACGCTTTTTCTGAATTTTTTTGAGTAGCTCCAAGAAGCCCCATTACGATTTGTAATACATACACATGCCAAATTTCATAAGCTAGTGGAAATACTAATAGGATTGCAGCCATCCCCCATGAATAGATCGCTAAAAGTAGATGATCACCTAATTTGTCTGCCATCTTTCCTATGAATGGATAACTCAAGGCAGCGGTTAATGCAAATAATCCATATGCCCACCCAAATTGAGAATAACTACTCCCCACGTTTTTTAAGAATAAAATATAAAAAGGGAAAATTATGCTCGCAGCAATTCCAACCGTACTTTGATAAATGATAAAATTACGAGAATTCATTAATGGTACTCCTCATAGAAAAGATTCATGAATAGATGTTCTGGGTCATATTTGTCTTTCAACTCAAAAAATTCTTCTGTTCGAGGATATGCTTTTCTTAACTGATCCTTCGAAGCATAGTGATAATAAGGGAGATAGTAACTTCCCTCATGATCTAAGGTGATATCAATCATGTTTCTTATAACTTCTTGATTCATTTTCTTACTATCTTGATCCATGTCTTGGTTAATTAACAACACCAAGGCGAACATGTCCTGCTTAGCATAAGACATTACGGCTTTTTCATTTTTTTCAACATAACGGACGGTAATATTCAATAAATTAAAATCCGGTTGCTTAAGTAACATAGCTTTTAAGTCTTTAATGTACGATTCATAATTATCTACAGGTACAAAGTATTCTTGTAATACCTCTGTTTTCCTCGCATGCTCATAATCCATAAAGGTTGAATCTGACCTCATAACGTTATTTCTTGTAATATGCGCTCCATTTAACCGCTTGTTATAAGTCTCCTGAGTTTCCCAAAACAAATCCTTCCCCCAATCACTTTGACGTGAAAGACCAAGAAAAAGTTTAGGAATGGCAATAGTTGAATCTCGCTTTAGATTCATATGTTCCAGTAGTAATTCTTGATGATCGGAAAGTAAATAATTGGTTACATACATATCTTCTAGGAACGTTTCTGGTGCAACAGATAAACGAGCAAGATGCATCTTCACTGCTCCATTTTGAATGACTTCTCTTTGGAAATATTCGCTATATTCATCAAATGCTAAAGAATGAGTTTCGATTTGATATAATTCATCATCCGTTAAATGGAGGGTAACATCTAAAATAACGCCAAATAATCCATATCCCCCAATAACCAATTTAAATAGTTCTTCATTTTCCGTTCGACTAACATGGATAATTTTGCCTTCAGCAGTTAATAGCCGGAATGAATCAACCGTTTCAATTAATCCTTGATGTCGTATATCGCGCCCGTGAACATTCACACTTAATGAGCCTCCCACAGTAAAGATATTTTGAGACTGACTAACTTTCAACGCTAATCCTTTTGGGTTAATAAAGCGTTGAATATCATCCCAAGTTACTCCACTTTGAACGGTAATCGTTTTTTTGGTCTCATCTAATTCTAAAATTTTATTGTAAGACTTCATATTAAGTAATATCCCGTCAGGATATAATGTTTGGCCACCCTGGCTATGTTGAATTCCCGCTATAGAAATTGTTTCCTTCTGACGCTTTGCAGAATCCACTATCTTTATAAGATCCTTTTCATCTTTACCAGAAGTTAGCGTCTTCATTTTAACGGACACTAATCTACCTCGATCTTCAAAAACAGGATTTGTTTGTTGGATATGAAACAGCTGAACAGAACTAAAAAAGAATAATACATAAACTAAAACCAATATAATTCTATTTTTTCTCATGTTTTCTCCTATATAAGAACGAATTTATATACGTTCGTGAAAAAGACTAAAAATATTTTTAAATAGAGGTTTAAACAACCTAAATTGGTGAAAAAGATACTATAGACATCCATTATTAGACATTACATGAAACGCCTTACTAAATAAACAATTAGTTATTAAAATCTTAATAATTGGAGGAGTAACTTGATGAATTCATTAGCTATTGAGAAGAAAGTCCATCTGAAAAACCAGATTCAAAAGAAGCAGAAGGATATGTATAAGAAAGCAAAAGATCATGGATTAACACATCCGTTAGTTGTGTCAATTAGTCAAGAGTTAGATACGTTGCTAAATCGATATCAAGAGATTCATCGGTTCAATCAAGTTAGTTAAATTGATTGAACCGTTTTTTTATTCAGACCAATAATTGATTTGATCTTCTTCTGCCGCTATTTGCAGATCATCTGCCGTTATGTTGAAGAGCTGATAGTCATTTCGTTGACTGTAGCGTAATGCTTCTTCTTTAATGAATTTTGGTGAGCCTTCATTCTCTTCATCATATACAAGCAAAATACCATCCGTATTTCGAATGATGAACTTATTTTTTTCTATGAATTGCCAACCGCCCTCGTATTGTTTTTTCGAGACACTAATTTGAAAGTCGGCATTCGTACAAATCATTCTATATTTCTCTTTTTTTAAATCATTCCAGTTTTTTTCTTGCTCCAGAAAAGGTGTGATAACAGCATACTTCAACTGGTTATAGGTTTTTTTCAATTCTAATACCACTTCAGCAGCCCACGTTTCAACTCCTAATTGTCCGCTAATAATCACCCATTCAAGTCCCTCATCAATTTGTGCAACCAATTGAGATTCCAGTGCTTTTTTAATGATGACGACACCTGGATGTTTATCATCAAAAATTCCGAGCTCATGAGGTTTATATCCTGTCACAATTAAACGTTTAACCATTTTCACACCTCTTTCTAATTACAACATTTTTCACCGAGAACGCCCACGAGAATCAGTATAGACTTTCTAATACAACGGGTCAAAAATCAATTCCTATCCTAAGCACTTGTATTTCACAACTTTTATTTCATTGTTTATTTGCATTATACAAATAATCCGCATAATCAGTATTTGCATAATGCAATTACAGGGATAAAATAAAGCCATTCCAACAAGTTATGGAATGACTGTATTGGATTGCTGTATTTAGTTGTATCTTATCTCATCTTCATCTTGAACATCCACAGCGCCTGTAATATGGACGGATGTTCTCAAAAATAGCTTTGCTTGGTCTTTATCATATTCCCAGCGTTCATCTGGCATTATTTCAAAAGGAACCATTCTTGTTTCCTTCGATTTAACGGAACCAATCGTTTCAATCATGTATTTTGCTACAACATCATTCGTAACATCAAAGTCACTGTCTTCTCTATGCCCTTCAGAACGTTTAATTACTTCTAGTTTAATAAAATCTATCATTTGTTCGCTTTGTCCCCCATCAATATAAATCTTTCCTGATAGAGACTCACCATGTGCTAAATCTGGTTGGTCAACAATCGTATCCACTTTCATTGATCCAATTCCAATTGTTGATAAAAACTTTTTCAACATGTAATTTCCTCCTGATTTCTTTTAACAGTCACATACAAATAATCAATTAATTATTCAATCGTTTCGGTTTGTTCGTAGTGAAGCTGTAAGTTTGTTTCATGACGATTATATCGACGTTTGAAAAGTTTATACATATGAGTCACTAACACTTTTAATAAAGCATAACCGGGTATTCCTAAAATCACACCAGGTACCCCAAATAATGAGCCTGCGGTTAATAAAACAAAAATGATTGTGATTGGATGTATGTGTAATGATTTACCCATAATTTGTGGAGATATAAACTTTCCTTCGACTAACTGAACCACCGTCCACACGAATGCTAATTTCACCAACATGAAAGGAGAAGTGACAACAGCTATGATGGCAGCTGGCGTAATGGCTATAATCGGCCCTAAATAAGGAACCACACTTGTAATCATGGCAAGTACACCAAGCAGTAAGGCATATTCCATACCGATTATTAGGAATCCTATGGAGATCATTAATCCAATACAAATCGCGACTAAAATTTGCCCTTGAATATAGGCGCTTATCTGTTTGTCTGCTTCCTTCATAACTTGAGCAGCATCTTCACGCATTCTCGGTGGAAGTAATTTTAAAATGTATTGAGGTAGCTTTTCCCCGTCTTTCAATAAATAAAATAAAATAAATGGAACCGTAACAATAGCTAAAACTAATCCTGTAAGTGTTGAAATTACTTTCCCAATTCCGTTCGCTACCCCACCAAGAGTTTCCGAGATGGTATTTCCAATATCTTGAGGTATTTGATTAATAATTTCATCCATATCAAAATTTACGTAATAACTTGAGAATATAGATGTTCTAAGGAATGCGTCTATTTTAATCACTAATTTCCGGAAATACTCTGGAAATTCTTGAATTAAAGTTGAAGTCTGATCTCTTAAAAACGGAAAGACACCAACGATTAATAAAGTAATTAGACCAATTAAGGCAAGGAGAATAAAAATAATCCCCCAAATTTTCGGTACTTTTAATCTAATAAGTCCCTGCAATACAGGTCGCAATAGATAATAAGCAATAGTGGCTAAAATAACAGGCAACACAACATTAGCTAGAAGCACTTGAATGGGATAAAAAATAAACGAAATGATATCAAAAATCCAAATGATTAAGCCAACCATTAATATCATGAGTAAAGTGAAAAGTGTATTTTTCCCTCCTAGAAATTGAATGAATTTGGTAGAGAAAAATGATGATCTTTCTGGTTGCATTTAATAACCCTCACTTTCTAATTAACTCTCACAAGCTTACTTATCATTTTATATGAATTTTCTACAAACTATCAATTAATCATCTTAAAGAATAACCAATAAATTCACTAAGTGCTTTTTTGTTTTGCTCCACATCAATTTCAATTACTGATCCAACACCTTCATAGGAAGAAAATTGATAACTATGTTCTACTGGTATGGTTAGCTTTTCAACTTCCACTCCGCCACTTGCAGCTAGACTTAATACTCTCTTCACTTCTTCAGCGCTCGAGTAGTCTGTTTGAACATACCCTTGAAGGGCGCCTGCGAATTTCGGATAATGAACGACATTCACTGGCTTAAATACTTCTTCTTTTAAGGCTTCCATTACTTTTTGCTGTCTTGCTACACGTCCAAAATCCCCTTCTTTGTCTGCACGGAATCTTGCGTATCCAAGAAGTTCTTTCCCGTTAAGTTTGTGAATTCCTTTTTTTAAGGTAACACCAATTTTTTCTGACATATCCTTTTCTACATCAATTTCTACTCCATTTGGAGCAACGATATCAACTAGGGTTTCAAAGCTTTCAAAATCTATGAGTGCATAGTGATGTATCGGAATGCCAAACATACTCGTTACTGTATCTTTAACTAATTGGACGCCTCCTAAAAAATAGGCAGTATTTAATTTAGTTGATTTATAGCCGGGTATGTCTGCATAAATATCACGCATAAATGAAATCACTTTTACTTCATCTGTTTCTTTATTCCAAGAGACAAGCATCATTGTATCAGTTCTTGATTTCTCCTCGCCTCTAGTATCTGATCCAAGAACTAAAATATTTTCAATAGTAGGATTTTTTACATCCAGTGAATCTCCATTAAATTCGATTGGATCTTGTGATTGTCTTGCTGCTAACTTTTGCCCTGCTTTATACTGAACGATCGAGTATAGGAGAGTGCCAACAATGATTAATGTCAATATCGATAAGAAAAATCGACCGAATCGAAACTTTCTTTTTTTGCGTTCAATTCTACTTTTTGGATGCATGTCTTCCACAATACATCCCCCTTTCTTTATTCAATCAATAGAACGAAAACTTCTATCGAAAAGTTGCGATTAAAACTTACTCAATCATAGTTGTTGTGACGAGTTCTCGCAAGTGCTACAATAGCGCTTATGTAGGAAACGAGAGGAGTTTTTTGTTATGGAAAAAGCAACATTTGCAGGTGGCTGTTTTTGGTGTATGGTTAAACCATTTGATCAATGGGACGGCATTGAGTCTGTTTTATCTGGATATATGGGCGGACATATTGAAAACCCAACATATGAAGATGTGAAAAAAGGAGATTCCGGTCATTTAGAAGTGGTACAAATTCAGTTTGATCCGAGCACTTTTACATATGAACAACTATTAGAAATTTATTGGCAGCAAATTGATCCAACGGATGATGGTGGTCAATTCCACGACCGCGGTGAATCTTATCAAACGGCAATTTTTTACCATACAAATGAACAGAAAGATCAGGCTGAATTGTCTAAACAAAAATTAGCAGACAGTGGACGCTTTTCAAAACCAATTTTAACTAAGATCCTTCCTGCTAAAACTTTCTATGTTGCAGAAGATTACCATCAAGATTATTACAAAAAAAATCCGAATCATTACGCGGAGGACCGCGCAATATCCGGAAGAGATACATTTATTGAAAATCACTGGAAAAAATAACGAATGAATAACCTTGCCTACGCTGGGTTATTTTTTTTGTTTAAAAAGATAGTCACGACAAACATACCAACTAGTAACATCAATAGAACATAGTAAGTCATTTGATGGGTACCAGTGATATCATACAAAATACCGATTGCTAAAGGCGTGATTCCTCCCATTATAAAACCACCCGTTTGAACCATTGCCGTCCAAGCATTCGCATCTCGCGCATCTGTTGTCTCATCTAGGGGTAATAAAAGAGCTAATGGAAATAAACCACCCAATGTTAGTCCTAGAAATACGGAAGCTGGCCAAATGAGCAAAGTGCTATTCGTTAACAATAAGACCAAACCAACAGTACCAAGTGTTAATGAGAAATAAATCCAAAAAGAACGGTTTGGAAATTTTTCAAGTAACAACGGAATGACGATATTACCAGCAATTTGTGCGATTGTTAATACACTAATGACTGTACCAGCTTCAATTATATTAAAACCAAGTTCTCCCGCTGCAGACCCAAGCCAAGTAGTTAACGAGAAAAACAAGGATGCTTGAAAACCGAAGAATAATAAAATGAGCCAAGCACGTGTATTTGACCATGGTGATCTAAATACCGCTGGTTCATCCATTTCCACAGGTTCTTTAACAGCTTTGGCATCTTTAATCGAAAGAATCCAAACAACATAAGCAAGTAAGGCTAAAGCAGACCAAATAGATAAGGCGATTTCCCACCGTTCACCAACTATCACATAAATGACGCCTGTAAGCCCAGCACTTAAAGTTGCTCCTGCCCCCATACCAAGCGAGTAAATTCCAATTGCAGATGCCATTCGTGTAGGGAACTTTTCCTTTATCAATGAAGAGATAATAGGTCCGATTATGGCAATCGCGATACCTATAATAAATGCGGTGATCAATAAGGAAATATAATCATAGAACCAAGTTCTAAGAAGTGTCATACCGCCAATAATGATGATTAAAATTGAAATTCCTTTGCGTTGTCCGAATTTATTTAACCAATGAACAGCAAGTGGTGCAAATAACCCCATACAAATGACTGGAATGGCAGTTAAAAGACTTACTTCACTATTTGTTAAATGAAGATCATTTCGGATCGTATCTAATAATGGACCAATTGAAGTCACAGCCGGCCGTAAATTTAATGCAATTAGAAATATAGCTGCAAATAGCATGGTTATTGTTTTTTTCGTTGACATCGTTGAGCTCCTTTTTAAAACAACTTATTATTAAGGTAAATTATATCAGAGGTCTGACGAGTCATGTGTGTTCATTATTGCACATCAGAACTTGCGTTCGCATTTTATGTTCGTTATTATAATGTGGTAAAGGAAGTGAAAGTATGAACTTAATTCAATGGAGCTATACGAAAAAATATCAAATAAAGGCCATATACGATGTATTTCCAGATACAGTTTTCATTTTTCGTTCAATTAGTTCTTATTATTACATATTTACGACCAAAGGAATTGTAAGTAATGAAGGCCCTTCTCGAGATGATTATGTCAAAATGGAACTTTTACTAAATTTAGAATTAGATAGTTTAACGGCTTATCTTAATAAAAAAAATCAATCAGACATCTCAATAATTAATAAATGGCTTCAAAAAAAAGAACTTCCAGATTCTATCCTAGAAGTCCTATCTTGTACAAAATGATTTGATTTCGCCCTTTAGCTTTTGCATCATAAAGTGCTTGGTCCGCATTTTTTATTAATTCATCTAAATCACATGATTCATCATATTCACAGACACCTGCTGAAAAAGAAAGCATGACTTTTTCTTCGTTGAAGAATAATAAATCGGTCTGGCAAAGTCCTTGAATACGATCTAATATATTTATTGCTTCTTGTGAAGTGGTCTGAGGGAATAAAACAATAAACTCTTCCCCACCCCATCTTGCGATTACATCTTTAGCCCGGACATTTTCTTTTAATAAAGAAGCAAATAATTTAAGTGCTTCATCTCCAAAAACATGTCCATATTGATCATTTATTTGCTTAAAATAATCTAGGTCTAGTATCGCCAACGTAAAAGGATTTTTCACTTGTTCGTAGCATACTTGAGCTTGTTCAATTTCTTCAACCATTTTTCTACGGTTATAAAGAGTAGTTAGTGGGTCGGTAATGGATAATTCTTTTATTTTTTCAAGGAGTTGTTCGAGTTCTGCATTACGAGATTTCAATAACATTTCCGTTCGTTTGCTTTCTGTTATATCCACGTGTGTACCAATTAATCGAATTGCTCTACCCGTGTCATCCCGTTCGACGGCACGCCCTCTATCTAAAATCCAGCGATACGTACCATCTTTATGTAAAAGTCTATGCTCACCTCTGTAATAGTCCGATTCATTACTAAGATGCTTCTCGATAATTCGATCTACTTTAGCAATATCTTCAGGATGTATTCGGCTTCGCCATTCATGCACTTCATTTTTCAATTCATGTTCCTCATAACCAAGCATGCCCTTCCAATGTTTAGAATAGAACACGGTATTTTCTTTCGCATTCCAATCCCAAACACCTTCTTGCGCACTATCAATAGCAGTGGACCATCGATGCTCTAAAGCCATATGCATTTCTATTTCTTGTTTTAGATCTGTCTGATCGAAAATATAGGAGAAAATAGATGCTTCTTTTGTAACTCCATTAAATTTGATATATGTGTATGTTTTTATAAAATGTATTTGTCCTGTTTTTCCATAAATTCTGTAGGTGGAATTCCAAAACGGATCTTTAGCAGCGATTCTCTTACGCATCGTTTCAATAAATAATTCTCGATCCTCTTCAAAAATAATCGACAAAAGAGGAATTTCTCCCGAAGTAAGTTCATTTGGTAAATAGCCAAAAAGACGATGTACATTTGGCGTTATATGATCAACAGTTTGCTTTTCATCTGATAAAAACCAATGCATGAAAATAATTGGTCCGTTTAATGTAATCTCTTGAAAAGATCGAGAAAAATCCTGCTCCATATTACCCACTCTCCAAATCCCTTTATGTGCCATAAGTATATAACTTTTTCAATTTATTTGCTACTACTTGTGAACTGAAATTTCCGAAATTTATAATTATTAATATGGGGACCGTTTTAAAATGTTTGATTACTTATGCTTTCAGTGTTTATTCAGCCGAATTAAGTAACTTATTGTATTACAAATATATTTGACTCTCCTTCTTTTCGAGCAAAGTTGTGTAGTTTTATGATACAATAGAAGTATTGTGAAAAATGAGGAGGTTCTAACATGATTGCTGTTAGTAATGTAAGTTTACGTTTCGGAGATCGCAAGCTTTTCGAAGACGTCAATATAAAATTTAATCCAGGAAACTGTTATGGATTAATTGGTGCAAATGGTGCAGGGAAATCAACATTCATTAAAATTTTATCAGGTGATATTGAAGCTCAAGAAGGCAATGTCATCATGAATCCAAATGAACGTCTAGCTGTTTTAAAACAAAATCACTTCGAATATGAAGAGTATCCTGTTCTTGAAACCGTGATGATGGGACATAAACGTTTATACGAAGTTATGAACGAAAAGAATGCCATTTACATGAAAGAAGATTTTTCTGATGAAGATGGTATGCGTGCTGCAGAACTTGAAGGAGAATTTGCTGACTTAAATGGTTGGGAAGCTGAGTCTGAAGCTGCTATCCTACTACAAGGTTTAGGTATTGGAGACGACCTTCATAGTAAAAAGATGGCTGATATTACGGGATCTGAGAAAGTTAAAGTCTTACTTGCTCAAGCTCTTTTTGGTAAGCCTGACGTTCTTCTATTAGATGAGCCTACCAATCACCTTGATTTGAAAGCGATCCAATGGTTAGAAGAGTTTTTAATCAACTTTGATAACACGGTCATTGTTGTATCCCATGACCGTCACTTTTTAAACAAAGTGTGTACTCATATTGCCGATTTAGATTTTGGTAAAATTCAAGTATACGTTGGGAACTATGATTTTTGGTATGAGTCAAGTCAATTGGCATTGAAAATGTCTCAAGATCAAAACAGTAAAAAAGAAGAAAAAATTAAAGAATTACAAGCCTTTATTGCTCGTTTCAGTGCAAACGCATCTAAATCGAAACAGGCGACTTCACGTAAGAAAATGTTAGACAAAATTGAATTAGATGATATTCGACCTTCTTCAAGAAAATATCCTTATGTGAACTTCCAAATTGGAAGAGATATCGGTAATGATGTTCTTTCCGCACAAGGTATTTCAATGGATCATGAAGGTAAAACTTTATTCAAAGACTTACATTTCTCAGTAAATAAAGACGATAAAATCATCTTAATCGGTGATCCAATTGCTAAGTCTGCTTTACTTCGTGTGTTATCAGAAGAAGTTGAACCAAAAGAAGGTTCAATTCGCTGGGGCGTTACAACTACGCGCACGTACTTCCCAATCGATTACAGTGAATACTTTACTGGAAACGAAAATTCTTTAGTAGATTGGTTACGTCAATATTCACCTGATGATGAAAGTGAAACTTTCCTACGTGGGTTCCTAGGACGTATGTTGTTCTCAGGTGAAGAAGTGAAGAAAAAACCTGCAGTTCTTTCTGGAGGAGAAAAAGTGCGTTGTATGCTATCAAAAATGATGCTTGCTAATGCAAATGTATTGTTACTAGATGAACCAACTAACCATTTAGATTTAGAATCGATTCAAGCTCTAAATAATGGCTTAATTTCTTTTAAAGGTGCCATGATCTTCACATCTCATGACCATCAGTTCATTCAAACAATTGCAAATCGTGTAATTGAGATTCTTCCAGACGGTTCAATCTTAGATAAGCAATTAACTTTCGATGAATTCTTGGAATGGAAAGAATCGCAAGGAATTAAATCTTAACTCATAAAAAAAGTGCGGAAGGGTCTCCCCTCCGCGCTTTTTTATTTACTCGTTTTTAAGAATCTTCCAAGTAAAGATCTAGCAGGTAACTTTCCTAATAATCCATTACTTGTTTCGGAAATTTTTTGAAGTGATTGTAAAAGCTTTTGATCCCCTACCCAATGTTCTTCCAAAATAGATGGAGAGAATTTGTTTAACAACATATTGACTACAAATGTGGCTACAATAATATCATCCATAAATCCGCCAGGTCCTATTAAACCCTCAGGCATAATATCGATTGGTGTAATGAAATATAAAATACCACTACCTATTAATGCCTTGCTTTTCCCATCAATACGATTGTCCATCATTGATTTAGTTAGTAAATGAAATAAGTCAGGAGCAAATAATAAGTAAGGTGCGAACTTACTTGCACTCCCACCTTTTGAATCTAAAAATGCTTTCATTTTGCTGCGAAGTTTTTCATAAAAATCTTGTTGCTTCTCTGTTGATGGTAGTTCTTGTTTTAATTCATATTCAGTCATGTCATATCCTCCTTCTTATCAAATTACTATACCAAATAAAATGAAAGTTGAAACATTTAAAGATTCATTTACGTCTAATATAAAAATATGACTAAAATGGAGGGTTAAAAATGAAAGGAATAAAAATTTTATCGATACTCTGCCTCCTCCTTTTTCTTTCAGCATGTGGTTTCCAAACTGAAAAAAATAGTAATGAAGGTTCAGATGTAAATGAAACAACAAATGATAAAGAAAATACGAATGAAGATAATAATGAAGTCGAAGTTAATTCTGGAGAAAATAACAATGAAAATGAACAACCAGATACCAATAGTGAGGACGAGTCAATTGACCTCTCAAACTTATTCATGAAGGATAAATCTGTAGCTAAATATCTAGGTGAAGGAAATGAATATGCCACCTATACCGCGCGTACACAATGGCATAATGATCATACCGTTTCGATCTTTGAAGACAATGGAGGAACGATTCTCTTAAGAACTTATCGAATTACTGATAAAGCGATTGAATTAATTAATGAACAGGGTGAATTTTACGGTGAATTTAATCCAACAAATGATGAATTAGATGCAATGCCTGCAATTTCAACTTTCCTTCAACTCCCATTAGAAAAAGACAGAGAGTTTGATGGATGGAAGATTATCGAAGTAAGTCAAACGTTAGAAACACCACTTCAAAAATTTGAGGACGTTATACAGTTACAGAAGATCGATGAAACAGGAAGTATTCAAAATCGATATATCGTTGAAAACTTTGGAGAGATCAAACGTGAATTTATTATGGATGAAGAGGATATAAAGTTCTCTGTCAGCTCTACAATTGAATCAATCCATTGAACTACTCCCACTTATCGACCTTACGGTCTGATTGAAGTGGGGGATTCTTGGGAACAGAGCGTACTTGTTGACGTATTTCTTTGTCAACAGAGGTTTCTCTTTTTGACCAAGCTATCCCCGCAGATTCCTACGGTTCTATCTTTTTGTTTAAGCCAAAACTAAGGTTTTTAAGCCTTCGGCTAGGATATTTTTGCTGGCATTTATATCTCTATTGTGATGTCCGTGGCAAACAGGACAAGTCCAATCCCTTATTTCAAGAGATTTCTTGCCATCCTGATGTCCACAATCGGAACATATTTGACTAGACGGAAACCATCTGCTTATTTTTACGATTGTTTTACCATACCATTTCGCCTTGTATTCTAATTTCGATACAAAAGCAGACCACGATACATCAGAGATTGATTTTGCTAACTTATAATTGCGTAACATTCCTTTGGTATTCAAATCTTCGATACA